>Ga0207841_1000006_pt1 | contig 579363 bp, 595 predicted proteins | sample HigsolmetaGSP18D_FD_184846 | JGI IMG/M metagenome (GOLD analysis project Ga0207841, IMG submission 184846) | High solid enriched microbial communities from the Joint BioEnergy Institute, USA - SP1-8-D (SPAdes) | ecosystem: Engineered > Bioreactor > SSF (Solid state fermentation) > Aerobic >... | reverse complement strand
CCCCCCCCTCTTCCCTCTCCAGTCTATCTAAGTATATATATATGCACGGCTCTCCACCTACTGTGTCAATAAAACATCAGCATGATTTAAGTCTACTAGATAGATAGATAAATAGATAGATAGATAGATAGTGCAGTACAATACCTACTTAGGTACTGGACATATATACATACCGTACCTACTCACGTACTGTACAGCACAGTACATACATACATGGCAAGCACCTACAGTACCTAAGCCTAGCCTAGGCAGGCACATACACACTGTCCGCTGTCCACTTTTACTTCTACTTACATTAGCAGGAAGCATATTGTTGAACAGAAAAAAAGGTAACATTTACAAGTTTGTCTTGCAAGTTTCTGACCTTATATACATATATATGCTCCAACACATGTTGGTAAGTGTGATGGCGCCCGGTCATAGTATTATTAGCTAAAACTATGGTAGCTTGTCATACAGAATCGAAAGCATGAGGGGAAAGGAAAGAATCTGCAGGGCTTTGTGTAGCGTGATATAGGCGAGTAGGACTGGCAGTATCCCAGAGACGAAGGGATGCTCAACACCGCCTACCTTACCACCTAGGTGTGCCGCGCCGTCACAGTAAGTCTAAAAACTGAACTTCACTGAACTGTACTGTATGAACTTAACAAGACTGAACTGAAGCATGAAATACATACTATACTTCTCCTTTGAAGGAAGGAAGGGATCTATCTATATGGTTGAGATGAGATCCCTAGATTCGGATTTGGGCATATGGCATGTTGCATGCATAAGACCCTGCAGCAGCAGACTTGTATGCAGGTAATAAATGGTAGAGAGGTCTATCTAAGACCGCCTTGTCCATTCAACAAGTCAGCTTTATGCTAGAGATAGTACAGGATAGGATGGATAAAATACCTAGGTAGGTTGCTAGGTAGGTAAGTAGGTATTGCAGTTCTGTTATGCACATGTGAGACATATGTGAATGGCAGCGCAGAGATGCCGATAGATTAGGTAGATCAAGGTCCATAACATAAGGACCCGAAGACTATCAGAAAAAGAGGAAGGGAAGGATGCACCCCGAGGAAGGAAGGGAAGGAAGATGCTATAAAATACGGCTGGTGGAGAGGTCTCTCCGGTAGCCTTTTTTTTCTCCCTACCCTTTATTTCTTTTCAGCACTATGACGATTAGCTACTATAACAGCACAGTGCAGCTGCTCTAGCTAGTTATTGTCTAGGTATATTGTCAAATTCTAGTTTTGTTTTGCTTTGTTTTGTCTCTGTGCTCTTATAATTAATCAATTCTTCATTGCATACCTAACTAGGGTAGATACAAAGCACAATCAGACAGTGCTGCAAGAGCTGGAAACTAGCTGTCTACTACTCTACGGCATACAGGAGCGGGTGTTACTTCTAGGGACGCGAGTGCAACGAGTGCGCGGAGGCTACGAATCAGTTACCACTCTACATCTACAATTGAACACACTGGCTTGCGTTTTAAACCAATTCTTTTTCATTTTTGATTTTTTATTGCTGCACTAACGCTTCTGCGTCCATGACGTCTTGCCGTGTCGAGTTCATAAGAGGACAGATAACTTTTGTCTGGCCTGAAACTTCTGAGACCCAATGACTAGTAATAAAATAATAAGATAAGGTGGCCAGTGCAAGTATTTCAAAGAGAACAAGCCACCCGAGAAAGAAGAGGAATGATCTAGAGGAAAGGAAAAAACGCCTTGGCCAGAGCAATGTGGAAACATCGCTATCCAAACCGGACTGCTTTAAGAAGCTCAATGGGTCCCAAGGTCGAATTGAAACTATAAGACAGGAGTCGAAGAGAATAAAAATAAAAAATAAAAAAATGCAAAAAAACGCTATATAGTCACAACAACCAGCCGTTAAGCAAATATCATGGAAGAGCGCCAACCCAGAAAGACAAAAAGAGATCTGAATGCCGCGAAAATCGTACTAAAATTCCCAGTTCTCATCCACAGACTTTATGGCCCACTCGAACTTCTCGCGCAAGCTCTTGGAGAAGAACTTCTCGATGGGAACATTGTATTTCTTCGAGAAGACTACGGTGAGACGAGGATCAATGTAGTTCTGAAATTAACATCACGTTAGCAGCTGATATGTCTCACAAAAGTTAACAGATGGAAGTGAACTCACAATCTTCGAAGTCCCAAGCGCGACCTCTTTGTTGTCCTCTTTGTCCTGGGCCTGGAGAGACATAGTCGCAATGCGTTCTTCGAGCTTGGCAACGTTGTTCTCGAGCTTCTCGATGGTTGGGTTTTTGCCTTCGGCCTCGACTTTGCCTGTCTTGTTTTCCTTTTCGAACTTCTTCTCCATTTCCTTGACAACCTCTAGTCTCTTCTCGAGCTCCTCCGGTTTCATCTCCTTCTCTCCTTCAGCTACCAGCTTTTCGTTGTCCTTCTCAAACTTCTTTCGGATTTTCTGGCGCTGTTCTTCAAGAAGGAAGGCTTGATGCTCCTTTATCCACTCCGGGGAGAGGTCCTTGTCCAATTCGAAGTATTCGGCACCCTTCTTCTTTTTGAGGCTAGGATCCAGATCGAGCATCATTTGCTTTACTCGCCACTTCTGATAACGCAGGCCCTTGATCTGCCAGACAGTCAGCAACTGCTGCAGAGCAAACGTAATCCAAATGGAACATGCGTGACATACCTTCTCACTCAGCTTTTCCATCTGGCCTGCATGGCTTGCAGCCACCGTGCGTTTGTGGTTGCAAAGAATGGCAACTTGGCGGTTCGCATCATTGTAAGCCTTGACCTTCTCTGCAATAGTACCTTCCGGATTCATGTTCTTCAGGAGCTTGGCCATGGTGTAGGAAGCGTTGTAAGTACGGAATACTTTGGCCGTCAAGCCCGGCATATAGCTGGAGAGGTGCTTGTTCAGGGCGGATGTCTAGAAAAGTCAGCAACCGTAACAGCACCTGAATGTCGCAGGGGGAAGAGAGCGTACCGTTAAGCGGTCGAAGATCTCATCACCCTCCTTCTTCGGGGGCTTCTTGAAGATCTTCAGGTTTTTGAAAACCTGCGGATCGACCTCGACTTCGTCGTAGTATCTGATACTGTCTTTACCAAGGAAATCGAAGATGACCTTGTTTGGCGGCTTGAGGGTGACATGCTCATATTTCAGGGAGCAACAACCGACCGTGTCGGCCTCGTCTTCACCTTTTTCATTACCCGCACGAAGGGCAAACTTGTCGATCAGATAGACGGCAGTAGCTTTCTGTCGATCGGCCATAAGCTCGTGCTTCAGATTCTTCTGGTAGTCCTTCCGAATGCGGTCGATATGCTTCTTCAGTTCTCGGGCCTTCTCGAACTTCCTGTAGTCGCTCTGACCCTTGATATCGGAGTTGGCTGCAAGCATGACATACTTGTAGTTCCCGTTGATATTTTCCTGCCACATGGCGAGCCAGGTACCTTCCTGGTCATGCTTGACCTCCTTCCAGTGATGACCTGGAGGCGGCTCAGGAACCTTGGCCTCTTTGCCGATATTGATAGTGACCTGCTCAGGCATAACTCGGGTTTTCACCCTTCCAGTCTTGGGATGTTCTCCACGGCCGCGGAAAAGGCCTGGCGGTTCAATACGGAAGTTTCCAACCTTCTGCTTTCGTCCATCCCATAAACAGTACTGGTACGGAGCCTCCAAGGCCTCTTTTTCTGCCTTTAGCCGTTTCTTTTCGGCAGGAGGCAGGGCCTTCTTTTCGGCGCGCTTCTTCTCGTAGTACTCGAAGATGGGTCTGAAATCGCATTTGGCGAATTCCTTTATCTCCACCGGGTTGCCCTGGGGATCCTTTGCTCCACCGGTCTTTTTGAGGATGTCTTGGAAGTCCATGAAGAAATTCTTCTGGAAAGTAGGATTTTCGGTGTGGTGTGTCGCGTTGAGCATGCTGCCGAAGAATCCAGCGACTTCCTCAGCCTCGGGCTCAAGGGTGACCGGGACACCGTCGTATTTCATCTTGACGTCCTGAGGCAGGGGCTCGTATGGAGGAGGGAAAAGAACACCGTTGTGCTCCAGAGTCGTCCACTTGATAGTTCCGTCACTCTTGGTTGGATCCTCCCACCACCGATACTCCTCTTCTTCCTCCCCTTCGGGCTCCTCGGTCTCCTCTTTTGTCTCCGATTTGGTCTCCTCCTGAGGCTCCTCCTTCACAGCGGCGGCTTTTCCCTTTCCCTTCTTCGGAGGAGTCGACGACTCCGACTTCGCCTTTTTCGAGGTCTTCTTAGCAGCGGGCTTCTTGGCTGGAGTTTCTTCGTCGCTTGGTTCCTCCTTGATGCCATTGGCTTGCTTCTTTCTGCCATTTGCAGCGGACTTGGCAGCTTTTGTGCCCTTTGCAGAGGGCTTCTTTGCTTCAGCCTCCTCCTTCCGAATGGCCTTGGCTTCCTTTTCTGCTTGCTGCTCGATCTTGCTCTTCTCCGCCGCAAGCTTCTTGGTGATCGGCACGTCCGAATCGGACTCCTCGCCTATCGCGGTCTCGGATGCCTTGGGAGGCTTCTTTTTGTCGGCGGACCGCTGCGCCAATGGCACATCTTCTGAATCGGAATCCGCAGCTTTCCCGGAAGTGCGACGACGCTTGCTCTGTCGGGCAGTCAGCCGCTGGAAGCAACAGCGACAACAAAAAGCGACGACGGGGAAACGAAGGGACCGGCGTTCAAGGGATATGGCGTACCAAAGGTTTGTCTTCTTCGCTGCTCTCTGGCTCCGAATAAGACTTCCGTTGACCAGCAGCAGGTCGGGTCTTCCTCTTGTTTGCGCCCCGGGCGTTGACATTGGACCCCACATCTTCCATTTCGACATCTCCATCCTCGACAGGACCGTTGCGAACGGAGATACCTGGGTCGACGTGGCCGTTGGTTTCGGTAGTGGCGTCACCCATGTTGCGATCCGTGGCCTTGGAGATCACTTTCTCGGAGAGCGCGTCACCTGTCGCATGACATTGACTCGGTAAGAATCTAAACAGAGCTGAGAAAGAGAAGACGAAGAAGATCTAAAAATGAAATGAGGCGATCCTTGGGTGACGGAAAATCAAGGGAGGGTCGAGTGTTACTGGACATGGCCCAGAGGCAAAGCGTCAGCAGCAAGTGGAGAACTTACCAGTAGGCCGGCCATTTGCTTTGACAAGCGGGGTGTCATCTTCAGAAGAGCTCATTGTTTGAGGAAGAGGGACTGAGAAATGTCGAACGAGGGACAGAGGACGAAATCGTGCGGAAAAGTGAGGCGCTGTGAGGGGGAGGCGCCAAAGTCGAGGGAGCGTTGGGAAGTAGGACGGCGCCTGATAGAGACGGGAAGCAAAGGAAATCTTGGACGAGAAGCTTCTGGGGCCCCCCAAACCGCCGGAATACGACAGTCGGAGGTAGATTGGGAAGGGAAGGAGAAGAATATGGAGAGGTGAAGGTAAGGAAAGAAAGGCCTTGGTTGGGGATGGAGGGAAGAGGGAGAAGAGGAAGAGAGAGGGAAGGGGAGGGAAAAGGCGACTTGAAGACCGAAGCCCAGGGCTCGGGCTGGATAGGCTGGGGCGATCGCGCTGCCGGCGCGCTGAGGCGGAGGCGGCGAGCGACGTCCGGCGGGAGATGCCTGAGGGTGCCTTGATGCCTGAGGGCAGCGACGACTCGACGCGGCTCAGGACGGGGATCCCGTGACCTGCGAGGGGCCGGTCTGTGGGTCATGTGACCTGCGCGCTGGGCCGCTGTCGCCGCCTTCCCCTCCTGCCCGTTGCGGCCTAGCGCGGCTCTCGCCTTCCCGTTTCCCGACACCCGCAACGACAGAAACGCAGAGCCGACGACCTCGCGCTCGACGTCCCTGGCGCAATTGGCATCCATTCTCCTGCTGCTCTCCCCTCTGCAGCGTTCTGCGACGGTTCTCTCTCCCTTCGAACCACTTCCCCTCTCTCAACATGTTCTCCCGTGCCGCCCGCCCGGCCCTCAAGGCCAGCAGCGCTGTCCTCACCCGGTAAGTTTCTTCTCTGACATCACACAACGTGCTTCTGCCGCCGCAGGACCGTCCGGAACGAGAGGGAGCAGACATTGAAGGGGTTTCAAGCATCAATGGCTGATTTTTCCCAAGGACTGCGCCGTCAAATGCCGCCAACTTCGCGACTCTGCGTGAAATCGAGGGCCGTCTCAAGTCCATCAAGAACATTGAGAAGATCACCAACACCATGAAGATCGTCGCATCCACCCGTCTCACCCGCGCCCAGAAGGCCATGGAGGACTCCCGTGTCTACGGAAAGACCTCCAACGCCGTCTTCGAGAACGCCGAGACGAAGCCTCTGGACGACAAGAAGACCCTCCTCGTCGTCGCCAGCTCCGACAAGGGTCTCTGCGGTGGTATCCACTCTGGTCTGAGCAAGGCAACCCGCCGGATCCTTGCTGAGAACCCGAATGCCGACATCGTCGTTCTCGGTGAGAAGGCCAAGGCTCAGCTCTCCAGAACCAATGCCCAAAATATCGTCCTGAGCTTCTCCAACGTCTGCAAGGACATCCCCACCTTCGCGGATGCACAGGCCATCGCCGACCAGATTGCCCTGCTCCCCACCGACTACTCGAGCGTGAAGATCATCTACAACCGTTTCATCAACGCCCAGAGCTACGAGCCTGCAACTGTGGAGGCCTACTCTGAGGAGGCCATCACCAAATCCCGTGAGTTCTGTACTGTCCCATTTTCCAGAGAGTCTGCATTGACAGGTGTCTCCAGCCAACATCAGTGCCTTCGAGGCCGATGAGGAGGTCCTTGCCAACCTCCGCGAGTACGCTCTCGCGAACAGCTTGTACTGGGCTCTGGCTGAAGGACATGCTTGCGAGATCTCGGTAAGAAAAAATCCCGGACAAGTCGTCGAAGACAAGCTGCTAACCCGAATGTAGGCTCGCCGCAATGCTATGGAGGCAAGTCCAATTTCCTCTCAAAAGTGGTGTCACCCTAACTGACTGTTATCTGCAGAACGCCTCGAAGAACGCTGGTGAGATGATCAACAAGTACGTGACAGCTTTCTTTTTTTGTCCATTACGCTCGATTGGTGCTGATTCCCTGCAGGTTCCAGATCCTGTACAACCGACAGCGTCAGGCTGCTATTACTGGCGAACTGGTTGAGATTATCACTGGTGCCACCGCCAGTGAGGAAATGTAAAAGCCGTCGACGTGATGTTGCCAAAGGGGAACCGTGTCGATTGTAGACCTGTCTATAAATACCTAGACCCGTCATCAGGCCTGTAAAACCAGTTTCAATCTATCTGCATTTCCTTACCCAGCCTTTTTTGCTTGATATACTATCTACCAGCTTTTCCTCGAACTGGAAAGCCCAGCCATCACCCATCTTCTTAGTATATGGCTTTCTGTGAACGGAAAGTTGCTAGACAATTGGGATATATCAAGTGTCCATCAGTGTCTCCCCCTACTGTTCCGACAAATAGACAGGCGAAACCTGACATAACCCCAGAGGGACAGATCGATTGATCACTAGGCTTTGAGATATCAGTGAATGACAAGCAGAACTTTATCTCCCTTTCGAAGATTCAGCATGAATTCTGAGGAATCAACATGCCTGTCTATCGAAATACCGGATGGATTTTGCCAAACTCTTTTCTTACTGTATATGGCTGTAATGGTTTCCCCTTTCCTCAGATCCCAAAGCACGACATGTGACACATGAGAAACACCCATACAGCGGCCCTGCGTTTGCATCGCGGGAGGCTTCATCCACCAAATCTCAGCTGTCGGATACCTGCTGCGGGCCTTTCTGGTCCTGCTGTCTGGAGTGAGCCGGTCTCCAAGTGAATCACAGATTATTTCGACTCGCAGTTTCTGATCTCAATTCACTGTTTGTTCCGCACATTCTGCTGGATTCACTTCTTTCGCAAGCGTTTCTCTAAGCCTGCTCAGAGCGTCGACATCTCTAAACATTTCCCTTCTCGCATTCATTCATGTCTTGCTGACAAAAAAGTTCTGGGATCTGGCTATCCCTCTGTCATTGGTGCTCAGGGATTTCTGTCTAAGGGAGAACAATACTGGTCTGAGATTAACATACAACTTCTATACAGCTCCTCTTTTCCCGTTTCCATAAATGACAGCTGTTTCTATACACAGCAGCTGTTTCCTTATATGACGACTTCTTAGGTAGCTCGTTGTCGCTTCCTATGGTCGCAGTTGATCCGTGAATTCACGACGCTGAGTGAATCATTCACAGGGCGGACTCCCCCACACTATGAACACAATGTCTAATTCTGACAAGGTTGATCACTACGCCGTCCTGGGAGTGTCCCGGGATGCAACTCTCAAGGAAATCAACGCCGCGTACAAGAAGCTGGCGTTGAAGTACCACCCAGACAAGACCGGCGGTGGCGCGAAGTCGGTGATTATCTTTCGCAAGGTATGTGTTTTCACAACCACCTCAAAGTACTCTCTCGATTTCACACATTGCTAATCCCGACCTTGTGCGTTTTTCCAGGTCCAAGAAGCCGTCGAAGTCCTTCGTGACCCGGCACGCAGGCAGAAGCACGACGAAGAGCTGGGCAACAAGACAAAACGACGCTGGGGGTTCGATGACTCCTTCTCCGCAGAACCCGGCTATACTGGTTGGACACCGTACGGTGGCAGGACCTACAACTTTTCCAACCCTCGTGATCGCTACATGTACAGCTACGGGACGGGTGACCATATGAACCCGTTCGCTAAACCTCGAGACGGCTGGGCTGAGCTTGCTGAAGAGCAGGCACGCATGGACCGTGAGAGGGAAGCGTTCTTCAAAACTGCAGCTCAGATAGAGAGAGAGCGGCAGAGGAGACGCAGAGAGGGCATGGCGGCTCGTGTCAGGCGCGACGAGGAAGAAATGGCGAGACAAGAGCAAGAGGAAAGAGAGACGCTCGGTGACGAGAGCTTCTTCACTGCAGTTTCAGAACAGAATTCCGAGACAGACACGGGAAAGGACAAGCAAGCGGTTCGATCTTCAGATGACAGCTCTGGTGAAGATGAATACACGGAATCCGAAGGTAGCGACGACGTCAAGAGCGAGGAAGACTGTGACGGCAGCGACGAAGAGGAGTCTGACGAACGGACAGCTCCTGACAGCGAACAGTCTCAGAATGCCACCGCCGAGCAGACTACCAGTAACAGCAGTGCAGAACGGAACGAAGAAGACGAAGACGAAGTTGACCCGAACTACGGCATGGACGGTCTTGTTCCATTCTTCAACTACAAACTCCGGCACCCCGACCACCACTACACGGTCGAAGACGTCCGCACAGAGCTCATGGGCATTGTCCTCGAGACCTACTGTGGCTTCCTGGAAGAGCTTCGCATGTCCTTCCCCGACGCGAAACCTATCACTCCTGGACAGGATCCCGAGTCTTGCCGCCACCTCGGCATGTGGGACAAGCAGTTTCTCATCGAGAACTGCGAAGTCTGCGGACGCTGGCTCCCGCTGTACACCCTCACCTGCCCGGCCTGCGGGAAGAAGGCCTGCATCGTGTGCAAGTTCGAGCAACACGGAGATGACGACAGCGAATACCATGTTGGACAGAGCACCGTTTCTTCGATAAACGCTTCGGTGGCCGACTGGGTTCAGAATACTTTTCATGATTCGGGCACTTTTTCTTCTCCCTCACGTGCTTAAGATGATCCTCACTTCTCTCTGAAGTCCTTACTTGGCTCTTACGGATGTGTCGACTTCATTTTAGGACACATTCCTAATGATCTGGACTGCTACCTTACTTTCAGTCCTTACTTGTTCCTTCCGGAAGTGTCAACTACACTATGGCTCAGGACATCCTTCACGTCCCAGACTTTTCATTTAGCCTTTTTCACCCTTTTCTTTTTGCTTCTTTTGAACGCGTCAACCATGCTTGAGGCTCTCTCTATCTTTCTTTGGACGAGACACCAACCCGAGACTAACCATTCCACTTTAATCGTTACCGTCAGGTTCCATATTCCTTCCGGCCTGGTTATATGTATTCCGAATGATTGGAGGTCTTTTTTTCCTGTGCAGTAACATTCGGGCTTTTCAAGGACTTTTAACTTGGCATTTTCCTCCCATTTCTCTTTTCCCCTCTTTTCCCCTCTAGCGATTCATATCCAGCGTCACTTTTTATTTTGGCAGTGGCTTATGTGGTATTCTTCTATTGGAGGTTTGGAGGTTTTCCTTCAGGGGCTTTCAGTAAATTTTCGGGCTTTCTTTGAGGGAGGTTTGATTTGATTTGGTATTTGCTATTTTCTTTTTCTTCTTTTTCTCTATTTCTTGACATTTCGGGTAATCCAATATTCACTTTTACAGACATGAAAATTTAACTAGGGGTCACTTCTGGTAATAATAATAATAATTGCTAGTACAGTAGTAGTATTTGTCTAAACTCGCATTCATTGTAATACATGCAGTAAGTAGCACTTCACTATGTGTGTATAATGCCAATTTACAACCTTCCAGCTCGTGGTGACGCACCCCATGGTTATAATAAGTATCAATCGAGATAATGCTGGCAAATTGACGAAGTATATTCATAGACAAACTCCTCGTATGCCAACTCAACAGGGCTCTAAGCTGCAACCAGGGTGGGAGGCACCTGGCAGAAAACACATCCATCTCCCCTTTCTCAACTCAACTTATCTCATCCTCACGCCTTCTCCTCTACCTCCTCCTTGTGCGCCGCCTCGTTGCGGACCGACGACGCAGCACCGCCGCCGGTCAGCCGCGCCAGGGCGTCGTCGAGGCCGATCTCGCGCGAGATCTCGGCCTGGCGCTCGTAGTCAGAGATGGCGGTGCCTTCGGAGCCGAAGATCACGTCCATTTCCTCTGGATTTCCCCCAAATTTGTCAGTTCATACGGGCCATATAGTCAACAGGAAGTGGAAGGAGTTAAAGGACAGAAGAACCCCATGAGGATGGGGGGAACGTAGGAAGATGGAAGGAGAAGAGATTTACCGAGCGAGAGCTGCTTCGTCTCCGGGACGAAGAACGCGATGAACAGGGCCCCGAGGAAGGTGATGAGGCCGAAGAAGATGTACGTCCCGTAACGGATGCCGTCGAGCATGTCGGGCGTGACTTGGCCGACGATGAAGTTGTTCATCCAGTCTGTTTTTATTTGCATTAGTGTCGTGAGTTACTTCGTGATCATCATTCATTTTCTTATATGTAGTGATAAACATAGAAGCGGTTGTAATGCCCGTGATTGTGGTCGGGAGGAGGAAGGGCTTGTTGAAGGAATTGTCTGTCTTCCAGGGGAAGGCAAGGCAGCAGGGATTTCTGTCAAACGTACTTGCTGAAGCACCCAGCGCGATTCCCTTCGCTCGAACGCTCAGAGGCCATATTTCACTGATAACAATCCATGCGCAGGGCTGTCAATTGAAATAAGTTAGCATCTCCATTAAAATACACTTGTTCGACCTCCAAGAAAGGAAGACAGGAAAGACCTTACCCCCCAGGAATATCCAAAGTGGATGACGAAGAGCCAAACCATGGCGACGGCCGCCCAGCCAGCAGCCTTGTGCGAGTCCCACTGGTTCTCGTTCTGTCCGAAGATGGCCGCGATAATGAAATGGCAGGCGGCCATCCCGATGGCTCCGACGAACAGGACGGGCTTACGGCCGAGTCGGTCGACCCATATCACCGCTGGGATCTTGTTTGCAATGTATGTTAGAATGGACTAGATGTAAAAAGAGCTATGTTCTAGAAGTTATGGGCTATACTTACAGTTGCGAGAAACATCGCCACACCAACGACGCCGGTGGCCAGGAGGGATGTAGTATTGCTATTCATGCCGAGCTGTTGGAAGATAGAAGGGGCGTAGTAAAGAACAGCGTTTACACCGGTCCATTGCTGTTTTATGGGCAGTTAGTGTATTGATTGGAGAGACCTAGGGTGAATCGCTTTCTACCTGGAATGTCATAGTCACTGGAAGGTTCGTCAGCGTAGCTGTTCACGAAAGCAAATTGCAGATGAGGTGTATAGACTTGAGCACATACCGGTAGCCACCATAACCCGCCTAAACATGGGCCAGGTCTTGAACAGGCTAGCAAACCCCAAAGCCTCCAGCTTGATGTAGCTCCAGGTGTCGGTCCTCTCGAGATGGGGGAAATGTTCCTTCTCCGTACGCTTCTCGAAGAGACTCTGCGCCTTGATCTCGAGGAATTCGAGCTCAAGGAGCGGGTGGTCCCGGGGTAGGCCGCGGAGGCTCACGAGCACGTCTTTCGCTTCTTCCTCTCGGTTGTGGTGGACGAGCCATCTTGGAGAGAACGGCATGAAGAGCATTCCCACACCGAGGAGCACGGCTGGGACGAGCTGAAGTGCAAGGGGAACCAGCCAAGCGGCATCCTTCTGTCCGTCACCGCTTCCTCCGATGTAGTTTGTTCCGTAGTCGATCCTGATTGCTTCGTGAGACGCGGACTGCGATTTCAAGACAGGGAGGAGACTCACCAGAAGGAAACCTATACACACGGTAATCAGCGTCGTTGTCCAATTGATAGCTGAATCACACAGTCTGTATACTCACCATAATCCCAAACGTGATGGCAAGTTGTTGCAGTGCGACAAGAGATCCTCTCACTTCAGGGGGTGCAATCTGTAGACATTAGCTTGGGAACATTAAATTGTAGCTCGTAGTTAACCCACCTCGGCGTTGTACATCGGAACAGCCATCGAGAGACTAGATAACAACCGCAGTTAGATTCCATTTGGCAGAAGATTCTTGGAAAAATATGCCATACCTCCCCACGCCCATACCAGTAACGAAACGGCCGCCCAAGATGTTCTTGTCATCACCAACCGCTGCGGTAGTTTGCACTATCACTCCGAGGCAGAAGATGACCACATTCACGAGGATAGTATATTTACGGGAAATGCGCTCCGCGAGCACCCCCGAGTACAAGGTTCCGGTCCAAGCCCCGAGTTCGAGAATCGCTACCCAAGAAGCAATTAGCAAGACACACCATAAGGTTGCGGCAGTGATGATACCTGTCAGCCATCCTTTTCTCGTCGAATTGGTTACTGCTTCGCCCATCTGGTGGTCATAGTCAATATGAAGTCTATGCGGAAACGGGGATAAGTGTTCATACATGCTCGCCGAACGAATGCATTGCCACTGTACGACCAAAGTTAGCACAGTCACAGTTCTTATTTGTTTCCCCTCTTCAGGGACAAGCCCAAAACTCATCCTTGCAAGAATGACCCGATAGGATTTCAGGATAAACTTACAGACACCAGAGAAAACACCCTTTCACCAAGCACCGGTTAGCCTAAGGGTTTCTAACGTATCTGAATCCATGAATGCCAACCTGGTTGTATCCATAGAGCAAGCTGTGTTGTCAACATCTACTACAAAGCATGCATATTTTCGAGCTGAAGGACATACCCTCCAAGACAGGCAAACAAGGCGACTCCAAACACTTTCCTGTTCTGAACCAATCCAGCAAAGCCCGATGGACCTGCGAGAGCCTCCTTGCGGGCCAAGGCGGCCGCGTTCATCGTCACCGTCGTGTCTGCAGCACCACCCATCTTGTTTCTGGTGCTGTGTTGATCCTCCTTATTCTGCTATAACTGTATGTAATGTGATGTACAAAAAGTTATGGCAGTCTGGAGATGCAGGAGAGGTTCCGGGTTGTCGGATCACCCAGGGCGTAAGTAAATAATAGAAGACCTGCATGGTGCTCAGCTTATGCAGTTGCAGCCCTAATATAATAGCTTCCCTTCCCCCACCGCGGATGTCTAGCTCCCCGCATCTGGCCATGTGTTTCTTGGGGAAACGGAATAATTGATCAAGACTCGCAGTCCATTAGCTACGGAGTACACTACCCAGTATGTTCCTTTGACCCCCTACTAGCGTCATGGTTGAAGAAACCGAGCAAAAGTACTGACCCAATTGGAACGCGATGTGGAGATTGCCGGGGAAGATGGACGGTCCTGGTTCGTCTCGCCAAGCGCCCATGGGGTATCATCCCGCATGGCTAGACCCTGTTGCCGGCTGTATTCCCTCCCCGGCTGTGTCATCCCGGCTAAAATGAAGCCAGAGAAGCTTTCTGACCCGGGGTCCGGGGAAACATGGAGTCGAGTTGCTCCGTGGTTGGCAGATGCTGAGATGGGATAGGGAGAAGCTGTTACCTCGACTAACAGCTTTAGCCAAGAACTACTCGCATCATTCACGCTGAAATAATCAATCTGTGGATGCCGAATGCCGTGTATATCGGTAGTCGGTGACCGAAGAGTGATTCGATGGTTTTCGCGGGGTGACCATTGGACCTCCGCAATACAGCTGACGCAGGTCTTTGTGGAGCGACACCCGCAACCCCGAGCTGCCCCGTGCAGGGTACCTGAGCTTCTGTGGAGTCTATAGCACGTTGACAGGATTTGGACAGTTGAGATCACGTTTTAGAATCGATATTTGGGCCCCATAAGTTCGGTAAGAAGGAACTTAGGAAGTAATGTCCGGACCCACATGAGAGCACCTCTCTTTGTCTCATGCATACATAGTTCATCAAAGTAACAAACAGCCAAGGAGCAAATGACTTAGACAAAGACATCACGGGTTCATTAATCAGCAGCAAGACCAGCTGGTTGCGTGGGGTTACATCGACAGAACCTTTGTGTAGGAAAGGAATTTCGGACCAAAGGGAAGCGTATATGTAGGGTACCTAAGGTAGCTACCGAAAATGGGCTTATCTCTACGAGCACATTCGTAGGGTCGTTGGAGATAATATTTGCTACCGTGAAAAAAAAAGGTATCTGGCTAATTACGAGTGCGCCACGGCGGACAGTTCAGGCAAAGTCTACCATCGTATTTTAACCCCGAAGCTTGTCGTTGGTCAGGCCTGGGGTTGGCAAAAGCCAAGCATTGCGGCTAAGTGATCTTTTAGCCGGGGAACGGAACAAACAAGCTCGGGCAGAACGTTATTATTACAAGGCAGCCATTGCTTGGGAGATGCCTGGGAAGACCGTCCTTTCGAGCTCAAAGATATCCCGGTGGATGGAGATGGAAGGACCCGAGGCCGAATGCACCGAGTTCGCTGCCTTTGTGACGGGTCCACAACTAACAGACATCATCCCTGGCACGTTCTCCATCTGGTCAGACCGCTGACCAATGTCACTACTTAATGTACTCTCTGTTTGATGCAGTGACCCTATGTACTTAGTAAAGCATCCATCCATCTATCTATCAAACCTAAAGATCACGAGTTCTTTGTCCTGGTTTTCACCGATCACAAACCTCTCATCGCCGCAGATCTTCCCCTTGGCCGCTATCTCAGAGCTCTCTGCGTGGCTCAGCGTTATGCTCGACCGCGGAGTCCGTATAGACAGCACTGACCGCATGGAGTTCCACCGCCAGCACCGGTCGAGGAATTGGAGGCGAAAGAAGACCTGGGCCTGCTCGTCAGCCGCCTCAGACACGCCAGTGTACCAGGGATCATCAGAAGTGAAAGGGGCTGTTTGCATGCCACTATTTCCTCGATACGGAGGGAAAACAACCCCGGCATCTCGTCGCCAGCAAGGACCATGCCCGAGGAAGGGGATGCTCGTCGTCTGGACTCGAGACGTCCACTCCAACGGGTTTGCATCGTGACGCAGCGGCCCCGTGCATACGTTTTCCGTAATATCTACAGTATGTGCCTTGCTGTTGACCTCCAGTTTCATGATGGCAGGACATCCTCTCTGTCTGACAGAGTAGAAACCCAATTCTCTGAAACCGAAGCGGGCGACTATCGAAGGGCCTTCATCGGCCTCATCTTTCCAGCGCCCCGTCGGATCCATCGATGGTCTGTAAGACGATGGCTTGGAGATGTCCCAGACGAACAGTGACTCAATTGGGGCATCTTCATCGGCCGTGTACAGGCTGCGATTGGGCTGCCACACGTAGATAGTGTAGTATGTGTTGTTGTGTGATGAGAAGAAGCGATCTCTCTCACTCAACGGATGGCCGAGGAACATTATCTTCCATTCATTCCGAAAGACAACGTCCCAACCACTGGGGGATCTCTTTATGTCAAACGCTGAAGCAAAGTGGCGATGGACCCCGTCGCTATCATTCAGCCAGTGGAAGGCCTGAGGCTCCGCCCACTCGATGACCAAAAGCCTGTCTTGTAGACGGATTCTCCGTATGACTTTACCACTAATCAAAAAGGGAACAACGAACGTCTCGTCAGTCTCCAGGTCCAGAAGCATAAGACAACGAAGCTCTGCGCTGGGGTAAACCAGAAGACCGTCTTCGTACGTCCAGAATGCCTGTGCAAATGTAAAATCGACGCGCTCCGTCAAGTGGCTGGCATGGCTCTCCCATGGCTGCACCTGGAACCATTGCCTCGATCCAATATGAAGCTCTTCACACAACTTGAATTTCTGCACCGATCGAGGCTTGCCGCGAGCAAGGTGGTCGTATCTGGCTGAGACCTGGTCAAATATCCTGCGCCAGTATTTATCGTCTTGGGATACCATGTATGGATTATCCAAGGCCCCTTCTTCTTGGAGTTTTCTGACTTCTCTGGCGAGAGGGAACCATCGTTTCAACAGAGGGGTCAGATTGCTCAGATTCCCGAAGGCATCATGCCACGATCTGGAAACGCGACGGCAACGGACAATATCTCGTGAGTCGAGGTAATCGGCTATCATGAGGAAGAGCTCGCGAGGCAGGGAGGAGATCCCCGATGATGCCGTCGCTGTGGAAGCTGTCTCCGCGGACATCATGACTGCGGGGAAGCGGTTCGTGAGGAGGAGCGGGGGCCGAGCATGAGAGCTGCGATTGTGAGGGACGTCCAATTAGCAATATCATTAAGGAACCTCAAAAAAGATTTGACCCTGTCGGATTCCAGGTAGGGCTGCGTCAGACTCCTGACTGAGCCTGTACTGCAAGCTGGTGGAGGGGATGTGCAGAACGTTATGACGTTCCGGACCGACGCCCCAGATGCCCGCCAGGGATGTTTCTGTCGCATGCCAAGAGCTTCAGGACACCTTGCTTGTAAGCTCCGGACAGGACATACAAAGGTGGCCACTTCCCCAGGGCTCTCAGTGATGGATTGACTTCTGCTCTTTTGCTTCCCACTGCTTGGACCTGCTTACGTTTCCACTCCAGCTTTCGTTATGATGCAGAAGACCTCCACTCTTGTGCTGATCACGTCGCTCTTGGCGGCGCTGCCCGTCAACGCCGGCAGCTTGTATACCAAGAACTCCCCAGTTCTTCAGGTTGACCACAAGAGCTATGACCGGCTTATCACTAATTCGAACCATACTTCGGTGAGGAAAGCAACTGTACAATCTTGTTGATCAGACTTGCTAATTCTTCCCTCAACAGATTGTAGAGTAAGCATTCCGAGCCCTTTTCCCCACTGAACCGTTCCAGCTTCTTATATATGTATTCCTTGTTAGATTCTACGCCCCATGGTGCGGCCATTGCCAGAACCTGAAGCCCGCCTACGAAAAGGCAGCCAAGAACCTCGAGGGATTGGCCAAGGTCGCGGCCGTCAACTGCGACGATGACGCCAACAAGCCGTTCTGCGGCCGGATGGGCGTCCAAGGGTTCCCGACCCTGAAGATCGTGGTCCCGTCAAAGAAGCCGGGGAAGCCGCGCGTGGAGGACTACCAGGGACCGAGAAGCGCAAAGGCCATCGTGGATGCCGTCGTGGAGAGGATACCGAACCACGTCAAGAAGGTCACGGACAAGGACCTGGACGACTGGCTGTCCGAGGACAAGGAGGGGCCAAAGGCGATCCTGTTCACGGAGAAGGGGACCACGAGCGCTCTCCTTCGATCTCTCGCGATCGACTTCCTCGGATCGATCAAGTTCGGCCAGATCCGCAACAAGGAGTCCGGCGCCGTCGACAAGTTCGGCATCAAGAAGTTCCCCACGTTCGTTCTCATCCCCGGTGCCGAGAAAGAGCACATCGTCTACGACGGCGAGCTCAAGAAGAAGCCCATGGTGGAGTTCCTGAGCCAGGTCGCCAAACCGAACCCTGACCCGGCTCCTGAAGACACTACTAGCAAAGCTAAGGCCAAAGCTTCTTCTTCCTCCTCCAAGTCCAAGAATTCCTCCAAGTCATCGTCCGCGGCCACCTCATCCATCGTCCTGGAAGACGAGGCCGAAAACCTCAAGCCGACCGAATCTCCCGACCCCCGGATCGTCCCCGACGACGCGAAGGAATCCAAACCCGCCGAGGTCCCCATCGAAATCCCACCTCTCGACATCCTCTCCACCTCCGAGTCCCTCGACTCCGCCTGCCTGACCCCCAAGTCCGGCACCTGCGTCCTCGCCCTCCTCCCTGCACCGGAGAGCCCCGATGCGGAGCTCCCCGCCCCGGCCAAGGAAGCGCTCGCCAGCCTGTCCGAGGTCGCGCACAAGCTCTCCCGGCGCCAGGGCAAGAACAAGAAGATCTTCCCCTTCTACAACGTCCCGGCCACCAACCCCGGAGCGAAGACGCTGCGGGACGCGCTGGGCCTGTCGTCTGGGAACGGTGATGGGGTCGAGATCATCGCCCTGAACGGCCGCAGGGGCTGGTGGAAGCGGTACGAGGCCGCCGAGAGCGGCGAGTTTGGCCTCACCAAGGTCGAGGCCTGGGTTGATACCGTCCGGCTAGGCGAGGGACGCAAGGAGAAGTTGCCTGAGGGGGTTATCATTTCGGAGGCGGAGGAGCAGCCTGAAAAGGAGGCGACGAAGAAGGCAGAAGACCATGATGAACTGTGAAGGAGCTGAAACGAAATATCTGAGTTAACCTGTGTTAGGTATGTATTGAGCTAGCAGTTATCGCTCTAGAAAAAAAGTAAAATAATGTTGGAATCGAATGAATGTTATGTTTCATTAGCTATGTTCTCGTTCTTGTTGTGTCTCGACTACTATTACGAAGTGAGTAAAGAAAGATTTCTATTTCCAAGTCCCAAAACGAAACTTAGGACCCATGGAAGGAAGAGCAGACAGGCGCCCGGATGTAAGGAAATAATGGAATCTATTCTTATCAACTTTTTATAACAATATGCCATAGAAAGCTGGCATGCATATATACACACAGGAAAAGATCCAGACCAAAACCATCCATATATGTACTGTACCACAGACAAATCCCAAGCTTTTGTTTTTATTATTTCACCGGGATAACACCGCTTTTTCAATGCAAAAAGTTCGCTCGCTGACCTCAGGTAGGGCAGGAGCAAGTGTGTCCTAGCCTGAGAAAAGAGAGGAAAAAGGAATACACGGATCCCACATCCATACCATTACGTCCGATTCAGCTGTTTATTTTCTTCCTCCCCTCGGTCGCCTTCTTGATCTTCTTCTGCTTCTTCGACTCGATCTCCTTCTCGTAGATCTCCCGCGCCGTCTCGCCCGCCTTGCGCTTGGGCGGCTTCGAGGACTTGACGCTCACGGTCGTCGCGCCCCCGCTGCGGATCTGCCTCTCGGCTTCCTCCCACCCGGCGGCACCGTTCTCGATCTCGTATCTGGAGGCTGGAAATCAGTCCATCCGCTCATTAATTCTGGTTTGGAAGAAGTATATATATAGAGAGAGAGAGAGAGAAAACTGATCTTGAAGAAATGGATGAAGGGGATCTACTTACTGTTCCAGCGGGAGAGCGTCGATCAGCGCTCTCTGCTTCTCCCTGAGCTCCTCGTCGACCTCCTGTCCACCTTCCCGGAGCTCCTCGTTCAAGTCTTTGTCGAGCGGTCGGAACCGGTCCTCAACCATCTCGTCGTCATGGGCACCAGATGGATCCGGTCGTGCAATTCCCGCAGGCCTCTCGGGAGGCATTGTCTCCGCCACGGCACCCTCCACGAGTGAGCGGAAGTGCATCGAAACCTTGCGGATGATCTTGAGGAACATGGCCAGGACCTGGGACGAGGGCAGGTTAAGTTCCTTCTCGATGTCGTCGATGTTCTTGCGCTGCAGGCCAATGGCGAGGAGGATCGCCTGCTGCACGCCGGACAGGTTGACCTTGCCGCTGAGCCGGCCGGAGAAGTACCAGTCCGCGATGGTGGGAACCATGTCGAGAATAACGTGGTAGTCGAGCAGATTGTTTGCATAGCTGTCGAGACGCTTGAGATCGAACGGGGAGAAGGCGGCGTCCAGGTCTGCCTTCGTCAGTGGTGACGGGCTATACGACGGGTCGGACTTGGAGCCTGCGGTAGCGGATTCGCAGATGCTGAGAGAAAGCACAGAAGGGAAGTCTCGGAATTGATAGGACAGAAGAGAAAGGAAGCGCCTATGGAAATCCCTTGCGAAGGCACCTAGCCAGCTGGTATCGTTGGAGCCAGTGGAGAGGGTGCGGAGCATCACGCAGGAATGCTCGCCGGTTAGGTCATTTGGTGTCTGGCGGAGATAGACAGGCGCGAAAGAGGCGCGCTTCCAGAACTTATGGAGGGGCGGCGTTAGGCCGTAGCTAACTCCAATGTAGTCGAGAGCGTCCGGACGTCGTTCTGACAGCTTGCTGAAGAGCGGTGGCATAGAATTTATGTCTCGAACCTTAATGTTATCATCCAGGAGATTCGCGTTCTCGAGCTCTTCATCCGTCACTCGGACCATTTCCTCCGACGGATAATTGACGTCCTCTGATAGATTCGTGAATTTGCCCTCGTAGAAGTCGATCAAGAGTTCAAGGGCGCGGGATCCGTAACCCATGTTAAGGTATTCGGGGTTCGTCGCGATACGCACAATTCTGGCTCCAGAAAGAGAGGCAAAATCCTCGTCCTGAAACTGCTGGCTGACAAGCCAAGGAATCAGGTCACCACCTGCTCGTTGACCGCGGCTCAAACTGTTCAGGACGCTCTGCCTACTGATGCGACCTTCAAGAGCGACTTGGATGACGCAGAGAGGCTCCGGAAGTTTTGTGGCATCCTCGTCGATCGGCGGGACGAGCACATAAAGCTGGTGAGCTGGGGCATCACTCATAAGCTGAAGATCGTTTGGAGTGTTCTTGTAGTGACTGGCTACGTAAAGAGCCATCATCTGCTGGAGGAACTTTTCGGAGACGGGATGGAATGAAAACAGGGTATCTCGGTTCACGTAAAGAAGTTGACACTGTGAAGGATGGGGGGTTCCCTGAGTGTTCGTCTTCGTTTTAGGCAGAGTTGCATCAAGACAGAGGAGTTTGTTGAGCCACTTCTCGACAGAATCACCTGGTGAATATCGGATCGGCTCCGAGAGAGTGATTTCCCTTAGTGATCGACCGCCTAGGTTTTTGTCTGCATTCTTTGTGGGCTTTCCAGTTGCCCGATCTGCGATGTCAGTGTCTTCTTGCCCACTCGCTTTCACTCCTCCTCTCGACTGCTCCCGAAGCTGCTGGATCAGCTTAAGAGAGAGCGATCTGCCCGTTCCTTCATATCCGTTGATGGTCGAAGCCATGAACACTAGGTACGGACCCAGAAGTTTCCGCACCAGTGGCAGAGGGATCGCCGCGGCCTCATCGATGACCAAAAGCTCAGCCTGGCCCAGGACATAGGCGTCCTGTGGCTGGATATACTGTATCGTCTGACGATGGTGGCGGTGAACGTTGACTCGCACGATAGCTTTGTGGAAATCAGGGTTTGTCGATTGAAGGATTGTGTAGTCAACATGGTCCATGTAACCAAGAGCATCAAATCCTTTGAAGACAAACTCGAAAAGGGTTTTCAAGTTCTCCGGACTGGGGGAGGTGATAAAGATGTTGCTGTATCCATGAGCGATAGCGGCCGCAATAGCCACTCCAAGGGCAGCCGATTTTCCGCGTCCTCGGGCAGCAGTGAGGGTCACGGTGCTCCGCAGGGTCTTCTCGGCGATTGCGTCGACAAAGGTGAGGATAGCTTTGGCCTGATCAACTGTCTTTGCCAGGGTGATCAACGAACCGACCGGCTGAGAGTCTGTCAGGCTGTCCTTGATCTCCTGCAGCTCTTTCTGCGAGGCAGATTTCCCTTCCTCTGTCGGGTCCGGAGGTGGAAGCGGTTTGACGTTCTTTCCTCCGGATATCGGCAGCACGTTGAGCTCGTCATCGACGACCAGGCACGCATCGCAGGATCCGAGGGACAGGATGAATCGCTCGTTAAAACGCGCCACAACATCATCATGCGCCTCCGTCCGGTATCGAGAGTGAATGTCCATCGACAGAGTGTAAAGCTGCTTTAAACTCTTCATGCCCTTGAGGAGGAGCAGCACAAGACCGCCTCCCTCGACCGTTTCGATTGTCCGGGCGAGCAGGTTTGGGGTGATGGCTTCGAAATCCTGCAGGATACACATGCCGTAGGTGTTTCCCAGGATCTTGTCGGTCTCCTTGTAGTAGACATAGCGGATCTGGTTCAAGGTGATGAACAGCTCGAAGGGATCTTCCGTGTTGGGGTCTCGAATGCCCCTCTTGATTTCTTTCTTTATCTTGGCCTCGCGCTTCTTGCGGTGGCTTGAGAAACCCAACAGATCCTTCTTATATGCCCACAGAACCGACTTATTCTGCTTGACGTCGACGCTGGTCATGATATAGTGTAGGTGCACGATCACATCCTTGGCGCGGTCACCTACCACGACAAAGAAGCTTCTCTTCCTTTCCTGCACGCCATTTCGAATGAGCGCCGGGATCCGCGAGTCAATTGCCTTACGCGGCATCTTTGCCCCTGATCCTTGTGCGCGGCACGGGCCGCGCAGAAATCCACGAAAGACGGAAGATTTATCTCAAAAAGTGCGATGGCGCGCGAACCGCCGCAAGCTCACAGGGCGAAAAAGCTTGCAACCGATGGACGAAAGGACATCGACCACACGGCGCTCTCAGACCGTCGGACAGAGCAGGACCAGGACCGCTCCCTGCTGAGCTGGTCGGCGTTGGAGGCCAAAAAGCACACTGTATGCTGCCGTGGAGCTCTGCGACGTGCTTTTCTTCTACCGTCACTGGCAAAAAATTATCCAGGCGTCTGGTCGAACTGCCGACGCTCACCGCCCGCCCGCGGCGCCATCGGGTCCACCGCCTTCGGCAGAAAGCGACGAAAACGCTTGATGTCTCGTGATATCATCCTGCGCCTGGACCTGTGCTCTTCCCCCAGAGCACAAGTGTCACAATTTCGGCAGCAAGGCGATCATGTTACCAATGGTTCCGTGAAGCCAGGCTTATAACGTAAAAGTACTTAGGATAAGGGAATTAAAATGTGATGTGGCCTCTACATATTTCTTGGCGTCAGCTCCCTGATCTTACAGAACCACTTACGGAACCACTATGTTATTTAGGGTTGAATATTCAACAATGCATATGGAACAGGATGCTTTATTACTTGCCCAAGCTTCTCCATAATTCTAGATCCCTTTCCTGCCGCTAGATGTATCCCGCTCCTCCTTAGTCGCATGATGGATTAAAGCGGCCATACCCGGACAGAAATGGCATTTGCTGAGCTGCATTGTCGCCTATATTGATTACCCAATTAGGCAGCCCTTGAACAATGCCGCCAGCTGGAAACATCCGGTGTCTGTTCAGCCGGCCTCGACATGCTAGTGATTACAACACCCTCTCCATCCGGTAGGGCGGTTGATCCTACTCCGCACTCCTATCCAGCAGAGTTGGCTTCACCTGGTCGCTGACAGCCAAGAAGCCTCCCGCTCCCTTGGAACAGGCCGTTCGATCCAGCGCCTGACGGGGCTCGTACGCGCATCGGTTCTTCCTGCGACTGCCACATCCTTTGCTGCGCCGCGTTAAGTGGTGAGGCGGTTGGTTCTGCGGCGCAGGGCCAAGCGATGACCGCGGCTGGTTCCAGGCGCGGGCTGCTGCGTCCGCAGTCCAGACTCCCTGGACGCAAACTCTGCAATTCCATCATGCCGGTTTTCGATGCTTCTTGTCGTCTTTATTCTTCCAGGCTGACGGCCGGTCTCCCTGTGATGCCCCGCGTCGTCTGCACTGATAAGCGGACGATTCGCAATCACGCCTTCCCTTGACGGCACGTCAATTTCCACCTATCGCAGCTGCGCAGCCCGCCCCGCGACCTCAGCCCGATGAGCTTGACGGGTGAGATGAACTGACAGGGCACGATGGGAAAACTCCATGCCTAGCTCTTCGCGATGGCTCTTGGGATGGAGGCAGCGTCTGGAATCTCCGTCATGTATATCCTCATCTTTCCCCAGAGCTCCGCAACCAAGCAGCTCCCGATTCTAATTGAGATGCAGTTTGTTCATCCTGAGTTCTGCGATTCTGGCCGCCTCGTATCAGACCACGTTCGCCTTCGGTAAGCACCAGTTCAAGGACATAGTATCCCATCATCCTTGGACTGATAAAGACCGCGCTTACTTAGATCGTCCTGTGCATTCGGTGGTAATTGCGTGCTTCTTCATAGCTGCAACCCTCTTGCTCCTCGATAGATTTGGAGGGCGCATCTTCCAGGCAAGCTCTTCCTCACATGGATATTCAGTGATACCGCTCGCGGAGCGCTTCGATCATCATCCGTCAAGAGAGCCTTCCCCTGGATCAGCCAAAGATGCGAAGATTGCGGGTGTCACGCGTGCCCGGACTTGGGCTCCTTGGACCCTTCTTGCCGTAGTTTCTTGCATTCTCTGTGTGAGGGTAGAATTGTATCGTCGGATAATGCTCCACAATGAATGCTCAAAGAGTGGATATGGAGTAAGCACACAGAAATCCATCCCGATCTGGTTGGGACTCCGCTAACGTGAATCGAACAGAGCGCCATCCCCTTCCTTATTTCATGTTACGATTTCTGGCGCACCCGAAGACGCAGGTCAGTGGAAAACGATCCAGTTCCGGACCGGACGGTGTACGGATGGCTTCGCTCTCAAACTCCCCGGAGCCGTCTGAGACACGTCCTTTCGACAGCTCTGCTCATGTCAGGTGGTTTCCTGGCTTCGTCTTTCGATGACGGTCTTCATTCGACCTACATCTGCCCGCTTGTCCTAGGCGAAGCTCGGCGCGTACTAGCATTCAATGTTCTCTGCGTTATCCTCGACACGCTCCTCTTGATTGGTGCGGGTGGACTATCTCGGAAAGAGATCCGCTCTCGGGGCAGGAGAGAAACTCAAATTTGCGCTCTGTGGGGATGTGGATTTCTCGTAAGTCCAAGATGACTGCTGATATTCCATTTATACATCTTACTAACCGACGGTCCTGGGAAGGGAGTTGCCATTTTCTGGACAATCGTCGGGATTACAGTTTTTATCACTCGACCCGAAGATCGGGAGTATATCCTTTCGGTACATTCCAATTGTATTCGAAGTTCTCTGGCACAGGCCTTACTGTCGGCCGTGCTAATTGGGTCGGCTGTTCAAATGGTAAGTATAATCACAGACCACCCACCACCGACACGTGCTGAGAAGAGCAGGTTCCATATTATGGTATTCGAGGACTGTCTACGTTGACTGCCTTCGTCGTCATCTGCATATCTCTGATATCAACGTTATGGAATGGTAGACAGCCGTTCCCATTGATCTCTTCCTTCTCTGCTATCGTTGTCATCCTGATGATCTTTGCCGGAGCCGCTCTATTTTTACATGTCGGAGAGGTCTCCGAAGAAGAGCCCAAGGCATCGTCGAAGCAAAGGATTTGGTTACGCAGGGTGTTGTTCTTGATGTGCGGCGTTGGATTGTACCTGGCGGTCCAACAGCACAGCAGAGCCAAGCTGCATCCCATTGATTTACTTATATTCGACGGCAGGAGTCAACATGATAAGTGGCTTAGTCAGGCTAAAAGCAGCAGCAATCTCAAAGAAGCTGTCCTAGAATACCGCAGGCGGTACAACCAGCATCCGCCACCGTAAGTAGAGCCATCCTCCATTAGATGACTAATACATTATCGGCTGACCATCCAAAAAGAGGTTTTGACAAGTGGTACGAATACGCTACCAGCCGGTCTTCCGTCGTTATCGAAGATTTCGACCAAATCTATTCAGATCTTTTACCCTTTCGCTCGTTGACACCTCAGCGATTGAGAGAATTAACTCATCAACTGGCCACAAATCCGTTTAATGACGTTGGCGCAATCAGCATTCGTAATGGCGTTCCGAAGGTTCAAGAGGGAATTAAGCCAACTCACGCCTGGATGGTTGCTGGGGCTGCGAAAATGATGGAACCATTCAGCCAGCATCTCCCGGACATGGATATAGCATTCAACCTCAATGACGAGCCCCGCATTGCTGTACCTTGGGAGAGGATCACTATGCTAAGGGATATGGCAAAGTCCCAGAGTCCTCCTCCAGACGACAGTGTGCTAAACGGATGGTCGGTGAATAGAAGATCGGGCTGGTCTTCCATTGAGCCGGCGGATCAGACAGAAGAGACGGTATTCAAGGATATCGCTTTGAGAAATATCTTCGACGACCATGCACGTTTGATATGTCCCCCTTCATCGAGAGCCCGGACAACTCGTGTCTGGGACAGGCATAGTCTGTGCCTTAGCTGCGTTCGCCCGCATTCGTTGGGCCAGTTTCTGTCGGACTGGACCTTGGCATCCGATATATGTCACCAGCCAGACCTGGCATTCCTCCATGGCTTCTTTATATCACCGGCATCAATGAAGGTCACTCATGAGCTGGTGCCACTCTTTAGCCAGAGCTCAGTCCCTGGCTTCAGCGACATTCTATTTCCGAGTCCATGGAATTACATTGATAAAGTGAAATATGAGCCTTCAGACAAGCACCCGGACCCTGCATACACCGACAAAGAAAACACTCTCTTCTGGATTGGCGCCACGTCGGAAGGTGTGAGTACGGATGGAGGTTGGAAAGGCATGGCACGTCAACGTTTCACTCATTTTATCAATAATAATACATTAAACAAAGTATCCGTCCTCTTACCTTCTGATCGACCTGGAACCTACACCTACAAGATTCTCAATGGCATGGCTCCTTCTCAGGAGCTTGGTCTCAACACTTCCGTCCACATCGCAGATAAAATCGTCCGGTGCGGGGACTGCGAGATTCAGGAGCAGGAGTTACGCACAGCTGACAAGGTCGATTTTCAAGAGCATTGGAGGTATCGGTACCTCTTCGACTTGGATGGTGCAGGTTTCAGCGGACGGTTTCTCCCCTTCCTGCAAAGCCACAGTCTTCCCTTCAAGACCGCCCTGTTCCGCCAATGGTTTGACTCGCGGATCACAGCGTGGCGGCACTTCGTCCCCCAGGACCTCCGGCTTCACGGCGTATGGAGCACCCTGGCCTACTTCGCAGGCGTCAGTGTGAACGAGGGAGGTGAAACCAAAGTCTTGATGGAGCCACACAACACCGAGGCGGTGTGGATCGCCGAAGAAGGTCGCAAATGGGCCGAAAAGGCACTCCGGAAAGAAGACATGGAGATCTATTTCTTCCGGCTTCTCCTCGAGTGGGCCCGGTTGACTGACGACCGGAGAGACGAGCTGGGATTCAAGCTATAATGATCCCTTCCCCTTTTAACTTTAATGCGGTTGTATGTCCATGAATAAAGATTAATTCTCTTCATTGTACGATATACTTTCACTTGCCGCTTTTTGCAATGTCTGTCTTGAGCACAACTTTGATCCCGTTACCGGCGCGTGGGAGGGAACAAAAGGCAGGGAAAGAGGCTGGTATCATGCCTTGATTCAGTGGGTTGAAAGGGTTATAATGTATATATACACACCTATTTTAGTCGGCCTCGTATTCTCGAATCAGGGTCTTGCAACGCTCCTTGGCCTCATCGACGCCAATGTGATGCTGCCTCATCAACACGTCAATGGCGTTGGGAACATACTTGTGGCCATAGCGCTGAGCAGTTTCGTACTCCTTCTCCCATGGAAACAGGTCGTTCTGCAGACAAAAGACGATGTAGGCACTGCGGCACAGCGCCCGGCACTCGTCCATTTTCTCGTCGGGGATTGTAAGGCCCATGCCGAAGGTCAATATACCGAACCAGAACCTAGAGAGAGACTATTTCAGCCGGAACTCAATCTTGGCTTGGGGGGGAGGGGGGGGGAGTGGGTTTCTTTTTCGACTCACATTTCACCGCTATCCAGAATTCTGTATGGGGTTTATTCCTCCATGGTGGAAAATCCTTCAAATGCTCGATGGCCCGACACTCACTGGAGGAACTGTGCCCAGGCCCTTGCCGTGACCACTGCCCGTGGGGCATCGATTGCCATCATTTCTCGAAACATCTGCTGCTGCATGTACCTTTTCCCAGACTTCCCGGACTGGATAGTCCCGGTTTCCGCTCCCTCCAAGAACGCTTCCAACATCCGGTCATTCTCCAGGTGAATCTGGAATCCGTCTGTTAATAGCCGTTGTTTCTGAGCCACAAAGAAGGCTGGCTGGCTAACTAACGAACCTCTTCTTCACTAGAGATATCCGTAACATCTGTGGTAGTAACAACAACAATAATAATAACAATATCAGTTATGTTGATCCGTGACCGGACGGGACCGGCGTACCATCGTGGAGAAATGCCAACTCACTTGCGTAGGAGATAATCTCCATCCTCTCAGGGATGTCTTCCGGAACGGCAAAAGCCATGATATTGCCATGGGGACCCAGCCCCCGCCCCGGTAGGGTTCTTCCAACGTCCGACATATTTCTTCCAGTCCCGCTGAGCCCGCAGAGAGCCGATCTCTTCGGAAGCAGGATAGTTGCTTGTCCGCAGGCCCAGGCATGGATCACCCAGGCCCTCCAGGTCGTACTCGAGCGGATCCGACCAAGGAAGAATACTTGAACTGCATTGGGGGAAGAGAAGATGAGTGGGAAAGAGTATTGTATAATAATACGGGGTGGAAGAAGCCTGTTACTGTAAGAAAAAAAAAAAGAATCCCCTTTGTGATGATGGCTTCCCGGATACCTACTATACTATATAGCGGCTTGCCCCCCATGCCATTGTCAGCAATAATGCTACGTCATGTGCACCAATCCTATTTTCTCACATATTTACATGTGAGTGGATGCCATTGTATCTTGATAAAAATCCTGTAGTTGCTTGTGTGGGCTTCCCCCCCCCCCCCCAAATAGCACTATCGGCCCGAAATGTTGCAAGATTGCAGCATACCTATGATTACACACTCATTTTGGTTACACAAGGGGATAGTATGGGGTGGTAGTACAGGATGAATAATATCTATCTCATTGGTGTTTTGACAAGTCAGATTGGAGATGATGTTGTCCAGCTGGATGTGAATGGCAAGTCTGCAATCTGTATGTACATGTACTGTACAGTAGATATGTCTTCTACCTTGCAGGTAGTCAGTCTCATGTCTTGATGCATCATGTTGAGTCATTTCTCTGTAGAACCTCAATAATAATAAAAGAGGGTGAGCACAACACCCATAATAAAAGGTGTCAGCTTTGGGCAGCAAGCTTTATTTAAGCCTTAAGGGTGGATGATGCTGCTGTACATGAGTCCGAATAACGTAAGCACAAGAAGCGAATGTATGTATATATATGCATGCAGTATAGCAGGGTAAAAAAATATGTTCAATCTCGAAACAGATAAAAAAAGGTGAAGAAGGCTCATCCTCATCCTCATCCAGTAAGGAAAGGGAAGTTAAGTGCTCTCCTTTCAGGCTCCATCCAGTCATACCCACATTCAATTCAATTCCATTTAGCAAGTTATGTTCGTGAATGATAGACCAAACCAGTCCAGCCAGCGTCACTTGTTCTTGTCTTGTCTAAAGGAGACAGACAGACAGACAGACAAAAGACACAGATACCACTATGTCTTTATATGTCTTTCTCACTCACTCACTTCAGCTGTGCTGGGTGGACGCGGTGGCGTTGACGGACACGTTAGCGACAAGGCTACCACCACCGTCGATATTGACGGAGAGCCCTGCGGCGGCGGCATTGCTGCTGCTCTGGTAGACCTTGAGCGAGTTGACGGTCCAGTAGGCGTCGCGGAAGGCGGACGGGTTGTTGGCGACGTAGGTGTTGCAGTCGCTGGCCAGGGCGCTGCAGCTGCCGGAGCTCCAGACGTTTCCGGCCCAGTCGCCGCAGAAGGTGGTGTCGAAGATCTGTATTAGAGACCGTTAGTCTCGAGGACGGGATAGGGAGGTACGAAAGAAAAGAGAAATAGAAAGACATACGATCTGCTGCGGACCAAAGTGCGCGTCGATGTTGCAGTTACCCTGGAACTTGGCCGCGGGCGTTCCCCAGCCGCTCGGGTTAGGGTTCCCGCTGGTGATGTCCCCCGGGATGCTGCCGCGGGGGAAGAACCAGATGCTGATGGCGCCGCTCGTCCACTCGGTGGCATACACTCCGCCCCCGATGCTGTTGAAGCCGGCACCGTAGGACTGGGAGCTGGTCGACTGGATGCCGCAGCCGGCGTTGTTGGACTGGCCGGCGGCGTTGACGTAGCAGTTGGACGTGGAGAGGGTGCCGGTGAAACCCGAGTTGTTGATAGTGCAGCCGTCGCTGGTGTGAAGAGTCATGGCGTTGGTCGTCTGCTGGTTTACGCCCTCTATGATATCGATCTCGCCGTTGTTGGGCCAGTTGGCGCCCACCGTCCAGCTAGTCGGGAATGTAAGTACTGCACATACTTCATCTGTACTGAATTTTCATGGATGGATTGACTCACAAGGCAGGCCAAGTGCCGCAGATGCCACCGGGCATGTGAGAGAGATCCAATATGATGAGCCCATGTGTATAGCTGTTCTTGCTGCTTATGCGGACGCTTCGACGCCCGCTGCCAGAGGCGACATTGGTATAGTCAACGCCTATGTAAACGGAGCCACCGGACGCGGAGATGAGTCCCGCACTTTGCGCGGTGGCTTGGTCAACATAAGTGACGTATCCATGTGTAGGATCGCCGGACTTGACGAGACGGATGAGCATGGACATCACTTGGTGATGCATGGGGCAATATAAAAACTCACTGTGAAAAAGTCAAAGTGGTCGAAGAACGAGGCAGAATTGCCAAAGTCTTCCTGTAGCACATACGCAGCTGTGCTAAGCTTGGCAAAAGCGACCAAGGTCCGAAGGAGTGTAGATGGACGCATTGTCAAAATTTGTCTCTACCAATGGCTGTGATATTTTCGAATGGGCAGGAGCAGGACTGTGCTCTTGATGTGTCTGCGGGGTTGAAAAGCAAAAAAAGGAATGGTCCTGAGATATGCAATATCTTAAACAAATTCCCCGTTCAACAAAGGAGTGACGAGGGCAGGCTGTCCTAGAAGGAAAGCAGGAAAACTTCTGACTCGACGAGCAAGACCAGCTGCGGGAATCAGGCAAATGAAGGAACAGACTTGGTGAATTGAATGCCACCGACAGTGAACAAACAGATACTCTAGAAGTTGAAGGCGCTCAATGGAGAGCTTTATACTTCGAAGTCAGGCCAGGAGATGGACACCCCACAGCCGTCTAGCACACGCCACGGCGGCGTCCACCAGACCAGTCCTTAGGACCTGCGGGAAGGTTTGGGGCAGAACTCAATGACCGATTAAACAGGGGACATGTGGATGGTGGGGAACGTCACAAGAGAGGAACGTTGAACTCTTGGCTGATGATAGGAACTGAAGAATGGAACGTTCCCCGGGGAAGTTCAGTGTCCGGTGTTTGGGAGGGTAGCATCAAGTGAGTATATCACCTCCTGCCTGGAGTTCTTGCCGGGGAGGAAGCTAATATACCCTGAAAAGACGGGATGAAAAAGAAACATGAGTTATATACTACATGATTGGTAAGTTTGAGATGCGAGGACCCCGAGCCCAGTGGGCCACCAAGACGGCCTGGAGAATTTTTTTGATGTCCAAGAAACACATGGATAAGCTGCTAATGGTGCGCTAGATTGCATGGGGATCGAATGTTTAGCAAGATATATGTACCTGCATTACCGGATTAGCGTATTATTGATTGCAACTTAGATCTCCAGGGTCCTTCTAGACCCTTGAAAGCCACGCAAATAGGGCTATGGAGCGCCTAAGAGCCGGCTAACATTGTGGACATCTGCCCCACAGATCTTGTATCGTAGATACCGTCCTTCTTGCGGTGATGATACACATCCTGCATGAGGTTGTGATGAAGATCTTAAAGAAACTTCCATCAGGTCGCATCATCTGCCGTGGATGGCCACAGGACCCCGGAGGAGAGAGCCCTATTGGGAAGATCGATGTGGATCGCAGTGGATCTCCCGGGGGATTTGAAAAACTCCGAGGCGCAGTTTCTGCACGACATCGATGCCACCCGGGGACGTCATTGGGCTGACGAGCAAGGATTCAACTCCGAACCGGTTTTGCTGGACGGCCACCCATCTCCCCGGCTCCTGAGCCTCCCATGTGAGATGAAACTCTGGACGGGAGAGGTGCAACGATGGCCAGGGATGGGCTCCCGGGAGTCCGTCGAAGAAGCCCCCAATGGGATCGGGAGTGTGTGTGACGAGAACCAGGCTGGTGGGAGACCGAGTCCTCCGTGTTCATGCTCCGTGCCTGGGAGTCTGGAAGCTGTTCTATTCGTTAGCGGGGGCGGCCATGACAGATAGACGCAGATGCAAGGGGATCAACCGACCAAAGGGCTCGACCGAACGTCCAGTTAAGCTCCTGACCGGGCGTTTCATGTTCAAAGCAGGCCAGGCTGGCATCAGACGTTTTGTCCGGTGCGCGGGTGTGGAGGAGTTGATGCCCTGTCGTCCTCTCTCTCGGGGCCACGCGCCCTGGCGATGGGGGATCGAAGAACGTCTGTCGGGCCTCTCTCTGGGCGCGGGGATTGTCGCTCCAACAAACCCTGCTGAGCGGAGAAGGTACCCGACGTCACCCATGGCTTTTGGTAGGGTCATCGTTATTGTATACATGCACCTTCAATCCCAAAGCGGCATACATCGATGCCTGATTAGTGCACATGCATATCCTGTATGCCATCAACGCTGTTTTAAGTCGACAAAACAGCAGACTACGCCTGCACCTGGGCATGTATGCAGTATTCTCCCTGTGTCACCGTTACCACGCGGGCCGTCGAGCGACGACCTCACGCGGCCACCACTGCCATCTCAGGCATATCGCCCATCTCTCCCCTACCCTTCAGATGACTAAGTGCTCTTCAACCCTCGTACAACATCCTGGAGCAGGTCATCGATCATCCCTCCGTCTTCCGTCCTGCACGAATTCTGCAGATCTTCAGACTCCATACACAGCACAGTAGCTACTAGGTAATCTAGCTTCTGATCCTGACCCGACCGCCACGTTGCGTTGCATCAGTCTCGACTTCCAAGAGAGCAAAGGCCCTTTTTAGTACGGCATAGTACACACAGTAGACATCAACCATGTGGCATACGCCAACCACAGACCACACTCCGTAGCCCTGGACGACCGCTGGCGTCATTTGTGTAATTTCTGTGTAGACCAATGATAATGGCCTGCTGTGTACTCGTTTTCTCTTCTGGTCCCCGCCCTCTCCCCCTTACCTGAATCTTTTTCTTTCCCCATCATTTCTACAAGTGAACAACACGCTGTGCGCATTCTTCGGCAAAGACTCATCATACAGATCCGTGAGAACGTTATTTGTTAGGGTCTCGCGATCGGGCTAGATCAAGATGGGCCCACTTTGGGAATACTAATAGTGTCCGACGTAGAGCGGACCTTTTATTTGTCTAGTTGGAACTATTTGTACATGTACTTTACACATGAATGTGAGACGGGGTTATGCTATCCATCATTTACCTGGACCAGCTGGAAACTACTACGGGCATTAGGGACATTATAGTTTTTGTGATTTACACTCGAGTTGGAAAAGTTCCTTCAAGGTTCGTTTTTTATACTTCCACAAACTCCATACACCGGGCTCGAAAAGGAACGGGCCGGAGGCAGACGAAAACCAGGCACAGGAAAATTTCGCCTAGGAGCAGTGATTAGGAATATATAATAAAACCAATCATATAAATAAAGGTGTTGCGAAAAGGAGGAAGAGTCACTACATAACATGTTCATTCAACAATCGTCAATACCCAGGCCCAGACAGTACTTGAACCTATGTGTATGTACAAGCCAGACAGGACAACTCATGGCCAGAGCCGTCATGCAGGGCATGCGTGTGACTCTGGTCCACCTGGAGCCCTCTTGGCTGGGGAGGCCGCGGTGCATCCAGCAGACACTGCCGGTGGTACAGATGTCTGCACGCAAAGACCACCACGGGCCCTAGGTCGGTGCCATCGCTGCCCCGACCGTCCCCTGGTCCTTGTGTCGTATTACCGCCCCCATGCTCGTCAACACCAGCAGAATGGTCGAGGCGATGCCCGCCTACGGTTTCGGAGGGACTAGCGGCAGCCTTGCCTTTCCCCCTTGAGTTCGCATGGTTAAGGCTGCTTTCAAGGCGCTTGGCCTCCCGACGCCTACTCTCCTCCTGTTGTTTGCTTTCCCACGCTTCCCACAGGTGCGCCCCTGCGCCGGGGCCCCAGATGCGGCGCCGGCAGATCTCACAGACCTGACCCCGTGGCCGCCACCCGCGCTGGCGGAGCTTGGTCACCTCGTTGACGTGCACGAACAGGTCCTTGTCCAGCATGTCATTTGCCAGTGAGAGGAGTGACTCCTCGTAGGTGTAAGCGGAGAATATCGAAGCAAGCACGGCGCGCAGTTCGGAAAGTGAGGGAGACCAGCTCGCCGCACGAGTGAGGAACGCGCGCAAGATGCGGAGAAAGGATAAGTCTGTTCGCTCTGCAGATGAAGTTCCGCCCGCCTTTGCAGTGCTGGTAAGGAGCGCTGTGAAGACCTGCTGCACTAGTGCGCGAAGCGAGGATGTGAGCTGACCGTTGTCATCATAATTAAATCCCGAGGTTGTCGACCCCGTGGGTTGCGCCGTTTCGATGCCTGCACGATCCCGCTGCAACATAGAAGAAACGTTGCGCGCGATCCGGACCACCGCCTCGACGAGATCAAGCCAGAGATTCTCCTCAAATGACAGCGGTTCCTGGAAGATGGCGGCGCCGCGCTTCCCTGCCTTAATACCGTTTCGAGACCGTTTGGCCGTCTTTGCCTGACCTTCACATAGCCATGTCCCGACCCGGACGTACTTGTCCAAAGAGGCGACGAGGTCACTGACTGCCTCTGCAGTGCTAGCAGAATCGGGGCTCTCCCCCGCGTTCTGCAGAATACCCACAAGGGCTGATTCGAGCGTGCCAAGGTGTGCAATGAGTCGGTCCATCGCAGTCCGAACCTGGCCCTGCCTTGCCAGCAGAACCACGGCTGCGTCCACCACGCCGCTACCCTCCAGCGAGGGTAGTACTTCTTCCAGTCGGAGGTCGCCAACTTGGAGGACATCCACGAAATCTGCAACGTGGGATGGGTTGTATTTGCACATGAGTTGCACGTAGCGTTCGACCATCCAGTTCTCAAGCCGCTTGAAGGGGCCGCCATCTGCAGTTGATTTCTTCTCCGGTTCGAGGAGCGTGGCCAGGTACACATACTGCTTGTATGGATCTTCTTCTAAGGCGCGCAGGAAAGTCTCATGTAGATCTGGAGCAAGGTCCTGCATCGTTTGGGCAGCCTTGACCACATCGATACCGGCCAGCTGGCCAGCATGACTCCTGATTACATCGAGGACATCTCGCCGCTGCTTTTTGCTTAACCCAGAGCTCGGTCGCAGACAGTCCTGAATGCATGTAAAGACAGACTCCTGCTCACTCTTATCTTCAAGGTACGTGAGTATCAGGTCAGGAAACTGCTTCTCCGATCTGTACGTCGACTTGAGGATACGGAAGAAGCGGGCCTCTTTGAAGAGCGGTATTAGGCTTTGGATGTCTGGCGGATGATAAATCGACAGCAAGTACTCCACACTGAGTTCACAGTCCTCGGCCATCTCCTCGCTGGGGTACCTGCAGAGTCGGACAAGAGCCTGGTGGAGGGTGGTGCCGGAGAGAAGAATGTACTGAGGGTATTTTGGAAGGTTTCGCGCGATGAACATGTCAAGGTAGATGGTTTCAGCTGGACCAAAGCGGGGTGGGCTCATAATTTCAAGCAGAATGCTAATGAGGTATTGTCGGTTAAACGACAAGCCCTGGAACGAGCTTTCCTCCAATTCCTGCTTTGGACTGCCCATCTGGTCTACGGCCTCGTTCAGAAAGCTGTCCTCAAACGCTTCATTGAGCATGCTCATGAAACTGGACGGATCAAATTCAAGTATTGTCCGGAGGTTTGCAAAGGACTCTTGCGCGTGAGAAACGCGCTTTCTGTCTGAGGTAGACTGAGTGCCGGAGAACAGGTAATTGTACAGTGCAGCCTTTGCCCTTGCAGACTCAACATCATCCATATCATCTCCAGTCGGATAGACCCGACCCGTGAGGATGAAGGAGAGGTAAGGGAACATCTTCATCGCATTATGATAATTCTTCGAGTGATCGGCGGCATTTCCATTGACCAGGGGCTCCGCCAGATGTCGAACAAGACCGAGAAGCTCTTCCAGCGGTCCGACATAATCCCCCAAAGTGCGATTCCAGACGTAGATGAAAGCGTCATATAGATTATATTGCTTGCACAGGGCCGTAACCTGGTCGATATCCATGGTCGTGGTATCGAGGAGACATATAATCTCCTCTAGCCGGCTGGAGGAGTGGTTCGTAGCGTAGTGATTGATGAGAGCCTTGACAGCAGTAGGAGGGAGTGATCGCACGGATCCATCGACAATGTAGGGCTCAAGGACGTCGAGAAAAATGCCCTCAGATTCGTGTTCTTCATACCAATTGTAGACTTCATCCCATAGGAACTCATATTCTCCCATGCAGACGCAAGCCGCAAGGGACGCGTCGGCCAGATCTTCCAGCTGTGAGTTTTCGAGGCGCTCCATGTTGGTCTCTCTGTTTCTACCGAACGCATATTTGAGTGAAGCGGATATCATCTCTAGGAGTTTTTCCTGAACAAGAGAGTGCCTCAACTCATCTTCTTCAGGAAGCCCCACAGTAAGCTTCTCCGCGTCACCCTTGTAGTACGAAGTCGCCAGTCGGATAGCTCCAATAAAATCTCCAGCTTCCATAAGGGCAAGAAGCCTGTCTGCCCAGTTCGACAGGCTACCAACTGATATGTCATTATAGCCAAGAAGAAACAGACGCCCTTTGTAGGCGCGGAAGCTCATGTAGAACGCATCCGCAACCACCCCGTGCATGGAGGGATCTTCCTCATTAAACTGCTCAACCAACGTATGCAGCTGAGAAGAAAACAGGTCGACGTGGTAGATATGTTTGTGAATAAGGTCAAAGGAATCTGTGACGCGTAGGGTATTATCTTCAAGGATAAGCAGCTGCTGCGTTATGGTCAGCACCGCAAGGACCGAACGGCTCAGCCATTGAACAGCGACAATAGCCTCTCCGGCTCTCCACCTGCTCCGCGGTTTGAATTCAAGATTAGGTGGTCGATCCCTATCCGGTGGCTCACCAGTGTCGACCTCAGAGACCTCAAGTACAGTCAGCACATTTGACCAGCAATAAACGAGCTTTGTTTTTGAAGTCTGTGAATCTTTCCCTTTCAGCTTTATTGCTGGAAACCAGGCCAGAGCTGCGGTCATGACACCATGTGAAGCAACCTCTTTCGGTCGTGGCGCCTTATGTTGAGTCTGCGCAACGGGCGTGGTCGAGACAATAACCAGAAGGTAGGGAGTAAGCATTGCAACCAAACCGAGAGGATCGGTTGGTTGCTCAACATTGCCCAGAGGGAGAGGAGAGAACGCAAGCACAGAACTTGGCTTTCGCGGCCGGCCGCCTTGCGCTAAGCTCTCAGGATACCGACCCAAGATTCGCGTCGTCTTCACCGTTCGTCCAAGTGCCCCCATACCTCTCGTGGCGAGGTGCGAAAAGGCCATACCGCGCTCGTCAGCGGAAACAAGGGCAGTATGCCTCGTTCCCAGAAAGCCCAAATGAATAACGGAGGCACCTGATACATGGCCATCAGACCTCCGCGTCTCGACCTGGTCAGAAGGGATCGGGGGTATATGAAGAAACGGCCGCGCGGACCGCGATATTTCCCACGTAAATATGTCGCCCGAGGCATGACCTCCTGCCAGCGTCGTGTGGTCCGCAGAGATCGCCAACGATGTCACCGCTCCAGACTCAACAGCTGCAACAATGGTCAACGAATACACGTAAAATAAACGGGGGCATCCAATATACCTTTGGTGCCCGGTCCAATAATAGTTTTGAGATTCTGTTGATAGTCGAACACCAATATGATACCCTTGGATGTTCCGATCACGATAGTAGTAGAAACTGCCATACACGTAGGCCGTCCGAAGTTGCGCTTGCCAACTTCAGAAAAAGCTTGTCCGGTTATTTTCCTCAGTTTCGTCCATCGAACGACATCCCAGGGAGCTTGCGGTAACTCTTGTTCCGAGTCCGTCGGGCCTGGGGACACCTGGCTCGCGAAGGAGGATTGCCGGGAGTGGCGGTAGTCTATATACGGAGAAGATGGTCGAAGACTGCTTATAGATGGCGAAGAGAGTCGGGATTGAAACCGAAGGTCGAAAGGACGATGCGAGGGGCTGGGACTGGGTCGAGGAGACCCTCTAAGCGCGAATGCACTGCTGCTTGGCGACGAACGGAGAGATCCCTATAGCCATCAGCGGACATGCAGCTCAGAAATCAAAGATATCAACGAACATGTAGAGATGGAGTGTCATCCGGAATGGAAGCCGTTTCATCCACGCTACCGGGAGGTTTGACGGGCTGGTGATTCTGGGAAGACGGCGCATCGTCAGACCCAACTTCCACCACAGGACCAGCGTGCGGACCAGCCTTATCTGGGCTGTCTGCTGAAGCCGCTTGATCGCCATTATGTAGCGGTACATCTACAACTTCCTCTAATCGATCGTCATCGTCGCTGACATGACCGTTCGTCCGCGGGGGCTGCTCCTCATCTTCCTGGCCCAGATCGAGCTGATCCTCTCGTGCCCAGTCATCACTCCCCTCAGTCGTGGAGCTCATCGGCAGCGTCCTTGAATGACCATTGCTCCCGCCACTGAGATCAAGTTCCGGTTGTTTAGAAAGCGGCGCCGGGCTCGTCGGCAACACCTGCGCGAATATTCGAGTCGGTCCTTGTCGGTGCCTAGATGGAGACGGAGATTTCGCTTGCGGCAGGGAGCTATCGCAGTCGGGCGCAGGGCCTCCTCAAGAGTCGCCACAGATCGTCGTCTATGGCGCGCGAAGCAGCAGGACGACTTGGCAGAAGGAATAGCAAGCTCCAGCGGATTCCAGCGTTGTTCGACGCCCGGACGGGGATCGATCAGATGCGGCACGAGCTGCTGGCCAAAGCGGTGTTTCCGCTCAGCGGCTCCGGGTCCGTCGCCGACCCCACAAGCCACGAACAGTCGTTCGTTTCCATCCGTACAGTGGAATCAGAAATTGATCCCTTTGGGCGCAAGCTCTTGAAATATCTAGTAACTATTCTGACTTGATCTTGACTCTCTGTCTCTCCATTTTGTTCCTCTCGTCTACCGGTGCACAAGTCCTTTTTTCCGACTCCCATTTCTGGTACCAAATATCATCGACATGATATTCGTCCATGCGATCTCTCGTCCTTGCAGCCATGCTGTAATGATTTTCCCTCTTTGCTTCCATTTTTGATTATACGGTTTTTTTTTTCCCTCCTACAGATCCCAGCTCCCTTAGAGGACACGCCAAAGGCGTCTATCTGGGTACATAGCTATTTGATTACGTGAATCACATATGGTCATATTCCCACCCTGCTGATCATCGCGGCTCTGATGCTCGATGAAGCAGGTATCACAGCCGTGATAAGACTGGGTATTTAAATTACACACGGGCACCATACGTGGACACGCTGGATATGTCATGCTTAAACGCATGCTGTCTCTCTTACATGTCATGCGCAAGTGCAACTCGTGAGGAAGGCAGGTGAATGGGATCTCCAGTGTGCTCTGCACGACTCTCATTGTTCAAATGCCTATTGGCTTGTGCCTTCTGGCCCCTCCAGCATGTGGTAAAAGTGCAGCTTCAAGCCCAAGACCACGAGGTGAATGTCTGGTGACGACCACCACCCCACCTCCCGGCTATGGGTAGTGAAGCTGCAGCAGGGACAGATGGATACTTCCCATAAATATGAGAATTAGAGACCATATGCTCGCGTAAGTTCGACCGCTTCTGGGGCTTTTGAAAGATAACTACATCGATCACCCAGAGACCTGAACCCATTTCTAGGAAATTGGAAGAGTTGGGTTACCCCGCATTATCAAGTGGGATGTACTAGGCATCCATGTGACTTTGCACATATTATAGATTTAATATTTGCTTCCATATAAAAGGTCACACTATTTGCCTGCCCGCTTAATGCCTGATATCCGCAAGAGACTCCGTCCTACCTAAGCGAGGCGATTTCTACTGTCCCATATTGGGTAGGCAGGGAGGTAGTATCTGCCCTCCGTGCATATGCATTTGATACATGGAACGGCAGAAACTGTGACAAGCCAAACTACCGGCACAGGTATCGGGCGATTGGCCCTCCTTTAGATAGAGGGTATAATAAATGCCTAGGTTAGGTAGTTAATATTTAACTTTAAGAAATACCGCAGAGCTTGGCATCGGACGGAATCTGTCAAGAGGTTCAGAGCTTCCGCTCTCGAGGCGCCGGCGCCCCTGTCACGTGTGGTTTCGTCCTATCCCGGTGCACCGTTCATGTGGAGTGCCGTCCACAGTCAAGGGTTCCCTTGACCATTTGCAGAGATGTCGCAGTTGCATCGCATGCCTTGATCATTTGGTTTGCTATTGTCTATTATCTTGCCCCGCTTTTCTCTTGTTGTGATGCCCTGTCAGGGCTATATACTATCTGCTAACTTACTGCCATGGTACCTGTATCTATACGCATCTATACCTTCAGTTCTACTACTTTGCTTGATTTACTTCCAAAGAAACTATATCTACCGTTTCCCCTCCTTCAAGGGAGGGACTGACGTCTTTGCGATTTATTCCCTACTGGGAAACTTTCATTTTGAGCCGTTTCGTCAGCTATGGCCCTCTACCGGCTCCTCATTGCTTTCTTCCTGTTTCTCTCTGCCGTGGCTGCGCAGACGACATGCAACGGCCGCGCCGAGTACTGCAGCCGCAAGTACTCGAACGTCTCTTTGATCGGAGCTCACGACTCTCCATTCGTTGGACCTCTGCCCCAGCAGAACCAGAACCTCGACGTCACCGCGCAGCTCAACTTCGGCATCCGCTTCCTGCAGGGACAGACGCACCAGCATGAGAACGGCAACCTGGAGCTGTGCCACACGTCCTGCCTGCTCGAGGACGCCGGCACCCTCGAGTCGTTCCTGGTGACGGTCAAGACGTGGATGGACAGCCACCCGAACGAGGTCGTTACGCTGCTCCTCACCAACGGTGACAGTCTCCCAGTCAGCAGGTTCGATGAGGCGTTCACGAGCAGCGGCATCAAGCCGTATGCTTTCGTGCCGGCCTCGAACCCGAACGTCCTTGCTATCGACGCTTGGCCGACACTGCAGGAGCTCATTGACCGTGGAACTCGCTTGGTGGTGTTCCTGGGTAAGCATGCGGAACTCTCTATCCTTCTAACCGGGTAGCATCATCGTTAATTATCAGGAACATAAACTAACAAACTTGAAACAGACTACGGCGCTGATGTCACCACGGTGCCATACATCTTAGACGAGTTCGCCTACTTCTTCGAGACGCCGTACGACGTGACGGACCCCTCATTCCCGAACTGCAACATCGACCGTCCCGCCAACGCAAGCCCCAGCGGACGGATGTATATAGTGAACCATTTCCTGGATGTCGACTTCTTCGGGATCCTCATCCCCGACAGACTCAACGCACCCAGGACGAACGCCGCGACGGGTAACGGGAGCATCGGCGCCCAGTCCGACTTGTGCAGGTCGATCTACGGGCGTGTGCCGAATTTTGTCCTCGTTGATTTTGTTGATCAGGGGAATGTTCTGCAGGCGCAGGCTGCACTCAATGGGTTGTAGATGAGGACGATTCGATCACCAGTGATGTGTGCTTCTGAAGTGTTTTCCTCTCTCTTGAAACAGGTTTTTTTGTATTGACACTTGACCCCTGATGATACGACGATATCCATGATATCGATGTAAATCTAGTGGCATGAATGATTCCCTCACATGAATGAGCTGAAGATGGTTTTCTAACTTGGAGACGAGAGTCCTATGCTTGTAACATGCACGACATTCTTAGATCTAAGACCTGAGAAATACGTTGTCGGGCTGAAGCCAAGTGCCTCGAATAGAACCTTCACAGACGAGATGGCAGATGTCATCTTGTACTGTGCACTTTATCATCGTACCGTACTTATCACTGCTCTTGGATCCGATAAATGCAGAAATGCTGTTTAGTTATTCGCCAACTGCAGCTAGCAATCCTTGGCCTATGCGTCTACTACTGGACATCACAGCTGCAGCCTTGGTTGAAGGGACTATGGGAGATTGGGGGCGGAGAGTGCCCGCACCGTCGATAACTCCCGCTTCAGGATAATGCATCTGCCGTGATGGAGATGGAGCAGGCGTGCCAAGACCGGCGCGGTCTCTCCGGTCGACGCTCCGCTACACGGCACGAGGTGACGGGATTCCAGAGGACTGGTCTAGAGACCGGGGAACCTGGGACCCGATATGGGGCCATATTCCTCATTATGAGGTGCGTAGTATCTGATCGACAAGCCTTCAGCCCGAGTATGATACATCACAAAAGAGGGACTACCTTAGGTAAATTTCAATAATAATTAAACACTCCATCGGGTTACCCGGAAAGGAAGACTCGGGGCGGGTGATAATCCGAGTCCAAGAAGAGCAGGTCGGAGTACGGAGGATAACGCCCGCCCGACATCCTGACGTTCGAATCGATCCCCTTTTGGGAGACTGCAGATATCACCGTTCTCGCCACATGGAGGGTCTGACTCTAAGGCTGAAACGTCGAGTTTCGCCTCCGAAAAGACGCAACCCCACCGTTCGGCAATTCGCTTCTCCATCGAGTCCATCCCGACCTCGGCAGGTGTCTGCTCTACCATCACCGATCCGACCGGGCTCTGCTTCAAGTTCAACGCTGTTTGCAGGTGCCCACATACGTCGTGCGATCTTCGTCTTACCTCTGAGGGTTATCGTTTTTTTCTTATCCCATCCCATCCATAGATCTGAACCCACACGTCTGCGCCCGAAGATGAAGGAGACATTGTGCGATCTCGAAGCGCGTGAAGAAACTCGCCAGGGGTCCACTCCAGGGGCGCCGGCTCCGCACCGGCCGGGGCTGGACCGTTCGGCTAAGGGGCCGCGATCTGATGCCGGTCGATCAAGGTCACACTGCTAATCCACAGAACAACAGGCACTGCATGCTGTACCGTACAATTAGATATGCACAGTACATTGTTCTGTGGTGTCCGGTTCGATCGTTGCCAATGCCCGTGTCAGCCGTGATAGGGTTGAGGACGATGATTTGTCCCTCACATAAGTCCTGTCCATGCCAGAGTGACAAAAGAACGAGAACAGCCCTAACCAGACACCAGGAGGATCCCCGGCACAAAGTCCGTAGGCGAGAAAATCCCGCCCTTCTTTCATTCGTACTGTGCATCCAAGATGCCCCAAACCTAAAAAAGACATTGCTAATAATTTTCTGGTTACATCGTCAGCCTCCCGTCTCGTCTGGACAGCCTCCGCAAGTCTCCTTACCCACCTAGGAAGGTATCATAAAACGGAGGACATATGGACATGCATCATGATACATCAAGACATTTTTCCGCCGCGTTCTAGCCACTCAGAGTTCAACATGACCAGCCCGGTACGACGGGACAAGATTAAGGTTATGGAGCATCTTTGCCTTTTCCGCAGCCACAGGGTAGCATGTGTGATGGAGCGTGTTTACTCCAGACGCGCGGACTGGTCCAGATGGACGGAAATTTGCTAGATCGTTTCATGTTTTCCTTGCTGTCCATCTGCAACTCTACCTCGCCGCCCTGGAGCCCAAGCGATGTATCCTGGCCATCCTACTGGTGGTCGCCTGATCTTCTGGTGCCGATTTGCTCTGTTCACGGTGCATATATAGATGCCGTCTGATTTCCATTTCAATCGTCCTTGGTAAACCACCGACTTTTGTCTGCGTTTTCTGGTCGAGGCACCGGGAGGCATCTATAAAAAAAAAGGAAGAGAATGAAGGCATTCGCAGGACTTTGCGCGCTCTGCGCACTGTCCGGTCTGGCATCAGCCTGGCTCCCCGGCGAACACAGGGACATCTTCTCCTCCGACGGGAAGAACCTCTTCAACCAAACCATTCCCTCGTCCTCCAGCAACGGCACCGAGAAGCGATGGCTCCCCGCGTCCGGCAAGATCCGCGGCGTCAATCTGGGCTCCCTCTTCGTCTTCGAGCCGTGGATCGGCGAGTCCGAGTGGAGCAGCATGGGCTGCGGCGGGCAGAAGTCCGAGTTCGACTGCGTGATGCATCTGGGCCAGGATGCGGCCAACTCGGCCTTCCAGGGCCACTGGGGTAGGTGGATCACCAGGGATGACATCCTTCAGATGCAGAGCTACGGTCTGAACACGATCCGCATCCCCGTGGGGTACTGGTTGCGGGAGGACATCGTCTACAGGGACAGCGAGTACTTCCCCGAGGGCGCCTTTTCGTACCTCGCGCAGATCTGCGACTGGGCCGCTGATGTGGGATTCTACATCATCATCGACCTGCACGGTGCGCCGGGTGCTCAGGTGCCCCAGAACCCTTTCACGGGCCAGGTATCGGAAAGTGCCTTTTTTTTGTACTGTATCGTGGTGGCTGACTTGCTCATTCAGTATGCCCCGACCGCCGGCTTCTATGTGGACTACCAGTACGAACGGGCGCTCGAGTTTCTCGAGTGGATGACGCAGAACATCCACACGAACAACGCCTTCCGCAACGTGGGCATGATCGAGATCGTCAACGAGCCGCTCCAGAACCCGGACCAGGTCGCGTCGATGCGGACAAGCTACTATCCCAATGCATTCAAGGTATGATCCTCTGCCCTGAAGGCTGTGCGCGTACATGTTCTAAAATCGAGTCCAGAGAATCCGCGCCGTGGAACAAAACCTCGGCATCGGCCAGTGGGACCAGCTGCACATCCAGATGATGAACGCCAAATGGGGCTCCGGCGACCCCAACCAGGCGCTCACGGACCTCTGGTTCGCCGCGTACGACGACCACCGGTACCTCAAGTGGGACGGCAGCGTGGCCGTCTCCAAGGACAACTACATCAGCACGTCCTGCAACGACGACCGCGGCGGCAACTGGCCGACGATCGTGGGCGAGTTCAGCCTGAGCCCGCCCGACAACGTGCAGTGGACCGCGGACTGGGCGCCAGACACGAACAAGGACTTCTACAAGAAGTGGTTCGCGGCGCAGGTCATGGCGTACGAGAAGCAGGACGGGTGGATCTTCTGGACGTGGAAGTCCCAGCTGGGTGACTATCGGTGGTCGTATCAAGGTGAGTCATCAACCATAATAGATAGATCATTTCATCTTGACCGTTGTCCGTTGCGCGCTGTTACTGACGTTGGGGGAAAATTCCAGACGCCGTTGCCGCCGGCGTGATTCCAACGAACATCGACGATGTCTACAGCATGGGAGTTTGCTAGATAACTTACCTACTTACCTAGGTAGGTAGGTTGCTTACCTCGTCACCTTACGGGAGAATAAATATGTATCTGTATATATTTACATATCCATACATCCGTCTGTACATACTCTTGCCATAGTATTACATCTAGATATATTTACTTCCTGTATATGTGTATGTCTACTCTAGACGAATACATACCTGTATAGTATAGCGTCGAAAAAAATGACATACATACATGCATGCATACTGAATATCTTATCTCTACGGCGATGAGTTTTAGAAATGCTACCACAGACAGACAGGATATATATATATATATATATATATATATAGTCTGTGGTTCCTAATTCATATAAGGAAAGCAGGCGCAAGTACCCCCAGAATACCATAACACAGTTAAAGGCACTACATTACAAAGCAACAGTACTACTGACAATCCTCACACACCCGACCCTGTCCTTGCTTCTGTTCCTGTTCCTGACCCCTTTCCGTCCCCTTCTCCTCCTCACCACCCGTACCTGCTCTCGCAGCGCCCGACGCCGCCGCAGCCGAGCCCGACGTCCCCATCCCCGGCGCCGTATTCACGTCCACCGCGACCGTCTCCGACGGCCGCGCCGCACCCGCGCGCGCGCCGCCGGTCGTGCCGGGCTCGGACACGCTCACCGCGGCCGCGGGCGCCGTCTCGGCGGCCCTGTTCTCCCGCCCCAGGGCGCGGTCGATGTGGCCCAGGTCGCGCCCGGGGTCGACCACGTTGCGCACGAGGGATTTGAGCTGCTTCACCTCTGGACACCGACAACACGTCAGTTATATATATATAAAGGGAAGAATGGGAAGGGGAGATATACGTACCAGGGAATCCACCCATCTGCTTGCGGTCCCAGAGGAGGGTTTCGCGGGTGGAAAAGTCCGCGGGGGACGCGTGCAGGATGGAGACGGTGAAGACGCCCCCCGTCGTGGGGATCAGGGCGACCTCGCCGAGGGAGGTGTTGAATGTGGAGAGGAGCTCCTGGGCGAACTGTTTTGTTTCGTCAGTGGGCAGAATAAACATTTTTTGGGGGAGGGGGGGGGGATGCATCATGGGAGTTTGAATGGGGTAATAGAAAGGTAAAATTTTAGAAAGGTGAAATTTTGTAAATGATCGTCTGACGATGAATCATGAGGTCTTGGAAGAAGAAGAAAGGAAAGGCTATATCTGCAAAATAAACCCAGTAACATGAAATGAATACATAACAAGAACTGTACAGCAAAAAAGATATATGATTAAAAGAAAGCAAAAATAATAATACCCAAACCGGAACGAGTCCTAGAGAACCATATATAGGGTATGTATGTACCTGTACCTAACTAGGTACTAGGTGTATCTAAAAAGAAGTCCCATCCGCAGCCAAACAAGCATCCGGGACAAGAGCTTCTTAATTTAAAAGGGTTCGGAAATATCAACCCAAAGAAAAATTGAAAAAAAAAACAAAAAATAGAAAAAAAAATACATACATACGCCGCGCGCAGCATCCACTTGCACTGCGTGCAGTACTTGATGGTGATGCGCGGCAGGAAGACCTGCGCCGTCTGCTGCAGCGGCTGCTGCTGCCGCTCCGTCGGCGTCTGCTGCTCGATCGGGGGCATGGGCTCAGTCATTTTGCTTTTCCTCGGTGGTGTAAAAGATATGATTCAGGACGTCAGATTCGGATAGGTAGAAGGTAAATAATCTATTTCCGTTGGGAGTCGAGTAGAGTAGTAGTACGGAGTGCTGCGTACGTACAGTGGTGGTAAGCTCGGCGTGTTTGTTTCTCGCCACAGCGGGTTCCGAACGGGACGGAAGAAGCTTCCCCGCGGCCGCATTCGGGATGGGATCGGAGACGGGTAGTATTATCCCTACCTAACAGTGGACCGTTCAGCGCTGCAGATATCAAGTACATTCGACATGAAGTGCTAATGTTTTTTTTCTTCCTTCCACGGAAGAAGAGCGAGGAACCATTATCGAAACATGAGATCGATGTGCGCAGTACTGTACCCGCCAGGAACTTTCTGAGTGTCTGACGCTCATCTCTCATCCCACTCGGGCCATCCCACTCGGATCTTATCTCCAGCATATAGCATCTCTCTACTTTCTCTCTCTCTCCACTCCATGCCACAGCACCGTACCGTACACCTGGACAAGGCAAAAAATAACCAAAAAATAGATTCCACTCTGATGCACCATCAATCCAACTACCTCCTTATCCAGAAACAGGAATAATGAAGATTCGATGCCAGCGCCTCCCGCTCCGGAGGACAGCCACCATCGACCGTCGTTCCAATGCCCGCACCCCGGGTGCACCGCGACCTACCGGCGCAAGGAGCATCTGACCCGCCACGCGGTGCGGCACTCCCGGGACCGAGCGGTCTTCGCGTGCGACGAGTGCGGGGGTGTCTTTGAGAGGAGGTAGGTCTGTCTGTCTGTCTGTCTAGTCTAGTCTATCTATATATATCGATTCGATTCTCTTTCTCGTCCTGTATCTTTATCTTCGTGAATAAATTGAAAAGCCCTTCCTTCCTCGTCAGCATGACTTTTTTTTCCTTCTTCTTCTCCGGTGATTTTTTGCTCGAGCACTCGTTTATACTCCCCAGGTCTATATCTTGGATTTTTTTTCCTTTCTTTTCCTTTCTTTCTTTCTTTTTTTTTCATGGAACGCATATATCATTGAGAAAGAGAGAACCAACTAACAGAAGCTTCAAGCGACACCCTGCGCCGACACAAAAAGGTGGTACACGATAAACAAAGAAAGAACCACGAGCCCACTACGGGCCTCATCCGAGCCCCCAAGGCCTGCAACCGCTGCCGCGCCCAGAAGTCGAGATGCGACGGGAACTTTCCCTGCGGCGCGTGCGTCAAGAAAGGTATTCCCTGTTCCTTTGATCGGGACGGACAGAGTATCGGCAGCAGCAGCAGCCAGCAGGAGAAGAAGAAACGCGAAGGAGATGATGAGAGAGGATCCACGGAGGGAGACTCTCATGATAATACTAGTAAACGACGACGTCTGGATTCCTCTGAGCCTCCTTCTCCTCCTCCTCCTCCTCCTCCGACGGTGGCAGTCGCTCGAGGGAGAGAAGCCGAGGAAAATGCAATCTCACTAGGAAATTCCTCGGGCCATGCAAGAGACAACGCAGCTGCCGCACCTCTCACCTCCGGCGACAGCCCCGATATCAGACAGAAATTGCGCCAACACGAGGAACGCCTTCGCCGGGAGGGCATGTACCTGGCCCTTGAGACTCCAAGGACGACGCGGTCACAAACGGAAGATGCCCTCTCTCGAAATTCCTCCGGCGATCAGGTCCGTCTCGAAGGCGACGACGATGATGGCACCATGCAGCCCATCGACACCGCGTACTACGCCAGCCTGTACTTCGCGCACTTCCACCCGCAGTGGCCATTTCTGCACGAGCAATCGTTTCGGCATGAGCATGATCCCCCCGTCCTTGTCCTTGCGGTTGTGATGGTCGGTCTGTGGGTCACTGGGGAGGGCAGGGCGCGGCGGTTGGCGTGGAAGATACACGAGCGGTTGCATGTCTTGCTGAAGGAGCAGATGGTGAGTGGGATACATGCGACCCAAGAATTCCTCCTGTCTTGTAACCAATTGAGTTCTTTTTTTTTTTTTTTTTTTTTTTTTTTTTTTTTTTTTTTTTTTTTTTTTTTTTTTTTTTTTTTTCAGGGACGAGTTGACACATGGCAACAGACAGCCTGGGACATATCAAAGACTCAAGACGGCCATGGCAATTCCAAATGGCCAATGGCAACGTATCAGTCCATCCTCCTTTACATCATCTTCGCCACTGTAGGCGGCAGCGACCTCAGGGACAACGACTACCGTGACGAGGTCCTCACCCGCGTCCGGCCCATCTTGACGTCCCTCATCGAGACTTGTCGCGCCAGGGGCCTATTCTCCTACCCGGCCATGCTCGCACAGTGCCGCCCCGACGACCCTATCGTCTACACCTGGACGCGTCTCGAGGAGGCCAAACGCTTCGCTCTGACGCTGTTCAAGGCGAGCGTGCTCTTTTCGAGTCTCGTCGGTGACGACAGTAATAATCAAGACAGCCCGGAATGCCGTGGCGCCTCCCGAATGTCACTGTCAGACCTGCAGTTCCCGCTGCCCGACAACGGGTACCTGTGGGGTGCGCGCCCGATCCGCGAGTGGTTCCGTCGGCGGGACCTGCAGTTGAAAGATGGGGCGGCCGGGACGGAGGATCAGTGGATCAGTCGCATCTTCGACGAGGCCAGGGCGAAAGGCGACAGGCAGGCGGAGCGACGGGCGTGGCTACGGATGGGGCCCTGGCTGGGGTTTGTGGCCGGGGTTGAACCCGGTTGATGATCGAGGATACCAAATTCGTGCGAAACTATATGGCTACTTCCTATCGGAACTACATACAGAACACTACAAGATATACAAAACTACAAGAGCAAAGAACGAAATCAAGTGGGTATCAACGATAATGCTTGATATATATATATTTATATATATGCGTTCGAGTATGTGTACCTCAGAACCCTAGATACCAGGCAGCATGGATGCATACTTCACCACAGCAGCACGAGATGTAAAGGAATAGAATATCAAATTGAAATTTCAATATTTCCTCGAAAAGAGAAAAAAAACGTCGAGCAGATCTGATGAGAAGAAAACGGAGAAATGCATGAAGAGCTGTCAAGGCCGTCTCCCAAAGCCAAAAGACAAAAGATGTTAGGAAAAAAAGGCACGTAGTGTGGATCACAGAAAGCAAGGAAATAAACAAGGAACGAAGAAACTTTTATACACAGCCCAGACGTGACATGATGACATGATGCAATGCCCCATAATCGCAACGCCTTCAGACCCTAATCCCAAATCTGGTATCAATCGCCCGAATCGTCAAAACTGATCACAAAGAAACCACAAGGAAAAGGAGTAAAGAAAAACACACGGTAGAAGAAAGACACACGGAAAATACAAATGAAATCCAGGCGTAGGCCATAGCCCCAACACAACTGGGACATGCGCATGGCATGATGGACAGCAGACACGCGCATCGTCACGCGGCTTTTTTTATGCTCATCGAAATTTTGGATTCATTTCGCTTCGACTTCGCGTCATTCGAGCTCGCCAGATGCGCATGGATGCCTAGAGAACAACGGAGCCATCCCACGACAACACAAGGATGCCGTCCTGTCAATCGTCCCGCGGCAGAGTTCATGTCGACATGCCAGCCAAGAGAGCACCGTCATTGTTGTCTTCGGCACCATGGGAGAAAAGAAAAAAGAAAGCGAAACACAAAGGGTGGACGTCCGGATGAAGCATATAGGAAGGACACGAACCAAACCCGCGGGGGAAGCTTATCCCCGCGCACTCCGCCAAGAACAAGACCATTCAACCCGGAAATGAAAACCTGGAACCCCGACAATCTGGACCGTCATGAGATCATGCACCTATTTCGTGAACAGAACGTCGTCAACCGAGAGCCTTTCATCAACCCGTCATCCGTTTTTTTTTTTCTAACCCGACCGAAACACCAACCATGGCAAGTCCAAAGAACACCATCCAAGTCATGAAGGAGATTTTCGATGGAACATTGTGCCTTTTCCTCAGCTCTCACCGCTGACCTCCTCGTGGTGTGGATGCTTGCGTCTCCAAAAAGCCAGACGCAGTCGACTCTTTCGCCTCGGGACGGTGCGCGGCATAGGCTCGCTACTGCCGAACGGCTCTCCTCCGTTGCCATTGCCTCCAGTCTTCATACCCCCGCCGGTAACGGCGGAAGCTGCACGACTGGTGACATCGTTGCCAACGACGGTAGTCATGATGTGATCCTTGCCACAGTCGTCGACGCGCCGTGGAGAGCGCTGGTGATGATGACGGCTGAAATATGAGCCGCGATGGTGGTCGCCGCAGTGCTCTCGGCTGATGATCGTGTACATACCGGCAGAGGCAGGCCGGGAAGCGGGCCGGGGAGTCGGCCGGCTGCTACTGTCAGCGCTAACAACGTTGCCTTCCGACTTGCGTCTGAGACGGCTATAAAACCCTTCCTTCTCATCGGCACTGTCGACGCCAAGGAAGCCGGTGGAATTTGTGGACGGTGACAGGGGCGTCGGAAGGGTGTTCGACTGGGTGCTGCCACTCTGCGTCCTAGTGCCCCTGCTGTTCCTGTGGGAAGTGGAGGCTACAGATGCCAGGCCGGAGGAGCAGCGGTCATGACTTCGGTGACCATGGTGATGATGTCCATGATGCGAGCTGCACGGATGTTCTGGCGCGGTCTCTGTAGGACGGCGATTCTTCGACGCTGGCGCGGCTTGAGCGTCGTGTCCGCTTTGGGAGGAATCTGTGAACGGGGTGGTTGCATGGACAGGCGAGTCCTGCGGGGAACGACTCATGTCATCGGTGCCGCTGATCTCCGAGTCGTTCGAGGCATCAGGCTCTCGGCATCCCGCGTGGGTGGGCGTCGCAGGGACTCCAGGCACGGCGCTCGACGATCTCCGAGATGACGTGTCGCTGATCAAGGCGGCCCGGAGAGCCTCGAGCGAAGGTGTGATCCCAGTCGAGTGTCCCTGGCCCACGGAGTCTCCATTCTGGGCGATCAGGGGGATCGACTCGAGGGACGAACGAGGTGACAAGGTCGGTCGGACGTCGTCCTGCTGTTGGGCCGACGGATCGCCGGGGCCATCAATCTGGGACGGTTCGCCGACTGGACTGTGGGAGCGGGGGGAGTAGGTGATATCGGGGAAGGCTCCAGGATGCAGTGAGTCCTTCCTCTTGTGCTCATCGGCCAGTCGCTGCCAAACGGACTGGTTGTACTTGATTTGCCGGACGGTGTATATCATCTGCGGCAGGAGGTCGCAGACGCCCTCGAAGAGGGGAAGTGCAAAGATGGACATGAAGCCGATCTGCCCAGTGGCAAGCTGGAGGACGTTTCCAAGTTCAGGAGGCCCTCCGAACAAGGCTGTTTCCATTCCGACTTCCTTCTCCATCTCACCTTGGTTGGCGAACTCCTGCTGGAGGATGTTTGTCCACTTCTCCGCAATCCGCCACGGCCGAGCCTAGAGAACCCCGTCCCGTTAGATGACGGCGTCCTGTGGTTACGGTAGCCAAAACAAAAAAACGAAGGGGTTTACTCACCACGTTGCTGATATCGGCACACTTGATCAGCAGCCCACACATGAGAGTTCTGTATAGCTCCTTGTCCTGCGGCTTCCAGTCATCCACTTCGCCATTGGCGTGGTATTTCTCTTGAAGCTCTCCCAGGCTCTCCATGAACCTGTGGTGGACTCCCATGTCCGTTGCGAGAATGGTGCTGATGAGCAACTTCCGCAGGTTCCTGTCTTCGAACGCCGAAGGCCAGTGACGACGCAAGATCTGAGAAAACGCGGCACAGTGAAAGGCTTCCAAGACGGAGTTGTCATTGTACAGCTGCGCCAGCGGCGCGTTGAGCTTGACCAGAAAGACATTGTTGACTCCGGGATGGCCGACGTCGTGACCGATCGCGGCGATCAGGAGGGTGAGAGCGTCGAATGGTGTCAGCAGGGATGCAATTGGCGACTTGGTGACCGGCTGCGTGTGGCTGGAATAAGGCGGCAGGACACCGATATGCAGCAGAAAGCAGAAAACAGACTGCAAGACGTCGACGGCATGACGAAAGTTGTGGTAGAGCACGAAGGAATTGTACGCGGCGCGGCTGGCCAGCATGAACGTGCGCAGCTCCCCTGGAACGTCTACACGTCAGCCTAGGGACCTGAACCACGGGCTGTTGGCCTCTGAGCAACATAGGGGCTAGTCGTACCTGGGCTTAGCCGCCAAGGCTGCAGCTCCGGCATGCTTAGAGCGTGTGCGAGCATGAGGCAGGCACCGTACACGAGCTCGTCGTCGGAGAAGTCATGGGCTGAGAAGCACCAGTTCCCGATCTCGCGTTCCACCAGAGACCTACGCTCCTCGAGAATGTACAGACCGCTGCTCCGGCTGGTTAGCAACGGCGTCAGACGCCTATCAGTGTCGACTGCTGCGAGCGCTTACCGATCCTGAAATTCATCAATGGTTTCTTCGGGATTGCAGATTCCTTTCATGAGCTTGGACACCCTGAATGGACCGTCAGTGATGGCCAAGTTTTCGAAACATTTCGGACTTCTGCCAGCGCCGCAGGGCTCGGTGTGTGAACGCGGCGCGTCGACAATAACTTACATTGCCTCTCTCAGATACGCGTAGGGTCTGTCGTCATTCACGCCGACCCACGACTGCTTCCTCAGCTTTCTGCCCGCCAGGAAGCCGGAAAGCTCCTTCTGTGCCGCTCGGCGGGTACGATAGGCATGGACCATGAGCCCATGCACTCTGGCCCGTTCCAACGGAGAGGTCAGGACGTCAACCGCTCCCGCGTCCAGGCAGCGAGCAATCTGTTTGGGCTCCGAGAGCGCCGCATCACCACCCTGCTGGCCCGCCGGAGAGCCGGCAGGATCGCCAGACGAAGCAAACGGTTTCAGGATCAGGGGGAGCTGGGCACTTCCCATCCGCGGGCTACTGGCGCCGGAACCGGGGGGACGCAGAATGGCGACGGGGACTATGAGCTTCGGCCCATCCTGCACTTGGATATCCGAAGACACCTGCGAGAGCAGCTGCAAGCCGTACGATTCCTGGGACTCCGATGAGAAAGCAAGTCCACGCCGCGCAAGCGGCGAAGGGGGCGCCGCACCCAACTCGCCCCCCGAGTTCCGGCTTGCCCGACGACGGGCCGAGGCAGACTCTTCGGAGAAGCCCACGTCGAAGAACGCAAAGATGGGATTGCAGCCGCCATCGGATTGCTCGTTCAGCTCAGCCAGTTTGCCGGCAAAGGACTTGGCCGTGTGACAGAGGTAGACTGCAGGCAGCCGGCGTCAGCGGACGTTCGAATCTCCACGCCTTGGAATCATCACAGATGGAACGGGGAACGGGATGACAGGAGAACCGGACGGAAGGGGTCACACGTACTCTGCTTGCAGACCTCCAGAAGAAGCTCCACGTTCCCCTGCAGCGCCTCGGGCTCGTCGGCAAGGATAAAGGAATTGGCAGTCGACGCTGCCGAATCGGACGAGTTGCGGCGAACCCACCTCTCGGACTTGACCCGGTCGTCGATGTAGACGGCGCAGCAGTCGGCGCCGTCCATGATGCGTGTCGGGACGGAGACGCCCGGCCACTGGAGATGGTCAGACGTAGAAGATCAGCTCACCAATGAAACGCTCGACTGGAGGTCTGCTACGCGCATGCGACGTTGGAGAGATCGAGAAGCAAGAGGAAAAAAAAAAGGACAACGAACGGAGACGAGTATATATATGTGTGTGTGTGTGTGTGTGTACACAGTGTGTGTGTGCAAGGGAAGGGAACGAGGGGACGGAGTGATGGAGGAGACCGGATGAACAGAATGGGAGCGAAGGGAGAGAATGTGTTCACGGCGTGTCTGAGAGGAATTGCAGACCGTACAGTGGGCAGCTGGGAAGGCTGTCGTCGCCGAGCACTGGAGGAGGGAACCGATCGATGGCAGGACAATGCGTTTGTCCGGGGCTACCAGACAGCTGCTCCTTCCCGCGGTCGTGCAGTCCGGGGACGGGCGGGAGGTGCAGCGAGCAGAGCCTCACGCAGGCACGACGGCGGCCGATCCGACCGCAACTGTCCACCACCAGCACTCCACGAGACGAAGGATACCAGACGGAAGAGATGGTTGCTCGACCCCGGGCGCAGGATCATACCATGCCCCGCAGGCAGTGGTCCGGCAGCGGCCAGCTCCTACTACTCGTCCACCGCGGTGGGAAGAAGCAACGTCCTCGGCCGGACAGCAGCGTCAAGGTCGCCCGCGTCGCAAGGGAAGAGGAGGAGGAGGAGGAAGAAAGGAACGGCTGCGCGAAACATCCGCAGAGAGAAAAGAGGCAGGACGGGCGGAGACGCATCGGCCTGCTCACGACGTCATGGCGGGCGCAGGGACGGGTCGCCGGGCACGAGAGCGCAGAGGGGGAGGATGGAAGGAAGAGCACCGGCGGGAGTTGGCGAGAGGGGCCCGGGAGACGGAGGGAGGAGGACAGGACAGGGAGAGACGGGCGGACGCGAGAGAGAGAGAGGGAGAGAGTGACAGGAGAGGAACAGAGAAGCGATGTGGAGACGGGCGGGCTGGCGAGCGAGCGGCTGGACGGTGGGAAGGAGTAGGGCTTAGGCTGGGGGAACCATGGCTGAGCTGGCGGAGGGAAGGAGGGAAGGAGCAGGGAGGCGTTCTGCTGGCCTTCCAGAAGGTCACGCCCTGAGTCAGCAGCGCTTGCGGAGTGGAGCGGCCTGCGCCTGCCTTCTAGAAGCCCTCGGGTAACGAGCCAGGCGTTCGCACGGCAGGCGCGCTGGGGAACCCGGCCGGCCTGCGAGGCCGGCGCGCCCAGGGGCGCCCGCCACTCAGCGCGCGCCGGCGGGGCCCGACCCGATAAGCATGCCGCCGGTCCTCGGCGTCGAGTCTCTCGTCGCTGGCAGGGAGCACATCGTCGTGTCGGTCTCTGCCACGACAGGCGCACCGTCTCGTCCGTCCATGCGTCGGCTGTGGCCGGCCTCCCTGCCTCCCTAGGGGGACCGGTCGTGCCGGTCGAACGGCGGCCGTCTCCACCGCCCGCTGGCGCTCCCATCCCCCGTCCGGCAAGGTCGAGGGCACCGCTCCCCATCGCGTGTCGATCCCCCGTCCGATCGATCGTGGCTCGGCAGGGTGGCAAACAGAGAAACCTGGAAGCAGAAAGGAAAGACCGAAAAGAAAAATCCCAGCCATCACCGATCTCCCCCGTCTGCCAGATCCGTCCCGTCCCCTAACCGCATCGGGACCAAAGGGCCTGTCGCTGGTGCCCGATCCCCTGCGCCCCCTTCCCCGGAAGATCGATCCCGTCTGCCGGCGACAACGAAGATCGGAAGTGATACACATGCATTCGCGGTATATTACGTGCATCCATCACGCGCATGGAGTAGTGGATGAGTGAGAACACAAGGTACCTCGGTCCTCGCACGTGCTCGCGTGCGCATGAATCGTCGCCCTGCTCCCGTTCGTGCCATTCGTCAGCAGTGGAGCCTGCCCTATGCGCCCAGGTACTATCCATGCACAGACGAGGGACCTCAGTAGTACGGATCGCCCGGAAACGGGAGTCTCTTTGGATGTATCCATGCATGTAACCAGCGACTACGATTCCTTTCCTTTCTCCTCTCTCCTTTTCCCAAGACATACAGAACAGGAACCATAAGAGTCTTTCTCTCTCTCTCTCACTCTCTCTCTCTCACTCTCTCTCTCTCTTTCTCTCTCCAGATACAGCCCTCGTAGAAGCATCGTCTCCATTGCGGAAGAACACAGGAGCTGGGGACGGTAGAACAGACGCTATATAACACAATCAATTAATTAAACACGACAGAAGAACGCCATAAACCAGATGATATATCCCAAATCCGCACACCGTGCCATAGAACCACAAGCGAAAAAAAAAGGACAAAACAACAAATCGCCGGTATCGTACAGATAAATAGATCCTCTTGCCTGCCGCACCACTCCGTCACCGCCCTTGAAGGTTGTTTTCCAGGAACCATCTGCTATCCAGCGCCACGAAACAACGAAAAAAAAAATAAAGCAAAGGAAAATAAAACTTCGTATCCTGGTTTATGAAAGCAGATTCTTCAGTGACGGGCTCGCGCTCGCTCCTCCGGATCCGCTGCCGCTCCCGCTGGTACTGCCAGCGTGGCGGCCGCTGCTCGTAGGTCTCGGTGCTGCGCTTGCCTGGTCGTCCTGCTTCCCCGGTGTGCCGGGCCCCTGAGGGTCGACGCTGCGCCGAGAAAGGGAAGGCGACTGGGTCGGTGCGCTCAAAACGCGGTCCACCGAGTAGACCCGCGGCGGCGGCGGCGGAGGCGGAGGACCACCGCTCAGAGAGTGCTGAGGAGAGTGCCGGACCAGGGTCGCGTGGACGTCGGGCGGGGACGTCGAGGCTCCGTACGTGCGAGGCCTTGGTGCCGGGGCGAGTTGAGGCGAGGGCACAGCAAGAGGGCCGTACGGGCTCTGGTGCGTCGGGTACGACTGAGGCGGCGGCGGCGGTACCCCATTCGCATAGTGAGGCGGCGGCGGGGGCGGCGGCCCAGGAGGCGGCGGCAGATAACCGTTGATATGCTGCTGCGGCGGCCCTCCGGGGTAACCGGGGCCTGGAAGGCCATTGGGTTGCGGCCCACCAGGAGGGATGCCATTGCGGAGATTCGGATCTCCGTACTCGCCCCGTCGGGGGTCATATCCAGGATACCACTCAGGTCCTCCTCCGTGAGGATGACTGGGGCCCATTGGCCGAGGCAGCACCTCTGCCTGAGCAGGATGGGCATGCGGTCCATACGGATGGCCTTGATATTCCGGAACCCGGGGAGGCGGAAGGATCAGTCCTCGCTGAGCCGCGTACGGAGACGGGCGAGGTTCCGGGGACGGCTGCGCCGTTTGCTTCCTGACGTGGCATTTATGGCATTCATACAGAGGCGCGCCAGGCTGCCCATGTGCTCCGTCGGAAGTGTGCCGATCAGGCGTGTTGTACTCCCCATTGAGTCTCGGGATGGAGCTCTGCGAGTGATGAAACGGAGGGCTTGCTGATGTTGCGCTGGGATATCTGCCACCGATGGGTTCGTTCGGGCCAACTCCATTCGTCAACGGAGTCCCATTATTAGCAACCGGTGCCCGCGGCACATTCTCCACAGGCCACCACTTGGGACTAAATGTTGACGAGCAACGGAAGCATTTCTTGTTCGTTTCCGTCCCGACGGCCGGACGAGAAACAGTATGCCCTTCGGAATCGACGACGGTTTCCTCAGGCGCATCCTCAGGAGAAGTCTGCGAGCTCTTGCCGCTGTCCTTGTGATGTGAGGCGCCAACGCCGTTGGCAGCCGAGACACGTCGATTCCCCGAAGCACTTCCATGGTGCGACGATGCGACAACGGACTGTTGCACGTAAGCGGCCTTTCGGACAGTCCCCGTCAGAGAGAGATCGGCCTGCTTGTAGGTCTGTGCGAAGAGCTGCAGGGCGTTCAGGTTCCCGTCTTCGGTAGGCTCACTCATCTCATGCACGACCGACTGTACAGCATGGTGCGGGCACCAAATAGCGGCGGTAGCATATCCGGTCTCTTCCCCGAGCTTAATGGTATTGACAGTGTCCTTTCGAGAGCTCTTGACGGGGGTAATGTCGAATCCGAACCGATAGCCGTTCTGGAACGCGCAGCCGACGTGGAACTGCGCATTACAGCCCGAGTAGTGGCACTGAACGCAGGCACCTTTGTTCGTCTTGCATATCTTGCAAATCTCTCTATACCGGTCGGCGGGAATCAACCCGAAGCCCTCAGCAGGTTCCAGTTCCTTGGCATTGCCGAATTTGATCTCCGGGTTCCAGATCGCACACATAACATGGACCCAGTTGTTCCCGGCTGTCCGCTTCAGCGGTTCTCGGGGTCCAATAGGCTTCCCCACGGCCTCCTGCCTCTGACGGTAGAGCTTGATGGCCTCGATGACCATCTCCTTCTCCAGCCTCTCCTTCTCGCGCTCTCTTTCGGTTTTCTTCTTGTGCGAGACTTTGGGCGCCTCCATCAATTCGTGCTCTGTCCAGGTAACCGGACACAAAACACATTCGTAGCACGTAGAGATCATCGGATTCCTATCGTTCGCGCACATATCGCACAGCCACTTGACACAGTTTCGGGAAGGGCTGATGCCATAGCAAGCCCGATGGACCGTCAGCCGGCAATCTCTGCAGGAAAGATGCTGATCGCCCATCGGATCCATCCTGTTGCAGATCGCACACGGCAGTATCTTTGCCTTCGGAGGATCGGGCATCAGTGGCGGAGGCTCGGGGGCCTTCTCAGGAGCGGGTTTCTTCTTCGGAGCCGGCTCCACCGAGGCGCTCGTTGAAGCCGCCCCGCTGTCTTTATCTTTATCCTTTTCTTTGTCAGCCGTTTTGGCTTTCTTTTTCGCTGGTTCCTGCGCGGGCTGTGTGCTAACAGTGGGTGTAGCATTCACATTCACGCCGATCGATGCTGCTGTTGCTGCAGTGGCGCTGTTGATGCTGATCGGTGTTTCGGTGGAGACGAGGAGCTGCGCGAGCAACTCCTCATCGATACGTCGACGCCATGCTTTGGTGCCACCCTGGGCGACCTTCTTCGCAACTTCGTCGACGTTTTCCCACTGGATGCCATACTTTCGCCAGAGCAAGGCGCATCGCAGACAAAGAGCGACCGTCAGCTGCGGCCCCTTGTCCTTCTTCGAAGAAGGGTCGGCCGGAACCGTCGTTCCCGGCGGGACACCAGGGGCGCGCCGCCACTGTCGAGAACTTCGCGTGTTGCAGAACTTGCACTCGAAACCGCGCTTCTTTTCGGCGGCTTTCTCGTTATCGAAAGCGGAATCGTCCTGGTCGTCAGCCACATCATCCACGAGCTTCGCAGATGAATCGCGCCTCGCTTCTTTCTTGTTCCGTCTTCCTTCGTAGTTGCCCCATATCTGGCGACCCCGGGGTGTCTTCTTCCACATGTAGTAGAACCGGACAATCTGATAGTGCGGAACGGTCCCGACATGTTTCGTAACGCATCGCAACTCGGATCCGTATTTCGCAACGCCCTGCTCAAAGAGCTTCACCTCTTCGGGACGGAGATGAGGCTCTTTGAGATCCGTGTACTTGTTGATCTTCCTCAGCCTCGCAAGAGCCGCCTCCACATTGAAGCTCTCTGCGTAAAGGAACTCGAGCGCTTTGTCGAGGAAGTTTGTAGAGTATTTTTCAACCCCGATCTCCGGTGCGATTTCCTTCGCCCGGTTCATATAATCATCAACGAATTTCTCCCGCTCCTCCTGGCTCAGACCGGCACCAGGAGCATCATCTTCGCCACGAGACGGGAGCTGTGAGGCATCCGGCATTTTCCAGAGTAAGGTTGACGTGCGGACCTCCTTGCCGTCCACAGGAACGGGCTCGTCTTCTCCACGCCTGATGTATCCAGGCGGTTCATCCATGACCCATTTGGGGCGCTTCGCCCTTTCCTGCTTCTCCGCCTCGATCGCAGCCAGAGCCTCCTTGGACAGTTTAACATCCTTGCGATTGCCTTGGCCCTTCGTATATTTCTTCTTGACGTCGGACGGTTTGACATACTCAACCGGGCGCCCATGCCATTGACTGACGTTCGCCTGGTGGCGCGGTCCTAAACGAGAACTCGCCCGGGGATATATTCGGTCGTCATAATCCAGGGCGTCTTCGACCCGACAGTGAATTCCCAAGTACCGATATGGCCACATCTTGGCCTGTGCAATCTGTTCCGCCGTGGCAGGCCGGGGCTCGCTCTGTTCCTCTGCCGGCGCAGGGGTGCTAATACCCGTCCCGTTGGCTGGTGGCGGGGGATCATCATCTTCTTCGTCAAAGGGCTCCTCCTCCACTTCAGGCGGTGCGTCTCCTATGAGCGGGGTATTTCGCGCTTCCAGCTTCCGTTCCTGGGCACGGCTGCAGGCAGCACAAGCCCACGCAAACCCTCGAGCAGGCTTTTTTGTCAAGGGTGGTCGCACACAGTACATGTGATACGTACTGTGGCAAACAGCGCAGTCAACGGAATCCGCGCTAGTAGAATCACTGTTAGCGCGACGGGACCTGCGGTTTGCGATATATGAGATCAGAATACGTACCTGGCAGCGTACAGATTGCACCGCTTGCACGTTTTTACCGCACTCGTCAATTCCTTCCGCCTGCCAATCTCAACGAGGACAAATTTCCAACGCTCGTCGAGAACCTTTTTGACGTTTGCCGGGACGTTGATCACCTGGCTCGTCGGGATAACGTCGTAATAGCGATGTATATATCTATCGAACATCTTCTCATACCAGAAGCAGTCTCTGGTCTTTCTGTACTCATCGAGATCTTCAATCTCAGACACGTGCAAAATCTGGCACTTCCCGCGTAGCGCCGACAGAGGACATGTGTCCGAGTGCATGGACGCAAACACCACCCGGGTATCCGTAACTTTGCGCTGGATGTCGCGCGGCCGATAGTACCAGTTGACCCTCAGATATTCAATCGGCCCCGTTGGATTGTCCTTTGACGGAAGAAACTCCATAATCCGCGCCAAGTAATATGGCTCCCCGGGGGGCTCGCAGATGAGATAGACATGGTCTAATATAAAGCGTCAGCTACCCGCGTGGAGAAGATCTATGTCACGAGAGACGAACCGTTCACCGCAAGTACCGTGCCGTCATCAGCCTTGAGTTTTCCATTTTTGAGATAGGCTCCGTGGATCTCAAAGGTCATCATATTGGAGTCACTCTGCGGCCGAGGTCCTGCGGGATTTGTCGTCAAGGTCTTCTTTGACGACACCTGAGCATTCGTGGCGTCGGAACTAGTCGTACCGCTGGAGGGCTGTTTGCGTTTCCTTGACGCGGAGGACGAGTTGCTTCCAGCGTTCGGGTTTGCGGAGAAGGTCGACGTGCCTGGAATCGCATCCTTTCCCGAGCCAGAGCTCGTGCCGTTCGTGGTCGCCTGGCCTTTCCGTGTGTTGACCCCAGACGCCTTGTCACTGCCTGCCGCAGGAGCGCCATTACTACTATTATTATTATTATGATTACTGGCTTGGGAAGTCGTTGCGCTGCGCTTGGAACCGCCTGACTTCGACGAGGGCCCAGTCAATTCCAGGTCCACGTCGATATCACGGTCCTCCGCATAGTTGGGTCGCGGTGCAGCGTTTCGGCCTCGCGACCGGGTACCATACGGAGCAGGTGCGGTGGTTGAGGAGGAGTTGGCCGGGTCGTGGCCGGCGACCTCAGAAGACGACGTGCCCGCGGTCATTGGCTGAGATTCAGGGCCATCAACAGATGCGAATCCTCTGCGCGTCCGCAAGTTCAGTTCGGGTGGCGTGGTTGGGCGCGGACTGTCGACACTTGCTCGGAGCCGCGCCAACACCGGACCAGGTGGAATCGGGACGTCACGGGGTTCCCTGCTGCAAGCTTTCGAGGCGTTGATCTGTCAGAGGTCCAAAACGCTGCCTCAGTCGTGACGAACAGGGCAGCTGTAGATGACCTCGTGCGGCATGCACGCCGGCGCTGGTGTCGGTGGCCACGGTAGAGCGAACACGGACCAGACGCGGAGGATGCAAGCTCAAAAAATGGACCGTGGCGGGAATGCGATCATTTATGAGCTAGGGTGCGGGTCGAGGCACGTACAGAGAGAGGGAAGCGAGCAACACCAGAAAAAGCGGAACCCAGCACCTGCAGGGGCCGCGGGAGCAAGATCCCCCCCGAAAAAAATCCCACGGAAGAGGGTGGAAGGGTGAGGTTGTGCAGGGTGCGGGCGGAGGCGCTGATATATGGATATCAAGATCCACCTCCGGGAGTGACGAGAGTCGAGTACTACCAGAAGGGGAATAAGCCCCAGCGCGAGAACGTCAGGTGGTGAGGGAGGCGGGAAGGGAGGAGCGAGGAACACCAGAACCCCCCGAGAGACTCGAGACGCTAACGACCCGAGCGGCGGGAGAACGGTGGGGGCAGAGGGAGAAAGGAAGAGAGAGGGATCGGAGGGAGAGGAAGAGAGGAATCTGGGAGGGAGAGAGAAGGAGAGAGGAAGAGTGAGACGAGAGAGGGCACGGGAAAGAGATGTTAGACGACAAGCGTCAGAAGCGGCGGCGGCGGCAGAAGCACAAGCGCAGGGCGGCCCACTCGTCCGTCCGGGCTCTCGTGGGGAGAGGGCACGGAGAAGAGAAGAAGAGGGAGAAGAGATACCGGGACGAGGAAGCGAGAGAGAAGAATCGCCAGAGAACGCTGGAAACCCGCCCAGGATCCCGTCGATGCGTGCAGCCCCTAGTCCCAATATGTTAACATGACGGATCCTCCACCAGACAGCACGAGTGACGCCGTTTGTCCCTTGCTCTGGGGCGCCGGCCCGGCGGTTGGATGATCTGCGGCGTGCGGGAGCGGGATGTCGAGTCTATCGCCGCTGAAGACTGCAGGGCGGACGAGCGACAGGGCCGGGGCAGCAGAGGTGGGCGAAAGTTCTACGGACACGAGGAGCTCGTCCAGGCATGCAGTCCTGCATGTATGTCCAGGCGGTGCGCAGCCTGAGATCTTATGCCGGGATGCTGGAGGAGCGTCGAGGACGCCGTTCAACAAGCATCAGACCGTCGACTCCAGACACGCCTGGGTGCGCTGCAGCCTGGCGGACGTCCGCAAGCAGACGCTACGCTACGACTATCTGATATGGACGTGCAGCAGCTCCGTAGGAGCTAGTGTCGGGCAGGTTATTTTTAAGCCATGCCAGCCGGGCATCCATGCCACGACCAACCCCTTTGACGGAGGACAATGGACGCAGGACCGCATGCGGAACTGAGGACGGCCGTGGCTGGGGAGATGCGACTCGAAACGCACTGTTTCTGGCAACAATAATAATAAAACGACAAAACTATTACCAACGACAGCTCGACCCCTCCCCTGGCCGTCGGCCATGCCCCGACTCGCCCACGGTGGCCCGGACCGGCTCGGCGGGCAGCACGACAGCAGAAGCAGCTGCTGCGATTTGCTGGAGCGCGGTGCCAGCGCCGTCCACTTCGGCCTGAGGAAAAAAGAAAAAAAAAGCAAAAAAAGACCTCGAGAGAGCGATGGCGGCGGTCTTGCCGGTTGCCACACGGCCTGCCACACCAACGTCCTGAGGGGCCCGTCTTGGCTAGGCTCGAGAGGCACGACCCTCCTCAGACGTCCTGCCATCGGCATCCCCAACGCTGCGATCCCAGACACCCTTCACTTCTGCCAGAGACACAACCGTCCATCGAGGATCGATAGATGCCAGCTCAGGCACCGTCCAGGAGAAGGTCTGGTGGACACATGGCGAACGCAGGTGCTCCGAGCTATCCCCGGCCACGATCGGCTGGTCGGAAAGCATCTGGCGTCAGGTTGCACGGCCGGGGGAGCAGGGGTGCGGGAAGCGATCGTGACTGCCAGACGTTCAAGCAGCGCACGCTTCCTTCGCGTCGCGCTCTGCAAACAATAACCTGATACTCTATCCCCGATGCGCTCTCCCGAACGTCGTCGGGTCATCGACGTTGGGTTTCTGAGCAGCTGGGGTTGTCGCGGGTGGATCACCGCTACTTCGGGATCCCGTCTCGCTGCCAAGGATCCGTCGACGAGGACAGGCGACATCTTCCTCAATGAGCCGCTAGGACGATGGTCTGTCCTGTACATATGTAACTGTACATCATGATGATAATAATTATAATCGTCACCCACAGAGCGTGGTCGACAGGCTGTTCTTCCACGGGCATCGCCCGTCGTGGCCCGGGAGACACCAGCAGACTGGCACGATCGAGGGTCGTGCGGTATATGTGGATAGCGCGCGACGTGACTGGGCCGGGCCCCGACGTGGACGGCGCTAGAAGGGGCGCGTCGAACAGCAGGAGCGACCGGCCGCGCCCGCCGCCCAGAGCCGCGGCCGTGCACAGACACGCGGAGGTGTGGCGATGGTGCCGGTGGTGTGCCTCGGGCGCGCCTGCCGTGGCAGGCGGAGGGTGTGGCGCTCCACCGCAGGACGCAGGAACGTTCCGCGCAGGGCTGCCAGCGCGCCCGATCAGGAAACTCCTGGTGCGTGGCCGCTTCCCCACCCGTCTGTCAACACTCAACACGCCCTCGTCGCGCGTCTTCCTCATCGAAAAGCCTCCTGCAGAGGCATGCCGGTCGGCTCTCCCTGCCAGCGACATGGCGGCGCCCGGGCAGCCGCTGCAGACGCTGGGCTTCCAGACGTCCGTCGACATCGCCCGCAGACAGCCCGAGGCCTACACCACCGCGCAGGCAGCCCTCAAGAGACGCCATGACGGCGACCACGAGGGCCTTGCGAAGGCCCCTGGCGGCCGCACAAGCATCATGAATAATATCTACCAGAATGATCATAGGGATTCTGTCACCTTTGTCCGCGCGTCCGCCTCCACCCGCAGGAACCGCATCGCCGCTAGCGAGATTCGCCCTGGGCCCGGCACCGTGACCGCGGACCAGGCGCCGCCGGCACCCTCGCAGACGGCAACGCAGAACGCGCTGCTGTCGCTGCAGCACCCGCGCTACGGCCTGCCGCCGGCCCTCGTCGCCAACCTCGCCGCCCTGGGCATCTCCTCCATCTACCCGTGGCAGGCCTCGTGCCTGCTCGCCCGCGGCCTGCTCTCCGGCCAGAGGAACCTCGTCTACTCCGCGCCCACCGGCGGCGGCAAGTCCCTCGTCGCGGACGTCCTGATGCTCAAGCGCATCATCGAGAACCCGTCCCGCAAGGCCATCCTGGTGCTCCCCTACGTCGCCCTGGTCCAGGAGAAGCTCCAGTGGCTGCGACGCGTCGTCCAGGACGTCGAGAAGAACGTCCCGGACGACGACGACGACGACGAGGAGGAGGAGGATGCGGATCTCGCGCAGCCTCGACGCCGGCGCAAGCAGCCGCACAGGTCGATCCGCGTGACGGGCTTCTTCGGCGGCAGCAAGACGAGGTCCTCGTGGGCGGACACGGACATTGCGGTCTGCACGATCGAGAAGGTCAGCCCCAATGCCTGGCCCCCATGATAGCTGAAGATCCATCCGTCTCTGATCGGGATCCTAGGCCAATTCACTCGTAAACACCGCCATAGAGGAGTGCAACATCAACGACCTGGCCGTCGTCGTCCTGGATGAGATCCACATGCTGGACGACGAAGGTCGCGGCTATCTGATGGAGCTGATAGTCACCAAGTTGCTGCTGTTGCAGCAGGACGTCCAGATCATCGGCATGAGTGCCACTCTCTCAGTATGACTCTTCTTTGCTGCTCTACGTAGAGAAATCTTGTACGCTGACTGGGCCGTAGAACACAGAACTGCTGGCTCAGTGGCTCAATGCCAACTACTACATCTCCAAGTATCGACCGGTTCCGATCGAGGAATACCTGGTCTACGACAACGCGATCTATCCTGCGGTCAACTCAAAGGGGGTCTTTCAGACCGCCTCTCGACTCAACTCCACGTCCTCACAGGAACCCCCTGTCCCCCATCGCACGATAGACAAGTCCCCTTTCAGGGAGCTGGCCAACCCTATGGCCAATGCGATGGTGGCCTTGGCCGTCGAGACAGCCACAGCCGGATACGGCGCGTTGGTCTTCTGCAGCAGTCGACAGACCTGCCAGGTAAACGCCGCTCTCATCAGCGAGGCGATGCCAGAGCCCTCCGCCGTGGACCCGGACATTTTGGAGAAACGGTTTGATCTTCTTGCCAGCCTTCAGAGTCTCCCGTGTGGCCTCGATCCGGTTCTTGAGACTACGATCGTCAGGGGAGTTGCTTTCCATCGTGAGTATCGCGGTGCCGCGGGCCGAAACTTGGTGCAGACAAGCTGACCGCACCTCAGACGCTGGACTGACTACCGAGGAGCGAGACCTGATCGCGCAGGCGTACGACCAGGGTGTTCTGAGAGTTCTTGTAGCTACCTGTAGTCTCGCCGCGGGCGTCAACCTGCCAGCGAGAAGGGTCATCCTGCATGGCGCTCGGATGGGTCGGGATTTGGTTGGGCCGGCTATGCTGTACGTGTCGTCGCATGCACCCTCGGCATCAATGCGGAGACTGACGCACATTTAGACGTCAGATGCGCGGCCGCGCTGGGCGCAAGGGCAAGGATGAGGTTGGCGAGACCTACCTCATCTGTCAGAAGGCCGACTTGGAGGCCGTCTGCGATCTCTTGGAAGCAGAGACGCCGGCAATTGAGAGCTGTCTGACTCCATCGAAGAGAGGCGTCAAAAGGTTGGATACGGCTCGACTCACTTCTGTCAAAAGCCTCGCTGACGTACCCGAAGGGCACTTTTGGAAGCGATCGCAACCCGACTGGTTTCTGGTCGCGAAGCGATCGAGGAATACATGAAATGCACCCTCCTCTACCGAACGTTGGATAAAAAGGAATTATACAGTATGATGGATGCGACGCTCAGGGAGTTGGTCGATGAGGAACTCGTGCGCTTGAAGGACGATGACACGTACGAGCCAACGCAGCTTGGACAGGCCATCGTAGCCTCTGCGTTTTCGCCCGAGGACGGCCTTTTCGTCCATGAAGAGCTCACGCGGGCTCTGCGGGCCTTTGTGATGGACGGAGAGATGCACGTCTTCTACATGTTCACGCCGCTTCAGGTCGCCCTCGCGACCGAAATAGACTGGCCGACCTTCCGGGACCAGATCGACAGTCTTGATGAAAGCGGGCTGCGCGCTTTGCAGTTTGTCGGCGTGAATCCCGGTCTTGTGAACGCAATGTACGGTCATCTCTGCTCTGATCGGTCCCGAGTTTCGAGTTTCTGACAGCTCTACAGGGTCCAGAGTGGAGGCTCTCTCAAAGAAAACACGCCGGCTCAGATCAAACAGGCCCGAATCTACAAGCGCGCCTACACCGCCTTCCAGCTCCGCGACCTGTGCAATGAAGTCCCGATATCAACCATCGCCCGCCGTTACCGCATTCCCCGCGGGGTGGTCCAGAACCTTGCTCAGACGTGCCACGGCTTCGCGGCCGGCATGGTCAAGTTCTGCCAGCGCATGGGCTGGGGCATGCTCGCCGCGGTTCTGGACCACATGCGGGACCGGTTGGAGGCAGGGGCGCGCGCTGATCTCCTGGAGATGGCGCAGGTCGCGTACGTCAAGAGCTGGACGGCCCGGGTTCTGCGGGAGAACGGCTTCCGCAGCGTGAGGGCGCTGGCGGAGGCGGACCCGAAGGATCTCGTTCCTGTGCTGATGATGGTAGGCATGCCGAGTCTCAAGTCCTCTCTCTTCGAATGCCTGCTGACATTATCAGGCAAACCCACGCAAGGCGCAAAAACATCAGCAGGATCCCAAGCAGGCGGAGAGGTACACCGCCAAGCTGCTCGCCAAAGCGGAGATCATTGTCGCGTCGGCAAATAAGCTCTGGGGTATGTCCTGTCTACCGACCTTCGTTGTTAACCACCCTTTTGTCTATGCTTTCAACGATGCTGACCAACACTGTAACTTTGCAGAACGCCAGATGCAGGTAGAGGTAGAGGAGTGAGCGCGAGGAGGCAGCTGCCGCTATCGGGGTCATCGAACAGGCTAGCTTTCTATCTAGATACACGTTGGCATTTAGTTGGAAAACCCCGCGTAGTATATAATCTATAGCTACCGCAGCCTCGTAGGGTGCCTGGCTGACGGATAGATATATACCTAATAGATATATCCATACATAAACACGGTTTCATCGCAAGGAAGCCTGGAGAGGAGAAATCACGCTCGAGGACCAATGAACAAGGAACGAAAGAAGGCCATCGAGTCATTGACGCCACAAAACGTCACTAGGGAAAAAAAAAAAAGGAAATCCATTATTCTACCTATATCTCCAACTGATACGAAGTCTTAAATCATCCGCGGCAGTTGGGCTGCTATTAGGTACCTTATTCCTCAGGAGCTCCGGTGGCCGTCCGACTCGGACTCCGGCGCAACGCAACAATAATCCATTATTCTGCATGCCAAAGAGCTGCAGCCAAGATAATTAACTAGGTAGGTGACTAGGTAACTCAATGGCACTACCTAGGTACCTACCCACTGCTGCTGAACAAAAAACAAGTACCTACTTAACTTGCCAACCACCTACCGCATATCTCCATCAATTTCACGCAGTCAGTTGCCAAGAACCACCCAAGCATTCGGGGAGGGGTAAAACGAATCACTACTACGTTATCTAACAGCCCCTCCTTTTTCCGTCTGCCTTTTCTTGGCCCGAGGGTTGCAACGAGATCACATTCCGGAACGATTGGAAGTCGAGATTTCTTTTCTTGCAGTTCGGATGATGGTTCCTCCTTGGCTTGGAATTTAAAAGGCTTGGCGGGCGGACTAAGTCAAGTCGGTCAGTCCGGTCCAGTCCAGGACTGGAAGAGAGAAATAATGAGAATAATCAATACGGCCGGTGGGAGTCCCATAAGATATATATATATAATATACAGGACCAGCTCAGCCCAGGCAGGCGGAGATGAGGGCGAAGCATCATTCGTCTGATACTTGTTTTGTTCTCAAGGGGAATATCCATTATCTTTGTGAAACGCTGCAGTGAAAGGGTGCGTTGATTCCACTCGATCTTCTTTCTTCTGCCCTCCTACTGTCAATACATCCTATACTACATACCTGCCTGCTTCATATCTTGATATAGTATCACTGGGATATACAAGAACAACATGACATCCTTCACCACGTCCATCGCCCTCCTCCTCTCCCTCTCCAGCCTCGCCAACCCCATCCCCGCCCCCGCCCCGGCACCAGCACCAGCGCCTACACCCCCCAACATCCCCTCCGCCAGCACCGCCCGCACCCAGCTGGCCTCCCTCACCGTGGCTCCGCAGGGCCCCGGCACGGGCTACAGCCGGGACCTCTTCCCGCACTGGATCACCATCTCGGGGACCTGCAACACGCGCGAGACCGTGCTGAACCGGGACGGGACGGACCTGGTCATCGGCTCCGACTGCTATCCAACGCAAGGAGAATGGTACAGTCCCTACGACGGCGCGACGTGGACGGCCGCGAGCGACGTGGACATCGACCACGTGGTGCCGCTGAGCAACGCGTGGCGGAGCGGCGCGAGCAGCTGGACGGAGGACCGCCGGCGGCAGTTTGCCAACGACCTGGCGAATCCGCAGCTGATTGCGGTGACGGATAATGTATGTATCTACATATATGACCCGGAGGGTATATGAAGAAAGTCCGCTCACAGAGGGTAATTACCAGGTCAACCAAGCCAAGGGCGACTCCGGGCCGGAGGAATGGAAGCCCCCGCTGCGTACGTCTCTGCCATCCTTGCCGTGTTATATGCTGATGAAGTATATGTAATCGACTGACCGACCCCCACAGAATCCTACCACTGCACCTACGCCCGCATGTGGATCCAGGTCAAGTCCGTCTACGACCTGACCGTCACGCAGGCCGAGAAGGACGCGCTCCTGGAGATGCTGGATACGTGCTGATCGGATCGGATCGGATACAATCCCTTCCATGTCCGAGCCGTCTCTCTCTTGTGCTTTGTTCGAAAGAGGGGAAGAGGTAAGAGGTCTGATAGGAGGTGGATTCGGAATCTTCGTTGTGAACCCTCTCTTCTTTTCTTCCGTCTCAGGGATTACTGTTCCGCCTTTTCTTTTTTTTTTTTTCTCCATCCCATATATTATTTTAAGGGTGCAGAAAACATCACCTTTCAGATGAGTAGATTGACCACCCATGCCGCAAAACTACAGTAGTTGCCATGTTTATTCTTACTGAATATGCATATATATATAGTCAGCATCTGGGACTGGACATTGCCCAATCTTCCCCTTCGGCGCTAGGAGCACCGTGGAACCTCCCGGCAGGGATTTTAGAGGTTGCTGCAGTTCTTGGCTCGGTATGAGGTCGTCGGATTCGAATTCATCTTTTAATACTGTCCATCTCGCAGTCGCTCTCTTTGTTTCAGCTCAGCTCAATTAAGGCAAGGCTGGAATGCCACAATTTTCACCGCACCTCAGATTGATTGCTGTTCATTACAGCAAATAAGTCAGAAGAAGCATAATAAAACAAGGAGCCGAGATTATTACACCTATGTCAGGATTCAACCGGGAGATAGATCCGTTCAAAAGATCTCCATCTCCGGATCTTCGAAATCCCAAGATCGAAACAGTTGCGGATTGTTTAACAAAGTCAAGCACATCGAGAGACGCTCAAAAATGTGAGCGTCATTCATAGTCGAACAGATTCACGCTGAGCCCAACCAAAACTATATATATATATATATGGAGAGAGAGAGAGGGAGGGAGGGAGAGAGAGAGGGAGATTGATAATGCCATCTACAGTGGAATACAGTGGAAGCAGCCAACTACCAAAGCAGTATCGTTGTGAAAAATGAATAAATGGATGATCAAGGCAATCCATCCTCTTGTTCTTGTCAGCGAACATATATGCATAACAATAACAATCCTAGGTATGGGTGGGCATCGTGCCATTTATGCATATCATTAGGGAATTGTCTTCCCCCCCCCCCCCCCCCCCTTTTCTCCTCAACAGAGGAGGGTTTTGGTAGCTATTGTATCGACACAAATGACATATCCATGTACGCAGTAGATATATATGTAATTTTGACGGGAAGTGATTGGCTCACAAACGATGAACGGAGATGGGTCTCCGAGTTTTTTCAACCGTGCATACTGTACATGGACTGAGTCGCAATTATTGGACGGACCTACCCCTACCTACCTAATGCGCGTAGATAAATTTATTTAATACACGCGCGACACGTGTGCCTACGTAGACACCCGATCACCCCTCAAAATGCTCAATTTCAGTACGTTGCACAAGCGCATCCCGATTCTTCCTTAGTCTAGTAGCTTCGAGTGTCACACAAGCCCGGGCTTCCTTAGGCGACCTATGTATTTCGCCCATTTCGCAACTATGTTGCCCCTGTTATTCCGTGTAGTTTCTTGCCTTGTTTGTTGCATTTTGGAATCCGTTCGACTCAGCAACAGAGCCATATGCAGGCTACCTTGAGCTGGGGGTCTATATGCATGTTTTGCATGAAGATATGCTGCGAGCTGTTGCAGTGGTATACCTCCTTTCTTTGCTCAAGTGGAAATCGTCGGGCATCATAGAAGGTTTATGGAGCTCTGGTAGCCAAGCAACATCCGTCATCAAGGCAGCTGCGTCATGCACTTCGTGCACAAGTTCCTTGTACTTACCATCCTCTATAAGGTAGGCGTAGATAGTGCGACGATCGTGCCTGGGGTCGTCATACGAAAAAAAGTCCACCGACGAGGATGCGAGAACGGAATTGGCTATCGATGCCACAGCGGTACATATAAGAAAAAAATGAAAAAAAGAATATATTCCAGCTTCCCTTCTAGCTGCTTGTTGCAGTGATGTTTGGCAATTCTTGCAAAATCAGCCATAAGCTGGACCAGATATTCTTTGCAGTCTCAATAGATCACACATAAACCAACCCGGGAGCGGTTGCCCGCTGGTAGCTGATGAAGCGAGCCTTGTCGATAGACAGCCTTTGCGACACTGTTGCTCCCCCTTAGGTATCTATAACTGATGATGTCAGGGGAAAAGGCATTTATAAGATCTGTCATCATCGGTGGAGGTTTGATTGAAGCTGTCATCTCAATTGCAGAGTCTCTGGCCAAAAACAAGCGGACCTTGGGATGGGCACTCTCTCCAGATGAATCATTGTCGATTCTTGCATCAGTCCATATTGCGCCCAAAAGCCACGCGTGCGGCATCTTGGCTTGACTTCGACGATTCCCTGTGCAGTACATTTCTTTCCTATAGAGTCCAGAGACACCTGTTAGCAATGAGGTCTGTCCTTTTCAGTCCTCTTCTTGTAGTCATCCAGTTTCTTTCTTCCATCCTCCAGCACATCGTCCAGCAAGTGTGAAGGGGCAGCACAACATCTGCATGGCAATAGCCAATTCATGCTTGATCGGATCTTCCCTGGACTTTCCCATATCAAAGGAAGGCACTGCAGCTGTAGAAGAAGATTCTGTATAGATGTATCGGCAGTGGGTGCACTAAGTAACTGTGCCTTTGACATTATCTTCATTGACGTCAGTGGGTAGAGGGACTTTGAAGAGAGCGAGCTTTGCGCTCCCCCAGACCAGCACCGCGGTCCCGGGGTTCGATGAGACAAATGTCTCTATGACCGCTGCAAACTGCTGGACCGATTCGAGGAAGCTGAATATCCTCGCGGCCACACACAGACTCCTTGACCAATTGTCAGAGTTCACCGTTCGAACTGAAGAATTTAAAATCAAATATATAAGACAGCCATGATCATTGTGGCAGTGAGTCCACGGCTTTAGCCAGACAGAGGCACATACAAACTGGCGTTGCGTGTACCTTGTGCTGCCAATTTGTCCTTGATCATTGTTAATTGACGTTGGAACATTCCACGTATCCCTACAGAACATTAGCACAGACATAGCACAGACATTTTCTGTTAAAGACATAAATATATGGAAAAGACTTTCCTTACCAGGGAGTGGAAAAATGTAAGATTCTGCGCCGCGAGGCGCACAGGACAAGTCTGCCATGTATGGAGACTTGTTCTCTCCATGCAGAACCAGAACGTTCGCGCCGGAGTCCATCCTGAGGGAGCGGAAACTTGCTCGACTCGACGAGCCCGGATTCGACACCGTCGCCGCCTTCAAGACGGCGGTTCAACCGGCGTGAAGCCGGCGGCATCAAGGCCCGAGAGGGTCAGAAGCTCCAAACAACGCCTCTTTACGTCGGGATCACTCCCGACAGAAGAAAGGGAGGAAGGACGGGACCGACGAGTTGCCATTTCCCGGAGCTAGCATGCCGTTAGCCAGCTTCTAGCCTGCTAATGCCCTGCGATATGCCGTTGAAGGTGCAGCGAATATTGAGATATTGCATTGAAACTTACCGAAAGCAGACCGAAGAAAACCGGGGCCGAAAAGCAATTCAGGGCGCGCAAAAAGGAGTAGAATTGGAAGCTATTATCCCGTCAGCATCTAACTATTGCCCTTCTGACGAGGTCGGTCACCCCAGGCTCTGGTTCTTGCTTCTGATTCTCCGTCTTTATAGATTCTGACTTGAAGCATACACGGTTTGGGACCAATTCGCTCTTTAGGCCTGTGGCACACAAGATCGGCCAATGTTACGAGATAAATAACAAGGGCGATTGTTGATAGTCTCTTCATCCTCCAGGCTGACGGTTAGTCTGGTGTGCAAAAGTAATATACTAAGTAGGTGTTTCACATGTTCGGACACGGTTATACCAAGAAAAGAGCATATAATAGAATATAGAATAATGACCCATCTTCACGGACAGTGAAGGGGATGTCTGAGGGAGGGTTGGGAGGAGCAACAACAACAACAACAACAACAACAACAACAATAGAAAGAGTCAGCAGAGGAAACCACAGAATCTACCGTCCTGGGATCGATGTATGTCCTTGCTTGAGCAATGGCATGTGCAAGTTCATGATGTGTGAGGAGCAGGATCCTCTCAAATGGCTCCTCCAGCTCATAGGGTTTATATATATAGAACAGGTCAGATTGTCGAATGGCGCCGATTAGTATACAGTGTGCAAGCTGCTCTTCAAGATCAAGGAATTCGGCATTGTGTTGCTATCCACGTACGTCAGTGTCAATATAATATAATCGGACAAGAGATGATATGCTGGATGGGGGCTGTACCAGGGCTCGTTATGGTGTCCTCGGCGGCTGCATTGTAGATCATCCGGAAGTAAAGAAGCTTCAGGTACGCATAAGCAAGGCGAGGACCAGAGTGATAAAACATATATATATATTATGTAGATCATCAAATTCGCCAGACCATGTGAAGAATAATATACAGCATATATAGCATAAACTCAGGAAGTTCAGGATCAATGAAGCTGTCGATATTGATAAGAGTGGTGAAGACTAGAAGCATTCTAGAAGACCACTAAGCCATGATCGATTTATAGACAATTCCCTCCTTTAAAAAACGGCCTGACTAAAATCCTTCCAGAAGCTTTCACTGATTGATCCTTTGACCTTTATCGTACATAGGTTCTACTGCCACCAGAGACCTTCAAACAGGTCGAAATAAAGGAATGACTATCTATCCCTTTGACAGAGCTGAATGAGACCCACGGGTGTGGGCTATTAGGGACCCTGCAGCGGAGCAGACCTATGCGGGTAGTGGTCAATAAATATTCTGAGATTGTCCCATTCAACAATACTAGGTGACGCAGGCATGTCTGAATTCACAAGCACACAGTGAATAAAATAAAAGTGAAATCTGGTATACATAGCTTGCAGATCATGCAGTAAGTACGGAGTAGGTAGATCATCCCATCCCTGAAAAAAAGAAGATAGTACTACTAGGCAGCAATATCGATTATATAGCACACAAGCAACATAAAACAAATGTCAAAGAACGGAGTACTAAATAATTAAATCGATCGATCATCAACCGATTGTCCCTTCCCTCCAGTACGGGGTAGATAGATAGAAACACCACAGAACATGAAACGCGTAAAGAATCCGGGAGCGGATAACATCTAAACTTCCAATAGCGTCATCATCATCATCGTCATCATGCTTCAATAATAATAATAAAAAGATGACGATAGGTACGGAGTAATCTGCAAGCAAGACGCCAAGAACGCCGGGGCGGCGGGGCGCTAGGGTATAATTAGCATTAGCACTTTTAGGTATCTCGGTAGAGAGACCTGATGGAGCAGCCCCGGAGAAACAAAAAGGAAAAGAAAAAAAAAGCCACAACGAAACAGGAGGGGAAAAACAAGTTGGGTACAATCAAACGAGTGAAGACGCGCGCAAGTGACAGGCTTTTATTTGCAATGCAGGTGAATGCCTTCCTCAAGTTGCCAGCTGCTTGCTGCGCAGGGAGGCATGTTCTGTGACTCTAGCGGGATTGAAAAGGGGCCGGCGGCCGTTGCGCAGGCCGTGCGGCTCCGACGCCAGCCTCATGAATTCATCATCATTCCTACGAGGCGCAGGAGGCTGAAGACAGAACCCCCTGGAGGCCGTTTCGGAAACAGAAAACATGTCACAGATCAATAGCCGATCATGTCACAAAAACAAGCTTCACAGTTTCAACCCTGGAGCAGGTCGAAATGCAACGACCTACGAGATTTTATGTCTCAGTAACATAGGAGCATTTTTTTGGTTTGGGTATTACAACAGTAGCTAATATTGGTCATGGTGCGGGATTTCCTCCAACACAGCAAAATCTACTAAGGTATTTTACATGGTGAAAAGGGGGGGGGGGGAATAAAATGAAAAAGATGTTGGTCGAAGAAAAAGACGGAATCGACATCGCAAACCTCCCTGCCAACTGCCCCGTGAGATTTTGGAAAGGCAAAAACCTGGCGGATCAGGTACCAATGAAACAAATATTCGAAAAAATTCGATCGGCGAACGTCGGATCCAGAAGGGAAATAAAAAGATAGAGAGCATCCTCTAGTGCGTCGAAGAAAAAAAAGTAATATGAAATCCCGCCAGCAGTTCCAGACAGAGGGGTGTTGTAGTCGATCGACCGTTTTGCAGGCGTCTCGGAAGTTTCGTGGGAGAAGCATCGCATTCCCCTCCAATTAACCAACACCTCATCCCGTAATCGTGGAACTCCCCGTCGAAATCCAATCCAGTCGTGGTCGGTATGGTTGCTTAAGGTCGTGATGAGAAGAAAAAAGGAGGCGATGCGAGCATGCTGGGAGGATTCAGATACGGGAAGACGTCATCGAGGTATGATGAAAAATGGACACTAAAAAGTACTAAAAGACCGATTTCGCCGAGGAGAAAAACGTCCGAAGATCATGAGGCCGTTACATGACGGTACAGCAGCCGCCCTGCTGCTGAGGAGCGTACGGGTCCTCACGCTTGTCGACCTGGAGCATTGGTCAGCGTTGGCGTTCCTCGCATCCGTCGTGTCCCCCCCGTATTCCAGATCTAGGATCACCGGAAGCCAAACAACGTACCTGACCCCATACTGACGGAACCATAAAATCTCTTGTGTTGTTGCAGTAGTTTATGAGCCTATGCAGGAGCAGAGTATGTTAGCAACGACTCTTGATCCAACGCGCGACGAATAGGGGGTGAAAATGGATGGCCGGTAGATCGGGGAGCAGGACGAGGTAATCACAAGGCGGCGGAAATACACGGGGAGAGATGGGACTTACGAGAGAGCAGCCTCGGACACCTTGACTCGAGGACGATCCAGATCCTCCTTGAGACGGCTGTTGAGCTCTTGCAGGCGGCGATACTTGAGATCTGCCATGCTCTGCTTCTTGCTCTTCGCATCCCCCCCATCGCGAGACTGGTATGGAGTCGGCATCTTGTCAGAGGTAGTGTCGTCGGTCGTTGTCAGATGAATTCAGAGTCAGACTGGCTAGCAGGACGAGACAAAAAAGGGCGCGCTCCGTGCCGGGTCGTCGGGTCGCCGTCCGCGCTGAACGGATAGAAGCAGACAATTGCACGCAGATAAGATGAAGGAAAGTGGGATAGAGAAGAGAAGAGGGAGCGACCGATGACTTGAGGGGGGGGGGGGGGGGGGGTGGTGGAGGAAAGACAGGGACAAGGTCTTCAGAAGGAGTATTCTTAGCTCGCGAAGGCGACGGGGAGATGAGGGAGAGAGAGGAGAGGGTGCTGGGGCCCGGGCGTCAGGCGGCGAGAGCTGGGAGCGCAGCACGAAGCGGACAGGGGAAGCCCCTGGACTGGAGGCGCCGGCGCCCCAGGGAGACGGGCCAGCGAGACGCCGGCGCCTCGCGGGTCACGGGAGGGATCACGTGAGCCCAGACCGCGCTCCCCAGGACGTTCGCTGCGGAGTGCACGTGATATGATCTGGATCTATCGACTCGCGATCGATCGGGGAAAAGTACAGATCGTGTCCCCAGCTGTACAGTAGGCTTCTACATACGGTATCCCTGTGTCCGTGGGTACAGGTGCTACCTCCGCAGCGGTTGTTCTCTCCAACAATAACAATAACGATAATGGCAACGGCAAAACTAAGCCTCAACCTGTCAGGCGGCCGGCGCCCCTGCTGCATACAAAGAACTCCTGCCCGCGACCTACTCGTACGAACATGCAAAGTCCAGACATTCCCTCATAGGGTCATAACCCTAGGAGACTCGGACCTTTTTTTTTAACTCTGCTTAGACGCTTCCGGCCTGCACGGCGGTAACGCGAAGATCTGCCCTCCCGCGAACCGCTGCGGTGAGCAGCCCGTGAGGCTCTGCGCTCATAGCCCAGCCTGATCACGTGATACATCCCGCCCCGGTCGCTTATGCGCCAAAGTGGGAACACTTGGCGCTCCTAGGTTTTTCGCCCGCGATTTGATTCTCGCACAACGACGCAAACTCCAGTCAGCCCGGACCTCCAAATTCCGCACAGGTCCATCACCGGCCCTCGAGTGGCAGCGTCGTAGAGCTCTCCGCCGTCGACTCCCTGCTGCTCGCCTGTCATCGAAAATCTCGCCCGCGTCGAGTCGAGATCGTCAACCGCCCTCGTTAAGGCCGTGCATCGTTCCCACTGAACCGCCGTCCGAAGGCGGAGAGGTTGCCCACCATGCCTCCTCCACCGCACATCAAGCCCGAAAATGTCCTCAAGGTACGATACTCCGACGCGCTGGATGTGGGGGGAAGACTCGTGCAGGTTCATAGCTGACACTGGTGTGTGTTGTACAGAGGGCTCAGGAACTTATCGCCGTGGGCCAGGCTCCCGCCGCCCTGACGGTGCTCCACGAACATGTCACCTCTAAGAGGACTCGTAGCAGTCCTATTGCGTCCCTGGAGCCGGTGATGCTGCTTTTCGTGGAACTGTGCGTCGACCTCCGCAAGGGCAAGGCCGCCAAAGATGGCCTCTATCAGTTCAAGAATATCGCCCAGAACACCAACGTCTCAAGCATCGAGGTAGGTGAACTCCAAGGTGTGGCAACCGGCCTCATGCACAAAGGCTGACGATCTATGTGTTTGATGCAGGTGGTTCTCAAGAGGTTCATCGAACTCGCAGAGCAAAAGGTCACAGAGGCGCAGGCCAAAGCCGATGAGATCCAGTCTTCCCTCGAGTCGGCCGCGCCCTCCTCGAACGTCGAGGATCTCGAGGCCATCGAGACTCCTGAGACTATCCTCCTCGCCACGGTATCCGGGGAGCAGTCTCGCGACCGCACCGACCGTGCCATCGTGACTCCCTGGCTCAAGTTCCTCTGGGAGACTTACAGAACCGTTCTGGAAATCCTAAAGAACAATGCGCGCCTCGAGGTCATGTACCAGACCACCGCCCTTCAGGCTTTCCAGTTCTGCTTGAAGTACACCCGCAAGACCGAGTTCCGCAGACTCTGCGAGCTTCTCCGAAACCATGTCCAGAATGCCGCCAAGTACTCGGCTCAGGTGCATGCTATCAACTTGAGTGACCCAGACACTCTTCAGCGCCACCTCGACACCCGCTTCCAGCAGCTGAATGTCGCCGTGGAACTGGAGCTGTGGCAGGAGGCCTTCCGCAGCGTGGAGGACATCCATACCCTTCTGAGCCTGAGCAAGCGTCCCGCCAAGAACATCATGATGGCGAACTACTACGAAAAGCTTGCTCGAATCTTCCTCGTCAGCGAGAATTACCTCTTCCATGCTGCCGCCTGGAACCGCTACTACAACCTGCTGCGCCAGTCCGCGGCCGCCCTTGCTGCCGGTCAGGGCTCGAAGAAAGACAACCCCTCCGTTACAGATGCCGACATGACCAAGGCCGCTTCGTTTGTCCTCCTGTCGGCCCTGTCGATCCCTGTCATCAGTACTTCACGCTCCCGCGGTGCGCTGGTCGATGTGGACGAGGTCCGCAAGAACAAGAACGCTCGTCTCACCAACCTGTTGGGCATGGCTCAGCCTCCGACTCGAGCTGCCCTTTTCAAGGATGCCTTGAACAAGGGTCTGCTCAAGCGTGCGCGCCCTGAGATCCGTGACCTGTACAACATCCTGGAGGTCGACTTTCATCCTCTTTCCATCTGCAAGAAGATCACCCCGATCCTCAAGCAGATCGGTGCCGATCCGGAGATGGAGAAGTACGTTATTCCTCTGCAGCAGGTTATCCTCACCCGTTTGTTCCAGCAGCTCTCTCAGGTCTATGAGTCTGTCGAGCTCAAGTTTGTGTACGAGCTCGCTCAGTTCCCGGACCCATTCCAGGTCACCCCCGCTATGATCGAGAAGTTCATCATGAACGGCTGCAAGAAGGGTGATCTTGCCATTCGCGTTGACCATGTCTCCGGTGTTCTTACCTTTGATTCCGACGTCTTCTCCTCCGCAAAGGCCCTGCACCCTGGAAGTGCGGCTGGATCGGCAGAGAGCGAGGTGGGCACCGTGCAGCGTCTTCAGAACACTCCTGCGGAAATAGCACGCTTGCAGCTTGCCCGCCTGGCCAAGACTCTCCACATCACGTGCATGTATGTTGATCCGTCTTACAACGAGGCCCGCGTCCAGGCCAAGCAGCTTGCCCAGGCTCGTGCCAAGGCCGGAGCTGCAAAGGAGCATGAGGAGACTCTGGCTCGTCGTATTATCATCGAGAAGAAGAAGGAGGCCGCTACGGATGCTCTCCAGAGGAAGCAGAGAGAGGAGGAGACCCGCAAGCGCATCAGGACTCAGCAACTCCAGGAAGCTGAGAAACAGAGACTCCTTGATGAGCACAGGGAGCGGGAGAAGAAGAGGCTGAAAGATGAGCAGGACCGCATTCGCCAGCAGGAGTTGAAGAGGCAGCTGGAGGAGCTGAAGAGCGGTGTCAAGGGTCTCGACCTCGGTGACATCGATCTCCAGGAGCTGGACACCAATCGTCTCCGTGCTATGAAGCTTGCCCAGCTGGAGAAGGAGAAGAACGAACTCAACAACCGCATCCAGATTACTGCCAAGCGTATCGACCATCTGGAGAGAGCGTTCCGCCGTGAGGAACTCAAACACGTTCAGGCGGACTACGAGGCGCAGAAGAAGCGTGACCGGGAACTCTACGAGAAGCAGAAGGAAGAGATGTTGAAGGAGGCGCAGCGCAAGCACAAGGAGGATGTTGCTCTTAAGCACCGCCTCAGCCGCTTGGTGCCATACTTCAATGCCTTCCGGAAGGAGCTCACGGAGAAGCGTCATGAGGAGTTCGAGAGGCGTCGCAAGGCTGCTGAGAGGGAATTCGAGGCCAAGAAGAAGCAGCGCATCAGGGAGGTCCAGGAGCGTAGGCGTCGTGAGAGGTTGGAGCGCGAGGCCGAGGAGAGGCGCAGAAAGGAGGAAGAGGAGCGTGCTAGACGCGAAGAGGAGGAGAGAATTGCCAGAGAAGAAGAGCAGAGGCGCATTCTGGCCGAGAAGAAGGCCCAGCGTGAGGAGGAGAGAAGGTCAGTGCCATCCTTTTGTATAACATTTCGGTTTCAGTTACTAATCTGCTGTGCAGGAAACTCGACGAAATTGCTGCCAAACAGAGGCAGCGAGAAGAAGAGGCAGAAGCTCGCCGTGCTGCCCGTAAAGCTGCCGCCGCCGCCGCCGCCGCTCCTCTCGAACCCACGATCCGTACTGAAGAACGTACTGCCCCCCGACTCAACCTCACTCCGCGCGCCGGTGCTCCAGCTGGACCAAGCTGGAGAGAACGCTTGGCCGCAAAGGAGGCTGCTGCCAAGGAGGCTGCCGCTGCCGTCGACGGGCCAAAGGAAGAACCTCAGCCTGTCCGCAAGCCTGGTCAATATGTACCTCCTCACCAGCGTGCTGCCGGTACTCCTGGTTTTACTCCACGTGAAGCTTCTCCCGCAAACGGTGCCACTGACCGCTATGTTCCCCGTCCCCTGCGCGAACAAAGCGCTGCTCAGCCACCTTCCAGAACGCAGACTCCTGCAGCCGCTTCAGACAAGCCTGAAGAACCAAAACCATCGACCCAGAAGTGGGTGCCGAGGTGGAAGCAGCAGCAACAGCAGCAGCAACAACAGAGCTAGAGGGACAGCTGTCGAGATCGTTAGTTTTTAGTGTATCAGAGGAAACGGTTCGACTGGGTTTCCTTCATAATTCTCTTCTCTTCTTTGTCATTCTAAAATTGCACATGTCCCATAAAAGAAGTTGTTGTCTAGTGGGTAGCTTTACGACCGTCTACTATGTCATTTCCTCATTAAGCATCTGTGATGTCTCCCCATCAGCATGAGTCACTTTATTCTCAAAACTTTTGCGATTTCTTTTGGCATCTGTGATGTCTCATGAGATCTACCTCTTGGGATCAATCAGAGACGTGTCCGCGCTTTGAAGGAAATCTGTCCTGGAAAAGTGTGGAAAGGATACGATCTTAGATAGTGGTTCATCTTTCTCCAACGACTGCTTATGAACAGGCATGGTTTTTATGTTGACGTCTTCAGTGTATCAAAAAGTCGAAGCTGAAGCTGCCTTTATGGTCCCAGGTATAATAAGACTTGTAATGCATGGTCCGGTTACATCACTCACTGTTCTCCGTCTCCATAAAGGGTTGTCTTACTGTTATCCGATGCGAGCATGTGCATAGTCTTGTAGCTGTGACTCGTCCTGATTACTTTGGCCTGATTTTGCGGCAAACAGACTTGACTCACACTGCGTCATCCATCATACGTGATCGTAGACCGTGTAACCCGCCTGACCTCGTACGCTGCATAAGATCAAGTCAGGTGCAGGGGGCAGAACAGGCACTGGACATTATAGTCTGCACTCTATTCTATCTCTTTTTGTCAAGTTTCATAGCTGAAATAATTACGTAGTCAGCTAGCTAGTCCTGGACCCTAGTCCGCTAGGGCACCGCTGCATGTATGCACAGATCATGCCACCCCTCTCCCGGCCTCCAGCCATCTACATTGCATTCTAACTGTAATGTTTCATGGTTATGCGTTCGGACATTCACATAATCATGTACTTTACATAAGGGAGAAACAAGAACTACAAGACACGCCAAGTTCGTGGAATCTACTTGAAATAATAATTGTCGATGTGTACCCCATGCCTAAGCCTGACTTGCTATCTAGAAAGAGTACTTTTGTACGGTACATAAGAGAGAGAGGCATGGAGACCAAGCATCGTGTGTATTTGCCAGCAAACTTGTAAGATCGGCGGCCTTCCTTAATTCAATATTAGCAGAAAGTTGAGTGAAGCAAGACCGGTTTATTCATTGCCTGCATGCGGCTTCTGCAAGATGGAGTGGGATGAGTTGTCATTCCCTCGCGATGGCAGATGCAAGCGGGATTCGTCCCATTCAATGGAATGTCTACATCAAAGTCCAATATTTCAATATTTTTACGACCTTGTTTTTCCAATGGTACATTGAGTGCAATTTGCGACATCGGTTTCAAGACTCCATGTACAGTATATCATGTATGCAATACTATTACCAGTGCCATCCCCAGGATAATTCCCAGCAATCGAGAGCAGTGAAGACTCGGCTTGTGAATCCATATAGTCATTCACATGTAAAGTTTCTGCATATCTCCTACTATTCTTTCCCTAGGGGGATGAATCTCTACATACTAGATGCCCGAGATTGCATCTGCTTTTTTTTCCTCCGGAATTTCTATCTATATTGGTGGTTCCTATTAATTCGTGTCCTAGTGATTACAAAATGCCGAACCAGCTACATATTTTGCATGAGATAAATAGAATCAACTCGCCTTTAGACTTCCAACCTTGGATCCTGCCTGCTGAGACCGTCCTGCGTCCGACTTGTATATAATTGCCCTCCCTATAATCAGGAGATTTATGAACTTCACAGTTCAAGATTCTTCTGACAACATCTCTCGGTCAACTCAAGCGGCTTCACGATGGAAGACGACGGCTGGGGCCCCCATCACACATATATCGAGGGCTCAGATTCCTGGGGAGGGAAATTTCAGAGGCTTACATGGAAGTATGAAGGTGAGATCAGCAGCACAACGTGGTCTACAACATTGTATAGATCGTCTTCTGTCCAACACTTAATCTTATTAACATAATATAGGAAGGACATCTTCAATCATTCCACCATCCGGTTGCAACAACTCTCCTTCAAGATGAGCGATTTTTCTTGCGCCTGAATCGTCTAATGATAAAGTCCCATGAGATAAAGAGAATTGACTCAACTTTGTATTTATTTGATCCTACCTGCCGAGACCAGCCTACGTCCTCAAGTCTAACCGGAACTGTGACAGGTTGGTAGGTAGGTAGGTAGCATGTCCCACTTGACATGGACCACCCTCCGTACCTTATCTTCACCATACCTATTATTCTATACCTGCTAACAGGGACTAAAATTCAAGAGCGGTTGGCAATATATATTTGAAGCTTGAATAGAATTTCTATCTTCATGATTTATGTCTCCCTGCCCAAACAGAAAGATATTACAGATTTGGTCAAGTGTCAAGCTGGAAGTGGGCTAGAAGAGGGAGGGAAATCTGAATCTCCAAGCGGAGATGGGACCCTCGTCAAGCAAATACGTAGTTATAGTTGACTTGAGAAACTTCGATTTATTCATTTTTCATATTTTCTTTATTATCCTAATCTTATATTACTATTTGCTTTTAGCAGAAACTAGTAAGAGCAGTAGCTGCCAAAAGCAAATATGTGTGTCTTCGCTATCACTATCGGAGTTTAGTGATTGATATTCTTTTTAATTACTATCATCTGAAAAGGAGAAGCTCTTTTCTGAACAGAGATCATCTCTTTTAAATAATTACTCATTTCTAATTTCCAAAGTCACAATGAATTCAAAGCACACCTCGAAAGATTCAGATTTAAACACTGCCCCTTCATCCTCTTCGTCGAGGTGGTTTCGGAGCTTATCCCACGGCTCAAGTGAGGCTGAAGCCCCCGCTTACCTACTTACTAGGTAGGCAACTTAAACTTGCAGATTTACGGATGCAAAGTCTCGAGCCAAGATAGATGGATGCCTACAGACAAAGGCAGAGAAGCACATCCAAGCACCTGTCGAAGTTAAACGGCGAGGCGTGGAAAATAGCAGCTTGCATCCTCCAGCGGATCCTGTGAATTTATCAACATTCAAGGATCAAAAAATTATGAGTTCGTTCTTGTTCATGTGCAGAGGCATTTTTCCCTTGCTGTTAAATTCAAGCATAATGATGCAAAAGTAGACCAAGATACAAACTACCCTCCAGACCATTCTATAAAAAAGCATTTGACTTTAATCTGACAGAAGAACACATCATAAAAAGCTCAGAAACAACTCCCAATTGGAGACTTGAAGATCACTTCATCAGAACATTGCAATAAGCAGACAGTGTTCATGGAAGGAGTCCTGTCATTATCCATTATGTGGATTATGGCCTATTTGATGAACATGGAAAATTGTTTTCCTATGCCTGTCCAAGACTTCAAAATTACAGATTTGTTTTTTAGACGCTTTCTTCTCAAAGGTTACATATGATTCTAACTGGGGGACTCACCATCCCTTGTCAATGTGGTCTTCATCCTGGATTCCTGCTTCAGTGGCGCTGCCACCAGAAACAATCCAACATAATGCTACCGCGAGTCGGGCGAGCCCTGAGCATCGGTCTCTTGTCGGAAGTCCAGGTACTACAACTGCCTGCGCAACAGCCCAATCTCCAACTGGGGCGCGGTTTTTGATCCAACAAGTTAGCATCAAGGAAAATAACACTACGCTGGACAGGGGCTGACGCCGTTGTCAATGTCACACGCGGATGGATCTGGAGAAGGGCATCATCTATCCCGATCGAAGATTTCCATGAAAGATGACCCTGTGTCGTCGAGAACTGATATGATAGCAGCATTTGCATTTGCACCAGGTAAATGGAGAAGAACATTGTACTATCAAATTATGAAAGGAAAATTTTTAAAAAACAGTTTAAAAATTTCAGACACCTACTGGATGGTGCTCATCTTGATTGGAGGGCGGAAATGATGTGTATGCCACCATCTGTGGAAATGGTTCTTCCTAGATCCCAGTCAATCTTATAATGACAGAGATAAGCAGAAAACGAGAGCAGACCGGATTCTCCATCCACAGACGATGTCCTTTTTCCTCCTCCACCCATCGCCGGAACACCTCATGAGGTACTTGGCCAACCGCTTTGGGATTGTTAATGTAATCCGACTTTCGACGGCCACCAACCCAGAACGTCCAGTGCCTAGGGCGAATCTCCAACGATCCTCAGATGTAAGCTGCTTTCACAGCTTCAATGTTGATGGCATCAACCTGATACTCCGGCTTCTCAAGATGGCTTTCCAGTGTGGCAACCCGCTTTACCACAGCTGCTGGAAGATTTCTGAGAGCTGGATCAGTATCAGGCCTTCATGTAATACCACGGTCATATTAGCAGTGATTCTTTAAGCTGTCAATAAAGAAGACAATACATACTCTCTGATGACACTGTTGCTCAGGTAGAACCTCAATGCTCTTTTATAGTTGTCCACATCTCCACCAAGCGAGATGACTCATTGCAGCTCTGCAATGTCCTGATCTGGATCTCAATATCAATTTGTTATTAGCATCTGTAAAACGCAGCGACATGAGTGCGGAACAGCTTACCCAGTCAGGTAAGGAACTCGCGTGTTGTCTATGGCTTGTACTCAGCTCAACATGGCGGAGTTAAATAACAATCAAAGAGAGAAAAAGGTTATCCAGAAGCTCCTCTTGATTTTTACCTACTTTAAGAGGCAGAGGGAGTGGCTGACAAGAAGTCGCAACAGATTGGGCGAGCACCAAAAGCAGATGTAGAAGAACGACAGATAACTCCGAGAGAGAAGCCACTTTCTTGCCAACACCGTCACGAGGCTTCGATCTGCACGTGGGATATAGACGACTAGAAAACGGAAGTGAGTTTCTCAACTGGAGTTTGTTTCATCAAGAAGACCTTCCGACTCAAGATTACTCATGACAGACTGAAAGGATATCTTGCTGCGGACAAAGGTCAAGGTGAGTTATGACTGAGAGCTTTGTGATGTCGCTCCGGACAAAGCAGCAATGGACGCGCTGTTATGGAAGAAGGCGTCATTTATATCATGTGATTGTTCCTGCGGGAGCGTGCGGGGGATTAAGAATAGTCGCCGAATAACCAAAGAGCAGCAGCAGAAAAGAATAGCCAAATAAACCAAAATAGACAGTAGCAGAAATAGCATAGCACAAGATTTTGCGGCGGCGCAGCTTGCGCCGCGTTACATAACTACTGCCCCAGACTACAGCAGGTCCTAAATCTATGTTATATTCATGTAATAGGATGACTCATGGCTGCAGGAATCCCTGAAGGATATATAGAGAAGGGATCCCCTGAAAGGACCCTAGAAGGGGTCCCTGAAGGGGCCAGTCATAGGGCACCCCAGGTACTCCGAATCACCAAGGCAGCTAGAGTCGGATGTCAAGTGATGGCAGGAGGACTCCAACGGCTATTGTCCATATCCAGATGACGCTAGCCATCCAGGTCAAGAAAAAGGTCAAAAAAGAAGGAGATCATGATACTGAGTTGGCCGTCAATAGGACTCTGGATGCTGGAATCGACATGTCGAAGTCCAAGCCCTGGATATTTAGTAGTGGTTTCGCAACATCAACACAGTGCAAAAGATCCAGAATGTGAAGATGGGAGCGCGTTCCATGGCCAGCAGAGCTCCAATCAATCTGGTCCGTCTTTTTTATTTGCTAGGAAACATCCAAGGAGATAACAATCACCAACGCAGCGAATCAGTTTACTATTACTGCAACTGTCGCCCCGTGGTCCAACTGATACCCTCCCTCGCTCCCTTTCGAGAAGGTGTTCCTTCGTCCCGTCCGCGTCGAGGCTCGGAAGCCGATTTCACATTCCTGGACAACGAATTGAATGCTGGAAACACGACAGACAGCGAAAAAGAACCACCTCCCATTATTGATTGGTTTTTTTTTTCAATTTAACTGATCACAGCGCGAAAAAATTTTGGCAATTGCCAAGCTGTTCATCTATGAAGACTACCTACATATATCAATAGACAAAAGATAAGACTCCATGGACGAACAGATCTATTCATCCAGAAATTGATTTTTTTGTTTCCCCCCCCCCCTTCCACCACCTTTTTTTTCTATAATAATTATTATTCCAGAGAGAGCCCTACTTACCTTCATTACCTATGTATAGACTAGAGACGCAGACCACGACATTGCCGAGCTACAACTGGTAATCTCACTTGACAATTTGGCCATGTCGTTCTAACTACCTGCACACAAAAGAAAAGAGCGTCGAGATACTACCTAAGCAACAATGTCATCACAGAGCATGTTTTTCCATATTATTGACTGCTTGGAGATAAGCTGATATATTATTATTATTATCAACTGTGATCTAAGATCTTATTCCTTTCTATATATATATAAAAGACCTGACACTGATCCAGCTCTCAAAAAATCTCTCTCTGCAGGCCGTTATCAATATCACAGCCACACTGGAAAGCTATCTTCAGAAGACAGAGTATGAGGCGGATGGACTGATGAATGGATTGATGGACCTATCAACATTTTTTTCATTTTTTTTTAAATAAAGCTGTCTGTCAATAATACCAAGGCGGCTTAGGTACAGTATGTATGTACTGTACGATAATATATATATATACGTCGAAGGTACTGTACGATAATATATATATATATACGTCGAAGGGATCGTCCGACAATAGCCATCCTGGGTTGGGTTGGTGGTGGCGGGCAAAAAAATCAGATCAGATTAATTACATCAGCGATCCTAAGGCGATTATCGATTATTATTGATTATTATTGATTGGCTGGAGCATGGAGAAAGAAAATGGGATATAGCGTGTGTGGATGGAGAATCCAGTCCAGTTTCTTTCTGTTTGCTCCGTCAGTCCGGGTATACAGACACGGAGAATTGGACTTCTGCTTCTTATATTACTGTTCTGTTCTGTTCGATATGTATGTATTCTTTCTTGCTTGCTAGAACTAGACTAGACTAGACTAGACTACCTAGAAAGGCAACTACTGTACTGTACATAACATATAGCACAATAATAATGCGACAGAACCTAAAACACAGACACGAAAAACAAAAAGGGGAAATCAGATAGATGGATAGATAGGGGGGAAACAGTGGAAAACGGGAACGGGAAACAACATCCAAACGGCATTAACATTCGAGTTCATCACGCCTCTGACAGAAGAACTGGCCTAGATCAACGGGAGAGGTAGTCGCGGACAGCAGCAGCAGCAACAACAGCAGGAGGAAGAATGATAGCAGAGCATAGTACAGTACAGTATACAGTACATCCAAAGCCCGGAGGGAATGCGGATGGATTAGGTAGGTAGATACTCCCACCGAGCCCCATTCCAGTTGTACCTAGGTAGGTATGTTTTCGCACATCGGAGAAATTAAGAGGCAGATGGAGAAACGGGAAAAAAAGGTCTATATAGTCGGATATCTCTCTCTCAATCAGAGAGGATTTCTGCTCTGCCCAGGAAAAAGGATGGGAACAAGCGCTGCCCGCTCCATCTGCACTCTTCATAAAAAGAAACAAATATGGTATTCATCAAAACCACCCAAAAATCAAGCAGCTGAAGCAGCAACCTCCCCCGGCGCTGCCGAACCGAACAGTCTCTTCCTCCACTCGCAGCAGACGGCCTCGAAACCGCTGACCACCTCCCCGCACACTTTGCCTGCCTCCCGCTCCCTCAGCCGGCGGTCCCACTCGCCCTTCTCGATCCACCGCGTGCCTTCCTCGCGGTCCTCCTCCTCCCGTCTCAACTCCGCGACGATCTCCCGCGCGGACCGCAGTCTCCGCGACGCGGTCGAGGTGAGCTGGCGCGACTCGTGCAGCGTGTCGCTCAGGCTTCGCAAGGTAAGTGTGAGGTCCGAGGTCTGGGAGAGCAGGGTCTGCAGCGAGACAAGCGGGTCTTGGGAGGCCTGGGATGGTGTCGTCGGCCGCGAACCATCGCGACGCTGCTGGTGCGAGGTAGGGAAGGGTAGATTTGGCAGCAGGCCTTCGTCGATCAGGGGGATAAGGGCGTCGATTGCTTCGGGGGAGAGGGTAGGATAGGGGGAGAAGAGGAGAGGATGCGTAAGCGTTTGGAGCGTGCGGGTTTGGTGGGTGAGATGTGAGGTGAGGGAGGTGTGCGCGGTTATAAGTCTGCCGGCAAGAATGCGTTAGCATCTACATATCGAGATGGAGACCATGCACACTGCACGTGGGAGGCTGCTGCAGCGCAGACTGCATACTGACCTTGTCGCACCGTTCTCTATTCCGCTCTGCCCGCCAAGGTCCCGAAGGCTTTCAATCAGCCGCTTGATGATCTGATCGCTTTCGCTGCCGTTGTCCCCTGTGCCCCGTCGGGCCAGACTCTCGATCCCCGCCATGCGCGCCTCCAGACTGGGCGATATGTCCGCTGATTCCTCCAGATCCGAGTCGTTCCCGTAGTCCGAACCATCGTACTGTGACTCGTGCCGCCGGTGACGACCGTACATGCTCCGCGGTCTCTGCTTGGGGGGCGCCAGCGTGTTGCGCTCGGGAGAAAGGGGCCCCGGACCATCAGCATCGGAGTAGAAATCGTCCCTGTGGCCCTCGTCCATGTCGTGAGAGTCAGCCTGTCCGTTGTTCTCCACCCCCGACGCGTCCTCGTATCCTTGCTCGGCCTCCCACGCATCTGCGAGTTCGTCCGCGAGGCTTCCCAGGCCGCCTCCCGCATCCGCGGCCGCGGCGAAGTCGCCCGCCATGGAGCCGTTCACGGACTGCGCATGCTGCTGTCGAGGAGTCACCGGCGACGGAGGGCCCGAGAGGCCGGGGGACTGCGGCGAGTGCGGAGGGCTCTGGTCGTAGCCGTTCGCGATGGCAGAGGCGGAGGAGAGGTCGATGCTCGGCGGGCGGGCGCGGCGGTGAGACGGAGAGCTCGCGGGGGACGACGGGACGGACGGCATGGTGCCGGGCAGGTAGGTTAATGAGGAGAGAAGAAGAGAAGGTGTCGAGGATCAGACAGGCTGTCTGACTCTGGAGGAGTCTGGAGAGGTCGACGGTGGCCGAAACAACGAGACGTTATGGCCGTCGGTTGGCACGTTCCAACTCCTTAGCTCGCCGCGCGGGCCTTCACAGATTCATGCAGGGGTCGTCGGGGTGATGCGCCAACGGCATCGCCATGCGCCTAGCGTCTTGCACCCGGATTCAGAGGAGAGGAAGAGGGAGCTGGAGGATGTGAAAAGAAAGACGCTTCTCTCCTTGTCGTGCAGCATCTGTTGTCTCTCCCGTGACCGCCGCGACCCACCGCGCTTCCGCACGACATGACGGGCGATGCGGACGGAGAGTCGAACGAGGCAAAGAAGACAAGTGAAACGAAGCGATCGCTCTGCTGCATGGCCTCAATGCTGCTCTGATCGACACGCGCGCGCGTCCCTCGTCCCCAGCCTGCGCTCCCCTCCCCCTCACGGCCGCCTCCGCTTCCGCTTCCGGAAAACAGTATCATTTCCCTCCAAGCCCGTCCACGCCGTCAGGATCCCAGTCACAGTCCGTATATTCACCATGAGCTCCATCCGGCGCGTCACGCCCACGGACCTGCTCTCGCTGAACCTGACCAACCTCGACCCCTTGACCGAGAACTATGACCTGGGCTTCTACCTCAACTACCTGATGCGCTGGCCGTCGCTCTTCAGCGCGGTCGAGAACCGCGACGGCCATATCGTGGGATACAGTATGTTTTATTTTCCCCCTTATCGATAACAGAGAAAGAAATAAAACAAACTAACCCACTTTTCCCCTGCCAAAAACAGTCATGGGCAAACTCGAAGAACAGCCCCCCTCGATGCGCAGCTCGCCGCACTACACCCCCTGGCACGGCCACATCACCGTCCTGACCGTCGCGCCCGCCTGGCGCCGCCTCGGCTTCGCCCGCCGCCTGACCGAGAGCTTGGAGCGCGCGTCGGACAGCAACGACGCCTGGTTCGTCGACCTGTACGTGCGCGCAGGGAACAAGGTCGCCGTCGACATGTACAAGGGGATGGGGTGCGCATTCTCCTTGTCCTTTTTCTGTTTGGGTCAAGCAATAGAGAGAAAGTGAAATGCTAACGCACTGTTTAAAAATGTATACAGGTACTCTGTCTTCCGCCGCGTCGTCAACTACTACAGCGACGACCCCACCGGCCTCTCCGAGTCCGGCGAGGACGCCTTCGACATGCGCAAGCCCTGCAGCCGCGACAAGAACCTGCAGCACATCCGCGAGCGCGGCGAGGAGTTCCTCGTCAGCCCGGAGGACGTGTCTTGATATTGAATTGAATTGGATTGGATGAAATTCATGAACCAGAAACATGCCATTTGTTTGGCATGACGTGAGAAGAAGAACACAAAAGAATAGAAAAAAAAACAATGTCAGGAGATGAGGATGTTGGATGGATTTTTTATTTATTTGATCGGATTCCGTTGCTCGTTCCCCTTGCATGTATAGACCCCGAGTGATGATTTCGACTGGGCTGGGTACGAAAAAAGGACAGGAAAAGTTTCATCTCGGGCATGACGATAGGATTGTCATGTCATGTCATGTCATGTCATGTACATATGTATGTGAATGAACTAGACCCGGGGGTCTACGAAACTCGCTAATTTATGCGGTCTTGAGATATTTATTTCAGGAGGCTGTCCCTGCTGTTTTAAATGCTTACACTCTTGACAGTGCCTCGTAGGAAAATCAGCCAAATAATTCATTTTATGTACAGTACATAGACATTATCTCATCCGTCCATCGACTGCCAAAGACATGATCCATCAGGGCATTTATCGCACCGCGTGTAAGCAGCCAATTGCTATAGAGATCCCGTGGAAACGGGCCATCTCTCATATCTCCACATGCTCATGCACCACAGGCTCGCTATGGGTATAATAACCGAAAGTCCTCCCCATCTATCGGAGATGCAAACTCTATGTCGATCTCACAGATGTCCTAGGGAATAAAAAAAAGCAAGAGGTCGGAACAAAGATATAAAGACCTAACCTGCCCTCAACGCCGACCCATGTATATGCACTCAAAGTGAAAAAAAATGAACATGGCTTTTGCAGTCAGGTATCTTTACACCATGAATGGTCACTCCTATGTACCGGAACGGGTGCCAGACATGATGTGGTATGGTATGAGGATTTGGCTCTTTCTGCTTTTCCTGGGTATCAATGTCAGGGGTTTGTGCCAACGACTGTCGTGCCCTGAGAACTTAGGCCTCGGGAGAGAAGGCACTTGTTCTCGGACCTGAAGTCATCCTATCCTAGGCAGGCCCTTCGAATTAATAACGAAATGAATCTAGCTCAGGTTCTGACGAAGATCTTGGGTCCAGTGCGGAGGAACCTCAAGAAGATCATGATTGCGCTAGTCGTGATGAGGCAACATCCCGTGAACAGCTGGACACCGAGGTACTTGTGCGAGCTGTTCAGGATGGCGCCGCCGATGGGCGTCCCGACGAGCAATGCAACGGATGAGAGGGAGAAACACATGCCCAGCCGGGTTCCGAGGCTGCGCATGTCCTTGGTCAGGCTCATCATCACCACGGGCGGCAGTGACACGAAACCACCGGAGAAAAAGCCATACAGGATCGCGAGGATGATGATCCCTGGGGTATTATGGATGCCAATCCAGCAAAAGGCGAGGATAGCTGTGACGGTGGCGGCCGGCAAAAATATGTTCAAGGGTCCCACGTAGTCAGCAAGCAGATTCGGGACGATCCGACCGAAAGTCGAAGCTGCATTGAGCATGGAGACCAGATAGAAGCCTAGATTATCATCGACGATCCCCGTGTCGATGGCATACGACTCGACGTATACAAGGAAGTTGTAGAAACCGAGGAATCCAAGAAACAGGGCCACGCAGAAAAGCACATAAGGCAACTCCTTGAAGGCGGCGAGTTGGATTAATTTCCGCTTCTCTGTCGGCATGAACCGCATACGCAGTACGCTGAGGGAGACGCAGAGTGTGCAAAGGGATACGAACCCCAGGACACGTGTCGCCCAGGGGAACCCAATCTTCATCTGCAGCTGGTTGAACATGATTGGATAAACGACTCCGCCAATGCTGCTCCCGCTGGCCGCAAGACCGTTTGCGAAGGCTCTTCGCTTTTTGAAGTACTGCGGCAGGATAGCAACCGAGGGAACAAAGAGACACCCACTGGCCAAGCCCACGCAGACCCCCTGCGCGAGCATAAAGTGCCAGTACTCGGTGGATATGCTGGTCATCATCAGGCCGAAAGAGAGCATGAGTGTCCCGAATATGAGCAGCGCGCGGAAGTAACCAGCATCAAACAGGGGCCCAGCGACGACTCCAATCAGCATAAGAAGGAATGACTGCATAGACCCGATCCAGGCGATGGTCGACGGAGACTTGTCCGAAAGGATCTCTTGTTCATAATATGTCTGGAAAACACCAAATGTGTTTATGACGCCCCTGCGCGCAGCGGTCAGTACAACGCACTAGAACGGACCCAGAGATCCAGCGATCCCATATCGATAACGATAAAATATCCAACGCGCACGTACCATGAATTGAAGAACAGGAAGAAGGAGCCGATAACCTGGAGCCACGGCATGAAGCCGGTATCAAAGGTCTGCTCTCCATTTTGGTAATCGGAGGCTTTCTTCTCAGGTGACGGGGGATCCGATTCACTTGACAAGGCGCCTTCGTTGCCATTGTCATTATTGTTGGTGGGCTCAACCACGGTCTTCCCGTCCATCTCCCGGTCTGCGGCCATCCTTGTCCGATTGCGCTGTTTCCTAACTTAACGACAGAGAGCCGCTCCCAGAGCGCTCGTACCAGTATGGAAGAAGCACGACTGACGGCAGCAGAGGATAGGTGAACGGCAAGGAAGAGAGAAAGACAACATAAAACTCTCCCCCTGCAGTCCAGAGATACAAAAACTGAAAAACGGTCACAACGGACCTTTTCCTAAACCCCAGCTGGAGCATACAAGAATTATATGCGGGGCTTACTAGTCACTTCGATTGGAACCTCGAAGCAAGATCCGAAGCTCGAGGCCCACTCTGCTGGCGCCGCAGTTCTTCACCGTCAAAAGCTGTTGGCTGGTATAGTTAGCACCCCCGTCCACAGTGTATCGCGGCCGGGCACCAATGGATAACATTATTAATCCCTAACCAGGCCAACAGGCGTTACCCGGCGGCTTCAGGACGCTGATTGGAGCCGTCGAGCACATGGCAGCGCGCCATGACGGCGGCCATGCAAGAGGATGACGGTACCATCGTCGGTATGACCTCAGGCGTGCCGATTATCCAGGAGAGCGAGAAGGGGTATAACATTTTCCACGAACAAGCGCGAGGGCAGCAAGGTCCGCCCGGTGGGGGCTGCGTGCTGGTGGACCGGGGCCGGAGAAGGTGCTGCACTCCGCGGGACGGCCCTGTCCAGCATCTCAGGGTGTCAGTGGCCGGACTTAACGTCTGCTCCGGCGCTTGCTTTCTTTTTTCTCTGGGCCCTGACTGTCGGGCAGTCGGAAAACCAAAAGACCGGAGTGATTCACACTGCCTGAATTGATGTTGTTCTAGTGTGTCCATGCAGGTGGATGACAGGACGACTCCCGCATGTTTCTGTTAGGGCTCGGATGCGCTGCCCTGTCCAGGCTTGGCTCCGGCTGGATCACCATCGCTCCGTCGAACGTCGGCAAGAGCGTCGGCTGCTTCCGACCTCCTCCTCCGTAGGGCGTATCAGACCAGACTCCGAGTAGAAGTGCGACATGGTGATGCTCTCTGTTGAAGGGAAGAGGACCCCGAGAAGCTGATATTATACGTTCATCCATCCTACCAGGAGATGACATTGACTTGTCGGTTAATCGGATGCACCCCGCGGTAGTTTCAACTACAAATGTACGGAGTCAGCGAGGCTCGAGTCCGAGAGCAGGCCGTGCACGCGTCGCGTCTGCTCAAAAATTCCTTGGCGGCATTCCTCAAATCAATCGTGACGAGTCAACACGGGGTACCCCGGGTGTCATACGACAGGGTCCTCCGGAGGACCGGAGAACTCGTAGGGGGTATATCCCAACGGCGATACATCGAGCCGCGCAGACTACTGCGTACTGTACCATGCGGCTATCCTACAAGCAGATGAAGGATGCCTTATTGTTTTTTTTTCTCCTTTTTTCGTGCGACACTTGCAAGAATAGCGACAAGCAGCATTGTTATCAGATCAACTCCTAAAGCTCGCGTACGGATAACGATAGCATCCAATGAGAGAGCGGTCCTACAAAGCTTGGCAGCCAGATTGCCGATGCTAAGCGTCAAGGTCGGTGTAGATATGGTCCTGCTCTAAACGTCTAGAACAACTTGAACAAGACCTAGTGTACTTGCCATCTAGCCCACTGTACTACTATGAGGTGGCGTCAGTCTTCTAGATGATTCCGAGATGCGAGACCGCAAAACCAACGCAGATCCCTGCCTGATGGACGTTTTACGCGGCAGCAACATCGATATGCAGTTTGCCAGTTTGGTGTCGTTTTTTCAAATCAGGCTGCTTGGATCTTATCCTGGATTAGAAGCTCAGTGGAATTTCAGTTCGGACTTGCCTGATTCCTGGGTGTCAATAGGACATCTTGGCGTTATTGAGACAGATCAATGGGAAAAGCAATACAGTATATGGTATCGCAATCACATCACTATTTTGCTGTATTTACTTTTCATAGCAGCACCTGAAGCACTGAGCCACCCATGACCCTTATCAAGACGCCCAACACCGAACGCTACGCTAAAGAACCAGGGTGAGATGACTAGATGAAAACCCTCAAGAGCGACACATAAAAAGTATAAGTAAAACAAGCACATCGACGTATGATACCTAAGGGTCTAAAGCAGTTCTTCGCAGGTCCAGTCTTCGTACCTGTGGTCGCAAAGAGTTAGGGTTGGGCATGAAGTTAGTCCCCAGACGAGTAGCTTACCATCCGTCAGGGAGATATCTCCTTATGATCAGAGGGATCTTCTTCTGGTTCAGCTCCTTGATTGCGATCTGCAGAGGATCGGTTTCGCCTTCGAGATCCACAAGCACAGGCGCATTCATGCTAGGATGCACTGGTCAATAACAGGCGTCCTCGATCGCATCCTCCGGACTCGCATGGGAAGTACAAACCTGATCTGCAAAGCCCTGGTACCGAGGACTCGGGCTCTCTCGTACTTGGTCATGTACGGGGTCGTGGTGCGCTGGTCGTTGGGCACCTTCTTCTCACGGTACTGCTCCATGACCTTGCCAGCGTATCCAGCGTTGGGATCGCCGGAGACGACGACCCTCTCGCCGTCGGCCCTGTGAGCGTAGGCATCTTCAGTGTAGCCTTCAGCGCCACCTTCGACGTTTTCGAGGTCCTCAGGGTTTATGTAGTCCTCGGGCTCGTTCTCATCGTATTCCTGCTCGGGCTCGTAGTCGAAGCTGTTTGATCACTTCGTCAGACCCAGCCTTCTTGGTCGCGCAAGCAGAACAACCCCAGCAGCGACTCCGAGAGCCTGTGCTGCCGCAGAATTGGCTGAGCTGAGACCACTTACCCGGTGTCCTCAGCCTCGTGATCGCCGTAGTCGGACATCGTGTCAGTTAAAGAGGGTCAGAGAACGATCCACCAAGTGAGTGTCTGTAAAGCTCCTCGAAACGAGCGGCCTGCCACCAGAAATCGCGGATTCTCCCTGCGTTCTCTGACCTTGCGACAGCGTGGTGTTGGTCAGCTCCTGCGCCGGAGGTTGCGTGTCTCTCAAGGCGGCGGAAAAAGTTCCTTGCTCCATTTCGCGCTAAGCCTTTCCCGGACTAGCACGGACCAGCCGTGGACACTGGAACGCCCCAGACTCTCACCGCTCGCAGCACCGCACCGGCAAAATAATTTTGTCTGGACGACGACCAAATTGGTCGGTCGAGCCTGTTGTTATGGAGACGACTGTCTCTCAACCTTTCATCACTTTCATGATATCTTAGACATAACTTCCCGTCTGCCAGTTGGCTCCAATGGGCCATGGCACCCAAACGCAAAGCTGCTTCTGAAGCATCCCGCAGCGCAAAGCGGATCCGGAGGCAGGCCGGCCTTGATGGCTCGGGTAAGAGCTTCCTCAGAACAGCCATTACCTCTCAATGCTGATACCTTCAACAGATCCAATTTACGAGGAGCCACTTTCTGATGCCGATTATACATCCTCTAACGAGAGCAGTGACGCCAGCGATGAGGAGGACGACAAATACAAAGAAACTCCACTGACCCCGTTCTCGCCAGCGTCCTCCAAGTATCCGTCGGAGCTCAAGACTCACCTCTGCCCATTCGAGGGCTGCACAAAAGCCTTCAACCGACCGGCGCGGTTGCAGGAGCATATACGCTCGCATAACAACGAGAGAATCTTTAAATGCAGTTACGAAGGCTGTGAGAAGACGTTTCTGCGCGCTTCGCATCTCAACCATCATGTCAAGAGCGCGCACACGTCTATTCGGGACTACGTCTGTGACCGGCCAGGCTGCGGCAAGACATTCGTGACTGGAACACGGCTCCGGAGACATCTGGCCGCACACGATGGACGGGACAAGTACCGCTGCACGGAGTACCCGCCGTGCAACGAGACGTTCCGCAAGCACTCGACCCTGCAGAGGCATGTCATGATGGTCCATTTGAACCAGAAGCCATTCCCATGCCCGCATGTCGATCCCGCCACTGGGCAGAAATGTCCGCAGGCTTTTGATACCGCTGGCCATCTGCGCGCCCACGAGGCACGACTACACACCGAGAAGCGCTTTATTTGCGCTGAATGTTCCCTCCAACAACAACAACAACAGCAACAAAATTTTGGCGACGAGCAATCCTCCACGACGGAGACTGGTGCTGTGCCGGAGGTCAGTTTCCCCACATATGCACTTCTGCAGGCTCACATCAGATCTGCACACCCGCCACGGTGCCCCAACTGCCCCATCACATGCTCGACGTCTCGAGAACTCCGCCGCCATCTGGAGATAGCGCACGGAGACGTCAGCCTCGAGGAGCGGAAGATATTCCCCTGCACCGTCCCCGGCTGCGACCGCAGCTTCACCAAGAAGGGCAACCTGACCGTGCACATCCGGACCGTCCACGACGGTGAGAAGCGGTTCGTCTGCGGCGAGACGGACCTCTCGTCCTCGAAGAAGGTCGAGGGCTGGAACGGCGAGGGATGCGGGAAGCGCTACGGCAGTAAGCTCGCCCTGGAGGAGCACGTCCGGACCGCGCACCTGGGATACCAGAACGCCAAGGCCGAGCGGAGACAGCGTCTTGGACTCGGCAAGCCGTCGTCGACCAAGAAGAGGCCCCCCGTGCCCTCGACTCTGGCAACGCTTACAGGCGAAGGCTACGCGGAGGAGACGGGCCGACACATCCCGTGCTTCGTCGCCGGCTGCGAACACCGCTTCCACAGGGACTACGACCTCTGGGTGCACATGAGCGGGAAACACGGCTACAGCGAGGACGAGATCCAGAACCTGTTCGCCCATCGGGCGTTGACGTCAACGACGCAGGGAGTAGCTAATCCGTTTGGAATCTACGGCCTCGAGTTTGACGATCACGACGACGACGGGCATTTCTTCGGCGATGCTTCCGCCCCCCAGCATCGGAGCGCGGAAGAAAACATCATGTCAACAACCTTCACAACTACCCAAAACAACGACTATCCTAACGAGCACGTCGACGGCTTGAATTTCCTGAATGATGAGACGCAGCAGGAGGATGGTGATGGCCCTTACACTGCAAGCAGAGAAAGAGAAGGAGATGGAAAAGAAAAAGGAGAAGGAGCTGTCGGTTCTACGATGATGATACCCAACAACGACGATAACGATATGGCGCTGATTGACCCTGTATTGACTTATGTGATGGAGGGATAAGGATAGGATAAGGAATACCCGTTTCGATCTTTTTCATTCATTCTTTCTTTCTTTTATCTATGAGATTTTTTGGAGCTTTACATGTTACACATGTCACAGTCTTGCCGCTCCTGAGTGGGGAGGAGGTTGTACTGCTGTATATATGAATAAAAAGCTATCTTCGGATAGTCGGACAGCAAAGTCGACTATCAGGACCAGGACTATGGAATGAGATCTCTCGATACCAGACTGCAATTCCAATTCCAATTCCAGTACAACTTGAATGGGGAAAGAGAAAAGACACACGTTTGTTTTTTTATCGTCTTTTTTATTGTCTAAAGCTTGAAATGCGATCATCTCACCGCACTGGCCGCTTCGCGTAAATCGTACAGTACTCCGTACAATTTGTTATCTATTACTCCTTTCCAGAACAGTCGAAAAAAATCGCACGTTCAGGAAATTATCAAATCAATACAAATTCTGCCCAATTTCGAAATCCTGAAATCAAGGTAGAAAAAAGTAGAAATAAGTTAGGCTGTTTAAATGAAGATGGCAAGCAGGATCGCTGCTAAAAAAAAGAAGACTCTTCCATGTTCTTCAAATCCAAATCGTTCAGTACCGAAAAGAGAAGAGAAGATAGGTAAGCGATGCCATGCATACCTACCTAACCCACCTAAGGTATGTGGCTGAATGGTGCTAGAAATCCGAACATATATATCGCCGAGCAGAAGAAGCTATATCCGTATTCGCCTATCGCGATGGATTCTACTTCTGCGTTTGGAAAATAATGGGTGAGATTACACGTCAGAATGAATGAATATCAGCTTTGTAGTGGAAGGTAATGTGTTATAGATGCTTGAACCTGGTAAACTTCTTCGGGATCTGGACTATATAGGAAATATATATAGGAAATGTTTTCCGCCGAAGTTCCATAGAAGCCAGCTGATGGCTTTCCTGCTCGGGCAGCGGAGCAATATCAACCTGTCAGTGGTAGATGATGAGCAGGTACTGAGTTCGTGAGAGGCGGGGTGGGATGCAAACCAGTATGAGGCTCCATTCTATGGCTTGGTCAGCGCGGCCTCAATTGCTGACTGAGAATGCTGCTTGGTTTAGGAGCGTCAGTGAGATAGCTAGAGTTGTGGTCGCCAAGTACGTAGTCCCCGGAAGAAAGCCCACGAGGAATTGACGCCCCAGAGGTGACGCTGATCCCGTTGACCACGCTTAGCAGCCAAAATTCGGTATCGTCAATTTTCCTGATCGGCCCGTTGCAAGAAAAATTCTGGCCATGTCGAGGAACTTACTGCTGCTGCACCCCTGGTTAGTGCAGGCCAGTGTGTGTCTTCAAGAATTAGTGGTCGGATATCATTCTCTCCGAGACGCGCAGAGGAGGGGATTGAGCTCTCAAGATCTGGAGAGTCTTTGCAAGGATGCTTCTCATAAAAGCGCGAAGTCGCACTCGAATCGGGACGGGACCCGGACCTCAAATTGACTTGCATATTTGTAGCCTTAACTCCCTCGTCTCGAAAACCTTGTCATCAAATAAAAGGTGGGAAGATGTGAGCTTGTCTTAAGACGGTCAGGTATGTATTTCCCATCGAATAATTGATCATGTCGAGAGAACTTACCGCTTCGCTTTCCGTTGTCAGCTAGGACATCCCCTTCGAATTCATCGATCTTCTCCATGGACACCTCTTCCACGTCAATCAAGCATATTGGCTTGCTCGTCCAGTCCTCGCGCAACGGCTCCACGAGGTCCCTCAGAATTCGGATTTCAGCTCGAAGAAAAGTCTCGTACGTGAATTAGACTTGTAGACAACAACTGGATGTAGCTTTTGTATATTTCTGTCTGGATAACGGCTATAGACCCATTTCGCCCTTTCCGTCTGCACTCGTTGGAAATTCTCCGGGGTTTCCAGAAGAAGAAGCATCAAATGCTTGTAGGACATGAGAGACATGCCGTCCCTTAGCGTTGGAAGCCAAGAAGGGATAGATTGTTCCAAAAGTCCTTGGGTTGAAGTTTTCAAAAAAAAACAACTTAGCAAGATTCTCACCATGGTCAAAGACTGAATTTTTCCTTTTGGCGAGTTATTCTTATCGTTTTGAGCGTCCTGCTCATTTTTTTTTTCAGACAAGGGAGACATTTTGGTTAGAAATGCGGCTCGAAGGGTAAGGCAGTTTTGAGACTTGGAATTCGAGCCAGGTAACAGAGGTTTCTAACACTTCAGAAGTGAGAGCTGCGGTTCAAAAGGGGGCATACTAACGAAATCGATGCTAGATGAAGTGACACGACTATAAATGTAGATTTCGCGTGGAAGAAATCGCTCACGGATGTGTCAAGAGCCCCAGAAGGTTCCCCGGAGAAGGATGAATGTGCAGATTGGTCTAAGTCGGCAAAGTAGATGAGCTTTTCGGAAACCTGTAAAAGTATAGATTATGAAAAACGCATGAAAGGGAGGGCAAAGCCAGAATCAAGGCGCAGATGCGTCGTGAAGCGGGGTTGAGGAGTAAATAGGTGTCCTAGAAATAGGGATTTGAAGGTGTCTGGGATCAAAGGGATTGGAACAACAGCAAAGGCGGTCCTTCCCTATGTTTCCCCTGATAGGTGTAATAAGCCATCAAAACCATCGCACAATGCTTTCATTTTCGCTATTGTCATTCCATCCGATTCTCTCGGATATTTAAGGATCCGTGGTCGAGATGAGATCTGGTACAGTTCCGGAAAACACTGCTTTCTCTTCGAATCTATCCACAAACATCTCTGTCCGTCTCTGCCTTCGGTTGACGGGAACATCAGATTACTACCTGAAATGTCATCCATGGATGTAAGGGAATCAGAAGTGTTGGGGAAAAAAAGAACAAAAAAGTATGCGGGTACATCCTTCCAACTTGAAAATTGAGACAATAAGGAAACCGAAACATTAAATGAAAGCCGCCAATTCAGCCCTATGTACCTATACAACTGTCCAGCAGAATTGAGACGGGCCAGCGGTTGCGGTTCCTGAGGTCACTGAGCAATAGCCTCAAGGCGATGCCTTGCGACCCGTACACCCCATCTGCCGGCCCATGATGAGCAGATGCTGTTCATTGCGGAAGACCCGGATAGTCAGTCCAAACCATGACGAACTCTTGCCATGTCGCTGGGCAATAGCCTCAAGATGCGGCTGTATGCTTTGCTGCAAGCTGTGGGCACATCTCCCTTGGGTGATCTTCAAGAGTGGCAAGTCAGCGGTCAGCCAGATGGGTTTCACATAAGAAATGGTCCAGCACATGCGATACATGTGAGGTCCTGGGAGAACACATAGCCACAGCTCTGCTAGATGCACAAGAGTTCTCCCTGACAGTGGAAAGGAATCGATGCTGTGATAATGGATGTCAAAGAGAAATCATGCCAGCTGCCAACTCTGCGGCCGTTCGGCAGCCAAGGCGCTCCTGGTGGCCCGAGCAGAGTCCCGTGATTCCCATCACAGCCTGAGGCGATACCGGGCCTCTGGATCCGGTCACGCTGTGCGGAGTATCTTCACTCCGGGCTGGATTGGTGGAGAGGGCGCACATACATGCTGCACAGCAGCACGGACTACAGAGCATCTCTGGAGGACGGAGGATCCAGCCCTTGGGACGTGAAAGGCGCTGGGAATAATGGATCCGGTGGATCGGACTGCAGCCTGCATGACACATGTACTGCGTACAAGTGCGGTGTACAATTCCTACATCTCTGCGGAGTGGTACAGTAGTATTCCATTCGATTGCTGATACTCACCGAGACTCGAGTATGCAAATATGGTAGATTGTACGCATAGAAAGCCAGGCTCGGTAGCCTTTCTTTTTTTCCCCCCCCCCCCCCCCTCTTCCTTCATGAAAAGAGGCTGGATACTCCATTGCGTACAGAGTTCAAAGATGTAGTCCGGCGCCCGGCCCGGCTGGAAGGAGATCAAGATCTGATTGCTCGCGAACAGCAAGGGGGCCGCGGGAAAAGAATATTCATCCACTCACAGTGAGGGATCGACAACATGCCACCGGTACTTGAAACCAATCGCTGGGTCCCCTCATGCCCTCCAGGAGTCCAGGTACGCTGACGGTTGTTGACGCGTGGATGTTTCAGGAAACCGGCCGGTCCGAGGTCGTTATATTCTGGGAGGACCATGGCCCGCTCTCCGGAGCAGTACTGAGGTACTCATCTATCTGGAGGGAATGGCGTATTATTCGAATGCAGCTGTGGTGTCTAAACAAGGAAACACCTCTGCCCGTAAGACGGGTGTTGGCCCACTGTGAGCTTCACAGGAAGACGATTTGGCTGGGCAATGGGTCGTGAAGGAGTCCACTGTGCGGGAAACGAGCCAATCGATGACTTTAATCTTCAATTTAACTATGAGCCGTGCTGCTGGGATATGGTGGGTTATATCGAAACGGGCTGATCTGTACAACCCTGGAGAGGTGACTTCATCCAGCCTCGTGCATCCGGCGGGTCTTGGCATCGCGCACTCCGCAGCGGCGCTTACTCGAGTTGCTAAAAATGTCAAGGCCCCAGCCGCGTAGGCTGTGGCTGGGGGCTCCGGGTGTTCACGGCCAAGACCGAACGCCCAGAGACTGTCTCAGCGCCCTAGGAGCTGGCTTTCGATTGAATCAGGACAGCAGATGACAGGAACACGCTGGTGGAGACTCGCGGGAATGTAGGAAGCAGGTGACAGGACAATGATGGCTGTTGCTATTATCGTTCAGCCCCGTGAACCATCCATGGGGGGATCTTCAAGCGCCGGGCCGGGGAGGCGAGGCGGATGACGCCAGCTGCGGTCGTATGTGCGTCTCGCATGCAACGTCGGTCCTGTGAGGCTAGAGAGTTGAAACCTCAGAGTGTCGTGCACCCTGGGCGAGGAGCAGCGTACCTAACCTAGGGACGCGTAGCCTCTGGCGGCGTCGTCACCGGGGCTGGGTAGCGAGCAGAGCTGCCGGCTCTATCGAGTCTTGGGGCGGAGTAGCAGCACAACTAGTGCCTCCGGACTTACCGGCTCCTCCATCTGCCTCCAAAGCCCAAGCTCAGCGACGCAAGTGACACCCGCGAGCAACACCTTCGTCTCCTCCTCCTCCTCTCCTCGTCCGGACGGATCTGCTCCTCTCTCTCCATCGCCGCTTCGAGCGTCCCTCTCCTCCTTTCCGGCCTCCTGTGCCTCGCTGTGTCCGGCGCAGGCGGCCCCCCTCCCCCCCCTCCTCCGCGACGTCATTGTCTCTCCACCCCCCCCGTCACGCTCGCTTTTGGGTCTCGCATTCTTTTTCCCCCTCGCTTTCCGCTCCCAACCCGTCCGCTCGCTTTCACCCGCCGCCGGAGCCCATGGAACAGCCCTGGTAGTCTTGGCCGCTGCCGTGTGGAGAAGTCAGGTTAAAGAACACTCCTCTCCTTCTCCCGCTCGGTCCCTCCCTGCCATCCGCTGGCTTCTGCCCTCCTCGCGACCCTCCGTCGTCAGGGAAAAAAAGAAAAAAAAAAAAAATCTTCCGCTGATCGTCCCTGCGCTGCTCTGTCAGACCGGTTGGACTCCGTCCCCGTCTCGACAGTTCTGCTGCAGCCATCATGGGCCGCTCGCGTGGTAAGTGCAACAAGTGCTTTGGCATGCTGGTGAATACTGTCTCGGGCCGCGGATTGCTGATCTGAATCCCTTGCGCCTGGCGCAGCAGTGCGCTCCTTCATCTCGGCCTTCGGGGTCCCCTCCCGCAATCATGGCCAGACGACGCAGGAACCGGAGGCTTCGACGTTCGGCCCGGCGTCCCAGCCAAAGGTCGAAGAGACGCCCTCCCCGCAGCCCGTCCGAGAGTCGTTTATCATGAATCCGGAACGGTCGAGCTCGCGCCCCGCGTCGATGGCCTTCACTAACCAGCCCCCGTTGATGGACGTTGCAGAAGAGACGTTGCCTGAGCTGTTGCCCATCTTTACGTTTCTCAACAGCCATTCGAACAAGTTGTACCAAGAAGGATATTTCCTGAAGCTTAATGATTTGGATATTCGTATGTGGATCCGCGTGCGACGTGCGGGAGGACTTGGCTGATTTGAGATATAGATGGACGACCCTGTCCCGACCGACACTGGGTGGAATGTTACGCACAGCTCGTGGGGACGGTCCTCACACTGTGGGATGCAGCTGCGCTGGACGCAGCGGGCCAAGATGGAGAGGTCGCGCCCACGTTCATGAACCTGGCAGATGCATCGATAAAGATGGTAGGCAGGCATCTTTGTCAACAGACTAGATTCTCGTGCTAAACCCCCGCGCAGATCGAGACATTGCCCACCCGAGATCCAGGGATGCAACCGCTACAGAACGTGCTCAGCATCTCTACGGCTGGCAAAAATCGATTCCTGCTGCATTTCAACTCGCTACACTCGCTGACGCAGTGGACGGCTGGTATCCGTCTGGCTATGTTTGAGCATGCCTCCCTACAAGAGGCGTACACGGGCTCCATCATTGCCGGAAAAGGCAAGATGCTTAACAACATCCGGACCATCATGGAGCGCTGCAGATTCAAACAAGAGGACTGGGCTAGGGTGAGGTTCGGACCGGGAACGCCGTGGAGACGCTGCTGGTGCGTCGTCACTCCACCCGACGAAAAGGAGTACCAGAAATTCCAGAGGTCCATGAAGAAGAGGTCAGCTTATGACCGGGCGCCTCGGATGGTCACAGGCAACATCAAGTTCTACGACAGCAAAAAGACTAAGAAGGCACAGCCGATTGCGACCATCACCGATGTATACGCGGCGTACGCTATCTATCCTCAATCGAAACCCCTCATCGACCAGTCGACGTTGGTCAAGATCGAGGGGCAGATAACCATCCATTCACAGCCACAGTCTACAACTGAAGGGTTTGTCTTTGTCATGCCTGAAGTTCATCCCGCCGTGTCGGGTTTGGAGATGATGCTTCGTTTCCTCTTCCCAGTCTTTGATACTTTCGGTCTGTATGGCCGGCCGACGCGGCTCATTGCGGATACCAACAACACGAAAAGCATCATGTTTGCGTTTCCCAAGCACAAGCGTTACGGCTATCTCGACATCTTGGATGTGGCCAACCTGATCCATACGGAGGGTAGCCAGAACTGGAGCGAGAGGGAATGGAGAAAGCAGCTGAAGGAGGCAACCGCTCGTCGGATGGCTGCGAACGGCAGCAGGACCAGCAGCATCGCAGGAAGTAAAACGCGCCACAGATCCAGCCTGCCTTCCCGCAACAGCACCGTGCGTCGCGAGGACGCCGCCGTCCGCCACGTTTCTTTTCCCGCAAGCAGACCCGAGTTCAATCAGTCGGCAGATGCCATTGTCCATGCCACACCCAAGGCTGAGTCTGTCACCTCGGATGCTCCTGCGTCCATTTCTCATGCTCGGACAACCTCGGATACCGCTGGATTTGCTCCTGCCCGTCAACAAGACGAGTCATCCTCCCAGTTGAATGGCCACCGTCCTGGAACGAATGGATCCAATGACCGTAGCAGCTATGACAGCGACAGAAAACAACCGGAGGCTACCCATGCTGAAGTGATCGGACAGTTCGGACCTAGTTCTCCCCCTGCTCCTGTAGCTAGCCCGCCGGCCTTTGTGCACAGTCCCGGAGAGGTTCCTCAAACTAGACCACAGCCTTCACCGGAGCTACGGAGGGCCAACAGCCGGATTTCTCAAGCCACGCTTGCGCAGATGGTTGACGCAGGAAGAATGAACGGAGCCGCGGCCACCACTGAATGGAAGGATCATGAAGGCAGGGAGCCAGACAGGCCGGGCCAGCGAGATGTAATATATGATGATGATGCCAGACCGTTTGGAGTCTCTGCTGACGCGAACCTTGCACCCCAAAGGACTCTAGCGAATGAGGCCCCGAAGTCGCAGGAGCACGCTCCGCCGGTACCAGCTCATAGGCCGGATACGATCAACATGGATACCACCGAGACACACAGTAGACCCCCGAAACGCCCCGGAAACCTTCCTCCCCTCAACACTGCCAAAGCTATCACCCGAAAACCTGTTCCCCAGCGACGACCTCCAGAGCCACGCCCGGAGCCAGAACGAGAACCAGAACCAGAACATCCTGAGCCAGAGCCGGAGCCGGATCCAGACCCCCCAACGCCTGCCACGCAGACTAGCTTGGGAAGCCTACGCCACGCTGTGGATGAAGAGGCCCTGAATCGAATAATTACCCGTCGAGACACCCTCTCCCCTGATCAGGATATCCGACCGGATGAGGAAAGTGTCTACGATGACGATGACGACTCGGTAGCCTCTCCGGACTACGCCAGTACGCACAAGTCCACAGACACCAAGGATTCTGCAGCGTCGGCCCCCAGGCCTAGGATGGGCGTCATGAAAACAGTTGGGGCTGGCCCAAAGGAGGATGATGTGGTGATCGGTGACGCGCATTATTCGCGTGGTGCGCCATCGACACCGAATCCAGATATTCCAACTGTTGACTTCGGACCTACTCTGTCCTACATGCCAACCACCAGGCGCCCGAGTACGTCGGACACGTTGAAAAAATTTGGACATGAGAGGACCGACTCGGATGCAACGGCCAAGGGGAATGACAAGAGGTTTTCGACTGGAGCAAAATTCAGCCCAGGCGTGGTTGGGTCTCACGACCGCCCTCACTCAAGGTCGCCCAGCCAGGATGAAGTTCGGCGGAGCCTGCTCTGGCAGCCTGGCATGACTGCTGGACCTGCCGCAGGCCACGGCCCCGGACTCACCCCGGAGCAATTTGTTCAACAACGGGCAACTTCCAATCGAGTTAACTCGCCAGTGTATCTGCATCGCAGGACGCCTTCGACCCCACCTCCCCCACGGCCTCCTTCCGGTGATTGGACAGCCCATGCGCGCCACCAGTCCTACGGCAGAGATCTTCCCCCTCGTCCTCATTCCCGTGGTGCCAGCAGCATGTTGGGTCACAATGATATCTCTTCTCATCTATCCGCCCGAGAGCAGGAGCACGTCGCTCGGATGACTGGCTCTTCCTTCTTCAATCTTTCGAGCAGCAACAGTAAACAGCAAGCACCGCTCGAGCCTGGGGGCCTTGTGAGCGCGATTGATGCACGTGAGCGAGAAAAGCAGGAGATGAAGGAAGGTGTGAGTAACCAGATGGTGCAGCATGCCATCGCCCAGCGCCAGCAGCAGGTGCAGCAGCAGCAGCAGCAGGCTCAGGCGCAGCAAGCCCAGATGTATGCAGCCCGGAAGCATGCCTACCACCAGAGCATGTACGAGCTCCCTGCTGCCAATCGCACTTGGGATACTTTCAACCAAATGTACCAAGCCAATGGGCAAGGCCAGCGGCCCCGGAGTGGATATTTCACACCTCAACACCCGCAATCGGCGTATCCGCAGAACCAGTACCAGTACTACCAGCAGCATCCCGGCTACTATGGCGGTGCCAACGGAGCGCAGTTCCCGCAAAACCGCTAATCCACCAACCCTTTCCGTGACGGATCTCGATGTTAGATTTTCCTATGTGATACGTTCATCTTTCTTCTTACACTCGTTTGTTCTCTCCTGTACAATTTACTTGACATCGGCACCATATCTGTTTCATTGTCTTGTTCATATCACTTTCGGTCTCACTCCTTAGAGCTAAATTTTTTTCAGTTTCTTGTTTCTGGGGAAAAGAAAATATCCTCTCCATTTGAAATATTCACTGATCTGCGCTGTCGTCAGCTCATGCCCGCATGATATCCTCGTTTTTTGAAAGTCGGTGTCATATATCTCTCTCCCTCCTTGTTTTGTCGCATCCAACGGAGTTGGAAGATAGGGTTCGGCGTCTTGTCTTCCATTTTCGAGTCTATCCTAATATTTTTCTTTCTTTCTTTCTTTCATTTATTATTTTTGTTATCTAACAGGGTTGGGAAACCTAAGAGAGGCTTATTAGTGACAAGGGAGAGGGAGAGAGACATTTCTGTTTTGCTTTGCGGCCTGGATGTACTGTATATATCTGTGGATTTGTTGTACTGTATGTACATACAGCGGTGAATCATCATACCATTGTTAGTTTTTTTGGCCCAGAATCTATTACTACCTAATAATATATCGATTCTTTGCTGTTCTGTCTTTTCCTGTTTCAAGAGATGGAAGGTACTCCGACTCGGTATATATAAGCAGCGGCCTAGGTAGTTAAGTTTTTCCTCAGAATTACTTAGAAGTCAGTGAGGTACTTGAGTCACAGGTACTGCACACAGGATAGATGGAAATTTGTCTTGGTTTAGCAGGTTACCAGAGAAGTTACCCAACGCCGAGGCAAATGCAGACTTTTGAAGACGCTTAACTAGACAAAAATGATAAACTCGCTTCCCAAAATAAAACAAGAAGTCGGATAGATAGAAATGGAAATGACCAAAAATAATGCTCCATGTAATCCGCACCCGAAAACGCCCTACCTTATTGCTAGATAAGGTTGCCTGTCTGTTTTCTCTTTCCTTTTCTTTTTTTCCCCGTAGGGGGCCTCGAATTTCATCTTTTTCTTCTCTCCAACTTGTGTTTTACGTAGCGTAGCACGCATGTCTAATCGAACGAAGAGACAAACAGCACGACTGACATGGCATTACACTACAGTACGGTAAAATGTTTTGCTAAGGAACAGTTCTTCAACTAGAGTGCAACTTCTTCACCCGGATAGCACCCTCGTACAGGCCGCGATCGATGGCCGCCGCGACGGTCAGGGTGCCTCCGACCACGGCGCACACGCCCGTCAGGAACCCCGTGAAGGTCTTTGGCCGCTGCTCGCGGTTGATAACCTTCATGGGGGAGATATCGTAGTTGAAGAAAACGCCGGGGATGCCGCCCTGGGCGTGGAGGCGCTCCTTGTGGCCCTGTGCGGCGTCGCTGCCGCCCATCAGCGAGCGCTGGTGCGACGTGACCGAGTACTGGTGCGTCTCGATGCTGCCCTGGGCACCGTACGCAGCGCCGTGCTGGCCCAGCGGCGCCTTGCTGTCGTGCATCTTGTGCACGGCCGAGGAGAAGAGCGGGTCCCAGCCGAGCGGGAGGTAGGAGGTCGACACAACCTTGATGAAGTACATGAAGTTGTACGCGGCCTCGTCGGTCGACTGCTTGGTCCCGTCGAGCGGGTTTGTGTGGTGGTGGTCCGTCCACTTCCACCGGCTGGACAGCTCGTCGGGCAGCTGGGGGCCGAAGCGCAGCTGGTGGATCTCGTGCGTCATGGTGTGCTTCTCGTCGTCAGCCAGCTTCGGGTCGAAGTAGACGTCGAGGTCGTGCGCGTGGATGTTGCCGCTCGTGAAGCTGCGCCCGGGTGCGATGTGGAAGTTCCCGATCACTTTGTTCACCCGGATGATGCCCTCGAGACGGCAGCCCTCCTTGCGCTGGGCATCGATCCGCGCCGCGTACCCCTCCCGCTCGCACTGCTCGACGTTCTCCCCTTTCCCGAACGCCCATTGCCGGATCGCGTAGGCCTCCCGCACCTCGTCGCAGGTGTTGCAGCAGCCTGGTTTGGCGGCGTTGGGGGGCGGCGGGGCTCCGGCGCATTCGCCGCAGTAGTTGGGGTCGAGGTGGTCGGCGCGCTGTTGTTTCGAGTGGCTGGATATCGGTCGAACGTTAGTTATCAACAATGACAAGATTGCCAATTGACAGTCAATTGAGGGGGTCAATTGGGTCTGCTCACAGCTCGAGCGCCTCGACGTCGATGACACGACCTCCCTCTGCCTGAGGACTCAAGCGCACTTTGTTTATGCCGTGCACGACACCAGTCTGCTGTTCGCCGGAGACGTCCATCACATCGAGCGTCAGGAGCTCACAGGGGAGCCGCGGGAAGGTGATGTTCAGGTGGATTTCCATCTTCTCCCCTAGATGGCGGGCATTAGCTCTACTCTGGGCCCCGTTCTCTTCTATAGCTCCAATAACGTGGAAGACATAAATAAATAAAGGATCCCGTACCTCTAGACTTGTCCACAATGAGCTCCGGGACCACCACCACCCGTCTGTAGTCAACCCATTCTCCCCAGATCAGCCACAGGATGATGAGCAGCGAAGCTATCGTGATGATTCCTCCGGAGGTGGTGCGGACGCGCGCGTCCTCGACCGTCTTTGCAAAGGCATCTAGCCGCGTGAACCGTGATTTCGCAGGCATTATTATATCCCAGTGGTCCGCAGGAGCATGCGGGCGTAGGCAGAATAGGAGAGATCAAAGGGAGCGGCTCAATCGGTATACAGGGAGCCAGACACCCCTGCGGAGGGCCTCTGGAGGGGTTAGTAGCAGCTTAGCTGAAACAGATCATCCAATCCGCATTAAAGTGGCTCAGAGACACAACAGAAGCGGCCGCGCAAGCCGGAATCCAGTGAGGGAGGAGACCACTTCCACCTGCTCGCAGGGAATCCCTTCAGACAAGCTGTCCAATACTCCCCCTCGTTTCCGATGCCGCATCGATGCGCCGGCTCCTCAAAGGCCAGAATACGGCCGCTCATTGGACCGTGCGGGTCGGGAGGTACTAAGCCTCTTCCGTACTATCACGTGACTGTATCACGCACGCCAAGGCAGCCGCATGCTGAGTCAGCATCCCGCCTCGAGACGGCAGCCTGTGGGATCTTCGCCTCAACGGGAAACTTCTTGATTCACGTCAAGCAACTCGCTCTTTATCCTCCTCCCTCATTCACAGACAATCCTCTTTTGGTCCGGACTCCCGGACCTCCCTGCTGCCGCTAATTTTATCCTCCTCTTTGTCCTTCCACTCCTTCCAAGTCAACCGCCTCGCTTGTTCCCCCGACTGTGCGACTCTGCTGTATGCGGACAACGAACACAACAAGGGCAAACTGAGGCGCCCAGCCCTCTGTCCGCCGCCTCAACTACCGCCTTTATAACTCTTCCTCCTTCCTGCCCTTGGCAACTGGCCCTTCACAATGCTACAGTTGTCAACCGCGATGATGAACAGCATCAGAAATCCCAGAGGGTCGCGAGGCCGTTCCAACGCACCGGACCGCGGTGGCATTCGGAAACGAGGCGCTGTGCGCGTTGATCGCGATGGAGATCTGGATATGGACGGAGGTTCCGGTCGGAGCCGTGGTGGGAAAAGGGCTCGCGGTGATTCAGGACGAGGCACTCCAGCCGGTGGCCAGGCTCCAGGTCGTGAGAGGGCCTTGGATGCCATTCAAAAGGCCCTCTCCAACAACGTCAACTCCCAGGCAAATATCCGGCAGCCCAGGGAGCGGGGAGGTGGCTTGGAACAGTTGATCGTTCGTGGATGGAAACAGAGCAAGGCGGCATCCAATCCCGACGGAGGTGTGGACAGCCTGATCGCCTTTCTGGAAAGGAAGGCTACTCCCCCGGATCCGAAAGCTGCAGCGAACACGCGCGTGAAGATAACAAAGGTATGTGCAACACACCAGACTCTGGCGGTCACCGATGTCTACTCGCAGCGTCGTCCTCTCCGGTTTGTTCTCGTTTAAAGACGGTATCCCACAAACGACGATCGAGGCTATCTACCTAGGCATTGTCGCGTTATTCTTCCCTTGGGTGACTTGCAAGTTTCAAGGTCTCTTATGCCTTGCTAACGTTCACTAGTCGCGCGTTGAAGGCGACGCTCTTATAGTGTCTATTCGCCCGGAACTGATGGACAGGATGCTTGCAATCAATGGGTTCACCTTTGCAGGCGCTCCGCTTACAGTCGAACCTTATGGCAAGTCGGCGGACAAGATGATGACGGATGGGACGCCCAACGCTACATCGTCCGTTGCCGACACCAAAGCCAAGATGACCGCATTCCTGAGCAAACGCTATTACCAGCAGACAAAGCTGCTCGACCTCTCGAATCTGGGGAATGACCCGGACCTTCTGGCGATGGGCATGTTCAATAGCACGTCCACCGAGTCCAAGTTCTTCCCGGCGCTGATGAAGGTGTGGGAAATGAACTTTGACAGCCCGGAGAAGGGGAGAGCTGCGGTCGAGAGCGTCAGTCTAGCGAACAATCAGCTTCCCAACATCACTGCTGTCACGACCCTCTCTCAGACGTTCCCTGACCTGAAGAATTTGGACCTGTCCAACAACAATTTCAGGGATGCTAATGCTCTGATCGGATGGAGATGGAAATTCCGACAGCTCGAGTTCCTCGATCTTAGTGGCACGCCATTCAGTGCGGACCCCAGCTTCAAGGATACGATGCTCAAGTGGTACCCAAGGCTCAGGATCTTGAACAATACAGAGGTTCGAACCGCGGAGGAACTGGCTGCCCAGAAGAAGACTCCCATCCCTGTTCAAGCACCGTATTTCCAGGATGACGGGAAGATCGCAGAGAACTTTGTCAAAGCGTTCTTCGTCGGATACGATAACGACCGAAATGACTTGATAAACGGTGTCTACGATGGTAATTCGACTTTCTCGCTTAACGTCAACACGGCCGCTCCCAGAGCAGCACAATCAGATCATACTGCCGGTTGGGACCAGTACATCAAGAAGAGTAGGAATCTTTTGAAGATTAGTCATCTTCCAGCCCGGATGTCTCGTGCCTACGTCGGTGCGGAGAAGATCCGCGAAGTGTGGAATGTCCTTCCACGGACGAGACATCCAGACATGATGGCCCACCCGGAGGAATGGCTTATCGAATGCCATCCCATACCCGGGCTCCCAGATCCCACGGGACAGTGCGAGACCGGTGTTGGTGGTCTTCTCATCATGGTGCACGGCAAATTCGACGAGATAGGCGGGCCCAAAGTCGAAACGCGCAGTTTTGACCGAACATTTGTCCTTGGCCCTGGCGGAGGTGTCGGAGGACTGAGAGTCATCAGCGATGTGCTCTGCTTAAGGGCGTACGGTGGGCATGAAGCATGGGGCCCGGAGGGCCAGTCGGTAACCCCTCGAGCGCCGCATCCAGAGGCGCCGGAGGGATACGCTATGCCGGCTCCAGGGAAACCAGATGCGCAGGTGCAGCAGGAGCAGATGATTCTTCAGATGAGCTTCAAAACCAAAATGACCCTTCAATACTCTGAGATGGCACTCTCAGGTAATCAGTGGAATATGGACGCAGCCTTGAAGAATTTCGAGGAGCTGAAGGTATGTTGCCGTTACCATAAATTGATAGTGTTTGCCTTTCTTTATGGTACTGACATGACTGGTTATAGATGCAGGGCAAGCTGCCACCGGAAGCTTTTCTTCCTGTCTGATCCTGTCCAGGAAGCGAAGTGTTCGCTCCTGTCATTCAAATTATCCATTTTACATTTCATACTCTTCTATTTGTACACCAGAACCCCCGGTGGGAAGGGACTGACATGGTGGCTATTTCTCTTCTTGTAAAAGTATAATATGTCTTATTTCACGATCTGCTTGCATGGCATGGCGAGGGACAGTGGCTTTTACCTGAGTATTGGTGATTCGGATTTGATTTGCATATGCTTCAGGCTCTTTGAAGGCGAATGATAAAGCGAGAGAAAACCGAGATTCGATCATGTCTAGCTGCATCAAAAAATAGATACCACAATCAGGAAAATTGATGCAATCAAGTTGTTTATTATCCCGGTCTCTTATTAGATTTGTGATCTCCGATATGCCACATTGGTTGAAATTAGTGTGGCGATACGTTAGCGCCTGAGCTCCAAATTATAATTTGAACATAGTTGCGCCATTCGAGAAGCATTTTGTCAAATATTGGGGCTTCAGAATTGTAGATAATGTAGACTGTACTCCATAGATATGCTGCGTAAGATGCGGTGTCCTGCGCCGGTGAACGGCATGCCAAGCTGATATGCGCTAAGCTGCTTCGGAGGCTAAATCAACTCCGCGACTTGAGTATCCGGGGTCGTTGCTCACGACAAAGCAGCAACTGCAGCTTTCGGGGGATCAATTGCCTTTTCGGCCTGAGAAATAGTGCGCTGGAGCAGATTAATATTTGCGTTCTATTGGAACCCAGTGCCTGGTGTTGTGGCGCACAGAAGTGCAGCATGCGCATTGGGTGTGATTGATGAATGTCCACCACCCATATGACGACCAACGGAGCGTCGAGTCCTGATCCCCTGGACGCAGGTGAGAGAGTCCTTTGTGAAATATGGTGGCGACGGTACTGACTTTCTGACTAAAAAAAAGTTGATTATGATCCTATCGAACACCTCAACGTGATCTTCTCCCACCCCTCGACGCTCTCGTCCGTGGCAAAGACCTCCGAGGCACTCCGCGCATACCAACAGGAGCTGGACAATGACATCGCCGCGCTGGTGGAGGAGCAGGTCACCTCCAACGCGGAGAGTGTCCAACGGATCCAGGCAGCCAAGGCAGACCTGTCGGAGCTGTTCAAGAAGATCGACGATGTGCGGGAGCGCGCGTTGAAGACCGAGCAGGCGATCACGGAGATGACGGCGGACATAAAGCAGCTGGACAACGCAAAGAAGAACCTCACGCTGTCGATGACGGCTCTGAAGAGATTGCAGATGCTGACGACGGCGTACGAGCAACTCCGCGCGCTCAGCAAGACGAGGCAATACCGCGAGTGTGCCCAGCTGCTTCAGGCCGTCGTCCAACTGATGGCGCACTTCAAGTCCTACCGGTCGATAGATCAGATTGCGACCCTGAGTCGGAATGTGGCAGATATACAGAGGGAACTGCTCGAGCAGGTCTGCGAGGACTTTGAGGTCGCCTTCGCAAAGGGCGAGGTCACGCAGAGACGGGGCCTGCTTGCGGAGGCTTGTCTGGTCATGGACGCCTTGGGCGAGAATGCGCGGTCCAGGCTGATAACTTGGTATTGCAACACGCAGTTGCGCGAATACCGCCAGGTCTTCAGGGGCAATGAGGAAGCTGGTTCTTTGGACAACATCTCCCGAAGATACTCGTGGTTCAGGCGCTTGCTGAAGACGTACGACGAGGAACATGCCACCATATTCCCGTCCGCGTGGAGGGTGAACGAGATCCTGGCCAACGTGTTCTGCGAGGGTACCAGGGAGGATTTCAAGGGTATCTTGTCGAGAGCTGTTAGAAGTGGGCAAACACTCGATGTCAACCTGTTGCTGTCGTGTCTACAGGAGACGCTTGACTTCGAGCAATCCCTTGACCGACGCTTTGCAAACACATCGCGTGTCTCCACAGATACGTTCATGTCCAGCGAATCTCCTCCAGTCTTCAGCCAGATGATCTCGGAAGCTTTTGAGCCATACCTGAGCGTATGGGTTGAAGCCCAAGACAAGCACCTGGCTACTCTGATACCTAAATACCGGCAGCAGCCACCGAAGCCGCCTGATGAAGAATTCCATTCCCAACTTGTAGTATCCTCCTCCACGGAGCTCTTTACGTTCTACAGGCACGCCCTTGCACAATGCGCGAAGCTTTCAACGGGAGGCCCCCTTGCTGAGTTGACGAAAGTATTCGCGAAATACCTAGACCAGTATGCGCAGCAGGTCCTTCTTTACTATATCAGTGAACGACCTACGGGGCACACCCCTTCCAGAATTCCAAACCTAGAAGAGCTCATCTTGGTGCTCAACACTGCAGATTACTGCTACACGACATGCAACCAACTGGAGGAGAAGATCAAGGGCAGAATCGATGACAACCTGAAACAGGGCGTGGATCTACAGAGTCAGGCTGATTCTTTCATGGGGATCGCAAGTGCTTGTGTCCGCGGTCTTGTACGGAAGGTGGAGGTCGATCTGGAGCCATGCTGGCGAGAGATGCGGAACACACCGTGGAATAGGCTTGAAACCGTGGGCGATCAGAGCTCCTACGTTGGAGAGCTGCTGTCCAAGATTAAGACGAGATCGGAGGAGATCCTACAACTGTTGCATAAGCATCAGTACGCCCGAGCATTTGCTGATAATCTCGTTGAACTTCTGTCCAACGCCTACGTCAACAACATCTTTCAGTGCAGGCCTGTCTCCGAGGCGGGTGCTGAGCAGGTAAGCCGATTTACTCCATTCATGTGGACTAATGAGACGGTTTTGCTAACGGATAATTAGATGTTACTGGACTCTTACACATTGAAAAACGGTCTCTCCTCGCTCTTACCAGCACCAGCTCCCGCAGGTTACGTGAAGCGTGTGAACGCCAGCTTCTCGAAGATCGACACACTCCTCAAAACCCTCCAAGTTCGGGCATCGCCCCCAGAAGCCCTGGTGCAGGCGTACCTCATCCACATCGCGGACCGCAGCGACACCAACTTCCGCAAGATTCTCGACCTCAAGGGGATCCGAAACAGACAGGAACAGAACCAACTCGTGGAGCTATTCCAGATCCACCGCGCTTCGGACCGCCACGCGTCTAATCTCCAACAGAGCAACCCCATCCTGGCAGCCTTCCAAGCACCTTATTATTCCTCATCCTCCGCTGCATCAAGTGCCATGTCCCCGGGCCTGGGCCTCGGCACGCTAGGCACCTCCGCATCGCTCAGCGCCTCGAACCTCCCCGCCCGTTTCGACCCGTCCCTGCTGGGATCGGCCCTCATCTCCGCCGCCAAGGACGGCGTCAGTGGTGGAGGCAGCGCGACGAGCCCATCGTCTCCGGTTCCTGGACCGTTCGGGCAGGGGGGCCTGCAGCGTGGAGGAGGAGAGGAGAGCAGTGCCGCGGCGAACCTGAACGAGAACCTGAAGAACATCGGCAAGTTCTTCCGTAGGGACCTCGGCCGGTTCAGTGGCCGGTTTGGTTGGAGTGGAGAGGATGGTGGTGGTAGGTAGATACGTAGATACCTTCCTAGACAGCGGATACCTAAGGGATATAATATAGGGATATAAATACCTAAGGATTTCTCAAGAGGATGAAGCGTCTCTTTGATGTTTCACGTTGTTGATGTTTGGGCATAAGTGACGACAGTTATATATACCTGGGCAGCTGTCTGTAACTGCTCGCCCCGTCTGCCTATCGTGTTCGTGTATAAATGATGCCCCTTGCAAGTGATGTACTCAAGGTATGTGCGTGTATGGGACACTTTCCGTGCTTTCTATGTTAGTGGGCTCCTCAGTCATTTGATGTTTCATGTGTGTTTTTCATATGGAATAATCATAATGGATGGATCCCCTTTACTATATACATATGTAATTTACCCAAGTTTTTAATTAAGGCGACGGAACAATTCAACGATAATAGAATTCAACTACCAAACTAAACTACTAAAGTCTTCTGCAAAACGACCGGAATCGGCTGAGCCGCAAGACATCTCCCTTCGCAGACTCGAAGATGCACTCTGCGAGTTTCAGGGCAGGTTGCCAGACAGGAACATCTACGGGACTACACGGAGCTGGAATTGGCAGGATTACTAAATCAGAGAGCCTTTTCAAACTCAGGGAGGCACGGGAGCTTGGTTCGCAAAGCTACACGAGATAAGGGGCACTTAAGCGGTTAAGCCAATCATCCCGCAAATGATAGCTCGCTTAGTATGGACCAAGGAAGATACTGACCTGCACAGCCAAGGAGACGGTTAGCATTCTGAATCACATGTCTGTAATTGGAGCAAAGGACAATTGGCTCAATTGATTGAATAAAATGTGCACAATGATTCTCCATGGCATCAGCAAAAAATTAGAGTGTTGTTGTTGCATTTTTTTTGATCTTCACCGTCCCCCCGAGAGGGGTGGACTTGGGGTTAAAAAGCTTCATCATCCGCCAAGGAGAAGGATGTGGGTGAGTATTCCAGGAAAAAAAAAGCAAAGCCAAAAAGTGAAGTTAAACCTGCTTACCTATTGTTGCTGGGCGACCGGAGCGCAGGTACTAATGAACTACGCTCACATCGAAAAGTGGGTAAGAGTCGTCCGTTCATTCTGATGAAGGTAAATGCTTTTTTTCATTCTATCACGAGCAACGACATGAGCCATAGGAGTATCTGGTACATCGCATTCGTATCCCGTAACAGAACCGGGTCACTTCAAGCCATTTAGTCGAAGAGACCACCGAATCCTAGAGCGCCATGTTAGCATGCAGTCGTGGACATCCCGGGAAGCTAAAATAGACAAAACTTACCTTCATCACCGCTCTCCTCCTCCTCTTCCTTCTCCTCCTCCTTAGGCTTCTCCTCAGCAGGAGCAGCCGCGGCCGCGGCGGCAGGAGCAGCGGCCGCATAGGCCTCAGGGTTGGCAATGCGGTCCTTAAGCTGCTCAATCTCAGGCCAGCTGTAGTCGGTTGAGACGGCGACAGCCAGGACCTTCTTGTAGGAGTTGACAAGAGAGTGCAGGATAGATGGCAGCGTCGGGTAGTTGGCGGCCAGAGAGATGGAAGTGATGGTCTTGATGGCGCTCTGGAAGGCGTCGAGGAGCTGGGACTCCTCGATGTCCAGGATCTCAGGGCCGAACGTCTGGCCGTTGTCGTACACCTGGGCAATGGACATACCGTAGGTGAAGGGCGAGATGTTCAGCATGTTGAGAAGGGTGGCCTCGGAGGCACCGACCTTGGAGCCAGCCTCGACCAGCTTCAGGTCCGTGGTGATTTCAATGGTACCACGAGCAATCTTGGTGGGAATACCAAGAGCCTGGAAGAAGGAGGTCTTTCCGGGTTCCATACCCGTGTTACCAGCAGGAACCCACACGTCAGCCGGCGCAATGGCACCAGCACGAGCCGGAGCCTTGATACGGTTGGAGAGGATCTTGGTACGAATTTCCTTCATGTCCCCGTTGGTGAAAATGAAACCAACATTGCCTATAGACGAAAAGATCATCAATTAGCAAAATATCCTCAGGCATTTCTCCTAAGCTTGATAGGCCGTGTGCTTACCCTTGACGTGCGGCAGCAGACGCTCGTACTCGGGGTTCTCAGAGAGGAAGCCCTTGATCGCACGGCGAATCTGTGATGACAGTCAATGATTTCCATTCCTGATGGACCAAATGGTATTCCAAATGATCGTACCATGGTGTTCTTGCCCATGAGGACGACACCCTGGCCGCGGATGCTGAGACGAATCTCATGCATCTGCTGGGAGCTGACATTGTCGACATTGACGATGAAAATCGTCTTGTACTCGTCGAGAAGCCCCTTGAGCTTCTCGAAGTACGCGGCCTTGGTAGCTGACTTGCCCCCCATGTCTCCTTATGTATGAAGATAGGATATTTAAGGGCAAGAGTGACAATATGATGTGAACGGTGACGGGGAACGGGTTGACGTTGAAGAGGGATATTTCGCGATATGTGCGATTTAGGAAATTCTCTTGTGGCTTCGCCTAACTAGCCGACTGGGGCAGCCCCAACCAATCACGTGTCGCCGCCCGGGGAACTGCTAGCTCCGGCCGCCGTCCAGAAAAAGAACAAAACACCGAGCAGCCGACAAGCAAGGTCCATGAGACGAGCCATGTCGCTGGATTGCTTTCGCATGAGCGTATCTTTCTCTTCACGCGGCCTGCGTCTGAGTTTTTGACTTCTGCGGCACCGTGGCCCAGCCAGCCCTGTCACCCGTAGCAGCCGCCCATTTAGCTCCACCATGACTGCGAAATTTCAGCATCCAATTCAGCGCATCCAGTATGTTGAAGGCCAAGCGCTGCCTCAACGGCTGTTGATTGCCTCTGCAGGCCCAAAGCTTTACTCTTATGATGCTGAAAACGGGCGGCGACTCTCTGTCTGGCCACGGGATATCGAAACAAGCAACGACCATGCAATTGCAAGCTCGACCCGCGAGGGTGCAGATGTCGATGACCAGGGCCCTCCGGAAAAGAAAAGAAAGCTTTCGCCGTCAGCGGAGCAAGCCAGCGAGGAGTCCAAGCACAATGGCCAAGAGACTATAGAACCAAAGCCCTCGGGAACTTGGTCAAATATCCCTCTAATAGTCCCTTCCCCAACTGGAAGTCACATAGTTGCTGTCACTGCGGAGGACAAATGCATCCGCGTTTTTGAGGTCGGCACAGATGGGAGTCTCAAGCAATTGAGTGAGAGGTAAGTGTTTCTGGGACAACTTTTCTATTTTCCCCCCAGATCTTCAGTATGCTCATAGAGGTAGGTGTATGCCAAAGCGGCCGTGCGCTCTGAGTTTGACAACCGATGGCAACATCATTCTATGTGGTGATAAATTTGGAGATGTCTATTCTCTGCCGCTAATCCCTAGCGACAAGCCCAATCTTCCAAAAAATCCTGCCGCGAAGAAACCTCTTCAGCCTGCGGCGTCAAGTCTTACCGTGCACACCAAGCGCAACCTGGCAGCTCTAGAACAGCAACTCCGGCAGGCTGCCAAGAGTTCGAATTCAGAAGAGAAAACTGGCCCTTCTTTTGAACACAAATTGCTGCTTGGTCATGTGTCGATGCTCACAGATTTGGCGTTTGTCTCGCTCCCATCAGGGCCATCGTCGAGTAGTCCTCGAGATTATATTTTGACTGCGGACCGTGACGAGCACATTCGCGTATCCCGCGGCCCGCCTCAAACGCATGTCATTGAGAATTTCTGCCTGGGTCACACGTCTTTTATCAGCAGGATTTGCATTCCGCAGTGGCAGCCGGAGATACTGATCTCTGGCGGAGGAGACGACTATCTCCTTGTCTGGAATTGGCGGGAGAGCCGTATCTTGCAAAAGGTTCCGCTGCTGGATCCGAACTCGGAGTCCCGGGAGGTCGCCGTTCGAGGTATCTGGGCGGTTCCATCTGTGGCTACTGCAAGAGTGATATTGGTCGCAATTGAAGGGTAAGTAAATCTGTAGGAGACCATCCGTAATGATACAAGTCTAATTCCCTTGTTCCAGGTCTCCCCAGCTTCTTTGTTATACCTTAGAATCCAGCGGCGAGTTGAAGCCGCAGCCCCCTATTCAGCTCTCTGGAAACGTGTTGGACGTAAGCAGGCTTGGGAAAGATGGCACTATTGCCATCTCTGTTGATGGCGTCCATGCATCTGGTTCGACCAAGGCCTGGAGAGACGACCTTACTTCCCCGCAGGTCTTCCTTGAGGCGGTTCATCTGACCATGCAGAAAGATGGTCAGTTGGCCTGGGAACCCATCAGAGACCCGATGATTGGTAATGTCAATCGCGAGGGAACTTCGGATATCGTCATACCAGCGGACGAGAAGACCAGGCTTAATCTAGAAAAGATGTTAAGCGAGTCGTTATATAGTGTGGGGAATCTCCGGAAGAGAGCACAGACAGAAGAGGAGTAGTTTGGCGGGGGGCCCGTCGCGCGGGATCATTTGTATATCTAGAGTAGCTAGCTACCTAATAATGCAAGTAGCAATCCTGGGGATGTTAGTCAGGCATGCAGCTGCCGTTTGGTTGATACTATATGTACCGTTGATTAGGGCTTCCCAATCTTAGGCGAGCCGCAGTCGCAGCGGGCCGATTCGCCAGCCGCGGAGACACCAAAGTCCGAAGCTTCCTCCAAGGTCCCAAATCTCCCCATGTATTTATTGCCAACATGCAAGAACAGTTCGAGCCCCTGAAAAACGACCTTATCCTTAGAGCCGCACGGGGTATTTAACCGTTTACAATGACGCTTTTCTAGCGACAGATGAAACTAATGTGTTTGCAGGCGAGAAGGTCGAGCGTCCTCCAATATGGGTTATGCGGCAGGGTAAGTGCTGGATCCGTACCCCGCGAGCTCCGACGAACTTTCGCCCATGGCGATATCCGAATACCATTGATTGACACTCTATGTTCCTTTCCCAGCGGGACGATACCTTCCTGAATACCATGAGGCCAAAGGTGACCGCGACTTCTTCGAATGCTGCTGCGACCCGGAGGTCGCATCTACCCTGACGCTGCAGCCCATTGAGCGCTACGCGGGGCTGATCGATGCGGCAATCATCTTCTCCGACATTCTCGTCATCCCGCAGGCGATGGGGATGGTGGTCGAGATGGTCGACAAGAAGGGCCCGAGTTTCCCAGAGCCGCTGAAAACGCCCGACGACGAGCAATATAAGAGAATAATGCAGAAGCAAGTGGACGTTAAGGCAGAGCTGGACTATGTATACAAGGCTATCACGCTTACACGGCACAAGCTGAAGGGCCGTGTACCGCTACTCGGGTTTTGCGGTGCCCCATGGACTCTGCTGTGCTACATGGTTGAGGGCGGGGGCAGCAAGCTCTTCATCCAGTCCAAGACCTGGATCTACAAATACCCCGAGGAGTCGAAGGCATTGCTGCAGAAGATTGCTGACATCTGCGTCGAGTACCTCGCGTTCCAGGTTGCCGCCGGTGCGCAAATGATCCAGGTCTTCGACTCTTGGGCTGGGGAGCTATCTCCAGCCTCCTTCAAATCGTTTGCGCTTCCCTATCTGCGACATATATCTGAGAACTTGCCCAAGAGGCTCAAGGAGATGAACCTGGAGCCGGTACCGATGACTGTATTCGCGAAAGGGGCATGGTATGCCCTGGAGGAGCTCTGCGACTCGGGGTACGACGTCGTGGGTCTGGACTGGCAGCACGACCCAGCTAAAGCAGTAGAGATCGCGAAGGGCCGGGTGACGCTCCAGGGAAATGCGGATCCAGGTGTCCTTTACGGAGGCAGAGCGGCCATAACCGCTGTCGTCGAGGAAATGGTGAGAGGGTTCGGAGGGGGAAAGCGAGGATGGATCGCCAATTTGGGCCATGGTAGGGGATATCTAACCCATGCAAAATCTGCTATGAAACCAAAGTTGACTCTGTGAGCAGGAATCACGCCGTTCGTGGATCCGGACGATCTGAAGTTCTTCTTCGAGGAGATCCACCGGCTGACCGCCTCATGATGTGCTCAACTATGGAAAATATCTTGATAAAGCCTCGACGACAAAAGGTACATACGTTCTGCACGATAAATGGGTGGTTTGCTTCAAATGCGCATGCAGATAATACTGCTAGTATCGTACGATGTAATCATACCGCGGGCGAGGTGATGATAGACCTAGACCGCAATATCCTCATTCCTGCGACGGAGGTTGATGTTGTCAGCGATGTATTCCAAAAGAGGAAATCCATAGAGGACCTGAAGCAGACTAACAAAGGCATGATAAATGCATACCAGAGATCTGGCTTCTCCCGGATGAACTTCTCCATCAGCTGCTTGCATTCCTCGTTATCCAGGACCACGACCTCAACGCCGCGATCCTTCAAATATTGCTCCCCTCCCACAAAGTTCTTATTCTCACCGATGACGACGCGCTTCACCTTGTAGAGCAGACAAGCACCAGTGCACATGTCACAGGGCGACAGGGTAGTGTACATGGTGGCGCCCTGATAGGCGGAAGCAGGAAGGCGACCAGAGTTCTCAAGGGCGGACATCTCTGCCTACATTGTTACGAGACAAGACGTGAGTAAAAGCCGTAGGATGGACCCGAGTAACGGTGGCAGGGAGAAAGAAAGAGAAAGAGAAGAAAGCAGATGGATTATTGACTGACATGCAACGTCGCGCTGCCTTTCTGGACGCGCATATTGTGTCCCCGACCGAGGATCTTGCCATCCTTGGAGACCAAGCACGCTCCTATCGGAACACCTCCCTCCGCAGCGCCCATCTTGGCCTCTTCCAGCGCGGCGAGGAAGCCCGGATCCTGCTCCATCGTTCAACGGATTGCGGGTGGAGATGCGAGAAGCTCGTGCGACACGTGTCCAGCAAGAGGAGGGTCCAATTGGGAAAAGAGCAACGGTTAGAACAGCAAACGTATTTGTTGTTCTACAGTACAATAGTAGCTACGTGAGCAATAAGCTCGTCGGAGGATCCCCGGGCCTCTGCCTGAAAGCGGGCAGTAGTGGATACCGCGAAAAGTTCACATCGGCAGATGCTAGATGGATCCCCGCTTATCGATAAGCAGATAGATAAGAGACCACCACCGAGGGGGTGATCTGTGCTTGACCCCGGGGTTCTGTTACTGCGTACCGAGATTTTTCCTGGCTACAAGAAGTAGCTGAGGGTCCAGTGCATTCCCGCGCGATTCAGGGAGCAGCTGCGCGTCTCGACACACCGGATCCCCTGCCATCCTGATCGCTGGCGCGCTGGCAGGACTCCGCAGGAGCCAGAGTCGTGTTCCGCTGGCGGTGACGAGCCACGGTGGCTGCGTTGGGCTGCGGTGGAAGAGGATGGAAGGCCAGCAGGACTCCAGCCCGACGCGCTGATGGAAGGGCGATGCAAACGCCGTATCCGGTCGTCGCCGCAACCGCGGCGCGTGGAAGGGCTGGGAAGAGGATGGAAGCGCAGAGAACCGGGTCGAAAGCGGTACGGCGCCGCGCTCGGGCCATCGATGCCCAGCAGTGACACTCGAAGCAACGAGAAGACGACAGACACAGTCAGCCTTGTGGCTTCGTCGGGCGCGTCTGCGGCGAGATTTCCTTCGCCAGGCCCTTGAAAAAGCAGTCCCTTCCCTCCTCCTCTCTCCCCTGCACATTCGATAGGAAGAGACAGAGCGTCGATCAGCCGGGCTGTTCGCCGGCCGCCCCCAGCGCATCTCCGGGTCAGGCCCAGATTACGGTTCTTGAAAAGCTTGGCGTATTTGAAACGCGCAGTTCCCGGCGGAAAGGACGTCCGCCGTGCCTGGCGTTCGGTTACATTACCAACCAGAGCAGTCTTTCTCCTGGTCTGCTCCCCAGCAGCAGCCGCCGGTCCATCCAGAACAACACCGGCTTTCAAGCTTCTTTTTCCCTCCACGCTCCTCTTATCCCTTCTTCCTCCCTTCCTAACCTCCTACCACCTCTTGTGACTCCTTTCACGTCGCTGGAGACGTCTGCACGGGCATCAAGTCACGCCTTGATCTGAGACGGCGCTCTCAGATAAATTACACTTCGATTCAGCCTTGGCGTTTCAGCCTCCGTCCCGTTTTGCGCCTCTCTCGCCTTTACCTTTTTTTCTCATTTCAGCATACAGATAGACGTCGTCCAAGATGGTCAGAGACACCAAGCTCTACGATATCTTGGGGGTATGTATGCTCTATGAGACATGAACGTGATAGGAGAGAGACTGACACGAGCTGTCCAGGTTCCCCCCACGGCCACTGAGGCCCAGTTGAAGACTGCTTACAAGAAGGGCGCTCTCAAGTTCCATCCTGGTATGTCACCATACATCCTAATCCATTTGCTGTTAGGCTTTTTTTTGGGCCGCTGACTAACGGCTTCTCTCCAAACAGATAAGAACGCAGGCAACCCAGAAGCAGCCGAGAAATTCAAGGAGATTTCTCGTGCATATGAGATCCTTTCTGATCCGCAGAAACGCCAGATCTATGATCAGTATGGTGAGGAGGGTCTGGAACATGGCGGCGCCGCTCCGGGTGGAATGAATGCGGAGGACCTCTTCTCCCAGTTCTTCGGCGGCGGAGGTGCCTTCGGCGGTATGTTCGGCGGTGGCATGCGAGACCAGGGCCCCAGGAAAGCCAAGACCATCCACCACGTTCACAAGGTCAGCTTGGAGGATATCTACCGCGGCAAGGTGTCAAAGCTGGCACTTCAGAAGTCGGTCATTTGCCCGGGTTGCGATGGACGTGGAGGCAAAGAGGGTGCAGTCAGACCGTGCGCTGGCTGTAACGGTACTGGTATGAAGACCATGATGCGCCAGATGGGTCCCATGATTCAACGCTTCCAGACCGTCTGCCCGGACTGCAACGGTGAGGGAGAGATCATCCGCGACCGCGACCGCTGCAAGCGCTGCCAGGGTAAGAAGACCGTTGTCGAGCGGAAGGTTCTGCACGTCCACGTCGACAGGGGTGTCAAGAATGGCCACAAGATCGAGTTCCGTGGTGAGGGTGACCAGCTGCCTGGCGCACTGCCCGGAGATGTGGTGTTCGAAATTGAGCAGAAGCCCCACGAGAGATTCCAGCGCAAGGACGACGACCTCTTCTACCGTGCAGAGATTGATCTTCTGACGGCTCTTGCTGGCGGTACCATCAACATTGAGCATCTCGATGACCGATGGCTCTCCGTCACCATTCCACCCGGCGAGCCTATCACGCCTGGTATGTCCCCCCCTTTTCATGCAAAAGGACTCGAGAAGCAGATTGTTGACCGTTCTTTCTGCAGGTGCTATTAAGGTGATCAAGGGCCAGGGTATGCCATCGTACCGTCACCATGACTTCGGTAACCTCTACATCCAATTCGATGTCAAGTTCCCCGAGATGCACGAGCTCCAGAACCTCCACCTGCTGGAGCAGGTTCTGCCTCCCCGCATGCAGCAGCAGCAGCCGCCACCTGACTCGATGGTCGAAGACTGCGCACTGCAGGATGTTGACCCAAGCGCTCACGCTCAGGCTAGAGCACATGGTGCGGCAACCGCGGAGGATGAAGAGGAGGATGGCGTTCCACCCCACGCTGAGAGAGTGCAGTGCGCATCGCAGTAAATGCGCCTTCAACAGCATTGTGTCGAATGCGGTTAGTGCGCTGGGATGTGGTATGGAATTTTTCTCTTGTGATACCATGGCTGGTGACACACCTAGTGGTGGTTTTTTTTTTTTTTTTTCTTTTCGGCTCTACAAAGGCGTTTGCACTGAAGATTAGGCGAGATGATGACCAAGAGTCCTGTTTCTCTGTATCCAGGTGCCATCCTCTTTCCTCCGTTTCTGGTCTTACCCTTTGATCCCCTTAGCATTTCACCCTAATTTCTCTTAATTTCTCTGTTGCATGGGAACGGACCTGGAGTCGGAGATGGGACGAGCATGATGTGACCATGACGAGGACACGGATAACAGGATCCCAAGATGAGCGTGTGGAAGAAGGCGAGGCGTTGTTGTTCGTATCTACCCTGCCCGCGGCAGTTCGGGATCATTGCTCTATGCAGGTGGATGTTCGGAAGGGAATAGAATTTTGTTCTCTTACGCGAACTTTTTTACTGCAGGGGAATTCCTCTCCGTCATGAGCATGTCCCTTTTTGCCTTTTGTTTCTGTGCTTTATTTTCTATGCATGCGTATCCGGATTTCATTTCGAGTGGGACAGGATTCTGAGAGAGGATTTCTTTTGCTCTTGCAGTACACTGTTGGTGTAGTTGAGCTTCTATTTTTTTTTTTCTACCTACACTATGGCGTTTGTCGTTTGTTATTAGAATGCACTGGTTTCCGTCTGTGTTCAACTAGGTCGAGTCAATTCCGGTCTTGTGTCTGACGTGTAGATCTTGTAGTGACCTCTTCTGTTTGGCTTAATGGATTGTCTCAGGCAAGAAAGCTGTGCTGGAGTCTAGGTACTGAGGAACAATCTGTCTGCTCCCTGCCCAATGCCCCCAAAGGAGTGCAAGTGTATGCACAACCCACTTGTCAGATCAGATCTGTAAGTTATTATTCTACTCCGTACAGATTGGTATATTGCATATATACATTCTCACCGTCTTCTCGTTATTGTCCGTCGCAGCACCCGCGTTGTCAGACGATAATATGTAGAGGACATTTGCGCAAGCCGGCGGGTGGGCTCAATTGGTACAGTACCAGTCAAGGACTCCACTAGGGTTTGGGTTTTCCAACCAGCGGAGTGGAGTGTCTTGCGGCAACGCCGGATCTGGCAACCCATTCCTTTCGAGCAGTGTATGTGATATGTGATTATACATGATTATGTACACCTGTATCGTCGATTGATTGATTGATTGATCTATTTATGTGCCATGCCATGTTTCCCTATTGCTATTGTGCACTGAGAGGGTTCTCGTCTTCATCGGGCTGCATACCTACGTTGGCGGGTCGTCCTGGAGGCTGATAATGTTAATATCTACGTAACCTAGGTACAGTACCTAGGTACTTATCTAAGGAGGCACGCTACGTACAGTACCAGATGCATGTGCTGTCCAGATAGAAGGAAAAAAGAGAAGAGGAAGAGGCCGTTGACACATGAAAACGCCCGTCTAATCTATCTAATGATTCATTTGGATTGGATTGCGATGTGTTAGCTGTGTGTACTCCGTAGACTGGGTGAGATATGAGAAAGTAGATTATTCTTGCAAAATGATTGATTCGATTCGGAATGTGATTCTGTTAACTGAAGCAGTTTTATGACCATCCATCATAGACCACTACCCGCATAATACGTCCGCTGCAGTGTCCAATATCTATGTCCGCGTCCGAGAATCTCGATTACTTCTATCAAATATACCAACTTTCTTTATTAGGACTGTTTCTGGACGACTGGTGACGGTAAGGTCTATGATAAATGTCAGATAATCAGCTAGAACTTTTAGAGAGGAAAAAAAGGTTCTTGGGCCATGTCAAAGCTGTGTGTGTGTGTGCGTGTGTTGGGAGGAGGGAGAGGGGGAGGGTTGAACATAAATACTGCCCTGTATGTACCGTACTGTAGGATTCTAGAAAGGAAACTCTTGTTCTTTATTCTTCGTCGCTTTCTCTGTCACTTTGCCATACGTATTGGTGGTTAGTCTGTCATTCACGCATAAATCGACCTGATTGATCTTTTATTCCGGAGTCAACCGTGTTTTGTCATTTTGTATTATTCTTTAGATTCTGTTGGGTTGGAGGCATATACATTATATACTCTGACCTGGTTTCTCAATGAAGGATATAGATTGAGAAACGGAATAAGGAAAGGGAGAAGACGAGTACAAACCCCGTCTTTTTCTGTTTAATCTGAGAGAAGGTGCTATTTATCTCTCTTTTGTCACTCCCTCTGTTTCCCCTGGTTCTTTCTCTCTTTTCGTCGAGATGTATGTATGTATGCATAATCTCGATATGCATACATATACTGCGTGATATCAACTGAATATGGCCTGAAATAATGCCACTAGAGGTTACGTCTGCATGTTTATATAGGTACATGGAATACGTGGACCGTATCTATGTGTTGTGCTGCATCATAATGTACGCACATGTGTTACATGAACACTGCTGCCAATATCACTTTCTAGGTACTATATACTCTAGCGAGACTGGTTAGCCTTCCTCCATAACATAGGTAACTGCATATCGAAACTGACCTCCCAGCCTAGATCAGCGCCCCCGGATTTCCACTGGGTGACAAACATGCAGATGGATGGATAGGGTTCACTGCGCGAAAAGTATGGCAGTGCTGTGTGTTGGTGTCTTAGGTAGGGCAGTGTTATTGCGTCATTCTCATCTGGCTGGTTTACTTCTTTTTTTCTGATGATCCTCTACTGCGTTTATTCGTTTTACCGGGCCCGATATACTGAAGTTATACGTGTGAAGTGACATGGGTCACACGGCATGTTTGAGGCACATTATTTTACTTGATTCTACGATGCATTGTCTGAGAAGGGGCAGGTTAAGTTTGGACGCGGCGGAACGGACATGGAGTCGAGTTATTGGGAGTATGTGTGTAGCTTCTTGCGGGGTAAGTGGTGGTTGCTGGAAGCAAGTAGTACAAGCCTGAGATAAGAATGAGAACTCTCACAGGTAGGTCGCAGTATTAAACTGTTCTCTTATAATAAGTGTAGACTCATGAGGCCACCTATTTTATGGGTTTCCATCGCTTTAAGGTAACAAGCGTAGCATCAAGACTGCGGACATACCTAGGGTGCTCTGTAAATCCTCGACACGTCATGGTCATCTTACCTATCCTCAGTGCAAGTTGTACCAGTCCGCGTTCGGTCTCAGCTGGCTGCCTGGACATCATGATGTAGAAGCTCTTCGAGAAATCACCATCTAGGAAGGGTACCTAGGTAGGTACTAATGCCAGTAATGAGGGAATAAACTCAGCCCTGCGGGATGAACCGTAATTCTGTCACCACAAAAGACATCCCGAGAGCTTCTCGACGTTTCTGCTCCCGTTGCTGTCAGGATGAGCAAAGATTGACGTGACCTTTAGCAGCGTAGCATAGGTCCACGATCCTCACGTCCAAGTTCGGGAGTTGCCAAAGCCGCTCTTCCCACTCCTGTCTGATATTTTCCGGGAAGTGGTGTGGTGCCCAGCAGCGAGACCCTGCACGTCTCATGTTCACGGTTTTCTTATCGCACAGTGTCAACTGTCCGACATACAGAGTCTGGCAAGGTTTGGCATTGCTCCGTCAGCGGGATCTCCAGTCTGCATATTGATCTGAAGGAATATCCTTGACTGGGATCGACAGGTGATCTCTCGGCGTTTAAGCTCGGAAAAGCTTGTCATGCGGCTGCGGTCCTGTTTCGAGTGCGGCAGGGATCATGGATGGAGGATGCCCATGTCGAGGCCAGAGACGTAATGAAACAACCGTTTGGGTCCTGACCTGCTGCTGGGCTATTTTTGCAAGAAGAAATAGGCCCACTTGGGGATCTCTTCGTAATGTGCGCATCTGCCGGATGCAATGAGCTTCCTGATGATTTTGTCAATTCTCAATCAGCAGACTGCACATCTATTCAAAGCAGTTGCGGTAGCCATCTTTATGCAATGATATAATTGATTGAGACGCTTCAATCTAGTGAGATTCGCGCCTTCATCGTTATGAGAGCAACATCTTCCTAAGACCGTTTCGTTTGTGGCCGTCCTCCCCAGTCCCTGCGTAGATAGTCATCACGGTTAGAGGCTCACATCAATGAGCAAACCGTACAGACCATTCAGTTTGACTCGTCGGAACCGCCGGGTTGGGAGCAGCAGGACCGGCGTTTTCTTGCCATGTAGGTCCCCGAAGAACGTCTGCCAGATGACAATATCGACTTACGTTTGGGTCACTTCTGACCGGACAACGGGATATCTTCACAAACCTAGAAACAAACAGGTGAAAAATTTTCTTCTAGCTCTGTGGATTGATTCGGAGAAGATCGAGAACGTGGCTGAGAACAGACGGAGCAAAATGACGCGATGCGCATGGCGACAGCTTGCATGTCAACCTTGGCAGGGTGCTCAGGTCCAACCGTTCATCATCTCCGACAGCCAAGAGATCCGCCAACACGGGCTAAGAGGTCAGGACATCTGCATCTGCAGCATGGGTACTAAGAGCCCGTGCGGAGAGCCGCAGGGGCGGAAACCATGAAACTGTGGTTCGTGGTATACGGACTAGTATATATATGAGGACCCTACTGGTGGGAGATAACCCTATCTCCGACTCTGGGAGTGGTAGATATGGCGTGGTCTTGTTTCCCTTCCAATCCCTCTATATACCACGTATGCCCTTCACGTGAAGAGAGGAAGAGTGCTCCGTTGGAATCTCCCTGGACGAATGTCTTGCGGGGAAAGTGGATAGGTATTCTGTTCGAGAAAATTGAAACACGGGGTTTTTCTGCTACACGTGGAAGGCATCAAGGCACGTGCGGGAAGTATGAACAGAGCCACGAGCTAGATTGCTCACGGTGTCATCTAAAGTTAAATCTATTGATCTATTATAAATCATCACGAGAGGAACGGCCGGTCGCGGAGGCCTCGCTCTGAGGTCTTGATGCTGCGGTGATGTTTTCACCATCGGCGGGTGCGATGGCGTCTTCCAGCGGCGCGGTGATTGGGCGGCAGGGGCAGCCGGGCGCGAGATGCGCGGGGGCCGGCGGGGCGGACGTCGGCGCGCGATGATGCGTCCCGGGGGGCGCTTTGCGTGCAGGCGGCTCGTGACTGGCGGCTGCCGACGTCCTCCCTGGCCGTGCGGTCTTGGCATCCTCCATCGGACCATCGTGCTCGGATCGTCGCCAGCTTTGCGCTGACCTTCCAGCCTGAAGCTCCTTTTCTTCCTCTCGTTCTGGCCCCGTGCGATGGTCGCGTCTGGCGCCCTGCATGGGATGATGAGAGAACTCGAACCACCGTCCAGCACGGCGGGGCGTCGAGGATCGAGGCATGGGGGACCGTGATGATGGTTGTAACTGGTCTTGTTGGCGTGCTGTTCTGCGTCGGCCGGCGTCCATGGCCCAAGCATGGCCGCACCCCCCGTCAGGACCCATCCCGATCAAAAAAGCCCTGCTCCCGGCGGCCGCGTCGTCATTCGCTCCCGAGAGCTCGTCATCGACCAGGGCCGCGAACCACGATGGTGTTGCTCACCACTTGCAGCGGCGACTACTTAATATTATTTTTTGCCCTGGCAGCTCCTGACCTTCGTCAAAGCTGGAGCAGGAGCTGCCGATCTCTGGCGTTATTATTGGGGACTTGATATCCACCGCGTGGAGTTGTGTCGTCTGGGCACTACTTGCGTACGCTGTTGATTCGGGCGGACCGTCGGGGCGTCCATGTTTTGTTCTCCTTTATCAATCTTCTCTATTCCCCGGACACGGTAGAAAAGGCCCTCTGCCGGTGCATGGTTCTGTGTCTGCTCTGCATGCTCTCTTCTTCACCCTCAACCTCTCCTCCTTGAACCGTCTCGTCTCAATGCCTTGCTAGGATTACTACTGCTCCGATTACTAAGATTCTCCCTTTTCTTTTCGTCCGCTCCTGTTCCCTTGAATTTCCTTTCCTGGGTTGGGTTTGAACACTGTGACACGTTCCGGGTTCCTTCGGCCGCCGATCTCGCCGTCAATATCACTTACTCCCCGTGCGACAGAGAGTCCCGGTCTTGACGCTAGCTTCCAATTGTCCGTGTTCGTCTCGTTCCGGTTTTCGTTATAGACGTCTATTGCTGCGTGACACACAAAGCCGGCGTTCTGCACTTGCAGCGGTCGCGGGTCGTGTCACCACATCTGTGTCGGACGGTTCGGCTCTTCTTGTGCCAGGTGATCCCGCAATGGAGATTCGGTTGTGAAATTCGAAGTCTACCCAGAGCCTGTTAGGCACCGTTGCGCCCTCTCTTACCACGGCCTCCTGCTGTGGTCTATATATCAATCCTTCCTATTCCTGGCGGAGGATTTCTCGAATCTTTCCCTCACTCCTCCACAGCTTTCCATCCCCCTGGCATTCAAGAGCCTCTTCAGGTTCATTCCGACATACGCGAACCGCCTTGAGACCTGTGCATCGGCATCACGCGTCCGGCAGGCCTTCTACCTCTGTTTCCCAAGCAGCCATGCCAGGCAAAACCGCAACCAAGATCGGCCATGGGCTGGCAAAGGTCCTTGGAATCAGGATCCAGTACCGGGATCCCTTCGGTGCCAGTGCCGATCCCGTCACTCGCGGGGAGTCTACTTTCTCTGCCGGTACTGCAGACACCTACGTCGAGCCGGAACCGACTACTGCTGAATGGATTCGCGAGCACCTTCCGACGCTTCATGATGTCGGCCGCTATTTCCTCAACCTGTTTCCTTTCCTCCAGTGGATTGGAAGATACAACCTTCAGTGGTTCTTGGGAGATCTAATTGCCGGTAAGTCTTTGATAAACATAATCGCCATGGCAGTTGTCGCTCACGCGATGTGCAGGGGTGACTGTCGGATGTGTTGTTGTGCCTCAGGGCATGGCTTATGCTAAACTAGCGGAGCTGCCGGTTCAATTTGGTCTCTACTCGTCATTCATGGGGGTTTTGATTTACTGGCTCTTCGCAACCTCAAAGGACATCACCATCGGCGTGAGTTTCAATCAATCTCGACTGTGAGAAAACTGAGCTGACCATTTCCCTAGCCGGTTGCTGTGATGTCTTCACTGGTTGGTGACGTCGTCATCAGAGTGCAAGCCAAGCTTCCCGATGTTGAAGCTCATGTCATCGCGTCCGCCCTTGCGGTAGTCGCTGGCGGGATCGTCACTTTCATCGGACTGATTCGATGTGGCTGGATTGTTGACTTCATTCCCCTAACTGCTATCTCGGCGTTTATGACGGGATCCGCCATCAACATCGCCGCTGGTCAAGTTCCGACCATGCTGGGCGAGAAAAAGTTCAACACGAGAGCTGCCACATACAGGGTTATCATCGACACTTTGAGATATCTCCCCACGACAAAGATCGATGCTGCCATGGGTATAACCGCCTTGGCGATGCTTTATACGATCCGTTCTGCCTGCAACTATGCAGCAAAGAAGCAGCCGCATCGTGCGAAACTATACTTCTTCATATCCACTCTGCGTACGGTCTTCGTCATCCTATTCTATACCATGATCAGCGCAGCAGTGAACCTGCACCGCAGAGATGATCCCATGTTCTCGCTCCTTGGCAAGGTACCCCGAGGTAGGCACCGCATAGACCGCCATCTGACACGGAGGATTTTCTTCTGACATTATATTCAAAAGGCTTTCAAAACGCCGGTGCACCGAAGATAACGAGCGAAATGGTGCGGGCATTCGCCTCGGAGCTCCCGGCTACGGTGATTGTGCTGCTCATAGAACACATTGCCATCTCCAAGTCCTTTGGCCGGGTGAACAATTACACCATTGACCCGTCTCAGGAAATGGTCGCTATCGGCGTGACCAACCTGCTTGGTCCATTCCTGGGTGCTTACCCTGCGACAGGCTCGTTCTCCAGGACTGCAATCAAATCGAAAGCGGGTGTCCGTACGCCGCTAGCTGGCATGATTACTGCGGTTCTCGTTCTCCTTGCTATCTACGCCCTACCCGCCGTCTTCTTCTTCATTCCAAATTCATCTCTGGCTGGCGTCATCATCCACGCGGTCCTCGATCTTATCACTCCGCCGAACACTGTGTACCAGTTCTGGAGGGTGTCGCCTATCGAGGCGATAATCTTTTTCATTGGGGTCATCGTGACCATCTTCTCGACGATCGAAAACGGCATTTACTGTACCATCTGCGTGTCTGCTGCGGTCCTGCTTTTCCGGGTTGTGAAGGCACGCGGCCAGTTTCTTGGTAGAGTCAAAATCCACTCCGTCGTTGGGGATCACCTGCTAGACAGCGACGGGAAGTACGGTTCTCCTAGCCGTGCCATCCCTCCCCTGTCAGACGACACGGATACTGCATACCGAAACGTTTTCCTCCCCATTAACCACCATGACGGCTCGAACCCGGAAATCGAGGTGGAACAGCCTTACCCCGGCATTTTCATTTATCGATTCTCCGAGGGATTCAACTATCCGAACGCGAACCATTACACTGACTACCTTGTCCACACGATCTTTAAACAGACGCGGCGGACCAACTTGCAGTCATACCCCAAACCAGGAGACCGACCGTGGAACGACCCCGGCCCACGCAAAGGTGAGGAGGAGGACCGTTCACACTTGCCCATACTAAGGGCCATTATCCTGGACTTCTCATCGGTCAACAATGTGGACGTTACCTCCATCCAGAATCTCATAGACGTCCGTAACCAGTTGGATCAATACGCCGCCCCGGAGCCTGTGCAGTGGCACTTTGCCCACATAAACAATCGCTGGACTAAACGGGCTCTTGCATCCGCAGGTTTCGGTTATCCCACTCCTGTTTCCCAGAATGGATTTAGGAGGTGGAAACCAATTTTCAGCGTGGCAGAGATCGGAGGAGGCGAGTCTGCAGCTCTCGCGGAAACTCGAAACAGAGAGCGTGAAGCCAGACAAGCCAGGCTGAAAGCTGACGACCTCGAGAGCGGCCACGGTCACGTGCAGACGACGGAGCGCGAGGGAAATGGTATGGAAGGGGGATCTGAGAGTAACAACAGCGCTGACGACCTGCAGCGCGAGTTGAGTGACAGCAAAGTATACCATAAAGGTCGAAGAGTCGCGCTTGTTCACGGCATAAACAGGCCGCTCTTCCATATTGATTTGACGAGCGCTTTGCAGAGCGCAATTGCAAATATCCAGGAGATAGATGCTCACAAGGAGGCTTCCTTGGCTGAGGCATAAGAGAGGATGTTGGGGGATCCGTTCACCAGGAGTGTCAACGGATGATATCCCTTTCGCCGATGTTCACGCATCGTATATACGTCTTGTTTCGTTCATTCTTGTATTGGTTTTAGTTCGCCTTGCCTGTATATGCTTTGGAGTCGCGGGCGTCATGATTGTTTGCATGTTCCCATGGGATGATTTGTCGCAAGGTTTGCCGCTTATCAGGGTTATAGGCTGCAGCATGTCGGATGTATATTTTTTTTTTCAGTTATGGAATACCCGTGGCTACGTCCACATGTATGTACTTAAGAGCTATATATACATAGGATACCTTGAGAAGTCATTTGGTCTGTTACTGCTTCTCGCTACTAGCTACTCGAACTCTCCTGAGCTGAAACAACTTTGGGTTAGATCCATAAATCTGAAAGGAGAATAGCAGCACCTGCTGCGGAATACTTGAATCGGGACATAGATTCTAAACAAACTTGTTAAATTTTGATCACACCCGCAGCTTCCGTAGTCTCACAGACAGGCGCTGTGGCAGTGCTGCAACGGCAGCTGGTCCACGGCGCCCAGAGTGATTCGTTGGTATGTGTCTTGGGTCTTCTAAACAAGGGTATTGATCACTAAGCTCTGGAGGACGCCTTGGCGATCAGGGCTCGCAGTGCTTGCCGGATTCGGACGCCGGGTCTGGGGAACTCAGCCTGGCCGCACGCCCCGGATCGACACCAATCGTCATCTTCTAAACCCGAGATACCATCGCCCTAATGATAGCCCAACTGTCCTTGAATCCAATGATGATATGGACAACATGTGTTCCTGGAAGATTCAGCTCGCGACAATTCCTGGACACGTACCTTAGTCGCTTCTCGCATTTGAGCTTTCAGCAGATGCGTCAGATTGTCGGCCAAATGCGGTCTCACTTGCGAGGCGTGTTCTTCAGCCGCTATTTTTTTTTTTTTTTTTTTTTTTTTTTTTTTTTTTTTTTTTTTTTTTTTTTTTTTTTTTTTTTTTTTTTTTTTTTTTTTTTTTTTTTGCTTTGCCCTGTCAGATGGCTACCTGTATGTGCCCCTGTATATAAAGCACTCGATTCCACTTGAGTTTGATGACCAGGCAGTTCTATCCTCTGTTGTTTCTTTGTTGAAGGTTCCTCTGCCATCATCATGTATAAACTCACAAAACTCGCATACAACGGACTTAGGAGGCACTCTTCCCAAATAGAAGAGCCTCCACAATCAAAGCCGCCATGTTCACATCTGCGACGTGCTCGGAAGGAGGCCATGGGAAGCGCAGGCGCTTCTCAGATTTTACGAAGACCGGATTCCAAGGCTCCTCCGGAGTTTGAATCGAATTTGTCGTCCCAGAATGACTCCCAGAGACCCAAGGGCGGCTGCGAAATTTGCGAGAAGAAAAAGCATGATTCCAGGGTTTACAGGTGGAAGTTGATATGTGGTCTGTTCCTGCCATATCTGTTGGCGTCGCTGGATTTGACCATTGTCGCTTCGGCATTGCCCTTTATTGCGTCACATTTCAGTACGTTTCCTGTACTCTGCGAACCTTTCCAATACCTATGGGTGAACGTTTAACGATGTGAAGATAAATTCGACGAGCTCAATTGGATCGCCACCTCCTTTACTCTGACGTCCACGGCATTTATTCCCGCTTTCGGCCAGCTGGCCGATGTCTTCGGACGGCATGTCGTGCTCCAGCTCGCAATGTCTCTGATGTTGATTGGGAGCACCCTCTGTGCGGCGGCGCAGACCTGGGGTATGCTGCTGTTGGGCCGGGCCTTGCAGGGCACAAGCTCTGCTGGGATCATGAACATCATCGGAGTTATCTTGGCGGACAAAGTATCCTTGAAAGAGAGCGCAAAGAACAGCACAGTTTTCGGGTTCATCTCCGGTATCAGCTATTCCATTGGGCCGGTTATTGGAGGGTGAGCCTGCTCAACTTTTCTGCTTGATCTGTAGATGCTGACAAATATCCTAGATACTTGACGAATGTAAGTGAACCCGGCAGGCAATACGATATTGCTGGATTTTGACCGGCTCACAGGCGAATTGGAGATATTGTTTCGTGATATCGATACCAGTACGTATTCTCTCCACAAACCGAGACTTTCTGTCGACTGTCCAGGAAACAGCATCCTAACAAGACAATTGTGCAGATTGCATTCGTTTCGCAGATTGTTATCTTCGTGCTGCTTCGAAAGGAGCTTGTCGAAGGGACGCATTTTAGAGAGGGCGCTCGATGGTCGTCAATTACCTCAGCGCTAGCGACTCTTGACATATTCGGCATTTTTCTCTTCATTTTCGGTGTCGGCCTCGTTATTTTGGGGACCGCATGGGGTGGATCGACGTATCCCTGGACCTCTGCTCAAGTGCTGGCTCCATTAGTCGTTGGTGGAGTCTGCTTCGTTCTATTTTTTGTCTATGAATATCTCCTCGAGCCAGGAAAGGTGTTCTCTCGAATCTTTCCCAGGCAGGTCGCCATGCTGCCCTGTAGTCTCGTCTCAAGGACAGATACTTTACTGATTGCGATCCTTGAATTTGCGGCGGGAGCAGGTAAGCAATCCACCGAGCCAAGTCAGGTCGATGATCCATTGTTAACTGAGCTGCGGTAGCCCTGTATTCGGTCTTCTATTTCATCGGGGTTTACTTTACCCTTGTCGAAGCATATCCTGCTTCCAAGGCCGGTGTCCAGCTGTTATACTACCTTCCCGGCTTAGGAGGTGCGTTCTCACAATGCCGATTTTTCACATTCACTGGCTCACTCTCATGCAGCTGGCGTCTACTCCGCCATGTACCTATGCAATGTCTGGCCGGCGCAAACCTTCTTCCCACTGACTCTAGGAACGATCGCAGAGACGGTCGGTCTTGCTGTGCTTACCTGGGCTGTTAGAGCCCGCGCTACCGGTCTTGTCAATGGCATGATGGTACTCGCCGGTGCAGGCACTGGTTCGCGATTCATGCCTGCCTCGTTGCATATTGCGGGCATCTGGCCCGAACAGATCGCACCCGCGATGTCATTGATGCGCTTCTCCTTCCCATTCGGTGGGACGATCGGTCTGACTATTATGGGCAGCGTGTTCAATAACAAGCTCGACCAGGCCAGGTCTCTCCTGGGCAGCGGAAACGGGGATTTCTTCCTCCACGGTAGCAACACGCAGAGTCTCAGCGCCATCGCAGATCTGCCCGCCCCGCAGCAGAAGGCGGTCCGAATGATGGGCAGGGATGCTGTCATGTGGGCATTTATCTCAATCATGCCCATCATCGGAACCGGTCTGATCACGGGATTCTTCCTGGGGAACGTGTGGATCAAGAACAAGACAACCGCTACTACTACTAAGCAGAGACATGGCCAGGGCCAGGCGCAGCAGTCCAGTAGCGAGGGCCTCAACGCAACCTCATATCAGGAGAATGAAACAGTCCGAGCGGACAACAGCGACGACGAAGATGAGGATACGATCCAGCACAGCGAGGTCATCTACGTGCCATACCTGTACGCTTGGTTCAAGGTATGTACTTTTTTGGGTGGATCCGGTTTGGACTGCAGTTGACGAGGTCGCATAGGGGAACATTGAGTCGTACAAGCATGTCACCAGGCCGCTCTCCCAGAAGGAAAAGCAGCAACAGGCCTTGGCACTGAGGGAGGAGATCGAGCTTCGCCGACGGCCAAAGCCAAGGGTCGGGAAGGCTGACAGCGTGGACGGGGGAAATGGCGTGGTCTCTCCTGGGACTGTCGTGTAGACTGATGTGCTGCGGGATATGACTTTTGTAGACCTGTTCGTGCTTTTAATTTATGATTTGTGATGTAGAAAATCCCTTTAATATAAGGAATTGTATTAGTGCCAGGAGATATACGGTAGTATCGGGAGTTGAGGTTCCATTGTACTCCATGAAACGTAGGAATCCCCGAGTCGTGGAAAAGTATCGAATAAGGATGGGATGCCATAGATGCTGTTCATGCCATCTCAGAAGATCAGAGAACAGACAAAGCAGACAAACCGTTAAACTCATACTGTATATTATTAACAGGCCAATCAATCCCCACCGCCGTCCCATTTTCAAATCTGGGTGACATGAAAACATGTCCCATGCTGCCCTATCCCATTTCAACCATCGTACTGTTCCATCCACACTACATCCATCCATATCCAGACAGATCCCTCACCTCAAAACGCCCCCAACACCCGCCCACCCCAGCACAAACCCGCTCAGCGCCTCCCCCATCACGCCCCCACCGAACCACACATCCCTCCACGCGCCCTTCCTCGCTACAACCTTCTTCTTCTTCCCCGCCTCTGTCGATCCCGCATGCAACATCCCCCTACTATCCAATCCCACGATCTCGCCCCCACTGCTGCCGGGGAAGAACGCGCCCGCGCCTGCGCCCCCCGCGCCGCCGCGCCCGACCAGGAAGACGTGGAACAGGCCCGACACGAAGACCGTGCCGAGCAGGTAGAACAGGAAGCCGGCGCCGGAGCGCAGGCCGAGGATGCCGGCCGAGATGCCGAGGAGGAAGGCAGTGAGGGAGTGGATGGATGAGAGGACCTGTATTTTAGTACCCTTCTGTCAGATGGTGTGTTCCTTTGAGATCCAAATTTCGGTTTACGGCTGTGGCAGGGGAAGGGGAAGGGGTACGAACCCGATTGTTATGCTGGACCGACTCCGGGACGAGGGGGTTGATGAGGAGCGAGAGTTCCTGTTTCGTGGGCGGCATTTCTTTATTTCTTTCTCAATCGGTATCCCTCCCTTCTTTCTCTCTCCTTCTTCTTTACTTTCTTTCCGTTCCTTTTCCTCGTGGAACTGGCAGCAGAAGGCAGATAGATAGATAGGTAGATAAAAGATTCCCTCAATGCCTCAATTAATCAACGAAATAAAATGAAAAAGGGGAGGAGGACCAAAAGTCTATATAGAGCTCGGTGTCCGATTAGCCATCAAGGTTTTCCAAAAAAAAAAATCCCCGATCCGAGATCCAAGATCGTTAAAAAAAAACGTTGGGATAGAAAGTAAGCAAGCAACCGTGGGAAGTTGGAAAGTTGCCTCCCCGTGAGATGAGAGGATATGTAGGTCAAGGTACATACAGCAGGAAGTAGATAAGACTTACTTTACACGCGGCGCGCGTCAGACCACGTCCAATAGAGCCCACCGGAACGGGAGGGATGGGGGGGAAAAAAGGACGCCCGAAACGGGTGTCTTGTCGTCGCTTGGGCTTCGGGAGGTTGACGGTGATTGACGGTGGTGGTCGGGACGTCCGCCCCGTGACCGTCGGACTTGGCGAACAAGCTCGGCGCGGGCCGCTGGGTCGGCCGGGGTACGGGTCTGGTTTGCCAAGACTCTCTCTCGGAGACGAGTCACGATTAGACTTCATATGAGTACTCCGAACTGTACGTGGCGATATGTGTTTGTTTCTATTTATTCTACTGATTTCTTTTTTTTTCGTCTTCAAAAATGAATGGAATTTCGGTAATCGACAATAATAAAAATGATCAAAGAGTAGCACGTACTGGCTTTTGTAATATTCATGTCTCAATCAACTATGGATAATCGGCGTACTGTACTGTGCACATGCTTGGGGAACTTCCGCTCCAATCACGTTTTAGAACAGTTCAATCGTGTGCTCTTGGCTCTATTTAGATGCGGTAGTCCGTCGAAGGGAGAGAAACGTAATTGAACAGAATTAATAGTCCTTGAAATTCAAGTAAAGACGCTGTCTTGGATTCAATTACACAGAGAATAAGGAACCGACATCTTTCCAGTGACATTGGTGACCCTCCTTCCAACCCCACACGCATCATCTCACTCAGGTATGTCCGCCTCGCTACATCATCGAGCCGTACAAACGACCATAAGAGCCAAGCACGCCAAAGGGATAGATACAAACATTTGCCAGTTGCTCGTGTGAACGGGTATGACAAGAGTCGTGTCGATAGCATGACAGTACTAAACAGCCCTGAGATCTCCCTTCCAATGAAATCACACAATGATTTTTCAAACCTCCCAAATTATGTCCTTTTGGATTTCGAAGGATTATTTGCGAGTAAACAATCAAACAAACTAACTAAAAAAATATATCGTCGGTCATAGAATGCTGTCGAGTTTGCCTTCGGCCTTGGCCTCCTTAACCTGATCGAAGACCTACAGATATGTTAATAAAAGAGAACATACGAGAGCCATGTTCTCCGCCTACTCACCTTCAGCATCTTGTTCCTAGCACCAAGGGCATTCACTCCGCGCTCCTCCAGTCCCTTGTCATCGAGCTCGATCAACTCAGTCCACTTGAGATCCTTGAGGTTTTCGGTGTACTTGTGCAGACGTAGAGACCTAAGCCAAGCTGGAATGTCCTGCAAGAGCTTAGGATCGGTTGGGTCCTCTGGCGGCTTCGAACTGCCCCGACGGCCCCGAGGAGACCGGCCGCGAGTAACCTCGGAGTGGTCTGAAAGGTAGCCCTCATGGCCGCTGAGACCGAACTGGCCCAGTCCGAGCGCGCCCAGCCCGTTGGCCATCAGAGGGTTGTTAGGATCATACGCAGCCAGGAACCCATTGTTCTGCGGTGAAGTAAATGGCATTGGACCCAATGCGCCTCCCTGCATCGCCAGTCCCGGAGAGGTAGGGCGCGAACGACGACCTGCCATCGCAGCCTGCTGCTGAGCCTGGAGAGCTGCAATCTGCTGGGCGTTCAGAACCTGACCAGCGTCATTGACCATGACAAGATTCGTGGCGGGGATGTTTGCTTGCGTGAGCCCTGACGAGAGAGCCTGGTTGTTGTTGCTGGTGTTATTGTTGTTGTTGTTCGAATTCTTTCCGTGTCCATCATTGGATCGAGCACGACGGTACTTGCGAGCATCATCAAGAGCGATGCGATTGTTCACTGTGGACAATGCCGCCAGCTTCATGGCGGTCGCATTGGCGACCATATCCGCTTGGGAAACTGCAGCCTGCTGCTGCTGGCTGAAAGTTGCCGTCATCGGAGTGTTCGCCATCGAAGCCCAGCTGGCATTTCCAAGGTTATAAGGGGACAATAGAGGAGCTTCGGTAGTGATTTCCGGCGCAGTGATAGTAGTGCTCTGCACATTGGAACCCGACACCTGATTGGGACGAGGAGAAAGCAGACCGGAAGACGCAGACGGTTGACTGAACTGACCCATCGGCTGCGGTCCCGATGAGGACTTGGGACGGGCAATTGGAGGCTGAGGGTCAGAAGTACGCTGACCCCATGGAGAAGAAGGTGGCTGCCCCAAATTCTCTTTGTTGTTGTCCGGGGTGGAGATGGTGGGCGCGACAAGTGAACGGTCTCCGAAAACAGCACTATTGCGGTTGGAAGGAGGAGCATTGCCGGTTTGCTGAGTAAACTCGGCCTTTTTCTTGGCGATTGCAGCGGCTGCATCGGGGAACATGGCATTGATGGTCGAGGAATCGAGACCCGAGTTGCGCTTGGCACCAGGAGAAGGAGGAGGGCGACCGATGGAGTTACGCGAACCGCCGTCGATGTTCAGTTTGGACATGGCGTCGTTCAGGCGGTTGGACATTGGATCTGAAATTAATCAGCATCTCTAAGAGCTGTAAGACGGCAGAACAGGGCTTGTTTACCTTTCTCCCCGAAATTGGCGGGCGATAACACTCCGGACATAGGATGGTTTTTGGCCATCTGCTGTAAGACTTGGATGAAGAAGCGGATCTGTACTTGAGTAGTCTGCTGTAGCAGCGCGTAAAGCGCCGCTGTTCTCTCCGCTTCGCTCAGGACACGGAACCACTGTTCGATGGCGCTGAGCTCATCCTTAAAGTCTTGGTCCAGCGTGGCGGCAGCCATTTCCTCAAGCGTCGTTTCGTATTGGTCGATATCCGCTATCCACTGCTGCGCAGCACGATCGAGAGCGTCGTCCGCGTTTCCCTGCCCCTGAGATTGCTGGTTGTAAAAGACCTCGGACGAGGGACGCATGGTGGTGCGGGAGGAGAGAGGAGAAGGAAACCCCGACATATCCGCGGAGGCTCGAAGCTGGTGGGAGCTGCCCAGGTTACGTGAGGACGAAGGAGGGCGGAGAGAGGACTTGGAGGCCTCCGGGGTGCTGTTGCGATTCCCGATGATGTGGCTGGCCATGGCGGTTTAGTGTGTGTTACAGCGTCAGACGATGAAGGTCGAACGGCGGTAGTCCAGAACGGTGTGATGAACAATAGACACAGATAATATTACCGCAAAGCTCCTGCAGCACCTGCTGAGTTTCGGTGGGTTCTGAGGATAAGTTCGAGAAGAATTGAAGATAATCTTCGTCTTGAAGTCGAGGTCGTCGGCGGGAAATCCCTGCAAAGAGATACTTCCAATGGCACGAAACCCGACAGCAAACGCTCTAGGCGATGGCGATTAGAGCACAGGCCAGTCCAGTGGCTGTACAGATCGATTCGACTGCCAGAGCTGGGATCGAATCGAAAGGTGTCAGAAGGGGGGATGGAAGAGGATGGTCCGGGGGCGGCTAGGCCAGTATTAAGAGCGAGTTGCTGGAACGAGAGGATGTCAGGACGGACAGCAGTGTGTCAAACACAGCAGAGCAGAAGCCCTGGGCATCAAGAGAAGGAAGAAAAGAAGAGAAGACGGCCGGTTGGGGGAGAAGGTGAGTGTCTGAGGTGTGGGGTGGAGGGAGAGAAAAAAGGAGAACAAACTGGTTGCGCGAGGCTGTTCCGTTGGGCGGATGGAGAGGAAGAAGAGATGGAAGCGTGGATGAAGCGAACGGAGCCGTCCGGCCAGACCGACGGCGATGCACAAACGCCCGACAGGCCCTCCAGACGCGCCTCTCGTCGCGACCTGGGCCTCTTTTCTATTTTCTTCCCCTCTTCTTACCGCTTCGAGGCCTGGACTGGCGATCCTGGCTTGTCTGCTTGCTCTTTTCAGTCTCCCTGCACGCGCCACACCCGACCGGCCTGCGAAACAGGCGCTGCTCGCCGGGTGGGGATGTTGCTATGAATAAAGAATTCTGGACCTTCCACCACCGAGATCTACAAAGAGCCTCAAGTGGACACGGGCGCTTACCGGCCTTGGTGCACCCAGATACCCATGTCATGACCTGCGCCAGATGAATCTTTGTCCGTATCCCGTCGCCTTTGCTTAGTTTCACCAAGTATTTCGAAATCTCTGCAGGAAGTTTGGGAGCGGCTGACGGATACTTGCAGTCGCATCTTCCAAAACGAAGTAGAGAGATCCAATCCTCGATGTACATGCGAGGTGTCTGTCCCACTGTGTCTCTCACTTCACTGCATTCTACTCTGCGCAAGCTCTGAATATCCTGCAGAATCTCCATTGTTTCCATGGACCCTCGCCATTCAGACGGTCTAACAAAAACCAAGATTCTGGAGGATAAGTCGAATCTAATATAGCACCGATTCTTTGCCATGATGGATGATCCAGGGGATTTCTCGGATCAGAATCCCTCTCAGGAGATCGTGTATCCAGATATCGACGAGACCGTCCAGTATCCTTGGCAAGGGACCCGGCAGCACAATGCACCCCAGGCTCCTCAGCAGCCCGATGCGTCTCAAGCTGCGACCGCCTCGGTAATAGACCCCAATTTGTACAAGGGTCTTTTCTCCGGCGCTGTTCCTGAACCGACGGACCGGGACATGTCCAGCGAGTACGCAGAAGAATTGTCCCCTGCGAAAGGCAAGAGACGATTTGATGAGACGTTTGATGCCGGTGATTCATCTGAAGACCCCACATTTGACCTCTCGGAAGAGGAGAGCTCGACGTAAGTGTGCCTAGATCCCTTCAGGCTCGTTATCTGCATCTAACCGCAGACAAAGTGACGAGGAAATGTCCGATGTGGGCGATGAGGATTTGGAGGACGAAGATGGCTTTGGTCCAAGGCGGCGACGTCGCAGAGGCGCTGGCCGGTTCTCCGGTCGGTTTGGCGCCCGCGGTGGTAAGGGCATTAAGAGAGGACCGCGTAAGCCTCTGGAACCAAGTCCAGAGTTCAAGTTGCTGCATTCGGAGGCTACGTCGGCTTTCATTGACGGAGACTACGAGCGAGCCACCGGCCTGGTAAAGCGGGCAATCCAGATTAATCCGGAGATGTTTGCCGCCCATTCGTTACTGTCGGAAATCTTCCTGGCTCAAGGTCAGAAAGACAAAGCGTTGGCAGCACTGTTCAATGGGGCTCATACTCGGCCCAAAGATCCCACTGTTTGGATGAAAGTAGCGAGATTGATTTTGGAACGCGCTGGTGAAGATCGGCAAGCAGCATTGAACGATGTGATTTACTGCTACAGTCGCGTTATTGAAATCGATCCGAAGAATTACAATGCCCGATTCCAAAGAGCTGCAATTTATCGTGAACTAGGCTATAATGGTAGGGCTGCTACTGAATACGAGAGAATCTTGAAAGAGCTTCCACACAACACTAGGGCTCTTCGACACCTTGCTGAGACGTACATTGATCTCAATGACGTCCAAAAGGCTGTGGATCATTATACGGAAAGCATCAACTATTATATGTCTTTGGATTTAGATGAGGCAACCGACTTCTCTTGGTCCGATGTGAACATATATGTTGAGCTGTACAGCTTTCTGGGAAAGTACGAGGAGGGATTACGAGTCCTAAAATCATTGTCCAGATGGCTTCTCGGCAGGAAGGAGGACGTAATGTGGGAAGACTTCCATCAGGATGACCGAGAATGGGATGCGGACGACTTTCCTCGCCGTATAAAAACCGATGGTTACGAGCCAGGACTCTATCCTCGAGATTCTTATGGGCTTGGCCTTCCACTCGAACTTCGGATAAAGCTGGGTCTATTTCGACTGAAGATGGGATATGAGCATAAGGATGAGGCCTTGGTACGTCAGCTGAGAAGTCACGTTTGTCATTCTACACATTTCCTGACACGTTCTTGCAGCACCATTTTCAGTGGTTGAACCCCGAAGACACCTCTCCCGGTGCGAGGCTTTACGACTACGGCGACCTCTTTAGGGAGGTTGCAGACGCGCTCAAGGAAGTCGGCTTATATGAAGATGCTCTTAGATATTACGAGCCACTTCAGCACACAGATGAATACGCTGATGTTAGTTACTTCATGGCCATGGGCGAGTGTTCCATGAACGTCGGGAAGCTTGAAGAGGCAGAAAATTGCTACCTCACAGTCGCGGAACACGATTCTAAGAATATGGAAGCGCGTGTTAAACTGGCAAAACTGTATGAGAGTATCGGGATGACCGAGCAAGCGTTCAAGTACGTCAACGAAGCAGTGCTTCTGGGCCGGCAGGAGACGAGGAGAAGTCGTCGACGAAGACGAGATACCAGGCTGGAGCAATTGGCAAGGGAGTTCAAATCAACAGAGTTAGCTCCGGAAGGGGTAGAACCAAGGCCTATTGCTCCGAAGCCCCTCCCTCCCGGCGCTCCTGCCCCCACGCTCACCACCAGCAGTGCGGCTGCCACAGCTCGAAGACGCCTCGAGCAGGAGGATGTCGAGGAAGAAGGGCTTCAACACGTACAATATCTGTACTCTGTAATGATGCGATTACGGCCCAAGATGAGAGAAGGCGACCCGGTAGCCACGGAAGATTGGTTAGATATCGCAGATGCCCTGCTGCGTGACTTCCGGTCGAATCGAGTCTTCTACCCGCTACAGAAAAACATGGTCTTTCTGGGATACTCCAGAGAAGCTCAGAGAAGAGCAGGGCAATACAGGCACAAGACTTTGATGGACGAAATGCAGGAAATGGCCGGTCGCCTTCAAGAGTCACTGGGTTAGTGAAATATCTGCTCTCCAAAGTTTAAGCTATATCTCGTTCGTTCAACGTGGACTGATGATGGTTGCAGGCAACATACCGGAGGAACCACTGCAAACCGCGATCCCAACAGACTACCATGGCATCTCTTTCGATGAGTGGCTTGATATATTCCTTGAATTCGCCCTTGTCGTTGCAGGACAAGGCGAAGCCGAGGAGGCATATGATACCCTGGCTGCAGCTGCAGATGCCAGCGTCTGGTATCACTCACGTCCCAGCACCCGTCTGATCCATGTCTGCTGGTTTAGTAAGTTAACACTTCTATTATATGGTCGTGGAACCATTTTTACTGATTGAAATCCACAGCGTGTGCCCTTCGACTGCGGGACGAAGAGACACTCGCAAATGAAGCCCGCTGGTTCATCAAAGAATACCAATTCGTCACTGACACCTACCGCCTCTTTGCCATGCTCAGCCGCCTCTGCGGCGACCCGCACAAATCCATCTTCCACTCCTCTCCGAACATGAAGTTCATGCTCCGCCAGATCAAGGCCATGGACTACACGGTCCCCGAGGACCCATCCCGCCCCAAACCCGTGAGACACACCCGGCAGTCAGTCTACCAGGAGCGCGCCTCCCTGTCGACCCGCGACGAGCTGGGCGAGGCCATCCCGGCCGAGGAGCTGGACGTGGCGCTGCTCGTGCTCTACGGCCACATCCTCTACTCGGGCAACAGCTTCTACCCGGCCCTCAACTACTTCTTCCGCGCGTACGCGCTCGACAGCGAGAACCCGGCCGTCCTGCTTTCCATCGCGCTCTGCTACATCCACCATTCGCTCAAGCGCCAGTCCGAGAACCGGCACTACCTGATCGTGCAGGGGCTGTCGTTCATGCACGAGTACCGCCGCGTCCGGGAGAAGGAGGGGTCCCTGCTCCAGGAGAGGCAGGAGATGGAGTTCAACTTTGCGCGCGTGTGGCATACGCTCGGGCTGGCGCATCTCGCCGTCGAAGGGTACCACCGCGTCCTGGCGCTCGGGGAGCAGATCCAGCTGGAGTCCCAGCGACGGTTGGAGAAGCAGAAAGAGAGCGTGGTGGCAGAGGCAGAGGCAGAGGAGGAGGAGGAGGCAGACGGCATGAGGATGGACATCGAGGAGCAGGGTAGTAAAAAAGAGCCGTTCTTCGTGGAAGATTTCACCCGCGAGGCGGCCGTGGCACTGCAGACGATCTACGCGCTCAGCGGCGATCTATCCGCGGCTAAGGAGGTCACAGAAAAGTACCTCATCATATGAATCCTCGAATTTCCCTGCTGGATGCTGTTCTTTTTGGGAATGACATGTACAGTACTTACAGTCTTTAAGAGGTCACGTGATATCATGTATGTGTATTATCTTGATGCGTGAGCACCCGGTTTGGTTAGGTCAGGTAGATACCATGTATGAGTAATGTACAGTATGCGCATGTGCATCTGAATATCAGACCCAGAATATGACATTGAAGAACTGCTCCAAACCTGAGGTCAGCCTAGTTAGCCTTCCGCCTTCCGCCTCGACCCTGACGACACCCATGAAGTAAAAACGAAGAGCTCAATGGGTAAACAGCTCAAAAGGGGAGAAAAAGGGATACGCCGGACCTTTTCCAACCCCCAAAGTTATTTTTTAAGTAGACACCATCCTCACCATCCCAACCACAAGATACAGCATGAAGACACGACAGGGGTTTTCAATTCAGTTGAGCGGACCCCCATCCTCTTTGTCTCAGAGCATTGACAATCGAATAAAAACGAAATGGGACGAATCAAATGCAGAATACATGTAGACATGCAGCCGGCGAAGCATGTGGTGTTTGTGGGCAGTAGTAATTTTATATAATACAAACAGCTTGAGAAAAAAAGATCGGAGAAGAGAGACAGACAGGGTATCATAAGCTATATTCGCGCCAGTAAAAAAAGAAGGTAAGCATGGGAAACAAGGTAAGGGGGAAAAGGGGGGGGGGGGGGGGAAGAAAACATCAAATCTATACATACGTCTCATCGTTATCGAGCGATGTGTGTACTGTACTACGATTTGTTTCGTGGATATCTGTATTGATGCGAGATGAGTACCCACGCAGCAATAGCATAGCATAGCAGCCCCCTGCAAGCCACTACGTCATCTGTCGTTGTCAGTAATTGGTTTCCAACGCCCTGGGTCCTGGATCGCGGAAGCAAATCTTATCGCGGCCGACACCTTGAAAGGGAGAAGGGAAACTCATTGGTCTGAACCCACAGCTGTACCTGAAGAAAGATGCAGCCGGCTTAAATAGGAAATGTTGTGATGTGACCCCCGGTGTTTTCACTCGCTCGTCATCGTGTCATCGTGACTATAGATATCTGCATCATCGAAGAAAACGGCAGACTGCCGTCTCATCTCCTCGAAGAGACTGCTTCGCCTCTGATTGCGAGGGGCCTTTGGCTGTGATGGATCTTCTGTAGGCAAATAGTCCGGCACGTCCAAATAGCGTGACCCGTCCCTCCGATCTTTGTCTGGAGAAGGTTGACGCTCGGCCGTAGGATCTGAAGGACGGCTATCCGCGCGTTCCTGATCAGCAGCCTGGAGACGCCGTGATATCAGAGGTGACATTACGCGACCACCCGTGGGGGAGGTCCGCTGCAGTCCATTCATGATCTGGTATTCGACTTTCAACCTATTCTTGATAAATTGAATTTTGGGAAAAGTGCTCTGCTGGCCCACGTGCAGCATACGTGCTAACCGTTGCGGACTTGGATCAGAAAGGATGTTCCAGAAATCCGAGGCAGTAGACTTGGGCCAGATTGTGATCGTGCCGCTAAATCGTTGCAGCCAGACCTCACTCCAGTCTTGACCCAGCGGTCGCGGCAGCAGCTCAAGGTGTCGGAGCACTCTGAGCCATTTATTCAAGTCGAGCTTAATATACTGTTCTATTGCTGACCCGAGGAAGCCGCCGCGCCATCCTCGTCCTCTACGATGCGTCACAGGCCGACCCACCGTCCCCCGGGAGCTGAAGAAAAAGAGGTTGATGTGAGGATTTACCTGAATCTGTCAGCATATATATATACTAAGGGAGATCTAAAAGACCAGCGATCGTACCTGGGAGACAATGGTAAAATTGACATTGAAGTGTAGATTCAGTGCTTTGATAGGTATATCGGTTCGAAGACTACCATCCTTCCACTTATGCCCGAAGGAGTATGGAGCCAAAGTACCATCGCGTTTCTTCATCATCAGTACTACCGGGTTCAAGATCCCAGGCACAGCAGCAGAAGCGATCACCGCGCTCCAGATCACGCAGTCAGGAGATGTCAAATGATTCGCAAGAATAGTCGGGGAATGGGGATCCGAAGGCACGCAAGACACGTTCAGGATACGGCCTGTGCGCTCATATGCTTCACGGAACGTTGTCGAACCTCTGCAAAACCAGCTGCACTTTCGAGCCCAGTCCATTGTATCGAACCTAGCACCGGTCCGCCACCAGCGCTTTACCCATGCTGGAAATTCCTCCTCGCAGGCTTTAATTTTATGCGCCAGGGCAGGTACGAGGAGTTGCTTCAGTTCCTCGTCGGTTCTGGTCGCAACAAGGGCAGCGACGAGAGCTCCGCCAGACGTTCCCGATATGATCTCCGGCAGCACCCCATTATCCAGTAAGGCCTTCACGACGCCGAAATGATAATACGCGAAAGTGGCGCCTCCAGAAAGACAGAGAGCTGTGCGGCCAAAATTCGTATCAAGATGCCTAAAATGCCGGTACTTCTCTTCATCTGAGAGCAGCTTGCTGTTCGTCAGAACCTGGATCGCAGCGTGCACCTCGTCGATGTATTCCTGGACGAGATCTTTAGTGCCAGAGTATGTCTCGCTGTAGAGTCGGGGATTTTCCACGCCGACGAAGTTGTTTTTGACGCAGGCTTCCAAGAGTGAGCGTAGCTCTTCAATGGCTGGCACATCGCTTGCGCTGACACGTCCATTTTGCAATTCCTTCTCCGCTTCCCGCCTCACTTTCTTCAGTTGCGCGACCACCTTGTTGATGGTCAGGTGGTCGTAGTATGCGTACTCGTCCTGCTTCTTCCACTTGTCGTTCCCGAGGTATGCGTCGAGGGCTCTGGCAGCCCTCAGCCAATCCGCATAGTTATTCGTCGCATGTAGCGCCTTTCTGAGTCTTTCCCTCTCACCGGTCCAAGTGACGAAATTTTCATATAGATAGATGTATAAGCGCGTTATAAGGTATGCAATGCTGAGCACCGTGAGCCAGCCAAGGACGATGAGGAGGAACGGCCACTTCAGGATGACATAGAGCACGCCTTCCCTCGTCTCATCCTTGCTTCTCTTGGAAGCTTTGCGACGCTCTCGTGGTTTTCGGACTCGCTGGTGGATGGGGCGCCAATCGTTGATGGCGACTAGGGGCGATGCCTCCGGAGCGTTCAGCGCCTTCTCGAATTGGCGGAGGTCGTCTTCGTCGATGAATTCGGTCTCGAAGTCGGGAAGAGCGTAAGGGTCGTACTCATTGCGCCACGTCGACTTGTCTCCAGAGCTCATGGTTGGGCGAGGCTCATGGTGAACGAAAGAAGGGGGTTGTGCTGGACGGCGCTGTGTCTTCTCGTCGACATGATGCGCGTGCGTTGGGGAACCGCGGCCGCGAACATGGGGCAGCGATGACGCCTGCAGGCACGCAGCCGCCGACGTCAGGTGCCCACCAGCCACAGACCCCATACTCTGACCTCGGCGGCGCCACGCCGGGCACGGGATCTGTGGCTGGTGCCCGAACCGCGCCGACCCCCGAGTGCGCGACGCTGCGGAGGAAGGCGCAGAGGCCGAGGCAGCCCCGCACCCGACAGCGCCAGCACTGAGCAGGATCCCATGTCGGCCCGTGCTTCCCAAAATGGGCTCGTTGACTCGTCACAAAGCAAACGGTTGCACAGCGCCCGCATCTCGTCGAGTCGTCCCCCACCTGGGTTTCGAGGCGTCCTCTGGAAACCACTTCAATTCAACAATAGTTGGCTCATACCGCTCCATCAGGCTGATCTGCCAACTTGCAAGCTTTTTTCCCCCCGTCACGGGCTGGAAGACTCAAAGTGAAAGCAACGTCGAGGGTGACGCGATGGCAAGGTCCGCGGTCGACCGATCTTGTGTCCAGGAACTCCTGACCGCAACGTCTTGCCTGCATGACGATGCGCAGGTCTTCAGATTCGAGAAGCAGCTCCGTTTGACATCATCGATGGCACTGGAATGGGGTATGTGCACTACGGAGTACGGGGTATGACGATATGCGCGAGGCATCGTCATCGATTCCTGGCAGCCTCACTCAGTAGCAGTGAATAATAGCGAAGATAAATTCCGTACAGACGGCGCAGTAGATGACCTGTGCTCCAATCGCTACACAGTAAACTTTTTTCGTAACCGAGTTTCGACGGAGTCAGAGACGGAGCCGCAGATCATGTCGCTAGCGGCCAGCTTCTCAATGCTATCGTAGAAAAGGGAAAGACTACGTGGGATGATGCACGCAGGATATGCTCAAGGTATGGCCGAGTCAAGCAACAGGCGTCGCGCGCCGCAGGAACCGGCATCCAATAACCTTGCTTGTTGGTGCCGTGATAGCGCACGGCCGGCTCTGATGGGCTGTGTGGTCAACACGCCTGTCCGTTGTCCACGGGGGAGGGGGCGAATGAGAGCAAATACGCATGGCGACTTGCATTGCATCGCTAGTGCTAGCGATCGCAGCTAGCGCTAGTAGTAAATTGCCCTAGTGTCAGTCAGATCATGATGTGGGAGCGTACGGAACACGGAGTACCGAGGACAGCCTTCCGCCTACCTCTCTGGATGCTGTTCGGGAATTATCATCATGATCCTGTCACACATCAGATAATAGCAATTTCGGTAGCCTCTTGGCCAAGAGACACTTTGTTCTCCGCCCTGATATCATGTCATCTGACAACAAGGTGTTGTTATCAGCGCGCCGCAGCCACATGTCGTACATGTCTCCACAGGACCTCACTCGTAACGGGACTAGGACCAGAACCATACTACTGAGCACGGGGCATCACAATTCTACCCTGGGACTCCAGCCTTCGGGTTGTCTCCGCTACTCCACCACGCAGGACAGTGATCTCGCCGCTCGGTCGACCTTGGAATTCTCTTCGGGTGCCTTGCCTACCTATCGGGTGATCCTCAGTCACGGGATCAAGGCAAATGCTGGAACGATTGAAACGCGTTGGTATCAGAATTGCGTCCGGTCCCATGGTGCCGATCGTTTCGCCTTGGAGAAGTATGTGGAGACCACCTCGTCACAGATCTCCGTCCTGCTCACTTGGCTCCACACTCCAGTCCGGCGATTAATTTTCCACGCCATGGAAGGTAGGAGTTGTCATATCACTTGCCGGATATGCACCATGCCCGTTTCAGAAAATCAATCGCCTCCATGTGCATCTACTCCGTAAACAGCCAAATAAATCAAGAGGATGGATTCATACGCAAATCTCTACACCGCTTTCGCCATACCAAGAGGCTGTTGTTGGAGATCGTGCCTCCTAAGGCGGCATAAACGATGTCATTGCGCCTAGCAGAATGCGACAAAAGAACGATGGCGGTATCTAGATGAAGACGCTCATTCGCCGATCATGCATAGGAATGGAGGGGTAGCGCGCTGTCCTCTCAGAGATCACCTACTACTGCAAGATGCTGTCAAGCACATGCGACTGTGTAACCATGGGCTAAAAAATGAAGGATGCAATAACCCCGATGTGCACTCGTATGCAGTACACTCTGTATTTGCGCAGTAAGTCATCTATACAGGGCCTTATGAATGCGGACTGTTGGTCGGTGTCCACGTACCGTTGTCCGTCCGGCTGATCATTATTATTATTATTGATCACATAGGATGAAGAAAGGTCGCCGCGGGTCACAGGCAGGCGGGGTAGTAATGTTTCGAAGAGGGCGTCCGGAATGATGCCAACGAGAATTTCCCATTATGGAACCGGGCGGGAAGGGGGACGAGGAATGTGGTGGGATGGAAGGAGAGCGGTGTGGGAGATGGAGGGGAGATAAGTTGATGAGCGGAAGGTGATGGATCAGCTTGCCCATGGATCGCGGGCTCACCCGCGGTGGTCACTTGATACTAGATCTTGTGTGCTTCGCTCTGAGGAATAATCATAATGTCAGCGGGTGGTATCCGAAGCGAATCGGAGCGGAGAGACGACCGTCGGACCAGCCTGCTGAGAAGGGGAGTGTCTGAGAAGAGATTTAAACGCAGTCTTGGGGACCTTGGACACATTTCTGGGGCGGCATGCCCGGTGCATGATTCGTCCTGCGGTATCTGCTTGCACCCATCCTCATTGTACCACAGAGTCAGCGGGCCAAGAGGGCCAAACACCGGCCGGGAGCCCGTCTCCCGCCCCGTCGCCCTCTCCGTGTCTTAGACCGGCGTGTGGCTGCTGCGCGACGTGCTGCTGGTCGGGATGCGCTCGACGTCCCAGGGCCGAGCAAGGACACTTCCCTAGCGCGATGGGCCGCGGCACCCAGGAGAGCATTGGAGACGACAATCACCATCACGCCAACCACCAACCGCCGTGGTGGCCCTGCAAAACCCCGTCCGGCAAAGTCTACGGGGCCGTGGTGGCCGGGCCAGCAGCACTGTCCGGAGTAGGGACGCGCTCGCCCCTCCATGGGTCGCCACCAGCCGTTTGGTGTATGGATCAGTCGTAGCGCTTCTCCGTACCAGCAGCAGTGGTCGAGCACGCCCGATGCCCAGGGACTAACTGCGGAGGAGAATAATAATAACTGCTCCGTACACTTCTACTCCTTTCTCTTGCATTGCATCTCGTTGCTGCAGCTGCTACTCGCCCTTGGCGCGCCTCTGGACGAGCGTGGGCTATCGCTATCTACCACTCTTCTCTCCGCCTTGACCCTAAACCCTCGACGCCTCCAGCTCTGCTCCCCTTCACCTGTTCTTTTTTTCTCCAGGGTCCCTGAGGCTTCAGCTGATTCCGTAAGCCCGTGTGCCACGCCCAGCTAGCCTCCGAGCCACCGTCTCTGAGACGTGAATACAGTACAGTTTCGGTGCTCTCCTTCCCTTCACCAGCCCTCCTTCGGTTCACGGTTTGTCCAGGCGACAGCGCCCACGCTGAAGTTGGAGCAACACAAATCAGCCACCTGTCGAAGGTCTCGTGAATCGGTCTGACGACGCCTTAGTATAAATTCGCTAGGTATCCCACTTTCGCTACCGTTGACCTGTACCGTTTTCGCGTTTCCCACCCCTCCTCCCTCCCCCCTGCTGTTATTGCATGACGCCTCCCTGGAAGGGGGTAAATAAGAAAAGGGGAGGGCAGCCGGGTTGCTAACTCCCCGTCTCTCCAGGTCGTCGCGGCTCCCTCGTTGCTCCCGGGTGATCACAAAATGTCGACTCCTGCCCGCGTCATCCTGTGTGTTCCTTGAGCGCCCTTCTTCAGAGTTCTCCTGACTGGGCGTTGTTTCAATCGTGCGAAACGAACTTCATGATGGAGAAACTAAACACTGAAGATGGGCAGCTCTTCATCAAGGTTCGTATAGGCTAGCAGCGGACCCCCTCATTCCTGTCCTGTTGTTTTCCCACCCCTATATGCCATTTGCGATGGAATCTGATTTTCTCGTTTCATGACAGAACCTCGCCAGCTTCGTACGGACCCACGAGAAGGCTCTGGCCAATGCCCTGCAACTAAGACGCCAGAGTTCCAAACATGCGCAGTCCTCCCGCCCGTCGACGGGGTTGTCCCCCACAAATTCGAGTGGATACTCTCTCTCTTCTACGTCCTCCACATTGGCTGCTGCGTTGCGCCTCCCTTCCCTTAGCATCAAGCCTGCCAAGCTTACGCTGACTCCCCACCACCTTTTTTACCTTCTTTCCCGTTTTGAGGACCTCTCAATCCAGGTTGGCCCGATGAGCGTCAGGCTGGAGAACATTCACACTGAGACGGCGCCGTCCTACGTGTCGTTTCTAAACAAACCGCAGCGGTCCAAGGGCGATAGAGATTCCATCCACTCAGTGTCAAGTGTCCGCAGTGTCATGACTGGTATCAGTGCCCTCTGGTCGTCGTTTGGGCTTGGATCCAAGGATTCGTCAAAATCAGAAAAGGCCAAAGCCGCCATTGAGGCTGATCTCAAATACCTCTACTCTGCCTTTACTAAAATCCCGTGTCTGCGTTTAGCCCCAGACCATCGGGCTCGTCTGATACGTGGATATGAGGAGTTTCCCTTCGATACTGCCGTGCCCCTCCATTGCTTCAAAAACCTGACTGCCCTAGAAATTATCGATATAGACTTCCGGTCGTTCTTCGGCTGGGACAGGCTCTCCGAGCAGCTGCGATCCCTGACGGTGAAGAGGGCAAATATCGATGATCCTGCAGAGCTGCTGACGAGTGTTGTGTTGGATGACATTGATAAACGACGACGACGGTCGTCGAAAACGCAGCCGTCGCCTATACTCGGATGGAGCGGTCATGAGAACTCCCAACCTGTCCAGAGATCTGAACTTTCCAAATCCACCCCAGCCCCTGACTCGCCCACAGCAGATGCAGGCTACGGAACAAGTGCTAGCCCAGATGCGACATCCATAGACAGGGGCGCGTCTGAAGGTGCAAAGGGCCATAGGCGCACTGGGAGCATCTCCCCAACACGCCCTACAAGCTCTAAGCAGTCAGGCCATCGACAAACTCGCAGTACCTCTTCAAGACTCAGACGTTCAGGCTCAGGTAGTTCGAACTCTAGTGATAGTGGCTATCGAAATGGAAGCTCCTCCAATCTCTTGGCTGGCTTTCTCCCGCCATCAAAATGGCGATTTCTGCGACACCTTAGCCTAGCAGACAACTCTCTGACTTCTATCAGTGTGGCTAGCCTCGCTCCGGTGGCTAATACACTACACTCGTTGGATCTGTCATCCAACCTCTTTACTGAGGTTCCCGACAGCCTAGCGTCTTTGGTGTCTTTGAGAGCACTGAATCTTTCAAACTGCATGATAGATTCCCTACACTCGTTGTCCAAGAACCCCCTGCCTGCCATTACTGCTCTGAACCTCCGTGGTAACCGTCTTCGATCCATTGCAGGCATCGAAAGACTACCTTCTCTGGAGCGACTGGATCTCCGAGAAAACAAGCTTTCTGACCCGACTGAAATCGCCAGGCTTACCAGCATCCCTGAAATACGGGAGATCTGGGTGTCTGGAAATCCCTTTACTAAGACACACTCTGGGTATCGTGTTGTCATCTTCAACTTGTTTCGCAGTACCCCAGGCTATTCCGAGGATATCATCATAGATGGAACCGGCCCGAGCTACTCCGAGAGAAAGCAGCTTGTAGATCGAGCAGCTGAACCAGAGAGCACCCCTGTTGTGCGACCAACCGTACCGGAGGATCCTGTGATCGTGAGTAAGGTGGCAACTACAGTTGTCCAGAGCTCCCCAATGACTGAAGCTGGGAGAGAGTCAGAGGAACGACCGGGCCCGAATGTTTTCAAAAGCGAATACGCAGTTGGATCTGGTCGTCGAAAAAAAGGTCACCGGCGACGGATCGTCGAGCTTTCGCGGGAGGGTCCCTCCAGAGCTGAAGATCTCGGTATTACCGATGCTGTGAGACCCAAAACCCCGCAATTCCGATCTGCGGCGGCTCGATCCTCTGAGGTGTCTTTCAGCGAAGACCCCTCCCCGAAAACAGTACCCGAAGTAGCACGCTCCAGCCGAGATACTCCCGAGAAATCCTGCGAAAGTGAGGACACGCGTTTCCTCGATAGCGGAAAGAGCCGCCAGCTTCTTCCTGCCATTGAGGGCATTGACTGGAACGTGGGCGGAGACGTCTACCGACAGAGATTGGAAGCGCTCAAGAACGAGGTGGGAAGCAGTTGGCTTACTGTGTTAGGAGATGAAAACTGGGACACCAAGCACAAGGATATCCGTGTCCACCAGGCTACTTCTCATTTCACCCATCCACCGACCATCCCACCGGACTCCGTCACCAGGACAAGCAGCCAAGTCATCGTTAGCGGAGGCCGTACCTAAGATGATAAACAGATTCTGCCCGCTCTTGGTTTATATCCAGGGTTGTTGGACCATCCCAAATCCATTTTTTTACGACGAGAGTCAAATTCGGGCGGCATAGAAATACTCTTTCTTGAGTCGAAGACCAGCACCATGGCGGATTCTTTGCCAAAAACTCATTCAGCATTTGGTCGTCCTCAGTGACGTTCCCAAAAAGATACACGTGGTGGCTGTTTCTCTTCATCTTACGGTTTCCGGCATTTTCCAACTATACGAATTCCGTGCCAGCATTATACCACTCTTGCCGGCTGTATCATTTTCTTGCATTTGAGTGGCGTCATCCGGTTCTGCGATTACGGTGGTATGTGTGGTCATTTAATGCCGTTTTCCCCCCTCTCTTGTTTGTCTTTGCCGTCCGAAGTCGGTTCCATGTTCTGGGAGGTATCGTGAGAGATGTTGTCTTTTCTCTTCAGACCGCTTGTACTATACCTTGAATCCGGGCGGCTGCTGGCGTTGGGGTTGCATGGCATATGTTTGCTTTGTCTCTTTATGACCTTTGCTTCACGTCCTTATGAATGCTTCAAGTCTTCTGCCACGTTTGATGAAAGGTGTATATTTGGTCTCGAGACCAGATGTGGACTTACTTAATGCATGAGACATGAATGCTGAACCATTTACGATTTTCTAAATATAGTTTTCAACATCAACCGTAAAGCAGCGGTAAACCGCCGTAGGTTGTGGTTTTTACTGTAGGACGGAGAGTCTCAATAAAGTCAAGAAGCCTGTACTACCTGACTAAAAGCCGTCTCAATGTCTTCACGAAAGGCTCATTTAGGGACTGATGGGAGCTTGCCGCCGCTGTGGTTGGACAGCGTTCCCTTCGGGGCTGGGGCCTGGCGCGTCCAGGCGTGCTTGCTACTGCCCAACGAGAGGGCCGGAGAATCCCAAGAGGGATCTAGAGCTTCAGAGTGGCCGGAGCAATCGGTACTAGCGTGCTGCTTGACGCCGCAGTTCAACGGATTGATGAAAGGATGATCTGGAGTTGCGGAGGACCTGGAGAGCGGGAGAGCCGGGAGATGTGCAACGCTGACTGTTGAACAAGCAAAGTTTGGAAGAGCGTACGTAGGGCGGTTCTGGATGCGCGATGCGATAAGCGCAGGTTCCGGCCGTCGGAGGAGAGAGCACGCCTCGATTGCACACTTGATCGCTGGGATAAACAGGCCGCGGGAGCATTGTCTGACAGCAAGAAAGAAACTCGATCCGTGCTGCAGGCTTTTTGTGAGCGTTGTTCGGCGGTGGTGGTCGTGGCGGCTCCTACACTCTCCACCACCAGACGCGGGAAGGGGAGCTCCTCTCCCTCCCTCGCTCTCCCACAACTCAACTTGGCTAAATCCGCCCTTCGCTTTGCAACCCGTAACACCGCCCGGCCTTCCACTTCTCACCACCATCACCTCGCCTTCCCACCCCCCCGAGCCTTCTGTTCTCCTCGTCAGCGACCGTACATCGAGCATCATCGTCCGCTGGAGCCTTTTCTTGCTCTCTTGCGACCGCTGTGCCCCAAAGATCCTCACCCTGAAGATCCCTTGACCGTCGCCCAACAATCCCCTTTCCCCGCCACCGCGACCCGTGCAGAAGGTCAGAGACTTGAGCATTCTCTCCATCTGACGTCCTTTCAGAGTAGCAACAGAGACGCATCCATCCATCTCGGCTATCGCGTCCATCAACCAGCATCGACGAGTCTCTTCGGACTCTTAGGCGCCGTTTCACGCTCCCAGTTTTGCACAGGTTCAGCCCCAGTTGCATCACAGGTGTCATCCAAAACCTGCGGGAGCCGCACCACGCTCAGAGCCATCTCGCACAGACCGAGTGAAGGACATTCATAGGGTGCTGCGTTTCCCTGTCATTGGGTATTAGCACCAGGACCTTGGATTCGGAGGCCATTAGGCCTGTTACTCCCTTTGTCGAGTCTTTCCGGCAGGGCATCTTATCTTGTGAGTCTCACTGCACCCCTCCTAGGGAACGAAACGCGTCGACAGCGCGTCCTTTTCCACAACAAGCGAGCCAAACGCTCACTCGCAGACTGAAAATATCTAACTTTTGATTTTCGCCCTTTTCCAGCTTTCAGCAAACACAGTCCATCGATCTCAACGCGAGTTAACCGAGGCCTCCGGAAGCCAATCTCCCGCCGTTATCCCTCCCCCCCCCCCCCCCCCACCTTCCTCCCCCTTTCGCCGCAACCTCTTCTTTTTCCTCCCCTTCAAGTCGTTTGTTCCTGGCAGTAGCAAGTCATGGCTGACCAGGGCGAAGTGGATTTGGACTCCATCATCGATAGACTGCTTGAAGTGAGGGGTAGCCGGCCGGGCAAGCAGGTTCAGCTTCTCGAGTCGGAGATTCGCCATCTCTGCACCAAGGCTAGGGAGATCTTTATTTCTCAGCCCATATTACTGGAGTTGGAGGCGCCTATTAAGGTATATTATCGCACTCCCTTCGTGATTTAGGCACTTTTTACGCTCCGCCAACTTCCATTTGCCAGACCGAAGATCGCTGACTAATGTGCGATGGCTAGATATGCGGTGACATCCATGGACAGTACTACGATCTTTTACGCCTGTTCGAGTATGGCGGTTTCCCTCCGGAGGCCAACTACCTGTTCCTGGGAGACTATGTCGACCGTGGCAAGCAGTCACTCGAGACCATCTGCCTTCTGCTGGCGTACAAGATCAAGTACCCCGAAAACTTCTTCATCCTCCGCGGTAACCACGAGTGCGCTTCCATCAACCGTATCTATGGCTTCTACGATGAGTGCAAGCGGAGGTATAACATCAAGCTCTGGAAGACATTCACTGATTGCTTCAACTGCTTGCCAATTGCTGCTATCATTGACGAGAAGATCTTCACTATGCATGGTGGACTTAGTCCGGACTTGAACTCTATGGAGCAGATCCGTCGCGTCATGCGCCCTACTGATGTAAGTTTCCTCTCCCTTGATATGTTTCCGTTGAGGATCGGTCTACCAGGGTCTTCGAAAAGAAAATCATCCGAGCTTCGTGAAGCTCAAGGGTTGATCCGCTAACCACTATAGATCCCCGACTGCGGTCTTCTTTGCGACCTTCTCTGGTCGGATCCGGACAAGGATATCACCGGTTGGAGCGAGAACGATCGTGGTGTGTCCTTCACATTCGGCCCCGACGTCGTGTCGCGCTTCCTTCAGAAGCACGACATGGACCTCATATGCCGCGCACACCAAGTCGTCGAAGACGGTTACGAGTTCTTCTCGAAGAGACAGCTGGTTACGCTGTTCAGCGCGCCGAACTACTGCGGAGAGTTCGACAACGCCGGAGCAATGATGAGCGTTGATGAGAGTCTTCTTTGTTCGTTCCAGGTACGGGATTTCTGTGTCTCTGTATTCTCTATTTGTTGCCATACAAATTGCTAACATATGCTCCCTTGATTAGATCCTGAAACCAGCCGAAAAGAAACAAAAGTACGTCTACGGGGGCATGAGCTCAGGCAGACCCGTCACTCCTCCGCGAAAACAGAAGAAGAAGTAAATAAGGAATCATACGAGCTTTTCCATGTGCAACAGGTTCGGGCGGAGATAATCCCTTGTCAAATCAAACCACGCGAAAGAGACCAAGGCCAGAGCGACTCCGGGGGCATCCGTTGCCCATTCGACATTAATGCGTTTCCCAGTCGACCGCCGCAACGAGCAACCGCCACGCCGTGCAACCACTATATTTCCTCCAGGCTTTTCCGTATAATTGAGCTGAGTTGAACTGTTACTGCTGTCTCGGAAGGTACCTCCAGCTCCCTGCGGACCTAATTTCATCTTTTGTTTCTTTGTCATCCCGAGTTTTTCAACGGGAAAATTGGGAGCGGCGGACTGCGCATGTCTGTTTATCTCCGTTTACCTCTTGTCTTCCTGTCAGTGTAACGCCAAATTTGCAACGACATGTTCTTGTCTCCCAAAATTCCCAGGATCTCACTCAAGGTCCTTTTTACTATCCCCTTACCCTGCAAGCCATGCCAATTGCATACAATACCCATAAGCCATTACGATAATGCCCGGTAATGACTGCGTGACATGACAGAAACGACCTTCGGCTCGGAAAAAAATCCTAAGAAAACCATTGGGATGGGGAAAAGTCTTTAGGGATGGAGCGTCTGACGGGTCCTCAGTGCAGTTCAATCCTTGGCGTTCTCTCTATGTTCGGCTAGCGACTGGTTTATCTTTGTGTTAATGTGTGAATGGGAACTTGTGCATCGGTCGAAGGATGAGACTGTCCTAGTGGAATCTCGCAGAATGTCCTTTTGATCCTGGAAGTTCTTTCTTCAATGCAAAAGGGGAAGGGAGGGGTCAACGAACTGGTGCTTTGTCTTCGTTGTTCCTGACTTTCTGTCCACATTATCCCTTTGCGCATATACATCTGCAGATTTCCATTGGTCTCATCATCATCAAGTCTGGCGCGTCTCGCTTGTTACCTCTTTATTTGCTTTTTCTTATTCGCTCTCCATGTCTTTCTAAACAACTCGGGTTTGTTTGATTTTATTTTTTCACTTTTTTCTTTACCATTTCTGCTTCTGTTTCTTTTTTTCCCCACATTTTCTATGCGTGGTCAGTCAGTCAGGGCAAAGAACTTACAACAGAAACGTTGAGTCAGATTCGAGCAGAGAGCCTAGCCTTATCTCTTTTTGTTCGTGTCCTCCTAACCTAACATAACATTTTATGATTTGCGCACGCTTTTTTTTCCTTGTTTTTTTCCCAATGAAGAGAGAAAGAACTTTTGCGAGGTCGTCGTCACATTCACCCATTCTAACTAGCTAACGAACTAACTGCGTAAATGTAGCCATGACATGACATGACATGACGTGACGATAATAATCGGGTTCCCTTCGTCGGGGGGATGGATAGGGAATAAATCATAATCTGTGTACAGTACTATATTGTGAGAAATCGCCATATCCATTGTCAAAAATTGGAGACTTGGTTCCTTCCCTTCCTTTCCCTTGCATCCGGGCGCTTTTTCATACCTACCATATACATACCAAATTGTAGAACTGTACATTACTTGAACTTTGGTAACTTCTGTGTGAATACATGCTTGCTTTGCATGTAGTGTCGTCCACTTAGGTACATGTATGTACCTCCATATATATAACCAACTAGGTAGGTATGTATCCTTAGGTAGGGTAATTAGTCAAGAGTACTAAGGTCCGGTCCGGAAGAGTGGAAGATGACAAAGTGCAATAATTGCATGAGATAACAGTCTACACGTAGCAATGACTGTACTTATTGTCCTGTACAGAGCGTACCTACTGTTTTCGGTCTATGTCTTATCATTCTACGACAAGCTAAGGCACGGACAGCACCGAATAGATGGTCGAGTAAACCCGATCAGTTTGATCGCAAAATTCTTTAACTCGATTTCATCACACCGGCCACATATAATAAGCTAGGTAAGGCAGATCGAAAATGTGAGAGCAATGATAGGAGTGACTCCCTAAAGACTCTCGACAGCCAAGCAAATAGCATGACAAGAACTAGATGTTGAGGACGAGAAAGCATGAGGGGTAGTATTATGGAAGATGATGAGGTCGTAGTGGTAGTGGTAAAACGTGGTCATCCATGGGGCAGAAAGAAAAGGTTCCAGGGCCTCAGGAGCATGATTTTTTTTTCCAAGTCTTGGTGGAATTTGTTTTACATAGCATAGCATTATACGGCTGTATCCTGCGACCGGGTGCGATCGCTGAAAAGAGTTGATACAACACCAAGTACGATGAGGAGGATTTTATTTTTAGACATATTGCGACAGCCATCTGATACCTTCGCCGTAACCTGTGAAAAAAGAAACACGTTAGTCAACCAAGGTTTTGCTGTCAGTCTCCAAGATCATCTTCGCAGAGAGCATACCCTGTCTCATGACGACACTGCACATGAACAGCTCAATGGGTCTGATACCCTCGAGCGGGACCTTGCCCTTGCCCGTTGTCTGATACAGACCCAGCTGGTGCCTCAGCTCGTCCTCGCTCACGGCGTCCGGATGGTCGATCTTGTTGCCGAGGATGAGGAACGGAACCTTGGCCAGTTCCTCCATGGCCAGGAGAGCGTCAAGCTCGGCCTTGGCTTCGGCGAACCGCTCAGGGTCCTTGGCATCGACAAGGAAGACGATGCCGCTCACCTCAGGGAAGTAGTCCTTCCACAGACGGCGGGCTAAGAGGAAGAAGTGTGGTCAGTATCCAAACTGGTGAACCAGAATAGTCGATGAGCGTGAGCGTCCACTCACCCTGCTGGTGACCACCAAGGTCAAAAGTCGTGAACCTGTTGTTTCCAATAACAAGCTCCTCCGAGGCTGGAATTCAACAAAGTACGAGTCAGTCAATCCCGACACGTAACAATGCGCCTTTAATCCCGCAGTATCGTAGACGTACTTGGGTGAGCCGTAGGTTGTAGGATTGCTACTCGGTCATTCTGCACAATACCGTAAAGTCCGTCAGCCTGTCTGCCTTCTTTGCCACGTTGCCCGCTTATCCCTCAGCTTGGTGCCCATCCTTCTGGACCTTCTCGCGTAGAACCAAGCTTGTCGGGTTGAAACAATATCCGCATCCAGAGAGGACGAACGCAGTCGCGGAAGGGTGGGCCAGCGACTCACCTTCAGCATGTGCAGCAGCGTCGTCTTTCCGGCGTTATCAAGACCGAGGAAGAGGAGTTTGGCATGCTTGTTGAGAAGGCCAAGGGAGGCCAGAAGATCCCAAACTGTTCATGCGGAGGAGCCGCATGTGCGGACAGAAACCGTCAGCAACTGCTAAAACAAAAGAAGCCGCGTCTACATCTACTCGGGGAAGAGATCATGTAGCGGAGGATGCGGGAAGAAACGTGACCGTTGCGATGTGGAGAGAAAGAGATTGATGGCAACGGGGAAGCTGGAAGCACTTACACCAGTTGATGATCCACATCGCGGAGTGGTCAAGCCGGTCTGCTGAAGAACGAGACGCGATCTGGAGGATGGGATTCTATCGATGACAAAGACGATGTCTTGAAGACAAAAGCAGCTGGCGGTGGGCGGTTGAGTCGGGGGAGGTGTCGTTGGAGCGATCGAAGCTCGAGGTCGGGCCCAAGCTGGCCTGTTCCCGACTCAGCAGCGTCGCTCGCTTGCCTTTCCTAGCCGAGCCGCGACACCGCCGTCCGCATGACGGAAAGCCTGCAAGGTGGCAACTACGACGCGCTTGCGAAGTACCACGTAGACGCTACGCTCACGATGATGCCTACAATGTTCATGGACAGTGGTGGAGTGTGCAATGGAGGACTCTGCCTCTTTTCGATTCAGTATTTCATCGACCTCAAGGCTCTCCCGCCACACTGCCGCTATCTACAATGCAAGCAAGCAAGAAACCAGGGGGTATATATTCCGCTCCCTGAAACTGCCGCCATACAGATAAAAACAGAAATATCGTTACTCATGAAAAATAAAGAAGCACAAGTTGAAAAAGAAAAAAAAATGTATAAAAAAGACCGCCTGTAAATCAGACAGATGATCCTCCGTTAGTACAGGAAATCTCCATAGAGATGGAAGACTGCAGTTGTCTGGAACAACTGAAAGACATGGGCAGCGAGTGTATCTCATCTCCCAGGTCTGGGCACAAAGGGGACCATAAAATAAAGGGCAAGTATGTACAAGAAGGTGTATCGTATATGTCCATGAAGATGGAACGGATAAAAAAAAAAGTTCTAAACGGATAGGACTAGCTGGGCATTCTGGCCCACGCCGTAAGCTCTGCACCTCTCAGCGGCTTCGAGGCCGAGTTCCTTCATCCGTTCAGCCCCTTTGCCGGGGGTAGGCCGCCGCTCCATCTGCTCCTTCGCAGCTTTGCGGCAATGCTGACGCCAGAACTTCTCCTTTCGTTTCTGGCGCTTCTTCTCGAGACCTTCGACAATGTCGATGGGCCCTCTAGTGTAAACTTCGCGAGTCCGGGAGGCTGCACGCTCAGGAGAACATGCCAAAGACGACTCCTGCTTCTCCAGGGCGGCGAAGAAGGGGTTAGGAGTCCTTGGCAGTGACTTTGTCCGACACCCGTATGGCCGCTGGACGAGTTCACTGATGTTGACTCCTTCGGGGTGAAGAGGCGGGACAAGCCCGATGGAAGGTTGATCGAACTTTGGAGACGACCTCATCATTTTTTGTGGCGCCGGAGACTTGGGGCGCTTGGGTGAATGACCGAGCAGACGAGGAGCCGGTGACGGCTGCCGCTTGGGGGAATGGAGCGGTGAAATCTCAGGGCGTTGTCCCTTGCGTCTCCCCCGAAGAGCTTCGTCGTCAAACATGGCTAGTTGTCTCTTGATCCTGGCAGTCTCGTCTAGTTCGTCTTTGAGGGCATCATCCAAATCGTCGTTATCCTCCGGGTCTGTGGTCGGGAAGCTGGGATCGATATCCTGGGGGATCGGGATATGTTTGGACAGGCGACGTTGCTCCATGCAGGACTTGTAGGCAGCTTCAAGAGGACGATCCTCATCCAGAGTTCCACAAACGAAATCAGTGCTGTCTGGTAGTTCTGGAGTTCCAGGGCGCATCTTTGGAGCCTTGGGTCGCCGACTTCCCTTCCCCCTGCGAGCAGGCGCCGGCAGCCATTTCTCATGGTCATCAGATCCCATAGAGTCGATAGAAGTATTGGAACCCCTGCGGTCGGCGGCTTGACGGATGAGTTCAAAGTTATCCGTGCCCGCGACAGCCGTCGTCGTTGAAGGAGCCCAGAATTCATACTCCGAACCATCGTCACTTTCATCATCCGAATCGGCGAAACCGGCTTCGTTGTCCGACTCGTTACCATCATCCGAGGAGAAGTCGTGGACCGTGGAGTCATCCTCATCGGCCACGTCGTCCTCCTCCTCGTCCTCAGCTTCCTCTTCCTCTTCCTGTGCCTCCGCTTCCGCCTCCTCACCCAACTTCCTGATTGCGATTTCTTTCCTCATGCAGTCATCCAATGTGATCTTATCCTTGTACTCCGGAGCCTTGGCAACCCATTCGTCCTCCTCGTCCACAGAGCTGGCGAATGCATGGAACCGAGTCTCCTCACCCGGCTCGAATCGGCCGAGGCCAGTGATGGGAATACCCCTTTGCTTTTTCTCCGGTTCTGAAGGTGCCAGTGCTGGTTCTTGGGCGTTCTGGTTTGCCGTTACAGCATCCGAGGTGGTTTCAGATCGGCGAATGGCAGAAGGAGCTGGCGACGGGCGAGGCCGCGACCGCACAGAAGCCCTGCGACTCGAAGACCGTTCCCTCCTTCTCTCGGGTTGTCGTGATGGACAAGCAAACGTAAGGGTAGGCTTCCGTCTTGGAGTTTCGTTGGTCTCTCTCTCGGTCTCCGTCTTCCTTTCCTCGGTCTTCTGCGGTTTCTCGTCGGGTTTCCGCCCGCATGCGAAGCTAATGCAGCGCTTGCGTCCGAGACTGGCTTCGACAACGGATTCACTAGGGTCGACTGGAGCAAGTCTCGGCGTCAATGTTCCATCATTCATCGGAGGACGCACCCCAGTGAAGTGAGAAGGCAGCGGGGGGCTGGCGGCATTCGACGACGAGGGACTAAAACCTCCGTCGCTGGTCAACTCAGCAGTGGAAGCACCACTGACATTGCTGTACGGATATGAAGGGAACGCTGTAGTGTAATCCCTCGGAGACGAGTTGTGGTTGTCATGATCTGTCGAAAGCAGGTCCGGACTGTTCATCAGAGCACGAGTGAGCAACGACTCCTTTGGCTGAGCAGGAACGGGAGGCGATTTGACGTAGACCGGGCCATCGGTGTGGTCGAGGGACAACGTCTCCGGGTGCAGGACATGAGAATCGGGAGGCTCATCCATATCCTCGGGCACATCGTTCCCTTCGGTTGCGGGGATGGTGGACGTGCCGGACGAGAGTAGCATCTTCAACAAGTTATGCAAAGACGGGCCCCGGGGCCTATCACCGCCCTGGTAGAACGCCATCCCTGAAAACCGTGAAATGTCAAATAAAAAGGTCATAAAGTCGGAGGTCTTGGGCGTCACGAAGGAGGATTAAAAGTATTAGAGTAGGTCGATCAGGCGGAGGAAAAGTCGAATTCGAGAGAAGAAAGGGATAGCGTCCGCAGAGATGACGGATGCTCCCAGCGAGAACAGCCGTCAGAAGGATCGTTCAGATGTATACTGATCGAGACAGAGTCGACCAAGAATACCACCGACCGATCCGCAGGGCAGGAAGGAGGGGTGTCCCGTGGAGGACGAAGATCGTCATAATATAGAACGGACCATGGTGAACAAGGAACGGCAGGCAGTTCTGTAAGAAAGAGGATGTGAGTATGGACGTTGTCAAAGACAACAGCAGTCTTGGCGCCAGGAGACGCGTAGGAGCGAAGAGGAGCAAGCAGTTGTGGTGGCAGTTGGTGGGAGGAATAATAAGTAACACGGCTTGCGGTAGTGGTCGACAACGGGTGGTCAGAATGCGCAGGGCAATTCTCTTGTAATGGGACGCGGGAGAGCGGCGCCACACCACACCGAAAGAGCTCTAGCTTGGCCCAACACGGCAACCGAGTGGAGCCGACCTCTGGGGGGTGACGGGGGGGCGGGCGCGCTGGTTCCTGCGACCCTTTTTATTTTGTGAGCCGCGGAGAGGTGGTTTTTCAAGGATGGAGGCAAGGGCCAGCGCGTCCGGTTGCCAAGCGGGCCCGGTTGCACAAGGGATCTGATCAGCACACGAAGTGACGAAGATCACAAAAGGATGGGGGCGCGGCATGCAGATGGCTGCAGAACAATGCAGATGACGATGGAAAGGGTTAAATGGGAAGTGAGGAAAAAAAGACAATAATGATGGGATGGGTGGCCGGCGTCGAATCTCGATGGAGAGTTCCAGAGAACGCCGCGGGCGAGACAACGGCACAGAACAGAAGAAGGCTAGCCGGTGACTGTACGATTACACGCAGCAGGGCGGCTGTGTGGGCGAGAGGCCGTTGTCCGTACCGACGCCGCTACTGCCACGAGGGACACCGGTGCGCACACGGGCAGGGCGGACGTGGTAACGGCCTGGTAACGGACCGGCGAGGCTGCGGGAGGGTCGACGGCACACCGGATTCGCTGGGCGGCCACCGCCGGTCGCGCCGAGCCTGGCCCGGTCCCTGTGCCTGATCCTCGAGTGCGCGACTTTCGTACCGAGTCTCCCTTCCTGTCCTCGTGCCCTGAAACCCTCGCCTGCCCTCTTGCCCTAACCCTGACCCCCCGTTGTCGGCCATCGGCACCCGCCGCGCAGCCTCTGACGTAGGCCCGTCTGTCAAGCGGCTCAAACATGTCTGGCTCTTATTATTCTTATTACCTCACCCTGCACGGAGGACTATGTACACAATAAATAATAATAGTAGGAGTCACGACCATCGCAACCCCCCAATCCATCCCGCCGAGACAATAGTCAAGAACATCTACAGAGTAGACTCGCGTACGTCATCTTAAAGTGGTAGATCTGCCCAGAAAACCGATCCCCCTCCCTGCATTGGCGGGCACGGCAGTGTCTGCTCCTTATGGCTAGTGGGAGTACGGAGGACGGAGTGCGGCCGCCAGTCCTGAGTTCGCACAAAGTAAGTAACTTGGGAGGCGTGAGCCGTTTCCTCACAACACCCGGGCAAAACCTGTCGCGACCGTGTCTAGGACCAAAATAAGAAGACGCCGTCAAGCTTCGAGCGTCGACCGGCCTGTCTTTTCTACATTGGCGCAAAGTCTGACACGCAGCCAACGTGACGTCCTCGAATAATAAACAATAATTATAAACAAATAGCAGTCAAGCCTCTACGACATGTTATTTTGATTTGTTTCTTTTCTGGTTTCCCGCCGCTTGCGAACAGCGAGATGGAGCGGGCGCCCCGCGCCCTCACAGGTCAACGCCATGGCAACACCTGCTGACCGAGTGCGAGCTCTAGAGTAGCGATGCTGTCCCGCTCCTCCTTTGGTCATCTTGGTTCTAATTTGCGTCCACGAGGCGGGGTGTATGCGGCTTATCAGATGTCAGCCGCCCTCAGCAGGTGTATACACAACACTCCCACCTCATGCTCACTACAGATGGCAAGTCTTACCGTGCGTGAGGCGGTGGTAGGGATACAACAGTTACGAGGGCTGTGACCTGTTAAAGAGAGCTGTCCGCAGAGCTGTATTTCCTGACTTTTTTTTTTCTCCGCTGCTCACGCTTGTAACCGCCTCCGGACTCCGGAGCGGCAAGGGCCAACAACCCCGGGAAGCCATCGCCCGGATCATCGATGCACGGTATCGCAACCTCCATCAACATCGTCCCCATCTTCTCCTCCCCGATGAAACTGGAGGGATCTCTCTTTCCCCGTTCTCCCGTTGCCTGCAGGATGCAATTTGCTCAATTAGATGCATGGGCACTATTATTATCGCTGCATACTTGGTGAGAACTGGTCCTGTACGGAGTACAGCCGAAAATAATGATAATTTTCTTGTTTTACGAACGGGACAGATCTACCCGCCGACTACGGAGAGGTATTTACGACGATTACCTATCTCGGTAAATGAGCGACTGGGCGTAAACAAGCGCCTACACCGGCGCACCAAGTAGTACGGGGTACGGAGTAGAATCATGGAGAGTCATCAGAGACTCAATTATGTTCTGCATAATTATTCCGATGCACATGGCGCCTCATCCCAGCTGGAGATGAAATAAATAGCAATGCGGGCGAGTTGACAGGCCGAAAATTCAACAGCCAGCCTCTTCCGTTTACGAGGTGAAAGATGGTGCACTCGTTGTTGCGCAAGAATGGTGGAGGAGTCTTGCCCTTAATGTCGGAATTAAGATCTGGAGAAATCGACCTCGCCAAAGGCCAACAGCACGCTTCAAATAGACTTTGGCTGTATATGTGGCACGACACTGACAGGATGTTCGAGGGCCGAAATCCACTGCTATCCGCCTCCCCATTCTACCACTGTTGCGGGAAGAGGAGCTGCTGCAGCGACGTGCCGTTCATACAGCGAACCGGTATGGAGACGCGTGAGCGTCGGTTCTCTCGAGACTCGGGGACCCGAACACCCTCCTTCATCTTGCCTCGGTGGCCACGGCTGCACAAGTACTATCGAGCGAGCTGTGGAGCGGGAGGCGCCCGTGGGGAGCGGTTTGGAAAGGGGAAGGTCTCATCTGCAGCAAGCAAACTTGTTCGACGGTGATTCAGTGTTTTTTCGACCGTTCGACGAGGTGCAGTCAGGAGCATGCCGGCTGTTTTGTATGAGGGATTTATCTCTACCAGTCAGTGAGGCGGCAACTCCACATGGAGCGCTCGCCATCTCCTGCGCGGGCATAGCGGGCGGCAAGAGCGCGAGGGCCCCGCGCAAAAGCATCGTGAATCTGGATCAGGCAAATCCCCAGCCAGCCGTGGTGGACTCGTCGCCGCGCCGTGGATTTTTCTCGCTGCAGTGCTACGCCGTGTAGGGTAACGGTGCAGCTGGCGGCCGTAGCAGAGAGTGCTCAGTGCGCCCTGCACCCAGCACTTGCGTCTGATTTATTCAGATCGCCGATGTTGGGACGGATCAGAGCAGCAAGATAAAATAGCATCCATGGCTCAGCCGTCGCGGAGCATACCAGTGGTTGCGGTCGCCGGAGTCGTCCCATATCTGTCCCTCCGACTGCTAAGACTCGAGAGCGCCCTCTGACGCAGCTGCAGCGAAAAGCCTCACTGTTCTGCCCGCACATTCGATCGATCTGTGGGGTTTCTATGCGAACGCCCGATTCGAAGAATGTTCTGTCTCATAAATGGTTTCTTGTGATTCCATCGAGCCACATCATCGAGAGGTGGCGACGAAGCTTTTCTTTCATCCAGAGAACATGACGCCGCAAGTGCCGCGACGTCGAGCCGAGCCCCGAGATTCCCGAAAGATCGCTAGTGCACGGCAAGACCGGTGCCGATGTTGACAAATTTTCATCACATCCGACCGACATCGCTATCAAGAATAATCCTTTTCAGCTCACGTTATCAATTTTTATCAACACATACGATCAGGCAGACCGCAGAAATGCTCTCGGATTGCCACCCGGGTGATGATCGTCGCTGTCATTCATCATCGTGCATGAATGGCTGGCAACGCTTTGGGCTTGGCGATCACCGCCTCCCAGGCTCCTCCCCTACTGTACTGTGGATGGACCACGTCTGAACGTCTCCTTCAGGTTGCCACTGCTGAGCTGGGTACCTTAGCATACAAGGGGATCATCAGGCCGTCACACCGCCAAGAGGAGAACAAAAAAACATAGCCAGGAAATTTTCCTTTGCCTTGTCTCATTCACTCGTTATTTGCCTGCGGCCCTCGTCGTCATCGGGCTTCATCGTCACCCGCCATCGTCACCTATCATCATCGATTCACATTCCATCCCAGTCACGGACCGGCCCGCATGGCATCCATGCAACGACGCCTGCAAATAATGTTTCCCAGTTTCAGCGAAGATCTGTAACACACAGCCCAGCCCAGCCTGGCAGGGCGTGAAGATGAAACCTCTCCATTTCCCCGTTTTTTCCTATTATAGGCTGCTGCGACGAGAACCGCGTACTACGCATATCCATCTTGCCCAACTCGTTAACCGGTTGAGCTACTAACTAATGCTTAATCCGACCCCGTCAATACAATGTTCCATGGGATCTGGAATAATCCAGGCGGCGGCATCCATCGCGTCTCGTCTCAAACCATGATCCTCGCCTGGTGCTCTCCCTCCCTCCCTCCCTCCCACCGGCGATCACTCTCGATCCCGAGACACCAACAGCTTCATAATCCACACCCCCCTTTGCGCTTTGGCCGCGCTGAATTATGTCTTAATCAAAGCTTCCACACTCTCCAGCCAGGCCTGCGCGATAAATGATGTCATCGGCGTCCAGCATCGGCCAAGGCACCACCCACCCACCGGTCCGGACTCCCCCTCCAAATCAGACCCTCCAAATCAGACAGATGGTCGAATCATCTGCCCTGAACACCCTTGTCCTTCCTTGACCGTTTGATGCACGATATGATCGGCGGTCTGGTCAGGGAAGGTCAGGTCAGATTAGAAGTTTCTCACTGCGTACTTTTTTTTTCCCTCCGGTTCTGTACGGCATATACATCCAGTACATTCATGCATTGCATTGCGTACGACTATCAGACATGGTTGAGACAGTTGAGACGGAAACTCGCAAGTTTTCCGTCCAATCATGCATACCTTGTATACCTTGTGTAGTTTCAGATCCCCTCGTGAATACTGTACGCAGTTAGTAGTCATGTCAGGTAAACCCATGTCTGTCATGTCGATCTGAGAGAGAGCGAGCGGACAGTCTCGTCGCAGGGTCACACGAACGGTGCTAGTTAGTGCTAGGGAATAATATGCCTGTCTTGTCGAGTTCGATCTGCGGAGTATCTACCTAACCACTCCGTATTTATTGCCTACTGACTACGGAATACTTCCATGTAGAGAAGATGCATGCAATGTTAAGACTGGAGTTTATCGATCCTCGAGGGTCCGTCGTCAACTGACCAACCCAACCTGTGAGTCGTGAAGTCTGGGCAGTTTCCATTCTATCCCAGAAATTCGCCCGCCATGCCGTTGTCGAGACAGAGACACAAAAGGATGCACGGGAGCGTTAGTAGGACTTCCCTGTTCCTATATTCAGATATCCAGTATGTATATATACAAGTGTATGACTTTGACAAAAAGAAGGCAGTATTGCCAATTTGCCTGTTTTCGACCTTGCGTTACCCAAACAGGATGGGCTCCGGCAAAATCGGGGTTGACTTGGAGCGTTCCAGCCCGAACAGAGTCCTGGATGGCTCCAGGAGAAGCCCATGTCGCGGGTGTTAAACATATCTGTATAGGTCAGAGTCCTAGCTGATTAATCGCCTGGGTGCCCCTACCTAATTTGGCAGATAGACACCTTACCACAACACTTGAGCCATGCAACGTTTGCATGATACACAATAAAGCCCATTCCTATCAGTTACTGGCATTCTACGTCCGTGTACCTAGATATGCATTCACCGGATCCATAGCGTGGATATCCGATTTCACTCTGCGCCTAAGTCAAGGATGTGGTGGTGAGAAATTTATTATTCCCACCCATTATCCATAGTACAACCTGACCTATTTCACATCATAACGCCAGCTCCCAACACTACACACAAGAAAGAAAAAGAAAAGGACAAGAAAAAGAATGATCCTCCAATGCACATCATACAGACCAACATGAGATTCAAACAAAAGAAACACACAAACGAAAGGGGTATTTCCATGCATGCTCATGCTTGTCACCAGTTGGAACCAACCCAAAACATATGTCCCAAAAACTCCAACCACAGAATGACATGACCCGTCTGAAGTACTATCCCAGTGCCGTATCATACCCGTTACAGATCCTTTCTCACATCAAAAAATAGAAAAGAAACTGAATAGTCCTGCAGCGTCAAAAAGGCCAAGAGCCCGTTTAGTATGGCTGATCGATCGATGTTGTTCTCCAAAAGGAGAAGTATCGTCGCTCGACACAACTGATTGAAATCACAATGAGAGCCAAATGTCATTTTCTGCGTCGTCGTGGCCGTCGTTATCGATTCTGTTGACCTTTTCCTCGAACATGACACCCTTAGGTGCTCGTTTCTGTTTCTCGAGGACATTGCCGCTGGAGTTGCCAAGTGGCTGCCTCCGTGCTCCGACTCGCATCGTCGTACTCTTGACAGTAGCGGGCTTCGAGGTTGCCGTCTTCTTGATGGACTGAGTCTTAGCCGGCCCGTTTCTTGCCCTCTCAATCCTTCTCTTCCTCCTCTCCTTTTGTCTTCTCCACCACCTCACGATCACTTCCTTGGCCCAAAGGATGCGGTCTCTCGTCCGCACGACGGCCGCGCATTGCGATGCAACCTGCTTAGCGAGGATGCGGAGATGCAAAGTACGGCGAGCTAGGACACGACGCCATGCGGACTGCAGGACCAAGGCGGCACGAGTACGCTTCGAGGCTGAAAGGAGACGGGAGCAGAGGAACGCAAGAGAAGCGAGGGTGAAGTCGCGGTCGAAGATGCGGGATGATGCTGAGTTTCCGGGGGAGACGAGGGATGCTATTCGGACGGAGTCAACAGTTGTCACTATCTCGAAGAGCAGATCTCTCTGGCTCGAAGGCACGAGGGACAATAGATTCGAGTATGACTTACCAAATTGAGCGCTGCAGCCCAAGGCTCGGAGACGCGAGTCCAGGGAGACATTAGAAGGATTTTCATTCCCGGCTGTTGACTCGCCTCTTCCCACAGATGAAGAACTACCAATAATGTACCCTTCGTACTCGTCCACGATGCTTCCAAAGATCTTCCCATCAGCGAAGCTTGTGGTCAGATTGTCGAGGCGTAAGCCCTTGAGCCGAGCAAGGAGAGACGCCCACTGCTTGAGCAGGAATGCGTGCCTCTCGTATCCTTCATCGAAGTCAACTTCATTTTCCGAGTCTTCTTCGCTGTTTTCTTTGCCGAATTGAGAGACGAGTTTCCTCTTTAACCGGATAATCTCCTTCCTCACATCGTCCCAATCGACCAATCCTCCCAGGCCCCATTTCCCAACGAGACCCCAGAGCAGCGCGATGGTCTTCTCACGGTATCCATCGACAATGTCCTCAGCGCGGATATCCTGTGCGATAACCCCAACACCCTTCACTCCAAGCAAGGCACTCAATGCGACCTGCACATTGAACAGCTTTGTGGCGCGCCCCACGCATGGAAATTTCAAGTGTTGTGACAGTGGCCAATCATTTTCTCCATCCAAGAGGTTGAGGGCCTCACCGGTTGGCATCGTCACCGTCGTTGATGCATCCGGATCATATTGACGGGATAGGAGATGCGAAGCAGAAGGATAGAGAAGCAGCTCCACGAGCCTTGTGAGGCGCACACCGTCTCGGAGATCTACAGCGAGGTTTTTAATCCGGTACTCGTACTCCTGGAGTGGATGTTGCTTGTAGGAAACGTGGCAGTCCAGATGACTTAGCGGCCGATTGATGTCCCCAACAGAAGGAAGCAGTATGTGGCCGAGAGCCTGTAAAGCAGCAGCGGAAGACTTGTAACGTGACGAAGGGACAAAGAGGCGCCGTGGTAGTAATGTGTCTGGAGAGAGCCTCCCCTTGTCAAGGAGTACAATGATCAGGATACTCCGGAGAAGCGTCCGACGGTACGCCCAACCAGCCTCATTCCTCTCCCCGGCCTTCAGCGCCGCCACACCTTGTTCCTTATCTTCATTTCTGAGAAGGAAGGTCTCCAGAAATGCCTCCAATGTCTTCTTCAATATCTTTTCTTGCTGCTGAGCTGTTTGATTCGGCGAGGTGTCGTTCGCACTCCCCGAGAGCCTCGATGAAACAGATATTCTGCGACCTATTACAGTCTCTGCAGCCGCTCTGAGCGCAGAAAAATCGTATGTCTGGGTCCAGAAGTCCAGGAAGGTGCGCTTGAGGCCGAGATCCTCCTTCAGCCGATTACCTCGAGCCAGGATATCCTTGGGGACGCTTAAGGCGCCGTAGAGCAAGGATGCCTGGAGTCGTTTGTAGAGTAATACAAACGATTCGTCTTGATAGATCTCAAGAAGATCGTGCCTGAGAGTATCAGGGTCACAGAAGTCTGGGTTGCCATCCGCCGAGTCGAAGAGACTGTTGACCAACTGCGTAATTGCAATTTCTTGGTGAGTAAGCCAGTTGTCTTCGTACATTATCGGATTCGAGATGTCTTCCGTAAGCAAAGGATACATCTTGTCAATGTTCACTTGAGGAATATTGGGAATTGTGAGCTTTGAAGGAGCAATATTCCGTCTGGAAAGGCTTGACAGGGCCGATGAAGTTGAGCTCTTGGTGATGCGAGATGAAACCTTCTTAGAGACTTTGTTAGTGACAGGACGCGTTATTGCAGTGTTGCTCCTCCTCAAACTAGAACAGAGCGTCGCTGAATTCGCTGCGTTGTGCTTAACACCGAGAACCGCTCTCTTTGGCGACGTTCGACTGACAGCTTTGACCGCAAAGTTTTTCTTCCCAGCATGTAGGGAAGATCGCACGCTGATAGATTCAGATTTAGTGACTTTTGATGGGCGAATTGTCTCAACTGCTTTCGGCTTGCTCTTCACTGGAAGCTCGAAGACGGGTGGCTCCGCTTTGCAATCCTTATCCTTGCAGCCAACGAGGAGTGCGCCAGGGGGTATGTTTTCTTTTCCACCATTCTTGCCCGCAATGTCCCGCTTCACCGTGGTTTCCTGTGCGACCTTTGTACTCTGCTGCAGTGGCGCTCTTCGAGGAGCGGCGGAGAGGGATTTCCTCTCCTGCTGTTTCTTCGCTATCCGTGCTTCCAAGGTGTTTATCTGGGTGTCCTCAGAGACAGCAGTTTGTGACTTGATAGGACTAAATATACCCATAAACACACTAGGAACCGTGGTATCATCAGGGATGTATATCGTGTTGCGTCGCACATCCTTTTTCAACTCGTCCTTCTTAGGACTCGCGCCCTTATCCTTGCTCTCCTGCATCACTGAACTGTTCTTCTCATTTCGTCCCGTATCGACTTTTGCAGGTTTTGCGTCTGGCTCAGTTCTCGTCTTGGATGCTCCGTCGGACGGACTGACCGCGAAGCTCACCTTTGGCTTGAACCGCTGGGCTGGCTGGGAGAGCATCGTGGATTTCCTGTCTAGTGGTTTTCTCTTAACAAAATCGTCCCTCGGACCTTCCGCTGCCGTAGAGCTCAATTGTTCCTTGCAATCTTCATGGATCTTGAATGCAGCTGTTCTCCTTGCGCGTCGAGGCTTCGCACCCGTTAGCAACGGGGCGCGGATCTCGGTCGTAAATTCAATCGCAGCGGTATCATCGCATGGGTCGATGTCGTCCCAGAGATCTCGAAAGGAGCCGCTGCGTCCCTCATTTCTCAGATTGAATCTGGATGGCCTCGGGCCCGGACACGGAGTTCCGGCTTCTTGAAGGTAACTCATTGTGGCTGCTAATCGATGAAAATATAAACCGCCGTTTTAGTGTGCCATGTATAGTATTTGTATCCGAAGGCTTTGGTGTCTGCTCGCGTCGCGTTTCGTGTTCGATATCAAAGGTTACCGTGGTACAGTTTCGAATGACGTCGAGTTGCTCGCGGAGTAGTCGAGGAGGATAGATATGCAAACAGACAATGTACTGAGGAGGAGAGGCCTGAGGAAGACACCGACAGTGTCCAAACCACGTCACACAATTCCAGATGGAGTCGTGGACAACTTGGTGAAATGCAAAGCAGGAGCACACGCTGTATCACGACCTTAGCTGCAGTCCCATGTTGTTTGTCGCGGGCCGGTTGCCCGGTGCAACGCCCCCCATCAACCAACGGCGCGCGACTCGGCCCGACTGCCGAGTCTGGGGGATGAACCGCGCGCCATGCCGACGACCCGAGTCACTCGGTCATTATTGGCAGAGTTTAGCTCTGGCCTTTTCCTTGAGTGATGAGTCTCGTTCGTTGTGGGGTCTCTCCCTTGATTGTTCAGCCCTAAAAGAGAAAGGTTCTCTAAGATTCCGGCTCCCTGCTCCGGCACCTATCGCAACTGGCATGTACTGTATACAGACTCCCAGAGATTCATAAAGCAAGTTTCTACAATTTTCTCTTCCCTTTCCTTGTGAGGGTTTGGTCACTGTATCATGAGGTACCGGACATTCAACTGCGTAGTTGATTATCGTCGCGTTTCTCGACTGCCAACGATACAGCGGCAATAATCAACTGGACAAAAGGAAGACTCATTACATATGACCTGCTATATGCCATGTATACTGTGAGCCATAACCTTTATCGTTCCGCCGGCAGCAAGTAGTAAAACAGGGAGCATCAATGGTTCGTGTTGCCAACGGTGGCTACTACAGGTTCTCGGTGAATGCGGTTACAAATTGATTCCTAAGCATTACAATACCCATCGCCATCGGAGTAACGCTGCATGGTTACGTCTTTTTTTTTTTCCATGCATGTAAAGAACTGCGAGGGGGAAGGTTGGGGCATTAGATGATGTATCAATCATTTCCCTTGCATTTGGAAGACATCCGAGTAGCCCAATCTGCAGACCGCAGTCGCCTCTGATTCCATTATGGTAAGATCTCCAACCAGGGTGGCGTATATTTTAGGTTCTCAATGGCCAATGTGGAAGATGGTTGCCCTGCTGCAGTCTCGGGTAAAATTGCTACCTGACTTATGCAGTTTCACTCAGACGTTTCCTCCTATGCCTCAGCTATCAATGATAATAAGCTACTATACATACATCTCATAAAAACAACAGTCTATGCTAAATCTCTATAAAATTAAGCGAGGAGAGGGGAATAGAAATACTCAATCGATGCAAAGAAAGATGGTCCATCAAGCTTTGATCCAACGTTTTGAAATGGCGAGTGGACTGGTTTCGGGACGTCTTCTCGGATGGCTATGAAGCTGCTCTGAGCAGGTTCTCCACAAAGGTTCGGCCCAATCCTGTCGCTGCGCATCTCAAAGCGGTACTAGCCGCCCGTACTCCTGGAGATACCTAGGTACAGCACCTTTGGTCAGTATCCAATCATGCGAAAACACAGGGGACGGATTCATACTTGGAGAGATGAGAGGGCAAACGGTATCCTTTGATGGATGAAGCCATCCGCAGGTACTTGACTGCTTGGCTAAAGTATTGGATATTTGTGTCGGCGTACGACACATTTCCGAGGCTCATAAATGCTTCTGCAGCCTGGGAAGGAAATTGTATTAATTTCTCCCATATCCAATTTGAGCAACCCTACAGGCTCCCATGGATAAAGTAGCAATTGACATGACTTACCAGGACCAACAGCTCTCCCGTAAGCTCGTGTTTCTGACTTCTCAGGTCGGAAGCGGTGATCTCTTCCTCGCGGTCTATTTTAGCCAGCAGTACCTGAGACTTTAACAACCACGCGTGACCAAGACCTGCATTTGAGGTTGTTGAGTCCGACTCCTCCAGAACTGACAACGAGTGTACAACGATGATGGCCATTGCTCACCTTTCAGAGCCTGCCAGCTCTCCGGATACTGTTGGAGCAGGTTCAGCCACCTTTGCACGCACCACTCGGCAATGTCTTTCACGCCGCCAGTGTCTGGGTCGTAATACGCCAGATGCTGTAGGGCGTCAACCAGGTCGAACTGCTTTTGGAGCATGCGAGGCCCCTGAATGGTGGGAGTGAAATTTATGACGGTGATAATGTTCCTGGCGCTGTTGAGCAGCCTTTCTCTTGCAGTTTCGCCAGTGTTCTGTGACTCCAGAGTGTTGGTGATGTTTTCGACTTCGCTTCGAAGACCGTCCATCCGGTTTTCATTGATTTGGGCCATGATAATGGACGAACGTGTGAGGTAGAATTTAAAAAAATGAATGTACTTTGTTTTGAGGGGGAAGTATACAAACAAATATGTAAGAGAGAAAGTTATTGCTCTAACTTTATACCAGAAATATTAAATGTAGAACCGCTTTGAGATGCAGACAGCAAAGCAGAGGAATCTCAGCTTGTGTGAAAATGAGGACATAACTCTATATAAAATTTACATGCTGTCAAATTGGTAAATAGATGAAACCCTTCTTGCTGCACGAGGAAGGCAAACGCCTATTCAAAGATAGTAATCGCGTATCCGTCGCGCCGGGAATGATGCATGTAGGATATCCATCACTAGTAGAAAGGAAGTCGAGGGGTACATGCAAAGTGATTAGAAATTGGCGGTGAAGCCGTAATAGCAGCCTCTACAAGCACCGAGGAAAACATCTCTCAGATAATGTGAGGGGAAAAGCCACGATCATGAACAGGGATCGCATCGGTATAGGGGACTTTTATGCCACGTGGGAGCTAGAAGGGACGATGGCAGTATCGATATAGTTTGCTGCGAATTATCATAATCCGTACAATTACATAGGGAGCAGCACATACTAATCTGACTCATGTAGGATAGAAACTGGCTGAGAAAATTTCTGAAGATGAGTAGAGCATTCTCCTAGGTCAGACGATGTGTAGTTTATTTAGTGCCAGCAACATGGCTTTATTTGGAGAAATCATATTCACCTGTAACAAGACAGTGGCAAAAGCTGTGAAATGACGTCAAAGATCTGATGCTGCACTTAAAACGAGTGTCATTATCAAGACTGCAGGTACCGAGAGAAGTGAGGTTATTAACAATCTGAACGTCAGCAGATTTGAGGTGTGTATCTAAGTATATCGCAGCATACAGAAGAATATTTCAGGTTGAACGGAATTACATCTCCGGTAGACGGAGGACAGCGAAGTCCAACCAGAAGAAGAGACGTCTTGAATTATTTGATTCTTCTGTCAGCAGCTAGCGCTGCTCAAATAGGGTCAGGCGTGACCCCTGCATTCATCGGCCGGGATGCCGAAATCGTGCATTTCGCACCTTAAATTTCGTGTTCGAGAATAACCGGCATTATTTCCAAGTTATCAACCAACTCTTCAAATTCGATATACTAACTGCGCGAGATACATAGAAAACAGATATGGTAAGAACGAGACGCCAGAAGTCACGTGCACGGCGAGCCACAGGATTCGGAAGAACTGCGGAGAGGGCGCAACCGGCTCATTTCGGACTTGGAGGTTTACAGTTCCCAGTGTCAACCGGGGGGGGGGGGGGGGGGTCATTGCACATCGGAATCCTGCGCAGTAGTAGTAAGAAACCAGTAACGCTATGTTTTATTAGGTTCTGTTTGGATTTTGCATGACACGGATCTTCTTTTTAGCCCCAAACTATGACGGGTACCCGCGGTTAGGTACCGTTAGGGCCGGGTTAGCGCGGATGTGCTCCGTCTATATGGACTCCGGGATCCGGAGTACATAGCTTCGGTAAGTGTGGCAGTCTGCAGCAAGGAACCCTCCGTACATATTGTGCATATTTTTAGCACTGCTTCCAAGCGCCTGTGGGCACGGCTGGACTTCCATTTTGTATGAGGGCTGTACGGAGTAATATAAACCAACTTCAACTGGCTGAGTGACTTCCTGGCTGTCGTGCCAGACGACTAGCATTTCAGAATGTCTCTGATTTCGACCCAACTTGGGAGGCTTCGGCCAGCCCTCAGCCCTTGGCCTATTAATTTCTCTGTCTGAGAAAGGTATCCAATTTTCCCTAGTTGTAACTGGGTCGTTTCGAGGAAACGGAGCTTTGTCTGCTGACGTTATCTAAATGCGGCATTATAGGCACAGGCTGGCAATTTCCGAAAATGGTGTCGAATGCTTTAATTTACTCCGTCCTCCGTAATCAGGAATCGATGGATAGCAGCCAACAGGTTTCCACGATAAGCATAGCTGTGGCAATCGTCATCAACTGGCTGTACGGACTCGGTCTGAAAAGACAGGAGAATAATAATACCAGCGGCCGTGGTGCTGGTCACGCGACAATATAGAAGCAAAGATTCAGCTTTGCGTCAAATGCTAGCCATGATTGGACCAAATCCCAGTGTTCTTGACTGCAACGGAAAAGATCAAAAGAGAGCTGAAGATGAAGAGGGATCCGTGAAGAACGAAATGAAGCAATGCATATATTACTGGGAAGGGGCAGACAATCAATAATGCCTAAAATAAGTAGCGATAGACGCAGACTAATGCAGGGGAATCACTTCCACATGCGGGACATTTTGGAGAAGTGCCAGCCACGCCCTGGGCAGGCGTTCTCAGGAAGATCATGCGCGGGACAGCTCTTCAGGCGGGTATGTGTGACATTAATTAAATGATGGTGCCGGAGGACGAAGCCAGCTCAGGGGCTCGCGACCTCAGGCGCGCCTCACCTGATGGCACGTGTGCGCTAACCCCGGCCTCCCCAAGCGAAACGGACTGAAACGACGAGTCAGCGACGCCCATCCATTCGCCGCCGGAAACGATGCAAGGAGCATAACGTGGCCAGGGAGGTCATCTCCTCTTTATGTGAACAAGATCCCTGCTGCCCACCGCATCTCCTCTTAGCCCTATCATCAGTTCGTCACTGCATCTCTTCCACGCCGGCCTGCATCCGGATCCGCGGGTGGATCGTACCTGACTGGAGCTATCTCGGTAGGACCCAACTTTCCCAGATCTCGCCGCCGGGTCTTCACGAGATGGACTCAAGGTAGCCGTTTTCTGGGTTGCCTCCTCCGCTTTCTCGCCACGCCTCCTCCCCTCAGTGAATTCCCGTTCTCGCGACTACTTGAGATCGCGGTGACGTCTGCTGCCATCCCTTCCCCGAGTATAGGACAACGGCATGCCTGCTGGTGATGGAATCTCTGGTCTATCAAGATTCGCCCCTGGCGGATTACCTCGAACGTACGAAGGCAAACCCTAGAAGATCCGTGGGTCACGGAGGCTCACACTTCCGTCCAGAAGAAGGCGAACGCGACGAAGGTTGGGTCCCTCAGGAGATTCCTCAGGAGACCGAGAGTGAGCAAACCCCACCGAGCCCGAGTCCCAACTTCGCCCCTCGCGGGGCATCAACGTTCCAAGAACGAATTCGAAATAAGCTGCCTGCACCGTTGGATCTGAAGTCGTCTCGGAGGACGGGGCTTCTGGGGAGGATCCATGATGCATGCTCGGTACGACATCGAAGACCGTATATCCTCCGAGTCGGGTTAGCTGACCGAGGCGCAGGTTGCCGTCAGTTCGCAGATCGGCCGCAGCGATAATGAACGATTTCTGGAACAGTTTGGCTATGTGATAGTAGCATCCCAGCTCCTCAATGAACACAGTGCACCTTCATATACCTCAGCGGCGGGCATACTGTCGAATGTGCAGGTCACCGACGTACCGCCACTTTCAGCAACATTCGGTCTCCAAGGAGCACTTGTCACTGCAGCAACATCGTTTTCGGTCGCTTGGCTAGTCCATTGGAGTCGATCGCGAACTGGACCCGGACTCAACCCTCGGAGGGTGGGGGTGCTTTTGGTTCTGTTGCCCGTTATCGGAGCCGTGTTTTATGCGTTTGCAAAACGTCAATGGCTGAAATATGTGAGACATCAGGCCGTTGAGGCTGCATCTGTCCTCATAGGCAATGCTCAGGGGTTTGATTCTGCTGCTTCAGCATCGGTTGCTTTCATCCAGGAAGTGGAGCTCGTCTCAAGAGGCTATAGGATGTGAGCCTGATCGCTCTTTTCCTCCCAAGTATCATTTTTGGCTGACTAGGTTTCTAGAAGCACACCCTTGCCCCCGGTCAGCCGCCTTGAGGAGAATGCGCAAACGCGTAGATGTATGAGGTTACGTCGTGTCCTATCCGAAGTTTTGTTTTCAATGCTGGAACGGTACCTCAAAGCGCAGCGGAACCTACGGCCTCTTGCAGATTTCTCCAATCTTGAGAAATATTATGATATATACGACATCTCAACAGAGGAGCTCTACGAGGCCGAAGCAGGGTTATCTGAGCGGGGGGCGGAAGACCAGTATTCTTTGCGGTCACTTCGCACGCTCTTCAGTAGACTCTACATTGTAAGGAAGAGCATTCTATGCTGCCTGCTAGCGCTCAGCGCCGACGGCGGGGGATCGGATATTACAAGATGGAGCGCCGCGGTTGAAGAAATGCGGGAACTCGCCGTTGTAACGGGCACTAATATCCAGAAGTTGACCAATATCCTTAGTGAACAAGACCGTAAGTACACCTAGGCTTCAAGTTGCCAAGAGAAGTCGTGACTGATATCACCAGGCGACGTCCTTGCGTCATCTCCCTTACCTACCCCCTCTCCTGGGAAGGACACTCTCCGTACACAGTTCCGAAAGCTCAACTCGCTCTCTCAGGGTATTCGTGCGTTACATGCGAAGATGCATGTTATTCGCGAGGCTTGCGAAGGATCAAGCAATGAAAGTGATATTGGAGCGACTTTAATGGCTCAATACGAATCTATTGGCGAGGACATCAGGGAGCTTCTCCAAGAGTGGGAGGCCGGCAAATCCGCGTTGATGAGCAGTCTTGAGAAACCAACCGTACCAGATCGCTTGTCACGCTCCTCGAGCGGCGGAGCAAGGTCACCCCTGTCTCCCGCTTCCAGCCTCGGTGGTACAACTGCGGTAGAAGGAAGCCCCGCCGAAGCTCTCAAGGTATTGAACGGCGAAGGTCCATCTTATTTAAGTCCCGACATCGATATGGATGACGAGGAAGTATTTGAAGCTGTGGCACTTCCAGCTCGAAAGCGATCATCAATGACCAGGGAAGAGCGCATCGCTCGTGTTAAAGAGGAGCGTGCTAGACAGGCCGCTGCACGAGAAAGAGCTGAGGCAAACACCAAGATGTTAAAGGAACTCGAGACCGTCATCAAGCTCCGGCCGAGATCAATGGTACAAAAGAGGGTTACCAGCATCTGATTTTTTTTATCGCTCGTTCATGCTGACACATTCGCTCGTTTATATGTTCATTGCCCTATACTGTTGTATCGACATCGGCATCCGCCACCATTTCCTTATCATTTTATTATCATCACGACATGGGAGATCGATACCCGATTAGTATAATAGAGAGGATTGGCGTCATGGTTTCTGACCTCTGCTTGTTCAATTCTTCCCGACGTGTGACTCACATCGTTTTCCTTTAATCGTTGTACCGTGCCTAAGCTCTGTGAGAGCGAAGCACATTGATCCCGGCAACAGCCAGCAACTTTCCTATGTTCTATAGCGCGAGTCTGAGAGCATGTCTTTGTCTTTGGTAGCAATAGCAGCAATACATAGTTATGGTTTCTTCAACCATGGAATACGCTTTGTGCCACCAATGTTGGTGTTGTAGTCACCCATTTCGCTCAGTAACCTTTAACAGAGATTAGAGTATTGTAGTTCAGTTCGATCCTCTCCACCAAGATGTAGTCTGCTTGCGGGCCCAAATCTATCAGTAGAAAATTCGGAGTAGATTACGGAGTACAGCGGAGCACAATCTGTTATTTTAGACTGGTATCTCAGTAATTTATTGCAGCGAGTATCCGGATTCTGGTTTGTTTTTCCTACGTACCTAGATGTTATTTGACATTATCCCAGGGACAGGGTATATACAACAGCAGGACTTTTCACTTCTTGGAAGTGAAAGCGAGTCAAAGCGATTGCGCAGGTTCTGATGGAGCTGCTCGGTATGCTGAAAACTTGGGCTAGCCGCAGATGGTTTCATTCGGGCCGCTAGGCAGGTACGCGACCTCGGGCGCGAACGCGTCACCCCACTATCCGACGCGGATTCGCTCTTATACATCCCTCTCCGTTTCGCTTCTCTCACAATCCCAGTAGGTATTAACATCCGGCTTCACTGTACTTTATAATCACAATTCCACGTCTACCTTAGGGTAAGTAGTGATGTCCGTTGACTCAGCTCAGGCCCATACTGATCACGGCCGAACTCAGCAACTTACCTACCTCTTAACCTCCCCGTCCGGTTCCTCTCTTTCTACACCCTTACCTATCAAACATACCAAGAGTAAGTGTCGATGGCTTTTATGCCATTATTTTCACTTGTGACTAACCTTTACAGTGTTGGAAGCGCGGCTAGAGCAGGCGAGTCTGCTGAAGCGGGTATGCCAGTGTTCCTTCGTTTGGTCAGGCCAACAGCGCATATACTTACTCCCCTCCATCACAGATCGTCGATGCAATCAAGGATCTGGTGCAGGACTGCAATTTCGACTGCAATGACTCCGGAATCGCCCTCCAGGCCATGGACAACTCTCATGTTGCCCTCGTCTCGATGATGCTCAAGGCCGAGGGATTCTCCCCCTACCGCTGTGACCGCAACATCGCACTTGGTATCAACCTGGTCTCTCTGACCAAGGTGCTCCGTGCCGCCCAGAATGAAGATATCCTGACTCTGAAGGCGGAGGACTCGCCGGACGTTGTCGAACTCACGTTCGAGAGCGCGGAGACCGACCGAATTAGCGAGTATGACATCAAGCTCATGGACATTGACCAGGAGCACCTGGCCATCCCGGACACGGAGTACTCTGCCACTATTGAGATGCCTTCTGTGGAGTTCCAGCGAATCTGCAGAGACCTCAACGCTCTGTCGGAGTCCGGTATGTGCTCGTCTCCTGTCAGAAGAGCTCAAGCCCGAATTCTCGCATTCTCTTGCATGACCATGAGCAATAAGCTAACAAATGGAAATACAGTTGTGATTGAGGCAACGAAGGAGGGTGTCAAATTCTCTTGCCAGGGTGATATCGGCAACGGCTCCGTTACCGTCCGCCAGCACACCAACGTCGAAAAGCCCGAGCAGAACGTTACCATTGATCTCACCGAGCCCGTCGCCCTTACCTTCTCCCTCAAATACCTCGTCAACTTTACCAAGGCCACCAACCTGTCCTCGAAGGTGAAACTCTACATGTCACAGGAGGTGCCGCTGCTGGTTGAGTACGGCCTCGGTAGTGGCCACCTGAGATTTTACCTTGCTCCAAAGGTATGGTTTTCTTCCCTCCTTTCTATATTTTCGGTGGAATAGTCGCTCACATAGCTCGAAATACAGATCGGAGAAGAAGACTAAATTCATGCAAATGATACCAAAGCTAAAGAGGAATATAATAATTGTAAAGTTCTTTCACTGGATCCTACACCTGAGGACATGATAGGCGGGGCACGAGGTTAATCCAAGTATTCTGGGGACAGCATGAATGAAAATATGTCATGATATTCCCTGATCAAGCACGATATCGAATTTTTTTCCCAAAATGTCTGTTGCACTCAATAGGTTCCATGTGAGCTTTCGGTACTGTTGACAGGTTCTGAAATCCGCACTTCATTGAAATTCAGCAGTACTTGTAGAACCTGTTCTACGCAATATTACTACCACAGATGGGACTGCAAATTGAGGTTCAGTTCCCAAGCATAGCTCTCAGAGTGACACAGTGCTACATGGAATAAAACTCCGGCGAATCTTGCGCAGACTGTACAGCTCAGACCCGTGGGGGAACAAGTTCATTTATTCAGTATCCTAGGTGTATCCTACAGAGAGGACAAGTGCCTAAGATATACACCTCATAACGCCCGTCTCTCCTGCAAAGAGACACACCAAGATATTTCCCCCGTTCCGAGTTGCCTCCAACCCCAGGTATATGTACATCGACCGTACGGTTATTCGCATCCACAAGCACCAACGATCCCACGTCTCTTCCAACAAACTCGGGCTCACTTGTACAGAAACAACGGGGCCAAGCCCCCTCAAAATTAGCAGTATCCTCACAAAAAGGGTCCTTTCCAGTTTCCGTACAAAAGAGACGGCAAACGGCAACGGGGGGTGGCAAACTGACCTAAAGAAAGAGCGTGAAGCGTCGTCCCCACCAGAATAATCGGAATCGAATGATACCATCCTCCAGCTCCGTAGAACTGGAGGAGAAGGCATGCTGCGTATTGCACTCAAGTGTCATGCGTTGGCGCACGCGCCAAGCGCACACACAATCTTCGCAACGGCTCTCCCAAGGGGAAGAAAAACCGGCCCCGCAAATGCGAAGCCGCCCCGATGTTTCTGATGCCTGTTGCGGGCGAAATCCACGCCGGGCCCTCACGGGCAGCACCGGCTCCCTTCATCCCGCGGAACGAGACAAAGGGAGCGGGTTGCTGGGTGTTTGAAGATTCCTCCGAATTTCTCATTTGCATGAGTCCCGATTCTCATCTCTCTCTCTCGCGCGGATGAGAGAGAGAGAGAGAATCGGGGACAGGAGACAGCGAGGTCATCCTGCCGTGTGTAGCAAAGAAACGCAGCATTGGTGAGGACGACGCTTGGAGAAAGAGAAAAGGAAGAAAAAACAAAGTGAGTCGGTTTTTATGGACGTGGGGGATGTGGGAGTGTCATTGTTACGTAAGCGAGATGTGCCTAACCAGTCTTCGGAACTATTCTGGATTAGGTTAAGCGCCACCACCACCTATCTGGGCACCATATCCATGCCTGACATTGATGCCTAAGGTATAGCACATTACTACTGTACACTATTATTCCTACGAAGTACTTGCGTAAAATTATTTGAGGTAGCAGTATATACACCATGAACTAAATCACCTTAAGCAAAGTTCTTCTAAATCTTCCAGAGTCCTCGTTATCGGATACCTTATTCGGAAGTTAGATTCTGCCAGGATTGCGGGAACGAATCAGAACCACCTCACCGGAGGTACCTAGGTAGTATCTACCTAAGTAGGCAAACATCACGGAGGATGGGTTTATCATATCCGATGAGTAAATTAGTCCTATATTTCGATAAAATGCAGATTTCCAGGATTGTTGAGAAACAGCTCTGACGGAAACAAACAAACAAAAAAGTTAGGAAATGCTGGCTTAATTAAGCTAAGCAGACAAGGAATTCTTTTCTCTATATCGAAGCATAAATACGTGACTCAGGCAGCTTTGCGAGAGAAAAAAAATCAGCGAGGGCAGGTAGACTGAGTATTTCTGTGGATAAGTGGTTCTTTGCTTTTACTTGGACATGCTACTGGATGTCACGTGCTATGTATGTATGGATAAGAATCAGACGGGCATGAATGGGACAGGCATATCCATTTCATGGTTCTCTATTGCGGAGCTTTTTATGGCATCCCTGAGGGTGGTCAGCTCCGGGTAGACGTAGCTACTTTACAAGTAATGCGGGTTCCTGTTCATGGCTTGTTTTTTGCTTTTTGCCATACTGATCTAGTAAGGCCTTCTTCTGACTGGACAGGTTTTCTTGTTATCGAGTCGTGCAAATATCAATAAATTTAGCAGCAATGTTCTGCTGACAGTCGCCTTAGCCTCATACATTCTTTGTTAGGACAACACGTACTGCACAGTACAATGCGTTAGCTCCTATCTAGTACGCACGAACTGTGGAGAGTATAATTGGGTTGCTCCCACGTTTACTAATTTAGGATTCGAAGGTCCACCGAGCGGCCAGCTCTGCAGTCTTGCAGGACCCCATTCGCTTTGAGGAGGCACAAGGTTACATTGCATATTATTAGTCCATTTTCCCGTTCATTCTTTGCCTCTTTCACTGTCAGTGGGTTGTTGCCCCGTATTATCTGGGTGGGTATCCTTTGTCCTCCATGAGACAGTGAAGATACTCAGCAGGCTCAATGCGCGATTGTTTCATCTACAGGTTGGCGAGGATATGCATAGCTAGGCACGCTAGGACACTCGAGATGGGTATCAAGACTTGATATAAGAATGATAAGATATAGACTCCATCATTGTGGAGAACAGCGTAAAATTTTTCTTCAAAAAAAAGAAAGGGACAGAAGGGCGTAAGAGTGAAGTTTTGAAACCTCACAGGGAATATTTTTAAATGCATTTTCAGAACTCACTGAGAGGCGATCTTTCGCCGCTATGGAGGATCCAGAGAAGTAATGTAGGAGTTTTTAGCATCTTGTGTCATTGCTTGTGAGTCATATTCGTCATGCACATCATAGGGGACGTATTAGAAGTTGAAAGGGCCACCATTCGAGAGATCGTAAGGAGGATAACTTGGTCGCACTGAGTATACAAACTTGTTAGTCAGAGAGATGCCAGGATGAATGTTGCAGCTGCGTCAGGTGTTTTCACTGTCAGATACCACAGACAGCGTTGTGTTGATTGCGAAAGCTCTCTTGATGTGGAAGATCCGTTCAGTAGACGTGGAGAGCTAATGGCTCGAGATCCGAAGAGTGATATTTGTGTTGATACCAGAGCCAGAAGCTGGAATGCTTGCTTAGAGCCCCAAGCCCTAACAACCAGGGCACGCTTTGCTCCATGGGAGGCAGATGTGGGACGCCGGCAAGCTCGACAATACTGCGTACGGAGTCGAACAGCATGATATCGAGGGAACGTGCGACACTAGAGTACATCATGCTCTGGGGATTCTCCCCGCATCGGCATTGACAAGTATCTGAATTGTGACGCAGGGCGGCCTGTTGGCCAAAATTTGGGGCCATCTTGTCTGCCCTGCTGGGCTTGAACGATCTAGGTAGAGAAAACACGTGGCGTTCGGGCGCCAAGGACGGATTATTCGGTGAGTTTCAGAAATTTATAGAATCGGGTTGCTGCTTCGAAAAACGGCAGTCCTCCAATCTCGCGGTCATCCTTTGAGGCCAGCCCGTGTGTAATGAGCCCAAATCACTCGCTCGTCCATCGATTATCGCACAGTGCGGAGTAGTAGGTATCGTCGAGCGTGCGGAAATGCGATGCGACGCTTCTCTCGAGGCTGGTAGGAGATGAAGTTCCAGCCATGGACCAGATCCACGCGTCACGATCCAGGGGTACAGGGTGTGGCTGCGGCGGGAGCACGGCCACAGGGCACAGTCCTGAGGAGGCGGCCGCCGGCACGCCTGACCACTGCCAGCCCGTCTTGGCGTCGGCAGTGGATCCGGCCACCCGTGACTCGTCACCTGCGGCTGCCAAGCGTCGCCAGCCTCAGACACGCTCTCCTGGTTACTGTACGAGCGACGGAGGACGGAGGACGGAGGACCGGTGCTGGGTACGGATGCACAAGGCCGGCGTCCTGAGGCTTGAACGTCCGTCCTGTGGCTTCGTCTCTGCAGGACTGGCGGATTATTGTTTGATAGTCGGCTATTGGAAGGACAAAGGGCAAGATGAACGAGGTTGCGTAGCCTGCGTCGAGGATCGACCCTCTCGCGCTCGTAGGCAAATCATCTGCTGCGACCCCGCCCGCCGTGTCAGACGTTGCTATGCGGACGGCGTTCTCCGTCAACGACCTCAGCAGTGCCGGGTAGAATGGCAATGAATGAACTCCAGCCCGTCAGCGTAGAGACTTCCCGCCGCGGCAGGGTTTGCGTGCCTGTCGCTCGACCACGGGCTAGGCCACGGCGCCCCACCGGCGCTGAAGGCAGCGCGCCGCGAATCGCCATGCACCGCGGCACGGCGTAGGGGACGAGACCGTCTGCTGAAATACCGCCAGCCCGTCAGTGCCATTCTGGGCGTCGACGGTGCTGGCGCACCCCGGACGGCCACCCCGTTGCCAAAACGTCGTGAGGTCGATAGCATCGCCGGTGCGAACCTGTCGACTTTTTTTCATCCTCACTTCCCTTTCGTCTCCATCGTCGTCGGTATCCATCCCCCTCCAGCATTGTCGTCTCCATTGTTGTCGTTGTCGGTTTCATAGTTCCCTTGTCTTTGAAACGGTCCTTCGCTCGTTATCCCCCCTTCCGATCCTTCTCTGCCAATCGCCTCGTGACCGTGTTGACTCGCTCCGTCTCACACCCCCCCCCCGAACTTCGCACCCAGCATCCATCCCCGCTCGACACCCAACGTCTCACGCCCGCTTGGCAGCACCGTCCACATCGTCCCCTTTCTCCCAGAGTCTATTCCAGCCCTGCCTGCCGTCGCTGGACAGGTTGCAGGCGCTCACAACGACTACCACAAAGGCCGGGAAAGGGGTTCCAGACGGTCTGGAGTCGCGCTGCCCCCGTCTGTTTTCCTGCTCCGACCAGGCATACTGCGACCGTTGACTTCCTGACCTCACAATCATCTCAAGAGTCCGTGACAGCCATACCTCTTCTCGATCGCACACGCTTCTGCGCCGAACCCACCTTTTGGTGGGCATTCACTTTGAACAGCTTTCCTTAGTCGAACCCAGGGCAGAGCCGTCGAGCTCCGTTACGGAGCACTCCGTCAAAATTTACTCCCAAGACTACCGGCCGTCTCTTCTTGGGGGACGTGACCCCTCCTTTCGTCGCTCTGGCGGCTTTCGGTTACGAGAAGGCTATTCCAACGTACCGCCGGCGCCGAAGCGCAAGATGTACGTTCCAAATTCTCCGTGGTCATGGGCCTTCGTGATAGTATCCGTTATCCAAACGGTGCTCACGCTTGGCCTAGAATCGTAGGTCGCATCTCGATATGTGCTCAATGGAACGAAAGCCAGCTGACGATAGACAGCTATGTCTTCGCGAATTTCCAGATACAGCTCAACCCCAGCGCGGAGAATGTGAGCTCGTCGAAGACCATTCCAACCTTCCTGACTCTTTATATCTTCGGTTTCTTGTACGAGCTGGTCTTGGTTTACGATGCCCTGAGACTGAAGAACACCATCCAAGTCATCGGAATCTGCATCTGCAATGTCGGCCTCCTAATATATGGCGCGGTCCAGATGGAGCAGATTAAGGAAGCCGTGGGTGTCTTGATGGTCAATGACGCCATCAATATGGATATCTGGGCCGAATCGAAGCCATTCCTTATCGCTATTCCGTGTATCGTGAGTCTGGGATCCGCAATGATGGCATTTGTTGCCTGGAAGCTATATGACGAATTTGCGTGGACTATCTACAAGCATATCAGCGCTGACCTGCGGATGAAGCGCCGATATCTGACTTATCAGGTCTGTCGTTTCCTCGTCGATATGGCAGGGATCTGTGCAAAGCTGACTCGACATAGATCTACATCGCTCTCCTGAAGTTTGACTTTTTCTTCTTCCTTGGATTTACTGTCCAGTTCGTGGTCATCGTGACAGGCAAGACTGATGTGGAATTTGCTCTCACTCTTGCTGCCATCCCGGTGACCATTATCATCCTCTTCTTCGCGGCGTTCTTCACTCGTCGCGAGAACACAGCCGGCATGATTGTTATCATTGTATGTGGACACTGTTCCTCGATCCATTTTATGTTCTCTTTTCACTGACTGTGCCTCCAGCTCCTCTATTTTGGTGCTCTCGCATACTTCCTTTTCAAGCTCGTCCGCATGTATCAACCCGAAAAATATCGGGAATACCTTCCCGCTCGTCGCTCGCTTACTTTTTTCGCTATCATAACACTTGTTCTCATTATTGCGACCATTATCAACGCCTGCATGTGCACGCGCAACTTCCACAAGGGACTGCGGCCCCACATCTGCAAGACAAGAGTGAACCCAGAGGAAAAGACAACAGAGCTATCCTCTAACATGCCCGGCGCCCCGATGCCAACCCGGATGATGATCGATTAAGTGGGTCCCTAATACCACGATCGAAGAATCTGAAGGGGCGAAAAACAGGAGCCGTGCATGTTTTTTTGTGCTTTTCTTGTTGCATATACAGTCCTCTCACACCGAATATGCACACAGTGATAATCTGTTTGCATCTCGATGGCCGAGTTGCCAATGTATGGACATGTTTTAGATGCTGGGTTTGGGACGCATTTGGAAGGGCCACTACTATGATACCTACATTTTTATTTCTCAGGGTCCGTTTTCTTGATGACGACTGTCTTTGTTATGGTTCTATTCCCCTATATTCCCTCAAATTTTTCCTTGTCAAATATTTTGCTGCTATCGGGCTACTGGTGGCGTTGATCGAGCTGACGCTTTTATTCCCCTTGAGTATCTATCTGTCTCAAATATAATGAACATGCATTCCAGGATCTAGGTTTGCCGCAGTGATGGCAACAATTATGTGCGATTCTCTTCGCCAGAGATAGTTGATTTTAATCGGTGACCTTGCAAAGGCTAAGCTCAGCCTTAGCAACTTGCGATGGTTGTCGAGTGGTTTGGTTTAGAGAGTCAAGAACATCTGAGAAGCAATTAATAATAATAATCCGTCAGGTCTCTCAGCCGAGGTCCTTGTATGTACCTACGGGGTAATAGTAGTGCGAGTGCAAGTGCAACTGAGCCGGGGCTGGCTGGAAGCGCGCGTTAGCGTCCGTACCATACATGACGATACCGACCAGCGGGAAGCGTGATCGTGGCCTCTTTCTAGCATCTCCCAACCTCACCTCCATCACTATCAACCTTCACCTCCTCGTCTTCAGCTCTTAAATCCTCTGTTTTCATTCCTTCTCCTTTTTTCTTTTTTTCTAGAATCGTGAGGTTTTAATTTGTCAATACTCCTTCTCGACTTCTTCACTACTGAAGTTCCTGTCACAATGGTAAGTTCCACGCAATTCCGGTTCCTCATTGCCAAAGGCACACGCTCAATCGCAGCGCCAGCTGCTGCTTGTCCATCGTTCAATTCGACTCTTGTTTTTTATGCGATTCATAATTTACTTATGCTAACGGTATGGCAGGCTTCTCCTCGCGCTGGCTCCCCCTCCGGCGCCGAATCCGGTCCAGATACGAAGTCTCCCAGCTCTGGCCCCGGCGCTTCTGCCGGCTCTGGCTCTTCACTGAGCCGTCCCTCGTCGCCAACTCCTCCCGGTGGACCACGAACTGCTCTGCGCCGCCGCGCAGCTGCGGAGCACAAGGAGTCGCTGCGGAACCAGAGGCCGAACTCGACCCGCGCGGCGGGCGCTGGTGGCTCTTCGGGCACGATGCTGAAGCTGTATACGGATGAAAGCCCTGGACTGAAGGTTGACCCCGTTGTGGTGCTTGTTTTGAGTCTGGGCTTCATCTTCTCTGTTGTTGGACTGCATGGTGAGTTTTGAGTCTTTTTTTTTTCGATTGATGAGAGACTTCATTGCAGGCCTGGAGCGTTCGGAGAGCTAATGCAGCATGTGGTTGTAGTCATCGCCAAGATCACCCGCAAATTCTCTTCATGAATGCGTTATCGATATCGTCTTGTCTGATTCGGAGTCTCAGTCCCACACGGATCGCGAGATGATGGTTATGAGAGCTTGTGATGTCCGTATCTTTACTAGGTGACGGGTATACGTGTACCACCGTTTGCGATTCCACTGGCCTGGCGAGCGATCAGACGCGGCGATCCAGAAACGAACTCCCCTTTATTCTTCTTCCAATCAACGTCTATACCCTCCTACCTAATGCCTCTTGATCTTTCCCGATTCGTGGCAGACCTTGAAACGCAGAGCCTGCCTCGAACGCTTCTTCTCTTTTTCAACACCGAATATGGGACTAGCATAGGGCCTATCTGCAGCATAGTTGTTCCTGCGCTTGTCTCTGTATTTCTGCACGGGACGCCAGATAGATAATCGAAAATCCCCTTGACCGATTGCCTTTTTTTTGCCGCAGTAATAATTCAAATTTCTGGATCGCTGTGATCGCTGGAGGGGTGGTTTGTGGTGGAATGGAGTACACAATTGGTGGAAAGGGCACACGTGGCGGCAAGATGGAGCTGTATAATAACTTTTGTACCCTTAATTTGAATGAAAATGCGGCATATTGTGCTAGTCGACTTCACGTCAACAAACTGACAATTATATTATGCAGAACCTATCAGATTTTGTCTCCTAACTTCTCATTCACCGGACGGGGCATTCGTTACCGAGGCCTCTTCTTATTGTTAAATCAAATAATGGGTGCAACGATCCACATCGTGACGAATTGCCCTCGTCTCTTTTTCTTCTTCTTCCCAATTTCAGTTTTCATGCACATGCTGTGCTGTGCTGTGCTATATTTGCTGTTGCATTTGTCCGTCTCGTCTGATCTTTTCTGGCTATCTAGCTAGTTGAGTTGTGCCTGTGGCAAGCACATAGTGCTTCACTTAGCTACATAAACTAAGACACCCATACTTATGGTATTCAAATCCCCTAACCTAAACGGAGATCGTATTATTCCATCTCAGGCTATCGCTAGCGGAGAGTCCTTTCCAAGAAAGGAATGTCTAAAACCTGGGCAGGGCTCTCCCTTTGTTGAAGAAGGGCTAGGTCCATACTAAAACTTCCATCTTCATCCGGTATAGTGTGGTTAGATGTATGTGGAGTTCACCTAAACAGGCTTACGTATGTACGTACTCCGTAGTAGTATGCTCTTTTCCTCCTTCAGAACTTTTGTGTGGATTGATCTGTTTCCCGGGTATCCTCTGGGCGGAGTACGGGGCATGTCTTCCCGATTCCTTCCGATCCTTCCTGTATCTGTTAGTAGTCGCCTAGGCAGGGACTCTCGACACAATTGAGCCCGAGAGCAAGCTTCTGTTATGGTTTCGTTTTGAGTTCTGGAGTTTCGTTATTGACCAGCGAGCAGGAAGGACTCTCTGCTAATTACTAAAGCAGCAAGATGCAGATACTTGTTGTATTTACCGTGGATGTTGACAGTTGACTCTTTCCAAGTGACTGCCTGATGCAGTTACATACACGAGGCCTCTGACCCTCAGATGACTAAACTCACCTGGGTATGTACTCTATTACCTTGGATTGTGTGATGCTGGATAGATGAACTAACCGAGAAATAGCTTCCGCCCCAAGGCCCTGCTCGAGCCAGCATCCGGTCCGGGATTTGAAAGCATAGACACTTGGCCGGGTAGCCGGGCCGGAACAAGTTGCAGCACGGTGCTCGAGTCAAAGTCAGAAAAGGGGAAGGGGCAACTCCGAGGGAATGGTTCATGGATTCATGGACCTGGTCCTGTGGAGGCTGTGGACTCTGGTCCTCTGGAAGATGGGACAACCAACGAATGGCGAGATTGTTCCAAGCCTGCGGTACCTTTTTCCCGCAAAAAAAAAGCAACATTGTTCCTCCTTCCTCCTTTCACGGGGGTACTCCGTACACGGCACGGGGTAATCCCGCCAGTTCCACGCGGCATTATTCAAGCCCGGCAGAGTTACCCAAGGCAGCAGGTTCAGTGGTTGCGGATCAGTGGAGAACTGTTTTCCTCTATCGTTGAGATCATTTGGATTGCTGGTTTCGTGGGCTCGTGAGCTTCTTCCCCTGAAGCTAATGCTCGTGTGATCGACGAGCGTGTCTGGATGTGCCTTTCGTGGTGCCAGGCTCTCGGAGATCAGGGACCATCCATGGATCGAGTGACCATGTACCGTGAATGTACTGTACCTCCGATCCGAACAGAACACAGAGTATACGAATGTGGAGTACCGTTTATAACGTCTTAGAGAATGTATTGGATCCTGGATCTCCTATCAGTGACGAAGCTGCTCGAGAGAAGACATGACAAGAGAGATGGAGGCCATCTGCGCCAACGGAACCGACTCTGCTTGTTTTCGAATCGCCGTGTGCGCATCACTTGGCAGGCTTGAGTTGAGTCACTGAGAGACTCGAGAATCTTGGAAAACAGCTCTGAAACGAGACAGGTTAGTTAGATGTCTCTCAATATTTTTTTTCAGAGAAATCGAAAAATCGAAATGCCCACAAGAAAATTCATGAGTAGAAGCGTGGAGTAAGTCGAGGGTTGTTATCAGCTATCGCAATGTTTTACATAAGATCTGGCCGCGTCCCGAACAGTGACGCGCGACCCTGCAGGACATCTGCTGGTCGGTATTGCCAAAAAGTATTGCTCACCTTCTGGCGTCGAGTTGCTGTCATGCTGATGTCCCTTATCTCGACGTTGCAACGGGGCCAATGGGAGCGCGAAGCGATGGATCGCTATCTCTATCTCACGTGGAAGGCCCTGTAGATAAGGAACACGCGTAAGGATACCCGGCCAATGGCAACAGAACCAGCCTAGCGCCGGGCGCGGCCCATGGGCCGTGCGTGGATCTTCGCGGGGACCTGGAGCTGCTGTAGGTAGGCTCGCCGCAAGCTGCACCTCTGCTCGATTTCCGAATTACGAGAGAAGGCCCTTATCAGCCACCGTCGAGAGGCTCGAGATGTCCCTATCTAAGCTCTTGGCTGGTCCGCGAATACGACAAGCTGGAGTAATATGTCTGCGAATTCGGAGCGCGCGTCCGGGGTTTGCCCACGACATGCAGCTTCCTATATGAACCTGCATCCTCCTCCCGATGTGACATGGGATAAATTTCTCATTCCTCGTCAAGCATCGATTCGTCGACTACTGGCTGGCTGGATCAGTCTTTTATTTTTTTTTCCCCCGTCGTTGTTTGTTCAATTGATCCCTAGAAGAAAGCCTTGGCGGTTGTCAGCCTGACCGTCAGCATCTACACGCACTCGAATATCTACCTGTCAGCTCGTATTCCATGGCCTCCAACGAGGTCAAGTTTACGGCCCCCCTGGGCCAGGGTTTTGGCTATGGCATTGTTGTGGGGTTGGGTTTTGCTTTTGCCTTTGTTATGATCTTCATCACCTGGGCCCTGAAGAGGTAGGTACACAGTCATCTGTTGTTCTGATGCTTGGACACGGGAAGCAGATGCTCCACTATTGGCTTTATGAAGTGGTAGTTCCTCAGATCATATGGTTTCAGCTTCAACCTCCCTGAATAATCAATCACTATTTAATTGCTTTTTTATGCTGTGTTCAAGTTCCAGGCTTGTGCTGATCGAATACATGCGAAAAGATACCAGCATGAAGTTCAGACGTCCGAGATGTTCTCGACCGCCGGACGAACCGTCAAGTCGGGGTTGGTAGCATCCGCAGTTGTTAGCAGCTGGACTTGGGCTGCAACCCTTCTCCAGTCATCTGCTGTGGCATATCAATATGGCATCTCGGGTCCCTTTTACTATGCATCAGGTTAGTCTCCCGTTGTCCATGCATGTAACATGAATGGCCGTAACCTTCGAAAAATAGGGGCCACTGTTCAGATTCTCCTGTTCGCAACCCTCGCGATCGAGCTGAAAAGACGTGCTCCCAATGCGCATACCTTCCTTGAAGTCATTCGCGCCCGCTATGGAACTGTCGTGCATATCGTCTTTATTGTCTTCTGCCAGATGACGAACATTCTTGTGACAGCTATGCTGCTCACTGGTGGCTCCGCCGTTATGAATGCCTTGACTGGTATCCACACAGCTGCTGCCTGTTTCCTGCTCCCTATAGGCGTCGTCCTGTACACCATTTTCGGCGGCATCAAGGCGACCTTCATCACTGACTACCTTCACACCATCGCCATTGTCGTCATCATTTTCATATTTGCAATTTCCGCCTACGCAACGAATGACACCCTGGGGTCACCTGGCAAGGTGTACGACATCCTGGTGGAAGTTGCAAAGACCCGTCCGGTTGAAGGCAATGCCGAGGGAAGCTATCTCACAATGAGATCTAAGGAAGGTGGCATTTTCTTTGTCATTAATCTAATCGGTGAGTCATGATAAATCTTCTTTTTCGTTTGTCATTAGATATATACTGACGGTGTTCTAGGAAACTTTGGGTATGTTTCCTAGCAGATATGGAATAATTGATCTAGTTTCAAGTTTTATATGACAAAATTAGGCTAACATCTGAATCAGCACTGTTTTTCTCGACAACGGATACTACAACAAAGGTCGGTTTCTAGATATGCCCTGAAATGCTTATTTATGGTTTAGATATGCTGACATTTACATAGCTATTGCTGCGAGCCCTGTTCACGCTTTCCCCGGATATATCATCGGCGGTCTGTGCTGGTTTGCGATCCCATGGCTCTGCGCCAGCACTATGGGAATCTCGGCTCTTGCCTTGGAAGGCTCCCAGAGGATCAGCTCGCAGGATGTTACGGCTGGACTTGTCCTGCCATTTGCTGCCGTGAAACTGCTGGGCTATGGCGGGGCCGCTGCTACCACGATCTTGGTTTTCATGGCGGTCACATCAGCGTTCTCAGCTCAGTTGATTGCCGTCTCCTCGATCTGGACATATGATATTTACCAGGCTTATATCCATCCAAGTGCCAAAGGTAAAAGACTCGTCTGGATTTCTCACATGTCCTGCGCCGTCTATGCCCTTGCCATGGCTGGCTTTGCTACGGGCCTGTACTATGCGGGTATTGGCATGGGATATCTTTACTTGCTGATGGGTGTCATCATTTCTGCTGGCGTCATTCCTGGTGCTATGACCCTGCTTTGGAAGGGACAGAATTGGCTTGCCGCTGCTGCCTCGCCGGTTCTCGGGCTGGCTTCTGGGCTTATTGCGTGGTTGGTGACTGCGAAAAGCCTGTATGGCGAGCTGACCGTCGCCACTACTGGAGCAAAGTAAGTCAAACGCCTGCTTGGTTTGTCCCATCAGCTATTGACATTTTCCCAGCTACCCTATGCTTGCTGGCAATGTGGCAGCTCTGCTCAGTCCAATCATATTCATTCCGATCCTCACCTACTTGTTCGGCCCGCAGAACTACGACTACGAGTCGATGCGCAACATCCGCAAGGTCGACGACTCTGATGTCGCTGCCGCGGCACACGTGGATCTCGAGCTCATCCCCGGCGAGATGAGCCGGTCTCAAACCGATGCTCAGGAAGAAGAGCGTAAGCTCAACAAGGCGGCTTTCTACTCCCGTATCCTGACAGTCGCCATGGCACTCTGCCTCCTGGTCATCTGGCCGATGCCCATGTATGGCTCCTCCTATGTCTTCAGCAAGCCATTCTTCACTGGCTGGGTGGTCGTCGGTATCATCTGGTTGTTTTTAACTGCCATGGGCGTCATTGTCTACCCGCTCTGGGAGGGTCGCGAGAGCATCGTGCACACCATCCACTTAATGTTCCTCGACGTCATTGGAAGAAAGAAACCCGCGCTCTACGGTCGCGAGGGTAAGGTTAAAGAAGAGACTCCTACCGGGGAGGCGACGCCAACGGAGATCACTGACAAGTATTAATCGCGCATATAATGCCATGTCTATAACGGGTCTGGGGTGGCCAGGAATTTGGGGTAAGCAGTTTTGAAGAATTTTCGTTTTCAATCGGTGGTTTTTCGAGGTTCACTTTCGGAGAAGCCTTCTATGGATGTCCTGTATGATTGACGTCACTTTGGTTCCCATGATTGTGCAGTCTCTTCGAGTATATATATTAGATTTGCATGAGCTATATATAATCTAGACTTCAGGTCTGAGGTAATCAGACCAGCATTTAGATGTTTAAATTGATAATAATCGATCCTTCCCAGTGGGCTTAAAAGCATCGTGCTCGTGCACCTTGTTCGCCCAGCAAAAAAAAGGCAGGACGGGAAATTCGAACAGCATACAGCTACTCTTGAGTCATTCTCGTTCATTCCTCGCAGTACAGATCCTTTTTTCAACTGAAGCAAATGCTTCGGGCAAAGGAAGGCAAGAACATGCATACATCCTTAGCAATTTGACATGTCAATCATGACGGGGTAACATTTAGGGGCGGAATCGGAAGAAGAGCCAAGAAAGGGAAAACAAGGGGTGCAGAGAGCCACAGAGAATTCCAGACCCCGCGAGAAGGGAAGTCAAATGTAGCAATAATAGTGTTCAAAGTAAAGTGTTTGTGAGCTCCGGATCAGCAGTCCCCGACGCCACGTACAGTACAGTACAGTACATTCCTGAGCTACCTCGCAACAGAACAACCCGAAATTCCAATAAAAACGCAGATCATCAAAAGAGAACTTGATAGGTATCATCATGTAGTCATGAGAAAAACAAAAGAAACTGAGCAGTGGAGAAAATGAAATGGCAGAAGAAACGGAAGTAAGACCTTCAGCTTGCCCACCTGAGAAGAGCTAGCTGCTAGTTCACTTCACTTGTAAGAAAACGCTCCCTGTCCTGGAGGCGGTCCTTGCGGGCCGCCGTATGCACCAGGCGGAGGAGGACCCATTGGAGGAGGGGCCATCATTGGACCGGGAGGAGGACCTTGCTGCGGAGCGGCGGGATTTATGTCTGGCCGGTCTCTGTGTGTGTCGAAGGGTGTTGTGTTAGAAGTGTAAGGACATCTTTTACTGCTACACTGCTCTGTCAATGGATAAATGTCTTGACGTACCTGAGATCCTGCGTAAAGTGACATCTGGCGCAGGTGACTTCCTGAAGGGGCGTTAGAGATCATTGTATTAGGTGTTGGACATGTACTATTGGGAAGTAATACTGACCTTGTACTTGTGCGTGGATAGCGGGAGCACGGGCTGGATAGAGTTAGATACTGTACATATCAAGTTTGCTGTCGCGGGAAATCATACTATGAAGCAGACGGTAAACCAAGGCCTGAAGGGAGAATGTTAGTTAGCGTATTTACTCCACTTATATGGAGAGCTCAACATACCATCGGCTGATGCAATATCCATCCCAGTGGTGACCTGGATAGGGGTAAAGTCTCAGCTCAGGAACCTTGGACAAACAGCAGGCGTACAGGGGAAGTCCTCACAGTTGTAACAATATGCTCTAACATGCTCATAGCCCTGAAGCCTCGAGGTGAATTCTGAATATCATTCTGCGTCAGTTCGTGCACTCTGCAGTAGTGGCACGAGCCACCTTTGATAATAATATTCCACCTAGCGTTCGAGCTTACTTACCCTCAGTTCCGAACGTGATGCAAATCGCCATGGCTGTTGCGCGCCTTGACGACTGTCAAATGCTGTTCGGGGAAATTTTTAAAAGAGAGCAGGAATGCAGACAGAGACTGATCGCCTCAGGATGGCCCTCGATGAAAGAAAGAAGCATCTGCGCCTACGATGATGTCTGAAGCATGTTGAAACGGGCATGGTGACGCGGACCGGTGTGGCGCTGTGGCTTGGAAGCCTTGGCCCCTTGGCGTCGGCAGGCTGCAGTGAACGTCTGTTCCGCTCCGTGATCTGTTCCGCCCGCCAGCATTCACCGTTGATAACGGGTCTGGTCATCTTGACAAGGTCATGGAGATGGAGTGATGCAGGTTATAACAGCGATATTTGGTCCCATATCGATCAACAGCGGATTTGGCGAAATTTTAATCTGATACACTCACTTCCCCACATGCAGCAGGATGATCTTGGGAGAAGTAGTATTAATATATCAGTCTTCAGGGGCTTATCGATACAATAGCGATCTGCTCTACTTCAGACGCCCATCCATGGGAAACAGGCCAGCATCTAGGTTTCAAACTGGTATCAATGACTTTTGCTAATATAAATAGTTAATAATGTTTTCCTTATGAAAAGGATGTTGAAGCGAGGTAAAGGTTACGAATGGAGGTGAGAAAGCTATTGCAAAAATATACCGAGTAGTCGAGGCTATGGAGCGACCCTTTTAGGCAAAAATTACGGACATTCCTATATTTATCAGCAAGCTCTTTTTCTGCGATAATACAGGTACTCTCCTCATAACGGGCGTCTGGTCATTGTGGACAGGAAAGAACATCGTAGATGGTTCAAATTATATATTCTCTTGCGCCTGAACTGCTAGTAGGAAGAGAAGACATAAACGTGTAATATTGGCAACGAATCAAGGCATATTAGAGAAGGTGGAGAGCGTTAATACATCTTTCGAAAACTAAGCCCGTGGACGGAGAGCGTGCCTCGAACCCTGCGAAGGGTGGGTAGGTTCGTGCAACGTCAGTTCACTGTGTCTTGAAGAGCAGGATCGCGCAGTGTCCGAGGTAGAAGTAAATGAAGTGCTTCGTCTCTGCGCTCGTCGTCAGCAGAACCCATTGCGGCCTTCACATAACCACACCTACCGTGAGTGACGAAGCTGCCAAAGTTCCGTCCCACTATGCAATGCCATGTTGCCCCTTTACGAGCGTCGAACTGCCGGAGACGTCAGCACAGGAAGCTTGCAAAAGACGGCGCGGGGTGTCGGACCTCTTTCTTTATATACTGGGCAATATCCTGTGGACTAATCAGCGCACCTTCAAGCCAAGAGAGGTATCCCTACACACCTTCTCGATGTGAAATTTCTCCATGGCCTCGGTCGCTGGTGAAGGTCAGCTTTCCCTATTCCTCACTTGTAGCACTTCGGGAACCATACCAACTTCAATAGCCTCCTGCTGCATATCCTCGGTCTCCAGCAAAAGTAAGCACTCCATCCAAGGAAGGATCGTAGTCGGAAATTCATACCATGTCGACCGACTTGATCTGCGCTGCAAGTATATCATCGTCAGCAAGTTCGGCCGGAAAGGAGCCCTGACGTGCCTTACCTTCGAGCTTTTCCCTCTTCTCGGCAGACATCTTGCCTACTAGTATCTCTTAATACTGTACACTAGCTATTCGTGTGTCTGAGTGTAATGCGACCGTCTTGCGAAAAGTAGCAACAACTGAAATGGTGTGTCAAGAAGAACAGAGAACTTTAAGGAGATGCTCTTCCATAGCAAGTGACCAAGAAGCTTGGGCGCGCAAGCAGTAATATTGCCGCGTTACGGCTACGCACGGACCACACCAGAACTCCCTCACCGCCTTCGGCAGTACAAAACAAGAGAAAAAAAGCACTTCAGTTATTTCTTCCGGGTTTCTTGAAAAATTCCACAACCCCCCATTGTGAGTTGCGGTGCCAGAACGCAACAAAATGGATAACACCAGGGTTTTCGTTTCTGGCCTTCCGCCAACATTCACCAATGAACAGTTGGGGAAGCATTTTGGCAGCCGCTTCCATGTCACGGACGCTCATGTTTTCCCCAAACGCAGGATCGGCTTTGTGGGTTTCAAGACCCCCGAGATGGCTCAGGAAGCCGTCAAGTACTTTAACAGGACGTATATCAGGATGTCCAAAATCTCAGTTCAGCTTGCCAAATCGGTACGCGTTCTCACAACCCGTCTCATTTCATCTTGTGCAGGCTGACCTGTTTAAGTGGTCCTGAAGCTGACCGGAATGACCATTAGATCCATGCCGAGAAGGATGCGAGTGCAAAGTCCACCACAAAACGTAAGAATTCTGATATGAAGGATTCATCTCCAGCGAATACACTCAAGCGCAAACGTGATGCGGACAATACCCAGCATGATGCTAAACTCCAGGAATATCTTGCTGTTATGCAGCATTCGACCAAGACGAAGACCTGGGCAAATGACGAGACCATGGCTGAAGCTCTTAATCCTTTGTCTGCAAACAAGCGGCCCTTGGAGGAAGAACAGCCGAATGAGGAACCACCCCAGACCCAGAGGAAGAAAGCCAAGGTCGATGGGGCGGCTGATACTAGCCTTCCAAAGGTTCAGGCTCGTGACAAGACGGCAAATACCAATGGAGAACAGGTGCTATCTCAAGGCTCAGATGGTGCTAGGGTCGCAGAGCAAGACCATAATGAGGAGGCGGTAGACCAGGGTGCTCCTGCGGCAACTCAAAGCCAAACTGAGCCACAGTCAGATGCAGACTGGCTTCGGTCGAAGACTAGTCGCCTCCTTGGCCTTCTTGACGACGAGGAACAGGCCGAACAGGATGCTGTAAAACAGCGTAAAGCCATCGCTCCTGTGGAGGAGGACGACGATGATCCCGAATCCGGCGGTGTTGCGCTCGAGACCCAAGCGGCTCAAGTTCCCAGTGACGCAGAAAAAAATACGAAAGAGGAAGACGTTGATGCAAACGTTGACCTAATTCGTAACTCTGCTCGCCTATTTGTACGGAACTTACCCTACGATGCGACGGAAGCAGACCTCGAACCCGTTTTTTCACCTTTTGGAAAGATTGAAGAGGTGAGTGAATATCTCTTCCGAATTCCACAACTTTCTTCCCTGCCTCCAGATGTCTATCCCGGTCAAGGCACCGTTGCCGCTCGCATGATGATCTGCCAGATAGGGACATCCGATGCACAGCACATGATGTAACCTGGCCAGGAGTATTTAGTAGATGCTTCGTGAGATCTGAAGAGCGCGATTTTCACCAATTTTCTTGTTCACAAATCTATTGATAAAGGGCACATTGCTGACTTGTTTAGATACATGTCGCTTTCGATACCCGTTCGGAAAGCAGCAAGGGTTTCGCCTACGTGCAGTACGTTGACCCGAACTCAGCGATCAACGCTTACAAAAGCCTGGACGGGACCACTTTCCAAGGTCGTCTGCTCCATATTCTGGGAGCGACCGCGAAAAAGACCTACAAACTCGATGAAAGCGAGCTGGCGAAGTTGCCTCTGAAGAAGCAGAAGCAGATAAAACGGAAGATGGAAGCTGCATCTTCGACATTCAACTGGAACTCTCTCTACATGAATGTAAGTGGCTTCAATGTGCGGCAAAAGGGGTTCAATCAAGTTGACTGTGTCATAGGCCGATGCAGTGATGTCTTCCGTGGCAGAAAGACTTGGGGTTTCGAAGGCAGATCTTTTAGATCCCACCTCCTCGGATGCTGCAGTAAAGCAGGCGCATGCTGAGACGCATGTCATCCAAGAAACAAAGGCTTACTTTAGTGCGAATGGTGTAAACCTTGATTCTTTCAAGAACCGAGAGCGCGGAAACACGGCCATCCTAGTGAAAAACTTCTCATATGGCGTCAAGGCTGCCGATCTGAGACAGTTGTTCGAACAGTATGGCCAGCTTACTAGATTACTAATGCCTCCTAGTGGCACTATAGCTATTGTCGAATTTGCGAGACCAGACGAAGCACAAAGAGCGTTCAAAAGCCTCGCATATCGAAAACTAGGAGACTCCATCTTGTTTTTGGAACGTGCACCCAAAGACCTGTTCGTTGAGGGAGCACCCACGGTTGAGCAAACCGTTCCGGAAACGAAGGCTGTATCGCAGGGATTCTCCACTGCGGACACCTTCGCGCCAGATGATACTGAAGAAGCGTCAACGACATCTACCCTTTTCATACGGAATCTGAACTTTTCGACAACCACTGAAAGGCTAACAGAGGTCTTCAAGCCTTTGGATGGTTTCTTATCGGCAGTAGTCAAAACGAAACCTGATCCGAAACGACCAGGCCAGAGACTCAGCATGGGTTTTGGCTTTGTCGAGTTCCGGACTAGCGCCCAGGCCCAAGCTGCTCTCCGTGCAATGAATGGTTACAAACTTGACCAGCATGAACTAGTTATTAAGGCATCCCACAAGGGTATGGACGCTGCGGAGCAGCGGAGGAAGGAAGATAACGCCAAGAAGATTGCTGCCAGAAGAACGAAGATTATTATCAAGAATCTTCCGTTCCAAGCCACGAAGAAGGACGTCAGATCGCTTTTTGGAGCATATGGGCAGCTTCGCTCTGTGCGGGTTCCCAAAAAGTTCGACAGAACGTCTCGTGGTTTTGCTTTCGCCGATTTTGTAAGCGCTCGCGAAGCGGAAAATGCTATGAACGCGTTGAAAAATACGCATCTCCTGGGGAGGCGACTGGTCCTGGAATACGCGAACCAGGATGCTATCGATCCTGAGGAAGAGATCCAAAAGATCGAGAAGAAAGTGGGGGAGCAGGTGGACAGGGTGAAGCTGCAGAAGCTCACTGGCACAGGGCGGAAGAAGTTCACCGTAGGGGCTCAGGACAACGAGGAAGTCTAAGTCCCTTGACCCTGTTTATAGGGAGCATTCCAGTAGAAATGGATCGTTCTGCTGTCCTCCCTTTCTTGGCAGATCTAAGTCGTTGCCTACTGTACGTCTGTACGTTCTTCTAGGGTTGCTGTCAATGTAGGGCACGCGAAAGATCTCGTGCAAGTTAATTGACCCCTCCTGCCTTGTACTTTGTTTCCTCCCTTAACTCCCTAATTCCCACCTTTCCTAGTAGAAAGCTGCACCTCGGGTACACCGTTGCAAGGACATTGGAACCTAGCTTCCTGTCTGTGCATCCGTTTACATTCCAGCCGATATTCTGTTAATTACCTCTGCATTCTTCAAGCTGGAAGAAGTTCAACATAGTTGGACATCCAACATTCTTGAGCTGTCATCGCCACTTCCCCCACCACCATCACTCGTGTACCTGCTTTAGCTATTATGTCCTGCGTCGACTTTCTCGTGCATAAAATATCCGAGCAGCTTCTGACTGGATCGTGCTCTCCTAGCCCCCTTGCTTCATTTGGGTTTGTTCAACATCGTGCCTGGAGGTGTGGGAGACTGTCCTGATCGAGCTCTACAGAACGCCTCCGGCAATGCGCAGTCATACTCGGACAACATTGGAAAGAGCGATGGGACGGGCCAGGATGAACACCAGCAGCTCTCTTTCAAGTTTCCTCAGCCTGTTCCTGCTGCTCCAGCCCAATGTCACACTGGCAAGGATGGGGAGCCTGTATGGTCGGATGTTCTGGAAGATGCATTTCAGCAGAGTGGGTCGTCCTTCTGCTGTAACCATGTTCAGAATGCTAATGATTCCGTAGCCCTTGAGGCAAATCCTCCCATGGGTAAAAGGAAATGGTTAGAGCGTGGAAAGTCATACGGACGAAATGAGCTCATTGCAGAGTATATCTACAGATTAACAGGGAAGAGGCGGACAAGAAAGCAAGTCTCCAGTCACCTGCAAGTCCTTGACTCTTTCTTAAATGGTGATCCTGATTGTAGTTAGACACACGGCGTTTACCTGTCAGTGTTGTTATGAGTCTGAGTTTGAGACTGATGCAAGTATGTATACAAGGGAAAGACTGGTCAGGAAGAAGCCGGCAGAATCCCCGAAGAGCCAGTCCTAGACTTCTGTTCCGCGATACAGGAGTTATATCGATAACCAGATGTCCGCAAACTATGGAAATCAACTTCAATCTTCTTACCATGATCCGACTGGCGTAGTGCAACCATACACCGGAGAACTGCCGCCGCACCTTACGCTAGGGTCAAATGTCACCGACTCCCACACGTTCCATGCCTCCAGCTTCGACATGTAGGTGAGCGCTCCTCAACAGGAAAACCGCATCGACAAAGCGCTGCATGTGTACACTCGTCTCCAAGGAAATCAGCACCGCCCGGTGGCTCTTCCTATACCACTGGAAAACCTCGTGGGATGGCGAACCACGTTTCCTCACATTACGTCTGTGGTTGACATCAACGGTCCTCTTGATTTCGACTCCTTCTGGAAGTCAATCTCTGGTTAATGGAAGACTTTCCGCCTTCGGGCTTAGGGCTAGGGATTCAGTTGGAGCTGGACTTTGCCCATCCCACCGCAGACGATGTCTCCATGGTTAGCCAGATGGAAGACTGGACTTGCAGCACTTATATCTACCAACATGGCCGAAGGATGCTGGATACCTATCATGATATCCAGAAGGCCACATCGACAAAGCCAAGCCTCTGTTTGAGTAGTCCTGTTAGGCAAAGCTCTTCACGCAGTTGACACAAGAGAAACGGATAGCTGAGGAATCTGGTCAACCAGAGGCCGTTCGTTCCGCGGATGAGCACACAAGGCAGTTCGTTCGCTCACTTTCAGCCGTCCAAGAGCCCTGCGCGCTACTCCGCCAAGTCATCGACGGATGTCAAACAATTTCGCTGGTAACAATGGCGATGAGAGCCAGCGAATGGCTATCCTCCTTTGGAAGTTCCGTGCGTCCAGGGGAGGTTGGAACTACCACCTGAAGAAGATTGTTCCCTCCGCCGGGCAGGAGCACAACGAACAGTTCACGACCCGCCCCGAGAACAGAGCTTCCTCCAATTGCTCTGGATTCTATGTCGTCAGCTAAGCAGCCTCCAGATGTTCACCCGACTCCTCAGCATCATGATTTGGTGCAGCATAACAGAAACGCACAGCAGCAATGGCCAATGTATCTAGAGCCACATGACGTCAACCTGTTTTATGTACAGGGCACCTTCGATTTCCTGAACACCATGACAAAACCCGAGGACGGGCTTGGGGACAACACCGCTGTAAGCTCCATACTTGATCTTGTTCCCGGCCTACACCAAGATACGAGTCAGGCAGGAGGCATCGGCGTCTCCGGTGGAGGACCGGTCATGCTTAATGTCGACGACATCACGTTGTCGCATACCGACCTCGCTGGATACACCAACGGTTACGATACTCATTTCATGCTATCCCAGCAGCCCGGGGTCAGGATGCATGATAAGAACGGTGTCTTAAACTCCGTCTTCGGAACGACCGGGTCGTTGATTGACGACATCAGCCATACTCACCCATCTCTCTGGGACTCCCATGCCACAACGATCCACGATGGCGTTAGCAGCGGCTTCAGCCCTCTCCAGTTCCCGCCCCACTATTAACAGGTGTCCGTGTCGAGGGAGCTCCATCAAGGTAACGGGCTGGAGGGCATGATGCCTCCTGATGACCTCATGGACAAGATAGTGGGAAGTATCCCAGGGGACCCCGGTATGCATAGGACAGCATCTGATAATCTAAACCCTGTTTATGCAGAGAGCACTGCGGTTGAAACGGCGTGAGCATAATGATAATGATTATAACGTATCCTCCAATGGCATGTGTCACGTTTCTCGCTCGGTGTTTCGGAGAATTGGCACATGCAGTATGGTACGGATGTATATACAGTACAACGGTTCCCTGTCTTGCATAGGGCTCTTTCTGGTTCAATTTCATGATAGTAATTCGGTGAACATAGTTACTCCATAGGTAGTCTTGATTCAATTCAAATCAGGCATGTTACCTATTCCGACACAGGACGTCGGAGATTTTTCCTGCCTTAACCCACGTACGGTAGCCGGCGCAGGGTCTTGCCGCAGGATATGCTGCGTACGCTGTAGACTAGTGGTCAACTGTCTCAACATGGAATAACCCTTACTGGTGAGGGCTATGCATCATTATTCTAGGCAAAAATGCACAACGCAGGCGCTGTAAGGAAGGTTGCGGCGGGAGGCTCTGGATGACAAGCTTGGATTTTAGCCGGCGGGCGGTAGCGAGGCAACGTTGCATTTATCCGGGACCCGCAGCAGTTAGTCGTGGTCCCTCTAAGACTAGTTGACAGCCTCATGGCGAACGAACATCTCGGGTCGACAGGCGTCGCTTAGAGGATCCGGCATGCTGGTCGATATGGCAATCTGTCCTGCGCGAGAGCAATCGGACGCTCGAAAAGGAGCATGGCGTGGACGTGCCTGCGCGAGTCGTGGTTTCTGCAGGCGCCACCGCGAGCGGATCTCGAAGCCTTTTTGCCATGAGGATGTCGAGGCATATGGAACCCCTCCCCCGCCTCCTGTGGGGTTGCTGACGACGGGCCTGTTTTAGCCTTGGGCAGGATAATTCCACCAGCCGCCGGTGAGGAGGGGAGGAAAAAGATTTATCGCAGCACTTTTAAAGGTCGACGAGGTCCGTCCCTCTGCTTGACACCTCAGCCTGCTCACGTCTCTCGCACCGTTCTCTCTTGTCCTGTAAGTCCTTCGTTCCAGCATCAATTCCTGCGCGAATCGAGCCAATCGCGGGATCCGGAATCGTCCAGAAACGACAAAACCTCACATCCAGCCAACATGTCTACCCCCACCATTAAGCTGAACAGCGGCTATGACATGCCCATAGTGGGCTTTGGCCTCTGGAAGGTCAACAACGACACCTGCGCTGACCAGGTCTACAACGCTATCAAGGCTGGCTACCGTCTCTTCGATGGTGCTTGCGGTATGTGATTCCAACGGAAGTTTGGCACTTTTTTTTCCGCGTTTCTATCCATTTTCGAGGAGTCATCACAATTGACAATGTTGCTGACGGGATATTTTCTCCTCAGACTACGGCAATGAGGTTGAGGCTGGCCAGGGTGTTGCCCGTGCCATCAAGGAAGGCATTGTGAAGCGCGAGGATCTCTTCATCGTTTCCAAGCTGTGGAACACCTTCCACGAGGGCGACAAGGTCGAGCCCATCTGCCGCAAGCAGCTTGCGGACTGGGGTATCGACTACTTCGACCTGTACCTCGTCCACTTCCCCATTGCCCTGAAATATGTCGACCCCTCCGTCCGATACCCGCCAGGCTGGACCAGCAACGGTAAAGACCTGGAATTCAGCAATGCCTCTATCCAGGAGACATGGACGGCCATGGAGTCTTTGGTCGACAAGGGCCTCACCCGCAGCATTGGCATCAGCAACTTCAGTATCCAGTTGATCATGGACCTGCTGCGCTATGCGCGCATCCGCCCTGCTACCCTCCAGATCGAGCACCACCCTTACCTGACGCAGCCTGCTCTCATTGAATATGCCCAGAAGGAGGGCATTGCTGTGACCGCTTATTCCTCCTTCGGTCCGCAGAGCTTCCTCGAGCTGCAGGTGAAGAATGCGCAGGAGACCCCGGTCCTGTTCGAGCATTCTACCATCAAGAGCATTGCCGAGAAGCACGGCAAGACCCCGGCCCAGGTGCTGCTGCGCTGGGCCACGCAGCGCAACATCGCTGTCATCCCCAAGAGCAACAACCCGGACCGCCTGGCGCAGAACCTGGACGTCACTGGCTGGGACCTGGAAGCCAGCGAGATCGAGGCCATCAGCGCCCTGGACAGGAACCTGAGATTCAACGACCCTCTGGGAGTACGTATCTGCCGTTCCGACATTTGTCTTCCTATGTTTACTGACCTGGTGTCTAGTACGGACTCTATTGTCCCATCTTCGCCTAAATGCCCCCTCTCCGACACGACCTCCCATGTCAACATCTTTCTCACATCAACCCGCACTCCATTCACCTGTAATGGGTGGACACACGGGTTGCTGCGAAGAGTCAGTCGTAAAATCAGCGACATCGCCGTCATACCAAGGATGTATGCGTATCTCTCCTGTGGTATCGACCATGAGTGTCGAATGATATGACCGGCTTCTGTCTAGCTGACAAGCAAGCCTATATCCCCTTCCATCTAGTATATATGTCATGAATCAAGATCAATAAAATTTTAGACGGTATATGAATCAAACGCTGGATTGATCGCTGCATTGTCAAGCACTTTGAGTCGCAAATAGTATCAAAAGACATCGCATGTATCAGCACCTATCTGGTAGATTAGAAGGCTTCGGATATGAATCGAACTCCATGGAAGCTGCAGAAGCGAAGCTCGGGGGGGAGTCTAAGTATCGACCTGGAGAGTTTCCATCTCCCACAGCCCCGCGACCACAGAGGGAAAACGACCTCCAATAGGGACACGCCCGAATCTCTCACCGAGGAGCCGCGCTCAGGCCCCCAACGTGACCAACCCCAAACGGGCGTCTCCGCGTCGCGCCACCGGGGCCGGGGCCGCTGCTCCACCTCCACCCGGGCAAAAATCGCGGAGGCGTTTAAAGGGCAGGGAGCATCGGGTCAGGCCACCTCCCCTGGTTTCGTTCCCCTGCGCACAAACTCCTCCAGACGCCGTTCCTGTGCCCTTCATCGCGCTCCCTGGCCCCCAGAGGCTGATCTGATCTCGTTCCAGTCGTCTGCCATCATGTCAGCCCCGCCCGCGACCATGTCCGCCCTGCGCTCCAGGGTCGCATTCAAGCAGATCCACATCACGACGACCCCGACGCCGCGCAACCTGGCCGAGAGCAGGCTCGTTCTGCAGGCGCTGCAGAAGTTTGGAGAGGTCGTTACATTTAGGAATTTACGTGTATGTTATAGGTTTCTCTCTTATTTGGTATAATTCTATAGAGCTATTGTTTTTGCTTTTCCTTTGGCAGTTTCGTTTTTCGTTCTGTCGCTTTTTTTTTCAGGGATAGCTTCATCCTTTGTTTCTTCTTGTGGAAACGGCATTATGCGATGGAGTTGCATTGATGCGCATGTTTTGTCCAAAATTTCTGTTTCACTGTTTACGATTTACTTGATTCGAGAGCAGTTGATCGACTTTGCTCTTTTTTGAAGATTTGAGGCTGGAGCAAGACAATCTATGAAATGCAATATGAGCAATGATAATGTTTATCGAATGAAGAAGAAACCGTGTCGTTGATGATACCATCGTGATGGATCTTGGCTGTCTGGATTTCCTTTTCTGGTTATTAGAACATCCATGCATTTGTTTCTCTTTATATTCTCATACTTTCCACTACTTTCATAATTATTCTTATCTGGACGAAACAAATTGAATTCTTTCTAACCCCGCAACTATTCAAAGCAGTACGACACAACCAACACCAGCCCCAACCGCGACCGCGCCTGCCTCGCCATCTTCGACACCGCCGACGCCGCCAGACGCGCCATCGAGGCCTCACCACTCACCATCCCCGTCCCACCAGAGACCACAGAGACAAAGAAACCCGCCCCGGGGAAAGCCTTCGCCGACCCCTGGGCCCACGTCGACGCCGAGGCCGAGAAACCGCTCCGCGTCCTGACCTGCCAGATCCAGCACTCCCTCCACAGCCACGAGTCCGCCATGCTCCGCAACCCCTACCACAGCGCCTACTACGTCCTCACCAACAGCTTCCAGTACCACGACCTAACCAAGTCCACCGGCATCCCCCTGCCGGAGCTCGCAGACTGCCTGATGGGCCGCAAGCGCCACGTGCCCCTCCGCATCAAGAGGCGGATCCAGGCCGAGAACGAGCGGCTGGGGGCCACGTCGCTGATGAAGCTGTATGAGGAAGGGTTGGAGAATGAGAGGATCAGGAATGCGAATGCAGCTGCTGCGGATACGAAGTTGCAGCAGCATGCGCAGCAGGGGGCGCAGAATGCTGCCGCGCAAGCTCGCAATGCTGTGCCACCGCAGGGTTCTACTATTGAAAAAGATGGTATTACTGCCGGGAAGAATAATGATGCGAATACAAAGGCAGATGAGAAGAAGTTTCCCCGTCCTCTTGCGCCAGAGGACGAGCTGGAAGCTATGAGGGAGAGGTGGGGTGTTAAAGGTCTACTGGCTGAGTGATGGGACGAGCTACTATTACTGCGACCTTTTCGATCTTCCTACTTCCTATCTATCTCCACATGCCGGCTCCATATGTGTACTATATGGAGGCACACAGAGTCCGACGGACAGGAGCACGCATCGCAAGACGCGGTCTAAGGGCCATCGCTGTGGTTGTGTGATGTGATACCTTTCGTTCGAGCAGTCACTGCATGAACCTGAAAAAGCAGCACGTCGCTCACGATCTCACAAGATGTCTCTCCTCCGGTTACCGCAGAGTCGACCTCGATAGACCAGACCAGACCGTATCTGGATTACGCACTCTAGAGTTCGCGACATGGAAAATTATACCACGGATAGCGTCATGAGTCGGTCGATCAATGAGGGAGCACGGCTCCACAACTGAGAAGCTCGTCCCTACATAGAGGAACGCACGAGGTCAGCGCCTACGATATATATATAGCTTTCAGCTATCACTTTTCGCAACCTCGTCGATGAGAGGTACCACACGACAAATCAGAAGTCACGATAGCATTTGGAGAACCCGCTATGATAGACCTGCGCATGTACAGTACATAGATACATATATAGATAGATACGAATGGAACTAGAGGCGAGGAGATATGAGGAGCAGTTTGAGACATGACAGAAACGGGAAGAGACGAAACAGCCTTCATTCAGTAATTATTTAAGAAACAGGATGTCATTCACCATCTATCTGGCAAAGGGGAAAAATAAAATAAAATTCCTGACCGTCGTTATTCACATACACGCATATATAACCCGGTTAATCCACATCTAAAGTCTTACGTAGGCTGTAATGGGAAGGAACGAATTGGTTAGCAGAGCTCAAAGATTGAGTGGTATCGGCGCGGTCTTTGGTTCTGAAGGCCACGGGAAACACTGGAAGGGAAAAAAGTATCTGGAAGAGAATACGGATAAGAAGGAACACTTACTAGCATCAATCTGTATCACCTGCGGCAGCGCCAGCCGCACCTTATTCCTATACACCGCGGGACCCTTCGTCTGCAGCGGGTTCCCCTCAAAGTACACCGTCTTCAAGTTCTCCTTGTCCCTCAGCTCCTGCTCCACCTCCTCGAAGCTCGACAGCTGGTTGTTCGACGCCCACAGCTCCTCCAGGCGCTTGAGATGCGAGATGTTCTCGAGCTTGGAGATCTGGTTGTTGGAGAAGTCCAGGACGCGCAGCTTCGTGTTGTTCTCGAGCCCGGACAGGCTGGTGATGGCGTTGTGCGAGATGTAGAGTTCCTCGAGGTTCCGCAGGTTGGATAGCCCGGAGATGCTGGTGAGACGGTTGGATTGGATGGAGATGATTCGCAGGTTTGTGAGGTTGTCGAGATTCTGGTTTTTAAGAAGAGTCAGAACGATAGCTGTTCCTCGTTGGATTCGTGTGTCTGGTGAACAGTGTAGTTAACGCACCTTCATCTCGGTGATCTTATTCTTCCCAAGCCAGAGCTCCTCCAGAGCTGTCAACGTATCAAGGTTTTCGATTTCCTGTCGAAAAAAAAAGAAACAGCAACCGTCAGCTCGCTTCCATCAAGATGACAAGGCCGTGGAGATGGATACGGATGCGGGCCATACCCTGATCCTGTTGGCACCCAGCTCGAGATTCCTCAACCGGGTCAACCCCTCCAGACCCTCTATCTTCTGTATCTTATTCTGCACGAAATAAAGATCCGTCAAGTTTACCAGGTGCGAGACGTTCTTGATGTGCTTTATCTTGTTGAAGCTGAGGTCCAGACTCGTCAGGTTTGTCATGTCTTCGAGTCCCTTGATGTGCGAGATGAGGTTATCGTAGAGGTCGAGCTCCGTCAGGGTCGCGCTGATGTTCGGGGGGAATGCGATCTTCGTTATTTGATTTTGTCGGAGGCATATTTTCTATTGAATCCGGTAGTTAGCAGATGGTCTTCTTCTAAGATCCAACGTCGGCTCGTCTTAATAGGATGGGCGACTGTGGTAGGACTTAGGGTATATATACCTGGACTCTCTTAAATCGCTCTAGTCGCAGAGCCGGGATGGAGGTTATGCGACAGTGGACGAGGTCGATATCCTAAGTAGATGAGTCGAGTTTAGCGCGTTTTCATCACCAGGTCGGGGGGTTCAAAATCGCAACTCAAGACGGAAGGAAGAAATACGTCGATATCCTCGTCAACATCATCTAGTAGATCTGCAGTGAGAGTTGGACACGTTAGCTTCTGTTCATATCAAGAACGAGAGAGGCCCGATTAAAGCGCCAGCTGAAACGATGACGCTTGAAAAAGAAAAAACAGACCCGTCAAATCGCGCGCCGTACCTTCATCGGCTTCTATCTGCTCCACAGGAGGGGCATCTTCGTCTGTGTAGTTTGGATCTTCCAAAGCCTCTGGGTTGGTGATGACGGCATTGCGCTCCGCCTTCTGTTTTCCATCGCAGCCGTTGCTGTCCTTCATTTCTGTGTCGTTCGCGCGTTGCTGCTGTCCGTCCGCCTCTGCGGGCGCGGAGTCCGCGTTCAACATTGGGATGGACGGAAAACGCGGGGGTCGTCCGGAAAAGGGTGAATGAACAGGAGAGATCGATCGCAATATCAAACGCGCAACTCAGAATTTGCCCAAAACAAGCCCGATACAGAGCTTGGATGAGCTCCAGAGAGTTGCAGGAAGATGCGCGTGCAGAAGTTTGGAGAGACTCGGCTCATGGGACAGCTTAGTTACTGGTTGGTATGAATGGCCCGCCCGCCCCTCTCTGAGGTACGGAGTACGGTCGCCGGTTGTGGCTTAACTCGGTGGCGCCCCCACGAACACTTGGAAGGTGATACAAAGCTCTATAAACGCCCTCCCCTTATAGTTGCGAAGTATGTACCAGTTCAATTATTTCCAAGTATCATTACTTGAATTATTGAACCTTTGCATGAGGATTGCCAAGCAAGCTTCCCTCCTATAGCTAGTTCGTGGGGTTTAAGCAGATGAATTGTAGGACTCCACTGTTCTTAATACCAGACGCTTTATGTACAGCACACGGGCCGTCAAAAATGATGAGGCACATATACACTACAGAAGCACACGCAATAAGTGTGGCGAATTAATAAATGCAGTCACGGAAATCCAGCACTGTCCCTAGTGGCGCAAATGGACTAGGTACTAAGCAGTACATCGAGCCTATCTTTGTGAGATCTCTGGAAAAAGAGCCACTGTTGAGAAAAGGGGCAAAGAAAGAGGTGGGTAATAGATGAACACGACCTAATAATCGAAAAAGAGAAATGGGGTAGTAGTGTCATGCCTCTGTGGCGAATTTGAAGGAGAGAAAGAAAGAGGATACATGAGTCCAGCAACTCTTGGCTGATTACCAGAACAGACGCCTGCTGAATGCAAGGAGAGATAGAAAGATAGAAGTAGGGGAACAGGAAATAGGAAAGAAAAGCTCGTTCAGAGCACAGTAAGCGGATGCTACCACGAAATAGACGAAAGACCGTAGGAGAATGAGACACGCCAAAAAAGGGTAATGCTGAACTATGTCAAAAAATGTGGAGATATGCCGTCCGTTTCCTTTCTTCCACATCGATACCGTTCGCTTTTAACCCAGCTCATGTTCTTCTGAGCTGGCTGCTCGTCGTGACATGACGGAAGCGGTCAGGTGTACTCCCGAAAGGCACTCGATCATATGTGTATAGTGCAACAAGAGGGACCGCGTGAAGACGTCTTATTACGAGGCCACTCTAACCCCGGGTCAATCAGGGAAAGAAAATCAAGGATGCTCGCAATAATGGTAACAAGTGTATCAAAGGCACGGAAGCTATAACGTAACATCGAGAACCAAGCTCACGTCTGGAACTTTTGAACTAGCAAGATCTTCGAGGACGGGAATCAGGTCGAGGAGCTCATTATCGTGAGCGTCAGAGAACCAGCTGCTGATGGGTATCGCGTGTTGAGGATGGAATATATACGATGTCGGAGAATTATCGATAATAATTATCTCTCGAAGGTCGCGGCCGACTTGAGAAAGATCCTATCAATCCCAATTAGGAAACTCCAATGCCAACGTCTGCCGATCGAGCGGAGAAAACATACCTTGACATAATTTCCCTGATGGTTGTAGCAACTATCTCGGAATAACCGGTGGTGGACAACATGATGTATGTCCAATTGATCCAAGAGGGGATCACCATACTGTATTCGTCTATGAGCAACTGCGATAAGAGCTACACGGGGACAACTAGACCCACCTTTGAGACAGAGGCGGTGAACACAACCACTTCATATAGTTCACCGACACGTTTCATGAACTGGTCGACTCCAGGTCGTTTGATCACGTAGATGTTGTGATACTGACCTTCGATCTCGACAGGAATGGTGAAATCCGCCTTATCCAGGACCTGTGAAGTCGGGTTAGATTGTGCCAAGCCTGGGCCAACCGATATTAAGATTTAATAATACCTTGAAGCTACTATGGACAAGCGTTTCATCCAGGTCAAGGACTAGACATTTTCGGTTTTGGAGATGAGGTAGAGGTGGCGGTAATAAAAATTTTTGTTTGCCATCCGGCGGGCCTGGAGGTTCCGGCCTTCCTAATGGAACTAACGGAGGTGGAGGAGGAAGGTCAACAGGTTGCTGCATAGCACCATCGTGGGAAGGTTGTGCTTCATCGTCATCAGCGCTGTCATCTATCATAGGAGCTTCTGCCATGGGAACGTCTGCGTCATCTTTGGCGTCTTCTGGTGCTTGAACTGGCGCAGAAGATACGTCCTCCTCGGGTTTCTGCGTAAACACGTCGGTGCTATCTGCTCCCGTAGTTACTTCAGCTTTCGTAGACGTAGACGATGAAAGTATCTGAGACGACTCTTGGTCAAGACTGTCGGGTTTACGCCCTTGGGAGGATGGTTCGTCGTTAACTGATCCAGGACCGTCGACACCTGATAATGTGCCATCATCCCGAGGACGTGTTGCGGCACCCTTTTCTCCAACAAAATCGCTTTTCTCATCCTCAGCCTGCGACTGGGGTCGGCCCGAAGTGACGGTAAGGCTATTTTTCTCGTCGTCAAAAGGATTTGGCTCCTTCGATTCCGAGGCACTCGAATCACCTGCATTGGCATCCACTTTCTCCGGGGTTGTCTGTCTGCCATGGACAGGCTGCGGTTTGACGGCTTTCTTCGGAGGAAGCGTGGGATCCTCATTGTCCACAACTGATGAACTACAGCAGTTCAAGAACGCGAACAATTTCAATGAAGCTCTGCTCTTCTTCTCGACTTTTGATGAATTGTCCACGTCCGGAGTCCCAACCTTGGGTCCCTGCACATTCGACGCAGTTTCTTGATGGTTTCGTCGGGATCTTCTACTGCTTGCTCTGCTCGCATCCCTTCGCTTTTTCGTCATACTTGCATTTGTGCTTCCAGGCTCCTCCGCAGCCGTCGTCTCAGATGTGGATTGTCTGTTCAGCTTGGACGACGACCGTGATGGGACAAGCAGAAGCGAGCGCTTTTTCTTAGGCCGCTCAGGAGGGACATCTGCGGGTGCGCAGGATGGTTCTTGGGTGGAAGTGGTGCGCGAAGACTTCCGGTTGAGAGAAGCTCCATCGTTCGTCGGTTGAGGTTTCAACGTATCTATACCATCGGCGGGTGACCGAGGCGACTCAGAGTCTGGAGATAAAAGCATTAGTGGGCTGGAGCCCTTGAGACTGAGAGCGCATGGAACCGATCAGTTCAATACTCACTTGAGTCTGGTTTGTCGGATGCGGCTGTCATAGGTGCTGCTTGGGCCGCCGACTCCTGAGCTGACCGTGAGGAATCCCACCCTGAGCTCCCACTGAGCATTGGGGCGACAGAGCGAGCTTCTCGGAAGCAGCAGCAGTTCCAGCAGGCAGTCAAGGCGATATGGTGCACTTTAGCCTGCTCGATGAACCCCAGGGTTCCGCCAGAGTCGACGGGCGGAGCGGGTTCCTCCTCTTGCTGCCCGGGGCGGCTGGAAGGGGTGCAGTCACGCCTCCTGGACGCCCAAGTTTTAGCTCTCCCGAGCGAACGCCTCGAACCCAGATGCTAGTGCACGGCACCTCCACCTTCTAGAAACAGAGCCGCGGAACAGTGAAGCAGCGTGCAACACCAGGAAGATGCGTCGCCCGGGCTGGAACTGCAGATGGGGTAGGGTGCACGAAGTAGAGGAGTTGGGGACGTTGAGTAATAAGGTTCTTGCAGGAGATGGACGTAGTCGGCGGTACTGGTCAGAGCGCGGGGGCCAGGAGGGACGATCGACGGGGGCGTTCGAGGACCAGGGCGGCCTGGCGTCCGCCCGTCTCTCGACGCGAAGCCAAGGGTGCCGGGTCTTTTCTGGCTGCGACGGGGAACACTGGCTCTGGCGTCCAACCGACCTCAAAAAGGCTGGATGGTCGCGGGCCCCTCTATTTGCAGCAGATCCTAGACGCCCGGCCAGGTGAAAGCGAAATGAGGGATGGGAGCGTGCGACAGGTCTGGACCCCTAGGAACAGGGTCGCAGGCTTGAGCCCTTGGGGCTTAAGCAATAATCACCAAGGAGTCCGAAATCAAGGAGACTGCTCTACTGGATGATCTCCGGGAGCGATCGCCTCTCGGGTGTCTGGGGCTCCCTGAGTCGACGACACGCTCTGAGTCTTAGCAGTGCGGATGAGAGACCGTGGCTGGAGCCCAGACAGCGGGAGTGCTCTGTGGGGCTCCAGAGCTATGGGCCTCTCGGAGATGGCGGCGGAGACAAACGGGATAAAGAATCGCAGACAGCGAAGAAAGTCGACGGCGATGGAATAATTGTCTCTGACAGAGTAACAGGTCTGTTGAGCAGCCGTATCCCAAGCCTGGAGACGCTGGAAATTGCAGGTTCAAAGAAGGACTGGGGACAGGGGCAGGGGAAGGAAGCACGGTCTGCACCTAAAAGGGCCCCGGTGTTCGTTTAACGGAGGATCTTCCTACCGAGCCGCTGTAAAATACTAGAACAATAATGCTTAACTTCTGGACACTACGGAGTGCTCCGTCCATACTCCGTGCTACCCCAGATTCCTGGTGTACTCCATCGATGCTTCAGTCTTCACGGCACTTTGCATTATTGATTATTCTTGCTGAGGTATGGTACACACTCGCCTCCACCCCACCATCCCATCTCCTGCCTATCTCACCTATCTAGTTACCACGGAAGTTGCTTGTCCACCATCAATGGAAGAGCCTTGTCGTTACAAGGATGTTCTTTCAGATCCTGTGACTACTCTGCTAGCGAGGATTATGGATCATTATTCACTTCAAGGCAATGGCACACACCTCGGTGAATTGTCCAGGCTTGAGTATCAAACAGGATGAGCTGTAGGGTAGATACAACCACAACTAAGGAGTCGAGCCTTGCAGAATGGGGTTCTGAAGGCAATCCTGTACTTCATAATTGCTCTCATAGTGCACCGTACACTGTGTGTTCAACCAGTGTCAAGCATAGCAGCCTGATCTATTTCCAGCGTCTCGAGCACTGGTGCTGTCGCGGCCTGTTCGCACGCGCTGATTGGGTACGGCGTCAAACGTCTCCCACACCCAAGAATGGCCCTTGAGCATCTGCAAGCACATATCTCGTCTAGGTGGGCCTCCGCTGCCCACGCTCAGCTGCCAGTCTTCTTCCCGATTCGCTCCTTCAGCCACACTCTAACTGCCGCTGCAAACAAAAACCAGGGATGGTGCCTACCCAGGTAATTTTCAGATGCAAGTGAGTCCTGTGCAAAGGAGTCTGGGGAAGGTTTTAGACTATCCGGTGATCCGCCATGATCAACTTCGCAATCTAGTATTCCTGGTGCTTGATGTGGATTTCCACCGCGCCCGGTTATCAGCGATAGCAGGTTGCTGTACCTTCACGATATCTTGGATTCGTAGCGCGAACCTTAGCGATCCGCAACGGCATGGGAATTCGGAATACCTAGCTGTGCATAGCGAGTAGTCGATCACCAGGTTCTCGACACAGACCCGCAGACTCTTGATTGGACGTTCTGTGAACCTGGGCGCTTACGGACTCTCGATGATTGAATGCTGCCCGAATAGTGATATGGCACACTTGAAGACATCATACTTCTGTAAGGACTCACCGAGGCACACCATAATAATAAAAGCTGCAGCAACTTATTACAACATTATTATTGACGACGCTGTGTCTGCGTAGATAGTTCGCTATCTATTCACGTGGCTTGTAACATGAGGAGGATCCCGTGGCAGCGTGGCTAGCTGGCGGAATGCTATCCATAATCCCCGGCCCCGACCACGAGGACAACGTCCACTAATTGTCGGCTGTGGTTGGCCGGGCCCACGGGTGGCATTCTACGGATCGGTGTACAGCTAGTCACTCGCTTAATAGTTTAGCGCGGTAAGCAATATTTACCTAACGGCGGTAACCATCACATACTCAAGGGACCCTAAATTAGGGCCATCTTAACTACCTAAAGTTTATGCACAATCACCCCATGCACATCCCCCGGTCTGCCTTCAGGGCGGACAGAGATTGCTCTCCCAGCTCTTGCCCCATGTCGGGTTCTCTTAATTGCTTTCAGGTCGGGAATTGTTTTGGGAAATTCACTATAGAGTAATGTTGGAAGGATCTAAATGACGTTTCACGTTGCTGAGGTGCTGGAGAGTTGCTCTTTGCTAACGTCTAAGTCTACGAGGCATGGTAGGATGTCCAAAAAAGCTAAACAAATAGTTATGGTCAATTATAAGTTTAAGATCGCAATTGTAGATCTGGAATATATGACAAAGCTCGGGCCAAATTGTACCGGGAGGAGAGTTTATCCGGTCCGAGCTCCTCGCTAAGCAGCCCCACGAACTCACAAACCTCTTTTTCGACCACCAACTTGGGTAGTTAAGACGGCATCTATCTCAGACTGCTCTTGACAGCCACGCAAATCCCAATAAGGTAATACCTGCCTCCATCTCTGCTTCGAAGTGTCTTGTTGAGCCTGGAAGAAGAGCTAACAGATCTTCACTACCTCCAGGAAGTCAAAGCGTCGTCAACTTCGAACGTCAAGATGGGTAAGGTTCACGGCTCTCTCGCCCGTGCGGGTAAAGTCAAGTCGGCAACTCCAAAGGCAAGGCTTTCCTAATGCATGTACATTCTTAAAGATATGCTAATAGTAGTCGGTAATTAGGTCGAGCCTACTGAGAAGCCCAAGCGCCCAAAGGGGCGCGCCTACAAGAGAATGCTCTACACCCGCCGCTTTGTTAATGTAACCATGACTGGTGGCAAGCGAAAGGTATAATACTACTGCAGACTGGTCTTGGAGCATTTCACTAACTGTCTGCGGCAGATGAACCCGAACCCGACTTCGTAAGCTGAATTGAACCTCCGAAAGAAGAATGGATTGGGTTTGCATATGGGACAACGAAGCACTACACACGGTGGCTGTACAATGATATCATGCTTTTCTGGAGGTGGTAATGGCTGCCTGGAGTAGAGGCCGTGAGCTGCAGACCTCGCAGGCTTCGGGGCTTAAGATGCTCGTGGATAGGCAGTTTCATTGCAATACATGGACGACATATCATGTTCATCAGTGACTAAAGCTTGTCTGCTGGTCAACTAGAAACTGAAGACTCCAAATCAAAGCCTTAATGCTAGGAGTCAGATTCTTTGGCGTCCACAATCATAGAATAGTACTTTGATTGCCTGTGTACCCGTCTCCCTCATCGCAAATGAGAGACCGGTGACATAGTTAGATTCTCGACCCGTCCTGTTGATTTCGTAACAAGTATTAAACAAATTGTCATAGAAGCTGGAGAAGCAAGGTCCGACACTGATGCTAATTGTCGCTTATAGATCGATTCTGACCCAATCTGGATGTACAGTGTATTGTTGCTCAATAAAGCTTTCGCCTTTCACCATCACCATTCCATTATTGTAGGGTGTAGGGCATATCCAGCCTCTGGAGTTGATATAATGGCGTCCTACTACATCTTTGGAATGTCGTGCGAAACGGCACCTCGAGGGATCTTTGGCCGAGTGGCAAGTCATACAAGAAACATCACAAGTCTTCAGGGATGAAAATTTGAGACAGCAGCAATCCAAAGTACTATGTCACCAAACATTATTGTTAATATATTCATGCTTCACATCCATGTTAGAACTCCCTTGTTCTCTTGCATACGATGAAGCTGATTGTCTTGCCTGAGGGCGCACGTGAGTAGCTAGTCCCCGCAACCAGCTCGGCATTTGGCCCGAGGTCATCACATGCAAACGGGGAAGCCCGGGGGCGGTGGAGCGCGTGCCGTCAGCTGCAGCACCTCAAGCAATGCCTCCACCCATTGCGACACCATGTGATTTACCCTCCTGTATCTATTATTTCTTGACTTTTTGGCACACCAGCGACGTAAGGGGGATTCTTCCCTCTTGCAAGTCTTCTTTCTTTTGCTCTCCTATCTCGGACATCCGGGTCCAAGCATGCAAGAAGCTGCCCTTAGAACAGTCTGTCGGCCAGGCAGGACAAACTTCATACGGCGCCTCAGCTGGTGCAAAGTATCAGCTTAGGCAAGATGGCTGTTCAACCGACACTGCGGCACGCAGATGATCCCCTTCTTGCTGTATACACTCACTATGCAAACCTCCTTCGTTCCCGAGTGCGGCGTTCTTCCAAAACGACCAAAATCATCGCGGTAGTCGCCTTGCTCCTCTCGATAGTGGGATCGGGGTATGGTGGTTATAGCTGGCTGCGAGAAAGAGCCAAGGAGCATGCGCAGGGCAGGCGGCTGCTCCGCAGGAATTCAGGAATAAGAAGGAAAGATGGATCGCGTATCATATACGTGCCATATAGAGACTCTACAACATCAAAGGTCATTATCTACCCGACAAAACCCACGACATTTGATGCGCACAGGAGACTGTTCCTGAATCCACCCAGAGCGACTCGTCTCAGTGATGGGGAACCTCTCAGTCCGATTCCTCCGTCTACGAAACCGGGACTGAATCTGGCATTTTTACACCAGTTCCTCAGCCTCCTGAGCATTATGATTCCAAGATGGAACAGCAAAGAGACTGGGCTGCTGGTGAGTCACGGCGTCTTTCTTATGCTGAGGACGTACCTCTCCTTGCTGGTCGCGAGACTGGATGGTGAGATCGTGAGGGATCTTGTTGCTGGTAAAGGACGAGCGTTCTTCTGGGGAATCATCAAGTGGTGTGGCATCGGCACCTTCGCTTCCTATACAAATGCCATGATCAAGTTCCTTCAGTCAAAGGTGTCTATAGCCTTCCGAACCCGCCTCACGAGGTACATCCATGACCTCTATCTCAACGATAACATGAATTATTATAAGCTGTCGAACCTGGATGGGGGTGTCGGCCAGGGAGCCGATCAATTCATCACCCAAGATCTGACGCTTTTCTGCTCCTCAGCTGCGGCCCTCTATTCCTCTATTGGAAAGCCTCTTGTCGATTTATTTGTTTTTAATTACCAGCTTTATCGATCACTCGGACCTCTGGCTCTGACTGGGATCCTAAGCGGTTATTTCAGCACTGCGGCTATTCTGCGCAAACTCTCCCCGCCCTTTGGAAAGCTCAAGGCGGTGGAGGGGAAGAAGGAAGGTGACTTCAGAGGCCTGCATTCGAGACTCCTTGCGAATGCGGAAGAGATCGCGTTCTATGGTGGCGCCGACATCGAGAGAGTTTTCCTGGTTAAGAGCTTCAAGGATCTGCAACGGTGGTTGGAAGGTATTTACAGTCTGAAGATCCGTTACAACATGCTCGAAGACATTATCTTAAAGTACTCGTGGTCCGCATTTGGCTACCTCATCACGTCGCTACCCGTGTTCCTTCCAGCTTGGGGCGGTCTGGGAGGCGCTATGGAATTGGCCGAGGCGCCTGGAGAGTCCGGTCGGGAAAGGGGTCGCATGAAGGAATTCATAACAAATAAGCGGTTGATGTTATCTTTGGCAGATGCCGGTGGCCGTATGATGTATAGCATTAAGGATCTCTCCGAGCTGGCCGGTCATACGTCGCGCGTCTATACGCTTATTGCAACGCTCCACAGAGTGCATGCCAACGCGTATTACCAGCCCCGTGGGACGCATCCAGAGCCGTATTCTCTTTCAGACGTTCAAGGTACGATCCATAACGGCTTCGACGGAGTACGCCTCGAACACGTTCCTATCGTTGCACCGTCTCTATACCCCCAAGGAGGAGACGAGCTCATCGAGTCTTTGTCTTTCATTGTCCACTCTGGCGAACACCTGCTCATCTCCGGGCCGAATGGAGTCGGAAAATCTGCTATTTCTCGTATAGTCGCAGGGTTGTGGCCAGTGTACCGTGGTCTGGTGAGCCGGCCAAGAAACTTTGGCGCTGACGGTATTATGTTTCTGCCGCAGAGACCATACCTCAGCGTAGGAACTTTGCGCGACCAAGTCATTTACCCTCACAGCGAGATGGACATGCGTGAGAATGGTAGAACAGATGCCGAGCTTAGCAGAATTCTAAACGAAGTCCACCTCGGTTACCTACCGGACCGTGAGGGCGGCTGGGACTGTCAGAAGGACTGGAAGGACGTCCTTAGTGGAGGTGAGAAGCAGCGGATGGCCATGGCAAGACTCTTTTATCATGAACCGCGCTATGCATTCATTGATGAAGGCACGTCTGCTGTCTCATCCGATGTGGAGGGCCTATTATATGAACGGGCAAAGCAGAGGGGAATCACGTTGATCACGATATCGACGCGCGCATCCCTGAAAAAGTACCATACATTCAATCTCACGCTCGGCCTCGGACCCGAAGGCGAACAATGGGAATTTGAAAGGATCGGCACCGAGAAGGAGAAATTGGGTGTTGAGAAGGAGCTTCAAGAGCTGCGCAGGCGGCTAGATAACGTGGAAGAGTTGAAGCGACGCAGAGAAGAAATTGAGAATGAGCTGCGCAAAGTCTGGGTTGAGGAGGGAGAGCTCGCTGCTCCACCTTATCAGGAGGGAGATGAGGCAGCTGAGATGCAGACGCCGGTGGCAGAATTTATCCAAAGTCAGTAGAATTGGCGTAGAATGGAGCATATAAGGATCTTAAGGAACCTTGGATATGGTTTTCTGGATACATATATGAAAGGAGATGTATACCTGTATGAGGTCACACTGACGGGACAGAAGAGAAATCTAATATTAGTGATTTAACTAGACATGTCCTTTAATTCCACAGTATCTTTCAATTCAATTACTTCTCACTTGTTCCCTATCACTCACTTTAGCGTCATTTAACTTGAGTCGATGATAGACCATTAGCCACTCAAATACATTCAACTTTTTTACAGTTTACCTTCTCCACTAAATGCTTATTTTTATAATTCCAACCCTGGTATTGATTAATCTAAGCATATCTCATATATCACTTTACTTGACCCACTAGAGCTGATGGTGGATGATCGACTTTCAAATACACTATCTTTCAATTTGGCAATAGTCTACGCTTAGGCAACGAGTTTGCCCCTCCATTAGAAAAGCAAATAAAATCATAAAATCTCAGTTCCCGATCTCACTTCAAGTTTAATTCCCTGCGATATTTCTCAAAAATCCCTTTGTTCATAACCTACCTGTTACGGATTAGGATGGATTAGGAAGGAGGTCACGTGATGGATCATATATGATCCATTTCTATGATCCAACTTCATGATCCATTTCTATGATCCAACTTCATGATCCATTTCTATGATCCAACTTCATGATCCATTTCTATGATCCAACTTCATGATCCATTTCCATGATCCAACTTCATGATCCATTTCCATGATCCCAGGAAACAGCATGTATATAATGACGTTCCTTCCAGACAGAATCCGACCCTCGTGGTCGACTCACATAGCAACCTGTCATATAGACATTGCTAGTAACACAGGCTATTCTTACTATTCTATCGCTCACCCCCTTGTTTCTTGTCCTCAAGATAAACCCAACGACCCTATTAGGTCTAGTTATCTAGGCCTGTCGTTACACTACCCATACCCACCATGCCATATATCATGTGACTTGAATCCACTAAGGTCGCGCCGATTCATATACGGTAAAGTCTGTAACCATCCATGCCAAACACCCTTTCCACGCTACGGAGAGCCGCGCATTAGGTATATACCCTAAGAGGACGACATCATTGTCCTGCTTCACCTGGTCGTGTGGTTGAGTCTATATTCCAGACTCATATACGCAAGCTGTCGCGCGGCAAAGGCTCCCAATGCCTCCGCTGCATGGGACGCCCGCAGTCCCGTCGTCCGCCGATGGCGCGAATTGGGTCGAGGTCCCGATAAATCGATCCTTCAGCGATGGCGATAAATCAACTTGGCCGACTGATCCCAAGTATGGGCGCCCAAGTGACAGCTTATATCGCGAGAAACTGGCCAAGATGTGGATTCAAAAACGCGACGAATACGAGCCAGGTTGGTTTCCTTTCTCCGTGCCCTTCTATCTTGATGTTTCTGTCTTATTCATTCTGTTTTCTTCTCTGTTGCTTTCACTGCTTGTGCTCTTTCCTTTCTGTAGGATATTAGGGGAACTGACCTGCCCGTGTTGGGCGTCTTTGGGTCTGCGTATTTGGTATTTTGTGGGACTGTATCTTAACCTGGCATTGTCAGCTGTGCTGGCCATTATTTATCAAGGAGGATTCTTTGATATTCTTTAAATACTTAACTTCTCCAGAGAGTGATTTCAGGCTGTGGGACTTTTCTTTGAGTGTTCATTGATGGTCAAGATGAACTGCTGCGGGTTTTGGGAAGGTGACATGTTTGTTGAGTGTCCATGTTTGCGAGCGTCTACTACGCCCTCCTTACTGGTGAAGAATAACACCATAATCTCGGATAAATAGGCATCGGGATGTCTATACGTCCGGGCTGCTCTCTGCCTGGTGAACTGCTAGCGCTGTTTTATCAAGCTCTCACTTTCAAAACACACAACGTGCTGTTCTCCCCATACTGACATCGCATAAACATCTGAACAGGTGAGAATTATATCCTAGACAGTCTCCCAGAGGGATATGCACTCTTTGATAGACCCCGCCCAAAGAATCCAGAAATTGTGAGTTGATATCCTGAGCCAGTGTTGTTGCTCATGAGGTGACTGACGTGTTCCAAAAACAGCGCGATAAATATCTCTGGGGCCATCCATCTGGAGCTGTTTTCAATTCCCCTAACCGTTTCTTCCCTCATTTCTACTATTTGATGACTGGTGGAACCACGCAGTGTCCCTGTGATCTTTGCACCCACAACACCAAGGGGATGCTTACGTTCAAAACCGAAAGCGCAGGTGGAGAAGGTGATATATCCCCTTTCCCCCCATTTGTTACGCAAAATTACCTTCTAATTGGCAGCTAACCATTTACAGGCGGTACTAGAGGTCGAGGACGTCCACATGTCACGTCCCGCGTCCCCGTTGACTCTGAAGGGACCCCTGACGTGTTTAGGATGGCCGTGCTCAAACTTAAAGAAAAGGGAACATTAGATGAAGCCATTACTGAACCAGCCAGTATGGATTGGAGAGCAGAGAGGAAGAAGCTCCAGGTACATCTGGTCAAGCTGAACATGCAGAATTCCTTCATCCCTCGGGCCGGCGAGCTTGTTCTCTGGACTCCTTCTATGGAGGGAGAACTCCTTTACAACGAAGAACTGGATTCTTTCCAGATGTACTCTCACAAGGACAACAAGTGGCTCGGGGCTCCAGACTGGCGCGCTGGAACCGTGGGACAGACTCCAGAGGAGACCGTCGTGCTCGAAGACCTTGTTCAGACTACGAAGAAGACTTGGGCTGTCAACTATTCCGGGTTCCGTGTCGAAACCTTCCCAGATCCGAACAGCGACGATAAAAGCTACTCTTTGCACTACAAGTACGTTCATTTGAACTGCATCCGGCCGCTGAATTATTGGCAACTCTTTCTACGTGGTATTCCCGGGGATAAGCTCCACCCTTCAATCAAATACGCATTGACAGTCATGTCCTCCTTCAGCCTGCTTGACAAATACCACTTCAAGGGCACCTGGCCAAATGCAACCATCTATTCTCGTGGCATCTTCATCGGTGCCGAGCTCTTGATCGAGGGAGATGCCGTCCGCATAAAGCCCCCAGGTTATGACCCTGACAATCCTGTGGAGGTCACTGACGTCATGGTCATCAAGAAAATTCGATTCGAGCTCATCAACTGTGTCGCCGATGTAAATAACCCCCTTCTAGCAGAGAAACACGTTGTGCGTCTTGAGGGCAAGGTCTACACACTCTCTCCTGAGAGAGCCTATCGCGGACCTGGCATGACCGGACCACCCAAGCCTTTGACTCACGAGGAGATTGTCAACGCCTTTGAATACGTCGGAATGCGCGGTTATGGTGACTGGTATTATCTACATCAACCAGAGGCAGATATGGAGATATCTCAAGACATGGTTATCGGTCGTTGCTACGAGCCCGATGCCATGAAACTTATGTTCGACGACACGTCACTTGGCCTGGATCTTAACGGAGTTCTCAGTGGTCGTGAATACTCCCGTCAAGCCGATGAGCGCATCCCACAGGGAAAGCATTGGTTCTGGGGTGACTACCGCACCCAGGCCCTCGCGCTGGACTCCCTCAACGGCGAAGAGGTCGGAAAATACAGCGAGGCGCGTGATCCGAAGATGTGGAGGGCCAATCTCAAGGTCATTGACGGAACAGCGACCCCGGCCGACGTGCGTGATGCCAGGCTCCCGCGCGACATTGGACGACCTCTCGCGGAAAAGAAAGCCACCTCCAGTTTCGCTGAAGTTGGCAAGACAAGCAAGCTTGTCAGTAGCGCTCTCGGGGCCGCAGATATCAGCACCAATGTCAGTTCAGCGGACGAGGGTCCAGCCGGGAATGAAAGTTCAGAGGAGGAAGAGGAAGAAGACGATGATGAGGATGAGACCTCATCAGATGGTCTTGGGTTTCTGGAGGAGATACCTTACATCCGTGGTGGAACCGAAGAGACTGAATTAGGGGACTACGTCCCCGCGAACGAACGCAAGGCTAAACGCCAGAAGCAGAGCAAGTAGGTAATTCTATGACGGGTCTGAACGCTTGCGACTGATATTCCATACCCTGGTTCTCTTACCCTCGACGTGTTTTCATAATCATACTTTTTTAATCATACTTTTTGCCTTGGCATTGTCGGATGGCGTTGGCGGCACTGAACTGGACGGGATGGCTTTCAGATATTAAACCTCCTTGAACCTTTACACATCTGCATCTTGCTGCCTGATTTGACATTTCCTGTCTTCTGGGGGAAAATATCATTTTTTCTTTTTTCCTGAAGTCTTGCAGCAATCGGTGGAACGTCGCGAACATGGATAGCTTGAACCTCATCAGAGGTATTTCCTCATCCCTCCCCCCATTTTTCCTTCTCTTATCATTAATTTCCGCTACATGTACTGTACAATAGCCAGGATCAGTTTCGAAATGAAAATGTTTAATTATGACTCTAAATACTGCTGACAGTTGATAAAGGATATGTAGACAGCAACTAGATTCAGGGCCCATAAAAAAAGAGTGGTGGGGGAGATCATTAGAAAGGCATCCCGTACAGAGAGAGAAAATTCCTGTACCAATGACTTATATCTCTGTTTTATAGTTTAAATACAGGTGAATAAAACTGTAGGTAGAGCGAAGACTTATACAATTCAGGGTTTAAAATATACATGTACCATTCGTCACAGCATCAATAAATACCCCTGAAGTCCATGACCTATATTTCGTCAATGTCTCCTTCAGTAAGTCCTGTCTACGACCTCCCTCGCGAAGTCAGCAAACGTCTTCCCCGGCTCCACCTCCTCACCCAAGTTGGGCTGCGTAAACACAGCGAGGGTGTTCCGGGCAATCCTCGCCGTCCCCGTCGTCTTGGCCCCCTTGACGAAGTGCGGCACGGCGCGGAACTTGCCCCTCGTGATGAGCTGCAGCGCCTCACCCGTCTGGAAGGCCAGACAGTCCTTGGGGATATTGACCTTGACGATCTCGCCCGTCCGCGAGCGGATGTACAGGCCCGCCTCGGGGTCCGGGGACTGCGGCAGCTCGGGGAGGGGTTTGGAGGCCGTTGGATCCGCGGAGGGCGGGTTCGCGGCCTCGTCGATGAACATGGCGGACGTGAGGCCCGTCAGGCAGCCGTGATCGAGGTGTGTGGCGCACCAGTCGTCGTCTTCTTCTCTCTCCGAGGGCTTGGAGGAGCCGTCTTCGCCGCTCTCGCCGTTGTTGTTGGCCGGCGCCGGGAAGTAGTGCAGCAGCCGGGCCTTGGTGGTCAGGCTCGTCTTGACGACATGTTCCAGGTATCCGGGCTTGTAGCCTTCAATGTTCGCCAGCGCGTATCGGTCGCACGCCCTCGCCACGAGGGCTGCCGTGTCGATGATCAGGGTGCACAGCTCTTCGAGGCTCTTACGGAACGTGGGGAGACGCTCCGCTGGCGGCCAGATGTTGGGAGCGGTATACTGCGGGAAGTCTGGGAAGCCGTCTGCCGGCGCATTCTGCAGCTCTGGATTCTGGTAGAAGGCGCAGTTGACGTAGTACGACCCCTTGAGGGTGTCGAAGTGGCCGGACCGTAGGGTTTCCTTCCCGCAGGACCAGCCGACGAGGTATTTCGATTGAGGGCTCGAGAGTGCCTCTGTAATTCAAACGGGACGTCAGAAAGCCCAATGGGGCGACGAAATTGTCGAAACAGAGGTCCCCGTACCTAGCTCCTCTTCAGGGAGCGCGGCCAAGTATGATGCATTGGAGAGGACCTGCGCGCGGAGGTCTTTGAATTTCGGAGGCAGGTCCTTCACGACAATAATTCCCAGAGAGGAGGGTCCAAACGCCTCGGTCAGTGTTTCGAAAGACACAGTACCTGACGCGAGACAAGATCAGCAATGTGTGCTCCTCGCATAAGTTTCCTCAATTCCTCTCTTACCGTCGATAAGCTCCTGAAGGCTCACGGTGACCGGCTGGGCCGGCGACACGCTATTCGGCTTCATTTTGTGAGTCTCTTTGCTGGACGAACGAAACGAGCGTAAAAAAGAAAAATGCAGACTCACAATCCCTGCAAGCGATAAATAATACAAACCACGACCCCTCCCCCGCCCTTGTGTGTCTTTGGCAGTTTAGCTAGGGGTCTGTTCCAGGCGCGGCCCGCTCCGACCTTGAAAGCCTCGGCTCGCTGCGACGACCACTAGGAAAGGCACTGGAGCGCCAGCAAATTTTCCGTGCGGTTAGTGGCGGAGGGCACTCTCTTATCGCTTTTTTATCTACTTATCTCGCGTGCTATCTTCCGTGTCGACCAAGGTCAAAAGATGATAAAGGTGCGCAGAGAATGGCTCAAATAAATTCTCTCTCCGTCTCGTGTATGACAGTCGTACTATACGGAGTGTTGGATCAAGGTACCCGGGCTGGAGTTTTCCTCTCCACATGGATCCAAATGATCCGCAGCGTCTCCCCCAACTTCCCGCCTTGGAAGTTGACGGGTAGCGGCTAGTATGAGAAGAGATATCCGGATTGGTGATACACTATGGAAATTGCTCGTAATTGGTCTTGGGACGCTCTGTCTTGGCAGCCCTATGCCCATAACCGATATAGATTTACGGTCGGTAGTAATCGAAATGGAAGCCGATGCTTCGTCCCAGGCGGAGACCGGCGGAGTTCCTTGGCGTGCCGTACTTCTGAGCCACTGAGCGGAACCCTTGGTGTCACTGAATAGAGTCGGGAAAAGGTCCAGCAACGCGACCATCCAATACTGAATGTGAAGACTAATTCCGTTTTCATTAGTGTCATGAAAAATAATATACAATACATATGGCATCGGAGCATCTTCTGGTCAGTGTAGTATACAGAATGGCCTCCTGGAACAGCATTATTCCCATAGCTGAGGCTATGAAGCTTGAGGAGCAGCAAGAAGGTCATCGTTATCCCACTCTGCAAGATGATGATATCTTCTCCTTTGAGAAGCACACAGAGCGATGGATCAACACCCTCACGATTCCTGGTCCTGGTCCCGATGACTCGACGGCTCATGTCGTCGCGTCACAGTCCGCAGGTTCCCAAATGACAAAACATCCCCGATCTTCTTCGCGCCCGTGAGGAGCATGCAGAGCCGGTCGATCCCACAGCCCCATCCTCCCGTGGGCGGCAGACCCCATTCCAGCGCCTGCAGGTAGCTCTCGTCGATCTCTCCCGGCTCATTCGCGGCCTTGTAAAGCAGTTGCTCCTGGAACTTGCGCCTCTGCTCGAACGGCGAGTTCTCCTCCTCATACGTGTTGACGACTTCTTTGCCTTCGATGAACAGTTCGCCGCGAGCGGCGACACGCTGGTTATTGGCTGGGTGATTGAAGGATTTCGAGAGCGGAGAAAGGCATTCTGGTGGGTTGATGATAAAGGTTGGGTTTTGACATTGAGGTTCAAGGTAGGTAGAACAGAGCTTGTCCAAGAGACGGGGAAGAGTAGGGTTTTCGGGAGGAGGCAGGGAAAGGTCTTCGAACAATTGCTTTAGCTTCTCCGGGGCTTCTGGAGACGTAAGGTCCGGTAAGGTGCGACCAATTGCCTCCTCGATACCGAGGATAAAGTCGATTCGGCGGAAAGGGGTTGAGAAGTCAACCTCTGTCGGTTTCAAGGTTCCTGTGCCTTTCTCGTTGAGTTCACGGACATGTGCTGCCATACCCGATAGGAGGCTCTCAGTCATTGACATGAGATCCTCCAGGTTGGCGTAGGCATGGTAGAATTCACACGTAGTGAACTCCGGGTTGTGGGTTTTGTCGAGGCCTATTGCCGATTAGACCTGTGTTTGACAAACCATCGCCATTCCACGGACTTTATATACCTTCATTGCGAAATGATGGCCCGATCTCGAAGACTTTGTCGAATCCACCAACCACCAGGCGCTTAAGCCAGAGCTCCGGCGCAATCCTCAGAGAGAGTTTCCTCTCCGGAAATTCGGTGGCAGATGTGTAGAAAGGCTGTGCTACCGCTCCGCCGGACTGCGCCTCAATTATCGGTGTATTGACCTCTATGAACGACCGATCCAGGAAGAACTGGCGCAGATACTGTATGATAGCAGACCGTGCTCTGAGAATGTCCGCCGCCCTGGGATCGGCGAGAAATTGGATATGGCGGGCATAGGGAGAGTTTTCGTGTTCCGTCGCATCGACTGGAATATCATGCAAGCACGGGGACAGCAATCTAGGCAATTCTATTGCTTTGACTGTGAGTTCTCCTCGCCCGGTACGGTGCGGTCTACCCGTTACAGCTGCGATGTCTCAGTCTGGCTTCAACCTTTGAAGGAAGGTTTCCGATGTACATACAGAAGGCATCTCCACGACGGAGGAGGCGATACAGCTGTTTGAACTTCTCTGGCGTTACTCCAGACAGGAGGCGCTGGTTGCACATAACCTGCACTTTGTGGCCATCTTGGACAATATCAAAGAATATCAATTTGCTCCCGGCCAGTCTATAGGTACGTATCCTACCTCCTAGACTAAGTACAAAGTGTGGATGTGACCTGAAAACTGGTACCTACCATGAATGGTAACAGTATCATCTTCTATTGTCTCATCATTTGCCAGATGCTCATATTTGGAGCGAAACTCCGAGCAGCTTATAGACCGGCCACCCTTTTCAAGGCGAGGATATGGCTCAGGGCAGGCATTATTGACCTCTTGTACACGATCCCTAAATGCCTTTTCTGGAGATGCCGTAGCAGTGCTATATCTGGTGATACTAGAGAGGAAAGGGGGCCGTGAAGCTATACGGAATTCACTCAGGTGAGTACGAGAAATGTGGGATAGTACCCGAGCTCTGCGTAAATCTTCGTCAGCCGATGGCCCATGTCAAATTAAAGACGTCATCTAAAGGAATAAGGACATAGCGCTTGGTTATCAGAGAACAATGTAGGTCCCGTTCTGATCATCGCTTGAATGACAAGCATCATCCGCAGCGGTTCTGATGATACAACGGGATTTCTTCTCATCACATGGACGCCAAAGAGCGTGAAATTTCCAAAGATGCCTTACCTTTGATGGAAAAGCCCGCCCAGGCTCTGCTGGGATGCCCACCTGGGGCAAATTGATAGCATCTGCTCAACGGAGGAATCCGAGATTGCACATCACTACTTCAGACGCGTGGGGTAAGTCAAAAAGGTAAGAATTGCGTTTTCGGGCGGTCGGGGACGAAAAAAAGTGTGTAACTCCGGAGGTGGTCCAAGCTCCCGATCCCACTCGAGATCGGAGAAGACTTGAGACGTCAGTCCCGCAGTTATATCAACCTGAATACGCAGAGGGTCGCTGCTAGTATTTCATATAGTACGTGCATAAACGTCTAGACACGACTTCTAATGCTGACGATAAGCCTTGATCTAGTTTGTTCGACGGTTTCGTCGCCCCCGTGATCAGTTTTCTTGATCCAATTCCGACTCTTCATCCGTCAATATGTCTTTCCTCTTCGGTGGCCGCAAGCAACCATCCTCAGCGGAGAAGATCGCTGCTGCAGAAACGGAGGTTGAGATGGTCTCGGATATGTTCAACCGGTGAGTTCCGTCAATGTGCTGCGACGTCAGCGCCAACAATCCTGACCTGCCATTTCTTGCGAGATCTCAACTGACCATATTTTGCTCGCATCTTCTAGCCTGACCGAATCCTGCACCAAGAAGTGCATTCCTCCCGACTACCGTGAAGGCGATCTTAACAAGGGCGAGTCTGTCTGTCTGGACCGCTGTGTCGCCAAGTTCTTTGAGGTCAACATCAAGGTCAGCGAGAAGATGCAGGGCGAAGCGGCTGCCAAACAGGGCGGCTTGGGCCTTGGCATGTAAAAACTGAAATCTTCATGACGGATGATCGCTTTCCGGAAGTACAAGGGTTATGCGACTCTTTAATTGCGGCTCTTTATGGGGTTCGGGTCCCTCCCGCACTTCACTCCAATCTTTATTCATCGAGTTGAGAACAGGATTACTCCCTTTGGACATCGGAGGGTTTCAGTACTGGCTCACACCTCTGAAAATGATTATATTATTATTGTTGTCTTAACGATTAAGGTTGGTAGCAACCTCCATTTGTATTTCACTGTTATGATACATGGTTTGGCTAGGTGGGCTACAAGCCAAGGGTTAAGTGCTGGTGACGCCGTGTAGATTCCGAAAAGTCTAGCATGTACTGTACATTAGTGGGTATATGGGAAATGCAACGTCCCAGTGAAAATGAAAAAGAACTCCAGTCGATGCATGTTAATGTATCACATCACGGTGCTATGCGACTGAATATTCTCGCTAACCACGAGAACCATGAGCCGCTCTTTCTTCCCTCCCCTTCAACGAGGTCCTTTATTCTCGTCTCAATCTCAACGACGTGCCGTTCAAATTCTTCAAGTCCAGCCTCAACATCTTCGACTTTGGACTCCAAAACTTCAAGTTCATAATCCAGCTTCGCCCCAAGCAGTTCAACCTGCTTTAAGCCGGCCACCACGCAAGAATGTTCTTCCGTTAGCAGATCACTTGACTGCTCCCGGAGTTTCTGGAATTCTTCGAGTCGCTCGAGGTAGACTGAGCTAAGCTCTTCTTGGCGAGCGTTGGCCCTTTGATTTAGTTTGTCAACAGAGCCCACCTGGCGCTCTACCCAAGGAACGGTTCCTTCACTCAGCTCCAGGATCCTAGAATTGAATATCCGTCCATCGGAAGTCAGCATGTCCTCTTGACGAATTGCATTTTCTAGGCTGTCGTCCGTGTTCTCCTGGATGGATTTTCTGCTCCGGAAGCCTTCCCAGACAAGCACTACCTCCTCGACGGTGCTAAAAGATAGATGACGGGGCCAACGGGCATCTCTTTGCCCGGGCTGCTCTTCTGCAAGAAACTCCGCGCAGCTCTGCGGACGACGTAGAGACTTTACTGCCATTCCATCAAATTGCTCCTGATCTGTTGGGGCTTCCGTTGATCTTGACTTGGAGAGCTCAAGTTCGTGGTCATCATTTTCTTGTTGAACGGGCAGCGATTTCTGACTTTCTAACACTGTGTCGGACTGTGATTTTAAGCCCTGGTCAGGTGTCATGGTTTCAATGGTTATTTCCGGAGCGGTAGAACCAGAAGCTTGCGGAGGAGCAGTGGACTGTGGCTCAATCCGTTCTTCTATGCCGTTATAATGAATCTCTTTAACGTTTCCGGGTTCCTGTTTAGCTGGACTGCCGGCCGAATTCGGTGCCTCGGTGTCACTGACAGCGATGTATGAAAGATCACTCTCCAGGTCGACACCATCCTTAGGATGTTTGTGGTGATGCGAGCGAAGACCAGGCAGTCCGACAGCATCCTTGAACCTGCCGAATCCTATTCGAGCATCTGAAACCTTTCCACTGACTCCTTTAAGAACCATTTTGCCCAGTTGCTGATCTCTGTCATCCAGCATATCTGGTGACTCAAGCGCTTTCCCTGAGCGCTCCGATTCCGGTAAAGGACGATTGGCAGCCAAGTCCTCGTTTGAATGTCGTTTCCGACTCGTCCAGACATAGCCACCTTGGTCGTCCCTCATAAATACCATCGCTTCGGCCCTTGGGATATTTCCAAAACCACCACTGACACCGGTCTTGCGAGGCTTGCCCAGCCACAGCCATTTAGATCTTTCGCCGCTGACGAGTTGGACGAAACGGTCCATATCAAGCGTTTCGATGTCTGCTATGCCCGCCTTTTCACGACCTCCAACCATGCCCATGACCATCTCACCACCTTTCCCACTCAGTTCAGCGACAGTCGACTTCACTGCGTCAGTCCAGCCTTCCGAACTCGCTGCTTTGGCGGTAGCTCGATGGAGCTTGTCGAGAGTTTGCCGATCTAGCCTTCGCGTTCGATTTAACTTTTGTGACTTCTGGAAGCTCCCTATTCCTCTCTTGAGGCTGGAAAGGTCAAATACATCTTTCCCTACCGGGGCACCAAACGCATGAAGTCTGTTTCGAGCACCCATCAACGTCCCCAACAGCGCAGCGACAGTTGTTGGTCCGAGGATACCATCACTCGGCTCAATGTTGTAGAGGTCGATTCCGATATCCGTCCACCAGTCATTTATCGCCCTTTCCGTCACATCACAGAGCAAACCGTCGACATACTCCGGTGCGAGTTTGTCGAACATCATCAATGCCATCTGGCATTGCTTCACCAATTCTATGACCGCACTATATATGGGCACCCGCTCGCTTGTTCTATAAAGCTGGTGGAATTTCGCCTCCGTAGCTGCCGTAGGGGGCTGTAACTTCAACCCTGCTCTACCTGAACAACCGAGTCTTTTCAGATTCTCGTTGACGACAAAGTCTTCTCTATGCTTCTCAACATCACCGTCTGGGACAGGGATGACGGTAAGAGCTGACGGAAATGCACTCAAGTTTGTCACCATGAGGGTACCCAGTGGCGTATCCTTCTTTCGAGCATGGTATTGTGCTACCGCGTGGAAGTAAAGCTTCAACCGCGGGGACCAGGTGCTCTCATCAGTCGGAACGCTGAGGACCCCAACCACGACCGTGTGCAGAGGGTCCCCGGTATAGGTCGTAATAATAAACGTTGGATGAACTCTGGAACAGGCCCATTGCTCAACAATGTATATCTCGTAACCCTGCAGCGTAGTGCGTCGATTCAGTACTACTGTCGAAGGATCCTCTTCAAGGTATCGGAATGCAACAGGGTCCGTAAAAACAAGTCTTTGGTGCCCTTGCCGAAGTGACTGATCTCTCGATCCGTCAGTCTGAGGAGCACTACTTTCCTTGTCACTGACTGTCGACTGAAGAACCTTGCTGTTTTGGCCCGAACTAGCGGTAGCAGCTGTTGAGCTCGTCTGCTCGAGGGTCGGAGCCATGGTAGGCGCAAGGCACCCCGTGACAGGAACAGAAGCTCCGTATCCTATCTATCTGCAATCCCAAGAAGCCTCGTCAAGGGGCATTCGGAAGTCGAGGTCAAGACGGTGTGAACGGCCGAGTCGACCCCGCTGGGGTCTTCGTTGACAGCTGCCAGATGGAGGAGGAATGGGGCATATCTGAGAGATGACAAGGCGATATCTCTCGGCCGCTATAACATCGGCGGATGGTGGGAGGAGGCGAAGGCGTGGACCGTCATTGCATCTCGATGCCAGGAATATGCAGGGCGTCTCTCCTGCCCGGAGTCCTGAGCCGCGCTGTACTACCAGCAGACGGACAACGCACGGAGCGGCTGACGACGTCAGAGCCCCGGAGCCTCGGGGACGCAGCTCCGGGAGACTCTGGGGCGGTGACCCCGACAGAGCTCGCGGAGGTGCCGTGCTGGCCTGCGGGCATGCGCCGCCGCCGCCCACCCGCCGCAATCAGACAAGCCCCCCAATCCACGCTCGGCCACCTGCTCCAGACTCATGACAACTGACTGCAAAGACCTTGTCCGTTGCTCTCGTGTCCTTCGCGTCGAGTGCTTGACCGCTACGGGAACCGTGGCACTTCCGTCCGTCCTTTTCTATATGGCACTCGCCGCGTTCAGTGTCGTTACTGTTCAACTCCGCCGCTGTCGTTCGATTTCAATTAAGCCATAATGGATTTGGTTCACAAGGAGCACGAACGCATCTGGAAAAGGCTGAAGAGCAATAAGACCCTCAAGGATGTCCAGGCCACCATAGATCTGCTGCAAGAAGCCCGCGACACCGTGGCAGCAGGTATGCTCCTCCATTGGTCTATAGACCTGCCCCTCGAACGCTCGACGTTCTACATGACAGGAGGCTGACAATATTTTCTAATTCACAGATCCGACTAAAGCATCCATAACCTTGGCGAAGCTCCAGAATCCCATCAAAGCCGCCTTTGACGCCACCAACGAGAGCCTCAAGGAAGCTCATAGTACCCTTAACAAATACACCAAGGCTCTAGATAAGGTATGCTGCGCGGTCCAGGTTGTTTGTGAGGTTCAGGCAGACTGCTGTTAACACCTCATGCAGCTATTCAAAGACAGACCGCTACCAAGCACCGAATATGACGCTTTGGCATCTCAACCTCATCTCGTCAATAGGGCTATCGTTATGCACCTGCTCCGAGAGGGGCAATTCTCTGTGGCGGAAACATTCCTGTCAGAGATAGCTGAGAAGCAAGCTTTGGCCCGGGCAAAAGGCGATTCAACTGAGAACGCGGATAAACTTCTTGACCTCGACCCTGAACAGTCCGACGAATTCCGAAGGCAGTTCGCCACTATGTACCATATCCTCCACGAATTGAAGGAGGAACGCAACCTGTTACCCGCTATAAACTGGGCCAGGCAAAACAGAGATGCTCTGGAAGCAAGAGGAAGTAATCTGGAGTTTGAGCTTTGTAGGCTGCAGTTCGTCTGGCTTTTCCATGGCGGAAAAAATCCACAGGCATCGACTGCCGAGGGTAGACAGGCAGCCTTGGAGTACGCCAGGCGCGAATTCCAAGGGTTCCTTCCCAGATATCTGCGGGAGATCCAGCAGTTGATAGGAGCAATGGCTTTCTGCCCGAATCTCGAAGACTCGCCATACAGAGCCATATTCAACAACCCGTCCGCGTGGACTGATGTCGCAAATTCCTTCACGCGCGAGTTCTGTTCGCTTCTGGGCCTTTCTGCTGATTCGCCTCTGTACATCGCAACGACGGCTGGAGCGATCGCTCTACCTACTCTTCTCAAGCTACAGACGATCATGAAGGCGAAGCGAACAGAGTGGACCACACAAAACGAGCTACCTGTAAGCCTTCCCGTGTGGTGCCTATTGCTGTCAAGCTGCGTTGCTAACATTGTGCTTCCTGACCAGGTCGAAATTCCTCTCCCGCCATCATATTTGTTCCACTCTATATTTGTCTGCCCCGTTTCAAAGGAGCAGACAACGGACCAAAATCCACCCATGATGATGCCCTGTGGTCACGTCATTGCTCAAGAATCGCTGACTCGGCTGAGCAAGGGCAGCAGGTTCAAATGTCCCTACTGTCCGAACGAAAGTCACGCTCGCGAGGCGAGAAAGGTCATTCTGTAACCACGACTACTCTAAAATACGCGGAAGTAATATCGCTGCTGGCGTCGGGTTTGGATCTGGGGTTGGGCGCTTCTCGGAGAGGGAACCGATGGACGGTATGGGAATTTACACGTGTTGAGGTAGCGTGTTATCGGACTCTGGGTTATTTGGCATTTTATGATTCAACGATCATATCCATGTTTTGAATGGTACATATATAAGGAACATTTTTAAATGATATCTTTAAGCTACTCCAGTCAGCATATGCCCCTCCGAGTTGAGCATTTCAAAGAATGAAATTTACATGGGAATTTATATCGAAAACCGTCTTTTTCTGCTGGCTGGGATAGAGATCACCGTCTTTGATGTGCGGGCGCTTGGCCATCTCGGTGCCTGCAGCCAGATCGCTCATTACTACGCAGTACAAAGTCTTTGTCAGCAATTAGGTAGCCGGATTTCTACGTGGCGCATATGCTTGGCTACCTTCTGCTGACCACTCAGCATTCTCAGCGACTGATGGATGGTCGCACGGGATTTGTTCCCGGCCCCGATTAGGTAGACCTGTTACAGTCGCACCATTGCGTATGTGCAAAAAAAAAAAAAAAAATCAAGGATGTATCAGGATGGTAGTTTCAAGCTTGGCGGTTGCCTGTATCCTGCCAGTCCATGACTGGCATAGTCTATCGGCCAAAGATGTCATAATAGCTATAGCTTGAGACGGCAGCGCCGTGCCGTTGGCCGTGTGAGACATGTGCCATACAGGTGCCTTTTCTATCTATGGATCGAGCTTCCAAAACTGCTCCCCAGCAGGGATGTCAGCAAGGGATATGACGAATATGGCGTGACTGACAGCGCAAACGGAGGCTGATACGGATGGGCTACATCAGGGCCAACCGAGCCGTATCTCATCTCTTCAATTCCGCTGTGCACAGAATGGCGACAGATGCAGGGACAGCCGGGGACCTGAGCTGAGCTCCATGTCCATCTGGAAGTAAGAAAGTTCAAGCTGCCCAGGCTGCCCGGGTGGACGGGTAGCGCCCGCCGAGCATCCACCCCTCGACCGCTGCGTCACAGGATGAATCACAGCTCCCACACCTTCTCCCGCATGATCCTGACCATCCCGTCGCGGAGCTCGGCCAGGTCGCCCTGGTTAAACTCTCACTTTGGCAGCCCCTTCGCTGCCCTGGTCCGCGGGTTTTGTGCCCTGCTGCTCCGATTCGTCGGCGCCGTCCCGTGACCTCGCGTCAATATCGCGTTTGCCAATAACCACTTTACGCGTCCTGCTCGCGTCGTTTCACTGCAGCCTCGAATATTAGGCCAGCAGGGACTGTCTTCTCTGAGCAAGTCTCAGACTGACTCCCTTAGGTAGCCATCGCACGTAGAGTCTGTCGGGGCTGAGCGATATCCACGTAACTTAAATATAAAGCAGCCTTCTCCCTCGTCATCGGTCGCAAGATGCTCAGATGTTGCTTCTGTTCCGGTCTTGAGGCCACAGACTGGACAGACCTGAGGCACCGTATTATTATCTCCTACCTCTACCGTGGAGATACTGCTACCTGAGTTCCCCTTTTGCAGTAAAGGCCGCTTAATACGGAGTAAAATCATGTTCTCGAAGCGACCATCTCACGGCCACTACGAGAGCTTCTCATCGAAATATGGAGCTGGCAAATTAACGACATCTCGGACGAGGATATCAATGAGAGAACATTCTTCAGGGTCAAGGAGAGCAGAAAAGGCCCAAACCCCAGACAGTCCTCCGGTTGGGAGGTAAGCCCATATCCTGCTACCTTCCTATGCCTTCCTAGTAGTCCAGGGAAAATCTATTTCAGAGACAACCTCTTGATTTGAAGACCATTTCTAACGCGAGATTGAACCAGTTCCTTAACTTCCGCAATAATCACCATCTGCGTTGGCCCCGAGCGACGTCTCTTCGCTGCTCACGAAGACGTCCTCTGCGTCTCTCCCTTCTTTGTCGCCTGCTGTCGCGGCCAGTTCTTCGAATCCCACAGCAAGCGAATCTACCTGCCCGATGAGCAACCCGAAATACTCTCCTGCATCCTCGAGTACCTCTACAAGGGTGACTACTACCCGAGACTTCTCTACAACAGGCCCCACAATTCCTGGGAACTGGAGGATGCGGGGATGGACAATGGCGGGCAGAGCAGCGAGTCGACGATCTTCCACCAAGCTGTCGGAGCAGTAATACTGAAGGATACAGCCATCTAGTGAGTTGTTCCCCATAGAATCTTACAGCCATTTAGGTATTTGTCTCATTGCTGATGATCTTTCTTTTTTTTTTTTTTTTAAAAAAAAAGCTGTGCTGCAGAAAAGTACGGTCTCGACGAGCTCAAACGTCTGGCCCTCCGCAAGCAGGGCCTCCAGTCTGGCATCCAATGCAGCACCATCCTCACGAGCGCTCGATACGCCTACGCCAATACTCCGGATACCGACTCCAAGCTCCGTGCGTACTACCTCGCCTTGATAATCCGTAGCAGGTCTACCTTCAAGCGCAGCGGTACGATGCAGATGGAGATGGAGCGGGGAGGGAAGCTCTTCTTCGACCTCTTCGTCGCGATGTGTAACCATATGGTTCGTTTTCGTCTCCTTTCCCTCTTTCTTTCCCCGGGAACCCTACATATATTTGCTGTACGTACAGTTAGTGCTTACGATTTTCTATGTGACAACAGGACGATATCATCGCCGCCTCCTCTAAGTCTCCATTCTCCCGTTAAGCTTATATTATAATAAGCCAAGTCCCTATTCCTAGTCACGGGTACTTAGTTCGCCACTCTCAGTCTCATCCTGACAGATCTTGACGCACTACTCATTCTATGACCCCTTTCCGCTCCAACTTCTTTCTTGCATTTTTCACTCCAGCCTGCGTAATATCCCTTTCGGTTATGTATTCCCCAGATTGTCCGTCAAGTTCTTGTACGATTATATTACATTATGCTCCTAGCTGATCTGTTGTCCACATTCAAATCGCTTCGATATGGCTGCAATTTTTGATTCCCTGTCATGTCTATTTACATTTTTTCGATGGGATAGCCTCTTGTATGTCTGTACTGTACAATACCATCCACCTCGCCCCTCCGTCTCCCCTTGGAATGGCAAGAAAGGATCGAGACCGTTGTCTGTCTGCTTTTGGTCTGGTTTTGTTGTCCCTGATATCGATGATGCGTGATTATTCATTCATTATGTGTCCACGGAATTAGGACAGGAATTGTTAGGCAAACTGAGATGTATGTATGTATAGGTATCTTATGAGGAGGAGGAAAGGAGAAAAGAAAAGAGGGGCTAAAAATGATCGATCGTCCAGACGGGGTTATTAGGTAACTAGCTATTCTATGTGGGAAATGATTATGATTTCTCTGGAAGTAGATCCTTCTGTCTACCTTTCTAGTATCGACTGTGTAGAGAGTTTCCGAAGAGGATCTACTTCAGTAAATGACCTCTATGGATAGATACGTTACCGTCTACTGTTGTTACATGACTTACCTAGTACAAAATCAGGTTTCAAGGTCTTTTATGACATATTCCATTTTAGGAAGGAGGAGGGGTACATGGGCATGCGTGGACTGTGAGCCACAGGAGATGCAAGGACGGGATGAAGGGAGAAGCTAAAACTCTTGTCATGTTTTGCATATTACATATGTAAAGTACGATACAGGATGGCTTAACATGGATTGATGGCCTGTGGGTTTTTGCCCCAGCGACCGGGGAACAGGGGTGAAAATAGGAAGCTCAGCCGTTACCTAGGCATGTTGTCCAGTCTTCCTGGTAAGACCAACTCCAGCTCTATAGACGGCTTGGTTTGTGGTCATGCCCGTTCCTGCAGTATATTGGAAGTTCCAAAAGTGATCAGAGCTACCTTGCCGGGCATGGCGCACAGGTATAATTCCGTAAAAAGTTCCGGCATAAAACATGAGTCGAGACAGTTTTCAATGATACTTTCATGACCGCAGCTGCGATATGACATTAAACGTTTGCAGTGTAGCCTGTATGTGCAGCTCTTGCATACGAGTATGACTCGACGTCGCAGTCATTCAGTCACTGACGCATACAGGTCTCGTGACTAGGAAAAAGTGTATAGAGGCGGACAGAGCCCATCAAAGGGCATGACGGCCAATTGTTTGAAAATTGTCGCCTCATGATTAGGCAGTCATTGTTTGTGTAGTCTAGACGCCTGTCCCTGGGAAAGCATTTCCACCCTTGCTGAGGACAACGATGCCCCGCTCACGGGCGATGTAGCCTTTCATAAGGTTCTGCGACGAGGTAATTAGCCAATAAAATTCTGGGAGAATGGCTCGCATCTCCTCTATCAAGTAGATTATCTGAGGTGATGTGTCTCAGAATGAACTGGCAGACAACTCACCTTGTAGATCAGATTAGACAAGAGGCATTCAACCTCGTCGAAGTCAACCCGTGACTTATCCTCTGCATGGGTCCCTATTCTCAAGGCTGCCGCAAACTCAGCAACGGGGACACGTGTCCGTCGAATAGGGGGCTGGCCATCCTTGGGCTCGTCGAATCCTCCAGCGATGAAGACCTTTCGGAACAGATTTCGCAGGGCGATATCGCGTCCCCTCTCAAGTGGCAAGTAGATACGCCTCTTGACAAATTCGTCCTCTCCGGCAGACATTGCTGCGTCGAAGCCAACAAGGTCTCCCTTCTTGATACAGTTGCACAGTGGGCGAAATAATTTCTCAAGACGAGGAAATGGCGCAAGAAGCTCCTTGCTTGGCAAGGTATGTGTCATGACAAGATGACAGGGAACAAGATAGGTGAGGATCAGTCTTGACCTCATTAGTCACGGTCTTCTAAAGGACGAATAATCACTCACTCTCTGTTCCTGTGGGCATCCTTGTGACACATCTTCCAGGCATACGTCAAATGCTCTTCTGCCTGCCGATAGTCGTAGTGATTAGCTCTATCTCAAAAAGTGGACCGTTGGATGTAACATACTTCTGCATAGTTCTCTTCCAGGAAGCATATGACCCCAACATAATACTTGAACGTAACTATGTGAGACTTGGGAAAGGCATCCATGTCGGGCAGGTCCGCGGAAGAGGCGTCCAGAGCACGAAGCACATTTCTGGAGAGTTCAACTGAGTTGAGCTAGACAAGGATGTTAGAGCATTGCTGCAGGGGAGGTTTCGTGGGTCAACCATGCCTTAAAGTAAGTCTTGAACAACAGGTTTGTTGTATTATAGATGCCCCATTTCCGTGACTCTTCAATCGGTGCTCTGATTCCATTATTTAGCAGGGAAGAGTAAAAAAGAGCCTGAATTGTGAATTTTACAGGATGACTGCTTACCTGTCGCTGAGACAAATAGTGAACATCCGGTTGATGATTCGAGCAGCCTCTTCGAGGTTTACTTTCTTCTCGAAATCCGCAACAACATCATCTTGGAAGCCATTATCATAAGCGACTGACTCTTGCGAGGAATTCTCTGCGTCTGCTTTGATGGCAAATGTTCGCAAGTATTTTCCGACGACGTACAAGCATGGCACAGTCCACGCCTGAAGCCCGCCGCTTGAGTAGCCTCTGATAAGAAGATTTGCTACTTCCTTCCAGGCTCCAAAGGTTTTGACCCAGCTACCGCGAGGCGGGGATTCATCAAACTTTAGAATCTCACCAACGGCTCTCCAGAAAGCGGTAAAGATGTCAACCCAAGCGTTCTGCTCCTGTTTTGGCACTTTCACTGGAGTGTTTCGATCCTGAAAAAGGGCCTGACGGAGGTCTGAAGATACATTTGCGGCATTGGAAGAGTAGTAGAAAGAAAGCAACCGGTCCGGGTGTTCTGGAGGCGCAACTGGAGTAATTGCAGTTGCCAAAAGAGGGCCAGACCCAATTACCTGGGCCTCCCTAAAATCGGCAAATACTGAAGCCATGGTCAAGGCTTTTCTATTGTTTCAAGATGCCTTGACAATCCTGCCGGTCAGGTCCTATATATGGTGACTCAAGTCCCGATCAGCCATTCCACGAATCTATTATCATAGTCTGATAGAAGTATTGGATATCAAGTGACTTTAGACCAGGTCTCGATTTGACGTGGTTGTGGGGACCGGCGCGATTATCGACGCCTCACGGGTGGTTGTGGCTGAGCAGCCAAAATTGGCTAGCGTCGCGTTGAGCCTCCACTCGCTTAACCGGAGGGCCACAGCCCTAGCACAACAAGTTCACAAATCCTCAATTTTGGCGACAGTCAACGGCACACCTCTCTCGAGACAACCACCATAACTTCAGTCAAGGTAAGTGACGGCTGTCCACCATTTTCCTTATTGAGCTATTTAATGACTTTGTCCTCAGATGGGTGAGTAGATCCCAAAGTCTCCTCGTTTCCCTGCGGTTTGATTTCGATGCCATTCCGCGAATTTTTGAGCCTCGACACTCCGGAAAGATTGGGACGGAATGGTAGAAAGATCTTATAGTGGAATGGGGCATTTTGGGTTCAATTTGTTATAATGATGGGACTTTATGCAAGAGGAAGTGAAATTTGTGGCATTGGCCCGGAAGTTGGTGGAAATCTCGATCGCACACTGTCGATGACTCGGGTCCGCGCGCATGTTGCCCTCGAGATCAAGCCGAATGCAGTCTCAACATACGCGAGAAGTACGCTAGACAATGGCTGACGGGAGCATCTTTTAGGTCGTCTCCACGAGTACCAGGTCATCGGGCGTCACCTGCCCACTGAGGCGAACCCGACGCCCAAGCTGTACCGCATGCGCATCTTCGCGCCTAACCCCGTTGTTGCCAAGTCACGGTTCTGGTACTTCCTGACCAAGCTCAAGAAGGTCAAGAAGGCCAACGGCGAGATCGTCAGCATCAACGAGGTATGTTGCCTTGAGCCGGAATATTGGTCCACGGCAGCCGGAATCATCTTTTATGGACATAGTCAATTGCAGATTTGGCTTACATCCTCGTTCTTTTTAGATCCACGAGAAGCGCCCTCTGAAGGTCAAGAACTTCGGTATCTGGCTCCGCTACGACTCTCGCTCTGGCACCCACAACATGTACAAGGAGTTCCGAGAGATGTCCAGGACCGACGCCGTCGAGGCTCTGTACCAGGACATGGCTGCTCGTCACCGTGCCCGCTTCGGCTCCATCCACGTAAGCTCCGTTCTTTTTTTTTCTCGAGTTTGGCCGAGGACTTCCGCTAACAGATGTGCAGATCCTCAAGGTTGTTGAGATTGACAACCCCGACTCCATCCGCCGCCCTTACATCAAGCAGCTCCTCCAGAAGAACCTTAAGTTCCCTCTGCCTCACCGTGCTGCCAAGCAGCCTGGAAAGAAGATCTTCGCTTACAGGCGCCCATCTACCTTCGCGTAAATGTGAAGTTCTGGGTCTCGGGGGAAGGGATGTGTGGTTGAATGACTATGTTATGGCCATGGCATGCAGACAGGACAAAGATAGACGGAGAAAAGAGCATGTATCGACTACCCAACATACGGGAAAGGATGATCTCGATGTCACTTTAGTCCTCTGCAGCGACCCTTTCGATTTCCATGTCAAAAAAATCGGGTTTGATTATTCTGCAAAGCATCATCTTTCGAGGATAATATATACGGCTTCGTATCTTCGTGAGGAAAAGTAGGCCTAGAATCTGTTCATTTTAATGGCCCGTTGCTCGTGTAGCCAGTCCGTCTACCTTAGACATGGCCTTCTCACTTATCAGCAGAAATGGGATCGCCAAAGTGTCGGTTAATCTGTCCATATGGAGTCATCATGATTCTATATCCAACTTATTGGTGAGGTTATGAGAGGAACACTGGCTATCTGATCTTATTTTCCTGGTTCACTTTTCAGTTCCCTGGTTTGTTCTTTTATCGGTTCTGTCTCTTTTCTCTTCGGTAAAGTATAAGTCGAAGATAGCTTGAGTGCTATCTATCTACACATACAGCTTCCTGCCTCACATATTCAAGTCACCGTCAACTGTAGTCGCTGTTCATTCTCCAATTTCCCTATTACAAAAAAGGCGAATCTGATATTTGGGACGTATCCTGAGATGATAACCAGGGGAACTGAAACTTGATCTAAAATAAAGGTCGATGTAGGATTTAGTAACGGGAAGCAATAGCCATTGAGCACAAAAATCCTGTAAAGTGCTGTTGACATCAAGTTCTGGCCATATTAGAACAAATAAGAAGATGGAGATAAATACAGTACCTAGGAATGCTATAGTTCTACCTTTAAAATAACATGTGGAGAGTTGTGCAAAATTATATTGGAAAGGTAATTCACTAACATAAAAATATCCTTTAACAGGGTAAATCAGATGCAGTCGGTACACGCATATGAAAAGCATGCATCAACAGTCGATCCCAAAATATTGAAGTCAATGAAGTTTTCATTCCGAGGTCGATAAAAAGGCTCTCCACGACTCCACGACGGGAGATATTGGAAATTGAGAGCATTTACAAGCACTAACATTAATAACAATGACAGTGGAAAATCGAATTGCTCGGGCCCAGCGTTCCGAGTCAGGCACAATCGAATCAGCTGAAAGCGGCGGTTTGTTCTTAGCGAACATTGGCATGCGGCAGCCCCAGTATAATTGCGTCATGAGCAATCGGCGTCGGAAGCTCACAAGGTGCGAGGACAGCCGACATTCGTCCTACTGCGCGGGGATCTTCAGAACCACATCGCTTTCTTACCTTCGTTCCTGTCAACCCACGCATCGGTTGTCCCCATCGTCGCCATTCTTTAGCTAAGATGTTTGCGCGTCAGGTTTTCAGGTGTTCGCAGCCTCTGAGGCAGGTAAGAACCCCGCATGCAACCTTATGCCGTTGTTTTCCGCGTCCCTATAATTCAGCTAAAAAAATTGCAGAGCTTCCGTAGCTACTCTTCGGAAGCCCCAAAGGGCAAGTCCCTCACCCCGATCTTCCTTGCTGTCGGTGCTGCTGGTCTTGCCATCGGCGCATACCGTTACTCGCAGACTGCGGGTGCAGAGCCCAAGAACCGCGAGAAAGTTTTCACTGGCGGTGATCAGGGATGGGTTACCCTGAAGGTGGCCGATGTCGAGACCCTCAGCCATAATACGAAGAGACTCCGCTTCGAGTTCCCAGACAAGGAGGCTGTGTCCGGTCTGCCGGTTACTTGTGAGTAGTCTCTTGGACAAGAAAAACATGCGGAGATATGTGCTCACCAAAGCTACTATTAGCTGCCCTGTTGACCAAGTTCCAGCCGCCTGGAAAGGACAAGCCCATCCTTCGCCCATACACACCTGTGAACGATGAAGGTATCTCCGAGTCCCATTTAATTTCTACCCGCGCGATACTTACACTTCGCAGATGAACCCGGCTACCTTGATATTGTGGTCAAGCGGTACCCCAACGGTCCCATGTCCGAGCACATTCACAGCTTGAATGTCGGAGACACTCTCGATTTCAAGGGCCCTCTTCCCAAGTACCCGTGGGAGCCTAACAAGCACAAGCACGTTGTGCTGATTGCGGGAGGCACTGGAATTACTCCTATGTACCAGCTTGCCCGGCACATCTTCAAGAACCCCGAAGACAAGACCAAGGTCACTCTGGTGTTTGGCAACGTCACCAAGGAGGACATTCTGCTGAAGAAGGAACTGGATGAGCTCGAGAACACCTACCCCCAGCGATTCAAGGCATTCTACACCCTGGACAAGCCACCAAGGGACTGGACTGGTGGCAAGGGCTTCATCACCAAGGAGCTCCTGAAGACCGTTCTTCCCGAGCCAAAGGAGGAGAACATCAAGATCTTTGTCTGCGGTCCTCCTGGAATGTACCAGGCGATCAGCGGAAACAAGGTGAGCCCAAAGGACCAGGGCGAGTTGTCAGGTTACCTGAAGGAGCTTGGATACAGCAAGGATCAGGTCTACAAGTTCTAAGCGGTTGAACTGCGACATGCGACAGTTCCATGTTAGATTACCCCCAGGAAGCTCTGTGATCCCCTAACTCTGTCTTCGTGATGGAAGAAATTACAATTATAGTGTCACAATAGAAAATCTCCCATAGAATAGCAGACACGCCTTTGGGAACAGCATGGCTCGAACATTTCACACACGTCTAGAACGGTTGGGAAACCCTGCAGGGCGCTGTATGAATGTAACTTCTCAAATGGATCTTCTGTTTGAACTTAAACCTTGGGTATCGTGGTATACATCACGCGGGAAGTCCTCCGGCTAATTCTGCGGCCTGCCCGTCGTCAGATCACCTCAACAACTACCTTTCGCTCGTGCTCCTTCCGAGATTCAAACCCATTTGCCTTGATAGCTTTTCTGGAGACTGGAATGGAATAATCTTTAAGATTGATTGAATGAGCCGACAGAAGCATCAAAGCCTTATTATTCTGTGGTATCATCTCGCTTAGACGGCATATTATGTACCCTCACTGAGGGCTGAATGTGAGTCAATATCATGCCGACGGTACTGTACCACTTCTGTACCACCTTTTCTTTATTAAGTCAGCATGCCATTAGAGTAAAACAAACTTATAAAACTCGGGCTTGAAGAGAATTTCCCGACACCAAGCGTAAACGAAATTCGTTTTCGAGCTAGAGATTAGGGACCTAGGTTGGTAAACCATGGCAAATCCAGCCCTCCAGTCTAATCAATTTGATACGCACATATGTAGCATATTCTGGAGTCTAGCAGTTCACACGGCCACCGAACGCTATCCATTTTTGGAGGCGTTCATAGGTACTGTACTAGTGGATACTGGGGTCGCCAGCGGCAGCATGCTCCCCTGGGCATAGTTGGATCCAGCGGGCTTATTAGTATCCAGTTCAATATGGTTAGGCCTCAGCTTGCGGCTGCGCATCATTCTAATTAGGAACTACCTCATACCTAAAGTTCTATGTTTGTTATTTAAAGACTTATATTTGAGATTGTTTAAAATTGTTCACTTAACCGTTTTAATATCTTCAAACTATGCGAAGCCTTGTTTCTCAGCTAAGCTCTTCATCGTTCTGTTGAAGGTGTATACATTCTCAGAATAGTTCAGGACTCGACCAACATGGTTCCTATAACTCACAATTACCCTTTGATAATAGATGCTTGAACACTTTACATATCTACTAGCAAAAATGGCCTTTGCACATTCAGAAGGTTCTTGTTTCTGGTCCTGTAATGGAATCATCAACGCAAGTAGTCTTATCTACTCTCGCGGATGAACAAAGAGATCCACCTGACTTCACGTCATAGAAATAAATCCTGTAAACAGAACGTCTTTCGTGAATCAGAGAAGCAATTGACATCTTTTAAGGCAATTCTTTTTCCTGCTGTTTCAGTGATTGGGGCTTTTTTAATAAGCGAATCAAATGCATGGTGCGTGGGGACTTCACTGTACCTTATAGAAAGAAAGGGTTTCCAGCAGCTATTTATTATCTTTCACTCGTGATCGTTCCCGTCATGTTTTTTTTTTCTTTTCCCCTGATCAATCTTCTTATCTTCCTTATCCTTCTACTTATTTTCTTCTGGTCCTCGCACTTTATGAACTCCGTGACTATGTATTCGAGTTAAATCTTTCTTCTATGTACTGTACTAGAGTTTTACCATTCACGAAGTACCTCACATTCTTTTAAGTGTTTCCATGCATTAGTCCCGGTCTTGGGAGTTTTTATTTATTTTCATTTACACAAAATTCTCCTGTGGCTATGTGCTTTGCATACCGTAAAGTATCATTCGATGCGCGTCTCATGTCAATTCAATTGGACCTATTCAAGTACCCATATTTCACATCAGAAGAGACAAAGGAAAAAATAATGCGCTGGATATGCCGCATCTTTTTTTCTTTTCTCTTTCAACTATGAGAGGAGATCAGAAATGCATTGCCAAAGTCAGCCCTGAGAAAGAGAACAATAATATCGCTCAGTAGACAATAGGTACTGTTCAGGTACTCAGTAGGCAAAGGTTTCGACCGGGTATGGAATATGATGGGTTATTTCTTTCTTTCTTTTTTTTCCCCTAACGTTGGATCTTGCACTGCTCTAATAGACTCGGATTCAGCTTGGCTTACTGCGCGCAAAGTAAAAGCAGGTAAGTAAAGCAAAGCATGCAAGGTAGAAACGGTAGCTTTGGTAAGCAAGTATGTACAGTCAGGTGCCCTATGTATGCAACTTGCAGTTTTGACCAATCCTTCTGGTGTAATTTATCTGCCAATGGAAACAGAATTTAGAATCTACTCCTCAATAATTAGGTATCTTACCGCATCAGTAGTAAGACAGTGTTATCAGCGGTCTGCAGGTTGAATCTAGAGAAAATCAAGTGTACATCCCTATTTTTTGGTGTCCTTCACGTCCATTGTCCAGCTATAATTTATTGCTATGTATTATGCTATAATATCACGTCACGAGACATGGAGCCTTATAGGCCGAAAACGCTCCCCTTGCTAGCGACGGATCCAGGGACAGGACTATCATCAACGGCTAAAGAACCTCCAGGAAAAACATCGATGTCAGATTATCTCCCGAGGAAGCCGAACGAGACCTGCGCTACTGCGCTTCTTCAACTGGCGCCCCGTACCTAATGCACCTTTCTTCTAATATGATTTAATTCTATCTACACTGAGGGCTTTTGCATGCTATACTATGTAGTTAGTTAGTATATGCACCGGGGTTTAGTCTGTCGGGAAGCAGAGCCGTATGTATCGATAAATAGAAGATGCAGTTCATGGGATGTGCATGGAAGAACATCTGCGGAAATGCTTACGGCATGGTTTGTTTCTAACTAGGTGTATGAGGTAATAATCACCTTGAAGGATCGCTGCGGGTTTGTAAGAAACATATTTATATGTATAGCATCATAGAAAAGTTAAGGAGGGATCATCATGTCTGTCGCACTGTGGTCATCGATAGTTCCAAGGCTCAAGGTGTTATAAATAAGGTGACTCGCGAGAACCCTGAGTTTAGGTGGCTTAGGTAGACGAAGAGTTTAAAGTCAATTACTAGCAGGTACAGGTATATCGGGCACGCCAGGATAAAAATAACTCTGGACCGCGCGAGGGCCGAGGTAGCGGAGGACCGACAGGACGGGGACGAAACGCATATGCTAGCCGAACCCTGCACTACTACATCAGAGTGCCAAGTTTTTCACAATCTCCAATACAAAAAAAACTGCGTGTTGGACTGGTCTGTTCAGTTCTATTGCCACGGATATTATAGTCCACATGTGCTGTGTTAACGAAGCTTCGAAGATGATCTGGGAAATTGGTAGATAATGTTAGATACATCGACAGGTAGAGATCAAGAGAAACTCTCAATCTCATGTATGTACTTGATGGTGTACATACAACAGGTACATAACTACTAGGTAGAACGTACAGTACATGGGTACTATGTACAGTACCTATATGCATATAACTTGGGTGTCATTTGTAGGTTAGGATTCAGTGACGTGTAGCAATAAATCTCTGCGAGGGATAATAGAGATAAGATTGACGACACCTTGATTAGTGCTGTCTATTCTGCAGTACCCACTATAGGGCGCCGCCACCTGCAGTGCAGGACCACATGGGGTACAGTAGTAGTGAGTACCGCCCCCAGGTACGGAGTACTTACTATAGGTCCTGGCACCTGGGTACATGGTTAAGCTTAGGCAGCTTAAAGCGACGGACAGCATTGGAGTGTACCTCGCCTACCTAATAATCTCGGTAGGTTACCGCTCCCCGACGGGTCCGCAGCCCAGTGGACGAGCAACCTTGATACCCCGAAATGATGATCTGCATCAGGTAGAAATCTGCCAATTCTTATCAAGCATTATTAAGTATGAAGAGGCAGGTACACAAAGTGAGAATCCAAATTCTGGTAAGTTGACACTGCTCTGAATGGATATACATGTTTGCAGTTCACCTGACCGTTGGGTCTTGAGGTCTGCTTGTCACTCCCTTCTCTAGCCCTAGGTATGAGATAGGTAAAAGGTCCCCAAGTCATTACATGCCTCCCATAGTGGAGTCCCAGTTAGTGCTGCCATCTCTGTCACTTTCAGAAACATCACATTTGACATTATCCTAACGTCTAAACTGGATTTGCAGTCTCTAAGATTCTCTGTTGTCGCTTCTCAAGTACAGGGTCGCATATTGAGTGCTTAGGCAATAATTGTTTAAAGCTCAAGGTGAACTACCTAGGCACCTGGTATCAATATAGGTAGTGCATAGTATCTCCCTTTTGCAGAATTCCTATCAAAATTTATCACTGAAGACGCTGGGCAGCTGAACACCTTCTATCCATAAAGATTGATAAAAAAAAGGTACTCAGGCTGTTTTAGTGGTATGCTTGCCGAGGTAAAAGCACTCTCCTTAAGCCAGGAAGCTCGTGGGTACCTGCGTGGCCTAGGCGCGGAAGGGTAGATAGGGTAGATTAGGTAGAGGAGGCGCGGGCCGTGCCCGACGCGCCTCCTCTACGAAGCAAAGCTTGGGCTGCCCACCCCTGTGACACAACTTGGGAATGGTGATCCCAAAGCAGAGGAAAACAGTAAGGGAAGATAGCCGCGCATATCTTGCTCAGAGTCTAAGAGATACATCAAAGGTATAGCCTAAATGCTTACTGTATATACGCTCCGCAGCTTTCAAGAATATTAGCGCAGAACTTAGCCGGTAACTTCACAGTCGAGTCCACGACGAAGACCATGCTTGCTTGGGTAAGAGGCACAGAGCAATCATCAACGGGAATCATTAACATTCAATCTAATTATGGCTGACATGAAATGACAAACTTCACCGCTATCTCTGCAGAAGCTTCAGTATTGCGCTAAAAAGGAGTGGCGAGTCGCAACTGAGGACTGTCGCAAGTAGCCGCCAAAGATGACCCCCGGCGCCGTTGTAGAAGCCGGCCGCCAGTGGGATGGCCGACGGCCGGTGTCTGCCCACCACAAGCTCCGGCGAGCGCGGGGCGCCGAGGGCGAAGACTTCGCTGGCGTGCTGGCCGGAGCACTGCGCAGGGAGAGCTCTAGCCCGAGCGGGGCCCTGGGAAAACAGGAGGGGCAAACCGCTTAGCCGTGGGCCAAGCCAGATCAGAACGCAAAAGAAAAGCTTTCACTGGGGGTCCATAGCGTAGATTTATGCTCTCTGCAGAGCATGTTTTCCGCATAACTTCTACATTGTTTTCAAGTGTATAGAGCGGCCTGCCCTGGGGGCAGGTGTTCTGTCATGCTCCGCCAGCCGCCAGCGCATGCTGCCCGACTATGAAACGTTAGCGGGCGCGCCTTTTGGCGCGTTGTCATATCCACCTCCCTTGCGCTGCGAAATCGTACTGTACCAGGGCGATTGTGAGTTTCTAGATGGAGGTGGTACTGCTGAGAGAGATATTATTGTTGCGAGAGACTTTTTCGAAAGGACAAACACGTGTCTGAGGATGAGGTAGAAGGAAAAAGCTTACCTGGTAGCTAACAAGGCCAGACGAGATCTGACGGTCTCGGAGCGCAGTGGAGACGAGAGCTGTCGAGGCAAAATGGTGAGAGACACTGTAGTAGTGGGGAGAGATGCCATCTAACCATCTTAGAACCATTCCATTTAAAGATTCCAGCGATTCACAGCAGGCGAGTGGTGGCAGTGCAGAGTGCCGCAAGTTGCGTGCTGGGTCCTGTGAGTGCTGTGGAAGGAAACTTGGCGATCAAGTGAGTTGGGGGCGATCTTCATAGAGTAGAGCAAACGCCGTATACCTCTAATCTCGGGGCTGGAAGGGCGGGTTTGAAGGCCTTCCGGTAATACGCTGTATTGCTGTGTTTGTGGCCAGTGTGATCAGCTGGGCAGCAGAGTTAGCCGCCGAGATTGTTTGGAACTTTTCGAGACCGAGGGGTCTGCTTGCAGAACACCGGCAACAGTCAGTTGGTTAGCTAAACATTCCGTGCCCGCGGGAAGAGGTGCAGGAACAGTCGTGATTTGGGAACCTGCGAGAATCGGGGGGCAGGCTACGAAGCACTCGCTCGTCCCAGCTATGGCCCGGGGTGTTTAAGCACGGGAACGAGGATGCTGAATGTCGTGTATAGAAGGGGAAGGGCTTAGACGAAGTCTCCCGGGCAGGCCTTACGCGGGCAGCTTGGGGAGGCATGTGTGTCCGTCGCTTCTGGGAGCACGGGGGGCGCCCGCAGTGGACGGCTCGAGGGCTCCGTGACGCTGCCGGACCTCCTGAGAAGAGCGCCCAGGTGCGACGACTGGAGCGGCGACAAGGGTTGCCCGACTTGGGGTGGCTCCCTCAGTGCCTGCAGTAGGCTGGGCAGGACGCCCAATAGGGAGCGGAAGCCCGCCTACAGGGCGGCCGGGGGAGGGCAGCAGACGGTCGCGGACGCGCCCCGAGAGCCCGCTGATAGGGGCGCCGGGGCGTGCAACAGCGCCCGCGGGAGCGCTCGGAAGGGGAGGGTGCCCCTCGGCCTAAAGCAGCGACCCGCTGTAGTTAAGTCGCAGCCCGGCCCTTTAACTATTTAGTGGGCGCCTCCTCCCCCGAAATTTCTTCTCCCCTTCCTTCTTCCTTCCCTCCCCTCCCTTCACCCAGCCTCCCTCCGCCCGCTCATCCTTACCTACCATCCCTCCCCCGGTCCTCCCCGTTCTTCCTTCAGTGGTGAGCCTCGACATTCCTCGCGCGTATACCCGGCCCCTTTGATCAGCATGTCGCGCAAGGACGATTCCAAGGCGAAAGACGCCATTATCACCGTCAACATTGACGATTTTACCAGAACTCGCGACGCGGTAAGTTCATGTCCCTTTTCAACCCTTTTTTTTATGCGGTGTTCTCCCACCCCGCGCGCGAGTAAACAATAACACCCGACAACCCATTCATCATACAATCCCTTCCATACATTCGTTTCTTCCCACTCTTCTTTTGTGGACCTCCTTGATCGCGCTTCCCCTCGCTCTTCGGTTTTGCACCTTACACCCTACTTTGACAGCCCCAATATGGCCCGCAGTCGCATTGCATCGCCGCGACGCGTGCGCCTCTCCGGGGGAGATTTCGCCTTGTCCATCCAACGTGCCGCTCATCTGACCAACGCCGCCTGCACCGGCATTCGCTCTCTTTTTGGCGTTCGCGATCAGGAACAGCTGTGTCTGACATACTCGCAGGTCATTATGAGCCTCGCGACGCTCCAGTCTGCAGTGTCTGATCTCTCGCGCGCGTACATCAACCACGCAAACACGGTGCTGAACCGTGGGAACCTCGACGCCGGCGGTATTACTAGCAACAGCATCACCAGCAGCCTTCTGGAGAATGGCCTGCTTGGTAACCGCCACGCGAGCCCTGGGGTCAAGTCGGAGGCGGGAGAGAAAAAGAAGCGCAAGCGCGCTCCCCACGACCCGAACGCGCCAAAGCGCGCCTTGACCCCCTACTTCTTGTACATGCAGCACAACCGTGCCCAGATCGCGCAAGAACTCGGTGCCAATGCCAAGCCGAAGGACGTGGCCGATGAGGGCACCAGACGCTGGGCTGCAATGCCCGAGGCGCAGAAAGAGGTATGCGCCATCCATCGCCTTGCAGCGCCTGACCGATATTAACACTATTCTCAGGTCTGGAAGAAGCTCTACGCGGACAACCTCGCCGTCTACAAGGAGAAGATGAAGGCATACAAAGCTGGTCTTCCTATTCCCGATGACGACAACATAAAAGCAGCCAACCAACTTCAACAGGACGCTGCTGCTACCGCCGAGGCCGCCTCCGCTGAGGAATCTGAGGAGGAAGAAGAACAGGAAGCAGAAGAGGAGGAGTCTTCTCCGGAGCCAACCAAGGAGCCCACTCCTCCACGCAGTGGCAAGCGCCGCCGCACTGGCGAAAACATCAAGCCGGCTAAGGAAGCCTCATCCCCTTCCAACAAGAAGGGTTCCCCTGACAAGAAGAAGAAGGCCTCTAACTCTAACCCTAAGGCGGAGCCATCCTCGGCTCGAAAGTCCACCGGGGGAGCACCTGATCAGAAGCGCTCGAAGAAGAAGCGTAAGAGCGAGGCGGGCGCAGAGGAATAATTGTCTTCACCCATCCTTCCTATGTGTCTATATGTTGATCTGCAACGCAGTTGGTCAGCTGAGTCTGTTTCGACGGACGATTGAGTGACTTTGATTGGAAATGGCTGTGTAAAATTTGGTGTGAAATGGGCTGGCAGGTTGTGTTTTCTTGTTGATGGCCTTGCTCTATTTACCTGTTCTTGAGATATGTCTCCGGCGGTTTACCTTGAAATGTTTCATGATTGTATTTGAAAACTTCAATGCGTGCAGCAGGTCTGGGCTGGCACATGCAGGGTCTGCGGGGTTGTAACTAGGCTCAATGCCAATGGATTCATTCCCGGTCAAAGTTGAAATACGTAGTTTCCCGGCTTTGCTCTTTTGAATTGTGGAGCAACTGGGAGTTTACTGCTCACGCCGAGCAACGCGCCGTCTGGCTTGGAGCTCTCTACCAAAGAGCTCGACTGGGGCTGCCGCGGGGTTGCTCAAGCACTCGTGCTGCGGTACCCTGCACGGGGGCTCGAGGACAGGCCGAACTCCCCTGTTTGCTGCGGACGGACGCGGGAGAGCTGGTCGCGCTCTCTACCTAGTATTTCCCCTCATTGTGGGAGTCTGTAGACATGTCTTAGAGCAATGCTGCGGGAGGGGAAAAGTAAGGGGTCCGCTGGGGACGGCATCGCTTGGCGTCGAGATAGGGACGGGTCTTATCAGCTCCCCCAGCATTACCCCACCATAAACAGCGATAAACCAGTTCCAGTGGCTCTGTCCAGCGCGGGCTGGGGATCGAGTTCGAGATCCAGGCGATCCCGCTCAACGCCTCCACTTCACTGGATTTCTCCCCTTAACTTGCCTCTTGTCTGACTCCTCGCTTCTTCGGCTGCGAAAGCATCATCTCTTATCGCCCTTTTCTTTTATCAGCCACATCGTCAAGATGCAGCTCATTCCGAAGGAGGTATGTACTCCCTCACTATAAATGTGAGAGGCGCCGTGGAAGATGGAGATGTGGAATGGCTGTCGCCGGAGAATTGAGTTGGCGCAAGGAGCTGGAGCTGGTTTGATATCGACAAAAAGCGCGAGGGGTGATGTTTTATATATATAGGATCTGGGTTTGCAGCTAACGAAAAGATTTTCCTTCCATTCTATCTAGCTCGACAAGCTCGCTATCTCCCAGCTGGGATTCCTTGCACAACGTCGTCTCGCGCGTGGAGTCCGGCTGAACCATGCTGAAGCTACTGTAGGGAGACCATCCTGTGACCCTCTATCGCCACTTCTATATTTTCCTTGAAGGATAAGGATCCTCCCTATCGTCTAGTCAACATGCGAAAGCAAGCCTGGGATAAAAAGCAGGTTTCAATTGCTAATATTATTGGAGTAGGCTTTGATCTCCTCAGTTCTCCAAGAGGTAACGCCCCCTTTTTCTCTCATAAGTTCCTTATCGATGGCGGATATGTCGAACCTGAAGCAGCCACATCTGCTAACGCATGGTGCAGCTCATCCGCGATGGTAACCACACGGTTGCGGACCTCATGTCCATTGGCAAGACCATGCTGGGTCGCCGCCACGTCTTGCCCTCGGTCGTCTCTACCCTCGTCGAACTTCAGGTTGAGGGCACATTCCCGACTGGCACGTACCTGGTAACGGTCCACAACCCGATCAGCACTGATGACGGTGACTTGGAGAAGGCGCTGTACGGCAGCTTTCTGCCAGTGCCGCCCAAGAGCGCCTTTCCGGACCCGAACCCGGAAGATTATGAACCGCAGAAGATGCCTGGCGCTGTGATACCGGTGAAGAACACGAGGGTAGCGCTGAACGCCGGCAGGAAGAGAATCAGGCTCAAGGTCATGAGCAAGGGAGATCGACCAATCCAGGTTTGCAATGCCAAATCACTAATACCATATGTTGAAGATCTCGCGTGCTTACATCTCCTATTCGCTAGGTTGGGTCTCACTACCACTTCATAGAGACCAATCCGCAGTTACATTTCGACCGGTTAAAGGCGTACGGGTATCGATTGGACATACCGGCCGGGACATCCATCCGTTTCGAGCCGGGAGACACCAAAACTGTCACTCTTGTGGAAATTGGAGGGGACAGGATTATCCGTGGAGGCAATTCAATTGCATCTGGAAAAATCGATTTAAACCGAGCAGACGAGATACTGGAGCGGCTGCAAGCAGCGGGCTTCGCGCATGTGCCTGAGCCTGCAGGGGACATGGCGCATATCGACACTTACTCCATGGAACGAGAAGCTTACGTCCGCATGTTCGGTCCCACCACGGGTGACCTGGTGAGGCTTGGGGCTACTGATCTTTGGGTTAAAGTTGAGAAAGATCTTACTGTGCATGGCGATGAGTGTTCATTCGGCGGAGGCAAGACTCTTCGAGAAGGGATGGGTCAGGCCACCGGCAGAAGCGCAGCCGAATGTCTGGATACCGTCATTACCAATGCGTTGGTGATCGACTGGACCGGAATATACAAGGCTGATATCGGTATCAAAGACGGAAACATCGTGGGAATCGGCAAAGCTGGAAACCCCGATGTTATGGACGGCGTCCATCCGAACATGGTTATTGGCTCGTCTACGGATGTCATCGCTGGAGAAAACAAGATCGTGACTGCTGGAGGAATCGACACCCATATCCATTTTATCTGCCCCCAGCAGGCCGATGAGGCACTTGCTTCCGGTATAACCACGATGCTGGGAGGTGGCACCGGTCCAAGTACCGGCACGAATGCCACCACCTGCTCACCAGGTCCGAACCATATCCGTCAGATGATCCAGGCATGCGACAGCTTGCCCGTGAATATCGGCATCACTGGAAAAGGAAATGATAGCGGCAAGCAGAGTCTACAGGAGCAATGTCGTGCAGGTGCAGCCGGGCTGAAGTTACACGAAGATTGGGGCTCCACGCCCGCTGCCATCGATACTTGTCTCGAGGTCTGCGACGAATTCGATGTCCAGTGCATGATCCACACAGACACACTCAACGAGTCTGGTTTCGTGGAGCAGACGATCAAGGCCTTCAAGAATCGCACGATCCATACTTACCATACCGAAGGAGCTGGAGGCGGGCATGCCCCCGATATCATCTCCGTCGTCGAGCACGGGAACGTGCTTCCAAGTAGCACAAACCCGACCAGACCATTCACACTCAATACCCTTGATGAGCACCTTGACATGTTGATGGTCTGCCACCATCTGTCGAAGAACATCCCCGAAGACGTTGCTTTCGCGGAAAGCCGTATCCGCGCCGAGACAATCGCGGCAGAAGATGTCCTTCACGACCTCGGAGCCATCAGCATGATGTCGTCCGACTCGCAGGCAATGGGCCGCTGCGGTGAGGTGATCCTGCGCACATGGAACACGGCGCACAAGAACAAGCTGCAGCGGGGACCGCTGGAGGAGGACGAGGGAACCGGCGCGGACAACTTCCGCGTCAAGCGCTACATCAGCAAGTACACCATCAACCCCGCAATCGCGCAGGGCATGTCCCATGTTATCGGAAGTGTGGAGGTGGGCAAGGTGGCGGACCTTGTCCTGTGGAACCCCAGCAGCTTCGGAACCAAACCGGCTATGGTCTTGAAGAGTGGAATGATAGCAGTCGCTCAGATGGTTTGTGCACACCTGAACTCGAATATTCAATAAAAGAAAGGTCCACTGCTAAGAACAGTAACTCTAACAGGGCGATCCAAACGCCTCGATTCCCACCGTTGAGCCGATTATCAACCGGCCACAGTTCGGGGTAAGTACATACCTTCATTTCTCCGACAGCTATGTCGTTTCCTTTTTGGACCTTTTTTTTTCACTTCTTCTAACACCTGAATCCTCCACCCGCAGGCCTTCCTCCCCAACACCTCCATCATGTTCGTCTCCCAGGCGTCGATCGACCTCGGCATCATCGCATCCTACGGCATCAAGAAACGCGTCGAGGCCGTCAAGAACTGCCGGAACATTGGGAAGAAGGACATGAAGTACAACGACACGATGCCCAGGATGAAGGTCGATTCGGAGAATTATGTAAGTGTGGATTGCAGAATCTTTCTTTTTCCATTATGCTATTTTGTCCTCTTGGGGGGAATGGTTTGTTTTAAGAGAATATACTCCATCTAGAACCCTCCGTTAAAGAAGAACATGATAGAAACTTGATGCTAACTGCTCGGTTGTTTCAGACTGTCGAAGCGAACGGCATGCTCTGCGAGGCGGAGCCCGCGTCCGAGTTGCCGCTTACGCAGCAGTACTTTGTCTACTGAGCGATGATGGAGGAAGGGTCTTTTCCTTTTGGTTAGGGAACCGTTTGGTGGGATTGAAAATGGAGAATATAGTAGTATATCTAACTGTTCAGCCCTCCTACGTATATTCATCTATTTATTTATACTGTATTTACCCGTTACGACTGACTTAGTTTTCTGCTTTTATTGCTAGTTATGATGATGATGATCCATGGATTATTGTTAAATTCAATTTAGCATTCCTAGTTCAGTTTAATTACTGTACAGGATAAAATAAAGAAAAAAGAAATCAAAACCGTCATGTCAATCCCATATTCGTGGACTTTTTTTTCGGTTTTCTGTCTCTTGCAGTATCGATTCCGTTGGTCATCAGTAGTTCAAGTTCCCATCCGTCCCGTTCACGCCGCCATCGCCAATCTCATAAAGACATACACAGTATTAGCTAGCTCTCTCCTTGTAAAGGAAAAAAATTAAAGAGAGACAGAGAAAAAAAAGAAAAAAACCTATTATCCATACATGTCCAGCAGAGTTGGGAATTCGTCCCATGTCAATCTGCCCGCCATACGCCATAGTAACTAGTTAGGCGCCGAGTAAACTCCCCTTCCAACCCATTCAGTAGCAGGTAGTTAGTTATCATCCCTCCATCCTTCAATCCCAGAACCCGATGCCTTCCTTGAATTCGGATTTCCCTTCCGTCCATATCCATTTTCTCAGACTAAGAGTACAGTATTAGGCTGCTAATTCTTCTCGCAGACTGTGTTTGTATTCTTCTTAGTGTAAGGAGACCCTTGAAAAGGAAAAAAAGAAATCTCTCGGTCTGGGTTTCTCAGTGTCGTTTATCGTGTGATTGTATGGTATAGTAGTTGTAGTATGTGTCGTTCATTCATTGAGAAAAAGCTCAATGCTCAAAGCTCGATCTCCTCCTCCGTATGATTGTTCCCCGCCGACAGCAGCGCCACGTCACTCCAGGCGTCGTAGCTGCCTGCCCGCGCTGCGCGGTACGCCGCTTTGCGGGTGCGGATGGCAAGGGTGCGGGTGAATGTGTTCCTTTTGTTCTTCTTGGTGGTGGTGGTATCCGTGTCCGTGTCTACGTCATGTGGAATTGGAATTGGACTGCTGCTGCCGTCTTGGAGTGGATTGACGACCATGATGTAAGCGGAGTCGAAGTCGGAGTCTTCTCCTGCTGCTTCTTGGAAATGGTTCTGGGAGTCGAAGGCGGCATCGGAGAGAGTTAGTTGGCTCTCCTCTTGCTCGGTGTTGGTGTTGCTGTCCTTGTTTTTGGTGGTAGTGGTGAGGCTGTCAGTGTCCAAGTCGGCTGGCTTTGTGGACTTTGTGTTTGTGCTAGAGGCGTGCGGGTTGTCCTCCTCGAGATGTGACTGCTTGTTTGAAGAGGTCTGTTGCTGCTGCTGCTGCTGCTGTTGTTGTTGCTGTTGTTGTTTTTCTCGCTCTGCTTGCAGTTGACGCTGGTATTCGTCCTCTTCTGCCTGCAGGTCCGGCGGAAGAGGATGGACGTGGAAGAGCAGTTCGTGTCTCCTCTCCATCAGCATTCTCCATATCGTGCGGATTCTAGCGCGTCGAAGCTTGTACGCTTCTTCGTCCTCCTCAGACTCTGAGCCGAGTATGGATTCATCTTGCCCAGGTTGCAAATCTTCCTCGTGCAACTCCGGCTCCGGCTCACACGATGGCTGCGACTTTGTGATGATCGGGCGACCGTCCCTGCCTCTCTTCCTGATCAAGCCGCGTTTGATCATCTCATTCTTGGCTGCGCTGCGTCTTGTCATAGTGTTCCTGTTAATAAATTTCTGAATGTTCGGGATGTCTTCTTCCTTAGCCGTGACTGTGCGAGCTTCATCGATATCAAGATCGACATCAGAATGGATGCTTGGAAGCGAGAGCGCAGGAGAGGAGCTTCTGGAGCTTGCATACTCGTTGTCTTTCTCCTTTGCCTTCGACTGTTTCTGGTTCATAATGTGTCGCATTTGGTTATCGTGTGTGAAATTGTCTCCAGAACACAAATGGCCAAAGAGAGTGCTCATGGAGATCTCTTCACTCCAGGTCTCTGGGTCAACGGTACAAGGAAAGACTTCTTTCGGCTTGAAAGCTGAAACGAACTCACAGAGTTCTGTGTATGAGGAATGACGGGAATATGGGAAATGCTGGTCTGTTGTTAGAAGCTTGACTCTTCTTGCGCTGGAGATGATTGACATCAAAGAGGGTGAGGGAGCAGGGTAGAAAGAAAGTCACTTACAATCACATTTGGCAATTGGCATTGGTCTTTGTCTTGCCTATCGGCCGACGTAACCCTCCGCGTGAATGAACTGTCCTCTATGTTTTTCCGAGACTGGCCGTCACTGAGGATCGTGACCAGTTTTCTGAGGGATATGTCAGAATCCTCATTCAGACCGTACTCGTTGAGCGAAAGAGCCCTCCTCTTTGATTTGAAGGCTGAAAATAGGGCTTCCCTAGTCTGTAAAAGCTTCTCGCGATCATGGATCTGTTCCAAACACAACTTTTCCAGCTGCTCGACTGCAGATTCATCTGGCAGTTCAAGCTCGTGAGTTTGGTACAGGTCCCCAGACCCACCACCTGCTCCAGTCTCAGGCACCTCTGAACCATCCTCTGTACGTGTCACGATGGGTATGATGTAGACAGCCTTTCCAGAAGCGACCGTGGAGCAGAACACCCCAGGCTCGCAGCTGTGGATGCGGGAAGTTTCGTCGTCAGTCAGACACCCTGAGACAAACTTATTTCCCAGGTCGAACCCGCTGAGAAAAGGTGCTTCGTTCGCCCTGTTTCTGTCCCGAGGACTTGGACCAAGTGACCGGTAGAGTTCGAATTGATACCGATCTACATGAATCTAATTTGTGTTAGGACTCGACAACAAGGATATACAAGCTAGAACGTACTTTGGAATTCAAAGCCGCAGACAGAGTTTGCCAGACGTCTTCGTAACCAAAGGTCCATGCTCGAAAATAGAAGATTGTATCATCCGGATAAGCCTGGACTTTTTCCAGAAGCTCCCTTATACCTTCAGCTTTCGATGGAAAGTCACGGTAGATATCGGGTTTGACGGCGAAAGTAGTGTCAAGATAGATCTTGTCGAGTCGTTTTTGTCCAAGTGTATATGGGATGAGGACAGGGTTCCTGATAAGGCTGTTCACCCACCAAGTCTCAGCTGCTAACGTTAGAAATAGAATTGCATGTTTGTCATTTGAGGACATGTAACAGACATCCCCCACCAAATAACATCTATATGCATGCACACTACTTACCGCGAATATCACCCGAATACAGAATTGCCTTGCCATCTCCTTCGATGAGGAACATCACAGCGCCCGCGCAGTGATTGGCATCGAAAAGGGTGACTCGGATCCGCAATCGAGGAGTCAGTTCAATCTCCGTGGGCGTGTTCAGTGGAATTGGACGCTGCGAGGGGTTCAGCACTTATGTATATTCGACCTTAAAGGCGAGCTTACTAGCAACTTGGCTAAGTGCTTATAGTGCTGCTTCCTCGACTCCAGGATTCCTTTGCTGAAATTCATGCGGTGTGGATATTTTTCGATACGCAGGAGAAGCTGATTTTGATTTGGCAGTTAGAGCAAAATAATTACATATACACAATGGAGTTGACGGGCGTTGGCCCACTGGAAAGGGGTAAACCCTCTTCCTTAATATTACTGAATCGCCAAAGTCGAAGTGATGGAATGGCCAGTTTTAAAATATAAAAAAAGCTCGACTCACCTCTCTCGTTGCAGCTGAGCAATAGATGAAGGGAGCCCGCAAGGACTCCAGACCTTGGAGGTGATCACTATGAACATGGCTGAGGAAGCATGCCAACGGGGATGGCCTGTCGGGATTCTTGCGGAAATAGTCGACTGCAGCTTTCAGTATCAATCAGGCTAGAAACTCAAATGGATTCAAACTTACTCCTGATGAAAGGAAATTCTGTCGATAGTTAGCTATTTGTAAGTATGACTTGCGATATCTGATACCGCATACCTTCGATGATCCCGTCAAAGGTCGACATCCTGAGAGGATATGCTGGAGCCTACAAATTGGCTGCCATGACGGCTTTAGGGTAGCTGGAAGAGACAGAATCAACGGGTATTACAGAGATAACTGAGCACCAGTCTATTTCCTACCGAGTGGACTCTGGCTGATGCCTGGCAGAGTTCTCGCCAGATTGCCTTGGGACTGAAGTCTGGATACAGGAAGACACGTGACCCATAGGTATTTTTTGGAGAATCCAGAACGATCGAGATTGTCCGGCTTTCCGAGAACCTGGAAGCTGCCGCTGCTACTGGTGATGATTCACGGCGGTCTTCTCCGCGATACGGCAATAATAATGATAAGAATTCTTACGTCCACAATCCTGGATCGTACTGTGGCCCAGGACGTCTACGAAGGGTAGGCGTGGCCATGAGATCCCTGGCCCCGGAGAAGCACCACGGTGATGACACACATATATCCATACACTGTAGATCAGCCTTGATAATCCAGCATGGGCGCAAGGAGCGTTGCAAGGTGGATATCTGGCGTGCGATGCCACGATAGGCAGGCGACGTTGCAGGAGCACCGGCGACCACGGTGGCCATGCAGCCAGCGCCGCTGGGAAGCGCCCTGCGCAGTATGATTAGCGGACGATTCACCACCACGCAGTCCAGCGCATGTTTGCATTGTCCACTCCAGCCCTGCAGCCGGGTGCTGTGAAGATACAGACAGGACTCAACTTGTCACAACTGGAGGTGTGCTGCGTTGGTCACTTGCGCGGAGAATCCGGTCAGCAGGCATCTGCCGCCTGTTCATAAAAAGCCTGTTCCTCTGCTTCACTGCTCTGCAAGCCATCATCTTCCACGTCCACGTCCACGTCCAGAGCATCCACGCCCTCCACGACAAGCTCCATCCGATCCGATCGGGATGTGCAGTTGAGACTCTCAAAGTTCCCAGTCGACTCGCCGGCCTCGTGCGGGATCTCGGAGGCGAGCGAGCTGGCCTGGCCCCAGCGCTCGCGTACCTGAAGCTAGGCGCCTCGCCGTCTCACATCCTTACCCTCCTTGTCCTGGACTGCTCGTCTGCCATTCGTCGTTGCGCACTCGACCGGCGGGAGATCCCAGAGAGTGCCAATCTTAGATCGTCATCTACTCAAGAGTCGAGTCTCCACGTCTTCGAAGACGTGGATATAACTCCTCTGGTGGCCCCTCCGGCGGCATAGTCCCACGGCCCTACCAGCACCACGTTCCGTCATACTTGCTTTTCTCTGCCAGTACAAAGCATCTCCATGAAGGGCGCCGGTCGCACGATCGGTCCTGTCTAAACTTTCAGAAACACCGGGTGGATTGCTCCAGTCGAAGGCAGACGCTTCACTTCCAGCGCCCCACTGTTGACAACGGTTTGGGCTCGCCCTCTTCTCTGGGTATATTATCCCTTGATACGGAGCAAGTCCCGTCAATTGAGATCGTGGTGACAGAAAGCTGGACCATCCCCTGTGCTCCGTCTGGCTATAAAGTTCTCTGCTGCCTGCTTCTTCTCATCCCTGAGAGAGAAGATCATCTAATCCGATAACGTGCTGCTCTATTCATAGTACCAGGCACCCTGGTGGTTGCACTCTCGGTTCGGTTTCATCCCTTGACGACCCATATCTGAGCGCTGCTATTCCACGAGTCCTTTCCACCTCATCACCACGAAAGCTTCCCGTTCCCACTTCAGCGCCCAATATACCTGAGCGATTCACTCTTTGCAAACCAGCGTTGAAACCAGTCCGGCCTGAAAAAAAAAAAAAAAAAAAAAAGGCTACGGCAGAGGGTTACGCTTCTTGACGGTTCACCATGCATAAACCTTCCATTGCTCAGATCGTCTACAATGCGATGTTTCCTCGACCCCGTCCCACTGACCCTGCCTCGTTCTCGGCACATATCACGCGAAATCTAGTTCCGGAAGTCCGTATTGAGACCTCCACCTTCTATGGCTCTCTGGACTGTATTGAGGCTCAGTACCCGGGGCTCGATTATTCATATCCACCTCATCGAATGCGGCTAGGCCGCTTTCACTGGCATCGCAAGTTGTTCAAAGTGTTCGACGAGCTGGGTTTGACTGAGGCAGAAATTTCCTCTCTATGTCGATGGGAGGGCACCAAGTCGGCTCGAGAAAGGTACGAAAAAGAGGAAGGTGTCATCGTCCGAGACACAACTGCCGACAATATACGAGCAGCGACACCGCCTCCACCACCTACGATTACTGTACACTCGGAGAATCTTACGGAGTTACACAATGAGCGAGAACTGGAAATGGAAGCTCCAGATGATGATGTAGTCGATGATGTGCCGGAAGAGGAGATTGGCTACCACTCTGAAAACAATGAAGATGAAGAGTCAAGCGATGAAGAGATGGAGAGCTATGGAGTTGAGTTGAATAACCGTCTCCTCGTTGCAACGGCTGCGCGGGAACAAGGGGCGGACGTGCCGCTCGACGAGGATTGGGAGCAGTGGTTGAAGGAGGCTGTGGAGAGGGGGGGTTACACAGACATGATCAATGCGATCAGAACAGGGCAGCCCCTCAGTTTCTCGTCAAACCACCCGTCTTCATCACTGCCAGTTCCCAGCACTACAGGCATTGCTGCGCCGTCGGCGTTGATCTCGGAACAACTTCTTCTATCCACACCGACCAATATGGTGCCTCCAATTATGTCCCCGAATTCCGCTCTTCAGCGTTCTTCCGATTATCGGTCTGGGACTCCACGATGAGATCTGTTTGACCGGATGCAGTACAGTCAGCTACATCTCTATTCAGGGAGTGACATTCCGAACTTATCGCTTCTGTCTATTCCTCTGCTATTCGGTGTGAAGGTCATTTTATTGGTGTGCATTCATGGCGCTTTTTGTGGCATCAGTCTGTTCTGGCTCCTGGTGTCATCTTTCATCGGTCCCATGGCGTTATTTCCAGGTTTTTATGCCTTTTACGAAGAGTATGCTCTTCCAGAAATTGTGGCGGATATGCCGTTCCATAGATTTTATGATGTTCCCCTTGTCTTTCAGCCCTTTTTATGATTTTTTATCAAATACCCTAGCGATTCTTCGGATAAACGAATTACAAACTAGCTAGTAACACTGCAGTGCACAGTATCATACTCGAGGAATATACAATGATTGCAGTGCTAACTTTGATAATACTGTGCAAACGGGGACACAGGAGCTACCAGTGAGTCTCTGTAGGAAGCCAGTCAAGGAGAATCATATCTTTTCCTATATCAGTACGTCTTAATAAGTTAAGCCGTATAATAGCGAATAGTTGATCGATCCAACAGTAAGCGCCTAGGTACCCCAGAGACCGAAGGCACGGAAGGCTTGTACTCTGCAGCTTTAGCATCCTGATCAACAATGAAATAGCTTATAATCAGCCCAACCAATAATTCACCGATGGACCATTGTCATGCAGTTTTAGGCTCGACACGATTGGTGTTATTGCTGTCGACGCTGTCTTGTAGCGCTCTAGATCGGCCCTCCGAAGCCGACTAGCCGACTCCAGTTCCCCAGGCTAGAGCCTCCCCGCGTCTCCCACCCAAGTCGCGACTCGCACCATTCATAGCAACCAATGATGGCCTTCAATGCGCAACCGGTAGACGCGTGATGTTTTCGTCAATTGACCTGAAACTTTTATTTGGAATTATGCCTTGGATATTATTGCGAGTTGAAAAACTGTCGTGAGGCTGGAATGCCGCGCTCAGCGACCTCTTCGCTCGACAGCAGTCGCTCCGACCGACCATGATAAAGGCTATCTTTTACAGTAAATTCGATACCCAGGAGGGCAAGTAGAGAACCTCCAATTCTCTTCTCATAACCAGCAGCTGACAACACCAACCTCAGGTCCCAAGGTCGTCCATCAAGTCCCCGATGGCGCCATCGTTCCCTCTGCGACGGCCCCGCAACAGCAACCTATCCTCACCTTCTCCGACATCTCCTTCTTCGTGATCCCCCGGCAGGAGCTCTGCGGGAACCTGCTGCAGGTTTGCACGGGCGGGTATCGCATCCTCGGGTACCCGATCTGTATGAAGTCGCCGCGCTATGACCGCAACGAGTTCATCTTCAACTTTTGCATCGTCTTGGCCGAGGAGGAGGACTTCAGCACATACAAGAGTGTCGTGCAGAAGCTGGCGCATTTGATGCATGGCTTGGAGGAGCAGAGCGGGTTCCTGTCGCGGGACCATTCGAAGAGCGGGGAAGGGAAGGTATACAGTCTGTGCGAGACGTTGATGGAGGATTTGAATAATTACTGCGAGTGCATGATTCCGATCGGTATTGTTTCCATATTTCAGTGGATGAAGCGATTAGCCGACTGACCATCCTATCTCCCAGATGAACTGAATACGTTGAACATCAAGCTCTTTCCAATCTATCCGGCTCCTCCGCCTGTCAAGGCGTGGCACGTCCCGCTGTTTACAGTTCGCTACGAGGCTTTTATGGACGAGAACTGGGATCTCACAATGCAAAGGGTAAATAATTCTCCTTGGCTATTTACCTGTTTAGTTTGCAGACCAATTGTTGCGTGACTTTGAAAACTGAGGTCTTACGAGCTTGATTCCTACCTAGATCGTCCCATATATCAACGGCGTGAACAGCGTGCGCATCATCTCGGTCCTCGCCGATGCGGACTTCTCTCTCACCTGCCGCGCTATCAGACATCTCCTCTACTACGGATGCATCTTTCTCCTGGACATCTTCTCCTTCTCCGCCATCTACGCGCCCACGGCGCAGTTCAGCTCCACAATCGCATCCGACGAAGAGATGCAGAGAGAATGCGCCCGCTACGTCAACACCCGCTTCGCCCCTGTTCCAATCAATATGGCACCGCCGTCCACACCCAATGCAGGTGCCCGAGCATCCAGCTCCCGCAGTGAAGCCGCGACCAGCAGTAGCAACCTTGGTGGCCACCGGTACGACAGCGACGACATCTGGCCGCTCGTTGGCGGCACCGGCAACGAGAACGGCAAAGGCCGGGAGATCGTCGACGGCGTCGGAATCGTCGAACTTTACGCAAGCCTGAAACAGGGTCAGAGCGTCAAGCAATGGTACTTGAAGCACAGCCGCGAGCTAGCAAACATCGACATCCGCCGCTTCATCACCTTCGGCATCATCAAGGGTTTCCTGTACCGCGTGCACAAGTACGCGATTGCCACAGGCCAGCCCGCACCTACACCACCGGCCACGCGTGCCACGACCCCCGCAACCTCCTCCTTCCACGGCGTCAGCAGGCTCGGCTTCTCCCACGCCTCGAGCGCGGGGGGAGAAGGGCTCAGAAGCCCCAGGAGCATCCGCGAGCACGACAATGACGATGACCACGACCACGACGATAGCAGATACGAAAGCATGCTCTCGTCTTCGCGGTCCGTACCACTTCGGGGCCGTCCTGGCTCTGGTGCCGGGTCCGTGGTGCACCTGGAGAAGGAGAACGAGGACGAAGACGAAGATTTCATTGACGACAAGACGCTGTCCAAGTATCTCGATGGGCAGCACTGCTTCGACCAGATCTGTACGGAGTTGGAGATTAGCGAGAAAGAGCTGACGGCGCGGTTGAAGCGGTATCCCGGTGAGGTGCTGATCATTCATCGATGAGCCAAGCCACCCATGTATCTATCTATTATCTTAGTCTTTTGATTTCTTTGTGATGTTTTATGATACCTCAGCGTAAGAGATAGCGGTTACGTTATCATTGGTATTCAGGAGTACACACATAGATGATGGATTGTGCATTGCTGTTTGATTCAAAACCACGAAGAAATCCTCACCGAACTCTTTTGATATATATATGATGTCCAGATGAAAAGTCATTGTTATGTTGTGAAGACCCCGATGATCCTTTGAAATTTGTCGCAGAAAAACACGTGTTCAATGTAATTGATAGAGCCTACCCCTTCCCAATAGCCCTCCTGACGCCAGATATATGACCATCATCATCGTCTCGCTACTCGGCTCTCAGCTCAGTCCGAGCAGGCGCACGGATGATGACGACCCATTAACCCATTAAACATGCACACTTAGACAAATATGTACAGCCTAGAAGAAAACAAAAGCTTGACCGGTCTACTCCGGTACAGGGGAACTCGACCAATCCGTCATTCCTGCTCCTCCTCCCAGCCCTCTAGTTCCGCCTTCTCATACTCCGCCATAATGACTGGATCAAAGATCGTCTCGCCCTTTTTGGGCACGCTGAGCTTGCAGTCTTTAAAGACAGGTCCGATGCATTCCCGCCAGCGCTTACGGCGGTCCATGAGCGTTCGTGCAACATCACCGATGCCTGGGCGACCGACACCCGCAGCGCTGACGACGTGGCTTCCACCACCAGCTCCACCGGGACGGTGCTTGGCTTGCGAGCCCTTCTTGCTCTTCCCCAGCGTGCGCGTACGTCTCAGATACGCCTGCTGCACCTGGGCGTCGAGGTCATCGTGGATGGTCATGTACTCCTGATACGCCATGCGCTCGCGGGCGATCTCGAGGAGTCGCGCCTTCCGCGCCCCGTTGATAATCATCTGTTTCTTCAGCTCGCTCTGGAGGAGACGCAAACGTTGTGCGATGTCATCGTCATAATGTGCATCGTAATCCGGGTTGTCGTCCGGGCCAAGGAAGCCCACATATCGGAGTTCTGCCTTCAGACGCTCATCAAGCTGAGCGTGTTCCAGTTTAGCGGCAGGGACTTTGAAGCTACTTGGAGAAGCGTCAGGAAAGGATGTAGCAGAAGGTAGAGGTTTGTTGTCTGGTTCACTGGCTGGGTGGTCAATGTCCATAGCCGAGTCGCCATTTAGCACGCCGTTCGCCGAAGATTCTCCGTTGGCAGTCCCGTTCGCGGTGTTCTCCTCTGGAGGAGCACGGTGCTCGTAACGGAGGAGAGAATAGAGACGGCTAACCAGGGGCCCGACGGAAACCTTATCCGTTTCCGCTGTCTCATCGGTAATCTGATCGATATTACCACGGCCCTGGTTCAATGGAAGGCGTTCCCTCTCAGGATTCGACTGATCAACGCCAAGCGCACCATCCTCTTCCGCCCATATCTCAGTGTAGTGCTTCTTTCCACGTCGAGGCATGATAAAAGGTGTGGTACGATCTCCCTAGTCGACGTCAGTGTGAATGGGATATGATCGAGGAAAATGGAAAGACTAACCCTTTCTTTTAAGAAAGCAATGTCCTCCTCAGTTAGGGGACGGACATAGGGATCAATGTACGAAGCGAACGTGTTGGCGCTGACTTGGTTTGTAGGCCTCGAGTTGCTGAAATCCTTATCTGGCGGCGTACCAGCCATCAGATGGCTTAAATCACTTTTAGGAAACGAAGCGACACAGTAGATTTCTTTCTTTTCTTCATCTGTCATCCCCGGTGTCACTTCACGAATATGGTATATGGTCGGATCGTCGAACGTCAGCGGATTGGGCCCAAAGACTTGATATTGAGGAACCGTTGGCGCTGGTTCCGGTTGGTGCGAGTCCGAGCTGTCTTCTGACAACGGTGAACATGCCGCCGGTACCTCACCAGCACCAGCAGGTGGAGGGGACGCCAATGAGGGGGGAGAGAGTGAGGACGTGCTGCCCGACGCAAGGTTCTTGGTCCTTTTCGACGACGGGGAAACAGTTTCGCGGCTGCGTTTGCGCTCGCCTGAGCATAAGCAGTCAGTAAAGTCAGCCTTCTCCAACGGTTTCACATTTTCCATTGTTGTCGTCGCCTGGATAGGATACGGGTATAGGAGCGAATGAATTGACATGAAGTGGGGTTGTTGCAGGAAAGTTGATTCTCGACGAGATCCATGCCACGTTGAAGACGAGGTGAATGAATGCTGAAATTGCCGTGACTTACCTTCAATTCCTCCATCCTGCCTGGTTACCTCGTGAGCACCGTGTGATAATGGACGCTCTTCCCTGAGAGTTCCGCGTTCTTTACGCTTCTTCAGTTTCCCACCCTTAGATGCCCGGCCACCCTCTTCGTCATCCTCCGCCTCTCGCTTCATTTTCACTCTATCTTCAGCATCCCGATCAAGGAGTTCCTGCTCCCTTTGATCCTCCACTACCTCCTTCCTTCTCTGCGATAGCTCTCGCATCCCCGCATTGCAAGCATCGCTGCGGGCCTCTGCAAGTTGACTGAGTGTCTTGAGCTGTTCAACCAGCACTTCCAGCGACTTGGAGTCTGGGATTATGCCTCCACCAAATCGTTCCAGGATGTCAGAATATTGTACGGTCGAGGGTACGAGAAGCTGGGAGACGTCGCTATCGAGGTAGCCCGGGACGGAGGAAGCACCCGTTGCGGTGCTGGCGCTGAGACCGGAGCTAGGTGTGGTATTGCGACTACGAGATTGCCTGACCTCGCGGCCCTTGCCCTTCCCCTTGTTGGCGAGAGGCATCCTGGGTGGAGGAAGCAGATGGCGGCCGTACTGTGGCGGGCGGGAGGTGTCTCTGACGGCGTTATCAGGGGGCTCAACGGCAGACGTCTGCGGATCCCTGGAGAATCAATAGAGGAAAATGCAATGCAATCCTGAATCAGACCGTTGGGGCTCAACAACGCATATTGCCGTACAGGAGGAGCGCAGAAGGCGCGTTTCGGTTGATTCCAGCTCAACAAACAGGAGGTGCCACAACACACATAAGTCCAGGCATCTCCCGTTAGGCAGGAGATGGACCGAGAGGTGTCTGATAATGCGACAATGAAGACAATCTATGCAGCAACGAGCGGGCGGTGGTCGTCGAGATTTGCACGGCAACTTGACATGTCGTTGCCATCGCTGCCGGACGTGCTCCCACCAATATCACGTGACACATAGCTTCTCCACGTCTCGGCACCGGGGAGTCCGGGGCCCGGTACTGGAATGGTACGGTAAGCGACCATACGCTCCCACATTGCTGGCGAGGGAGCGATAGAGATGTCTGAAGGCTTCCCTCTCACTTCTCCTTCTCTTTCTCTTTATCTCTCTGTAGAGTTGCTCAATTCTTGCAAAGCCCACAAAGCAGTGAGCCTTTGTATGCTTCTTGAACATCTACTGTGTAGTAAGGAGTAGACCGCGCCCGCTCTCCGTAGGGCTGTGCTCCACCGGCGATCCACGGCCGCGCGAACCCCATCGAATAGAGCTCCCGAAGTCTCTAGCTCCTAGACAACATGGGTCGCATTCCGCCAAGGACTTCTCGATTGCACGGAGGAGGCCGATGTGTCTGTCGTGCACTGCTCTCTGTCAGACGCCTGTGAACCCCGCAAGCCTCGTCTTGTCGTCTGCAGCCGGCGCTTTTCCCCTCCAGCCACCCCGGCGTCTTCATGACGCTGCTGCTTTCTTTTGTCCAGCTTTCTGGCCTTCTCTGAAAGCTTCTCTTCTTTTCTTGTGTATCTATGCGTGGTGGAAGATCGATAGGTCTTCTGCCCAATCAGCTTGCAAGTGCCAGTCCTTCCCATTTGTCTATTGTTGCTGTCTGTCGCATTCTTCGTATTATAACCATTTCCTTCATGTCCCTTGAGGATCATCCCAGAATGACATGCCACATCTGATTCTGCTGACTTTGACTTCATCCAAGAGTCTCTTGTCGCAGAAAGCGGTTGCAGCATGAGTATGTCTCCCAGAGGCTGGACGCGCCAGATAAACTGCCCTTGTGCTTTACGTGGTGTTACCGACTTTCCTCCATAGCACTGGCTATGATTTGACTGATTCCGTAATCCCGAATCTCTAGCTGCTGAATCATTGACCTCGTCCGTTACTCTCTTTGCGGGACCGGGCAGACCTCTACACCGACCTCCGTTCGTCAATGTGAGATCGCTCTTCACTATCACCTGTCCTACTCCCAGATCTGACGGCGGACGTATAATTCAGGAAAGCATCTCTTTTCGTTTGGTTCTCGATGGCACGGTCCAGACCTTGTCCCCTAATAAAACTCCCGACGGTCACTCCTTCGATGGGTTACTATTCGTCCCTAGTCTCGACCCTCGTGATCCTTGCAACAACATCACGGCACCCTTTATTCCTTGCACCCGTGAGGCAGATCTTCCAGATCTCGGCTACAGCATTATTGGCTTGGCGCCCTGGGTTTCTGTGAATTGCACACAGGCTTATCTTGCTGCATCTAGAAAGGCCGCGGTTACAGCTCTTATATTCTACAAACCGAGTCATTATGACTCAGGAAAACCGCCTCCTGCTAGCGACTCTACATGGAGTCTAGATGATGGAGGCGCTTGGAAAAAGGACAATAAATATCCAGTGTATGCCATTCCAGGTTCAGCAGGTGCCACGTTGATGCACGAGCTTGCTCAATACCCGGGGAATCTGAGCAGCGTCGAAAATGCTACTAGTTCCGCTGAGGTTGAACAAGCTGAGCATGCAAGGCTTTATGTTTATGCTCTTATTAATCTAAGTGAGATTCTAAGGAACTGAAAATTGTAGTTTGCCAGTCTCGCTGACAGTCGTATAGAGAAAAACAACGGCAGACTTCCTAGCCTCTGGATTTCCATCCTAGCAATTTTGGGAATCCTCCTCTTCCTCATTATGTCATCAGCTGTTACCATGCGAATTTTGCAGAGGAGACGCCGCGAGAACCTACGAAGACGGATCTTGGCCGGAGAAGTTGACCTCGAATCTCTCGGCATAAAACGGACGAATGTGCCTCCAGAGGTCCTAGATAAGATTCCACTCTATACTTATCCTTCTCTTGCCACTCCGTCTAGAGCTGTTTTACGAGAGGACAAGAAGCCGCCCTGTGCTTTTGTCGAAGATAATGATGTTGAATCTCCTGTTGAACAGGCCTCGCAAAGTAGCTGCAGTTCCGACTTGAGGTCTTTCGCGATCAAGGAAGACAGGAACGTCAGAGAGATCCCTGCTCTTGCAAAGAACACTAACCAAGAAAAGCGGCTTACGTATTCCCAAACTACCTGCGCCATCTGCCTCGACAACTTTGTTCCCGGTTCTTCTACGGTCCGTGAACTGCCATGCGCTCATATATTCCACCCCGAATGTATAGACAATTTCCTCTTACAGAACAGTAGTCTTTGTCCTCTGTGCAAGAAGAGCGTTCTTCCACCAGGTTTCTGTCCTGACAGGGTGACCAATCTCATGGTTCGCCAAGAGCAGCTGATGAGAAGACACCATCAACACAACAGTAATGTGACAGCTGGAGAGCATCGTTTCCCTGCCGTCAACTCCATGCAGCTGCGAAGGGCCCAGGTGCCTCCGCCAGCGGCGGGTTACCTTATGTCTTTCTCTGACAGTGGGTCGACCTAAACCACCTCAGTGCCAGGAACCAGGCGATAGCAACATCACTACTTGTCCAGCAATCCGTTCTATCAGATGGTCTAAATCCCTTCGCCGACCAAGATGACGATAACACGGCTGTCGTTCAAAGCCAGCATGAGAGAATGCGGGGAAGGGCCGTGACGATGCTTGGCCGGCACCGGACAGTTGAATACGAGAGGGAACGCTCAGAGACTATGCCGAAATGTAGGCATCTTTACCTAGCCTTAATTGCAGGCTGGCATTGTTTCTGGCCTGAAACTCCCTGGCTCAGGTCCTAGTCCAGCCGTACACTCCCATGTTATCGAAAATATGCTTTGCCAACTCGGAATCTCACAGGGAAGAGAGTTCTCCGTAAATTCTTTGCAAAGTTCTTGACACTTTAAATATAACTCCTCCAGCATCGATCGAGCTGCGACGATTTCCATCAAAGAACGGTTACGCAACGAGGCGAACGAACTATGGGAGTTGGATTTACGTTCGGCTGGACACGTATGGAAGTTCCGGAATCTTACCTTTTGTATAAAATGTGCATTATGTGGCTGGAGATAGCCCCTTGACTTGGTTTAATATTTATGTTTATTTCAGCAGTTGACTTTGTTTCCTTTTGTATTCCAATTTTATTGGAATTTTGTTAACTTTTTAATCTCCTATTGTCTTTCGGCTTCTTTCCTCTCTGGAGCCTGTCACTTTCTTGAACTATCTCGGGTATGGATGTACGAGCATGTGTTATTACCAGTTGTCTTCTAAAATCCTTTCGAGACTAATAAGCAGGATCCACAAAGATGCACAGGCCTAGGTGAAATCTAATGCAATCAATCAATAATCTCTACATTCGGCCCACATCTCCTTTGAGGGTCATTGGAATATTACAGCGAGAATAGATACGCAGAACTTTTCCAGATTTCTTGGTCGCACCGAGCCTAGGAGGTCACAGCCGTCTGGTCTCTAAATCACAAAAGCTACCTTTATTCTTCCCCGCTATATCTCACTTTTCCGTGAGTGGCATAAGTGGGAAGGCCAGGTTAACGAGGATAAAAGGCGATCCGAAAGTGATAGTCTCCGAGGATATGAGGACAAGACGTTCGCTGAACGACAGCCGACTCGTTGCCCGGTACTATATCCTCTGCGAACGCGTACAACGCCTGTGGCTCTGCCTTCAATCAGGCTATCACGTAACCCTCGATCTTCGCCTCTGGTATCGTTTACCGATCGGCGAAGGGCCACATGCCTCGTCGTATGAAGCGATTCCTTGCATCTTTCTTGCTAGTGCTGCCATTCGTCGTCATCGTTAGGACGTCCCATTCAGGCTTAAGAGCTCAGAGCCCTTCACCAGGATCTCAAGGACAAAAGCCTCCGTCCCGGCACGGAAGTGATTGAGGAACGAGCTCGAATCGCAATCAGCATCCTCCTTCGAGACTCAGCATGCAGCCACGCAGACGAGGCAGAGACGCGGGGCAAGAAAAAAAAAGATAGGCCTCAAATCACCACGCAAATTTATCATGCTTCCCCTTGACCCTCACATCCAGGACCTCTTCGTGGAAATTCCCTTCCCTTCTCGCCTTCTTCAGCCTCTTCACCTCGTGCTCCTCGAGGCGCCGGCCCACCGCAGCCTCCAGCTCCCTGCGGGTGATCTTCTCGCGGGCCTTGCTCTCCTTAGACGCCTTGACGCGAGGCTTAAAGCGCGCCTGCATCCGGATCCGCAGCGACGTCTCGAACGAGAGGCTCGTCGCGTCGCCGCGGATCTCGACGGCGGCGGCGGCGGACCTCTTCGACGACGACGACGACTCTGGCGGCTCCTTGACGGCGATGAATTTCTCCACCTCCCCGCCGCAAATCTGGAGGGAGAACATGCCGGGGGTGTCGGGGGCGGGGAGGACGCGGAAGGACTCGAAGTGCGAGATGGCGGAGGCGGTTGCGCTGAGGATGCCGTATTTGTCGCAGCTGAGGTATCTGTTTTTTTATTCAAAATCAGCAGCTGTCCTTTCGAAGACTTCACAAAAGGGAAAAGAACTCCTACTCACTTCCCATGATGCCCCTTGAAACTGATCGACTCGCTCCCCGCCACCCTCGTCGCGACCCAGACCTGCCTCACATCATGCGGCTCCGCCGTCGATGGGTTCCCATCGATCAGGTTCTCCAGCTCGCTGGCAAAGACCTTGCCGTTGGCGTCGCACGCGATGCAGGTCGGCGGGGACGAAGGCAAGACAATTATTACGGGCCCGTTGACGTCCCCGGGGACGTCCGCGGAGACCCAGCTCTGGTCCTCTGGAGTTTCCTCTTCCGCTGCCGCTGCCGCCGCCGCTGCTGCTGATGGCTCGGACTTGACGTCGTCTTCGCGTTCGCGGCGCTTGCGCTTCTTGGGCTTCTCGCCCTTGAATGTGAGGGGCTTGACCATTGGAATTTGGCCAGCTAGACTAGCTAGCTGGTGAGGATGAAGGAGAGGGGAAATAACGGTATTGAATGAAAATCAAGTGAGGCGGTAAGGGCGCATATGGATGCTCGATCTCAGCAGCGATTAGGTACTTCATGCTAGGTCCGGACACACCTCAGCACTAGCTCCATACTTAATTGGGATGGGATGGGCCGGCGTGATGTAGTTTGCAGCCTTAGGCATCAAGTTTGCGGAAACGTAAATTACGGACCGATTTACCCGTATTTTACACCAAAGTTGACCCAGCACGCTGGCATCCTTGTATTTTTTTTGTCTGCAAATCGATGGGTAAACAAATTGATATGTACATACGCAATAAATATAATTTTTTCTCAAGATGCTAAATATGAAAATGTATTTCTTGCCTTAGGTAGGAAAACATTATTGTAGCTTACATATTCCGGAGAGTCAATGGAGTCTCACAGGTCCTACTGTACTGTACTTGCGGGGGTGGGGATCCATTATTATTGCCAAGTATTATCTGTATCACATTGTCGCTGCTTGTCATAGATCTTCCTCACACAATCGGTGTGTTGCGTCAAAAGGGCCGTTGCCAAAATGAACTCCTCCAGATAGGTACCTACCTAAATTTGCCAGATAAACTTCTCCAGAGGAAGGAGTGACCTTGCTGGACTTAACTGTCTTCTTGTGCTACTTAAAGTTGGAAGGTTCCAAGGTCCGCCCGCCGGGAGCTGCCAGGGTCTTCCAGGGCTGCTCTTTCCGGCTAGTACGCATCTCCGCTGGACCGCCCCGGCGGTGTTTGCGATAAATGCTCCTGCTCTGCCCGCACGACTGGCCATACACACACCGCAGGATACACGCTCCAGCAGCCCTCTGGTCGTTGATACCTTGGTGGAAAGCGATCTGCAGACGAAGGGCGTCACGGGACGAGGTGGCTAAAATAGTCCGCCACGTTCGTCAAGGTACTCAATTCCCCCGTGGTAAATAAATGGTTACACTTCCCCCAGTCTCTGGGCTCAAGAATCAACTTGAAAAAAGACTACTGTGATCTTTCGACACATTATTCATGCATTCAGATTCATACTTATGTATTAACATGAAACACCGTCCTCTAACATCATTTACCCAATCCAGTCCCAGAAAAAGTAAACCTCCCTAACCCAACCTGATCTATCTATCTATCTAATCAAAGGTGATGGCGGCCTTGATCGCACTCTTGTTCCTCAGCGCTTCCAGGCACTGGTCCCACTCGTCGATCTTGAAGACCTTGTTGACAATGCCCTTGACCTTCACCTTGCCAGAGTCAAGGTAGTCGATGGCGGCGGGGAACTTGTACACTTCGGAAAAGCTGCCGAGAATCGTGATCTCGTCACCGACTGCGAACACCGTGTGAGCAAAAGCGAGCGATGACAGAAATAATGAGCAGGGATACTCACAGATCTTGCTTGGAGGCCACGTGACGCGGTCCTTGTTGGCATAGACGCCGTACACAACCAGCTTACCACCGCGGCGGACATAGTTGATGGCATCCTCCAGGATCTTGACGCTTCCAGTGGCCTCAACGACAATGTCAAAGCCGTATGGGTTGTCGGCCTTGAGTTTGGCGAACTGAGCGCTGGGGTCCTTGCGGGACAGTTCGATATATTCGTCAGCTGCGTCGAGGGACTTGGCAAGGTCCATCTTGAGACCCTCAGGGGCAGCAATAACGACGCGGCATCCGCCGTTCAGTCGGAGCATCTGAGCAAGGATCTACATCTCTTGTGAGCAATTGAGCCTTGAGAGGATGAGTGTGAGGTGCATACAAGACCAGTAGGGCCAGCGCCGAACAGGAGCACCGAAGAGCCCATCTTGGGAGCGATCTTGTCAAGACCGTGGGCCGCGCAGGACGCAGGCTCGAGGAGAGTGGCATCGACGTCGGAGAGGTTCTTGATCTTGAAAACCCTGCCAGCTGTTTTTTTGGATTATGAGCCCCAACCTTTCTAGCCGGCAATTATCAGTGCTTACCAGGGTATGCGCAGTATTCAGCGAAGCCTCCGTTCATGGTGACACCGTGGGCTTCGAAGTGCTCGCAGAGCAGCTCCTCGCCACGACGGCAGTAGAAACACTCGCCGCAAAGCTCCGAGTTGTCTGCAACGACACGGTCGCCAATGTTGAAGCCCTTGACCTTAGGGCCCACGGCCGCGACGACACCGACAGTCTCATGGCCTGCAGGAAAAACATCAGAACCTAATCTCGATCGTTGGTCGCAGCAATCTGCTGCCAGAGCTGGTGAATATTCGACATACCAGGAATCAAGGGGAACTAGAGACAACTGTCAGTTCAACGGTCGAGATTGAGAACCAAACAGGGTCTACATGCCTTGGCAATGAACTCTCCTTCGTGAATATGCAGGTCGGTACCGCAGACACCGCAGGCTTTGACTTTGATCTAGACCCGTCCAGCCATCTCATGTCAGCTATGCTGTCTCTTCGAGTGATTGGCCTACGAAGAGCCGGAGGACTCCCAGGGAGCATTACCAGGACATCGTTGTCACGTAGAGTTGGGACAGGAACTTCGGCGACGCTGTACGTCTCGGGCTTCTCATATCTACAATGAGGAAACATCAATGTTAGCAAGAATACTGGAGGGCCAGCAGGAATGTTGACATTGGACCCAATTGAAAACCATCGGAATAGCCTCGAACGGGACATGCCACCGATAAGTGGCTCCACCGGCCCAAATACGCAAAAGAACAGTGCAAGAGGCCTGGAAGAGGCTGGAAATATGGGAAACGAGTGTAGTCTCCTCTCTACCGGTGACATTGACCAGATAGCATGCTATCTCGGAACGACGCAGCCGGTAACAAACAGAGCAAATGGGAAAGTGAACGTACCTGAGAGCCCTCATGGTCTTGGGGATATCGGCAGCCATTATGTTTGGAGGAGGCCAGAAAGACGATAGGAAGAGAGAGTTCTGCTTGTCTGGGAGAGCAGGGTCAGCGCCTGAGGTTCCCCGTGTCGAGAGTTGGAGAGCTCTGGGAGGAGAGATAAGCACAAGGGATTGACGACCAGACGGGCACTCACCGTGAAGGAGCAGAGATTGAGCTGAGACAAGGTGAGCGCGCTACCCAGGACTCACTCCGACTGAAAGATGGATAGGGAAAAGAAGGGAGGACGGGGAGCAGTGAAGTAGAAGTACTGCGCAGAGGGGTGAGGGGAAGGGCACGACGCTTGCGGTGGGGGAGGCGCCAAGGCACACGCCGATGAGGTCAGGTCCCGGATGGACTCGTATCGTCACAACTCGCCACCGGCGGATGTCTCCAACCTTGCTTCAGCAGTGCAGATCGCTAGTGCCCGACAACAGGACAGCTCATCCGGCATGACCGGCCACGGAGAACGTCGTCCATGCCGCGGGCGGCAGGATCAGTCACCAACGGGAACCTAGCATGCCTGCGGCACCGGGGCCGGGTTCTCCAGCTGCGCGGGCGGCGTGCCGGTCAGGTTGCGACCCAAGTTGCTATACAAAGTAATCGAGGACCTGCACTGTTTGATACCATCTGGCATCAACAACTCCGCTCAGGCATGACCTGCGGGAAAGCGATCCATCATCATCGATGACCCCTGGGCACGAGAAGCTTGTGCCAGATAGCGCTGTACAACATGAGATTAGGGCTGGTTTTGTGATTGGGAGCCAGCCCGCGCGGCATATTTTCCTCTGGTTGCTAACGACGACTACTTTTAAGTGCTTACTGTAGGTGCGTAAGTGGAAGGTGTAGGAGGAACGCGGGAGAGAGCGGTCAAGCCTTGGACGAACTCCCCGCTATGCCCTGCGCACAAGCCACACATCCCGTCGGGTCGCAAGTCATGGGAACAGGAGAATTTTTTTTTATTCCCCAGTTCCCCTGAGCTTTCCCACATTCATCTCCATAGTGAGGGACGGAGCGGGGATCGCCGCGGGAAGAGGCCCCAGTGCGCACCTTTTCCTGTTGTTCTTCTTCCCTTTCGACGTGGGAGGCGTTGGTTGGGGGAGGGAGACGGTGGACACTAAACTAACGATGCCTTGCTGCCGGGTCTTTTTTAGGATGAAATTCGGTGATTCCGATCATTCTTAATCGTCGAACACGGGGTAAAGAATGGGGAATGTACTGGAGACGTGTACATTATGTGCAGTAGTGCATTGGCGGTTTTACCATACGACACATGGGACGCGGGGAGATGCAGCCTTTGATCCCGCTATCTGCTAGCTACTTCTACCATGACTTGGACCACTTGGATACCTGTGGATATTTCAGAACATAGGCACATCTCCAGCATAACTCCTGTGTTGATCAAGGAAAAGGGAGACAGATAGGGAAAAAAAAAAAGGAAAAAAGCCAGCTAGCAGAACCACGGATCCCAGGTCCATGGAGAGACTTTTGTACTGTACGGGCATGTGTTGGGGCTCTTCCGGGGCCCCCGCGGAACCGCACCAAGTTCTCCGGCGGCGCCGGTTCTGGTCCAGGTCCAGTCCAGGCCGGTTCGGACTCCCGGGATCCCGTCCCTGTAAAAATTCAAAAAGTCTATTGCTATGCTATCATTGCCATGGGACCGCCAGGGCGAGACTACTGAGACAAGACATGGACAAGAGAAGATCCTCACGGATTTCTCGAAATTCCCTGCTACTACTCCGTACGGAACGGCGGGACGCTCCCGTGCTTGCGAGTCTCGTGACTCGTGACTAATGAGGCATTAATTTTAAAAGTTCAGGTACACGGCACCTGAGGATGATGGATCATTGATCAGGTATCCATGGTCCTACGGGACGGGGTAATCTAATTGCTACTATTATTGTTATTTATTACTATTTGATTGTTAAGGTTGATAGATTGGTTATGGAGTATTATTTATTATTGATTTTGGGGTTGGGCATTAAAGATTAGACATTTAATAATATTGTTTAGAATATTATTATTATCACGCTAGATTTTTTTATGCCTTCTGGAAGTTTTGGTCCTTCGCGTCTCTCCCCCCCCCTTCTCCCCTCTCTCTCTCAACAGCGCACTAGTAATCTGAATTATTCCTCTTTCTTTCTCCCTCATAATGTACAGTACAGTAGTACACGCACAACTACCTACACACACACACACGCACACGCACAAAACACGCAAGATGATAAAGAAAAACACTGTATACGCAGTAACCGCAGTAATACTACTTATGGACTTAATTAAGGAGCAATGAAACGGGTTTATTTGAATTTTTTTCCCACTTCGCTTACGGGAATAGCTGACGTATCCCGACACAAGTTCCTCCCCCATTATTCTTGCCCTCGGACCCCCGCGCAAGTACTGTACGTACCTAGATGACCGATCTTTTCCTTTGGCTTAGACCTGACTCATCCATCACGTATCAGCGGTGAGGCGCTCGCCAGCATGCCCCGGTGAGCGACAATGGTTGCAACGATGCAGGTCCCCTCGAAGATTGGCAGTGGGACGGCGGGGAAAAAAAAGCCTGAAAATAAGGTTGCGGCAAAGCTGTCACATGGACAGATTATCAAGAACCTTGAGACGCAGCGCGGGAGATGGTTTTGGACGATCTCCGGGCCCGGGGCTATGGCCGGCGGCTATTTTCTACGGCGTACCCTGTACCTGGCCAACCTTCAGAACGCTCTCGATTATTCTGGACTGAATTTTAGTTGATGGCATGACCCACTTCGGGTTATATTGTTTAGGGGACTACTGCATTCTCGAAAGCTCACGGCCTTCTAACCAAAAGTCAATCGGGTCATTCATGATTTCCAGTCTTCCACTAACGATATCTTTCCGTCCAGGGTATAATTTTGCTTCACGACATTATTAGCAGCCAGGTTGATCCTGCCCCTACTGCTGCTGATGATAAATCACCTCAATCCGAATCCTTCGCTGTTAGCCACGGCGCCCCAGAGCATCTTCGCCAGCTTTTCTTTGGTAGCATATCGGTACAGGCCCAGGATGTTGAAGCATGTTCGCGCGATGGGATACCTGGGCGAGTCGCCTCCAAGGCATGCAAGACGGATGATGAGGTTCGTCGCCCCCATCGCCGGGATCCGGTCGCTGCCCGTTATGAACGAAAGGAGCTTTCTCTGGTCCTGAGCGGATGCACTTTCAAAGAGCTCCCAAAACCACCTCACCGCCGGCTCAGCCTCAGGATGAGGGGTGGACCAATTTTCATAGGTAGCAACAGCACGGAGAGACGCGACGTCCAGAGGTTCGTCGGAACCGCGGACCAGCAGCTCTATCTCCTCTGGTCGGAAGAGCGACAAAGCATTCCCGCCGCAGACGGTGAAGAATCCTCGTTTGAATGGCTCGAACTGTCTAGACACGGCTGTGTCCAGCAGATAGTGGACGTAGAGATCAACAAATTCTCGTCGGTTGGCATTGGTCACAGCTCTCTTCTCGCCTCCAGGGCACAGAGGGACCTCAATGATTTCGCCATAGCGGTCCACCTGGGCAACAAAATCATGACAAAACGTCTCCTGGACGTCACCATCATATTCAAGAAGGGCCCGGAGACCCTTGGCCAAGGCCGGTCGATATTCTGCCAGGTCATCGAGTGTCAATGTGAAGTTCGATCGAGATGTCGAGGCCGCCGGGGCGCTCGACTGTGGGGCGGAAGCTAGAAGTTTCTTGAATGCAAATGGCGGCAGAGCGATGTCTAGAATAGTGGAATTGTAGATCGCCAGACCCAGGAGCACTCCGACCAAGAAGAACTGCTCCGACGACTCAAAGCAAAAGGGGTTGAAATAACAGAACCGAGAATCTTCGTCGTAGATGAAAAGTCCTAAAAACAGGTACAAAGTGAGCTAAATTCCTCGCGATCCAAACATGGGGGGCTGTTGACATACCATGATTAGGGTCAAAGACCTCTCGAACGAGAAGCAAAAACCACTCTTTTCGGAGGCCTCCAGCGTCGACGCCCTCTTCGCCGAGGAATTCGATGCGCAGACCCTTTTTAATCTCCTCTCGGCCGGAACCAACCACTTCGCTAACGCCACGCAGACTGTCCTCAACCAGACAATCTCGCCGGACTTTTAGAACCAGGTACTGGCTCTCCGCCTTGCGAGTGAGTATGCTGTTGAAGAAGGCCTCGCGGGCTTTGACCTCCATCTGTCGGCGGGCATCATACTCCAGAATATGAATCTTGGCCCAAATACTAAGGAAGAAAGGATACTGGCAAAAAGAGAACTTTGCACTCCTTGATTCCCATGCTTCAAAATCTGCCACCAAATCGGAATAGTCGAGCAACGTGTTGTAGAACGCGCTTATGGGAATCATCTGACCGTGGCTATATGAGTTGTGTTTTGTCGTCACACCGTTGCCGGGAGATCTCTGATCGGACAGGATACCATCGCGCTTTCGGGGAACATTGGCATTGTTTGCTGCAAAGAGCAGTGACATTACACGCGCAGCAGCCCTGATTTGCCAATCCTCGCTGTAGACAATAGGCTGATGACTACCGTCTTTTGGAGATTTAGAGGGAGTTCTTCCGCTGATTGCGGCGTGTAATTGAGCATGGGTGTCTCTGGCTGTGCCCGAGAGACTTGGGACCAAGCCGTTATCATTTTTCGAGGACTCACTACGCCGCCGTCCTTGCTGACGGCTCAGTCGATATGTGACAAAGCTGCCGACGAGGTCCACAGTCCTCTGGAACTGTCCTTCCGAGAAACGGGAAAACCAGGAGACAAAGAAGTGGTGGCACTCGTTCGGCAGGTTTGAAATCAATCCCAGTAACCTCTTTATGATGCCAGAGTGGTGTCCTGGCCCGCCCGCATTTTGTCCGGGGGGAATTAGTGCGTCTCTGCGAGATGACTTGGCGTTGCCTGTCGTGAATGGGTTGCTGTCCTTCGATCTCGACCTATCCCTTTCATCCTTCAATGATGAGGAAGGTGCTGATTGCTGTCTTCGAGACGAACTTGGAGAATATAACAAGGGATTTGCGAGTAATATCAGAAGGAATCTGGTATCCTCCGGCTTCTTCAGGGGTCGTCGCGGCCGCTTAAGGAGATTCTCCGTAGCTTTGAGAAGGGTCCTCTGAGCATGTATACGTGATTCAGTGATCTCTTTCTCTATGATAGACAACTCAACTGAATCCCATCTCTTGCTTCCTGAAGATTTCCCTTCACCACGCCCATTGTCTGGCATCATCTCTGACCACTTTTCAAACCACGATTCACCTGCAACCATAATCAACCTGTACCATTCCGCGAGCGCCGCCCAATCTATTCGAGGGCTTCTTGGAGTAACAGTCGCTCTGGATGGATCGGGAGACCGGTCTCTTGCTTGCGCGTCTTTAGTATCATGGTGCTGCGGCCGACCCCCTATCCACCACGAAGAGTTTTCTCCGATGTCCCCCAGACGTAGAGTCTTGGCATCAGGTTCGAAAGGCTCGAACGCGGGGGGTGCGTGTAAAGGATTAGGCAGTGAGCTTGGATCGAGATTTGTTCTTGATGGGTTGCTCTCACTGGCAGCCCGAGGGCGGGGTCGTGGAGTCACAAATGAGTTATTAAGGCAGTCGCAGCCTCTAAACGACGATATGATATAGTCCTCTAGCGGTCTAAATATAGAAGGACGGCTGTCTGACTGGCTCTTACTCTCAGTGACGTTGGGCGATTGGCCTCTTCCTCGAGGTGAGCGATCTCTCTCGGGCGTGGTTGGGATATCAGAACCGGAGAGGCCTCTCCTTCGAGAATATCTCCTGTCTGCATCCGAAGGAGACGGTGCGAGAAGTCCGTTGTCTCCTTTCGCATAGGCCCCCACCGGCTGTTTTGGTGACAAGCTGCGACCATCGACGTTTAAAGCTTGCCTGGGCGACGATGGGGGTCTTGAAACCGGAGATGGCGTCCGTTCTACGCGCCGTTGGGCGGCGTGGGGTCTCCTGTTCTGTTCACTGACACGAGCATCATCAAAGTGCTCTACGGAAAGGCCAGGAGGGGGAGGCGGCAGAGGCTTGTTGATGCTGTCGATACGGCTCCGGAGGTAAGTAGTGACGCATCGGTCGATAATGCTCCGAGTTCGCTCGACCGATAATGGCACAGCTACGCGATACTTGTGAGATTCGTGCACAAAATCACCTTTTCACGGGCTTACCTTTTCTATGAATCTCGTGCGAGTGGGGCGCATCATGCGAGGCAGGATGGCCATGAGCTGGAAGGTCATTCGACTCTCGACACGGCTCCAGATCATTGATTGTCAGACATACGGTACACCTGAACACCTTGAGACCCCGTGGCCACCGCACTGTGGAATCGCACGTCATGCATTTGCCAGTGAGAAAGTCCTCCGCGGGAGTCGCATGGTGCGACGGCCTTCGCGGGCTGCTAGACCTGGGGTCCGGCGCATAGGTCACATCATCGTCATCCGATGAACCGAGGAAATCCCGCTTGCTAACTTTCTTGTCACTCTTCTTGCTGCTGCTGCTGAAGAGAGAGGGGAAAGGATGGCTGAGTGAACGCGAATGCGTACGGCGAGTCGGGGGTTTGCGGGCCGGAGTATCTAAGGGTAGCAAGACCGGGACATCGTGATTAAAGGACAATGGCACATTCCTATCTGAATTGACAGCGGCGGAGGTGTTTGAATGAGTAGCATTCGAGCTCGATGTCGAAGTGCTCGAATGCAGGCGCGCTGACCACGACGGCATATGGACGCATTTATTACTCGTACAAGGAAAAAAGAGAAACTGAGACGATGTCAAGTTCGTGATTTCTCTCGAGGAGGACGGAGACGAGGTCTTTGACTCCCGAAATTCATTTATTCTGGAGATCACGTAGAAGAAAGGAATGAAAACGCCGCGTTATCTTCCCATTAGCAGATGGGGAGTGTCTCACGTCCCACCTGCGCCTGCCAAGTAACAAGGCGAGCTAAGGGGGGAATGTTTGGGGGCCGGGGAGGAGCAAGAGCTCAGCTGCTCTTCCAAGATATCACTCGAGACACCGAGGAGCAAAACCTTTGCCACTGCAGAGCATACACAGGCACCTGCCCGCGCATAGCAGGCCGCTGGAGACTGGCAGGTGATGAAAGGAATGGAGATGGAACAGAATCGAGGGCGAGGCCTACGCGTGCGTTGCCCTACGACGATCATATCCGGGGCACGGTGCCGGGCCTACTCAATGACGGCGCCGACCGGCCGCCAGACCTGGAGCTTGGGCCCGCGCTCGCCGAGTCGTCGCTGCAGTCTGTGGCGGATGCTGGATAACCGCCAGGCGCTCCGTATTCCGTCCTCCGTCCCGCCGTTCGGGGGCCTGAGTAATGCCTATTTTTAGTGTGGCCATTCGCCAACCAGCTGGTGGCTGACGTTCGGCGCGTACGTGTACATCGGTCCATAGCAGTGGTACGGAGTATGAACTACACTACAAGGCGATGCCCGTTTCAAACCGACGCACAATGGCTAGGTTGTTTCTTCGAGTCGATCGTGACGTAATACCCTACATGCGAAGGTCGCGAAACGCTGCAGTTCTGGCTGGTCCCAGGCACAATTGTACTCCATGAGCAAAGGTAATAGCATTCCTTGCGGACATATCAGATCCGAAAGAGCTTTTGCATAAAGCACATGCTGGAAAACTTCAATGACAAAGTCGTAGAGAATTTTGTCAAGACCAAGCGCCTCAACCACGAGACACAGGCGCCGTAGCCACAGCCCACAGAAGAAAAAAGACTCCCTAGCTTTAACGGTATCTCCAGTAGCTCTGAGTGTTGTGGCGCTTCCAGGTCTTCCGTCTTCCGGCACGAGTCTTGTTGTACAGGTGGCCACGCTTGATACCGCGGTTCTTCTTGCCGATCGAAGTGAGGCCACGAGCCTCGCGGTGCTGTTTGTGAGAAGCATGTCAGTAATCCACATAGCGTACGTATTCCCTCCTTTGTTGGCATAACGGACCTTGTGGACAGGCTTGCAGATCCAGTTGATGCGCGGGTCGCGGCGGATGGCCTTGTGCTGCGGGTCGACAAGGATGACCTCGTAGTACTTGTAGGTCGAGTCCTGGTTGATCCAGTACGAGTTGAGGACGCGCAGATTGGTGCAACGGCGGCCAACACGCTCCTCAGCAGTGGCCCTCAGGGAACGCTGGTACTTCAGCTGGTTGACACCCATGTTGGTGGGTTTGCCTAGAATTTGCTCGCATCAGCAACTCCGTCCACATGTCACGGCAATTCTCCAAACTATCTCGAGGAGAATAAAAATGCACGGGGTTTCCGTACCGTAGGTGGCACCCTTAGGGACGGGCCTCTTGCGTCCACCGCGTCTCACACGAGCACGGTAGATGACATAGCCCTGCTTGGCCTTGTAGCCGAGACGACGAGCCTTGTCGGGGCGCGAAGGACGGGAAGCACGGTGGATGGCATTCAGTTGACGGAGCTATATTAATGCACTCTCAGCAAAGTTCAACGAGTGTATAGCAAGACACACAAGAATTGTGTGCCACACGTCCACCCGCCGGCAGGAAATCGAGCCCGCCCAGCAACACCACTAAAGGCATCCTACGGCAAAGCACACGAGCTTTCCGGCGAGTGTTCATGTCGGATATTCGAGGGGTCTCACCTCCCAGCATCGGACGCGCAGCAGGAAGCGGATCACGTCGGACTGCTTCTTCTTCTGAAGCTCTTCCACGTACTTGAGGGCACCCATCTGGAGCGGCTCAAATGTCAGTCCGCAGGATCAAAGACCAATTCCCCTTCTAAGGACTCCAGGGACCGAATTCGACTCGAATGGATGGCAGAAGACATACCTTGACGGCGTGGGCTGGTTGTCGGCTGTCGTCGTTGTCGCAGAAAACTGAAAGTTGCGAGATTCTCTCTTGAAGTGGTTGTGTGTGGGACGCTAAGGGTTAGGCGAGCTGCGCACAATTCGCATCCGCAGCCAACCACAGCCGCGCGAGCGGGGCTTGGCGACCTCGCGAGGATATCTACACATGGACTGCAGAAGAGGTGCAAGGTCTTTCGAAGAACGAAGAACAGCATTCTCACATAGTGAGGACCTCTGTATAATTCATAAAATGGCACAGTCAACATATCCCGAGAGAAAAACAAGGAGCACACCGATCGCGCTCCAATTATCAGGGTCTGCACATTTTACCGCCAACTCACAATAATAATAGGGTCCCTTAGGTCTACTCATCCGGAAGAGCCTTGATAATAGCTTTCATTGCCTTCTTAGCCCCAGATGCGACCTTACCCCATCCATAGACTTTCTTTCTATCATCCCCAGCTTTCCCGACGATCTCCTCGCGGCCCATCTTCAGTGTCGCCTGAAGATGGGGATCATTGTCAAATGCTTCCATGCCATCGTCATCGTTCTTGTGCTCATCATCTCCAACAGATTTTTTATTAGACAGCTTCTGCCGATGCCGCTTCTTCTTTTTCTTCTCCTTCTTCTCCTTTTCAAATCCCAGGAGCTTCGCGATCTCCGCAGCTGAAGCTTCTTTCCCGACGGAGATGATGCGGCGCGCTTCTTCGTAGTCCTTTTCCATGGCACTGGCCGGGTTCTCCGGTGCTCTCACCTTGACGATGTGTTCCTGGAGCGCTTCGTACTCCTCCACCAACGCCTGTAGGTTATCGAGGAGCGTTTTGGAAAGGATATAGAGCGGATGATCGTCCGGGGTGGGATCGAGCGGCAGAGGCTCCGTGGTCGGTGAAGGCTTCAGACCTGTTGGACAGAGGGCGGCGGCCACGAGTTCAGCGAACTCGGCTTCGAACTTCTCCTCTTCGGATTTCCTGTCCATGTTACAGAAATTTAGAATGCAAAAGTGAAGTTAAAAGGTCAAGGAAATCTGACATCTCTTTCTCGAAGTCTTCCAGCATTCCAAGCAACCTCTTCTCATCTTCCTTGACCCTCTTTTCGAACGCCTTTGAGGATTCGCCCTTTTCCTTTTCCTTTTTCTTCTTGCCAGTTGATTCGATTAATGATTGCAGTTCCTTGATTGCCTCCCTGCCTCAGTTTTCGTTAGAGAAATTGCTAGTTCATTTACCACAGAGGATTCCTGAGCAAAGCATCCATACCTCGCCTCCTCCGTTGTATCCAAGGAGCTTCCATCAGAGCCGGAACCATCCTCAACGTCATCGGATGCCTGAACTTTCGGGGACGGAGCCTGAGTCTTGGCTCTCTTCGACTTTGGTTGGGATTTACCCGCTTTCCCAGCTATCCAGGGTCTCACTCGTTAGAACGGAGACAAGTCACCCACTTGCAGCAGTGCTCAAAACTTACCGGTGCGCTTCATAGCACGACGAGGCATTATTCCAAACGCTTGCGCCAGTTGTGTATTCGTCGATATTGAAATGACGCGAGGCCGGGGAATCCAAGGCTGGAATGGATTCGTAGCTGATTCCCTGGTCAAGTAGAGTCACCTGACGGCTATTTTCGAAGGCAAGAAGGTTCCGCCATACGCTGCAAAATGTACTGTACAACATGAGCTACAGGCATCGTAATCATCTGAGACGAAAATGAGTCCCAATTTTCGGACTACAAGCGTCTGTCGACCTTGGAATTCATCATGCCAAATCTATTGCAGTCTGTGAAAGCGGAGAAAGGCCCTACGAATTTAAGCACTAGTCGAAAGAGAGCCGAGACTGGATAAAAGGTAGCTATAAAATCCAACATAGAAATTAAATCCGTTTTTAACTAGGAGTGGAAGAGAAGAGTAAAGTTACATACAGGAGAACATAACTAAAAGCTGCAGAACTTTGTCCGTCCGTATCTAACCCCATGATGGGTCCCTTAACCCACATTGAGAAAGAGACCAGGAGGCCAGATCGGAACTCGAAACCCTCTGCCGGTTCGGCCTGAAATGATGACATTTTCTCTTTGCCTCATACCATTCCCAAAAATGTTTTCTCCCGACGGCAAGAAAAGAAATTTTCAAAGATGTCTTTGGTTTTTTTTTTCTGGATTTAAGCCCTTTCCAGCACTGATAGTCATGGCCTCACAGTAGCTGCAGCTGCGAGAAACCGACTAACAAAACGTGGATTTGTAGACACATGAATATGGCAAGGATGCACAAAGAGAGAAAGCAGATGAGCGAGTCTTTTTGCTGATTCAGTCACTGCGACTGAAATCACAACAACAGGAGGGGGGAAGGACAAGAAGACAAACTAATCCATTAACTCGTGAGTTGTGGTAGTCTATCAGGTATCCATCGAAAAGACTGGTCATAGATTCTGTTGAATTACTTCGCCAACACAAGAACAGTAATCTAGCTTATTGTATGCAGAACGCGGGCAACAAATGAAGATGGATTCTCGCTGCTGAAGTTGGGATAGTGTAAGTTCGTGAGCAAGCACTGGATAGGGTCGAAAGAGAAGTAAGCCTCATGGGGTCGCCATACAGCGACCTAGTAGAAGTAAAATCACGTAGAGTCCCTTCAAGAACCGAGGGATAACCCTTGGAATCTGTTGATCCAATCGCTTTGGACTGGATTGGTACGCTGCGCGCTGCCTGGGCCAGCACTGTTTGCGGTCGTATAGTCGGCAACCCCAGAATCTAACATGCCATAGCCATTCGACGGACATGGTGAAAAGGGATCAATTTGCGGCTGCAACATGGGGGCGAAGCCGGTCAATCCTAGTTCAGGCTGGCGGGGAGCCTGGCCGAACGGTTGGTAAGAGTCCATGTAGGCGCTTCGAAGGATACCTACTGGGTTCGTTACCGCGTCCCTGCTAGCGTCCAACGGATCCCGAGCGTTGCTGGATGACACCTGAGACTGAGCGAGGCCGTATGTCCTATGGTCATGATGGTGACGACGATCGGACGATGTCTCTTGACCGTACCCTAAGCTGGGCGGCTGCAGGCCAGCCGTAGGCGATGCAAAGGATGCTGGATTGATAGCGGACATCCAAATCCTAGTCTTGTAGATTTTGAACAGATCTGTGACGAGAGCATTGAAGTTGATATATGTGTCGGCAAAGTAATAAAAGGTGAGTTTCTTCCAGTCCCTATATGCAAACTCAGTAACGATGTCGACAGGAAGATGAAGTCAGGCGAACTTACATTTGAAACTCAGCATCGAGAATCTCCATATTCAGCCTGTGCTCGGCGACCTTCTGCTGGCAGACACGCTTCGCCTTAGCTTCATTACCCTCCTTGTCGCGAAGGGTGAGAATCTCATGGTTTTGAGCGAGTCTCTTGATAAGCTTAGGTTTAATTTCTGTGGCCTGAGATTCCTGCGGGCCGTGCAGACCATGATGCCCCATGCCCCCCATGGCGCTTCTGCCAGGCAAGCCTCCGTTAGGATTGACACCGTTCGATGCCCCGTTTTGGGCTTGTCTGGAGAAGAGCATGAGCCATTTGTAATGTTCCTCGGCGTACTTCTCCTTCAGCTCGCGCGCTTTCTGCAACGTGACGTTCGCATGCTGGATCGTTCCGAGATCTGTGCCTCTGTCCGCTTCGACAATCACGAGGTCTCCCGGCTTCACCTGAAGGCCGGTGTCTTCTTGGATATAGAAGACATCAGCACGGTGACATTTGAAGGTGACTATGTACAGGAGTTGGTTCTGATGAGGGTGTGTCAGGTTCGATTGCTGTTGACGACCGTAGGTGGTCGGCATAGGGTACGCCGGGTGGAGCGACGGGGGTATCCCGGAGGAAGGAAGGCTTTCCGCGGCACGAAGGGCGTGTTCTCGACCGGAGAAGTAGGAGGCTGCGAATTCTCGGGCTCGTAAATGCTCCAGTTCCATTTCACGCTCTGCAAGGTGATGGGTCATACGAAAATGATGATACTCACGATTCTCTCCTGGGGAATTTGTAAGGGTACCCTCGGCGAAATTCGTATATCCTTCATCTCGATCGCCCAGGCCAGATCGAGTGTTGATGCCAGAAATATTAGCCTGCGAGTCGCCTGCCGAACTAATCGATGAGTGCCGTAAGGGTAAGTCCGCAAAGGAGTGTCGACGACTCTGGGGAAGGTCTGCGATACTGCCGAATCCGAGAGAGGTCTGCCAATGAGCCCTCTTGACGTTCTCGAGGGCACGGTTCTCCAGTAAGGAGAATGTCGGGAACTGCTTCTCAAGATTAGCTGAATACTCGGAGAATCTTCTCCTCGTGCTGCTGCGGATGTTGTTATAGCCGGGAATATCGCCTAGCTCATCCAAATCCTCCACGGCAAGATCGGACTCTTCAGGAACACTGCCTCGTATACGATGCAAGTTATGAACACTGCTTGCAACGGAGTATCCACTGTTGGCAGAAGCGGAGGACACAGCGCGGTCTCTTAATCGTGAATTGTCCAGTTGACCGGCTGCTTGGCGTAAGAGCGCATTTTCCCTGGAAAGCTGTTCTATAGTACGAGCTGCATTCGAGCCCAAATTGTAGCTGCCGTCGGAGCCGTTTGCACTGCCTTCGTCGCCGTCGTCTTCACGAACCCGGCCCAACATGACGGGATCGTGTCCCAACTCCCCGAGTAAGCTCGGTCGAGAAGAACGATGCTGCAAGGCAGAATATTGGCCACTGCCCCTGCCGCGAGTGTTTGAATAAAGAGCAGCGGCCCTATCAGTCGTCAAATTGACTGACTCGGGATCCAATTGGCCCACAGAGTACGACTGAGAACGATATGTCTTTGGAGTGGGATAGAGAGGGATGGTAAAGGGAAAAGAAGAATCGCCCGAAAGTGTGCGGGTAGTCGGACTGACCACCTCATCCGTAACAATACTGCTGGATTGGACTATCTCTGTCAGTCGTGGAGGCGGTTCTTTCCTAGTCTCCGCATTCCAAATCCCAGTGCTCCAGGGAAAGGAGCTAGTGCCAGTGTGAGTCCAGGAAACCGAACCACCCAGCCCAGGGCTGGTACTTGCAGCCCAAGTGCTCTGATCAATGGCTGGAGTGGCCGGGTTGGAACCAGCGGAAGACAATGAGCTTCCGGCAGGAAGGGAAGCCTTTCTGGGAATATTCGGAGGCACTTCGTTGAGCCACGATGTGCGTCTTGCTGCCTTTGGCGCTGGTGCACTTGACACTGCCTGGGTCTGCTGATGTTGCTCTACCTCATCGTCAGAAGACGCGAGCGCTTCTGAGTCAGGAGTAGAGCGACGAATACCAGGGTGGCTCTTCTCCAGTCTAATCGATGCATTGCTGGTGGAGGCAGGAACAGCAGCAGGCTTCGGAGCCTGAGTAGACTTGCTGGACGGTGCTGCCATGGTGAATTCGAGATTATAAAAACCGTTATCAACTTTGTTTAAGAGATATCGGCGAGAATATGCAGGTCACTGAGCTCTCTGGCAGTATCGACCAAGACACTGAACACTCGGAAATCGATCAAAACCACTAAGCTAGAAGACGCCCGTAAATGACGCCGACAGAACCAAGCGCGTCTAATCGACAAATGGACACGTAGCGGCCCTACTGAAAATGATCGAAAACAGTGCATGTTAGCTTCTAATGAAGCGGTAATGTTCATCGAAGCCATTAATAAATACAGAAGAGAAATGCATTTCTTTTCCGGGCAAAAAAGGGAGGGACATAGTGGAGAGCCGGCTAGTTCAAAGATCACCCATGAGAACACATACCTTTTGATAGGTTACATCTATCCAGAGGACCGCTGGGAAAGTGTCTCGAGATGTGTTACCACGCAGCGAGAATAGTTCTGGTCTTCAGTTCCGCCTAGGTTGCAGACGTCGCGAGACGAAGTGAGAAGGTGAATGTATCGTATCGAAAGGCAGAAGCTGTAGATGATGCAACGTGTCTTTGAAGATCGGAGAGCGAGATAATTAGTATTTTTCTGAAAGATTCGGAGGTACTTCAGCAAAAAGTTCTAGCCTGTTTCGAGGTTTGACAAGGATCGAAGTTAGCTTGACTGGAATGGTGTTATGCAGTGATGATAGAAGAAAGAATGCGGGAATGAATGCCATAACATGTCAGACAACGCCGAGAAACGCCGAGATATAACACAGCGAGCATTTAACTACCCCAGAACAGTGTTCAGGTTAGGCAAATGAATAGGTTCCGCGCATATGTACGTGTGGCGATGTGAGAAACTGAACAGTCACAGTGGAAAATGTCCTTAGATCTCAACACCAAGCCGATGCTCACCACGGAGTTCTGACATGTACTGGCCCAGCTGTCAAATTGTTTCCGAAGATATCTGAGCCTAGTCAGCCAGCAACGGGCAGCCATGTGACGAACAGCCGTTCGCCCCCACGGACCCTGGCCCTCTAGACCAAATAGCTCGACGCCACAACAACGGCCCAAGGCATAGATGGCTGGCAGTTAAGGAGTAATCAAGGAAAGAAAGACATTGAGAATGAACACTACAAGATAACAAAAGAGCAGTAGAGCGACATCCTCATGAGCGGAGGGACTCCTTTGGGGAACCAAGGTGCTAAAGTCGCCCCTCCAATCCGCCTGAACACAAATTCCGGGTGTGATTTGAAGACAACAGCTGGTGGATTTCAGACAGAAGAGAAAGAGATTGTCACGTCATACGATGATAAAGGAAATTGTGCAGCTTACCTATCGTGTGTATGACGAATTCTAAACGAAAACAGAAAGTCTTGTGAGGCAGAACAGAGAGGTATTTAAAGGAATAAGAGTGATGCGGTCGTAATCGTGATCTGCCATGAGACCCGCGTTACAAATGTCTGCTTCCACTCCGAGAAGCATTGCGCCGCGAGGCATCGCAACTCACCAGTCTAGAGTGATTTCTTTTGTATTCTATCCAACAACCGTGCACTATACCCTTTATCTCCCAGGCAAATACAATCCAGCGTCAAAGAAGCGACCAGGCTTCCAGCTTTATAAGGCGATCGTCAAACGAAAGAGCAGAGAACGACTGCGCAGAACTACGTTGGCAGTCGTGTCCCAGCTGCCCAGTCTTTGGGAGTTTTTTTATCGTTCCCGTCGTTTGGATTCGGCGTCGCAGAATATATCGGTCTATAAGGACTCAGGATACTCGTACTCGACTCGCGAGATGATTTCTCGACAAATTGCAGGGCTCTCGGTTGGGAATGAAGCGCGATGGTGGTTGCGTGACCGCGGATTGCGTTGCAAGCGGACTGGCGCCAACGAAAGCTGCGCAGGTCCCTACGAGCAACGCATCTTCAAGCAAGTCTGGCAGGAGAGGACAAAGGATTAGTTGCGATCGACGTCGATGCCGTTGGGAAGTGGGTTGTTACATAAAAGGGCCCGGTGGCAGCACGCGACTGTTGCGGGACGGCAGCCGGGCTGATGTCGAAAGAGCGCCCGGCTTGCCAAGCCTATGCGCCGTCTAAGAATGCGGAGAGGGGTGGTGTCTCGAAGAAGATCAGGCAACGAAGGGCAGGGAGGGAATGCAGATGAGGATCTCTATGATGGGACGTCGGAGGGAGAGGTCGTACAAGACAGAGAGTCCTCGAGCAGGTGGGAGGAGGAGACGGAGACGGACGAGCCGCGGGTAGGGACTGGGAGGAGTGGCGCGAGGGTCAACCACCTGGAGATGGAGTGGATGAGGCGACAGGAGACCCGTGCTCCTGGTTTATGACAGCGAGCAGCAGCTGCAACGCCGTGGTCCAGCGGGTCCTGCTAAGGTCGACGATCTCCGGGGATGTGACTGGCGGGCGCAGGCCCTTTTTTGGCTTCAGCGTTGGGGCGGCCAGCCAGGACGCCCATGGACCGGCCGGTTTGGGTCTGGGACAGCTCTGCTCCAGGGATCAAGGGCTGCGCATGCTGATAATGCGGAGAGAAGGACCGTTCGCTCCTCTCTCTCGCAGCGCTCGTTCCCTGTCCGGACCAACCGCCGGCCGCGATGCCTCGCGGAACGGTCGTAGATGCTGCTGTTAAGAAAGCAGCAGTACCGATCCAAGGATACCGAGATGCCAGAGCATCCGACTCTGCACCACGCAGACGATGCGTTCCATTGTGGGGTGTCCCAAGCTGCTTACTCTGTACGTACCTACAGCGTCCATCATCCGTGGCACAGAAGCTTCGTGACCAGAACTCGGGAGTGTCTACTCTACTGTACGGAGTTCAGCAGTGAGGACGGGGCCAACGGGCAGATTGGAGGCTTTCTCGATGTGGGAACGGCCAGATGGGACTGCCAAGCGGTTCACGTCATCCTGTCTCGTCAATAATCTTTAATTCAACAAACATCCTCCGCTGCAAACGCCTATTCAGTGACCCGGTGGCGGAGTCTTCGTCCAGCCCACCTCGCGCATGCTACTGTAGCTCTTCAACCATGCCCGAACCCCTCGACCCTTGGGCCCGGCGCGCCATGCTTCGAACGTTCGAGCGGTCGGGTTGACCACGCAGGTCGACCACGCAGCGCAGCCATGCACCGTGCGGTCCATGTGGAGCAGCGCGTCTTGAGCCCATCTGCTTCCAAGGGGCAAGCTTCGCAAAGGTGCGATCGTCCAGCTTGCGGAGAGAGCTCAGAAGCGCAGGAAGCGAGCGCGAGCCCCTCCTTGAGCGCAGTTGGGCCCCGCCGGAAGAGCTGCCTAAGGATCGTCATTCGACAAGAGCTGGCCGGGACGGGACCACCCACGGTTGGCCTGGAGGACGGAGTACGGCACAGGCGAACTAAAAATCGCCCAGGTTAACGCTCCGGCCGAGGTCTGGGGAAAGCATCCACCGTTGACCGCAGTCGATTGGAAACAGCGCGAATCCTCCTCCCACGGCTGTGTCAGGGTCAGCTCGATTTCGCCCCCCTTGAAAGAAAGGAAAGCCATGGCTTCGCGCAGGTGACGGCGTGCTTTCCCGGCTGGATTAGTTAGCGCTAGTCTGCAGCATCAGTCCTATCGCCCCCTCGCCCGCCAGACGAGGCCGAACAGATTCTTCCGCGTGCTATGTATGTATGTCTGTACAACATAGTACTCCCGCTTGCAGTTCCATGGAACGGGGTCCGACGAAGGGCTCCTGTATGTAATATACATACATACATCCTGCTGTTATTGCTGCAACACCCAGCGAAATTCCACAGGATCAAGATCCACGGAAATATATAATAACGGTCGAGATTGTGGGACCGGACAGAGCTCGCATCTCAGGCTGACAGGACTTGCTTGGGCGGGAGTTTTGCAGTCAGCAAGCGCCTCAAAGAAGCAGCTGGAGAGCGATCATTCCACCAACCGTTGCATGTGGCGATAAACCTAATCCACACATGGCGGAACAGCAATCCATGCCGTCGAGCTCCTAGGACGAATGGGCCTTATCCCGAGCAATCCGCCCTGTTCACAAATTCCAGCCTCCATATCGGCTCAGGACTGCCTGGCTTTCTTCATGTCGACAATCCAGACGGAGACACGATCAAATGCTGGGTATGTACTGTGGCATATGCCTCAGCTTGTCAGTCAATGCTCGTGACGCCATCCTCTTTTTGACCGACCCGCAGGTTGGGCCGTTTAGAGATCCCTGCAAACACATTGTCAATAATAATAACAATAACCCCGGTAGCATACGCCGTACATAAAACGGCACTGCTAGTAGTTTCTTTCATGAAATGCAAGCGGCAGATGTACCCCACAGGTCCAGCCTGATGTGGGGATCCTGGTCCTCTGGTGGCGTAATACTAAGTAAGCGGACGCCAGGGCTGGTGGAGTTTTTGCTCTGCTGAGAGTGGACGGAGGGGCTCATGCCAATAGGGGATGGACCGATGGAGGGGTTGCCTCGCTAGGTCCCTCATCAGCCCCTCCTTTTTAGTCCTCAGGACCATGCCTAGGATGGAGTACGGAGTACCCGGCCCGGCGTAGTAGTGCCAGTCGGAGTCCCTCTCTTGTCCCCATAGGGATATACGGCTGATTTTTCCCATTGTGGCCAAGATATCAAGAATAATAATAGAGTAGTCGTACGGAGTACAGTACAGTACACGCATCGTCATCCAGACCCCCGCGATCGTTTTTCCGTTCATCACTGGGCCTGTAAAAAGAATGTTTAACATTCCACTGGATCATACCATGGCTGCTCAGAGTGTGCATCATGTGGATTGGTTATCTTTCCCCAAGAAACACTATTTCTCTAAGGAGAGACGTTTAGAAATATTACAAGCTGATTCGAAACACGAACGAGTTTAAAAAAAAGAAAGAGAGAGAGAGAGATAACAATAACAACCATAATAAAAGAAAAAAAAATCAACAATCGTCTTCTCAATCCATTCGAAAATAGGAATGAGACAATTGCTTACAGATAACCAGAAATCTCCTGGAACAATCCGATAGGGAAGACGTTACGGCTCCACCTTAACATACAGTTAGGTTTGCTGCGGAGCTACTATTATTGAATGAGCGACTACTTGCAGCAGCATGCAATGCACCCTGAGCATAGTTGGAATGGATGCAAGCAGCAGGTGACCCTACTGTAAAAAGGTAAATCACTACTAACTCTATCTTTGGTGGTTACCCGCCTAACCTACCTAACCGTGGCTTTCTTTTCTTTCCTGGTCCGATCTTCGCGTTGTGGATCACGGTGTTCGATCCTGATTGCTGGGTTCCCCTTCATCATGATGTGATGACTCGTAAGACCCGCTCCTCGTGACCACCATGCCTTTCCCAAGGTGGGTTGTACAAAGTGTCTTGAAGAGGAAAAAGACAACGTAATGTTCACTTTTTGATAGGACAAGGGGAGATGGCTGAAAAAATCATATTGATACATCGCAACGTCTCGACACCTAGTCTATCGTCTAAAATCGCTAGACTTCTAAGAAAAATCCGCAAGACCGAGAACTCAACCGGCATGGCAATGTGAGCCCGGCTTCTTCTCCTACTACTAGTACAACAAGAAATTGAGCTTGATGTGATGGAAATGCCTGAAGCTGCTCTGACAGGGCTGAGGAAGAAACCGTAGATGTGTATCGTTACATGCCCCTCTACCCACCATCTCTAATCGCTAGAATACCAAAATTTCGTAGGGACAAAGGAAGAAAAGCTTGCAGGGAATGCGAACGAAATATTGACCCGTAAATCCCTTTATGCCTCCGCAGTATCCAAGGGTGATGATGCGGTGGCACCGGCTCCCTTCTGCTGTCGGAGTTTCTCTTCAAACTTAGCGAACTCCTGCATCGCGATCTCTTCTTCCTGGTCCATGACTTGCGTCACCCCCTTGACCTCTTCGATCTATTCACAGTCCGTCAGCACAAGTCCTTTATACATCAACGTAGAATCGTAGGATTGGGGGGAATAGAGAAGGCGTAAGACGTACATAGTGCATCAGCATCGACTCAATGCCGTTCTTCAGGGTCACAGTGCTCGAGTCGCATGTCCGGCAAGCTCCCCGCAGCTTCAAATACACCATGCCGTCTTTGAAACCGCGGTATTCGATATCGCCACCATCCTCCTGGATGGCAGGTCGGATTCTGGTCTCCAGCAGCTCTTTGATCATCGCAACGACTTCGTCGTCATCCTCGCTGTAGCTTAGCGAGTCCTCCTCCCCGCCTTCCTGCGTGTGTTCCGCGGATGTCCGTTCAACTGTGTTGACGATGTTCTCCCCAGACGTGACCGCCTCCGTAATCAGACTGAATACCTCCGGCTTGATATGCGCCCAGTTCGCATCGCTCGCTTTGGTGACTGTGATGAAATCTGGGCCGAAGAAAACCGACGAAACCCCGTCCACGTTGAGCAGTTTCGAAGCCAAAGGAGACGGATGGGGCGGAGCGACTGTCGACCGCGGAGATAGGTACTCTATGAATGTAGTCGGGAAGTTCTCAGGGAGCACCCGGTGGTTTGGGAGAAACTTGAGAGCCTACAATTCCATTTCATGACAGTCAGCAAGATATCCACCTGCTAACTCGCCTAGAGGGAGATATCCGGGCAACTCACATCCGGGTTCGGTGTAGTCTCAGTCTGGATGAATATTGTCCGCTTGTTCCCCGTAGACGGCCCATTCACCTTAGACTGGGCGACCGGCTGGTGGCGTGGTCGCAGAGTCGGTCTGCGACGAGCCTCCGAGGGTGTGATAGTGGGAAGTCTTGCCGTATTATGCACATTCCTCGATGCTTTCGACGCAACTGCGGTAATTGTCCAGAGAGGGGAGAATTCCACAGCGGACGAAATTCGAGCCCCGAACCTGGGGCTGAAAATCGTCCGCGTAAGGACATTCCTTGACGCTGACTGTACCGACATCGTGTGAATTGATCTCTATGCGCTTGCGAAAACAGGTGGTCTTGATGACATTGCTTGGTTGATGACAAAACCGATGCTCGGCCGCAAGAATTCGCCCCAAGGTTATGGGCGCCCCGACGGCCCGAGAACTGACGTAATTAAATCACGTGCAGACGACCATGAGCGAATAGGGCGCGATCGAATAAATACATCTGGATGCTCACCAAAGCCACTATTAATTGTAGAGAAAATGGATATGCACATGGCGCCCCTACTTTCTGAGAATCTTTCTTGAAAGAGTTTACCTCCATGTTGTGGGCATAGTATCAGCCCAGAACGTATCCATATTACCGGTTTGCCCGGCCTTTTTTTGGTTGGCATTCTCCCTTTAACCTTTCCATTGGAAACGCTGGATGGAGTCCAGCTCAGCCTACCTCTTTCCGGATGTCGGAGGAAAGTGCTCTGTCAAACGTCCAGCAAACTCTTGTTTTATGCCATTTCTACAGGGAACAGGGATTTTTCACAGCTCAAAAAAAGTGAAACCTGATCATTCAGCTCTAATTCACAATTTCTCACTGTACAGTAGGCTATGGTGTTATCAGTGCCCGTGATTTCCCCTTGCATCCTATGGTCACAGCGTTGTTTCATCCAAACTATGCACGTAGTTTGCAAATTTGTTTCAGAACATGTGGATCATCCACCATAGTTTTGAAATCGACTCCCAAGGGATTAAGAAGCTATTGTTCTTATTATTATTATGCGCATGTAGTAGCTACACTTCTGTTTACTCATTTTGTATGTTGCATAACCGGCCAAGCAAAATGATGCTAGATAGGACGTTCAGGCGTTAAGCAGTCCTTGAATCTTGATCCAACCCCCAGAAAATCAGGCAGGTTCTGGATAGTGGACAGTGGGAGGAGACCTGTAGTCCGTAAAAAGAATTCCATTGATTATTCATAATGAAGTTGATATGGCTTGGGACCCAAATGGGGCATTTATGATTTTGCATGCATGGTTAACAAGGTCGCACGAAACTCTGAGCAAGAATAGAAGCAACTATTATCTCTCGGATATTCAGAATAGCACCACGCGATACATGCATGGTGTGCTGCATAACAAAGCTCTGTATGTGCCCTGATTTGTGGCTGGTAATAGGGAAGCTCTGCACGGTCCACCAGTGTAGCCTGCGGAGTGGCCCAAGCTCGTTGATGCATTTTTACCCTGTGGGGAGCTATGACGGGATCATGAGAATCTCTGCCGCTCCAGTCGTCAAACTTGACTCCCCTTCCAACTTTGCGTGTTTGATACCAGAATCACGCATTTTATCTTGGATACAATAAGTGAGGGAGTATTTCTGGATAGAAGACCTACATTTGGCAGCAGAGGCTGCTGATCAACCATGCAGGATACGTTCTGATCAGAAGAGCCGAACTACTTGGTTGCAAGCAGCTTTTGAAGCGTACACCCAGGTACGCAAATCAGCATGCCCACCACATGCGAGGTCTGCTCCTCTCAGCCATCGAAATATCGATGTCCCACTTGTGGAACTGTGAGGTGAGCTTACCAAGTTTCTTTCGTCCGAAAGCGCATACTCATTGTTCATCGTGACTCGACACAGCTGCTCCCTTGCCTGCACGCAATCGCATAAGATTTACTGCGCACCTAAAGCCCCCCCAGCATCTGAACAGAAGCCACTCCCCGCCGTGACCGACACGGAGTCCGCACAGGCTACTACCAACGGACATGTACCAGAGCCGGCGACCGGTAGGAACAATGACTCTCTTGAAGCGCTGTTGTCATCACAGGAGCTCAAGGACCTCTTCGCTCGTTACCCCCGCCTTCGTGGCCAGCTACGAGATATCTATAGGCTCACACTGGAGGAAGAGTGGATAGAGTCACAGGATCCTTCCGGTCGCGGACGCAGGAAAGGAGGCCGCCACCGAAACACTGCGGGAAACAGAGGACCTTGGACCGCCGAAAAGGGATTCAATAGAGGACTGGGAAGGGTGAGAAAATGGAGGGAAAGTTGTGAAGAAGGAGAGAGCACTGGAGTTGACGCAGAGGCGTTCATGAGATTTGTCGCCTTGGTTAACGGCGAACCTCTGCCCGAGTCCTAAGCTCTTAAATGGATGAACAAAGGGAAAACAAAGGCCGAAGGGTGAATATATTCCGGCCGCGGTTTCCTCCATGGTTTCCGGTTCTCGAGCTAGAGGCTGGCCTTATATTGAGTTTTCCATACAGGCGCAGAGAGAGTCACCCAGATGAGATACGTACTGGACCAGCTGAGCGGGCCTGCGACAAAGTCAGAAATGCTCCTAGGACTATCTGAAGCAAGGCAGCGGAGTTTTAGAACGTTGCGCGGCTTGTTTAAAGTCCTCCAGTTGCACTGAGACGCACATGACAAAGAGGCTTCTTGCTTGACAAACCGGGTCGATCAAGACCAAGCTCTCATGAAAAACACGAGGGTAAGCAGAGTGATGGTCCCTGCAGAACGCGCATGTGGCAGTCAAATGGCCAGTTTTGTTTTCCTCCGCGTAGCTTGGGTTTCAAAGTTTTAAAGATCTTTACAGGTTACCCTGCGCCATTCTGCCTTGATGCCACGGAATATGTTCGATGGTCTCTGAAACCATTAGAAGGTCTTAGTATACTGCCATTTTATACTATCAATCTATCTGAAGCTCTTTGGGTTGCCTTCCGACCTTTCTAGTATCTCATCAATTCCTACATTACTTTTAAGGACACTGTGTCTATTTCGACCATAAGTAGCCGCCGCAACAAAGAATCTCCATTAGATAGTTCAAGGGATTGATCTCGGAAGTTTTCCAATGCGTATGAGACTAAACACCTTCTTTGGAGAGTAACTGTCGTTGATCGCAAGCTGTTGAGCTCTCGGTTTGCTCAGCTGTCCTGAAGGGGCGCAGGTGATGAAAATTGACTCGTGGTCGGGGTGCGACGCGTGATTCCTACACTGACAGGCCGCAGCCCGGTATTCTTCCCATGCGAGTGTTAGGGAAAGAAGGATCTACTGCATGGATTCATAATGACAGGAGACGAGCCTGTTGAAAGGCAGCAATGGCCCATGAGCTTGCATATCTTGTGACCTGTTGGCTGACCGAGTAGAGCCGTTAATAATGACTCGTCACTGCCCTCGAAGAAGGGGACCGAGTGGAGGACGGGAACCTGGATATGGCGGTCCGCCGCCTCCAGTAGGAGACTGCGCGGTGGAGATAAACGTCGTAACATGTAATCCGAATGGTGTACCAGTTTGCGGTCACAAGAGAGAATGCAGTTGCTGCACTGCGTACTCCATACGGACCTGTAGCGGTAGATCACAACCTTGGAGCGCAGTTGATAGTTCGCATGAGGATGATGTGAACAGATAGCATGCAACCAGCGAATAGTAGAAGCTGTGCCCAGTTCCGGTTAGGTATTGGGTGTTGCGCAGGACGCACATTGTCCACTTGTTTTGCATGGCAGCTCGATCTACATACAGCGAGATGGCCCACTGGCACTTGCTAAACGATGATTCCTGGTGATGGTGGTTTTACTCCGTACGGTGCGGCGCGTCCTGGGATGGGCTGGCCCTGCGAGGAACAGGCGCAAGGACATGACCGTTGGACAGTGTCTACTGCGTACTAGTAGCTCATCCAGGGCACTGCATCGTCCAATCTACGGTTGCAGCTGAGCTTCTGTCGATGGGAGGTGTTAGCTACAGCTTACCGGGATCTACAGCTGTCCGTACCGGGTGGCTCCGTACAGCCCACTTCGCGACTCCACACCGCGCGGCGACGAGTCGAGAGGCCCTAACTCATGGATGGAGTGGCGCACACGTAAATCGCGGAGGTCGAAACACCCTGAAAAGGCCGCCCTGACCCCCTTTGGTTCAGATATCTCCTACGCGGAGTCGACTACTGCGGATTTACCCCAGATCGACGCCGCCTCACCGGCGTTTGCTGCTCTTTATTCTCGTCGTTCCGGAAATGCAGCTTTCCCTCTCATATGGCCTAATCTGAACTCGTCCGCGATCTACTCTGCAAGAGACCACCTCCCTTGACGAGCGACAACGCTGACGGGTACATCACGTTGCCAATTCGCCATATACACCTCCCTCCAGTCTTTTTCGTCGCGCGGTTTTTCCGGGAGGGGAGGATACCAACGAGCTCTTCCCTTCGACCCTTCCTCCTCGTCCCGAGCGACAATGGATGAATTGCTGTGCCTGTCACAATTGCTCACCTAGGGGCCAAAGCAGGCGCTATCCGACGTCGCGCTATCTCCCTTGATCTTCCGTTTACAGAACTGACAATTCGAGAGAAATTCCTTCACCATGGCGTCTCAACAATCCAGGCGGGCGCGGTCATCCAGTGACAAAGCCCAGGGTCCGCCCCCAGTTGCGCCTCCACAGAGACCTAGCCTCCAGAACCGTACAATCTCGGCGCCGGCCGGGGATATTTACACGCTGAATCTCCAGAGAGTACCTCCAAATGTGGAGAAAACGGTCATCGAGGAAAATGAGAGTCACCCGCCTAGTCCGAGCGGCAACGCTGTCAAGCCTGGCCATATTGCCAAGGGAAACGATGAAGTACGTTCCAGGGCAATGATCCCTCGAAGAGAAGGGGTGGAAGGTCTACACTGTACCAGGGACTAAGTTGCTGACCGGTGTCTGTGCAGGCCGCATCCTCAAAGATAAATCTCCCGCATGTTAACCTTGCTGTCGTTGGCGCACGAGGAGTAGGAAAATCGACGTTCATACAGTGTGCTCTAGATATGAAGCATCCGCCTCTTTCGCGCTCGTGCACAAAGAAGATGTCCCTAGAAGGGGTTGTCTACGTAGTACGCTTGCTAGAAATATCGCTACAGGAAATAACCTTCGACGGAAGCGAACATCTTGTTTGGCCGCAATCTTTGGATGATCAGGCGTTACCGATCATCGATGGAGTGATAGTTCTTCACGACGTGACTAATCCAAGCAGCATCACGGAATGCTCCCGGATACTGAGTGAGTGCTACCCGATCCTTGGATCCTGCGTTGTAGTCTTTAATGGTGTCATTTTCAGCCTCTACTTACTCCGGTGCATCCCTACTATATAGAGCTGTCACATATTCCCATAACTCGCAATGCTTCAGTTCAGTTTCCTTTGTTCAGCTGCTGATTTATCTTCCGGACAGATGCCTTGGCTAAGTCTGCTCTGCCATTCGTGTGCGTCTCCTGCAAATGCGATCTTCCGCACCCCTCGGCTATCGAACAAGCAAATCAAGTTTTTAATGGGTATGAATTGCAGAAGACATCTTCAGATTCGCCGAGAACGCAAAAGAGATGCATCTCTATAGTCTTACGATCTATCATTGCGAGGACATCAGGTAAGCATGAAATTCCAGCCTATGCCCCGTCCTCGGAAGTCGTCGTTTGATCGGTCGAATTTCAGACCATTTGGAATTTTTGTTCTTGTTATACCCCTTACTCCCCTTGAGTCGCCTTCCCCGGCAAGCAGTCCCTGTGCAGTTGACATGGATGCCATAATTTGAGACGGCCAGCCCCTTTGGTGGTCCACTGCGTCTGCGCTATTTCTCGCGCGGCTTGCGCCTCGGTCGTGCTAGCGCTCGCGTGCCCCTGTCTGTCATCACCGCCGATCACAGTGTGCAGCCGCAACACGAGGCATTAAATTTGCGATAGCCGCACTTTGACAAAGGGCGATAAAATTTGCATCCAGTGCTGACTACTAGTTGTTAGATGTCGCTCGCGCATACCAGAGCAGGAGTAATTCCAATCCCTCGGGTCCCTTATTTCAGACGGAGATTTCGTCTCAACCTCCTGTAACGCAAGATTGGCATTACAACCAAGCGAGTTCTGAAACTCCCAGATCCACACCCACTGAAACAACAACTGCCATCGAAGCTATCGCATCTGATCGAAGAGTCGATGGGAACGGTGGATACCATCGTCCCCACGACAAAGCTAACGACTCCAACCTGGCTCCCAATGTCCCAAACTCTAGGTATGGCCGGAGCAACTCACACCCCGTGCGACCGCAGACACCTCCCTCCGGGGGACGGTTGAATCCACGCAGACCATCCGTATCCGGCGTCGCGGATCTCTCCCCGAGTCGGGACCGAAGTAGACACCGACGCCATACAGCCTGGCGCCACAGCGCCGGGTCCGACTCTTTTAGCACCTATTTGGATATGGAGGACGAGGGGGACGAGCCACGGAGCACTCTCTCAAGTCCAGATATCAACAAGGAAAAGACAGGCGAAAACTCTTCTAATGAGACTGGATTTACTTTTGATGAACTCGTTGACCGCCTTGTCTCGTTACCGGTGTCGAAACAGGACTCGAAGTTCGCGGCAATTTTCCTGTGCCTTTATCGCAAATTCGCCGCTCCAGCGACTCTCCTTAATGCTCTGATCAGTCGCTTTGAAACGACTGAGAAAAGCCCAACGGCCCAGCTAACGCGAATTGCAGACCAACTCAGGCTGCTCAACGTTGTGGCGCAATGGGTGTCCGAGTATCCCGGAGACTTCGCTTACCCAAAAACTCGGAAGAGACTGGCCGACTTTGTCGCTTCACTGGAGAAAAGTCCCGTCTACATGTTCGCTGCCAAAGAGATCGGTTCCTATCTCGAGGTGACTGTGGAGGATGACGACGTCGGCTGGCCGTTCCGTGATGGCGATAATGACGAATCCAACAACGTCGAGACGTTCCTCAATTCTTCTCCACAAAACTCGCCGTTAATGTTTCTCTCTCAGAGCTCTATCTCAGAAGACCCACTCTACAACATCAGCACTTTAGATCGTAGTGAGGAGATACCTGATACCTCCTCCCGACACTCTACGACTTTATCGAGCGCTTCAAGTGCTGGTAGATCCGGTATTGCCTTTAACCAGTCGATTTCGACACTTATGACCGTTGAAAATGCGCAACGGGAAGCGCGAACTCTTGAAATTACACCAAAGCATGTGTTGACGAAGCTGCAGTGGAGGCAGTTTATGGAAATTCCAGATGAGGATTTTGCTCGTGAATTGACGAGAATGGACTGGATAATGTACAGCTCCTTTCGGCCTCGGGACCTTGTCCGTCATGTGAGTATATCTGGAGACAAGGACAAGATTAAAAGCCTGGAACACGTGAATCGAATGATCAAGAGTTTTAATCATTTGGCCTTTTGGGTGGCCAGTATGATTCTACTCCGGGACAAGCCAAAACACCGGGCCAAAGCTTTGGAGAAATTCATGAACATAGCCCAGGTGAGTCACGCCATTCGAATTTTTTGGTTTACTTTTCCTTCCGGTGACACAGCTAATGCAGTGGTCACTTGTGCAGAAACTGCGTCGACAGAACAATTATAATTCCCTTGGCGCCGTTATGGCGGGAATCAACGGCACACCGGTACATCGGCTAGCACAAACTCGAGAGCTCGTCCCTCCCCACGTGCAAAAGGAGTTCATGAGGCTGGTTATCCTCATGGGTACCCAGAAAAGTCATTTTGCCTACCGTTTGGCTTGGGATAATTCCTTTGGAGAGAGAATCCCTTTCCTTCCGCTCCACCGTCGCGACTTGGTATCGGCGGAGGAAGGTAACAAAACGTTTGTTGGTGATAACAAAAACCGCATCAATTGGAAGAAGTTTGAAATAATGGGAGAGGTGGTACTGGGAATTCAACGGAGCCAAAGAACTCCATACCCTCCTCTGCAAAAGAACGAGGAGGTGCAGCGACTGATCCTAGACACCAAGCTTTCGAACGATGAAGATGTGAGTAATACCGCCTCTCCAAAGTTTATGAATTTATCCACATTTTTTCAGTTTGGAATTCCCTCTGACATTATCCTCTAGGATCTGTATGCACGCAGTCTGCAGGTCGAGCCCTCTGCTGCCGGCGGCGAAACAGGACGCAGAAAGTTTGGGTGGCTGCGGTCATGACCTCTCACTAGCCTTCCTTTGGTCGGCTCCATGCGCTCTTAGGAAGCTCTATTGGATGTCTCTCATCCTCATGTTCCCGGTATTTCTTCTTTTTACGACGCGAAGAAGATATTGCTTCACTCGCTTGTCCATTTGTACGCAACCTCATACCCCTTCACGCAGATACGCCTTTCCATGATCTATTAACGATTTGGCTCCGCCATTTTGTGTTCCTTATGCAGTTAAGGAGTAATCAATTATATATGCCTCTGCCTAATTTTGAAGCATGTATATAAAGCGCGCTTCGCTGTACTGTACTTGTTGTCGAGCCAGCAGACATAAATCATTCCAAGTATTCACTTCCGAGCTCTATTAACTTGCTCAGGAAGATCAGCCGAAATCCTTTCCAAATGTTACTTGTGTAACAGACTAAGTGGGTGTTCTGAGAGAAGTATTCCTGCTAGGTCTGCGATGTATTCTGCTGCCAAGATTTTGTGGGGATATGATAGGAGGATTGTGACATAGACCGGAGCTCATGTGTAATTACAACATTGGTAGGACTATATAATCATCTGGCAAGCGATTTTTTTTTTTTTTTTTGAATAGGAGTCGTGCTCTGAATTCTACTCACTGAAGTCCTAGTCTGATCACAATCTCTGAGGACAACAAATGGATATGCCACAAATAATAATAACAAGCAAGAATTCCAAATGCATTGGGCTACTCTTCTAGAGACAGAAAAATGACATTATTTCAGCCCAACTGCAGACACATCGGTCCACGATCACCAGGTAGAGACGTATCACGTGATAGCGTGTCCAGATAAACGCGGTCACACTTCCGAGGTCTCGTCCGCCAAACTTCCTACTAAGGTAGAAACATTCAAGTCTGCTCTTAACCTTCCAAAGCCCTGCATCACTTCAATCGACTGCAATCATTGAGAACAACCTACCCTACCAAATTTCCAACAATCATGGCCGAATCTCTGGCACCCCGAGCCCGTTCTCTGTACAGAGCCATTCTGCGCGAGCTGCCCCGTCGCCCTCTCTCGAAACCCTCGCCACTGCAGGCCCACATCCGCAACTCCTTTTCGTCAGACGCCGCGCAAGACGGGGATGTTCTTCTGAGACGCCTCGAGGAGGCGGAGCAGTTCGTTCAGTACGCGAAAGCGCAGCGGACGTACGCCATGTTGCTGGAGCGATACAACCCGGGCATGGAGATGGATCAGCAGGAGAGAGTGAGGTTGACGGCTAGGAGAGTCGGCTTGGATATGCCGATCGAGCACCGGCCAAAGGAGGAATAGAATAGAACAGAGGACGTCACAGCGACGACAAAATCTCTTCACGAGGGTACAAGAAACAAATTCGAATGGAAAGGGGCGAAAAAAGCAAAGGGTTTGGATCGCTCGATTGCACCTTGACAAACCGAAGGGGTGGTGCCGGTTTGTGGCGCTGCTGCTAAATGAAGATGATCCTTTTTCGTTTAAATTTGAAGTTTTTTTTTCAAATTTTGTTGTGAAAATTTGTTCTGCTATCCTTTGCGGTCGTTCAGCATCTCTTGACCCGTTTAGGTTTGCTTTCCTGGATGTCCTCCAGCTGCCGCTGTTTGGGATTTTCAGTGGGCGGTGCTGGGGTCATCCACGGCAAATCTAATGCGAGAGGCGGGGGACGGAGAAGCTCGGCGAAGTAAGAGATCGCCAGGACGGAGTAGCCGGTCGGCGTGTACGGGGAGTCGTGCCTGCCCGGCCTAGGCTGGAGGTTTCTGAACGCGGGGGGCTGCCGCTGCTTCCAGTCCTGGTGGCTGATCGGGATTCGCCGGTGCCGTCGAGTCGTGTTGGCGGTCACCTGCGCGGGCGCGGGAGCTTTCTGCACGGGAGACGGGATCGCAGCGCTTTCCTGCAGCGCTTGTTTCGCAGCGGTGCCGCTCCTCTCAGGACCTCCAGTCGCGGGCGACGGCGTCCTTTCTTGAGCCGACGTTTCCTTGATTATCAGAGGTCTCTCGCCGGGAAAATTCCTCTTCAGATCGGCCCCGACTTTCCTCAGGAGGTTTCTGCTCAAGTATCGGCTCACGCATCTCTCTGCGATGTCATTCAGGTCCAAGGACCGGAGCTCATCGGTGCTCTTGTCCCAAAAAATCGCGGCGATCTGCAACGGCAGCAGAGGATTATCGGCTACGGCACGGCATCTCGCCTGTTCGCTTGGGTCGTCGCAGGTGTAACCCTGCTTCGCTGCGGCACTTTCGTGGGCTGGTGTAGTCAGAATGGAGCCGAGATTCTGGCCAGAGCTTTGGATAGGGAGCAGATGGGAAGGAATTAGAGCTCCCGTCACACGACCCCCTGGAGCTCTGGAGGCGTTGTCTCTCGACAAAGGATTCTCATCCCCACCTCCCAAAGCAGGGCCAAGGTTGAATGATACTCGCTTTTTGCCCGCAGCTTTGCCGCGACCGCCACAAGATCCTTGGTCAACCATGGTGGATTCTACATGAATGACATGTTAGCTTTTCTTTGTTCAGGAAACGGTAGTGGTTCACGCGGCTATTGTTGGCTGTGTTCCTGATATCAGACCGGCATGTTGAAAGCAGGCTGAAAAGAACACAGACAAACACACCCGTTCCAAGGACGTGACTAAATAAGGGACATACCTCAAGAGCAAAGGATACCGGATAGATCTACGTTGTTTGCTGGCTGTGTCCCCCGGGATGAGATCGGCAAGCCGACGGGAAGCCGAGAGTGAGGTCCATGCACGTTCCCGACTCGGGCCGGGTTCAACAGATCAGGCGAATGGAGGGAAATGAAGGACAGTGGCTAGGCAGATCCAAATGCTCATAGACAATCAAAGAATTGACTTAGCTCGCCTTATTTGAAAAGCTTGAAGGTCTGAGAGAGGAAGACGCGACAGTATGGGGAGGATTGGGAAAAGGTCAGGAAAGGGAATGTTTATTTATGAGAAAGGACCTCGCGTTTTCGGCTAACCGAGTCGGATTCACTGACGGCCTCTTGTTTTGGGAGACGCGCCGTGGTCAGTGAAGCAGGGAGGGCTCCCGGGGTGAGATCGAGAGGTTTCCGCGGTCTCAGGCAATAGATGACTTCTTTGGGTCGTTGTCGTCTTTACTGCTACCACTGCTGCTGCTGACCGGCAAGAAGGGCATCTACTCTGTCCCTTCGAACGTTGGATGTCTACGAGGTCAAGAAACAAGGCGATAGGTTAGTTTTAAATGATATAGAGATTTTCGAGGCGGTATATCGTCCGTCGTCAAGATGGTACTAGCCCAAACTGAACTGAACGTTGAATCAGAACGTGTAGAGAAACAGCAGCATTTTGTCTGGAACCCGGCTGCAACATCTGTTGCCCGCCCGCAGATGACGATCTTGTATCTCAACTCTCAAGCTCGCTTACTCGCCATGATAATGATAAGCGGCAAAAGAGGGAGCAACAAGTTTGGCGGTTTGACTCCGCCTAGGTAGTTAGGTACTGTACTGTACAATGCATTATTAGTTCCAACATTGTATCCAGCACACGGAATTAATAGAACCCTCGGTCTGCAGCAGGCTTGACTCCGTTCTGAAAGATGGAGTTTTAGCTACCACTACTGAGCATGCAGTGCGTGCAGTGTCATAAGTGGCAGGTTCATTTTACTTGTACGTAGGTACAGTACTATTATAATAAAACTCCCCGAATGTTCAGGGGGAAAAAGAAGGTCTTGAAATTTGCTCTTTCTCTTTTTTTATCACGTAAAGGATCTATCTATCCATCTATCTATTCGTCCGTGCGTCCGTGCGTCCGTCTGTCCGTCTATCATAATAACCCGGACGTTTCTAGCTAGATTCTCTTCTTCTTTCCTTTCTATATGATAACATTACAGGCACAGGCGACTTCCAAGGCACTCATGAGATCCGATTTGTTTGGACACCATGACCGTCCGCTTAGTTATTTCGGATCTCTAGCTAAATGAAAAACAGGAATATGTACTGTACAAGACAGATGGATCCGGCTGGACTCGGGGCTCTTGATTTTGGCTTCGATGAAGTGCGAAGCCTACCGCTATAGATATGCCATCCCGTCCAGCGTCTTGTCCGTACCGCGTCCCGTCACAGGAGGACCCTCAATGGTGCTCCCGGTGGGGGGGGGGGGGGGGGGGGGAGGGGGGTGAATATGAGGTCGACACACGCGTCTGATGTCGAGCCTCTTAGCTCGGATTCGCCCCCGCGGCGGGAAGGCCTGTTAATATCTGAGCTGCACCGGTTAGGGATGGGGTGCAGGGCCTGGTTCCAATCTGAAGCGCGTGAGCTTGTTCCCGGGCAACGATCGTTGCCTGAACCTCGCAGATTAAAACCCGTAATGGACGACTTCGCGGCCAGGGCGCCAAGGCTTCCATGCTCATGGTAGGTTCATGACAACGATCAACAGATGATGTGATAGTTCTCGAGAGAACCCACGAGACCAACAAATCTCATCCGCTAGTCAGCCGCATGCTTTCCATCTGCCTCATGAGCGTCGTGCTGCTCTCCTCCTCCTCAATGCCGACGCCCACTTCGATCGCGGTCTTTGGTCGGTTCTTGTTCAGACCCTCCAGGAGCGCGCACGCCTTGCAGATCTTCTGGCTGGAGATATACCCGCACCGCTCGCACTTGCCAATGGTCTGCACCTTCAGCGGCTTCTGGTTCTTCTGCCTCTTCTTGGTAAGAGGAACAGAGGTTACAGCTGGCTGACCCGTGGCTGGAAGAGTGATTTCCACCTCCCTCGACTGCGCCGCCTCATCCTCGGCCAGTTTCTTCTCCATCTCAGCCATCTCTCCGCCGCTGGCTCTGCCGTTTTGGCTTCCGCAGCCTCCGGTCGAGTAGTCGTCTGCATCTGCCTCTGCTGCAGACGCCGCGGACGCTGGTAGGACTCTTCCGCTCCCGCTGATCTCCGGCGGGACGAGGGCCGCCAGGTCCTCGCCGCTCTTGACGATGTCGAGGATGGAGCTGGGCCGGATCTTCTCCAAATCCTTGATCAGGGCACGGGCGCTGCCCCGGAACGCTTCGGGTGAGTAGATGCACTCCGTGCTGAAGTAGTCCAGCTTCTTGTGATGCGCGTAGAGCACGATCTCCTTCTCGTAGGCGTACTTGAGGGGCTTGCTCCGCTTGATCTCCGACGCGGCCGAGTCGGTCACGATGCTCGTCCCCCGCGACAGACGGGGCAGGTCGCCGCGCAGCAGGTTCATCATGACCGTCTCCGCGACGTCGTCCGCGTTGTGGCCCGTGACGACGTGCTTGATGCCGAGTCTGGCCGCGCCGCGGTCGAGGGCCTGGCGGCGGAACACCCCGCAGTACGTGCAGTTGCCCTTCTTCCCCACCTGCGCGACGACCTGGTCCATCGTCCAGCCGTACAGCTCGTCGTATCCGACGATCTCCAGCGGCATGTTGTACTGCACCGCGTTCCGCTTCACGGTCTCTAGACTGTCGTCCCGGTACCCTTTGATCCCCTCGTCGATGGACAGCAGGACCAGCTCGAGGCCGTAGTCGTAGCGCTCGTTCAGGGTCTTCAGGACGGACGCAAGGACGGTGCTGTCCTTGCCGCCGCTGGCGCCGATGGCGACGCGCTCGCCACGGTAGAAGAGGTTGGAGGAGGTGATGGTCTCATGGATCTCGGTCTCGAAGATCTCCAGAAAACAGGGCTTGCAGAGCTTGTGGCGGTTCTTTGGCCTGATAATGACCGCCCTGGCCGTCTTGCAGTTGAAGCACAGGGTCGGAGGCATGACTGCGACCGGCGAGGGGAGGGAGAGCCTGAGACCTTTATGGCGATGGAGGGGTTTTCCATTTTCTGCGTCCCGCCGGCGGCGGAGGTTTTGTCGGTTCCCCGGATCTATGTGGCACGTGCGTGCTTATCTCAGCAGTTCCGTGCTGGTCCCTGGTTCATGCTGAATGTGAACATTATTTGGCTTTGTTCCACCGGCAGTTTGTGTTTTCTTTCACGGTCAGATTCGTGATTCGTTCTTATCTGAGGTAGATCCATATAAATCAAGATTTTTTGCGGGGTGTGCAGACAGCCAAGCACGGTTTTATACAGTAGGGCGAAAGCCGTAGACGTGGTTCCACAGTATTTTATATACGTTCCATTATTTTTTTAATATCTTTTTTAGCAGCACTCGAGTATGCTCGAGGAAGATCAGATTTTGTACGTCATATAATAACATGACTGACAGTACCCGCCATCGGAATACAGATATGGGAGCCGCCTTGATGATATCAAAGCAGCGCCTGTTGTCGAGTCCTTGTTGTCTCGAGAGCCTTGAACCAAACCAAAGAAGGGCCTCTCTGCCAGAGACAAAGGACACAGGACCGCACAGGCAACCATCCTATCATCAAGCTGAAGCCCAATCCGCACCGATTCCGGCAGAAAAAAAAGGACCAAAATTTACAGCTTTCCCCTAAGCAAGTTCGAGATCATCTCCCTGGCGGTGATCCGCGTCGTGTCCCACAGAGTTGGCAAGTCCAGGGTGCTCGTGAGGCCATCGGCGTAGCCGAAGAACAGCATCGGCGGGATCCATCCCCTGGCGTACTCGAGCGCGAAGCACGACGACTCCATCTTGTACTGCTTGACCTGGCCGCGAGGCAGGTGGTGCACGCTGCCCTGCGGGTACACCTCCGGCTCAAACGATCCTGGCGTATAGGCCAGCTGCGTGCCCTGCAGGATGTGGAAATAGTCATCAGCGGTGTGGCGGCCGGTGTGTCCCTCGGTACCGATGGCGGTGCCTGTATATAGGCTGGTGTTAGCCGTGCAAGGAGAGGAAAGGAGAAGTGGAAGAGAGGTTACGGACCGAAGATGATCAGATATTCAGTAATGCCTGTTTTGTACAGTATTTCAGTTAGCATCCTGTAACTTTTTTAATTTATTTCTTTTCTTCACTCCCGCGACAGGCATAGTATAGCTTCCGCTGTGTCCCAATGCGGAAAGGAAAGAAAGAAAAAGTAACAACAGGAACAAGGAAAACTCACTAGCATGGATGATATACATGGCACCCATGGCACCGCCCGCATTGTTAAAGACCCATTCCTCTTGCTTGCTCAAGTACTTGCCATCGAGCTTCTGGTCCAGCTCCGCAACAATATAATTCACCACCGCGCGCGTGTCATTGCCGTGCGCACTGATCGCCCGCTGCGAGAGGTCGTGCAGGTGCGCCGGGTCAAAGATGTAGAAGGATTCCAGGTGCCGGTCGAGATAGGCGAAGAACGCAGACACCAGGGCCAGGATGACCGCGAGAATGGTGAGGCTACGGAACGAGAAGCACTGGCATTTGCAGCCCGAACGCGACGAGGACTTTTTGGAACTCATGGAGGCTATTGCTTGGCTGGCAAGCTTGGGTTTCCGATGCAGGAGGGACAGACAGCTAAAGAGGAAAGAAAATGGGAAGCGGAGGAGGTTGACGATGATTTAGTATTCCGTACTGTTGAAGCCCCCGATTCACACCGGACCCCGAGGAACCCTGGGGGGAAAAAGCACTGCGAGCCGTGGATGCTCAACCGCGTGTTAGTTCGGGCTTGGCTCCAAGTCGTTGAGCTGCTAGCGACGGGCCGGACGTGGGAGGACGCCGCTGGAAGTGGGCTTCAGGACGCATGCCTTCTGGGCGTTGGAAGCTCCTGCTACGGATACCCCAGCCTTATCATCAATTCCCCAGAACAGCGCGGTGCTCAACGGAGTACAGAGTCTGAGAACATGTAGACCTCTCTGTTATATAATCAGGTCTTGGCTGATTCTGGCAAGGCCAAAAGACCAGGGGATGTATGGATATATGTGTGATCACGTGATGTTAGCTCGCCTTCTGTATGTGGCATATGCAGGATGCAGCTATCCAAATTTGATTGTGCCTGTACAGTACATTAAAGGGCATTGTTGGCGGGATAGCCAGCGTCCTTTTTCTGCAGTAACACGTGGAGCAAGTCCTGTCTTTCCAAAGAATGCCCCGGACTCTGCTCATCACTATACGTACATATGTCCCATGAACACGTGGCTGACCATTTCTGTATTCCTGCTCCACACGGCGCTCTCAACAATCTGGAGCAAAGTTGTGGCTGTTGTGCACAGAAGGCAACCGGAGCGTAACTTTATGCGCACAAGTCAGGTGCGTTGTAAGTCTCTTGGCGCTTCTCCTTGCCACAACTCAAGGGCCTGTGGCGCAACGGTAGCGCGTTCGACTCCAGCTACTGGGGTGCATCGAAAGGTTGTTGGTTCAAATCCTGCCGGGCTCATTGAGGAAGCAATTTCCTTTTACTCCCTGTTTTGCTCCTTTCGCTTTTTTTCCTCTTCTCAGCGATTCCAGTAATAATTGGATGTGGTGGAAAAGGAAAAGGAAAAAAAGACGATTTTTTTCTCTACATATTGTTACGGTCTGATTTGGAAATGGAACAAGGGGCTGTGAAACCTGACCCAGGTTGGTCCTGCTCTGTGTACGGTTACACATGCAATCTGATCGAGCTGTGCGCACTCGGCCTTTGGAAAAAAAAGTCCTTTAATCCTTTTTGTACCGATAAGATTCTTCCCTTTTTTTCACGAGGGTATTGAGCTTCGGTGAGCCATTGATGGCGCTTGCTGGCTTGCTATTAGATGAAGTCAGTTGACTTACACAACGAGAAATATATATTTGGTATCGTGTAGAACAGGTTGCGGAGTTCAGGACGGGTGAGGACTCGTCAACAATATCTTGTATGTAAGCAATAAGATAACAGAGATGAACAGAGGAACGCAAACTTAAGCCCGCGCAGTACATGTATGACAGATATCGGGCGGACTGTGGAAGAGATAAGACAGAAAGGTAAAGCCAGAGGCTCATTCTTCATTCTGAAAGATTTATCCTGCACTTCTCACAATAGATATTGCACTGAACTATCCTGCTGAGCAGAATATAAGTGCCAGATCTGAGAGACGAGGGTCAGCGCTGCCTTTTTTTTTCCCATATTAATAGAAATATGAGGAACTGAATAAGAGGCAATAATTAGAAAGGGCGGAAACAGAACAAGACAGAAGAACACACTTAAGGGAAATGTGGCGCTCTCTGCTTAATATTAACTGTGTAAGTTTAGGGTAGGGTGATCTAAGCCAAGGAGCATTGGAATGATGATACGAGGCGTGAGAAGGAAGGAGGAATGCCCATCGCCAGGCCGCCGCCCTTTGGCGGAAGGAAGGATCTGAGATCCCTCGAATCAGATCGAATTGAAGCACCAACGATGAAAAAAAGAGAGCGAGAAGTGGGCAATAGGACGATCTAGCCTGTTTTCCTTGCATGGAGATAAGGCAGCAGAAACCGTGATCCTAAGGACCTAAGCCAACAGTCCAAAGTGCGAGATGCAAACGCAGATACGAGATGTATCATATACCTGGCCGAGCAAGCATGCAGGGCGGCAACGAGGGTGCATCTTGCTTCCTCGCGTGAGATTGCGAGATGATGCACGAACCTCGGGCGAAGCGCCTGTCATGCAGACCTCGTGTTCTGGCCCTGTTGTTGCCGTGATTGATTTGAGATTGATTTATTGCGTAGTACTGCGTAGGGATACACATTTACTGTGATATGCTGCTCGAAAGCTCCAATCTCAAACTGAGGTCAATGCCACGGCCACGGCGAGCCGGTGATCGGCCGATACTAAATGTACTCTAGACTTTAAGCGCTAGTAACGGCCCCACCGGCCCATGTTCTTCATGCGTTTCTAATAATAAATAATAATGGGGATTGGGGACTTGACATCATCGGAAGGTACAGTACCAACCAACAACACCAGGGGTAAAGCCGTAAAGGTTACCCAAACGGAAAAGTGCGGAGAGTCAAAGGCAAAGCAGGCTTGCAGGAAGCTCTGTTCCTGACTCATATCGAGTCCGCAAGCGCCTTGCGGGGACGTTGGGTGGGTTCCTGGATGGAACCCTTGTCCTGGGCGCTTAGCATGCCAGGGGTGCCGGCTAGAAGGAACAAAGAGAAGGAAATCCGATCGGGAGATGGATGTTTCTGTTGGCGCCAGGCGGCCTGAGGATCCGATCGGTTACTCACCGTCAGAGAAGGGACCACATTTTTTCGTCGTCTTTGGGTCAGGACGCGCCGATCCATGGACGACTCCACGAGTTGCTGTTTATAGGACGAGGTTGTTCGTTAGCTTGGATACGGTATGGAAACATAGAGTAGGGCTGCAACTAAGGTGAATTGATAGCGTCGTCCGTATTCTTACTGCGTACACGTAAAATGTGAGGAGAAATTAGACTCCAACGTAGCGCTTACAGGATAAGATTCCGAAACTGCTCTCGTCGCAGTCCATGAAGCGAAGCAGATCGGATGGTCCAAGAAGTCCGAGGCGAGGTGTGTGAAAGGAAACGGGCCAAAGCTGAAAGATTCAGATGCTCCTCTCAGACCGAACGACCGTTTTGGTCGGTGTTCAATCACAAACGCCTCATCCTTGCTCGCCTTGAAAGGTAATGCTGCCGTAATCATCATCTATCACTCTTCCTGCGAGGATCAAAGAAAGGGGCCGACTCGCCCACCGCCGGGAGGCAGCAGGGGATGCATCCTGTCAGTCCAAGCAGGGAAAGTTGCTTTCTAGGTTGTTGTGCCGACGGCAGGATGCGGTGCTCTTTTTGTTTCTCTTCCGTTGCTTCTGCATGGCCGTTTGGGGCCGGTGGCTAGAGGACCTCTACCGTACGTAGAGAGATAGCAGACCGTACACACAGGATGCATGTAGCTACAAACCGAGAACGTTTCGACGAGAAGGATGCGCGTCGGGCGTGGCTGATGCGTGGCAGCGCCGTCGGTGCGGAGGGAGGTCGTGCGCCTTCTCTCCCGCCTCGAGATCCGCGGCATGTTTCAATTCCATCCAGCGGCTCGCGTCCGAGGGGCGGGGTCTGTTTCTGCGCACAAACGATCTCCAGGAGCTAGCAGACCGGCATGTCAACGATGCTGTCCGCATGTCCAATGTTACGAGATCCCTTCCGGGCCATGAGGGCCCCTAGAAACCCCCGGTGGGCGTGTTGTGCAGGGCTGCGATGAAATGATCGTTGAATTCTCACCGGGCCGGCGATGGCTCCCTAGCCACACGATCTCCTCGCATGACCGCGTCTCGAGGAGGATCGCCTGTGGACGCCATTATTGGGCAGGCTGTCAGTCCGAATCTGTCTGCCTGGACGACGGACGCTTGGACGACCAGCTGGCGGGCGACGTGGAATCGCAGATGCCAGCCGTCATGAAACATGGCATTCCTCCGCCAGACGGCGAATCGCCGCGTCAAGTGCCTGGATTCGAATCGCGCGCCTAGGCTCTCCCTTTCTCCCCCTGCGCTGGGCCTCGGAGCTGCCCTGCCCTCCGCCATCAAGTGGTCGACGGCCGTCCTTGCAGCGCCGGCCAACACCGCCCAGCCGCCCTGGATCGATGCCCTGGGATGGGAGTGTCCGGCACATATATCCTCCCAGCACGCCTCCAATGGCTCTTCACGAGGCTCGTCCACACGCACAGAGTCGAGCTCTGCCCTTTTCTATTTCATAGACATCCCGTCGTGTCCCTCCCTCTGCGAAACCCGCTGTTCTATCTCGCCCCAGCTTGTCTCCGTCTCGGCACGCGGAGTCCTCCACCAAGCCAGCGAAGCAGCGCAGCCACTGCGGGACTACGCCGAAGATCTATCGATAAGATTGCCATTGCGCGTCTTTCAGGTTGACACGACAACCCCAGCTATCCCACCGCATTCCTTTGACATTAGGGTTTTCCGCTGGACGGGAACTCACAGCAGACCCTCATTTTTGAATACACACCTTGTTGGAGATTGACGTCCTTCTTTTCTTCCTCCCCATCCCAACACAGAACAAAGGCTATTGTTTTGCATTATCCATTCACTTTGCAGCATCCGCTCCGGGCGGATTAATTCTGCAATTCCATATCACTCACAAACACAAAGGAAACAAGGAAAGCCTCTGGACCTTTCGCATTTAAGCTTCCTTCTTTCCGCCAGCGATATCAGTCGACTCCAGCACCACAACACCACAGCAACGCAACATACTCACGCATCATGGACCAGATGGACCCTGCAATGCTGGCCCTGAATAGGGCTGCTCTAAACGATTTTGTGACGCTTCCGGTGTCGCGGGAGATGATATCTTACCTGGCCAAGAAAGCATCCCAGGTCATCCACTGCGAAGCACATGTGACTGCATCATCTGTCCAGCAGCATGGGCAGCCAACGCCCCCCAGCACCCCTCCGTTGGACGCACACGACAACCTGCCGCCGCTTCCCCCTCTGGAGGTCTTCATCTCGTCTCTCGTCAGCCGGTCCCAGGTCCAGGTACCCACTCTCATGACATCCCTGGTCTACCTGGCCCGGCTGCGTGCCCGTCTTCCGCCTGTCGCCAAGGGGATGCGCTGCACCGTCCACCGTATCTTCCTTGCGTCTCTCATCCTGGCGGCCAAGAACCTGAACGACTCCAGCCCCAAGAACAAGCACTGGGCGAGGTACACACTGGTCAAGGGCTACGATGGCTTTGGGTTCTCGCTGGCAGAGGTGAACCTGATGGAGAGGCAGTTGCTCTTCCTGCTCGACTGGGATACTCGTATCACCGAGAAGGATCTTTTTGAGCACTTCGAGCCCTTCCTCGCTGTGATTCGGAAGAAGTATGAGGTCCGGCAAGAAGAGGACGAGCTGAACCACCACCGTGAATGGTATGTCTCGTCCATGAGCCCTCGGAGTCTCTGGATCCAAATATCTCACACATTGTCTAGGTGGCGTTTGCAACCTGCCGAGTCGCTGGCTAGCCGTCTTCGCAGACAGAAGCAGGAGATACGCGGTGAGAGCCGGAGGACGAAATACGGGGTCTCGAAGCGTGTTCCACATGGCCATATCTATTCGAATTGCAGCGTTCACGACTCGCCCCGGTCTTCCGCCGATGACATGGACCGCTATAATGTCTACCACCGCCTACGCACGTCGCCTTACCGCTGCAACCGGCCTATCTCTCCGCCTTCCATCAAAGATGTGCCAAGCCTGTCTCGTGCGGAGACTTACAACACGCTGGGCTCTCGTTCCTCGAGCCTGGAACCAAGCTCCCGTGGTACCCCAGCGAGTCTCAGCACGTGTTCGTCGAACGTTGGTGATGAGGTCCTCGTCGCGGATGGTAGCAGCAGCCCCGCGGGCTCTGCTCTGAGCTACAGCTATGTCAACATCCAAGCCGTCCCCCCGGAAGCCAAGCAGCTACACGAGGATCTGCAGCAGCCAAGCAAGAAGGTGAAGATGGCCGCTGGCACCGGTGCCAGCGGTGGAGGCTTCGTCGCGCGATTTCTTGCCTCAGCTGCCGGATCATACATGGGCGGACGGATCGGACGACCTCTTGCTTAGACGACGATTCGAGCCAAAGCACTTGTTTCCCTCTCTCTCGAGCTTGGGCTGAGCTGGCCTCAGCCCATGGTTTGCATTCCGATTTCAGGTCATTAGACGGAGTCGATACGCCACACAACGAATATCTTGAATAGATTGGGGCTGCACGACGGACTTTGAAACGGCCAGAGATGAACATTCTGAACAACCGCATACGTTATCCAATCTGAAAGATCGCTGTTATGGCTGCTTCTACATTCTCATTCCAATATCTTGCATTTACTGGTGTTGAATACTTGAATCACCTCGAAAATCCAAAAGAAACCTATCACCACTACAATTAATACGCTATCAGCGCACTTATCCGACCTCTACTTTCGTTCTACCTTTTTCTTACCCCCTCGTCTACTGGTTCCGTTCACCCCATCACACAACAGCATATTCCACATACCTTCCTGCCTACCTAGCCAGCATTGCATTGGGCACGGCGTTCCGGGGAATGTTTCTCCATGTATGGGTTTGGAGTATTGTCCTTTCTGCTATCTCGTCTTTATGATTGTTGTTTCTCTAATAATAAAAATAGCCGACAGACAGCGCCCGACTGGAGAGGATCGTCTTGATGGCTTTTATTATTATTTTATTCATCTTCAACTTATGGGGCTCAATTTTGACTTGCAACTTTTTTTTCTTCGCCTTCCCCTTTTTTTTGATGAGACTTGGTTGGTTTGTTGGTTGCTGGTTGGTTGGGAAAGGGTCTGGCGAATAGGATAAGCTGTGTTGGGCAGGAAGGAATGCCAGTCAGTAATTATGAGATGAACGTGTGTGTGTGACTGCGTGCGATATCCAGGGAAGGAGAGAGAAAGAGAATTAATGTCAGATAGGCAGACGATATGAATGCGAGAAGAATTATCTAGGAAGGAAACGAAAAAAAGAAAGTAAATACAACCTAAGTAGAAAAAACATCGCTTCCAATTCCAATTTTAGCCTACCTACCGTTTTAGGTAACCGGCCAGGCTAATGGAATCAGGTACTACCTACCAAGTTAGGTAGCAACCTTACCTACCATCACTAGCAGCAGCCAGCAAGCCCTACCTAGGTATATTCCAGCCACCGTCGGCGCTTCTTAGTAACGTCTTTTTGCGCTCTTCTTCTTCTTCTTCTGCTTCTGCTTCTTCTGTTCATGCATGTATGTCATGGTCCACTTCGGGCACACATAAATAGATCAATTGGTACCGTAAGTGGTTTATTATGTATGTATGCATGTATGTATTTACCTATCTAAATTCATCACTAGATCCCCCGTCCTTTTTCTTTCCAGCCAGCAACTACGGAATAGTTGATCTCTTTCTCTCTCCGTCTCCATCCATCTCCATCTCCATATCCGTATTCTGTAATGACCATGTCGATCCTCCGGCTTTTTTTTTCTTTTTTGCTCACGGATAGAGATACCCTAGGAATAAGCAAGAAAGGGGGAAAAAGAAAAATAAAAGAAGTGCATACATACAGTAGAGTACAGTAGAGTGAACGTATTTAATCATTCCAGGGATAAAAGAAATTTGTACTGTACCTGTCTACCTGATGCTATTTATCTCTGTATCTGCTGAACAACCGCGAAAAAATTCCATGCATGTTATGTTGTGAGTGATAATGAGACGAGATGAAACGGGGTATGTCTTTCTTTTGTTTTCTTTTTGTCATCCTGGCGATACAACATAACCATCGGAGATCCATCTATGCTATGCTATGCTATGCTATGTATGTATGTACACGTACATCTAAACATGCATATACGTATATATATGTATATCAGAGGGTTGAGGTTAAGCAAAAAAAGGCCACTGTCAAGAAAAAAAAGCTAAAAACCAAAGAGGCAGGTCTATATATATAACATAACTAACTGCTTATTATAATTTATAGAGCCGGAGCCTCCCACGAATCGCGCTTGATCTTCATCACGGCGGACTGCTTGTGCGGGAAGGTCACCTCGCCTTCCTTGTAGAAGCCGGCTTTGATGAGGTAGTTGATGAGTCTGAATTTTCTTTGTCAGTACATACGTTATAAAGGAGGAAAAAGGGTAAGCTGAAGAAACAGGGGAAAAAAAAAAAAAAAGGGGGGGGGGGGGAACACATACTTTTCATTATCCACCCTCGGCTCCAACATGACCGTCCGCGTCCGCATGTCCGCCAGCCAGCAGTAATGCACCAGCGCGCTGAGCCAGATCGCGACCCGGTGCGGTCCTCGGAACTCCTGCTCCCCGACCAGAACGTGCAGCCCGCGGTCGTAGTCGTCCACGTTCCCGCCCAGGAGCTGGCCCAGCCGGTCCTCCTTGACCCAGTAGATCTCGAAGTAGCCGAAGGGCTTCCCGTCCCAGCATCCGATGACGGGGAAGCTGTGCCGGTCTGAGAGCCCCGCGCGCAGGAACTTCTCCTGGTGCGAGATCGGGCCGGCCTCGCCCCACGCGGCGTTCACCCGGGGGTCGTTCATCCATCGGTGCAGCGTCTCCAGGTCCGGCGGGATGTTGGTCGTGGGACCCGTGGCGGAGACGGCTTGCTCGTGCCTCTCTGGCGCTTTGGGGAGGTCGAGTAAGGGGACGCGGAAGGAGAGGTATTGGCCCACGCTGGGGATGTAGCGCGAGTAGAAGATCTCGCCCTGGCGGGGAGGTTTCTGCCGGATGGGATGGCGGATGCCGTTCGTGAACGTGTACTGCGTCACCGCAGGGGGGAAGTACGTGGGCAGATGGCTGCCCGAGGTGAAGGGTCCGCCGGAGGCGTTGTAGTACAGGGCCTCGCTGGGCGAGAACGGAGTCCCGTCCATCACCCGCATGGCCCACAGGTCGCGGTTCGGAGATGATGGTCTAGACGACGGCAGGTTATCCCCAGCACCAGCACCAGCAGCGGGGGACAGAGTGAAGAGGAAGATGCGCGGGTCGATCTGCCAGAAGGCCTTGCGGCTGACGAACATGTTGGACCAGCCCGCGGGGTCCTGGGACTCCCCCAGGGTGAAGCCCACGCTCGAATCCTCGCTAGCGATCAGGCCCATGCGCTCCAGCTTCTGCAGCAGGTTGCGCCCCTTGAAGATGCCGTCGCGCTTGATCTTGATGCGCCAGTCGCCCTTGGGGCGGCCGGAGATCGGGGTCTTCGCGCACGCCTCCGTCTTGAGGTGCAGGTCGGGCTCGGGCTCGTGGAAGTACCAGTACAGGCTGGCCCAGAGCATCATGGCAATCTGGCGGGTCGGGGAGCTGGGCGGCTTGAAGTCGCGCTCGGAGGGGCTCACGATGGAGGAGATGAACATGCTGTCGTTGCACATGGTCGGTCGGGTGAAGCGCACCGTATGCACTTCCTTTCCCTTTTCTTCCTCATCCCCAGCTTCGGGGTCCTGGCCCTGGCCCTCGTGCGATTCTCGCGCTGACGTTTCGGTCTGGGGTCTGTTGTCGCCATGGTCGGGAGTCTTTGAACACTCCGCCGGTTCCTTTTCAGTCTCGATGATGATCGTCCAGCCTGGGGGGAAGGCCGAGTTGTGGATGTTCATGTCGTTGGACTTGAAGGTGAACCCGCCGAAGACCGGAGTGACGCTGAAGGTCTGCCCATTGGGCAGGCGGCAGGTTGTGGACGGCATGGCGGGCGGTCAATTGCCTTCAGACCCGAGTCCTTGGAGACTTGGACGTTGAAAATGAAGATGTTCCGGCGCTGGGAGAGATGGCAGAGGAAACGGGGAGGGAAGGGTATGGGTGCGGTTTTGTTTGTGGACGCTGGATCGGCGGAGGGGCTCGATAATGCCGCGAGCAGCGCGGGGGACTTTTCCAGCCAACCGCGCAGGGCGCTCTTTATATACTTTGCCGGTCGCGTGCTTGACAGAGGGAAAAAAGGACACCGGTTGCAAAAGAGAAACAGAGACCACGCGGGAGTCCTTGAAGAGTGATCGTGAAACATCGCAGAACTGCAGGGCCCGAGGGGCTTGCTGCGAGATACCCCCGCCGGTGGGGCATCGGAGAAAAAAAGATTCTGAGGTATACATGATGCGTGCATCTGTTCGAAGGTGGGCAGGAAATACACATATTCTGGACGCCAGAACGCGCAGAAGCATGTATCTCATGTATACAGTGTGCTACGCAGAGCGTGTCCTACATCCATCTCATGTTGACCCCTCGCCCATCCTCGGGATCCCGATCTCGCCTGGAAGGGTGAGCTGACTGTGTTGCGCGTGTTTCCGTGCGGGTCTTCCCGTGCGCCGGTCGTTTTCGGAGTGCACGCGATGGGAGTAGAAATAGGGCATTATTATACCATTATACTAATATATTATGTTATGTTGACCTGCTTGCAGGCCCCCGTCTTGCAATTAAACATGTGGAGCGGCTGCGGGGTGTCGATGACCTCATGCTCCGTGCATGGTCTATTATCTTATCTGATCGATCGTTTTATTATCTGATCCGACTGCGTAGCCCTCAAAAGAGGAAATCTCGAAACAAGGCGCCATCTGGCTCAGAGCCCTATAAGGATAGTTAACGCGAGCAACATGCATACCTCATACATCGTACAGGCGGTGTCCAACTAAAAGTCCTCGACTGTGGTGCCCACCCCCCTGTCCCGGGCGAGCTGCACCAGATCGCCTCCCGTCACCAGATCCATCAGCCCCAGGCCCACGCTCTTGTATATCACATTGCCACGCCTAAGCCACTCCCGGAGGCCCTTCTCCTCCTCTTCCCCTTGCTCGATCGCCAGCCGCGACGCCTCGCGGACCATGATCAGCTCCCCGATCTCGACCAGCTGCTGCGGCTTGAGCTCCGCCTGGATGATCTCTCCGGCCTCCTTCAGGCACGAGTCGAGGCTGTCGACGACGATCACACCACCGCGCTTGGCGTGCCTGTGGTGGTGATGGTGGTGGTGATGGAGCATGCCGACCTCGTCGCGCAGGATGTCCGGATGCAGCTCCGTCATGTGCGGCTTGTACGACCCGATGGCGCTGACCAGCCGGCCTTTCCTCCTCCCCTCGCTCGACGTCAGGTAGTCGGCGGGGAACAGCGGCTCGATGGCCGGAGTGCAGCAGAAGATGGCGTCCGCCTTGCGCACCGACGCCTTGAGCAGCCGCTCGTACTCGACAAAGTCGCTGCTCACGGCCGTGAACTTGACCTTGGACCGCCACTCGGCGTTCTCGGGCGCGTAGATGTCCTTCAGCAGGCCCGCGACCCGGTCGAACGACCGGTTGATGATGTAGACGCGCTTGATCTCCGCCCCGCGCAGCAGCAGCGCCAGTCGGATGTGCCAGTACGCCTGCTTGCCCGCGCCAAAGACCGTCACCGTCCGGATGCGCTCCCGCTTGTTGAAGAGCATCGTGGCGGCCAGCGCTGTCCGGAAGGCGGTCAGTTCCTGCGCGTTGATGAGCGCAAAGGGGATGCTGGACGAGTCGAGCAGAGTCACACTGCCTCGCGGCGACGTGTCCCTCGCTCCCGGCCCTGGCCACGCCCCCAGGGTATCCGACAGGCCCGGTGGTACAGGCTGATCGTTGACGCTCGCAGACGGAGTATTCGAATTAGAGTCCTCCTGCGAAGACACGGAAAGCTGGCTCCGATCAGAGGCTGCAGAGGACTCTACAGATGTCCCCGAAGTTGTGAGAGTCACCTTCTCGGTGTCCTCCTTGCCGGCGGCAGAAGATTCCTCATCGACCGCGGCACCAGCTTTTCCTCCGTCCTGCAGCGAGATGATCTTTATCCCCATGGTCTTGCCCGTGCTCGCGGGCATGAAGATGGTCGTGGAGCCATCCTTCCTCGTGATGGCTGTCCTCTGCGGCTGATATGTCGAGGAGCAACCCTGATCCTGGTTTCCCGTCGAGTATTCTCGCAGCGCTTCGGAGAGGCTGCGTTGCAGGGCGAGGATCTCGTCGCGGGTAAGCGAGAGGAGGAGCGAGCGAAGCTGTGTGCCTGTGAGGATGGTGAGCGGCATGTAGTAGGGGCGTCAGTGTCGAGGGAAGAATGAAGAAACAGGCTCAATGTTCAAATTCCAGGGCTGAGATAGAAGGGAAAAAAAATTAACATAGTACAATCGTAAAAGGAGAGCGCACTGCCGCAACTGTTATACGCGTCGGCATGCGCAGACCCGACGGCGGATGCCTGCAACCTCTGGGGACGAATGACGACATAGATAACTTGCGGGGGCGGGGAAGCTCTACGAGTGACTGGAGCGGCCAATTGATCGTTTACAGGCAGGAGAACCCCGTCTATTTGTGAAGGATTACTCGTTTAATACGGAATTGATTGCTACAGTCTTAGGGGCTGGTAGTTCTCTTTGTTGGATTCGAGAGACTTAGGCCGGAGAACAGCGCATCATGCCCTGGCGATGGCTTGGCAATCTGACCTAAGAACGACCACATTGCCGAACGCTCCTGCTCTAATCTAACTCTGGACTTCATCGGAGGAATAAAGACTGTATGAGGATCCAATACGTAGAGAAGAATACAACATAGGCTTTTTTTTTTGGAGAGGACTAGCGCTTGATGGGCAAATTGATCACCAGGCCAATTATCTTCTATTCTGATCGAGAGAAAGATCCCAATAAGCAGTCGTACGTGACAATTTCTGTACTAAGCCGCATGGACAATCGGCAACTTCCTTCCACAGGGGAATAAAATAGTCAGGGTTCCTGCCGTGACTTCTCGGAACAGGCATTCAGCCCGCAACCCGGTATAGACGGAGAAAAGCATATAAAAAATCGTCATAATTCTCGGAAGAAAGAATCGTAACAGCATGAACAGTAGTAGAAGAACAAAAGAGGAGAAAGATGAATCCTACATTCAACACTAGAATAGCGAGATCGTAGTGTTTGCTGATGCCTAAATTGGACCCCAGATATGAACACTGTTACCAATATTTGCCTCAAGCAAAGGGTATATTAAATGATAAAAGAAAAGAACATCCGTTAGCCGTAAGGCATAAATGGAGCGAAAAATCATGAGCAATCGGTGTTTCGCATTCAAATTCCCCAGATCTCTTCATCACTCTTGACCATGTCGTCCTCAACAAGAACCCGCAGTCCGTTTTCTTTCTCCTTGCGTTTCCTTTCCTGCTTGGTCACCATTCTGCTGGGCGTAATGGGCGTTACCGGAGTGAAGGGCATGTAAGGACTGTAAGGAGTAGGAACACCCGTGCGGAGTCCATAGTCGGGATTCTCGGGGCGTTCGAGAATCGTTGTTTTGGTTGCAGGAGCGCTCTGGAGAGGACCGAAAGCTTGACGGAAGGGGAGAGAGGAAGAGCCGTTGCTGGCGCTGCCGAGTTTCAGAGGAGCTGGAGGTGGAGCTCTGGTATGAGTGGTCTCAGTCTGGCGCGGCACAGTGGCCGACATGGGCATCTTCGCAGTGGCTTCTGCGTTTGGTGCTGGCGGAGGAGGGCCAGGATTATAATGACGCGGGGTCAATGGTTGATCCTCGCCATAGGATGCTGCATTGGCCATATCAGGCGAGCGAATTGGCGGAGATATCGGTAGCTTCCGAATAGAGATTCGGGGAGAACGTAGTTTGTTGGATGTTGACGAGGAGGAGCGGGAACCAGGATTGAAGATCGACAGATTGGATATCTTGGATAGCCGCGAGCTTGAACGAGAGCTCGTTCCTTGTCTGGATACGGGTTCCTGCTGTTGAAGCGAAACGTCTCCCTGAGATCTGGGCGGATTTTGGTATCTCAGATTCTGGAACTCCGGAGGAACATTATTCAATGGCGACTTTGATGGAGACGAAGGATCACCGGCCTGTGCATCATACATTCCGGAAGCCTTCTGCTCCTCGTATTCCATGACAGCAGCATAGAGCTTTTCCATCTCATCTTGCATTTTTTTCCGATCCGCCGCCACGACGCTTTCGTCGAAGGCGGACACACTGTTGTTAGGGGATGCATGAGACCTGTTTGCTTTGGACAGGCTGCTCCACGACATGCTGAAGCCGCTCTTTTTTCCCGGGCTGGGCAAGTCCTTTGAGACTGGAGTCGCAGGGCTGGGATCGGTACTGACGCTTGGTTTGGCAGGAGGTTTCAGCATCTGCATTTCCAGCGTGTAATTTGACGTCTGAGCTGCTCTCCTTAGCCGTCGTCCAACGAACAGGAGAAAACTAAGCACTAAGGCGACGAATATCACGTATCCGCCGACAATGCCGCCTATTTGGATCGCAAGAAGTGGTCTGTCCAGCGGAGCAGAAGCTGACCGCAGTTGAACCTCACCACGAGGGACAACTGGCCCTTTGTAAGTGCCAACGTGCCAGATGGGGACTGAGCGAGCGGCAGCGGTGTGGAGGAAGATGGCTGCAGGAGCGATGAGCATTGAAAGTGAGAACGAGCATGAAATGCCCGGCATGTTGCAGCCCTGGCAGTTAATATATCACTGCATATTGATGATGCGAAACCGCTCCTGTCAATCTCATACGGAAAGAGGAGAGTGGCACACCGGGGCGGTTGGAGATATATGCTCCCCGGCCCATTCGGACTGGGCACACCTGCGAAGAGACTGGGCAGAAGACGGCGGGGGAGCGATGATTGGGTGGAGACGAGGAACGGCGATGTGAAGGACGACCGGGGCGTCTGCAGGAGGAAACTCGACGCATCGAATCGCCGTCCAGCGCTGCGATGCGCCGGTGATGGGCGTGTAGCGGCATGCAGAGATTTGGGCAGCGCCTCTGCTGCCGCTTTGTGCTGCCTCAGAGGACGGTCTGCGATGGTGATGGACCTGATGGGTTCCTGATGGAGCGCCTTGTGAGATAATGCTATTCTGTGCCATACAGAGATCCGCTATCTGTTGTCGACGGAGACCCCATCAACCGCGTGAAGTGGTCTCATTGCATTTTGACACTGACACTGTTAGCATCGAATCGGACTTCCTAACGATGTCCTTCAGGAGCATGGTGTTAAAGCGGCAGGAACATCAAACTCCAGCCAGCCCCGGACCCCTGGAGGGGTCGACGGTTGTGATGCGTACCTTTTCGCAGCCCAATAGATAAATTTAGTTGGTTGGTCTGGTTGAAAAGCACCAGGACAAGATGCCAATCAGGGCTGCTGTCGGGGCTGGAATAAGCGCCCAGCCCTTTTTAGCGGCGTCCGTCACGTCGCCGATCGCTCTCCAGGGCGCCATCAACTGATCACCTCTGCAGCAACCCCTCAGTCACATCACACCTCGGTCGTGCTCAGATGGCATGGATGATGTTCCATTCGTATCACTGCCGTTCAGGCATAAATTGGGTCGTGATCTCATACGGAGCAATTGACCACCATTAAAATGTGCCATTAATATATCGGGGCTTCTAAAAGACAGATTACTGATCTGAATCAGTTACTCGTGAACCCTATGACGAGTTGGCGCTAGTCTGCTGCAAATCCAACATCGATTTTCGCGGCATCTGTCTAGACAGAAATTTGAAATCCTGGAAAAATCTTTATCGCTTCGATTGCGCATATGGTGAATTCTATCTGACAAAGGAGTTTCCCAAATGTCCGACTTAGCAGAGATCTTGCAGTGCTTGATATGATGTTCCCAACCCAGTATACAGCTTTCTAGTTTCTCCGGGTGCTCTTTCCAGGATCCGATGTGTTTTTTTTTTTTTTTTTCACTACAAACGACAGGAGAAGTTGTGGGGGAGCTTCCAATGTTATGAAGTCGCGACTTGTATCTTTCGAAGAGCGCTACAGACGGACAGCACAGGAGACATGTGAAACAACGAAATGTGTCTCTGAGCGTATTCCTCTTGCGGACCCATACTCAGCCCATCAGCTATCCACTAGATAGATGGCTTGCCCTTGAAGATTCAATCATCTAATGCGGTCTTTGACTCGTCTAAATCACCACATCAAGTTCAGCTAATGTCTCGTGACACAGCCTAGATTTGGAGGCCCAAAGAACACGTTTCGCAGTTGCTCATCAACGCGAGCCAACGGTGTTGGAGTTATCGCAATGTCCAGTGAGCCTTTTTCATGCACCTACTTGTTCTGTCCCCAAGCCCGTGTGTGGTATGCCCGGGTCAAGGAAGGCGACAGTCTGGGAGAGCGCACCTGCCGGGATATGTCGCCTGCGGACACTGAGAACTGCCCGGGGTCGTTTGCGCCGAAATGGGCTCCCTTTGAGTGTCGTTCATCTATTCAATGGCATCTTCTTATTATACCATCGTTTCAGAATCGTCGTCCTACTGATTTCGACATTTTTGTGCTTATTTCCATTCCTTATCCCCGCCACTTCTTTATCTCAGTGCACCTAGATGGGTCAGAGAATCTCTGCCGTGCATGGTGTGAGGTCTGAGAACTACTACGAGCCTGGAAACGCCGTCAACGAGATCTGGATAGGTAACTTGGAGATTATTTCCCGGCTACCGTTTGGAGACTCGGACATGGCGCAGGCTGCGTGGCCAGAAGGCGACTGGCCTAAAATTCCCTGGCGCCCATTCATTATCCCCCTGAAACAAAACACGGTAGAGGCCAGGTCCACCGATGTCGAACTCTGCGAGGACAAGGCTTGCGCATGCCTACGATGGGGAGGCGCCTTTAGTGGCATCTCTCCAGAAGCTTCGTTCACCGTCGCTCTCTGTCTATGTTTTATCGTTGTCTTGGCTTTTGGCGTTCCAATCAAACTCGGGGAGCTCACACGTCGCTCCTCAGGAGGTACCAGGGCAGATGTGGTGGCAAGGAAAAAATGGTGCAGAGACTGTTTGCTGATCAGCTTCGGCTGTCTCATTTTTGGCATGATACTGACCGTGCTTGATTGCGAGGCACTTGCTGCGGCTCAATTTTGCAGAGAACCAAATGACGCTGCGATAATCAGCGCACTTCCCGGCTGGTGGTTGTTTAACTTCATATGGGGCATTGTCGTTGCGTTGATGGAGGTTCTTTGCTTGAGACAAGTCTTCTTGCTCTTTAAGGAATATAGAGACCTCCGCTGGGGAAAAGGCAACGGCAACTTGAGCTCGACCGCTTCCGGACCAGGCCCCGACAGTCGTTCTGCTCAAGGAGCACATCAAATGCCGGATGACGCACCTATATCCTATGAGCTCGACCAACTACAATTTTCTGGAACCATTAGGACCCTGGACCAGCTCTCGCCACCAATACAGAACACGTCACGGACAACAACAAATAAAGGCTCTGGAATTCCTGATCACAACGCAAGTGACTCAAATCTGCTAGGAGGACCTCCTGAGAAGTGAATATCAAGATATGAGTGGACATTACGCCGCTGAAGGAGCTCAGCTTGCGGTCGTCTCGCAGATGGACAGCCTAGCAAATTCGTTTCAAGAGTCGTTTCACTGCTTTACACGGCGATCTACGACTGAGCAGGAACTGCGATCGCACCATCTGGAGTTGCTTGGTTAATGAGGTGATTCTTTTGGACGAAGTTATAGATCGGACATTTTGGTTGCTAATCCTGGCTATTCTTTTCTATACCCACTCGTTTCATTCTTGAGGGCGAACACAGGTTTTTTGTTTTTGCTTTTTATGTTTCTTTGTTTTCTCTTTCTTCGTGGTACTTTTCAATTAAATAATTATCCTAAGATCCATTGTTGCCAGTGCTTCGTTTGGCTTGCTTCATTTGGATAACAAAGGGATTCCGGGCTCCAAGGGGAGTCCAATGAACACATTGGACGCTTCCCCGGCTGTAACTCTAGCATTAGTTAATGTAATAGATATTGTTATCGTCGATCTGACAGCATTCTTTCCCTGTCTGTACCTGTCTATTCGACCTTCATCATTGATCATAACTATATGGCTGGTATACAAGGGTTGCACAAAACCAACGCCAGCGCTGAATGATACAAAATGTACACATGTATGTGGAGATCGTAGCGGCCGCGGTATCAAGTCTGCCCTTCCTGTTTCTTTCCGAACAGATCCCTCCAGAGCTCCTTGAATCCGTAGCCCTTCGAGCTGTCCTCCTCGTACACCCGCACCTGCTCCTTGCTACCCAGCACACCTCCGAACAACCCCGTCGACTTCGCCTTTTGCAGGGACGACGACGACCCTCTTGCCTTCTCGGTCGCCCGCCGCTTTATCTCGTCCGCGAGCGTGGGCGCTACGTCGGCGTAGCACGCCAACAGTTCACGCTCGAGGTTGAGATACGGCTTCTGCGCGACGGGGGGAGCTTGCAGGTTGTATGAGCGGGTGAGTTCGTTGATCTTCTTTATCGATAGCTCGTGGAAGCCCCGCTCGATGGAGAGGTAGGCAGGATCGCGCAGCGGGGGGAGATTGGGGAGAGGTTCCGAGTCGGACTCTGATTGCGATGGTTCTGGCTCTGATCCAGAGGATGCGGGCTCTGTCGCCGCTCCCTTTGAGGTCAATCGGCCCTCACTGTTGATCGGTGTAAAGGACTCGTCCTGGGACGATGGGCGGGGCTTGTTGCTGGCCGACAACCGGGCCTCCGCGGCTGCGTACGCGCGGGCACGCCGCATCTGCTCCTCCAGCGTCCCTCCCTGGCTGGCGATCAGTCTCGCCGCGTGCTGTCTCCAATCGGCTCGCAGGCGCTGGCGGAACCGGTCCACCTCCCTCGCGAGCTCCTGCTGCTTCTCGATCCAGGGCGGCACGACCTCCTGCTTCTGGATGATCCGGTTCATGAGGTACTCGGTCGTGTCGATGAACGCGCTGTTGGCGTTGTGGTCCGGCTCGGTGTACTGGCCCTTGCCGCGCGGAATGTTCTTGAACTGCCCGCGCGCCATCGCCTCCTCGATGCGCTGGTTCGCGAGCGACTGCAGGCCCTGGATGGTCATCGTCGGGAGCGCTCTGGCGCCCGGCTGGAACCGGTCCGTCATCTCCCTGCGCACGGCTTCCCGCTCCTCGTCCGACAGTCCGGGGCTCTTGCTCATGGCGTAGGCGGATGTGCGCTGGCGGGCGTCAGCCAGGCGGAGGCCGGGGGACATCTTGGCTTTGCTGGACGCGGCTTGGGAGCTCGTCGTCGTCGTCGGCTGGGGGATCTTGTACGGGACGCGCATGGGCTTCTTGGAGTCATCGAGCATGCGGAGGGCGGTGTCTTGCAGGCTCTCGGTCCCTGTCCAAGGCGCTGCTTCGGCATGTTCTCGAGTCCCGCGACCTGCGCTGGACTATATCAAAGTTAGTAAATGAGTCGAAGACGGAAGCTCATGAAGTACCTATTTAGGAAGAATACATACCGGCATATTCGCAACGGAAAAAGCGGCCGCATTCTCGCTCTTGAAGGAGGTTTCCGCTATTCTCTGTTCCAGCTGCTTCTTCAGCTCCTCCGAAAACCCCGCCTCCTGCATGTTCCTGAGGGCGGACCGTCCACCTGACAACATTGCTTCCTCTGTCATTTCCGCCAGTCTCCGCGACATTGCGCCCTCTTCTTCCTCGGGAGCCTGCCGGGAAGATTGGGATGGTTCGTGTTGTTGTTCCTCGTTCTTTTTCTGCGCTTCATCTTGCAGGAGTGGCGATGCTGTAGAGAAGGACCTATTACTAGGTCTTGAATGTGTCGCGGAGGAGCATCCTGCTATCAGCGAAGTTAGTACCCGCTGCCTCTGAGCCCGCAGGCAGGGAGCGCATATGTTTGCGACTATTGGAACGCTGTGTCCTCCCATTTCGGCTTTAAAGTCTGTGGACCAGGCTCCTAACTAGATGTAAGACAAAAGGAAAACTCAGGCGTCCAGGTCGCAATGCTCCGCATTATCGTCGCCGCTCGTCGATTGATATCTCGCGCGTGGCTTATGTCAGCCACCTCCGCGGAGTCAAAGAAAAAGGCGCGGCGATTGGAGTCTTGGCACTTCCGAAAGCCTTTGGTCGCGAGCGAACCGAAACTCGGCATTATTATTATCACCCTTTGACATTCTTAATTCGCTCACCCGGTATATAACTCAGGGTGTTTTAAAACAACTCGGTGTCCTCATCCTTGACAAAGATCGAGGTCCCCTTGCGCTGAAACAGTCGCAATGCCTCCTAAGGGTTCATCGACCCGTCTCAACCCAGTCCGCCTGCAGACCATCCCGCACCTGCGCGTGCGTCGTCCGAACCAGCAGCAGCAGAATCCCTGCGTCACAGTCATGACTTCTGTTCTAAGTACGTCTCTGAATTGAGCTGGCATATGCCATTATTATACCCGGAAGGGGGGCCGCATTGGAACAAAGCTAATCTCTGTGACTTCTACAGACTGCTGGGCTTCCTCTGGATATAGCGCGGAAGGGTGCCTGGCCCTGGAACAGCAGCTGAGGAACTGCATGGACGCACCGGTGCGTTTTCCATTTTCAACCTCAGAAATGATTCCTTTTGGCTTCAAAGCGTTCACTCCGGTCCATGTATGGAGTTGTCCTATATGCTGACGAGATCTCCGGCGATGCAGAAACAAAAGGGCGTCAAGAAGAACACCATCAACTACCACCTCATGAGAATGTTCCCCAAGGTCGCTGGTCCAAGGAAGAAGGAGGGTGTTCTGGGCTAAACGGCCAAACGATCGTCCGGATAATATTTACTCAACCAGACCCGCCCGCTCTATGTGGAGTCGAGCATAGGGTGTGTCTGCTGGCCCAAGAAAAAAAAAAAAAAAAAAAAGCTCGGAGTTTCTTCGTTATTAAATGGAGTTTCGGGATTGGCTTGGAAGAGAGCGGAAGAAAAGAAAGAGGTCTTTTTTTTGCACTCTCGCTCCAGGGGACTGCGAGATGCTGCTATCTATTATGTTGAATGCGGAAACTTATATCCATGTACAGTACATGATGTATGTTAGACGCTTTCCATGCCCATCTGATCTTTATCCAGTGATGCTACGGTCAAATCTCAAAATCTATTCTCCTTTCCCTTGCACCTTGAGAATGCACGCATTGCCTGACTCGTGTTTAGCTACTATCACCGAGACTAGACAGGCCGATTTCCACAATGCCGAGATTTAGCTAGAATAATCCTGGGGAAATGTAGCTCCTTTTCCAGTGTATGAAGCTGAAGAAAATATCTAGTTTCTCAAACATGCTCGAACTTTAGGATGAGCTTCTCACCCTTAGGTTTCACCGTGTAAGCGTCGATCGCTTCGATGCCCGTGTCGTCGACGATACTGGTGGTGAAATTTGTATATATGGCGGCGACTGCAAGTTTCATCTCTACAAATGTGCGTAACGAGTTAGTTATCTCTTCCCCAAACTAGGTACTCTGCCAGATTAAGGTTCCAAAAGGTTGATTTAATCGGAATCTCACCTTGCACGGCTAGATTGCTCCCCACGCACATCCTGCCACCGCTTCCGAACGCCCAGAACCATCGTCTCATCTCCTCCATTTCCGGCGAGTCGTGCGGTTTCAACCACCGCTTGGGCTGCCACGTCTCAGGTTCCGGAAACACTTCTGCATTTCGATGGAGAGAGTAAGCTTGCGCGCTGACCCTCGTGTTTGGAGGTATGTCGTCGTATCCAGCCAGACTTGTTGTAGGATATGGTGTGACACGAGGCTGGATCCCAGGGATCGGTGCATGAAGACGCAATGTCTCCATCACGATCGCCTGGAGGAGCGGTAATGCGTCGATGGATTTTGGATGGGGGAGGTCGAGTGACGAGCAGGATGGCACAGGATATGTAATCGTAGGAGACAGCGTCAGGAGCTCTTCGCGGAGCTCTCTTTGTATGTCAGGGTGCTTAGATAGCTCCCAGTATAACCAAGTTAGACCAGCAGCGCTGGTCTCATGACCGGCTGTAAGATGATCGAACATCTCACACGCGATTTCCAGCCGCATCTGCTTTAACGCTTCTGCGTGTGCTTCTGGATCAGCTTCTTTTGACGGAAGCTGCTTTTCCATAGACCGTTTCAGCTGCTTATAGACGGCAGGCTCAGATCCAGGCTCGGTCGCCGTGAGGTTTTTGTCTGCCTTGTCGCACAGCTCCAGACCCCAGGCTTCCATTACCTCGTTCGCCTCGTCGCACCATTTCGGGATCAATGGGATTCTTAAGGTCCTAGCCCAGGCCAGGAGATTGGGAACTTCTTGGTTATAGAATTCAAAGGGCTTCCGGCACTGATAAGTGTGGAGCATGTACTTCCGTCGAGGCACGTCTTGCAGGAAGTTGGTAGCGTTCGGGAGGCCAAAGAGGTATGCCGAGACAAAGTCCATGGTCAATGCCTGATTGATCTCGTAAACGTCGACCGGGGATTTCGAGGACTCAGCTTCTTGAAGAATGGGAAGTAGGCGGTCATATATTATCGTTCGAGATATGGCGCTCAAATGGGGCGAGGACTGCAGGAAGGACTTGGAGTATATATTGGACAGCATCCGTTTTCGGGCCGAGTGAGGCTTGCTGCCGGTCATTGTAAACATACTGACAGTTCTAATACTGTTATTAGCAACAAACGGTTGAGATCATACGTGCCATTGATACCTTACCCGTAAGATCCGAAGGCTCGGGGGTACCAGTCATGTTTCTCAAAACCACCCGCATACACAGTCCTTATCCCCCCATCAACGCAGTTTATAGAGATCTCTGACGGCGCTAGCCTCACAATTGGACCAAATTTCTCGTGAGCCGCATGGATTGTTCTGTTATTTTGGCCCCTGAAACGCTTCCAGAGAATCCAAGCCGAGGATATAGGGGCTGTGGGATGCGCATTTGGGATCCGCGAAAGTGGCGATAAAAAGGCGGGGTATATAATAATTCTATAGAGAAAAATGGCAAGTAAAATACAAATAGACAACGCTGTGACCGGAGAGAGAGCCATTGGGATAGTTGCTGGCCGGCAAAGAAGCGCGGAAAGTCAAGATGGGGCAATTTGTTATCTAGGTCTTGGTTCCCAGAAGCGGCCGCAGATGATCTGGAAAGTAAAGCTCGAAAAGAGAGGGCCAGACACAGAAAATCTTGGGCATGCAAAAACAAAGCAGTATTTTGAAGCGGTGCGTTGTGTATAGTAAGATACGACTGGTACCTGATGACCTCTAACGCTCCAGGATAGGACATGCCGAGCACGGCTGCGAACAGTAACTTAGATCCTGTTCCTAATGGGCTCTCTGTGGCTAGTCAAATAGGTTAGAATCCTCCATGTGTGTTTGACAAGAGTTGTTTCCAGCCTCCTCAGTTGTTGCGTGCTGTGTTTCGAGAAGTAAAGCTGAGCTCAGGCTCTGTCCCCGCATGTGCGGCGTTATCGATAAGGGCGGCAAGGGCCCCGATGACACCGCCGCACAACGCCGCAGCGTCATCGCTGACCGCCGGCGGAAGGCAACTCGTTGCGCCCCTGGATCTCGTACAAGGAGTCAAGCACCGCTCTAGACATGCTTTGATCGTCGTCTTTTCTCTTCTAGACACATTTCATGATTCAAGTATGGCTGGGAACAAGCAGAACAGCCCCATCCTGGAGCTCCCGAGAACGATGAACCATCGTTAAGCAAGATAGGCCTAGTTTGGATGCTTAAGCTAGGCAAGACAGGCAGAAACAAGGACCAGCCTTAAATAAAAGGAAGCCCTGAAGGAACCGGCTATTTGCGGATCGTCGGGATAGATAGAATCCTGCAAGACCCAGCTAAGTGTGCAATGCGCAGATTCCCGATGAGATCATAGCTGGGGGCTGTTTTGTTGATATTTTTTAAATTGCTACCTGTTGCAGATCACCAGGCCGCCGCAACTACAATTTCTGCAGAAGCTCCGAGCAACCTTTTTTTTTTTTTTTTTTTTTTTCAAAAGTCACCGAAATGCTCTCTAAATTACCGTCGGAGATAATATACCATATTGCAATATTCCTGCCGACCGCCAGCGCCTTGGCTCGCCTGGCGCAGACCTGTCGCCGCCTCTACAAGATCATCACTGCAGACGCACGCATATTCCGTGCTTTTGTCCAGAGCCGATTCCCTGCAATAGAGACACCACCATTCTGGAAAGATGCTGCGCAGGCACTCACTTCGCGCTCGCGAGCGTTGGACCGGCATGCGATAATCGGTCGCTTTGTCATTCCGTCTCCCGATGCAAAGAAGGTCGGGGCTCATCGGGCGACCAGACGCGACAACCCAACCCTTGGTTACCGGCCAGCGATAGACAGCTATGAGGTCTGGACTGGTGGCTCCTGGGCGGATAGAAGAGAGGTACTTGCCTGGGGCGCTGCGGATGAACTGGCGGTGCGAGTCAGGAAGTCCGGCAAACACTCAGACGAGCAGTGGCTGGTGTTCAATGATCTGGAGCACATTAGCAGCTACGATGATATTTGTGGAGTACATTTACTGAGGCCCGAACATCCTAGAAAAGATGTTGATAAGGAACATATCATCTTCGGACGGTTATGCGGCGACCTGGTTCACGTCTCCATTTCGCCAGATGATGCTACCCATGAATATAAACAGAGCTTCGTCACGAATCGGACGGAACTCCACAGGATCGATATCAGCGATGGTCCAGATCCTATACTGGCAGCCCACTTCTACAATGGTTCCATTGCTTTCTTCCGCACAACTACCGGAGAATCCAAGGTTGATCCGTTCGCGGTGCTCAAGACCGTCCCAGAGGAGCTGGCGCGGCACAAGTATTCAAGGTTTTTGTCTCCTGATCGAATTGCTATAGGAACAGGTGACCTGTCAAACTCCGTGACTGTGTACAATATAACTCCGCAGGAGGTATCAAGATTCCGTGAGATTGGACTGAACATTGAAGATCTCTATGGGGTAGACGGTGTGACCCGGAGAGCGCATGTGAGTTCGGTCGCATCTCTCAAAATGACAGCGCAAACGGGCGGCACCCCGGGAGATTTATTCCTCGCTGGTTGGGGCGATGGAGTCGTGAGGTATGGCTGACTCATTTTCGGATCTTCTGTTGGAAATGCTACGCTCTTCTTCCTACCTAACTTCCGACTGACATGTAACCTAGGCTTCATGATCTCCGATCAGACAGACCATACGAGAATACATTCAGAGACACCATAGATAGTAGCCCGGTATACAGCATTCTTCCTTTTGGACACGACCGCTTCCTAGTTGGAGCCGGTGCCGACGCAATTGTGAAGATATTCGACCTCCGCATGCCAAAGAATTGTACCTACAACTACCTCGACGCGAAGCTTTCTTCGATTAACAACTCAGCAACAACAAAAGGGGAACCCCAGACGAACGGCGTCCGAAATCCCATTCCTTCCTACCCACGCAGGGATATGTCCATCTTCCTCTCCCACCGACCCCCGAGTAACAATTCCAGACGTCCTCACGCCCGTTCTTCCAACCGGCCCTACCGCGGTCCCATCTACACCCTGTCCTCGCCCTCCCCTTCCTCCCCAAGCGTCTACGCCGGCATCGTGGACGGCGTCTTCCGCCTGGACTTTGCCTCCACGGACGACCTGACCGGCCCCCGCAGGGACTGGTACGAGACCAACCTCGCCCTGGGTCTGAACATGAGCGAATCCGCTCCCGTCGGCGAAGGGATCCTGCCGCTGTCGGGGTACGAGCGGCCGAGTCCGGAGGAGATTCACAGGAGCGCGAAGTTGAGAATCCAGAAGCCTTTCTGGGAACTGACAGACGAGGATGTGCGGAATGAGCGGGAGACCGGGTGGGATCGGAGGTGGGTGAGACTCGAGGAGGAAGGGGCGTGGAGGCGTCGAGAGGGGTAGAGAATATTTTGTTTATGATCTTGGTCCCCCTTGGACGAACATAAAGCGCATATCTGGCTTGTTAGGACCTCCATACATACGGTACGTACATACATACAATGCTCTGCTCGCCCTATGGGGGCCGTCTGATTCTGAATTTGGGATTTATTTGAGAGAGGAGACGGCGTCTATGTTGGTATGATGATTTAGATTTCTGCCGCAAAGCTATGTCGCATTGGCGTTCTCAATAGATAGAACACTACAGAGAGATTCTAAAAAGCATATAGATAATATCTAATGAATGAGCTACAGGTAATTTTTCCAAAATCACAGGGAGATAATTAAATATTCTCCTATGTGAATCAAGATGACTTGTATTCTATTTTGGGATCTGGACTGCACAGCTTTTATGTCACCATCGGCTCTAGATCTAACAAGAGTAATTTATTAATAGAATGAAAACAAAAGAAGAAATCCACATGTTAAATGACCAATCACTCCACACAGCGCCTTGCTTGCAAATGACAAGTAGAGAAAGACAACAGCAAAGAGTGAACTGTCTAACTAATCATGGCAAAGATCTGCGTGACTTTTCATATGGTGACAGGTAGAAAGAATGAAAACTTTTTTTTTCAAATGCAAGGACATAACTCTTTTTGTTGGTACACGTTTACAGGGGGGGGGGGGGGGGGGGGGGGGGGAGAGGGAGAGAGAGAGAGAGAGCAGGCAGCTAACTTTTTGAGTCCAGACAGACTTAAAAAGAGCGCATACACTCAGTCCTCGAACTTGTAGCCCTTTCCGCCAGAGATGTCGATCGGGCCACCACGGTAGGATCCGCGCTTCTTCTTGTTCTTTTCCTTGGTGAACTCCTTGCCGCGGGTAACGGAGAGATCTCTGTGTGCGCGTTCTGCGTACGCGTACGGAACATAGGCGTTGGAAGGAAGGTGATTATGTGGGAGTTCGCTGGCGGCGGCTAAGGGAGTCTGACGAGCACCAGTGTGCTTTTTCTTGGGCTGGTTGTTGTTGTTTTTGTTATTATTGTTGTTCTTGTTGGGAGCCGGGCTTGCGTCTGAGGAGGCGGTTGTCGTCTTCGAGGGTTCAGAGGATTTGGCGGCGGGCTTCTTCTCGTCCTTCTTGGCGGGCTCCTTTTTCGTGTCGGAGCTAGAGCTGCCAGAGTCAGATGACGAGCCGGAGCTGGACGACGCTTTCAGAGTGCCGGTGGTATCGGTAGAGGATTTCCGTGAGACCTTGGTATCGTCATCCTCCTCTTCGTCAGAGGATGAGGAATCCGAAGATGAGTCGCTCGAATCACTTGAGTCACTCGAATCGGACGACGGAGGCAGAGGTGTCTTGACCGCGGCCTTCAGGGCAGCTTTATCAGCCTTCTTGGCGGCATCTTCTTCCGAGTCGGAAGAGGATGAGTCGGAGGAATCAGAAGATGAACTGGAGGACGACGATTCAGACTCAGACTCGGACTCAGACTCGTCAGACTCTTCAGACTCAGATTCGGAAGATTCGGAGGATGAAGAAGAATCAGACGATTCCGACGACTCAGAGGATTCAGATTCAGATTCAGACTCAGATTCGGACTCAGACTCAGACCCGGACTCCGACTCGGATTCGGACTCGGCCTCAGACTCGGACTCAGACTCAGACTCAGATCCAGAATCAGACTCAGAATCAGACTCGGATGATTCGGACGCCTCTGCCTTTGAAGACAGCTTGGCCTTCTTCGCTTTGGGAGCTTTGCCATCAGATTCAGACTCGGATTCGGAAGATGAAGAGCTGTCTGCGGCCTTGCGCTTCACACCCTTGCTGGGAGTGGGGGCCGCAGTATCTTCTTCATCCTCGTCATCAGAGTCACTATCGGAGCTGGATGAGGAGGCAGAAGACGAGGAAGGCGCTTCCTTGGCCTTTGTCTGCAGTTTGGGAGCATCGGCCATTTCGACATCCGAGTCGCTGGATTCGTCGGAGCTGCTGTCGCTGTCCTCATCGCTGCTTGAGCTGCTTGAACCGCTTGGGCTGGCAGCCTTCTTCACGCTCGCCCCCTTCGCCTGGCCCTCCCATGCCTTATAAATCTCCAGCAAAGACGGGACACTCTGAGAATCCGCTGCGGACTTTGCCACCGCCTTTCCACTCTGCTGCTTATCTTTCTGTTCCGCTGCGAAAGCCTTGCTGGTGTTCTGGAAACCAAACTCGTCCAAGAAGGCAGCTACAGCAGTGACAAGCTGTGGAGGAGGCAATGCCGCTGGCGCTGAAGTGCTCTTTGTGGATTTTGCCTGTTAGACCAGAGGTTTGTCAGTCTTGCCATTCATCAGGATCTCGGGAAGTTGTATGACGGTACCTCATCGGCCTTGGCTTTCTTTGTCGTGTTCTTGTCATGAGGTGCCGCAGAGGCACCCTTTCCAGCGGTGGAAGCCTTGCCAGCTTTGTGCGCCGCCATGCTGCCCTGCTTGCAAGCCAATGCTCTGGATGATGTCTCAGAAGAAGCTTTTGCGCGTGTTTTGCTTTCGACTGTAACCATGAGAAAAAGTTCCTGGGTGGAAGAAGACGCGCTAAGCGAGGCGGTAAGAAAACCGCGACTCCGATTGGATGCCAGAACAGGCCTAGTGCCATCTTCACGTGGACCGCGTGCCGGAGTCTTGATGACATGACAGACAACAGAGGGCGGCGTGCGACCGGTGGACGTCTCCGAGTCTTCACGGTGCAGACTGGGGATGTAATGGCATTCCGAAGTTCAGGATCCCGGTAGGCAAATTGCGCACTGAATCCTCTGCTGGTCATCTTGGACATATGTGTTGAGGGCAAAGCATACATCGTGAACCCAACATGCTCTTTGTCCGTCTCCGCCGCTAGAGTTACTAGTGTCTGCAGGTGCAAGGTGTTCCATCCGCGACACGGACTACGCCAGTTCATGTCCTCCTTCTCGGCCAGGACGCCATAGACAGCCTCGAACCAGCTCATAATTCGCTCTTCTTTACCAATCTTTATCTGCTTGCTATTGCGGTTGATCCGGTCTTTCTGAATATGCCCAACTGAGTTTGGGGAACTCCTGAATGATCTTTGCCTCCTGGAAACACGATCATGACCAGCCGTGAACGTGCTCAAGCGTACCCGCCCGCCAACGTCTCATCTCCCAAGGAAAGGCGCCCGACCGGAGATGTTCGCAATGGCAGTAGTTCAGGACATAGAGATGGTGGGATGTCCAGAGCAGAGAAGTTTGAGGACGAGAAGCGAAGGATTATCCAGAGCTGCTTTTCGAAGCAGGATACTGATGGTTCCTGTATGTTCCGCGTCATGCCATTTGCAGTACTTTCGTCCAGTCTGTTTTTTTTGTCGTCCAGAGAGTGAAGGCATTGTTCTTCACGCTGGACTCAGCTTCTGGAGAACATTGTTATGAAAAGCACTCCATCTCTCTGAGACGACTGCATTATACAGGCAGCCATCACGGGCGCCTGCGCAACATTATGCCACTGCCTCTTTAATGACTATGTTTGACATGGATGTGCTGTGCTGACTTGCTACTTTCTCCCTTCTAGTGGTTGAATCCTATATTACACATGTCCGCGTCACGGAAGACGCTGCCTATCCTTCCACCCCTGCCCCACCAAACTCGCCGCCTGAAAACAAGAAACATAGAATAATTATTGTTGCCGTGAGGCGGTCTGGCAGAGTGCGCATGCACAAGGCCAGGGAGAATAATGATGGATCATTTTCTATTGGAAAAACTTGGATGCTGGACGATCTGGTATCCATCCAGTCATATAGCGCCCTGGTGGCGACGACACCACTCGAACAGCAGCAGAAGGAGTGGGCTTCGAATGTCGGTTTTATAGTGACCATCGGAAAGCCGTATTACTGGCAGGCTCCAACGTCCAAGGAAAAAGACTTCTTCATCGCGAGTCTTGTAAAGATCTATAAGAAGTACACTGGCGGCAAGGTCCCGAATCTTATCGGATTCGACGACCGTGAACGGCAGCTGCTCACTGGAGGAGGAGGTCATTCGGCGACTTCAGCGTCAAAGGGATCCAGCCAAGCTACTCATCGGCCGGACACGCGCCCGTCGTCTTCTCAGGGGAGCCGACCTCAGACGCCGTATTCGAGTCGTGTTCCTAGCCGCGATGGAAATAAAGAGATCAGGCGACAACCACCAGAAGAGCCGGCTCTGCGCCACCAACCGAGTCGAGATCAGCTGCAGAAACCTCCGCCGTCGCGTGATGGGAAAGCGGTACCCGAGTTAAAACCCCTTCGAACTCAGGATTTGGGCTCTGACTTTAATAGAGAGAGAGAAGCTCTTCGACCAACTACACCTGCCGAACAAAGTCGGCCCGCTCCTCAGAGTCCGGCAGGGAGCTTTGGACAAAGGTCTCTGTTGAGTGAAGCCAATGGTAAAGTTCCCACTGCAGAAGCTCGCGTGGCCCCTGTAGGCGGTAACAGATCAAACAACCATCTTGATCCAAAAGCATCTGAATTACCAGCTTCTTTACGACCTGGTTCTTCAGGAATCAGCGTCCCTAAAACCACATCCGCTGTCTCTGAGACAACGACTAAAACCACATCCACCGTCTCGGAGACCACCACCACCACAACAGCAACATCAACAGAGTCCACTATACCGCCCCTGCAGGGCAGGACTGAGCCACCTGCAGAGACTGCTCCCGCGTCGTCATCACCTGTTAGTCCACCAGAGAAATCTGCTTCACCGGAGAAATCTGTTCCAGAGAAACCTGATCCAGAGCCCGCGGAAACTCAGGAGGAAGACAAAGAGCAAGAGGTACATCGTCCAGGTCTTGGACCTATGGTGAAGAAGAAGAAGCTGGCAGGAAAAGACCTCGCGGGTGCATTCCGAAAAGCAGCTACTGCCTATGGTGCTTTCAAGCCAAGACCCGGTGGCGCTGCTGAGAGACTGATGGCGTCAAAACCAAAGAACAAGGATGAGCCAGATGGTATCACTAGTGTCGTACCTGCGCCATCCCTTCGGGCTTTGAGCAGTGAGCCCGCGAAGTCATCTACGCCGGAAACTCCAGCTAAAGAGACACCTGCAGCCGCTTCTACCGCGCAGGAGCCGCCGAAAGTTGAGGTTACACGGAGCGCTACTGGAGATGTTACCCAACCGGCGGACGATAAGGATGAGGCAAAAGACGCCCCGAAAGACGGCGCACAGGAGAGATCAAAATCACCGCGTCGTAGGAAGCGTCGCGAGGATAACACCGCAAAATACTGCCAGGCACTTGGCATCGATCCAAGCATCCTGGGAGGGCGCGGTGCTGATTTCGACGACATTCTCACAGACTTGGGCTGGAATGGTCGATTAAGCGACGATAAAAAGATTGAAGACCTGGAAGCGGATGTCCGCAGAGAGATTGGCAGGGTGCAGGCTAGTAGCTGGTTGGGTAATCTTGAACAGCAGGAAGGGAAAGTCGATCAGCTCGCGAAACTGATCGATAAGACCATCGAGGAATGCGAAGTGCTGGATGGTCTCCTGACGTTATATTCACATGAACTTAATGTAAGGTCCCTCCCTCATCGCGAGACAGAACCGTGTTGGATCGACTAACGTGCATCAAGACGCTCCACGACGATGTTGCCTATATCGAAGCTCAGTCTCAGGGTCTGCAGGTGCAGACCGCTAACCAGAAGCTCCTTCAAAATGAGCTGCAGAACCTTTTGAAAACGCTCTCGATCTCCTCGAACGACCTGCGGCCTCTCAGAGAAGCGTCGCTCAGTAACCCTGACGGCATCAAGGAAACAGAAGCTGTCCTATCTACCTTGTACAAGGCAATGCTGATGATTGATTCCGACATCCGACAGAACAAGAAGCGCATGGCCGATTCTGCTGGTGAACATGGTAGCGTTGGCGTGTATGCTGATACCGAAGTGGGACAAATGCGCGCCATCAAGGAGAAGAAGGAAGAGTACCGAGCAGAAGCCCGGCTATTTTTGCAGCGTCTCAAACAATTCATGTCTGTCGCTTTCAAAGTTGCAGGGCAGAAGATGGTCGACGCTGCAGCAAATTCTTCCAAGGATCCGATGAAGCTTGACAGTACAGCTCGCGATTACGCCCGCCAGGAACTGTGGATGTACAATGCTCTGATGCTCTTTGCTCGAGAAGTCAGTACTACGGATTGGTACGGTATCATCAGCCTGTACGAGCAACAAGCCAAAATCCCGTACCAGAATGAATTCCGCGAGAACATCGCCGCTTGGAAGCAGGCGGCCAAAATACCTACCGGGGATGAGCATGAGCTTCTATTTACTCATCAGGACAAGGAAAAGGAAAGCGACGGGATCACAACCGCGGCCCGCAGGCTGACTGTGAAGCGCAGCAAGACAGTTCGGGCCAGTAGCGGCTTACGACTTGCTTCGGCAGAGAAGCAGCTGCAGACTGGGAAGCTGGAGCCTTGTGAGGTATTTGCAGGTACACTTCAGGAGATGTTGAAGGTGATTTCGGATGAGCAGAACTTTGTGGTTCAATTTTTCCACTTGAATTCATTGTCAAACGCTGAATTCCCGGACGTTGTGGCTGCTGCCGATCCGGAACACCGTAGGCGCCCGGATCTGAGCGTTAAGCAATCGCATGACCCCGATCGTGATATGGCTAAGAAGGTGGAACAAATTATGGATGATATTTATTCTTTCTGGCCCAGTGACATGCAAAACCTTGTGGACTGGGTGATCAAAAGAGATCAACTGTATGTGAAGAAACAATTGAATTCCGAACCCCCCCCCCTCATGCTCATTTCCCGATACTGACTCTGCTTAGGCAAGGAGTGGGTGTGCTATTTGCTCTAGAAAAGGCGATTTCCGATTTCGAAGAGACAAACCAGGAGTTCATACTCCACTCGTTGCAGAAGCTTCATTCCCGTCTCACTGGGCTTTTTAATCGATTCGTCGACGAGCAAATTCGTGGTATCGAAGAGACTAAAGTGAAAGTCAACAAGAGAAAGGGCGTCATCTCCTTCATGAGGACCTTCCCTAACTTCTCAGCTGCGATTGAAAACATGCTTGCTCATCCTTCACAAGAATTCTTCGATATCCGTATCAGTGTCAACGAAGCCTATAACAAGATCAACCGTGCCATGTGGGAGAGTCTGAAGTTCATTGCGAAGGAGGCCCCGGGACAACAGCCAGGTGCTGTCTCTGGTGGCGGAGATCCAGAAGACAAGGAAGCACTCAACTACCACATACTTCTCATTGAAAATATGAATCACTACATTGAAGAGGTTGACGTGCGGGGGATCCCTGTGCTGGAGAAATGGCGGAATCGAGCTGCTCAGGATTTGCAGGAGCATATGAAGCTCTACGTGGATGCAGTGATCCGTCGGCCCCTCGGGAAACTGCTTGATTTCGTGGAGTCGACCGAATCTCTGCTAGCAAACACCAGCAACCCCACCAGCATCGCGGCTCGCGCCAGCCACTCGCGGTCTGTTGCGAAGAAAGTCCTCGCATCTTATGACCTGAAGGAGTTCCGTCGTGGTATTGAACTGCTAAAGAAACGCGTCGAGAAACACTTCGGTGGCGATCCAGACGATCCAGGACCTAGCAGAAATCTGGTGCTCCAGGTATTAAACCAATGCGAAGCCAGATATGCAGACACATATGACCGCACTAGGCGGATTATCGACACTGTCTACGAGGGCCAGCTGGAGCTGGAGTGGCGCAAGGAAGATGCTGTTGCCATGTTCAAGAGATGATCATTGATGCAGTTGACTGCTCACTTCTCTGTTCCGTTTGTCTTCTTGCTTATTTCCTATTTGTGCGGACGGTCTGGGACAGTCCATGATGGGGATGGTTATGTGTAAGCGAGTGTTTCTGGTCATCAGGGCGCACTGGGATGATTTGGGATATTCACTAATTGCATGCCCTGCACATGGTGTGGATTTTGTTCGCATGTTATTTCCACATGTTCCATGCTTGCTATCTATTTCTTTTCATGATCTCCCTTTGTTGTTTTTCTCACTTTTGTGGGCTTTTCTTGTTACCATGAATGGAGGCTGACTGTATAAAGTAGCTTTAGCAAGCTTCTGAACAGAGAACGCACTATTCATGGCTTCTTATGGGGGAAGAAATCAAATCCTAGAAAAGTTCTTGTAAGGAGACATTTGTCTTGCACAGAATGATAGTAAACTCAATGACGAATCTGGATCATATAGAGGTGACATGTCCAGGGGCTATGGTGACTAAACACCAGATATGGACTGCTGACTTGGGGCACTAAAAAGGGATACCCCGTCAGCCGTAGGATCTAGATGCAGCACCCAATAGTACGGGAGAATAACAATATAATAATACCCTGCACCTGCCACCTGGTATTAGATAGTCGGACGCTGCCGACGGGGAGGGGAGGTAGCGGGAAAAGATTGGCGATCTGCAAACGTGGTTCGTCTCAGCGGACCGGCGCCCGGTCGGATCTTGGTGCGATGGCGAGGATCTTTTTCTGATTTGCCTCTGGGCTCTTGGATCTTTTCTAAATTCTCCCTGGCTCCCAGGGATCCACCGGCTGCGCTTCCAGGTCCAGCGTTCGGGGGGCGTCGGACCCGGGCCTGGATTCAGGGGCAGCAACCGGTCCGTGCTCGTTTTCCAATTCCTTCCAGAGCCTTTTAGGGGCAGCAAGCACGGTCGAGGGACGGAGTTTCATGGGAGGATGGCTCCCCCATCGGGCGCTGGCTACTGCCTGTGACTGTAGCAATTCTTATTATTAGCAGTACTCCATCATTTCGGTAGTTTTGCAGGGCAGGCATTTGTCAATTGTAGCAGGGCTGGCCAGTGGCAAGAATACCAGGAGATGACTGACTGTTAGACTGTCTGGAGCCGCGATGGGAGCAGGACGCCATTGCTTCACCATAGGAATCGAAGTGCCGTTCTGCACAGGCACACTTCATCCAACTACCGTTCAACTTGATAGAACAAGGTGGGCTGGCTAGAATCCCCTGTCGGACGGAGGAGAGCCTGTCCAGCCAGCAGTGCAAGTGGACTCTGTGGAGGAGCTCACGAGCGGTGTTAGTGTGCAGACTGCAGAGGGTTAGCTGTCCCGTTAGCACTGGTGGGCTCGATCCTTAGCCCTGCCCGCAGCCCGCGTCGAGGGAACGGTAACCAGACCCGAACAAAGAGCACCAGGTAGTACTCCAACCTCGACGCCCAACCTTTGTCACGTCTCTCTGTCCCTGCAGCGCACTGTCGTTTCTGCTGAAGGGATTCCCCGGACCTATGCCATCTTTATGCGCTCTCTAATACCCTCGTTTCCTCTACAAGGACCCCCCGTGCCTGGAGAATTCCTTTGACAGGTGAGCCCCATCTGCGTCCTGGCCAGTGCGATCCCGTTTCCCCCAAGTCAATGAATGCACATTTAGGGGCTGAAATCGCCTTTTTTTCCTCTTCGACACCGGATATCCTGTGCGATTCGAGCAGATCGCGGTCTCAGGCCTGAATATTATTTCCAAGACAGCTATTCTCCCCGCCCACTAGCATGTCTGATATGGTCCCTGCTGACTTGCTCTGATCCCGATGTAGAAGTCTGTCGCTCTTATCAAGCTTGCCTAGAAGTCGCATATACTTTACGGGACCACACAATCCAAACTGAATCCGCCGTCTCTCCCCCGCATGTCGCTTAATTGAAGGAAGCTACGCTCTTCTCTTTCTTACCTAGTGGTCTCGTGCCTGACGACATCTTGACAATACCTGCCTCGGCTTTTCGTGCCACCCTGGTCTGGTGCGCGGAGAGACGAATATAAACTCCAAAAGCAGACATGCCCTGGCGGCCTCTGCCTCGCATTGCATTCGCTGTTGCCATATACCCGTTCCAAGCTTCTTCTCCTGCGGATCTTCCCCTTGAACTAGGAGATGAGTTGTACATAATCGAGCAGGGTGGAGTTGACGGCGCGTGGTACCGGGGCTACCTAGTAGCGCCCCCGTCGCTGCTTGCTGGACTCACGAGTGTCAAGGGTCAGACACTCGAGGCAAGAGTCTTCTCTGGCATTTTCCCACGGAACTGTGTGGAAGTAAGGGAGGTGCTGGGTGAGGTTGAGAGTCGTAAACTGCTGCAGAATGGCGAGCGAAACAGCACCGATATAGTAAATGCACTCAACGGGGACTGGTTGGATAGTCCGACGTCGTTGCCACCAGAAGGCAATCGTGACAGCAATGACTCTGCTCCCTTCTCCGACAAGCGAGGTACTGGAGAACTGCTTCCAGAAGCGAGGTTTTCTCGCAGAGAATCGCTGCTCACGGCGCTCAAGTTAGACGACGAGTCTTTCCGTCGACGCTCTGTTGCCACGTTCAAGTCGGGGTCGCTCCCTTTGACTCCGTTATCAGTCTCGCCCCGAGATCCCAACGCCCCCAAGCCTCCAGCTCCGGTTCCGATGCTCAAAATCGGCGACGAGACGCCAACTTCGTTGTCGGAGCCGTTGGTTGATGAGATTGCATCCTGCTTGCGAGAATGGCACTCCACCAACCTCCACGAGCTGTTGCTCGCTCGGAAATACAACGTATTAGAGAGCATGTCGAATATTGTCCAGGAGTTGGATCTCGCTAGGAAACAGCTGCTGTACGATGTGCTGACAGCGCAGGAAAAAGCCACGCTGCGGGAGCAGACCGTTTGGACTTTGGTACGCGGGAACAAGATGCTGACTGGAGAGGTCATCGTGAGAGATCCGAAACAACGGGGCCGCTTGCTCACAGGTGACGATTCTGCCATTGAATTGGCAAAGCTCCAGTCAGAGATGAGCATGCTTGACAGTGATCCAAGACATCAAGCGGACCCAGCGACACTCCACCATCTCCTCTTTGAGGTCAACGCGGTATCTGGTACGAATTCTGGTCCAGCGACTCTCGCTATTTATCTGAGTACGAAATTGGATAACGGCACCCTGAAACCGCTCTCTGAGACTTACATACTGGACATTCCATCGCCGGAGAGTTTCTCGAACTTGGCACATACCAGCAAGCTAAAGACCCTATTCACTGAACTTTGTGCAACGGATATAGGTGAAGGCTCTGGAGGCAGTTCTCAACTGTATCTCGTGGTTACAGTCCAGACAGGTGAATCTCCCAGGGCCAATAAATCACCGAAGCCACGGCCATCCACCTCCAGGGACGGTCCACTGGCCAGTAGAACAGCATCTGCGATCAATAGCTCTGGAAAGGGCAGTTTGAAGAATCGACGGAGCATGGTATGGGCCCCGAAGTCACGAGGTACACAGAACCCTGAGCCTGGAAACGAAAATTCGAGGGGGCCACCGCAGTCCTCCGACAGTACATCAAGTAACAAGGATCAAAAAGAAGCTCCTCCAGCAAAGGAAATATCTGTCATCCGTACGATAGGTGCAGGTGTCATCGAAGTTGGGCACATCCTTAGGCAAGGCAAGGACGCCGAACAGGTGATCAATATCTGGTCCCCCTTAGGCGAAGACGATGAAGAGGATGAACACACTGAAGGCTTCGATGAACTGATCCGTACGCTTCTCCCGAGTCCCACGGGGCGATATGCGAGATCCTCCCGCGCAGCTCGACTTCATATCCACCTGTATCCTTTTGTTAGCCGAGATGCCGATACTCTAGTCCGCAATAACCCTACGATGATGCACAATGTTACTCAAACGAGGAGGATGGGCTTCCCTGAAGCACCTACCAAGCCGAGATCCGACATTTACCTTACACTGTCACGAGCTAATATCCCAGAAGATGCTTTTCTCTCGCACCCACAAGCTGGCCAAGTTCCCGTACCGTTGACATCGGGGCTTCGCAACCTACAACTGACCCTTGAAGTACGAAACTCATCTGGAGCCCGCGTCGAGCGTTGTATTTTCCCTTCTTCAAACAGCTCCGGACACACAGCCTGGCGAACTACGGTTGCCGAGCGAGGCTCGCCCTGGAACCAGACGATTCGGCTTAAAATTCCTACAGACCAAGTTCCCGGATCTCACATAGTTATGAGCATAGCAGATGCTCCAGAGTTTCCATTTGCCTTGTGCTGGATGCCACTGTGGGACAATCAGGCTTTTCTGCGTGACGGAAGCCACTCCTTATTGCTTCACGCCTACGACAAGTTCACGTCGAACATTCAGAATGGCAAGGGTGCTTACCTGTCCCTCCCTTGGAACGCCATTGGGAAGAACGAATCGGCGAAGGACGAGACGATCACCGGACATTTAGCGACATTGCATTTAGAGACTTATCTTTGTAGTACCGAATTCTCTCAGGATCAGGTGATACTGGGTCTGATCAGTTGGAAAGAGAAGCCTGCGGCTGAAGTTCTGGAGCTTCTGAAAAGGGTCGTTTTTGTGCCTGAAATTGAAATCGTTAAGCAGCTCCGTGATGTTTTCGATGCCCTTTTTGCGATTTTGGTTGATCATGCCGGCAACGAGGAGTTCGAGGATCTGATTTTCAAGGACCTGGTCACGGTGCTTGGCATCGTCCATGACCGCCGCTTTAATCTCGGACCACTGGTCGACCACTATGCTGAGAAGCAATTCAATTTCCCGTTCGCCACACCTTGCCTGATGCGAAGCTATTTGCGTTTGTTACAGGCTAGCACCGATTCCGAGCAGTCTCGGAATCTCCGTGCTGCCTTCAAGGTCGGACGGCATCTGCTGAAGTTCATTATCAGCGCTAGGGAGCAGCAGAAAGCAAAGGAAGAGGGCATTGGAATCACGAAGTTCCAGTCGGCATTCAACAGAGATCTTCATTCCATATTCAAGTCTCTTGAATCTTTGATAAAAAACCCCTCTCCGATTCTGGTGGGAAGCAAGACACTTGTGGTTCAGCATTTCCACACCTGGCTCCCGGAACTGTCGAGTGCGCTGAGCAAGGATGAAATGATCATGATTGCCCTCAGTTTCATTGATTCCTGCAAGGACGTCAAAGGCATGCTTATCCTTTACAAGCTGGTGCTGATTCAAAATTACACTCGACTGGAAATGTTTGCTTCCGGTTCTGAACGGCAGACTTTGATCTCCAGCTGTATTGGTTGGCTTGCACCATATTGGGGTGCGACGGATGATGTTTCGGATCAATACCGCGATCAGGTCCGGTTGTGCTGCTCTATTGTGGCGGAACTATTGAAGCAACCAGATCCACAGCTCTATGACTTCTTACCGAAAATTGTATCTTCATACTGCGCAATCGAGGCAGAAGGCGTCGAGGATACAAGCTATCTCTCTATGCTCTTTAGCAAGTCTTTCCCATTCCAAGTCAAGCCTTCAAAGACCAAACAGAAGTTCGACGAAGCTCTCGTGGAACTGTCTGCGCTTATGGCTGCTATCGCGCAGATACCGAATCCAAAGCCGCCGTCGCTGAAACCACACGATCTTGCTACATTCCTCTCACAAGCACTCGACGCCCAGAGATCGATTCTCAACTGCGTTGCCTATCCGGAGAGCTGGCTCAGTATGCACATCTATAATCACCGTGCATCGCTGAGAAGTTTGGAATATTTGTCGTCTATCTTGATTAGATCCTTCCTCCCGGCGCCGGATGATGCAGATACTTTTGACATGAGACTCTGGGAATCTTTCTTCAGGATGTTGCTGAAGGTCGTTTCGAGCGATGCGCTTGCTCTGGAGACATTCCCAGAACAGAAACGCCGAGCAGTCTGGAAAATTGCCGGTGACGTTCGCGAACAGGGCGCTGACTTACTGCGACGTAGCTGGGAGGCTATCGGCTGGGAAGCTTCTGAGGAGGAGAGAGAACGCTATGGACTGAAGAAGCTTGGTGGTTACCAGGTCCAATATGTTCCTAGCCTTGTGCCGCCTATTATTGAGCTTTGCCTCAGCGTCCACGAGGGCCTGCGACGCGTCGCAGTCGAGATCTTGCAGACGATGATAATTAGCGAATGGGACCTCAACCAGGATCTCTCGATTATTGAGACAGAGATTATTTCCACTCTGGACATGCTGTTCAAGACTAAACATATGAATGAAAGCATCACCCAAAAGCTGTTTATTAATGAGTTGCTTGAGCTCTTCGATACGCCCGTGGCGTCGGATGATCCCCTAACGACTTCGGTTAAAGCGCTCATAGCGACCATTGACGAGCTTCTAGATCTCCTTGTGGCGTCTCACAGCGGTGCCATAACCGAAAGTCTTCACACCTTGAAACTCATGGAATTTATGAAAGACATGGACCGGGAGGACATTTTTATTCGTTATGTTCATGAACTCGCTCAGGTGCAAGCCGCCGCCCGGAACTACACAGAAGCTGGCCTCGCTCTTCAATTCCACGCTGACCTCTACGATTGGGACCCCACTAAGATTGTTCCTGCCCTATCCAATCCTGTCTACCCCGAACAGACCTCGTTCGAGAGGAAAGAATCTCTGTATTTCCAGATCATACAGCACTTTGAGGACGGAAAGGCTTGGTCACATGCTCTTGCTTGTTACAGGGAGCTCGCCGAGCAATATGAGCACACGGTTATTGATTTCTCGAAGCTCTCGCGGACCCAAAGTTCTATGGCCAAAATATATGACACGATTGCGAAAGAGGATCAGCAGTTCCCAAGATACTTCCGTGTTGCATACAAAGGGCTTGGATTTCCTCCCAATCTCCGAGACAAGGAGTACATCTTCGAGGGCGCTCCACATGAGCGAATGGCAGTTTTTACGGACCGTATGCAAAAGCAGCATCCCACAGCACAGATCATATCTTCCGGTGAGATCGAAGATCTTGAGGGCCAGTTCCTGCAGATCACTCCGGTCAGTGTTCACAGAGACCTGTCCCATCCTGTCTATCAGCGGTCGAAGGTCCCACAGTCTGTGCGGGAACACCTTTTGGTTTCTACGCCTTCCCAGTTCTCGATGACCTCGAAGAGAAATACAAACGGAACAGACGTCAAGGAGCAGTGGGTCGAAAAGATAGTCTTCACTACTGCAGAGCCTTTCCCCAATATCCTTCGCAGGAGTGAGATTGTCGCGACGGAGACGGTCGTCCTATCGCCTTTGCAGACGGCAATCGAGCGAACTTGGCGCAAGACTCAGGAACTGCGGCTCTTGGAGAAGCGGGCGGCGTCGGGCGAAGACCCTAGCTTCTCTAACTTGACAGAGGCTTTGGAGCAGTTGCTTGACATGAAATCGTCCTCACCAAGCTGTATAGCGATATACCGTCAGTTCCTTTCGAAAGAAGAGTCTGACGAGGAGCAGCTGGAAGGAGAGGAAGAAATCCCCAAGCCAATTGACCCTCTGGAGAACGCCTTGGCTGTGGCTCTCATCGATCATGCCTTGGCGATAAAACACTGTTTAACATTATACTCTCGTCCAGCACACCAGGCCACACAAGCAGAGTTCATGCGACGCTTCGAAGAAGCTTTCGCTCCGGAACTTGCCTCACTCGCGCACCCTCAGCCTCAGTCTTTCCCTCAGGATGCGCATCAACTGCTAGGTTCTCGGTCTCCAAATTTCGTGAATGGCACCCGTCAACAGTCTCCTCTGCTAAGGTCCACCAGTCCTGAGCAAGAACTTATCCGCTCTTCTCGCCTGGAACACAATCGTAAGCATTCTGTGAAACCCTCTGTCAGCCATCGAATTAGTGTCATCAACCCCTTTAAGCGTTCCCACCATGCTGCAAATGGATCAACGGCGACTTCTGCCACTCCCCAAGGACATGCTGACATGAAACACCAGTCGGAGGCGAAGACTAACGGTATCGCTGCGGAGCATGCCAATCATGACAATGACGACGATGCTGCTACGATCCACAGTCGCACTACCAGTCGCTCCCGCGGAGCCAAAAGCGATACCCACCAGAAGCGCAGGAGTTGGTTCGGCGGAGATAAGTCCCAAAAGCCTGGCTCGTCCTTGAGCGCTGCTGCTGCTTCATCGGATGACGTTCAGGCCTCTCCCAAGCGGGGACTATCACGAAGTGGCTCTCGGCGGACAGCACCTAAATCTCGCGATGGAAGGAGCCGCTCTGGTTCTGAACACCATCCTAATTCTGTGGGTAGCCCTGACCGGGGCTCAGGCAAGACAGCAATACCTGCAGCAAAGGAGCACGAGCGACCCATCACGTCGGAGAGCCATGTATACCCTTCAGAAGATGTGGCTGCCACCGCCACTGTTACCACCACTACTAACAATAATAACTCTAATCATCATGTAGGGGGTATGAAAGATTCCGTTATGAAGAGATTTAGTCTCCTCAAAGGTGTTGGGAGAAAGACCAGCCGCATGAATTTTAAGGACGGCGCTGGTGCTGGAGGCGCATTGGATGAACCACTACGTGAGGAGTAAATATTCGGAATTTTCCCCTTACTGGACATGTCACCTAACTTTCCTTTGCTATATTTCCTTTGTGCTTTGGACCCTTTTCATCTCTGATAATGTCCGGGAATCACCCAGGTTATGCCAGACCTACGATCCCTAGGCTCTATTTCCTTTTTTTAACGTCCTCTTCGATTTCCTTTGGTCTTATGTTGGAAGCGTTTCGTTTATTTTACGGTTGTGGGATATTCCATGCCCGATTCCCTGACGAGTTTGATAACTTTTGATAACTTTTCCTTTTTTGTTCCTTTCTTGATTGTCTTTCCTACATACATAAGTCTATGATTTTCGTCTAGATACCTCTTTTGTTTTGTTTTTCTGTCTTCTTTGGTCGAGACGGCATTTACCTTGCCTTTCTTTTTCTTTTTTCCTCTTCCTTTTCTCCTTGGTATGTGTGTCCGACCACTCTCTACATTTCGTATTGTTGTATAAAGTACATCTTTTTTCCGTGTCATTTTGTCGAAGTTTACTTCCCATTTTGGTTCTTTTTTTCTCAGTCGAGCTCATTTTATAGGTGTCATTTTCCCTCTCAATCGTGGTGAAGTTAAAACGTGTCTGGATCTGGCTGGGTAATTATTAATTACCTATTGTGTCGTGTTGTTTTCTCACTGGACCTTAGCACTGTGCTGTGTAGGTAGTTGGTTGGTTCCATCGAGGTCAAATAAATAATAAATACATAAATTGATAAATGAAAAAAAGTCCACTTGCATGTACTGTACATACATAGATATGTACTCGTTTTTTATTCGCCAAGACAGGTGAAATCTAATGATTATGTATTCAATCAAAATGGTTGGCCCTTGCTGTGGGAACCCGTACCAAAACCTTGACCCCGCGCGTCGTTGGATTTCTTGCGCATGGAACAAGATAGCATGATGCCTCTATAGGTGGTTAGAGGCAATAAATATAATGGAATATAATATAATATATTATGGTACGGTACGGTATGGTATGATATGCTCCATTATGACATAATTGATTGAATCTGGAGGGGCTTTTATGTATTAATAGTACAGTACGTCGAAGGGGAGGGGAGACGGGGAAAGGCCGGTTCTTATACAGTATTTGATCTACCTGTTTACTAGTTTGATGACCAATAGTAGAGGACCGTCGAACTGTTTGAACTTGAACAGGACAGTACAGAATAGAATATAGAATAGAGTAGATGCGCACAATTGGCCTTTTTGTTCTTTTATTTGGATGGATGAGAATAGATGTTGATTATGATCAGTTTTGAGAGACAGGAATCCCTGGAACGGCGGACGGTCCGCCTTACAATCTGGATACATTATTAGGTAGGTGATGTACTGTACATGCATATCTTCCATTCTTGTCCACCGGATTTCTCTCACTCTCATGACCCCTCGCGCAGTCTCTTAGGCGAGGAATTCTCCCCTCCTTCTTCCCCATCGGTCTCATTACGGCTTCTCTTCCTGGTAGGAATAGTAATAGCAGTAGTGGCAGTGGGCGTAGAAGCAGCAGTAGAAGTAGCAGCGCTGTCACTCCGAGCGGCTTCCTCCTGACGAGCAGCAGCCCAGACATCCAAGAGCTTACTCTGCGCGAGGTATATGGCCGGCATGGCCTTGACCTTGGCGTCGAAGAACTCCTGCGTGACGGTGGCGACGGCCTTGGCGCAGCGGTAGTACCTCTCCAGGGCCTCGTGGGCCTGCCTCAGGTTGAGGGACTGCTCGACGGCGTTGCGCCACAGCGCGGTTCGACGGTTGTAATCGTGATAATATCCTAGCCCATTATTGTTATTATTATTAGGCATGTTGTACCGTATCTGCTCGGCCTTGTCGGCGAGCAGCTGCCGCTGCGCCCACAGGTCCTGGATGCCCCGGTGGATCTGCGCAAAGGCGCGGTGCGCGTTGAAGTACTTCCGCCGGAGGTGGTCGACCGCTTGCAGGCTGCGGATGTCCTCCGGGGAGAGCATCTTCTCGGTCACGAGGAGGACGCGCGAGACGAGTCCGTAGTCGATCTGGGGGCCTGGTTCGGCGGTGAGGGGCGCCGGCCGTCCCGCCGCGATGCCCGTCGGGGATTCGTCGAGGAGGAGGTTGATCGATGCGATGAGGGTGGAGGTGTCGGAGAGACGGCCCTCCAAGGGCGAGGGGAGTGGGGGCTCGTCTTCCTCGGTGGGTTTGGGTTGCGGGCGGTCGGGGATGATGTGCTGGGCGTATCGTCGCGTGGGCATTTTATTTTTCTCTGTCCTGTCTTGTCTTGGTATTGATTTGATTCACGTTGAGAGATGGATGATACGATGGTGGAGTAGCAGGTCACGCAACTCGAGGCTGGGAAGCAGATATCCAGAAAGACGGAAGATGTCTGCGGGAAAGTAGTAACACAGCAGAAGTAATAGTGAAGCAGAAGGTTAAATTGACTCTCATAGGCAAGAGCCAGCAGCAGGAAACGACAGTCAAGGAGATACCCGTGTCATGGTCGTAGTCATGTTGAAAGAGTAAGACGTACAACGCCCAATGGCCTCCATGCCCAAAACGCCGCAACGGTTCACCGATTCACAGACCGAAGAGGGGTCTTCCTATTACAAAACAGTCTCTTCTCATTCTTCCTCACGCCGCATTCGTTTCTGGTTCCGCAGGGGGCAGATCGATATCAACAAGCCAAGGAGCGTTCGTCGGATGATACCTGATCGTGACAACACTGGCATTGACGAACAGCGTCTCCTCCCCGAACCGAAGAGGCTCCTTACTATCGCTACTGACGTTGTAGTACGCACATCGATTCTCTATCATGGTCTCAGGATCCGTTGGAACTCGAGAGGATGTCTTGGTCGCCCAGTCCAGCCGCCCGGCACCGTATCCCTCGTGGATATGGCCGAAGACATGGAGGCGAGGACGGGCCCTGATACAGGCCCTCCACAGGTTCTCGCAGCCGACGCTCTGATTGCCATACTGCACTCGATCCAGGATCCCGTACGGCGGCCCGTGAGTCAACATGATGTCCACCTGTGGATAATCAGGCACCGGGTTCGGGGCCTGGAAGAGGGAGACCGGGGGCGACGGGTTGAAGCGGTCGATGTGCCTCTCATACGCGAACGCCCACTGGCAGAACTCGGGCGTGTACGGCGATGCGTACACGGTGAACTGCGCGCCGTTCTTGAGCTTGAAGGTCCGCAGCCCCTCGTCCATGTAGACGATGCCGGCCTGGCGCGCCTCCTCTCCCACCCAGAGCTCCCGGATCTCGGCGGTGTTCTCCAGCGGGCCGTTGCCCGGATGCCGGCGACGTCCAAACTTGGCATAATACTCCTCGTCGAGCGTGATATCGTGGTTCCCTGCGATGACGATCTTGAGCTCCGCGTCGACGGCCTTGAGCATGTCCACCATGCGCTGGTGTTCCTCTTTCCTGCCGACCTTGGTGATGTCACCGGCGTGCAATAGCACGTCGGCCTTGGGGAGCGGATATCGATAAGGATTGGTCGTATTCTGGGGCGGGTTCGGGGGGCACGTGTGCGTGTCGGAGATCATGCAGATGCGGGTCTTGATGCCCGTCTGGATGCTTTTCGGGTTCATCTTGATTTGATACTCTGAAGGCAGAAGCAACTGTGGTCAATCAATGGTTGTTGTTCTGGTGTGGTGATCTGGCTGGATGTGTCTCGCCAATAACCGCGACGCGGTCTTAGCTTCCTGCAGCGAGGCTCCTGGGTTCTTTGAGGTCCTCGAAAGCTCCGAGAGATCCGCCAGAACATTCCCAGGAAAGGAAGACGGACTTCAATAGGTCTATTCACTATCTGCAATGAGACAGGCTTTCACCAATGTGGAAATATTCGAGTTGCTTAATCCGACAAAGGAACCACGTCGTAAGAATTAGGTACTACGTGCTTAACAGAGTGAACCCTATATTCGATTTATTTAAGGATGTTCAATGCTTGGTAGGATTTGAGCCGTAGACTTAGCTTGTGTAGAAAGTAAGGTATGGATCAGATTCATAGCTTCGATACCTTTCCCGAGACATCTTCACTCCCATCGCATTGACCGCTAGCTGGATATATAGCTTGACTATTGTCTCTATGGAACTTCGTACTTGAACCGCGTGTGCCATTGGGTGCCAATCCCACTGCTTGCCTGCGATCTGACGTGTGCAATCAACAGTATAGGATACCGGACAGATGGTCAACTTCATCGAGCACTCACGAACTGTCATTTTCTAGTTCAATGGATGGCACTACGGCCAGCAGCTATTATATAGGGAAGCCAAGCCCTCGAGGAAAATGACAACTCAAGTTTCTTTCTTTTTTTAGACAGACGACTGCCGTTAACACCTATGCCTAGCCTGCGAGCTGAAGACAAGTTTCGGACACAATAGGAGACTGCATGAAAAATAGATCATTCCGATTGGTTTCACAGCTCAGAGCTCTACAGACATTGCATCCGCGGATGCCCAGATCATGAAAATTTTCTGGTAGTAATTGTAATTGCTGAAACTCCGAAACCACCGCCCCGCTTTTACCCGTCGGACCTTTACTTCCTGATAGCACGCTGGTAGAACGCCAGCTCCTCACCCTCCAGAATGTATCCGTCCGCACGGCCGCTCTGACCGGGGCGCGAGGAAATAATGGCGTACAGACGACCGGCCTCGAACTGTCTCTCGAGGGCCGGCTCGACCTTGCCGCGGGCAGCAAAGCGGGCAGCCTGCTTCTTCTGCACGCTGTTGCTCTTCTTCTCACCCTCCGTAGCCTCAGTCTTCTGCTGGCGTCTCCGGCCGAGAGGCTGGCCATAGTAAGCCTCGTACCATTGTCTGAAAGGAGCGGCGTCGATCTGGACAATGGCGGACTTGGTGAGGGTGTTGGTGCGGACCAGCTCGTTGTTCGATGGGTGGTAGACCACGCCGATCACGCGGGTCTTACGCGAGATTCCCTCAGATCCCCAGGAGAAGTTGCCCGAGTCAAGACGGAGGGCACGGTACTTGGTGTTACCACCGCGGGTGCGGACGAGGTGGATTCTCTTGGGGCCAATACGGGTGTTGGCTGGCTGACGACCCTTCTCGAAAGCCCTGTATGCAGAAGAATCGGACCGTAAGAAACGCCATCAAAACATCACACGCGATCGCATATCTCTTCCATACCTCTTCTTGCGGTAGAAGGCTCTCTTCGCACCGGTAGCCGAGCGCTTGTGACGGGAGTCGCGTGAGATACCCATGTTTGCGGTTGATGGACGGGACCACTGTAGAGCAGGCGCTGGACGTCAGCAACGAGTCTGCAAAAGCAAAGCGACATGAATTTCCAGCTCGAGAATGGACGATTGGGGCGCGGAGATGTCGCAAAAAGGCGTTTTGTGGGGGATATGTGCACGATCTCCCCCGTCCCGCAAATCGACGCAACCAACGCAAAGGTCCAACGGCCGCGGAAAAGCGCTGAATCCGAGGAAAAGGGATATGGGCAGAATGGCGGGAAATACTGACCTCGTATCCTGTAGTCCTTCACCAGAACAACGCAGCGGGCTGTGAGGGTGGGTTGTCGATTAATTGAGTGCTTGTCGTCGGCGGTCTTGAATTTCGCAGTGTGGCTCGCTTGTCGAAATTGCCCTACCCGAAAGTGCGCGCTAGCCCCAACGCGGGTTAGCGCGCAGCAGCCGCCAGCCGAGCATCGCCTAGAACTCCTACAAGAGCTCGATGAGATGGACTATGTGCATTTCTTCTTGTTCACGATGCGGTAGACACAATGGCTTCTCATTAACACAGAGATTCTATCTCTTTAAGATCACATCGTTTTCCCGTCTTCAAATGGCTCCTGCTGCTGCTGTTGCTGCTGCTTGATCTCCACGCAAGACTGGCGACCGCCTGCGTCGAAGTATCCAAGCAGGCCAGACACAGAACAGATCTAGGAGCCCGATAGGTACAACGCGGGCATCTAGTTCGACTTGTACTGCTCCTTCTTGGCCCTCTCCCTCCGCACGATCGCGTCGAACCTCTGAAAAGCCCCGAACCCCTCGATGAAAGTCGACACGACCCACGTGCACCACAGCCCGGACAGCACCGGGACCCGGTGCGGCCGCAGTCGCCTGACGGCCATGTAGCTAGCTTCGAAGACATGGATGGCGACCATGAGGGGAAGGAGGATCGGCTGGATGGTGTAGCAGAACTCTGCGAACCGCGGCACGCGCTCGAGCCCTAGCGAGTAGAGTACCGATCCCGGCAGGAAGTTGCTGCGCCGGGAGAAGGCGACGTAGGTTGACAGGCAGAGCGCGAAGACGACGGCGTGGAAGCCCCTGGGCGCCCTGTATTCCGTGACCGTAATGTCCGAAAGGCCCAGCTTGCCGAGGCAGTATTTGTACATGTCGACGATCCGGTGTCTCGCGTCGAGGAGCGACTGCATCGGAGGGTCGATTGGGACCGAGTACCGGGTGCGCTTCGCGGTGATGACCATGTCGGAGAGACTGATCTCCTCCATTTGAGCGCCCTTTGCGTCCCCGGGGGAAACGCGACAGTAGACCTGGAGGAAGTATTCGAGTGCAGCCTGGTGGTCTGCGTTCAGGTGGTCGATGATGCGCTTTTTGGCCGCCGCCTGCTTGTCTTGCTCTGCCATGGTCAATGGTAATTGAGATTCTGAGTGTTTGCTTTCTCCGATAGGATGATGCAAGATTGCTGGGTTTATATGGTGTCTTGTTGACAGTCGGGGAGTGACCCGATCTCCTCGAGATCCGGGGATTATCTGATGGTCTGATCGTCGCCGACGCCAAGCTTTTGGCTCGGTCTTCACCAAGTCTCACATGTAACGAGGACGCTGACACAGTCATGAGCTCCTAGAGTCTTGACATTAATGCCTGCCCTAGAGCATATTTCTTTCACCATCAAATGTGAGCTGTCGCACGTGCTGGCCTTTTCTTTCCAGACCTTCATGACAATCCCGGAATTGTACATGTACTCCTGCATTTCTCTATATGATTTTGCTCCAATGGCTCATTGTTCGATATTTCTCTTACCAGGAAATGGCCTCCTGAATAGATACTTAATCGAGCAGATTTCACCTCCTGAATGCCATGTCCTGCCAGTGTGGTCTTGTTGCCTGCCTACCTTAGGTACTGTACATTAAAGGACTGAGGAAATTGATGGATACCTAAGGTATAGGAATCTGATCTGGCCAGTACGGTGGGCAACACAACAAAATGAGAAGAAATCCTAGGAGCATTCATTGATTGCAGATCTTTCCCCCCTCCTCCCGCTTCTCTGGTCCGTCTTGGGCTTTTTGCAGATTAGATCAGATGGACTTAAGTCTCTAACTAATCCCGCCTAATGGCCTCCTCTTCCCCATCTCCATCTCCGTCTTCATCGCCACGTGCTTCTGATGACGCCGTGTCTCTTTGTATTGTATCGTATTGCGTGAGTATGATTTATATAGAAAAAAAGGACCTTCCTCGATGATAAATGACATATAGTGGCAGGAATGATAAGAAAAAAAAGCACTTACAGCACCACAACCGTAAAATCCCCCCTGATGCTAGCCTTCAGCTCGACCTCGACGGGGAAGTGGAACTCGAGCTCGAGCTTCGGTTTCGGCAGCGGCAGCGGCAGCGGCAGCTTCTCCTTCTCCTCCAACTTCTTCTGTGCTCCGTCGTCGTTATTCATGTCGGTCTTGTTCCTCTCCGCGCTCTGGTCTGGGTTTGGATTTGCTGGATTGCCTTCCCGTTCCCGTATCGGGATCTCAGTCTCATCACCCTCCTGAGACTGGGGGTCCTGTGAAGGTTCCCGACACATTGGGGTTTGATTAAATTGCAGAAGGCATGTCCTCAGTCTGGCTTGTTTCTGGTGGTAAGGGTAAGGCAGTGGGTGCAACATGCGCGTTTCATGTCTGCAATAATGATGCGTTGGCGTTCTATGATGTTCTATCAGACAGGGATCTAGGCCTAGTTAGGGCTGAGCGTAGGAGATTCCCGAGTCTGCATTGTCAACGACTTCATCGACTCCCAGAAGATATTATTATCACCATCCTGAACGTCAGTTTTAGTAATAATGCGCATATCTATCTACAGCTCAGACGAGTTCTCCGTCTTCTAGAACTCTCCAGGCCTGGTAGCATTGGTGCCATCCTCTGAGCTCCAGCTACCCTACCTACTCCCACCGTTTCATGTCGTGTTGGCGCTGTTCTTGTGGTGTCGTTTGGTATTCTGGGTACAGAACATGAAAACACTCTAGCCGGTGTATTACAGTACCTACCTATGTAGTGAGTACCCCCGTTAACACCATGTTAATCTAATTTCGCGGCTCTCTAGAACCCAGTACTCTCTTTTAAATCCTCCCTACTACTACCCTATTTAGCGCAGAATGACAACAGCAGAGACTCGTAGCCAGGAAGCTCCTGACAACAACAACAACAACAACAATCAGTCCCACGATTCCTCGGACGGATATGAGCCTGAGTCGAAACTTCAGCGCCAGCAGCAGCAGCAAGGACAGAGACAAACATAGCAACAACAGGACACCGGTACCTCGGACTATCAAGACAGCACGAAGCTTTCCTCTCCACAATTAGGATCAGAAACCAATGCCACGCAACCACTCGAGCGCATTGAACAGCCAGAGGAGCCATCCATTGAGAATCCACAGTTCAAGAACAACGTTGTAGAGTTTCATCCACAAATTCCATTTCTATTCCAGATACTATCCAAAAGGAGTTCCCTACGAACAAGTCCATAGGTATCTATTCTAAAGAAGGTGGCCCAATGCCCGGTCGTCGTCGCGATCTATCTATGTATACCTGCAAAACAATTGCTCTAATCAATCGTATGCGTAATGAAAACAAAAGATCCCATTGCCAACCAAAAACAGGAAAAGAAAAGCAACGCTCAATGCAGTGCTCCGTCCGCCCTGACCTCTATGGATGTGTATGTAATAGGTAGGTAGGTAGGGGTATCTACAATTAATGCCATGCTAGATCGACGACATGAGACGGGAGTATATACAGCCCATAAATCGAGGAGAAGAGGAAAAAAAACAAACAGCTTTGTCCAAGTCTGGATAGACAGAAGCGCATGCCATGTCACGGGAAACGGGACTGGACTATAGCCCAGCGACGACCATGAGCGCGTATCCGACCGTGAGGACGACACCGAAGGATATAAGACTAGCAGGAATACCTCTGGTGAGGAAGTGCTGTACGCGAAGGTAGCGCTGGCCGGTCTGCGGGACTTCCAACATGATTGCAGCTGTGACAAGCACAGAAGTCAGTAATAGGCCAACAGAGAAGCAAGGTTAAAGAAATCGGCAAATGAAGAACATTATTTGAAGTTAAAAGGGGATACATACTCATGTTGGGAAATCCGCTCGTTGGCAGACCCATCGCCACCGAACACATCAAGGCACTCGCCATGACCAGTAAATTCGGATGGGGATGCTCCATCCCCACGCCAATCTGCTGGACCAGGGGCAGGATAATGAGAGCGGCAACAGTGTGCGATATAAAAGTCGCGATGACAAGGATCAGCGACGCAAATACGATCAAGACCCAGTAGAGGCTGTAGTCTGCCACCCGCTCTGTGATGGCACCCGCAATGGTGTGCAGCAGACCAGACGAGCTGACCGCTTTTCCAAGACAGAGGCCGCCGGCTGCGAGAATGATAATGGTCCAGAGAAAGTTGTTGAAGTCCTCCTTCGTCAGGATACCGGTTCCGAAGAAGAGGACGAGCGGAATGATCGCGATGACGCCCATGTCACCAAATGTGTGCTCGAGCTGGTGGCTCACGCACCAGAGGATGATGGTAACTACCGTAACAATGCTGACGAACCATTGGACTCCAGAAAACTTGTCTCTGACTGATCGAATGGGTACGATCGTCGTGCCCCGACCGGGATGGAACGTGGCTAGCAGAAGACACCAGATAAGCAGGATTGAGATAATGCAGACCGGAAGCGCAATAAAGAACCAGATTCCCCAGCTTATACTGGGATACATGTTCTCCAGGGCGATAATATTCTGCGGTGAGGCTATTGGAGATGCAGCTCCTCCGATATTCGCTGCGAGGGCTATTCCCAAGACGAGGGCCTTGGAAAAGTTGGAGTCTACAGGGAGATTTCGCAACATGGGCTATCCAGCGTCAGAAAAACACGAAGAGAATAAAGGAAAGGGCCAGCAATTGAAGTTACCTGAATAATTGAATAACATAGGACTGGAGATGCCACATTGCTAATCCACATGCTCAAGAACATGCTGACGAACATGTTTGTGATGAGGACTGTTCGAGGAGAGGTGCCTGCCTTGCTCAGGACGAACGTTGCCATTCGACGAGCGATGTCGTGCTTTGACAACGCTGCAGCAATGGTAAATCCGCCCAGCAGCAGCATAATCACTGGCGTCCACATCGCAGCGAATACCATATGCGTTGCTTCTTTGGGGTTCAGCCGTGTGTGGGGTTTCTCGTCCGACCGCATAATGCGGAGAACGACGACGAGGAAGGGAATAAGCAAGGAAGTGACAAAGAGTGGAATAACCTGGGAGTATCCAACTTAGCAACAGATCCCAGATGGACAAGACGGATGGTACCTACCTCAGTAGCCCAGAGCAAGCTGACAAAAACCAGCATGGCAAGACAATTCTGCTGCTCCGGTTTGTCCATGATCGGGACCGAAAGCAGAATAATAAACACCGCCACGATGACGAGAAGGGTTGCGAAGGTCAAACTGAAAAGCCACTCGGGAAGACGCCATCGACCCAGAGGGGTCGCCAGTTCTTTGGTGCGAATCTCTAGCTCATCGCCCTGCCGTTGCGCGGTCGCAGGATCCTGATCACCACCCAGTAAGGTCCTCCGGATTCCCATATTGGCCGCCTGTGCCTTCCTCTCAATACCGATCATCTCCCTCCAGACCGTATTTCGTTCCCATACGACGTGCTCCCTCAGATGCAGCCGCAGCTCCCGTCTCGCAAGGGACATATCCCCATGTGTGACGACATCTGCATAAATCTTTTCTATCTTGGCGATATTATCGTTCAAGCGCTGCATCGTAGAGTCCGTGAAGGGGTAAGCGGGAGAGACAGCCGTGGTCATATATTCGCGTCGCAGATTCCGGTCCAGGATCTTGTCATATTTCTTCAGCGCCTTGGAGAACCCGGTCTTATTAAGCTGGATATAGGACTTCAGTTCGCAGAGGGAGACGTAAACACTGATCGCCCTTTTCTTCAACGACACGCCAGCATTGTACAGGTCCAAAAGTCGCGGGTCCGGAAAGTGATCATCATGAAACCCAGACCGGAATTCAGACCCCATCAGCCTGGAATCTCCCAGGAATCTCGAGTCACCCAGTTCGCTCGAACGTCCATCGGAACAGTCCACGGAATCCCGACGTGGATCCTGGGAGCGGGAAGGTCTGCGAGATCCCACCGCTGCAGACTCCTGCTGGGCTTCATAATCACTGTCACCATCCTCCTCATCCTCCTCCTCGATGTCTTCGCTGACCGCACTTGCCCGTCGGTCACGGCCGAAACCTGAATTGCCGAAAGTACTCGCGGTCCGCGGTCGTGACCCAAAGCTCAGCGCTCGCGTCTTGATGACTGTCTCGCTGACATGATCCATGTTGACGCCATCCGTATCAGCCGCGTACGCCGCTTCATCTTTGATGACCTCCCCCACCTCCCCGAAGAGCTCCAGTTCCTTTGTCTCGTAAAACGAGCATATCTTCTCGAGTTCCGCATCCAGAGCCCGTCGGAAGATAGCATCCGTATCGAGAGAGGATTGGAGCAGGGGGGCAGACTCGGCATCCGCAGCGCGCTGTCCATCTGGTCGACGGACTTGTTTTTCTAGGTTATATATCCTGTCAAAAAAAAGCGTGTAAGCAAGTTGCGCATCGTACCGCTCCACGGGGAGCTTATAATGAAACAATGGACGTTGTCACTCTGGACCACGCCCGGGGGGTATCAGCAAAACCTGGAACGTACAGTTTCTTCAGGTTACTGTAGCCAATGTAATAAGCACTCCAATCGGGGACAGCATTGAACTGAAGGCTGTGGGAGAACTTCATGTTGGCTTCCTTCCCTCGTCCTTGTCCTTGTTCTCGTCCTCGTCCTTCTTGCGCAGCCTGCGATCGACGTCTGAGTGCTTCTGCCCAGAGCCTGCGTCGTTCGGAGAGCTCGTCACGCCGCGCTCTCCTCCCCCTGTCCCCACGCCCTGTGTCCCTGAGTTCCTCTCCAGCTAGTAGGCGTCTGGCGGTATCCTGTCCTTCGTAACTAGCGGTGTGGACTTTCCCCGGCCTCCGCGCGCCCGACTCCCGGTTCCTGGAGACTCGCGCACGTCTCGCAGCAGGCGCCGCAGTGGAAGGATCGAATTCGTCGAGTTCGATGCTCTCCTCTGGAGGCGGTGGTGCCACGAGAGCGTCGTGCTCGGTGGTGGAGGAACCCGCTGGGGTCAGAAGAGAAGAAGGCAGCCCGATGCGAGCCACTTTCTCCACGATGCATTAACAGACACGTCGGTAGACGGAAGGAGAGAAAGAGAGTCTCGATAGGAAGATGCGGAAGATAAGGCCTCAAAGGGGATTGCGTGATCTCAAGCGCCGTTCAGACTTTAGATAGCTGCAGAGGGGCGGCGCCGTCAATCTGGCTTTACGGGACGGGACGTAGGCAGCGGACGCTCATGCGGAATTGCGAACCTGCGGGGAGGAGAGCCGACAACTCGAAGGTTTCAGTCGTCACGGCCGTCTTCTTTGTTATCAGGGCGGATGATCATGACTCGACGCGCGCGCCCGGTTCAAAATGCGTTGGAGAAAAATCCATAACGAAGCCGTCAAGCAAGCATGCGCCCTGGGCTGGCGACGCCATTGGAGCCTCGACGCAGCAGCGGCCAGGCCCTTCTTCTCCACCCACTCAGCGGCGGCGAAGATATCTGGCTGCATGTTCGCCCTGCACCGCTGCAGGCACTAACATCATGACCAGCAGAGCATCTTTGGCCAAGTCAGCACCCGTCGGAACTTTTGTTCGGGGATCTCGGATGCTCGCAGGCTGCCAGTCATCATCGCGGCGCTGACCGCGTAACCATCTCAGCCTTACTTCACCTGTCCATGCATGCATGCCACGTTCCACAGGCCTGGGTTGGCCCACGTTCCCCATCGCCTTGGAGTAACTGCATGAATCCTCGATTTGAACACCTCGTATTATGTCCTACTTCTCTCCACAAACCCTCCTAAGAATCACGGAGTCATGCTCTCTGTCGTTAGCTATGGATTTCTTAATTAATCATCCTGTCAGACGCCTGAACGGGTATGTTTGAATACCTGATAGTTACCTAGGGAGCCACCTGAACTCAAACGCTCTTATATACCGGAAAGGAAGCGTGAAACTTCAAATCCACAGGGTTGTATGGGAAGAGGCTCGCATATACAGTATAAATCTATCCCTACCCTCCTCGCCAACCGAGTTAGATGTTCCTCAAACCAATGAATCAGCATGGCTGTTCCCACTGGAGCCCGAAGGTTCAAAACACACTACTAGAAAAGGAATAGAGTAGATGTAAGTACAGAGTATGCATGTGCCTGAGGAACCATATGGTACTCCAAACGAATTCCTCAATTCACAGGGAATTGAAGAAAACCTGCCATGAGTTCCAAGTACTGACTTTATTTACTTATTTAATATTGAACGAAACAAACGAGGACCGAAAATGAGAGTCGAGCCCTTAACTTCAAGTTATCGTGAACAGAACCAACGGTTCAACTGTAACGACAGGCCTAGATAACTAGACCTAAAGGGGCCGTTGGTTTATCTTGAAGACAAGAAACAAGGGGGTGAGCAATATAATAGTGAGAATAAGCCTGTGTTACTAGCAATGTCTATATGACAGGTTGCTATGTGAGTCGACTACGAGGGTCGGAATCTGTCTGAAAGGAGTGTCCTTATATACATGCTGCTCATCTTGGGTTCCTGGGGATCATAGAATGGGATCATAGTCTTGGATCGTGGAATTGGATCATAGAATTGGATCGTAGACGATCCATCACGTGACCTCATTCCTAGTCCGTAACATCAACTAGCTATACTATAGATACACATACATATAGACGCATGAGCTGCTATCATATGATAATGAAGGGGGAACAATGTCAATAATGATTCATATCTAAACTTACACAGACCGGGTCCACCAAAGCAAACCAAAACACTCTTCGGTCCGCAGCCGCTTGGACCCGATTTTAAAAGTACTTATCCATCGGGCATCCATTTCATCGATCGATCGATCAAGAACTCTCCTAAATTGTACTTTACTTTATTTTTTTTTTTTACCTACGAGGGGCGACCAAGCTCAGGTTCGACCGGCCAGCAACACCGATCTTGTGCACCTGCTCCCTCCTCTCCCACACGCTACTCCGGCCCTCCGCGACAGCGACGAGCTCGTTGGCAACTCGCTGCGCAAACTTGGTGTCGCGCCGCTTGTCGGAGGCGTCGATGATCCACTTGATCGCGGTGCGGCGCCGCTGGCGCAGAGCCAGCGGGACCGGGATCTGCAGCGCCGCACCACCACCGGCGATACCTTTCTGCTGCCGGATCTTGATGAGCGGGGCAACGGAGTCCACGATCAGGGTTAGGTAAAGGACGGGGTTGAGGGGAAGTTGAGCAGGTGGTGGCGCCTGAAGGAGGCGGCGCTTTGGGTGCAGCTGGGGCGGTGGAGCAGTGCGAAGATGGTCGAGGATGAAGGCCATGTTCTTTTTAACAGGTCACAATTGTTATCTTCCATGCTCAAAACGGTACAGAAATATTCCTCCAATGTCAGTCAACGCACATACCTTCTGAGCGACGCTCAACTTGCCATCCTTCATCAGCAGCTTCGTAAACTGGTCAACCAGCGGCTCGTATCGTCGCCTGAAATTCTCCGTCCTGGGCAACGGCGTCTGCGGCATCTCGAACTTCAGACCCGCTTCAAGCGTAGCCTGCGCGATCTTGTAGGCGACCGCAGGGACGGTCGGGTCTACCTGCTGGCCCTGCTGGCCCGACGACGCCGACGCTCCGTCCTGTGTTTGTGGTTGCTGTGGATTCTGTTGTTGCAATTCCTGCTGCCGGAGGACGGCAGAGGTCGAATATGAGCGGGTTCCCGTCTTCGCTGATATCTGATCTCTCAGGACCTTGGGAAGGTGCTTTTGGGCTTCTTTGTCGCGCGAGAGAATCTGGTAGATGAGAGGAATATCATATCAGCTACCTCATAGTTGTCCTGTAGAATAAAAGAGAGGAAACTAACCTCGCTGACCGGAGTGCCCTGTTCGAGCTCCGGAGTCGCGGGAGTCCCATCGCACCTCTTCTCCCCCATAATCTTACCGATTGCCGCGGCCTCCTCGCTCACATGGGGCAATTGGTCCTTGGACTGTCGTTCCCCGTCTTTCGCGCCGGAAGTAGACGAGTTCATCCTCCGCTCTACGCGGGCCGAGGACGGAAGGCGAGCAGTCACGCCGAAGCCAAAGGACGAAGCATTCTGCCGGCCGGCGAGGCAGGAAGAGACGCCTCTCCGCGAAGAAGACGCGCCATTGTGACCACAGACCGGGAGAGGGGACGAAGGTGGTTGGCGGAGGATGGAGACGGCGTTCCTGGCGGTCGAGAAATTGAGCCGGGGCGGCATGGTCAATCGCTGTCTTGCCTGCCGGTGCGACTGACTTTGGATACAGGTGGACAAGTACGAGAGAAGACACTGAGACCTCTGTCCGCAGCCGGGACGAACGGGAGGAACACTCGGTTCTCACGAGAAGTTCGCGCTCGCCATGCGCTCGAATTCAACTTTCGCCGAGATTTCGAACTTCAGGTGGAGCAGCGATTTTCCACCCCAGCTTGCTTAGTCATCCATCTCGGCGGCCGTTAACTAACCTACTACAGGACAGAAAGCCATGTGAATATGTTCTTAATAAATTCCACTCTAGCCCTAATATGTTTGAAAGACCAGCGGAAAGCACCAGTCCAAGTATTTCCTATTTAAATTATGCTAGGAATCTTTCGTCACCCTACTACGCTTTTCAGGTCCATGACAGGGTATTAATTCGCTACTAACTGGTAACACCTGGAAAGTCTAAATCGCCCCATAAGCCATCAGCAAGTGCTAATAGCATACCGGTCTCAGCTTCCTCGATATGAATGACCCTTAATACGACGTGGTTAGTTACTCGGGTCCTTGAATATCCTCAAATAACTTAAAAAAGCTCAGTGGCTTTTGAGCATTTGTGCTGTTTTGTACAGTACCTTCCGATGTACAGGACAGAACATGAGGTTGAAACACACAGTACAAGCTGTGAGGTCAGACACAGTTTTCAAAGGAATAGATAGAAGAGAAAACACGCAGATTTAGAACAATAGCGAACTACACAGAGACAAGAGAAAGAATTGGAGACAGCAGCAATACAATCATGCCAAGGAGAGCTGCGTCAAGCAGACTAGCAAACAAAGCGAAGATAAGAATAGGGAATAGTGACGCGAGTTCTCTATTTGATTTCCTTTCCGGATGCTATCGCAGCTTGCAACACCTGGCCGCAGGCAAACGTATTGCGTAATTTCAATTTCTCCCTACATTTCTCCTTTCAAATCCAACATCGACGTATATGACCACCAGTGGTACCAGAAGCCCCGAACAAAGTCCAGCCACCCAGTTTGAATCGGAAAGGTACGAAGTGCCATAGGAAAGTAGTCAGCAAAGACGAAATAGGCATGAAGACAATGTATAGGAGACGGGAGTTGTGCCAAGTGACGCAATCCACGCTGTGGATAGTGAGGTTTTTGATATGAAGGATCTCGTGTGGCAAAGTGCCAAAGACATATAGGATACACAAAGGACGAAGAATGAAATCCAATTCGGAAAAGAGCGAAGTGGGAAGCTCAGCTATTAGATCGAATGCTGCGCCGAGCCTCTCACTGACTGGATCCAGTCACCAGATTCATAAATGCGGACAACACACCCTCGTCGACATCATCCGGGTAGACGTAAAATGCAACGGCAATAATAATGTACCTAAAAGGGTATGCCAATCAGTATCACATCAAGACCACGACAGATGCGAGAGGAAATCGAGTTACGCACATTCCCAGACACAATCCGCCTTCCAAATAGTTCGACTTTCCATCCTGAATGAGGAACGTCACGACTAGACCGGAAACAAAGAATGCCACTGTCTCGAAAGTCTTGAAATACAGAGTCAAGGGTACATTCATAACCCAACCCAGGATCACCAGGAACGGGGTGACGAAGAGAGCAATCTGCAGACTGCTTCCGATCGCGACACCAATCGCAAGATCCATTTTATTCTTCCATGCAACGACCACGGCCGTCACGTGCTCCGCCGCGTTGCCGACGATGGGGATCAGGATAAGACCGATGAAGGTCTTGCTCATGCCGGTCTTCTCGACAATGCTGTCGATGCTTCCGACGAGGTATTCCGCACAGACTGCCACGAGAACGGTCACAATAACGAGAGCGATACCCGCAGCCCACGGATTGAGGAGATGTTCTTCCTCTTCCTCCAGTTGCTGACTCTCGGCGTCATCACCGCTGACATCCTCGAAAAGGTAAGAATGCGACCTCAGCTGGAAGTAGAGGTACATCACGTAAAGAACCAGCAGGATAACCGCGGTTCCATGCGACAAGATAAGGATGTTGTGGGTCGTCTTGGACTTGTCAAATTTGTCTAGGGCCGCGTAGAGGGTAGCCGGAATGATCAATGACGCTGATGCAACAGCCATTAGAGAAGACATTGTGGAGGCCACTGTACTGTTGAAGACCTGCTCATTATATCTGAGACCGCCCACGAAGAAGCAGCAACCAAGAACCAGTAGAATGTTCGAAAGAATGCTACCAAGCATGCTGGCCTGAACGACACGGATCTGCCCATCCTTCAGAGCTACAATGCTGACCTACAGCGTCACTGCGTGTTAGCCATGACTTTCATCTCACAAGTTCGGAACGAAGTACGATGCATTGAGACATACGATCAACTCAACAGCATTTCCGAAAGTGGCATTCATCAGCCCACCCAGCGTCTGACCCATCTTCGCTGCCAACTCCTCTGTCGCGAAACTCAGCAGCGACGCCAGCGGGATGATCGCGAGGAAGTTGAGGAGGAAGACGGTCGTCGGATTCCAGTGAAGCGCACCCGAGAGGATTCCAAGGGGAACAAAGACCAGAAGAGCATTCACGTAGTTTCTCACGAGGGTCGCGTATGTCAAATGGATAGTCTGCATCGGCCAACGCACCCAGATGCGTTCATCTTTGATATATAGGGCTGCAAACGTCCAGACCCCTTCACCACCGTTTACCCGGGCCCCCGGGTTCAGGAGCGACGTCCGCTCGTTGGGCTCAGCACTGCCGTTCCGCGTACCGTTCACCATCCTGATCGTTTTGCCCCAACTGAAGCTGCGGAAACGGGAAAAGATATCCCTGTGATGATGATGATGATCGTGATGATGTCCGGAAGCTGTGCAAAAAAACAAAGAACAGGCGACAGGCGCCCCAGAAGTCGAAGTATTAGCTGAGCTCGTCTTTGTTCGTCCTCGATGGTGTGGGACTGATTCGACACAATACGACAATGTACTGCACTGCTCCTGATGAACGAGATGGAGCGAAAGAGAAGAGGGGTAGCGATAATGTGCAGACAGGGGTGGTTTGTCTTGTTCAGCAGAAAAAGGGAGATAGGGCGGTGCAATGGGTAGGCGGGTAGGGAGAAAGCCCAGGCGGGGAGAGAGGTGATACCAAGAAGCGGGGAGGGAAAGAAAGCAGGAACGATGTGGCACCTACACATTTGCAATGACCCCCGAACCACGGACAAACCGCAATTTCCGCAGAAGAGGACAAGAATGAAGACTCGGGTTGGAGAAGAGGCTTGATGGATGGCGGTGCGGGGGGTGGACCTCCGATCAAGCAGAACCAAGGGCCAGCTGACGAAGGGTCAAGCCACGCTGCCGGGGCGTATCCGGAGACCAGAAACTGATCTTAGAAATGTCTGGTCGACAACCTGAAACTCTGCTTCCAGAGTGAGCCAAGGTTACCCACGGGAGCCAATGCGGATCACGATGCAAGCAGCAGAGTGAACAGCATGGAATGGAGATCCTGGAGCGGCCAGCGGCAGATGTGGGAGGACAGGAAACTATCACAATGCACCGCCTCCTCGCCCAGCAACTTGGATCCGGGGAAGAAGAAGAGGTTGCAAGACCAGCCACTATGCACTCACCTAACAGCGGACGATCACACCGTACGACACAAGGACGGCCAGCGACAGCGACCCATTGACACGAATTGACCGTTGGACGTGGAGGGGGAAGACGGGTAGGACGGACCGCGGGACCCAGAAGGGATGAAGAAGACTGGGAAGAGACGCTGTGGGCGGGGAGGTGTGGCAGCTCCGGGGAGCTCGCGCCCCATCGGGCTTGACGGGCCTCCCCATCGCACAACAGGACATGCCAGGACCTCCTTGCAACCGAGGATCGCATGCTTCACCGGCTCCGCGCAGCAAATCAGTTGCTGGTCAAGGCCCGCCAAGCGTGCACTGCCACGATCCTCCTGCCAAGCCAGACATCCCCGTCCACGGTTTGGTTTGGCAGGTGGTTCTGGCGCCGTCAGACCGTAGATAGAGCAGCGTGTCTGACCGCTCTGGGGCTCGCGCTCGTTATCTCATCGGAAGGTCGCTGACTCGCAGACGTTGTCTCTTTTGATGATACAACTACGAGACAGTAGGCAGTCTGGAGTGGCTACCCCGTACCTGCGCAGACGGCCGCCGCCAAGCGCCCTCACCGCCCGGACTAACGCGCGCCATAAGAAGCTTGTCCCGCACTCGCGCGCTTCCTGGGCGGCAGGATGGCCTGTTCGCTGGCGCCAGGGGCTGCTCCACCGACGCACGGATTCTTTCGATCCGCCTGCAGCATCCCGCAACGGTCTCGCACCACCGCATTTCATTTGGACCACGGCGACACATCATCGACCACAACGAGTGCTCCTCGATATGCTCCGTATCGATTTGCCAGGATGAATTTTCAGGCATACTCGGATACTCCTAGCAACTGTTGATCAAGTGGTAACCGCTCAAGTCTGCTGTTATGCATTATATTATATTATATATCGATCATTGCCTAGAACACTTCAATCTCTACATGCCCTGGTATCGTGCTGTCGAATAGCTGTCTAGGTATAGTACAGTTCATATCAGCCCCCGCGATCAGGGTGCTCACCAGCTCGACTGATGTTCCTACATCGATAGGAGGCGTATACCGCTCACGATAAAATCCACCCCACACAGAAATACATATATGGTCGTCTGGAGATAAATGTCGACGAGAACAGCATCTGGCCACAAGAGATGTGCAAGACGTTGTACGGGATACCCGTGTTGTCTCTTGCGTAAGACTGCCGGTCCCCATGTCACCGACTTTCAAGAGAGCAAAACATGCACCATGTCCCGCTGACATTATTAGTTGCACCACAGATCACGCGGAGCTCATCGACTCCGCAGTTTACGATGGTCCCCCGCCAAGACCTATTTGGCATGTACTCAGCAACTGGGCCGTTGTGAAATGGACAAGATGGGTATATCTTACCTGCTGCATACGCCAGATACCATGTCCGCGAGGCGCCGCCATCAATCCAACTGTAGTTGAAATTTGGCTGGGCGAAGAAGTTCCAGGAGGCTGCCGGATCAATAAGGGCGAGGTTCGCGTACAGGATGCCCTTCCAGCCCCCCTCTACCTTCTCTGCCGGTGTTGACGCATTGGACGCAAACATTGCGTTCCACTCTTGCGCCACAAAGTTCTTGTTGCGCGTGTATGCGGAGCTGGGAAGAAGCGGCAGCATGTGGATTCTGTGCGTCCGATCAGCAACGACGTCTCGGAATATCATCGTAACAAACTTCGTACCCTTGGATATACTCGAGGTTGGTCCCGAAGTAAGTGGCATGGTCAACTTTGTTCTCGAAGAGCTGTATCGTCGTTAGTGTCCGGTGACGTTTATGGGGTCATCCAGAGGCACCTACAATTCCGGTCACCTTGTTGGCAATGAAGTTAGCCGGCTGGTTGGTATTCGTGTCTTCCATCAGGAAGTAATTCTGGAGAGAGCGCCTGAGGATTCCCAGCATCAAGTTGCCTCGCGCTTCCAGGCTTGCATCACCAATGGTTTTGCCCCACATCTTCAGGGCATACGCAAACATCGCATCCTCAGACGTCGATTCCTCGTCTTTGCCATCATAGGATTCGAAGAGGCCCTTAGCCCATGAATGACCATGGAACCAGTCAAATGCTCGAGAAAAAGGGAAGAAAGGATCGTTGGCTACCCCATTTCCTGCGTCACGGACAAGCATGTTGACCCAATCCTTGTTGGCGTCGATCCAGCTGGGGTCGAGGGTACCGATGATAGACGCTGCATGAATGAAGTATCCATAGTGAAAATGATGATCATTGTAGCATGTGTTGCCAAAGTCGAGACCGGTATCGCCGAGCTCGTAGGTCGCGGAGGACACCACGCCCTTCCAGACATTGTCATAGACAAGTGGCCATTTCTGCTGGTTATTGACGAACCGAGCAAAACACTGTTTCAACGTTGCCAGAGTTGATGCCGCAAGCTCTGGGTCTTTGGCCAAAGTATGCACGGTGTATACCAGTGTCGCAAATTTGCTCAGGGCTTTGCCACTGTAGTACATGCTATCAAGGTTGGTTTGAGACTCCATATCTTGGTTCAACTCCGTAGGAGCGACGTCACGGATGACCTGCGTGGCTGCAGCGGAGAGTTCTGCGACGTTGCCCTTTGAAGGGGACCAGGGCGCGAATCCCATATCTACTGGGAGGTCCGGTTCCACCATAGTCCATGATTCCCCTATGACAGCGGTCGCATTACCCTTGGTGGTCGTTCGAAGTTGGAGATTTATTTGTCGGCTCTTTGTGTCTGCGTCGAATGATTGAACATGGTGTGGCAGCGCAAACATCAAGAGTGGGGTGCTCGCAGCGTCCCTTCCTGCCTTCACCCACCTTAGGCTGTATGTCCCGGTGGAGTTGGAGACCGAGCCGGTTATGTTAACTCCAATTGGATAGACACCAGCAGAGTTGTCGTAGAACTTTTCACCAGTATCGCCAGAGGGATTCTTCGCCACTTGAATGGTACCCGAAAATCCAGAAGGGCCACGAAGAACAGTAGCAGATTCGAGTTGGAGCTTCGGGTCTGCTCCGTTTGAGGGAGTGACGTAGAGAAGCCAGGACTTGCTGTCCTCCAGGGTTACTCGATATTTGTAAATCCCAGGCTTTGGAGAGCCGGCAGATACGACACTCCGGAAGAAGACACTGCTTTGGATGAGAGGTTGGAGATTAGAGTACACACCAGTCACGTATCCCATGCCCTGGACGACTGGAAATATGAGTTGTTTGGTGGATCCATTCCCTGGCTGCAAAGTGAGGTTGGCAGAAAATGCCAGTGGAGCAACTGTGGTAAGCACTGTCGACGAATCCAGCTCAGCAGCTGATAGGATTATGTGCTGAATCCCAATTGGGTTGATATAATAGCTCACAGGGCTTCCAGGAATACGGGGATCCGGTGGGCCCATTGCGAGCATATCAGCGTCAATATGGGAGATACTCATTCCATAACTTTTAGCATTGCCACTCCCCTTGCACCACGAAAGAGAATAGGGATGAGTGAACGTAGCACTGGTCTGACTGCCGAGGAAGGCACCAGCATAGAACTTGTTTGTGGGGATTGGTCGGGATGTGTTTTCCTGCCAATATTAGCATAGATATTAAACTTCGACTAAACTGCAACTTACAATTCCTAGTCTAGGCACTGGGTGGTCATTCCTCGACGGAATATTTGATGGGATAGGCCCCGTCGACACCGGTTGAAACACGTCCTGAGCCGCCATTGTTGAAGCAAGATCAGCGGATGATGTAGGATTCGGTAGAGTAACCCGGGGAATGAAGCAGGTAGTAAAAACTGAGCTCGAGAGCAGCCTGAATGTGTCTACTGACACTGCATCTGAGGAAGGAGCCCTCAAGGTGGATTCTGAATGAGTAATGCTCGATACTAAAGGCTGACTCGTAGAAGATGCGCAAATAGGGACTTAGGCTGCGGTAGCTGTTTGCGAAGCAGTGTAGTCACCTTCAGAGGGAGAGGCAGAAGGCTGAAAAGGTCCCGGGTCTAGGTTAGACGTTTTATATGAAACAACAGTTGGAAAAGGCTGCAGGGATGGTCGCCTGTCACGTTCCAAGCTGGTTGGGTAAACCTAAAACATATGTGTGTCAGTCATCAACCAACCTTGGAAGTAGACGGAACTTACCCCTTTGGTTTCAGGCTGAAGCAATCTCGCGCCACCAATATTCGGAGGGTACTGAGTCTCGAAAGCAGTAGTTGTAGACTTCTCCTCTATCCGAAACAGCCGCAATTGTGGTTCCGAGGGTCTCGGGAAAGTGTGTGCAATTCAACCAGCCTGAAGCCATATTAGTATTACTGCGAAGAGCCATGACGATCCCTTTTTCATGATCCTTTTGGGCAGGGATACTAAAACGGAAGCTCTCCCAACAACGGGGGCAGCTGGATGGAGCCCGCTCCAAAAATATGGAGATCAAAAAGAAAGGAGACATCAAAAACGTGCTGTAGCCCCAATGGACAATATGTTCTTTGAAAAAGGGGCAAGCGAGGGAGATGGTGGTTTTGTGGGTATAAATATAGTCTATGCGTGTGCTGATAGACAAGAAAAAACGCTTGCTTCTTGAGAGTGACAAAATTAAATACCAAACCGAGCAATCCCTCAATACATTGGCGAAATGGAGGACTGGAACTTCAAAGGATCGAGAGAGTTGCAGACGGTGCTGGTCTAGGGGGTGACCTGAGCACGAGCGAGATGAACAAGACGGAGAGGACGGACCGAATGTCCAACTTGCACGAAGAAAGAGAGAGATAGAGCGAGGAAATAAAAGGACAAAAAGCCATGGTTCACTCACAGATATCCAATATATCCCCCGAGGAGGCGGATAGGATCTTCAAAGAATGAATTGCCCCGCAAGGAGAAGGAACGCCAGCTGACCGCTTCGCGTGGCAGGCGTGTCAGCGTGTGAAGCTCACAGAGAGGCAAGCGCTAGTCGGCCAGTGTCGATCGTAGATGCGTAAGTCCTGGGGTCGTGGAATGGAAGAACGACAGAAGGTTGGGATGGAGAGGTCCAGAACGGCTGAAGTCTGCGCCTCCACGCGGAGCTATGCAAGAGAGGGTTGACACCGGGACTCAATTGGGTATCGGGATCCCTCACCACATGGCATGCAAGCTTGCCGGCCGGCGGCTGATGAGTTCTCCTGATCGACAGATAGATCGAGTGACGCTCCTCGTCCCGCGTCCGCTGCAGGCGCGGCTGTGGACCCGATGGAAAGGAGGCTTGGCTTTGATGTCCGCGGTGGTGCCCATCGCAACGACAATCCTGCGCGCCGCGCGCCCGGGAGATATGCAGCCATGTGGGAAGCATCGAATTTGAGGAGGCGGCTTTTGCCATCCCCTCGAGTGTGTTATGAGTGCCGTTACCCACCCGACATCTGGGGTATGCTCTGACTGGACGGATGTCACGTTTCATTGATTCCAATGCCGTGAGCTTCAGGTACCCCATACCTTGGCACATTGCCTGCTGGGTCGGGCTGGCCATGCATCGATCTCAGAGTGTATGTTCAGGTCGAGACAGCGGTGGACGCGCTGACTGTGCATGTTAATTCTGGGAGAACTTGTCGCTTTACAGTCATTGGCTGTTAACCGCCCTAGATGCCGTCATATGGTCGCTATTGTCATCTCCACGTTCGACAACTGCTTCACCTGACGCGGTCACTCATGAATAACACGTGCGTTGAATCCTTGTTACTGATGTCATAAGAGCTACGCAGGAGAGTAGATATCGATCTCATGTCATGGCGTCAAGATGAATTGCGGTGGGCGAGCACCTGCAAGTAGCAGGCTCTGTGCTGGCGACAAGATGATTCAAATAATACACTTGATAGTTCGATGTAGATTAATGAGTAATAACAACAAAATACACTGCGTTGGCAATGCCCAGTATTCCTGTTCCGAGTCCCGACTATTCTACATCTAACCAATCCCAGAAACCATCTTGCGGAAACATATATTAGATAAGAGGCTTTTCCATAGGTTTGATGATGCCCTGCTTCACCATCACGCGGGGCTTTGTAGCATTCTGGAAGGTATCCTTGGTAGTCCATTCGGGACCAATCGGGAGACGGAGAGACCTCTCGTATTGCTGCTTTGATTCGAAGGGGTGAGGAAGCTGGGTTGCGAGATATTTGATGTTCTAGCGGACAGTCAGCATATGAGCTCTTTGTAGAGAAAGAATGTTAGAGAACAGAAGATAATGATCTTTACCTTTTTGACCCTTTTCTCGTTGATGATGACCCGGGAGAGCTTTGCATCCTTCCGATTTTCAGGCTTTACACCCTCTATGGTAGTGAGGAAACGCTTCTGCCGCTTTTGCTGCTTCTTGCTGATTCCCTCACCGGTCCAGCTTCCCCAGCCAGGCAGCGTGTTGTCTATCACCTTGTCGCCCTCCTCTTCGATGGTTTCAAGTTTTTCTCTTTCGAAGTCATAGGTGACATCATCACCGGCGAATGCTTTCTTCACCAGATCATGGTTCTTGAGCAGTATGGGAACACGGTCTTCTTCATCGCTCTCACTCCGGTCATCATCATCCTTGCGAGGTTGCTGTGTCGTTGACTGGCCCTTGGTGTCATTCTTGTCTTGAGTTTTGACCACTTCAGCCATGGTCTCATGGCTGGTTGAAGCTGGACCACTTAAGGTGATATCAACAGTTTCATTTGCAGTGCTAGTAGCCCTTTTGCGGTTATTTCTGCTGGTTTGCGTCAACCATGGGTTCTCCTCTTCAACAGGTTCCTTCTCGTCCGACTTCTTTTGTTCACGAGGTTGAGGAGCGTTCCTTGAGGCCCGCGCCGGTATTTGACCTTTGGGGCGGTCAATGACTATTTGAACGCCATCATCTGGCTCAGGACTTCTCGTTTCTTCTTCATCATCAGATCCGGGAGGCTCTTCAAATTCATTCTTCGTAAGCAAAGGCTTCGGCTGTTCAGAGTCCTGAGCTTTCGAACGGCCAAACGTTTGCCGACCGACCTCAGATTCTGCCTCGGATTCTGACCCGTCACCTTGAAGTTCTCGCTTAAGTCTTTTGATTTCCGCATCGTTCTGTGCTTTCCGCGCGGCTTCGGCATTCTGCATGAACTTCATCGACAGAAGCTTCGAGTGCGGGCCTTTAACATCCTCCGCGGCGCCTCCATCTGCCTCTAGCTCTTCAAGTTTCTTACGGAGTTTACGGGCCTCAGCATCCGACCCTGTTTCCTCACGCCATGGATCATCATCGTCGTCGTCATCGGACTCTGAGCTCGACGAACCAAGGAACTCATCATCGTCACGAGGGACACGCCTTCCCTCAATTCTTCTCTGCAATTCTTCATCTCGCCGTGCCATCTCTGCCACACTGAGACGAGCTTCTTCGTCCCAAGCAGCGCGGCCTGTCTCTTTGAGACTCTTTGCCCATTTACTCTCTCGATGCTTCTTGCCCATCCTGGCTTCCGCTCTCTGTCGATCAAGCCTTTCCCTTTCTTCTTCATCCAGATCGACGCCGGCTTCTATAAGAGCTTGTCTTTCCAGCTGTGCCATCTTCTCACGTTCCTTTCGATGGATACGACGATATGATTTGCTCTTGATCTTCTTGATTCTTTTAGCGCGGACTTCCTCTCGGAATAGTAATTCTCGGCGCTTGCGAAGTTCAGCTCTTCGGGCCCGTAACTCCTCGAGAGAGAGCTTCTTTGCTTCCAATTCTTCAGCTTGCTTGATCTGTTCTTCAGCAGATTTTTCATTAGACCCCGCAAGACCGGACTCTACAAGAATGTTTTGAATAGTCTGTTCGAGATCCGTTTGCGGTTTCGCAACATCGATTCGTGGGATTTGCTGCGCACTGGGGTCGACAAGAGGGAAAGAAAGGTGCTCTGCCCGCCGATTTGCCTTGACCGTCTCAATCCACCGGTCCAGCGTTTCCTTACTCTTCTCGTAGGCCGCTGCTCGTTCCAGCCGATCTTGCTGCCGTTTTGGAAGAGGAGCTTCCAACTTCCCAGGCACACCACTAGATTTTGATTTCCGAGAAGACGTAGCGGAATCTAGGTGTTTAAGAGAGCTCTTCAATCGGGAATCGGTTACGGAGGGTATGAGGTCGGCGACAGTTAACTTGCGTGTAGACGTTAATCCAAACTCTGAGGGTTTTCCATGTTCCTGTCCGGATTGTGTTTTCCTGGATGGTTTGCTGGCAACATCTCCCTCCATAGAGTTGACAAAGCTCTGAAGCTTTGAAAGACCACGCTGATTTTCGGCGTCCTCTTCATCGTCCGAAAATGACAAGCCGGAATCATCACTGAGGTCATCATAGTCTTCTTCTGACTCGCTTCCATCTTCAGTGTTTCCAGCAATGTTTTTATTTGATTTTGAAGATGCTTCTTGAGATTCTTCCTCTTCAGCATTCATGTCCCACGCAGTAGCCAGATCCACAGCATCCTCGCCGAGGCCATCTTCAGACTCATCCTCTGATGAACCTTCCAAATCGTCATCATTTTCAGACAAGTCTATTTCGTCATTTCGCTTTGTTTTAGCAGCTCTCCGCTTTGGTTTCGACTTTGTTGAAGAGCTGCCGCGGAAGGTAAATCCTTCAAATCTCTCTTCGTCGCTCGAGCCAAAGGCCTCGTCACTATCCAATTCACTGTCATCATCACTGTCAACCTGCCCTATCTTCCACTCATGTCCCTCACTGTCACTTCCGTAGTTGTCGCTCGAGTCGGATTCGTCACCAGTTCTGCGGCGTTTTGTATCCGGGCCCTGCCATTCATCTCCGCCCTGGCCAGAGTTGCGTTTCCGCTTAGAAATCTCATCGCTCTCACCGAGGCGGCTTTGTTTGATCCTAGGCTTCGATGGATATTCGCTCTCCGCGATAGCGAGGGCGTCTAGGCTTCTTCCGATCTTCCCCTTCTTCGATTTCTTGGAAGACTCATCTTTTGGCCCGCGTAGGTTTACCTGCCTGCCCGGCATAGTTGCGAGTCAGCCGGTGCTGGGAAAAATAGATTAAAGTCAATTGCGATGACTGTAGAAAATTTCTGAGTTCCGTGCTGCGGCTCGCCGAAAGTGTGGGGTGCTTCATGCAGCACTTTTTTTGCGGGCAAAATGCTCTGGCGAGGCGGAGCTACTACTAGCGCAGTTCGAAACTCGGCGAGCCCTGGTTGTACAGCTTCTTTCACAACACCCACGTCTTGACTGCGCTCACGTCAACCAATTCATTTCTGGATAGTTACTTCTATCCGCACGAAGAATGGTCAGGCCATCTCAACCGTTGATGGCGCGATTGCGCCTGACCACGAAGCAAGTCAATGGCGGCTACTACAAGGGAAACCGGACCGGTTCTATGGGATACTTCGCGAAAAACGGTTCGTATGTGATCGATTGGAAGAAAGTGCGCACATACGTTGTTCCTGAGAATCTCGATGAATTTAAGGTGAGCCCTTGTGCCATTTTCCTCTTTTTGCTATGCGCTCTCTGTCTGACGACTTCCTAGCTTACGCCATTTGTCACGAAACGGATGGCGCCGACAAAGAGCAAATATACGAAGGATATCGAGAAAAATGGCAAGATTATCACTGTTGAACGCGCCTTCGATGGAAAAGACTACCTGAAGATGTGGATGTCGGATAATGGACAGGAAGTTCTCGAGAAAGAACGGCTTGACCAGGAGAATGGACGGGTGGAGGAAACCGAGGCTGTTCCCCAGAAGACCTCGTGAGAGAATGAGGGAACAGAAACAGAAGTGAAGGTCCGTCTTCCATGTCTAGTCATCCGAATAATTTCTGATTTCCGCTAGACAGAGCACCAGGGTCGATGGACGGTATCTCTGAAAGTTCTCCAAAGGCTCGAGAGCGTTGGAGTCATCCCGTCTACATAAACCGGGGAACCGATTTGCTCTCAACCACCCTTGCTGTAACAATATGTACTTTGTTTGGCACTTGGCGAAATGGGGTCCTATTATGTTACATCTCATCTGACGGATTTGGTTACAAGGGATCTGGGACATGAAACAGTTGGGGATTTGCTTATCCTCGGTACCCAGCCTTGAGGGCTGTGGTGCTTCCCTGCGAGATACATTTTATTTGTATCATATAACGAAATGAGACACGGATCTACTGTTGCAGAATCGATGACGGCCTCCGCATCGTGTATTTCATGTTCAGTAGTTCGTGTAAGCAACCTCTGCATCGAATCTTCGGTGGCGTTCCGGCGGTGGCAATAAGGCGGCGGATGCGTGCCCGCTGCTTATCCGCCCGCTCGAGCGGTCCCCCGTACTCGGCCAAGTGAGCGGATTATCCCGAGCTCCGGGCGTCCATCGCGCGGTCATCGTCACCGAGCTAGAGTGTATGTCATAGTCCAGTTGGCCGATGTCCTCAACTCCATCTCGCTCCTTTTGAATAATGGGGACATCTGTGCTCAGCCCTGCAGAGCCCATAGCAAACCCGAGACCCGCGGTCTGAGTTCACGGACGATCTGTTAACCTACAAGGCACCGAAGTCATGTTCCAGTCCTTCACTGGTAACTCTCGCCGCCCGCGACAGGTCAATCTCTCAAGCCGCAACCCCAACCCCTTTGCCGCGTTTCCTTCTGCAAGAAAAGTTCCTCATGGCGCGGGGCCCCAGAATACACTTGCCATAGCGCAACAAGAGCGGATACTGAGGCAGCAGGAGCGGGAACGACTGGGTGCGAGTCGCATTATTCAACGGACATGGCGGGGCTACAGAAGCAGGAAGATTACACGCAGCAACTGGCGAGCGGAATGGGATGCTGTGGAACAGCAGAGAACAGGTGGTCCGCCTCTGTTTGAAAATGTTGCCGAATATGAGAATTTGGAACTTCGTCCTCCGGTCCCATACTCGACCGCGGGGGAGTGTTTGTCACAACTGAGGTTGCTTCTACACTTTGTGGAGACGAGAAATGAAGGCGACGTCTTCCGCTTGGTGTACTTTTCAAAAGCCTTCGAGAAGACCCTCGTGGAGATACCTACGATTGCTACTGAAGGCGAATGGACCACGCTGCTTTTGCGTCTCGCCAAGGTGACGCTCCGCGTGCTACGTGCTTCAGCCACGTCCTCTTCAGGGCCGGCCCTCTCGATTGGCCATCTTCTACGGCTACTGATATTCCTGACAGGCTTGATCCCTAAGCAGATGGCACGGATTGCAGACGAATATTATTCTGTCCTGGCCTTTCTGACGCAGAATATCGGGCACCTTCCCAAAGGAACCAACGTTTCTAGAGACAGTCTTGTTGAGAGTGTACTCGCCTTGCTTCGGCCCATTACCTCCGAGACTCTCAGTGCATACGAGTGGTTTGCGAGGAAATATCTCACAATCCCAGATCTTGAGGGTTATCTGGGAACAATTGAGGATCTGGCGACAAATATCAATTACAAGCTGCTAGCATCAGCTTTGGACACGCACATATCACAAGTCATCCAGAGTCTCCAAAGTCCCGACGACGTGGATGCCCGTCTATGGTTGCTTGCGTACTTTATCTTTTTCCATCGACACGCTTTTGGTGGCGATGCAGCACAGCAAGCACCGGATCTCGAATTTGCGAAAGTGGTGTCCACTCTTCTTAACTCTACTGCGTTATACGTATCACGCCGTCTCGAAGCCGAAGATGCAATGGAGAACCAGCTGTCGGAGAAGTCGCCGCTTCATCCATTTGTTCGGGATCAGGTCGTCAGTCTTGTTAACCAGCATAGTATTACAGGGCTTCTGACTCAACTTCCGTCAAGTCATCGTTCACAAGGGGCACTAGCAGATACTCAATCTGATGAGTCAGATGAGGCGAAGATTCTGGCTACATACGCTCTGACCCTTTTAAGGGTATTTCCTCGTCGGGGTGATGATATCCGTATGTGGTTGTATCTTGGTTCCGTATCTTCGGGCGACCAGCGTCCAGGCCAGCCCAGCTCACGGATACCTGCGATCAAATATTTCTGGCAAGCCTCGCGATCTACGAAGATATTCGATACAATTAGCCAGGACTCAAATAACGTCCTTCCCCTGCTGAAACCCGTCCCTTCCGACGATTCTCAGAGTGGCAAATCGCCACATCTGTCTCAGCAAGAAAGGGAGCAGGAGTGGACAATTATACTATTGTTCCTTGAACTGTATACATTTGTTCTGAAGGTCATGGACGACGATGAATTCTTTTCAGGCGGGTCTTCCTTTGTCTCAACCCCAAGGGCAAGGGTCTCCTGGACTAAGGAAAGCGCACTGCCGTTGAGGGACATTAAGGATATGACCGTATTCCTGAAAAACTTGGCTTTTACGTTGTACTGGAACGCGGCCGATTTGAATGAAACTGGTGCCCCACAAGATACAAGCGGTATTGGAAGCTATTTCAGTTCAGCTCCTCTTCCCGACTCGACTATAAGTATCAAGGATATAGAACTCAGGAATAAGGACAAAGGACTGCCTGGAGTGACAGGAATACCCCTGGATTACTTCAAAGGGCTAGTAACGGGGCTGTTGAGAATGATCCATGAGCGAGAGTAAGTTCCTCTTTGTCAGAATATCTTTGGGCCAGGCCATTGTTTACTAACTGTCATTTTTAAAGTTCGAGGCGCAAGTTCCTGCCAGACGGACATTGGCTCATGACGGGCCGCTTTGATATGGAAGGGTTTATTCCTGCAGTTGTCGAAGAAGAAGAAAAAAGGCATCAACTCCAAGAAGGGGAAGAAGACGACGAAAATCAAGACGACCTTTTAGACGATACCATCTCTGAGCCTTCACTGGGGCTCGTTGGCACCGGCCGGGCTCAGCAAGCTCGTCGAATCGAAGCTCTGAGGCGGCGCCAGCAGCAAGCAGCTCGGAGAAAACAGCTGGAGGCAGTTGCCCCTCGGCTCGAGATTCTAAGAAACATGCCATTCTTCATCCCGTTTGAGACCAGAGTGCAAATATTCCGGGAGTTCATCTATAGGGATCAGATGCGCCGAAGGCATGGATTCATTGATCCTGACGCTTGGCGGATGTCTGTTGCCCAGGCCACAATGGGACGCATGATAGACGGTCGTCCTGCCGCTGTAGATATTCTCAGTCGCCATCATGCGGATATCAGGCGAGACAGAGTATTCGAGGATGCTTTCAATCAGTTCTATGACTTAGGGGAAGGCCTCAAAGAACCTATCCAAATCAGCTTTATTGACAGGTTTGACACGGTCGAGGCAGGAATAGATGGAGGAGGCGTGACCAAAGAATTTTTGACCAGCATAACAAACGAAGCGTTCAAGTCCTCTAATGGGCTCAATCTCTTCGTTGAAAATGACCAGAACCTGCTATATCCGAACCCTGCAGCAGTGGAGCAGCGGAAAGAGCTCCTCAGAGAAGCAGGCATTGTGGAAGGCAGTCCAGAGTGGAATGAGCAGATCCGCGACCTGCTCAGACGCTATGAATTCCTAGGCCGTATTATAGGAAAGTGTCTCTATGAGGGGATATTGGTAGACGTCAACTTCGCCGGATTCTTTTTGCTGAAATGGGCATTGACTGGCGGGACGGGCTCTGCCCAGAAGGAGTCCGCGTATCGGGCTAATATCAACGATTTGAGAGATCTGGATGAGGGACTGTACCAAGGGCTGGTAAGTTTTTATCGGACCATCGTGGAACCCTACAATGGCTGATCCTTTATTCTAGCTACAATTGAAGAACTATCCCGGAGACGTTGAAGATTTTGCTCTCAACTTTACCGTCACTGACACCATACCCGTTCCTGGCTCCACATCCCGCACCATCACCAAGGAATTGAAGCCAAACGGTTCCAATATTCCCGTCACGAACCAGAACCGTCTCGTTTACATTTCTTATATTGCTCGCCATCGTCTGCAGATCCAGCCGTTTTTACAGACGAATGCATTTTTACAGGGCTTGGGGCAAATAATCCAGCCGTCATGGCTCTCCATGTTCAACCAATCCGAGCTGCAGAGGCTCGTCGGTGGTGACTCTGGCGAGATTGATGTGGCTGACCTGAGGCGAAACACACTCTACGGCGGAGTATATGCCATCGGAGACGACAAAGAAGAACATCCTACCGTCAAGATGTTCTGGGAGGTTATGGAAAGTATGACGAACGAGGAACGGCAAAAGGTGCTCAAATTCGTGACTTCCACACCGCGGGCTCCTCTGCTAGGCTTCAGTCACCTCAATCCGAGGTTCAGCATCCGCGATTCGAGCGATGACCAGGATCGACTTCCCAGCACAAGCACCTGCGTCAATCTGTTGAAGCTCCCTCGCTACACCAACGCAAAGATTCTGCGTGAGAAGCTGCTGTATGCTATCAACTCGGGGGCGGGGTTCGACCTAAGCTGACCCCTTCGCACGCTAGCACTACTCCGTGGAGAGGTCAACCTTTGGGGACATGATTGTTTACACGTTTTCTGGCCGTCCTTTGAAGGCGGCATCTAGAGCACTTCTCAGGTGGTTCTGATCATAGCATAGTCTTGGCGTCTATGGGGGTTCCTTTTCCATGTCTAAGCGGTGTTAGGATGTATCTACCAAACGCGTGGCAAACAAGAGATTTCCCGAGATATGTATTATTTGGTTACTTCCTGTAGCAGCTTGGAGATGTCCAGCATCCGAATCGATTCCAAGGTGCGTAGATAGGCTAGGTGTTGGAACGGTGTGGCCAGATCAGGAAACGCCACAGCAGGGTTGCCACAGGCGCGGCTCTGCGTCCGTATAGGCCGACAGACGGGGCCTTCTGGTCGCTCAGCGACACGAAGGCCGGGACTTTGCCAGCAGAGCCAGTCTCTGGCGGCCTGTCTTCCCAGGGTTCGTAGCATTTTCGATATCGTCGGCCGCGCTGGATGGCTGCGGTCACCTGAGCGCGCGGTTTGCCGCTGCCACACGAAAAACTTCAACGCCGCAGGGGTGGCCCGATTGGGTTTAGTGGCTCTGCTCACAAAAATTCCCTTTGAGTTTTCCAGAAACCCCGTCAAAGGCCAAAAGCTCTTTCACCACCACCACCTTCCTACCATCCTCGCATCTCTTTTTTTGCTACCCTTAGCATCCTTCTATTTCTCCTTTTTTGCCCCCTTCCCTTTCTAGAAAAAAAACCTCGTAAAAATAACAAAAAAATCGAAAAATCTGTGAAAACCCTACGTCTCTCGGTCTGTGCGGTCTTGTGGAAGATTTCTTCGCCTGCCGCCTTCCTCATCTCTTGTGATCGACCACTTCACATCGTCGCTAGTCTCTAGCTCGTCGTTCGTGGAGAACCACACACAAACCCACCTTCAACGCGTCGAGACACACCTCTCCTTGCAGTCTACTGCTTAGGGTGCGGCGCAACCTCTCGTTACTCTCAGATTTGATAACAAAAGACAGTACGTTCCCTTTTGCGCAGAACCCGCCTACGCGACATCGCGGCCACACTACCGCAGTTGTCGCAGTCCCTCTGTGGGATATCTTGAGAGGAATCATCGTTTACTGAAGCGTCAATTCAGAGTAACAGCATCAAAATGTCTGCCGACGTTTCCACCGCTCCTGCCGCTGACAACACCGCCAATGGCACCCCTGACACCGGTGCCAACGGCACCACCACCACTACCAGCACCACTGAAAGTGCTCCTGTGGAGACCAAGCCGACCACAACGTCTACTACCACCAGCAGCTCGAGCTCGACGACGCCGCATCACTCGGCGTCGCTCTATGTCGGCGAGCTGGATCCCTCTGTGACGGAGGCGATGCTCTACGAGCTGTTCTCTTCCATCGGCCAGGTCGCCTCCATCCGTGTCTGCCGTGACGCCGTCACCAGACGCTCTCTGGGATACGCCTACGTTAACTACAACAACACGGCTGACGGTGAGCGTGCCCTCGAGGATCTGAACTACACTCTGATCAAGGGCAAGCCATGCCGAATCATGTGGTCTCAGCGTGACCCCGCTCTGCGCAAGACTGGTCAGGGCAACGTCTTCATCAAGAACCTGGACAGTGCCATTGACAACAAGGCGCTGCACGACACCTTTGCCGCCTTCGGCAATATCCTCAGCTGCAAGGTCGCTCAGGATGAGTTTGGTAACTCGAAGGGATACGGCTTCGTTCACTACGAGACCGCTGAAGCCGCCAACAATGCGATCAAGCACGTTAATGGCATGTTGCTCAACGACAAGAAGGTCTATGTTGGACACCACATTCCCAAGAAAGATCGTCAGAGCAAGTTCGAGGAGATGAAGGCGAACTTCACCAACGTGTATGTGAAGAATATCGATCCGGAGGTCACGGAAGAGGAGTTCCGCAAGTTGTTCGAGAAGTTTGGCGAGATAACCTCGTCGACCCTAAGTCGCGATCCGGAGACCGGAAAGAGCCGTGGCTTCGGTTTCGTGAACTTCTCCACCCACGACAGTGCGCAGGCCGCTGTGGATGAGTTGAACGACAAGGAGTACTGGGGCCACAAACTCTATGTTGGCCGTGCCCAGAAGAAGCATGAGCGCGAAGAGGAGCTCCGCAAGCAGTACGAAGCTGCCCGCCTTGAGAAGGCGAACAAGTACCAGGGTGTCAACCTCTACGTGAAGAACCTCACGGATGACATTGACGACGAGAAGCTGCGTGAGCTTTTCAGCCCCTTCGGCACCATCACATCTGCCCGCGTAATGCGTGATACCAGCCACCTTGAGCGCCTCAAGCAGATCGAGGCTGAGAACCAGAAGGAAAAGGAGAAGGAAAAAGAGAAAGAAAAGGAGAAGAAGGAGAACGCCAAGAAAGAAGGAGAGGCCGAAAAGGAAGAGAAGAAGGACAAGGAAGAAGACAAGGAGAAGAAGGATGCAAAGAAGCCCGAGAAGACCGACAAGGACGACAAGAAGCCTCTTGGAAAGAGCAAAGGCTTCGGTTTCGTCTGCTTCAGTAGTCCTGATGAGGCTTCTAAGGCAGTGACTGAAATGAACCAGCGAATGGTCAACGGCAAGCCTCTCTACGTCGCCCTTGCTCAGCGCAAGGATGTTCGCAAGAGCCAGGTAAGAAATTCACCTTCCATAGCTCCTCATAGATTCTTCAAGTCATCGCTGACACTTTGGGCAGCTTGAAGCTAGTATCCAGGCGCGCAACGCCCTTAGACAGCAACAGGCTGCGGCTGCAGCTGGCATGCCTCAACCGGTACGTTGCTTTAATTTATGCCTTTAAGAACTTCGAGCTAACTGTTTCAATAGTACATGCAGCCCCCCGTTTTCTACGGACCTGGTCAGCAGGGTTTCCTGCCGGCAAACGCGGCTGGACGTGGCGGATTGGCCTTTGCTCCCCAGCCCGGCATGATGATGCCTGGTATCCCAGGCGGACGACCCGGCCAGTACCCCGGTGCCTTCCCTGCCCAGCAGGGTGGCCGTGGTATCCCTAACCAGCAGATTCCTCCAAACTTCGGTCAAGGCATCCCTATGGGAGCCATGCAGGGTGCTCCTGGAGCCATCCCTAACGGCTTGGGCTACCCTCAGGCGATCGCTCAGGTACAAGCTAACTTTGGCCGTGGCGCTGGCGGCCGTGGCCAGGTACCTGGAATGCAGGGCGTGCCTCCAAATATGGCTAATGTCCCAGGTATGCGTGGCGGTCAAGGCTACGGTCGTGGCGGCATGCCCCCTCAGATGGGAAGACCTGGTCAGGCTGGTCGTGGACAGAATGCTCCCGCTATGCAGCCATCGATGGTTCCCGGAACTGAGGCTGCCGCTGGTGGCCTCACCCTCCAGGCGCTGGCAGCTGCACCGCCTGCTCAGCAGAAACAGATGATCGGTGAAGCTCTCTACCCGAAGGTTCAGGCCCTACAACCGGAATTGGCTGGAAAGATCACCGGTATGCTGTTGGAAATGGACAACTCTGAGCTGCTTAGCCTGTAAGTTGCTTCACCATATCATCTTGAATCCCGCTTTAACTAACACATCGTCTAGGATCGACGACGAGGCTGCTCTGCGCGCCAAGGTCGACGAAGCTCTCAAAGTCTACGATGAGTACATGAAGAACAAGGGTGCAGAGAGCGAGGCTACTGGAGATTCCGCTAAGCCGAAGGAGGCAGCTACGGAGGGTGCTGCGGAGGAAGCTAAGTCGTAGATTACATGTCTTGATTCTTGATATCCGACACGGGGCAGATGGAGCCGGTTACAACTGGTATCTGGCTTGGCCTGTTCGGAAGACTCGATTGATGTGTTTCACGACTTCTCCTTCAGTTCAGCTCTTGGATTTCTCCTACCTAATGTTTTCCTTTTTCCCCTGGCCCTGATATCCCCGGTTTCGAAAAGTTCTTGTTATGATGTCCTCGCATCCTCCTCTATTCATGACGACATTCGGTTGACCAGGTCCCCTAGTTAAACACGATTTGTATGTGTGCAGATGCTATTCACTGCTGTCCTCTCCCCGAAAGTGGTGATGCGCTTATGGATTTTTCTGGACAACAGAGAGGGGCAATTGGTACCGGAAAAGTGTTCGGCCACGGTGTTTCTCTGTCTGATCTTCGTCAAACGGGGAGGTATTCGTCTTTTCTGCCATTCCTACCTCGTATCTATTTCACGCACACTTGTATCATAGAGTTATTGTTTTCCCTTGTGACCTGTATCTTTGGGTGATGTAGCCTCTCGCGGGTCCGCCCTGCCTTTGGCGTTTCATGCCACTGGCGCTGCTGATCACGTCTTCCGCCCATAGGTGACATGTCTGGCCACAGTGGCTAAATGGATGCAACGTGTAGATGAGATCATCCTCCAAAAATACCTAGAGAGAACTATTGATGAGGGGGAACGGGACAAAAGGAAACAGAACAGGTTGTATGTTGGGGTTCGCTACGCGCAAATGGGCCGCCGAATGGAATGGAATGAATGAATGAATGCTTTTATTCGATGGGCGGGATTGCGGATACGGTCAGCGGTGAAAGATAGGGAAAACTACCGGCTTTGGGCATGTATGTCATGGGTTTTTGTGACGTCTCTATTTTTTTCCTTTCTCTTTTTTATCTTGATATGGATAGATTCTTCTTATCGAATGAAGGCTCTTTCCCCTTAAATACTTTTGTCGTACTCACGCTCCTCTATCCCCTCGTTAGTAATTTTTGGTCTAATAATGTATGTGTGATGCTTTTACTCGGTTGTGATATGTTTTACAAAGCAAAACGCTGTCACGGGTGATGTGGCAAAAGTACATACATTCATCTGTTCGTTCAGTTCACCATCTCGGGAACGATATTAGATAAAGAGCTGGATTGGTGGTCGTACTATATCCAGAGAACCGATCTCTCCGATTTCCTTTGACAACAGTCTCGAGCAAACTGTACTAGCAATACTAGACATGATTGCAGGATAATCATCTTCCTTCGTCCACAGGCTGGACTGCTGGGGGCAAAATGTACTCCTTTCCAGAGACTAAAAAGGACAGAAATTCATGATACTGTACAGAACACACGACGGTGGCATGGGCTCGTTGTACTATATATATTGTACGCCGTACTCATGAGCAGCTGGTGCGATGGGTTTTTTTGCCTTTTCAAGAGAGGCAGACATCTATCTCCGACTTGTAAACGTGACCGTTCCCTACCTAGCCATATCAAAAGAAAGTGAAAACAAGGACAGTCTTCTCCCCCGAATATTTCCGAACGAAGGCGTCACTCGAAAATTTGAACTTCAAAAGTTTGGATTCTGCTGGCCGATGACATCAAAAAGCGACTCCCAGTCCGCGCCTTGGAATAAATCTGTCATGTTCAGGTCAAAGTCGGTAGTGAACGCAGATCCACCGGGCCACTGACCGTCCTCGAGCCCGCTAAGATTCAACGACGACTGGCCGTTCATCATTGTTCCGTTCTCGAAGGGAAATGTACGGCATGGCTGAGAGAGAGGGGCAAGGTCTTGAAACGGCGTATTCTGCGGCCTCTTTCTATTACCAGCGCCCTGATCGGGACGCAGGGAAGTACTATGGACTCCGTTTATCTCTGTTCGAAAATTCCCTGACGTCTCTTGAGTAGACGAAGTCGTCTCATTCAACATATACGAGCTATTCCTCGAATTATCAGATGGTAGAGAGCTTCTAGTGCTGTGATCTCTCGGCTCTCTCATCTGATTCAGCGCTTCGTGAGAGACGTCGAGTTTGCGTCTCTTCTGGCTGCCAAAGTCAGAACACTCATCGGAGTTAGTAAGGGGCCTTGTATGTTTTGCTGCGCTTATGGAAGAATGCCCCGAATTGAGGCTCTCGAAAGTAAGGCAATTACTATGCCCATTGCTCCGCTGCTGGATGTTCGACAATAGCACAGAAAGCGCCGTGTGACAGTGTTTTGCTGTCTCCCATTGTCCGGACATGATACGTAGAATTTCTAGACATTCACTAATCTCTCTAACAAGCAGTTAGTAGGTAGTCTCAATGACACCATTGGTGTTCGGGGCTCCATGCAGTGCCCCTCATAGACGACTGGCGGATCAATTTTTCATTAAGAGAAAATAAGCACACTGGTTTTGGATTCTCAAGGTAGCAACCGTAGACTAGACGAAAGTCAGAACTCACCGACAGCCCTTCGAAAGAAGATACTGCTTCAGTTGACAAGCAAACGCAATGACCAGTCCAGACATCCACGCTGCTGACAAAAACCCCGGCCAAAACAATGGCTGGCCTCCATCAACCTGAGCCTTCAGTGCTGATAAAATACCTCTAGCAGCGCCAATGCAAGTTTGGAGACCAGAGCAAAAGTCTGGGGTAGATGGGTCAAGTGACAGTGAAGGACGATTGATGAGGAGAATAAGGTATTGATAAAGGACAGTGAAGAATGGTCCTAAATCGAATGGCTCTTCATCTGTTGAAAGGGAGGTATCCTTATCGTGTCTGGTAGGAGTTCCTTGTAAGTCTGGGGGCAGGCCATTCCACCATTTGTGTACGTCTGAAATTAAGAAGAGCACAGAGCTTCGTCGTACTGTCCGGACGTGGATAGATTTGTGGAACAGCTCCAAGGCTCTACCAGTGAGTTTCGCAGCCACGACATAATTGGCAAGAGCAGCTTCCCTATTGTGTTGCTGCGCCTGTCTGCAGTCTTCTGTATGATCCCGTTGATGATGTGATAAAGAACCGGGCGTGCTGCCATCCCTAGTTTCCATAGGTATGCCCTCTTTGTGCCTTCCAATGGAAATTTCGGAGGGCGACGTTTCTTCTGCGGCGACGTAGCGACGGTACTCTGTATTCGGTATAACAAAGTTATGAACAACAGGATCATGAATTTCGTAAGGTCCCGGAAGGCAGACATCGGCATCTGAATCCTGAATTCCAAGAGGCAGACCAAGTGCTTGACTCAGGTACCGATCAATGGCATATGCGCACCAGAATATCCTCTTTCGTAGTTGCCGATCATGCGAGGAAAGTTCTTTGTACCGAAACGGGCAACGATGGAGACCGGCATGGAGCATAGATCTGAGGATGCAGCCACCTACAGTTGATGCTGTTCGAAGCGACATTGTCGCTACTAGATACAGTTGAGCGGCCAGAAGCGCCTGTAACGATGGAACATCATGCCTGTAGATGAGCGTTCCGAGTATTAAATGAATGTTCGTTGGAGACTTAATTCTCGATTCAGATGGCAGACGAATTTCCGGACGTAGAAGACTCGCGAGATTAAAGACGCATTGAAAGATTGTTGCCCAGCAAGCATTCTTATGATCTGAATGGACAAATCGTGCAGATCTATCTTGATGATCCTCGGAATAAAGCAACTCCATCTCTTGCAGAAATGTAGGTCCGTGTAGAAATGGGAAAAGTGGGTGCCAGACCCTGAAATACAACATCATCAATTCCTTCGCCTGTTCAAGCGGAGGGGGCTTCCCCAGCGCCCGAGCGACCGTGGGATCGTAGCTCCATCGACGAGGAAGCCTATCTTCAGCTGTTGAATCCGAGCAATTGCTTCCATCTGAATCATGCTTTCCACCCGGTGAGTCTTCACTTCCAATAATTGTATCTTCCGCTGGAGGAAATTCTTCCCCAGATGATACATGACTGGAAGCAAAACTCTTCAGGAAAGCCTGACGCACTGTATTAATGAAGTAAACACCACTTGAGCTGCCGACGAACTGGCTTTCATCATTCGAATGTGCTGTCAGGGATCCGACCTCTGACGTGCCAGACATGAAATCCGATGACTCCATTTTGAACAAGACATGATGTCCACGATGGTGGGGTATGGCTAGCTTAGGCCGGACGCAGTAATAAATTTCACTAACTCCGTTGCATTATTCAATGCATCCAGCAGTGACAGCAATTTGAGCTTTCGAAACGCAATTGGGTCTTGTACTGGTTCTCTCGGACAGCGTGAGCCCGTTACACCGTTGCGGTGGCTTAGTCAGCAAATACCTGGAGAGCCTTTGAGACGACAACCCAGAACGCGATAGGATACGACAAACCCCGCAAGGAATCGTCAAGCGCATGGCCGGGGGTCCCTTGCATATCACAGAAATTCCCCGCCAACTACGGATTGAGAAGAGAAATGGTTCGCTCGGATGTCGAGTGACCAGGCTCTTTGGCTTCGGCTGGAGCCATCCGGCTGATAGTTCAACCGAGCTTCTGGACTCCACACTTAATCCTGTCCTTTTGCGCAGTAAATGCAAAATTTTGGTTGCCAAGTTACCTAACGAACTATTGTGTGTTATGTGCATGTATGTATATTAATATACATAGGTAATATATATTTTAATGAACTAATGTCAAAAAATGTTGAAGGGGCTTAAAGAATGGCGCGCCGTTTTTATTTTGGGAAGCCGATCTTCTTGAGACATAACTGCTATTTCAGGAATTACCCTAGACCGTATGCACTATCAATATAAAACCTCACATTCTATATAGTGCCCAGATATTAGACATCAAACTACTCACAATCTACCAGTTCAGAGATAGCTCAATGCTGAACCAAGCGTTCAATCTCTAGGCAAACGGCATCAACGACATCCTGTGTCTTTGCTGTTCCCCCAAGGTCAGGAGTCGAGATCCCAGCTGCGCAGACACGTTCAACGCAGTCCATCAATTTCTTTGCGGCTTCCTTCTCCCCAAGCCACGAGAGCATCTCCGCAGCGGACCAAAAAGTAGCGACCGGGTTGGCTATTCCCTTGCCGGTGATATCGAAGGCGCTTCCGTGGACCGGTTCAAAGAGCGAAGGATTCTTTTTTGTGGGGTCCAAGTTGCTGGATGGAGCCACTCCAATTGATCCAGCGAGTGCGGCAGCAAGGTCAGATAGAATGTCCATATGTAGGTTTGTGCCGACAATAGTATCCAGCGACTGTGGATTCGACACCATTCGCACAGTCATCGCATCAACTAGCATCTTATCCCAAGTGACATCGGGGAAGTCTTGGGCCACTTCCGCAGCTATTTCATCCCAGAGAACCATGCCGTTTCGCATCGAGTTGCTCTTTGTGACGACAGTAAGATGACGACGAGGCCTTGAGCGCGCTATCTCAAATGCGAAGCGGATAATCCGCTCGATCCCGACGCGAGTGAAGATCGCCACCTCCGTAGCCGTTTCCCATGGCTGATGAATATGAGAGCGTCCACCCTGACCGGAATATTCGCCTTCGGAGTTTTCTCGTATAAGAACCCAGTCAATCCCTCCAGCGGCAGTCGTAAGTGGAGATTTAATCCCGGGGAACGTGCGGACAGGACGCACATTGGCGTACAATTGGAGGGAAAAGCGAATGGGTAGCAGAAGACCCCAGAGGGAAATATGATCAGGGACATCTGCTCGAATATCGTCAGAAGCCGCCGGTTTCCTTGCAAGGATACAGATATGTTCCAGTGCATAGCAATAGACTCTGAATCTATCTTAAAACAGCACAATACGAAAAAAAGGTCCTACCGGGGGCTCCAACGGCTCCAAACAAGCCTGCATCAAACTTGCGCAAGGTGTCCAACGCATCTTCCGGCATGTATCGGCCATGCTTCTTGTAATAATCGGTTCCCCAGGGAATGTGCGTAAATTCAATTTCAAAGGTTCCAAGCGTCTTCGCGAGCTTCTTGACTATCTGGATCGCTGCTCCAACGACCTCTGAACCTATGCCGTCACCAGGGATGGATGCAATATGGTAGGATGCTCCTGGGGCCATGGTGGTGGAAAGCAACTAGTGAAGACAGTCTCCTGAAGCGAGAAATAGACCTTCAGAAATAACTGCTTGGAAATGAGAGACAGGACCTAGGAAGTATTCGCTTCTAGCTTAGAGAGATAAAATGGAGTGAAAATTGAAATACTTGTACCGAGTGTGCTCTCCACGAGCACACCAATTCCGAGCGGGGTCATGCTTGAACGTTCATCCAGGTCGACCTAGCCTGTCTCCTACGGAAGATACCAAGAAGCCTGACAGTAGTAAGATAAAGCCGACGCCAGATCCACCATCATAGGTACTCCGCAGATGTCAACGAAGGTGGAGCGCTGACTCAGCACGTCAACGGCAGCTGTCGGCTAAAGGTTCAGCCGCGCCAGAACTCCGCGGACTGTTTCCGAGCACTGGCAGCAGTGTTCTTAGAGGGCGAATATAGGCAGAAACATGAGGGTTGGCACAAGGATCCTATTTGTCTTATCTGGAATGAGATGCTTTATTCATGATATGCCTGTTACATCATACGCGTCATTGAGGTTCTCTAGACAACCCCCCGCATTCGGAGACTGTACATCATTCTATCCTACAGATCAGCTCTTCCACGCGCTACCGTCTCGAATGGCCCCCCAATTGCGCGAGAAGAAAGCATCGCGTATCACTACCGCTTGCAATCCTTGCCGGTCACGAAAGCACAAGGTGAACCTTCAAACTTTTATTTTGACAACTTTTTATTACTTTTGTTATTTATTTCATGGGATGATTATCGAGCTGAACTTGGTCTGTTCGAATTTCTTGCTGATTATGCAGTTTTTTTTTCTTCATATAGTGTAGTGGTGAAAGGTGAATAAAACGGCATTTGAAACCATGAAAGCTTCAACTCTAAGAATGGGTCAAACTTTCTAACACTGAAATTGTCAATCGATCAATTAGGCCAACATGTAAACAGTGTCTCGAGTACAACCGGTCGTGTGCTTGGCCTGAGCAGTTAAAACGGTTAGTTATGGCGGAACTTAGATCAGTTCGTTGTGGGAACTAATATTCTGCCTAAACAGTGGGCCAGCGAAAGGCTACATCGAGGCTCTGGAACATCGTTTACAGGAAACGGAGAATGTTCTGTTGAAGATACTTTCACAGCTCTCCGACGCTCAGCTATCATCCATGATGTCACAAGATGTGGCGACTGCAAGAATATGCAACGGTGGACTATCACCTTGTATTCCCTTGTCACCATTGAGGAAAAAGGGAGTGGAGCACTGGAAGTCATTCCCTCTGACCACTGTCGAAGACATTCGGAGATGGCAGCAATATTGCCTCAGGGACAAGAGGCCGGCTTTGGATGGAGCTGAAACGGACATCGGACCAACCGATTCATGCATAACCCCTACAGGACAACGGAACTTCGAGTCACAAGCTCCCAATGACATGGAATCTTCATTTGAGGAAAGCCATTCCAATTCCCATGAGTTAGGACCGAGACCTGCCTCGTCTGCCTATGGATCAAAAACTGATGGATACTCGGGCCAAACCGATGATATCGTCTCAGCGCCAACTCTGGAGGCCACTGATGCCGCCCAAATAGAGCAATGTAGAAGAGAGGTGGACAGACCACCATATATAGTTGCAGGAGCCGAAAGCTCAAACAGCTATGGCGTGTTTGGAGCTATCAGCAAATCGCAGTCCCCATTCTGTCGGCGAGATTTTGCACCGAGAGCACCGCAAGAGCTGAGTTCCTGGATTGGGGCTCCTCCGGTAAAGTTCCAGCAACAGTTTCTTTGGTGAGCTGTGTTGTGGAGAGCTCTAGGCCGTAACCTGTCATTCTGAAAACCAAAATTCCACTGACGCTCCCAAACCATGTTCATAAGGAGCTGCGCTCGAGAGAGTATGAACCAGCCCATATTGCTGGCAACAGTCTTGAGTCCGGCCAGATCATGACAGCTGAAGCGTCAGACTTCAAGTCGAGTGCACTCTCCATAGCTCTTTCAACCTGTGGGGGCATCTATGATAGTGTTTTGATGAGGAGATTATCCAACGTTCTTGGAAGAAGTGTGACGCCACGGAACTTCCGTCCAATCAGCTTTCTGCCTCTGTTCGATATTACAGTTGTCTAGGAAGTATAAGTCTTATATTGAAACCGGCACCGTCTCTGAATGGAAATCAGTCTTGGGAGAGCCCGCTGGGCCTGGAAGCAACCGGAATCTCTGGCTTCATTGATGAAAGATACCTACCCATGTCGATATCCGACAGATTTCGAAAAGCTCGGCGCTTCAAGCTCTCCCCGGGCATATCAATCGGATTTACCCCACGTCGGCGCACCCACATTGTCGCCACCCCAGGTCATCCCCCGCATTTGTAACGGAATATTCAGCTCCGGAAACATACTCCAGCAAAGAGCAATACATTCGACAACCTAGAATAGTTCGATACGCCCCGCAACGGAGCCCCGCAACGGGAGGGACTGCAGTTTCAACGACACAGGGGGCGCTGTTCTGTAAAGCAGATGCTAAGCCCCACTATACTCATTAGGGGCCTGGGTGGTTGGCATCTCGATGCCTGTGAAGATATCTCTTTTGATATTCCGTTTCGTTTTGGGGTTACTGTCGATTTTATATCGTCTTCCGGTAGAGCGGTATAGAGACTTGGAGCTGCATACACCACAACATCCATGGCTATTAAAAAGGTACTCACTGATATCTCGTAGTTCCGCAATCACCTACTATATCTTGACAAGTCTTCGCCTAACCACTTCTTTCATACATAGATCATCATTGTCGGAGCAGGACCCTCCGGTCTCATTCTGGGCATTCTCCTGGCCAAACAAGGAATAGAGGTCGAGCTCCTAGAGGCAGGCAGCAAACTCGACGAACAGCCACGCGCCGCACACTATGCCTCGCCAGCCGCTTACGAGCTGATGCGCGCGGGCATTCTTGACGATGTGAAAGAAAGAGGCTTCCACCCAAAGAGTGTCGCATGGAGAAAACTAGACGAAACATTCATTGCGGGCGTGACGAACGAACATCTTCCCGAGGACTATCCATATAAGCTGGTCGTGCTTCCGCTGGATAGGCTTGGAGTACTTCTCTATGAGCACATACAGCGGCTGCCGACAGCTACAGTGAAGTGGTCGCACAGAGTCGTGAAAGTCGGGCAGGACAAGGACAAGGCGTGGGTGGAGGTTGAGACCCCTACTGGCCGCCAGAGGCGAGAGGCAGAATATGTCGTGGGCTGCGATGGGGCGAGCAGTACTGTTCGGAAAGAGCTGTTTGGGCCTGAGTATCCTGGTGAGACGTTGAACGCTCAAATTATCGCCACAAACGTAAGTAGTCAGGCTCGAAATACCCATGGGCCCTCCTCGATTCATCCAGATACAATCTATACATGTACCAGAAATAATACACAGCCGGTTCTCAGGTATATTACGACTTTACCAAGTACAGCTTCTGGGACTCGAACTTCATCGTGCACCCAACGAACTGGTACATGGCCGCAAAGATCACCAAGGACGGTCTCTACCGAGTCACGTACGGCGACGTCCCCGGACTGAGTCGCGAGGAATACATTAAGCGACAGCCCATGCGGTACGAAGAGATCCTGCCAGGAAATCCCAAACCGGGCGAATACCGGATCACGAACATCAGCCCGTACAAACTGCAGCAGCGCTGCTGCCCTACCTTCCGAGTTGGAAGGGTGATCCTCGCAGCGGACGCAGCGCATCTGTGTAATCCTTTGTATGTTAGAACTTTCCAAAAAACCTCATTTCCCCCTTCCTTGATCTACATTATGTTTAGTCGTACAGTGCACGCTAACACCATACCGCATCAACAGCGGCGGTCTCGGCCTGACCGGAGGCATCGCCGACGTGGGAAGCCTCTTCGATGCCCTGATGGGCATCCACCGCGGCCTCGCAGACGACAGCATTCTGGACAAGTACAGCGAGGTCCGGAGGAAGATCTGGACAGACATCATCGACCCGATGTCGCGGGAGAATTTCCGACGGCTCCACGACCAGGACCCGGACAAGGCGCGCGAGAATGACGAGTTCTTCAGGCTCTGCGTGAAGGCCGAGACGGACAAGGATCTTGCGAGTCAGATGGCATTGGTGAGTGTCCATCTAACCGTTATTGTATTTCGTGGCAAAGCTCGTATATAAATGAAGATGCTAACGCCTTATTTACTACTAGGCACTCGATGTCTTGAGGCATGATATGACGCAGTACTATAACAAGTTGGTTGGTGAAAGCAATGGAAGGAAAGGAGAAGAAGACACGAGTATGCCAGGTTCAAAATTATAAGCCGTGTTGGCTGTATATCTCAGGCATGTACCCCTATTTCGGCGTGAAAAATTATAGTCCTCCCTTTCCCTTTCTATCAAAACTCGGTCTTCTTGAGGGAGATCGTTTTCAACAAGTACATTCCTGTCTGTTGGAAGTCTGTAGTCATATGCAATATGAAGTATATATATATGAAAATAAAACTACGCTGAGCTAACCCCACGTAGTTATATAATTTACAAATCGCGATTATGTACAATCATATAAGAATGAAAGAAAAAGAAACCTAATTCTCTTGCCAAAAAAACGTGTCTATATCTAGGCAATAACGCCACCTTTCTTCAGCTCCTGGATCCTCTCGTCGCTCAGACCGAGCCGCTCTTTAAGGACTTCGTCCGTGTGCTCGCCCAGCAGGGGTGGAGGCGTTCTGACACAGGGTTCCGCATTCGAGTACTTGACGGGGGTGTTGAGGACCTTGATACGGCCGCAGGCGGGGTGTTCGATTTCCTTGACCATGCCGCGGGCGATGGCTGCATCGCATCGCGTACCTGGTCAGTATTGTTTCTCCCTCATTTATATAGATCTATTATGGGAGGCTCGTTGGCTAGGTAGGTAGGTTATGTACTTACTGTGTTCGTGGTTCAATGTGTCCTGGACATCATTCACCGCAGCGTAGGGCACGCCGCAGCCCTCGAAGATCTCCAGCCATTCCTTTGTGGTCCGCTTCTCCGTCTCAGCTTCAATCAGTCCTTCGAGCTCTGTTCTGTTCTTGACTCGCTCGTTGTTCGAGATGAATTTCGGGTCCGTCTTCCATTCGGGCTTGCCCAGCTTGTCGCAGAGGATGCCGAAGAGACGGTCGTTAGCACCGCCGATGAAGATGTCGCCGTCGGCGGTCTTGAAGCCCTGGTAAGGGACGACGGAAGCTGCTCCTTTTGTCAGCCTCCTCTGAACTCTACATTTCCATCTATCTGGAGATAATAGGTTTACGTACGATGCGCAGTTCCCCATCTCCCCGAGTCCTTTTGTCCACTGATAAGGACCGAGCTGGCCATATTGGCCAACGTCGCGGTCTGGCAGTCGCTCAGGCAGACGTCGAGATGCTGTCCTTCGCCCGTCGTCGCTCTATGCAACAAAGCGGCCAAGATGGAGTTGCATGCGTAGAGACCGGTGGTCAGGTCCGTGACCGCGACTCCGACCTTCACAGGAGGACCGTCCCTAGGACCGGTTAGATGCATCAGGCCAAACTCCGCCTCGACCATGACGTCGAATCCGGGCCGGCTGCTGTAGGGTCCGAATTGACCGTAGCCTGTGATGCTAGCGTAGATCAGTCGGGGGTTGATCTTCCGGATGGTCTCGTAGTCCATGTTGTATTTCTTGAGAGAGCCCGGAAGGTAGTTCTCGACGAGGACGTCGCAGTCCTTTGCGAGCTCGTGGAGGATCTCCACGCCCTCCGGGTGTGCGAACGATAAGCCGACAGATTTCTTGTTCCGGTTCACCTAGGTTCTATCAGTATTTCCGACAGCTATTTGTTTCCCGGTATATCTTACAGAAAGATAATATGCACTCTCTCCCGGACCTTCTCTTCCATCCACGTATTTGGCAAAGGGAGGGCCCCATGCTCTCGTGTCGTCGCCTCTCGTCGGGTGCTCGATCTTGATAATCTCCGCACTTCATGCCGCAGAACCGGTATTAGCAGGATACAGGCAAATAAGTAACGCTGGCAAAAAAAAAGGATTCCGCTACTGCAGAAGGACGCTTCATACAGAGCCTCATGGACCATACCCCAGATCTCCAAGAATTTGTGTACAATAGGGCTGTAGAATCAGTTGTCTCTGTTAGCCAATGCGTCCCATCATTCCCGAAGAAGCAGGAGATCAAGTCAATTATGTATGTATAGGAGGTAGGCATACCCCAGCAAGAACCCTGCTCATATCCAGGACTCGAATGCCTGCCAGAGGCAATTTACTCTTGCCCGCTGCAGCTCCAGCTCCAGCTGCCGCCGCGGTCGCGAGTCTTCGACGGACGATACTACTCGATCCATATCGCGACGGGACGAGGGCGGACTTCCCGAACGCTGCTGAGAGTGATCTGAAACAAGAGCCGTACATTCTGCCAGTCTTGAATAAAGTGATCTTCTATGGAAACATTCTAAGGAAAAACTCCAAGAAAGAAATATATGCTCCAGGTTTGAAATGTATCTTAACTCCGGCAAGATCAGCTTTTACCTTCAAAGCTGGAGCCCCACACCCGAGGATCGGGTGCAGGGACCAGTGGGTCTCTGAGAGCTGACCCCACATTCTCCTCTGTGCGCTCTAGACTGTTGGACTTTATGAATTATCAGCAGAAGAATAGGGGAGAGTGCATACGGAGCAGTAGAATAGGAGCGGGTTGAGGGTGGAACTCCCAGAAATGGTTTTGGATTTCTGGCGTCATCTATCTAGTTGCCACAACCGTTCAGGAAACTACCTGCAAACACTCCATAACAAGATAAGGCCGGAGAAGTTGGCCATTAAGAAAAGAGCCAGGACCGGGGGAATCCATGACACGGATACTAGCTAGCAAAACTAGCGGCTCGTCAAGGGTGGTTCTGATAGCTCCTAGCGTCGAAGATCAGGGGCACTGATAGACTGTACCACATAGACTAGGCCATACACGAGCCAAACAAAAGCATCTTCTGTGTTTAGACGCGAGAAGACCATCCGGCGCAAAAGGGATGTTCTACTGGCGGAAGGCCTGGGTCAACTAAAAAGTTAAGTCTCATTCTTGCTTCAAGGAAGCTAGGGCTTCTGGGACGTGGTTCAACTAGAACATGAGAAAGGTGCTTTTTATGCAGTATTGACGGATAAGCTCCACGCGAGCGACTGGCTCAAAAAAGCTACAGCTTCGTACTCGCCGAGGACGGAGCGACTCCGTTACCTTCAGACGTATCGCGCCACTCTCGGGTCAGTTCCCAGCCCCGTCCCCGATACCTAGCCGGCCAGATCCCAGACTTCCCAGGAGCCAAGATGCCATTCGGATCGAGGCAATCCTTGAGCCGCTCATTGAACTTCATAAGCGCGTTGTCGTTCCAATTGTACGTCCCGGCTATCTGGTCCATGAACGCCAGGTGGGTGCGATATTCTCCGTAACCCTGCTTCGCGGCATCATCGATCACCGCGCGCATGCAGTCGTGGGCCGCCTTCCGCATCTTTGGGTCGTCGCGGTTGAAAACGATCTCGACGATGAGGTGCATCTCCCGCAGCCCGACGATGAAGGCCGGGAACAGGTCGAGACCGTACTCCCTGCATCGGCTCTTGGCGATTTTCCAGAGATTCGTAGCGTCGGCGCCACGCACTGGAGAGACAGGGCTGAATGCGACGTGGGCGCCGTTCGGGTGCCAGTTGACCCAGGCAAGTTCCTCGAGGTCAGGAACGCCAGCCGCGATGCGATCCCTGGACCAGAAATAGTCATCTTTGGGCAAGGTTGAAGGGTCGATCCGGCGGGCGCCGGGGATCTTCATGAACTCTCTGTGAATAATCTCGAGTTTGTATTGCCTTATCTCCTTTGGACCGTAGGCCATGCCGTAATACAGCCAGGTGCAATCGCCATGGCTCAAGGTTTTCGCGACCTTGTGAACAACCTCGTCAGGCATGGACTCCTCACCTTGGTAATAGGAGCTGCGCGGCTTTCCTAGACATGCGATCTGCTGGATAACATGTCTGAGTTGTGCGACGTTCTCCAGTATATTAGCGATTCTAAGGGGTCGAATGATTTCAACCTTCAAAAACCAGTGAGCAGACGTTCCTATTGATAAAGATCCTCCTGGCGGTCACGTACTAGCTGTGCCAGATCTTCTTCATTCTGGAAAGTATACAACTAGAGTGGCTTATCAGCTCGACTGTCGGAAAGTATCTAAAAGCCAAGTATCAACGTACATAACTTTCGTAGCCGCCAGGGTCAGGCATCAGCGCCATTCCCATCTTGGTAACAATACCAAAGTTGGATTGTGAGAATATACCACTGAAAATTTCGTTAGTGACTGCATCTGTTGGTCTTTAAAGACTCAGAACTGACTCGGGGAAGGGACCAAAACCGTATGGGAAGATCTGCCAGCTGTTGTTGTTAGGGAGCGCCCCCATGCCTGTCCGTATAACTTCTCCGGTAGGAAGAACGACTTCCAGTCCGGAGTGCCAGGTCCAATGATCGCCATAGGGAGTGTATCCTACACCTCTGTCAAGGGTGTTTCCCACGACAGAACCACCGCCAAGGTCTGGGACATCGATCCACAGGTGCTTGTAGCCCTGGGCTTGGATCTCCTCGTAGAGCGCATAGAAAGTCACCCCAGGCTCCACCAAGCAGGTGCAGTCGTCCGGATTGATGTCGAGGATCTTGTTCATGCGCCGTCCAAGATCGACCACGACGGATCCGCGAACGCGGGGAGCTGCCCCACCGTAGCCAACTATACAGAGATGGCGTCAGATGAGGGAAGGAGTAGATAAGATGAGGAAGTGGCCGTACAGTTCCTCCCTATGGAAATAGGGAAAATCGGAATATGATACTTGTTTGCCCACAGAACGACCTTCTGAACCTCGGCTGTGCTACCAGGGTAGACGATTGCCGAAGCAACGAACTCCTCATCGTCCAGAATGTGCATTGCATCGTGAGTGTTTGGGTCTGTATTTTGTCAACATAGCTTCGACATATTCCTCTTTACACTGTTTCTCTTTTCCTTTACAACTGTCGGAGATGAAAGATTCGGAGACTAACTTTCCATATACCTGATAAAGCATGATCAGGGCGTTATGCCGACATTGAAGTAAGAATTTATTAACTCACCAGCCATCCTTTAGTGGCTTGTCTGCGATCTCGACATTCTCTTTCCCAAGCTGTCTTGAGAGGTCCTCGATCGCCTCCAAGAACTTATTCTCTTCGATGCCCTGAGGAATGGCTGGTGGTCTGTGCCTTTTATTCTGGGTTTTGGTCGCTATGTCAAGGATTAAGGACTTGGCCTTCTGTGCCTTATCGAACAGTCTGGCCGGGACTCCATTATGCTTCTCAGAAAGCAGCGGCGTTGCGGGAACGGCTTGCTTCCAGTGCACCATGTTTACCAGCAGTTTCAAAGGAAACTAGGTCAGGTCTAAGAGGATAGTTAAATATTTTCTTAGAAGCCACGAGAGCTCCGTGGCTAGAAATGCCTCGACTGTTATAGCTGACCAGTGCGGGGTTACGCGGAAAACCAGCGCTCCCCCCAGACTGCCACGATGCGAAGTAACCGGGGTTTGGGCATCTCCAGAGTTTTCGTATTCGCCTGGCCTTGCCAGGGCTCCCTAGTTGCAGGGTTGATGCATCGTGGTGGTGGTGAGGTTGTGGGGGGATATCCCGATGGACTTGGGGGAGCGGAGGGAGATGCTGGTTAGGGCTGTCAGCGATGCCAGCTGGTTCACCGCCTACAGATCGCTGCCGACCCCACCGCCGACCGCCGGCGCCGCGGGCGCCGACCGGCAGGCCCTGTGGGGTGCGGAGCAGCGCCGGATAAAGACTACGGGAGTGCCCTAGCCGATGGACATGCCGAAGGTCCTCCGGCCTTTAGGTCTTCGGGTTCCCCCCTCTTCCACTTTCTTTTCCACTTGTCTCTCCTCATGAGAGCTGTTTCACACCCTGCCTGACAGGTTGAGCTGCTCGGGATGAAGACGAAGGCCTACCCTTCGGTGTTCCGCCCGCTATGGCGGCGGAACTTCTCTATGACCGCCTCGCAGCGGGCAATTAACAAGATATGCCCATCAGCCGCGGAGGCCATCAAAGACATGAAGAGTTCCTCGACGGTTTTGGTTGGAGGCTTTGGCTTCTCCGGCGTTCCCAACACTCTCATCAATGCCGTGCGTGACCGCCCCGACATAAGGGACTTGACCGTCGTGTCCAACAATGCAGGGATGCCCGGTGTCGGCCTTGGTAAGTCATGGTAGCCAGCTCCCCGACCATGCGTCGTCTTAACCGATAGACAGGCCAATTGCTCGAAACCCGTCAGATCAGCAAGATGATTGCCTCGTTCATTGGTGAAAATAAAGTCTTTGAGCAGATGTACCTGAACGGAGACCTGTCGCTTGAGCTCACTCCTCAGGGCACTATCGCCGAGAAGTGTGCTGCTGGAGCTGCGGGAGTGCCTGCTTTCTATACCCCGGCCGGATATGGAACAATAGGTGAGCCGTCGCTCGCGTTGGCCCACTTATCGAGTAGCCCGGCCTGGTTAGCTCACATACGTACATAGTGCAAACTGGTCAGCTCCCCGTACGCTACAACAAGGATGGTACCGTCGCAGAAATGTCGAAACCAAAGGAAACCCGGGAATTCAACGGCAAGCAATACGTTCTGGAAGAGGCGATCTTCGGTGATTACGCTCTCATCAAGGTCCACAAGGCTGACAAGCTTGGTAACTGCCGATTCCGCATGGCTATGAACAACTTCAACGAAGCCATGGCCAAGAACGCCAAGGTCACCATTGTCGAGGCGGATGAGATTGTCGAGGTCGGTGAGATCGCTCCCGAGGACGTCCATCTGCAGGGCATCTACGTCAACAAGGTCATCAAGAGCACCGTGGAAAAGAAGATTGAGAAGCTCGTTTTCGCCAAAGATCCTAATGCGATGCTCGAAGGCGGTGAGTCTCAAGTAATTTCCGTACTTTCCATTGGATATTCCTGGCTCATACACCTTATTCAGGCTCGGGTGACGCCACCGCACGCCGTGAACGCATCGTCAAGCGGGCTGCGAAGGAGTTCAAGGACGGAATGTACGTTAACCTGGGTATCGGAATGCCGCTTATTGCTCCTGCCTTCCTTCCTGAGGACGTTGAGGTTGTCCTTCAGTCTGAGAATGGTATCCTGGGTCTTGGAGGCTACCCTCAACCCGGTGAGGAAGACCCGGACCTCATCAACCCTGGTAAAGAGACTGTCACTTTGGGTCGCGGAGCGTCTCTGTTTGGATCCCATGAGAGCTTTGGAATGATCCGATCTGGTCGCATTGATCTTACTATGCTCGGAGCACTGCAGGTTAGCCAGTACGGAGGTATGTCATTGTCTTTCCATTTTCCTCTCCTGTATCTATGCTAACAATGTATAGACCTGGCGAACTTTATGCTCCCCGGCAAGGTTAAGGGTATCGGCGGCGCCATGGACCTGGTCGCCAACCCGAGCAAGACCAAGGTTGTGGTTACCATGGTACGTGACCCCGCGTGGACCCTTAAGGAAAAGAGAAATGCATAGCTAACCACCACGTTCTACCTACAGGAACACGTCGACAAGAAGGGTAATCCCAAGATTCTGCCTGGTGAGTCATATCTAATCCACATCAAGAATCCCCAACACTGACAACCGTAGAATGCACCTTCCCCCTGACTGGCCCCCGTTGCGTGTCGAAGATCATCACCGATCTGGCCGTGTTCGACGTCAGCCCGACTGAGGGTCTCCTCCTGACGGAGGTGGCCGAGGGCGTGACTGTGGACGAGGTCCGCAGCAAGACCGCCGCGCCGTTCAGGGTTGCGGACGATTTGAAGACCTATTAAGGATTATGTGAACGATCTATGACTTGATTAACAAGCATGGCATATATATGGTTCCATGTGGAATAGATAACGCTGGTAATATATAGTAAATGATTATTTTGGTCATAATTCTGCGATGAATTCATATTATTCTTAATATTTTTTCTTGCATACTGCGCTTTTTGGCAATGACAGACTTGGTCCTTCTATCTCCGTAGTGTTTCGTGTTCTTAATTCTGAGGTCTTACGCACAACTCCCGCAACTTGACAGAAGTATTTAAGCTTCCCCGGGGGGGGGGGGGGGGGGGGGGGAGGGGGGGAGTGTTCTTTCAGCACTGTTTTTCATCCCGGCTCTACAACAACCGCATGCCCACTAGGCACTTCGGAAAGCTTCTGCCGGACTCGACATTTCTCCCATCATGCATGCGACCAAGCACTGTTCTGTTGGGGTCCGACCGGGAACCGTGGATGGCGATTTCAGGTAGCTTCGGAAGTTTCCCAGCAGAGGGTACCTCGAACCTGAACGTGGGGTCACTCAAGCTGCAGCCCCACTACTGTATGATCGGTGCCGGATCTCTATATCGGGAGCTAGAAGTGCCTACATACACCACCACTACTACTACTGGGGTTTACTCAAACTTCTACTCCCCTTGCTATTTACTTGACTTGGCTTACTACCTTAAGTACTTACAGTCCCAAACACGGACCTGTTGTCCACGAAGTGAGGGAGACCACCCCGAATTGCGGTTTGGGATTGTCGAGGGTACCGTCCGGCTCCAAGTTCGCATTGAATTGAAGAGATGCTGGTCAAAGCTGCGCGAGAGGTCCTGCGCAAGACGCCGCACGATGTCGTCGTGCTGTCGGCCGTGCGGAGCCCGATCGGCAAGGCGTTCAAGGGTGGGTTCAAGGACTCGTATCCGGAGGAGATTTTGATGCCGGTGTGTTATTTCTTTTATGTTTTGGGCATTGATTGGCATTGTCTGGTCATGTCCTCGGAAAATTGTCTGACTACAGGTTATACAGGTGATGAAGGCCGCCGTGCAACGAGCCAACATCGAGCCCGGCGACGTCAACGACGCCATGATCGGGAACGTGCTGGCGGAGCTGGGCTTCGCAAAGACAGGCCGCATGGCGCTCAGCGCGGCCGGCTTCCCCAACTCGACCACCTTCCACACCGTCAACCGGCAATGCTCCAGCAGCCTGCAGGCCATCACGCACATCTCGCACTCCATCCTGGCCGGCCAGATCGACGTCGGTCTGGCCGGGGGCGTCGAGAGCATGAGCCGCAACTACGGCACCCGGGGCATCCCCGTGGATGTGTCCCCGCTGCTGAAGGAGTCGCCCGTCAAGGACGCCCGCGACTGCCTCATGCCCATGCTGCAGACGTCGGAGAACGTTGCAAAGCGGTACGGGATCAGCCGGAAGGAGCAGGACGAGTTTGGGGTCGAGAGCCAGCGGCGGGCGAGCGAGGCGCAGAGGAACGGCGTCTTCGATGAGGAGATCGTGCCGGTGGAGGCGCGGAAGATCGATGAGGAGACCAAGCAGGAGACGACGCATGTGGTCAAGCACGACGAGGGTGTGAGGCACGGGGTGACGTTTGAGAAGCTGTCGACGCTCAAGCCGGTGCTGGAGAACGGGGCCAGCACGGCTGGAAACTCGTAAGGATCCAGCTGTCTTCCTGTCCTAGACGAATCTCTAACGGGGATGCATATAGATCGCAGATCTCCGACGGAGCGGCGGCGACGATCCTCGCTCGCCGCTCCTGGGCGGAGGCTCGCGGGCTGAAGCCGATCGGGCGCTTCGTGGGCACGCAGGTGGCCGGCTGCGCCCCCGATGAGATGGGCATCGGGCCCGTGTTCGCCCTCCGGAACCTCTACCGGTACTGCGGCGTCGAGCAGAAGGACATCGACGTCTTCGAGCTGAACGAGGCGTTCGCCAGCCAGACCATCTACTGCATCCGGGAGCTGGGCCTGGACCCGGCCAAGGTCAACCCCAACGGCGGCGCCATCGCCCTGGGCCACCCGGTGGGCGCGACGGGGGCGCGGCAGACGGCGACGCTGCTGGCGGAGCTGAAGCGGCAGGACAAGGAGTTGGGGATCGTGAGCATGTGTGCGAGGTGAGCTCTCTTCTTCTACCTAATGCTCTGTTTACTCCGTACTGCGTATGTACTGGTGACCTGCTGCACACGCTGACGTGGGTCAAAGCACGGGAATGGGCGTGGCAGCCTTGTTCATCAGGGAGTAGGACAAGGGCCAGCATGGAGCTGTCTCCAGATGTGTAGACGGAGAAAGCAGCGGAGGGTTCCCGTGGAGAGCGGGAGCGAAGATCGGGAGCCCCACGAAACGGCGCGGCGGGAGGCTCTACCGCGGCGGGGTGCGGGGAGGCCCCACATCCCGCTGACGACGCGGACCTTGTAGTGTACACTGTGAGTTAGACAGTTGAGAAGACAGTGCCAATCAAAGTCCCGGTTGCATGTTGGTTCCGAAGTGCTTTTTCTGTAGGCGTGTCCAAGGCTTCGCTTCCTTGCCCTCGTTGAACGTCTCTCTCCACGGCCCGGCAGCGCTGTTAAAGCTTCGTCTTGCTCGGCATGTCCATGTTTGTGCAGCTCTTCCGTCGCTCGCACGCCGTCTCGCAGCTCCCGCGACGTCACCTCGTCAGCCAGTGCAGATTCATGGGCTCCGTCAGCGCCATCGACTCGAGCATCTTCCGGACGCTGTTCGGCACCGAGGAGATCCGCAAGGTGCGTCCCCCTTTCACCCGGTATACGACAAGCCGGCTGACAACGACCCAGGTCTTCAACGATGAGGCATACATCAGGCGCTGCGTCGAGGCCGAGGCAGCCCTTGCGCGGGCGCAGTCGCGCTGCAACGTGATCCCGCCGGAGATCGGGGCGCTGGTGACGCAGAAGGTCGCGCAGTCCAGCCTGGACCTGGAGCGCCTGCGCCGCGAGACCGAGATCGTCGGCTACCCGATCCTGCCGCTGGTGCGCCAGCTGTCCGCCCTCTGCGGCGACGAGGCCGGCCGCTACGTGCACTGGGGCGCCACGACGCAGGACATCATGGACATCGCCAGCGTGCTGCAGATGAAGGAGGGGCTGGCCATCGTCGAGCGCCTGCTGCGCGACGTGATCAAGACGCTGCGCGACCTGGCCGCCCGCTACCGCGACACGCCCATGGCCGGCCGCACGCACCTGCAGCACGCGCTGCCCGTCACCTTCGGCTACAAGTGCGCCGTCTGGCTGTCCGGCTTCCAGCGGCACCTCGAGCGCCTGGAGCAGCTCCGGAGCCGCGCGCTGCTCGTCCAGTTCGGCGGCGCGGCGGGCTCGCTGGCCTCGCTGGGCTCCGGCGACGACGGGCTGCGCGTGCGCCGGGCGCTGGCCGAGGAGCTGGGCCTCTCCGACCCGTCCATCACCTGGCACGTCGCGCGCGACGGCGTGGCCGAGATCGTCAACTTCCTGGCGCTGCTGGGCGGCTCGATGGGCAAGCTGGCGCTGGACCTGATCGTCATGTCGTCCAACGAGTTCGGCGAGGTCTCGGAGCCCTTTGTCCCCCACCGCGGCGCCTCCTCCACCATGCCGCAGAAGCGCAACCCCATCTCCAGCGAGGTCATCCTCGCCGCGTCCAAGATCCTGCGCTCCCACGCCGGGCTCGTCCTCGACGCCATGGTCGCCGACTTCGAGCGCGCCTCGGGGCCCTGGCACCTCGAGTGGGTCGCCGTCCCCGAGAGCTTCGTCATCGCTGTCGGCGCCCTGTCCCAGACGCACTTTGCGCTCTCGGGCCTCTCGGTGCACACCGAGCGCATGCTCGACAACCTGCACTCCACCCGGGGTCTCATCGTCGCGGAGGCGGTGATGATGGGGCTGGCGCCGCACGTCGGGCGGCAGAGGGCGCACGACATCGTCTACGAGGCGTGCCGGGAGAGCATCGACCGGAACCTCACGCTGCTCGAGTGTCTCCTCGCCAGGGAGGAGGTCACGTCGAAGATGGGCGAGCAGCGGCTGCGCGAGCTCTGCGACCCGGTCAACTACCTCGGTGCGTCGGCGCGGATGGTCGACGATGTGCTTGCTGTGAAGTCTTGATCACGAGGTGGCGTTGTACATAGGTAGTTATGTTTGTTGCAGCGATGTGGGTTGCATTTTGTTTGGCATGAGGTAGATAGACGTCGTCTATGCATTATAAAAATCTGCATAAAAATCAATTATCTAGATTAGACACATGGAATGGAAAAGAAAAGAAAAGAAACACTCCATGTACGTAGCTTTGGAAATTGCATGAACTGACGAATGACCTAAGATCTTATATATACCACCCACGATTCATATAAACAACAAAGTTCGAACATAGGTACCTCTCATTTAGGTATGTACAGTACTGTACATACATTCAGGCATGACATAAGTACCGTACCTAACCGTACCTAAATAGAGAAGCAAGCAACCTACCTACCATAAAATCTAAAATAATCCATGTTCCTAAAGATCCATCAAACCATTTCTCAATATGATTATAACCCCCCTCCTTCCCCCCCCCCCCCCCCCCCCCCCTCTTCCTCCCTCCCCGCTCCCTGCCCCCTCTCAAAAGCCCTACTCTATTCCAACTATCAACTCCATCCAAGTCTCCGTACTCTATCCTATTCCAATTCCGTATACTGTCCTAGTTGTCCTACTGTCCCGGGACGAGCCGGGCTCGAGGAGTCGGGGGTCCGCACCACGGACCTCACTTAACCAATACCGCACTGTGGACTGTGTCCATCTCGCAAGTTCCATTCCGTCGATTTAAAATCCTTCAGTCACATATGCTTAAACATGATATAAATCTGATGGACCTAAATGCCTATGTATAAAAAAAAGCATGGAGCACTCGTTGAGCCCTTTACTGTATATGCATGTACATGTACATAGTATTCGATATCATCGTCTTTGTTCCGTTCCTTCCTCGGCATCTGAGGTTGGATCTTGAAAATATCACATAGATACATACTTGTAGGTACCTATAAGGGGTAAAAATAGACACTTACTGCCCCACGTTTTTTTCTCTTAAGCTTTTTATATAGGGGGAGAAAAAAATCGATGAATAAATGAAGTCTCTGGATTTATATCTTGTATATAAGGACTAGGTACTGTACCAACTTCGTGTTATGGACTAGGAAGGAGGTCACGTGATGGATCGTCTACGATCCATTTCCATGATCCAACACTACGATCCAATTCCACGATCCAACCCCATGATCCAAACCCATGATCCAAGACTATGATCCCATTCTATGATCCAGGAACCCAGGAAGACAGCATGTATATAAAGACGCCCCTTTCAGACAGATTCCGACCCTCGTGGTCGACTCACATAGCAACTTGTCATATAGGCATTGCTAGTAACACAGGCTATTTCTCACTATTCTATTGCTCACCCCCTTGTTTCTTGTCTTCAAGATAAACCAACGGCCCTTTTAGGTCTAGTTATCTAGGCCTGTCATTACACTCAATCAATTTTCTATCTCAAAATATAATTTAATAATACCCTTACAATATAACGTACTTGATAAGCGAGTGAAACAGATAAGCGAGTGAAACACTAAATCGCAACCATATAAACATTTGTATTTGATCGCTCTTTTCTCCACCAACAACAATGGAATCGACTGGCAAAGAAAGTCAATTACTTCTAGCTGTCCAAGCTATTCAAAAAGACCCAAATCTTAGCGCTCGAGCTGCAGCAAAAATCTACTCAGTCAGTCATGTTACTTTGACTTGCTGACTCAAAGGAACAATTTCCTGACGCGATTGTACACCCAATTTGCAGAAATTGACTATATTAGAAGAGTCAACAATTGTTCAACATATCCTTGACCTTGATGCACGAGCATTTCCTCCCCGACTTTGTGATGTGGAAGATATGGCCAATCTACTACTTGCAGAGCGCAACACACCACGCGTTGGTAAGCGTTGGGCTTCGAGCTTTGTCAAGCAACAATCACAACTCAAGATGCGCTTTTTCCAAAGATATGACTACAAGAGAGCCCAATGCGAAGATCCAGAGCTCATTTGTGGCTGGTTTGTGCTTGTACAGAATACAATTGCGAAGTATGGTGTGGCAGAGTCAGATACCTACAACTTTAATGAGACTGGGTTTATGATGGGTATTATCTCAACAGGAATGGTGGTCACAAGCGCTGATAGACACTCTAATACAAAATTGGTGCAGCCTGGAGGTTGCGAATGGGTTACAGTTATCCAAGGGATCAATTCGCAAGGGTGGACAATTCCACCATTTATTATTGTGGTGGGCAAATATCACCTGTCAACCTGGTATATCAACAGCCCCCTACCAAAAGATTGGGTGATTGCTACATCTGAAAATGGCTGGACAACAAATGAACAAGGCTTAGAATGGATTCAGCATTTTGACAAGTATACTAAGCCTTGCACTACAGGTCAATATTGTCTCCTTATCCTTGATGGGCATGAAAGCCACCACTCTACCAATTTTGAGCTTTATTGCAAGGTGAATAATATTATTACCCTTTGTATGCGTCCTCATTCATCTCATATCCTTCAGCCTCTTGATGTGGGATGTTTTGGCCCGCTTAAGCAATCATACAGTCAGCAAATTGAGAATTTGATGTGGGCTAGTATAACCCATATCACTAAGGAAGACTTCTTTCCTGCCTTTTTCACTGTGTTTCAGGATTCATTCACGGCAAAGAATATCCAAGGCGGCTTTTGAGGGGCAGGACTTGTACCTCTAGACCTAGAAACAGTGATTTCTAGGCTAGATGTGAAGTTATGGATGCCAATGCCTGAGAGATTCCCTGAGACGCCTACTCCTTGGGTTTCTAAGACGCCGAATAATCCAATAGAGGCGAGCTCACAGTCAGAATTTATTAAGAAGCAAATTGCCCAGCATCAAAATAGCTCACCAACTTCGATTTACGATGCTATTGACCGATTTTCAAAAGGTTCGCTTGGGATTATGCACCAGATAGCTCTACTGAAGTCGGAGAATCGGATTCTTTGAGAGCAGAATGAGATACTTAGCAAGCGTTGCAGAGCTAAGAAAAGGCGTCTTCAACAAGGAGGAAGTATGACTAGCTGAAGGACAAGACATTCAGACCCAGAATGATGTGGAGGCGCAAATAAAAGAGGAAACACGTCAAAATAGTAATCACAAGAGGAGGACAGAGACAAAGGAACGGCATTGTGGAAGATGTGGCAATCCTGGACACAATGCATGAACCTGTCAAGAAGATGTACAAACATCTGAAGAAAACAACTTTCAGTAGTTTAGATTGATTTTCTGGCGTTGTGGTTGAATTTGCGAGGGTTGTTTTGGGAAGATATGGTTTTGTGTTTCACTCGCTTATCAAGTACGTTAAATATGTTGAGAAAATATGGGTTGAAATATGCCAGTTTTGCAGGAAAAAGGGGTTCAGGCGGAAACTTTTGAACTAGCACTGTATTTTGTTTGTACTGTACTTCTTCACAGGGTGTGGATGAGACAGCATGGTTGCATTAATGCCGGAACAAGATTAATAGTGCTGTCAGTGGGCCTGTGGGCCTGTTCCACGTGGGGTGTTCGTTGCCTACTACTAGGTACGTATCTCGGTATATACACCTAGGCATCGAGGGACATCGCGGGGTTACCGAACATCCTGAACCTCCGTATACTTTCATAATGAATGCGTAAGTAATAGTAACTGAGGGATAGAGGACTTGTCTCTTTATGATACAGGGGTCAAATGGGGACTGTGTCACCTGGACAGGACTTGGCAGGTTGTTGCATGAGTCGACAAAGTATGGAGCGAGTGTACGGAGAGAACAGATTAACTCACCAGTTCGGCAGCACCCATGCCAGCGTAGCACGCCTGATCATGCAATCGCAGACGGATCGAAGTCTGAAGAAGAACTGCAGCGAACGTCAGCCCCATCGCGTGCGGCACCCTCCAATTTTAGGGCTTCTGGGGATGGACTCAGGCCCGCGTCAGGCCCCCCAGAGGCCCCAAGACCACCGTCTCCACATGCCAGCCCCGCAAGACAGCGCATCGGAGGTCAGCTACCGGTATGTGTCGAGCAGGGGGCCGACAGAGCTTGGAGAGCTGTCTCTTGCGCTCTTAAGGCTCCCGCGTCATGGGGAGTGCGAAGTAGGTTCCAAGTCTCTCTCGAGGTGCTTTGCTTGCTTGCTTACTTGCCCGCAGGGACAACAACGCGAACAAGAGAACCAAGCTTCGTGACACTGAGGAGAACGAGAACTTCAGGAAGATGCCTGCCCCCCCGATCAAGGAGAGAAAGCCCATCAAGGACTTCCAGAAGGTCTTCCACTACACCGACACGCTCACCCGCAAGCCGACCCGCGACAACGACCCCTACGAGTACCTGGCCGGATGGGGGAACCGCCATCAGTCTGAGGTAATCCCGGGCACCTTGCCTGCCGGCCAGAACAACCCTCAGGAGGTCCGCTTCGGGCTGTACACCGAGGGCATCACATACTCAGCCTTTGCGGCGCCGCGCCATGCCAACTTCAGCACCTACATGTACCGCGCCAGGCCGGCCGCTGCTCACAGTATGCCTGGGGACCATGCTTTATGGTCATACAGGAGACATGGCTAACGATTCCCCGACAGATGGCTACACGACCAACGTTCCCACCAAGTCGCACATCGAGAACTGCTTCCTGTCCCTCAACCCCAAGGTCGAGGCGCTGCCGCAGCAGGCGGAGTGGGCGCCGTTCCCCCTGCCCAAGGACGACGAGAAGATCGACTTCGTGGACGGGCTGCACACGCTGGGCGGCAGCGGAGACCCCAACCTGCGCGAGGGCGTCGCGCTCTACGTCTACATGATCAACGCGGACATGGACCACCGCGCGTTCTGCAACACCGACGGCGACTTCCTGCTGGTCGCGCAGCTGGGCAACCTCGACATCCAGACCGAGCTGGGCAAGATCTTCCTGCAGCCCGGCGAGATCTGTGTCATCCAGCGCGGCATCCGCTTCGCCGTCCGGCTGGGCCCCGGACACAAGGTCGCGCGCGGCTATATCACGGAGGTCTGGGGCTCCATGTGGGAGCTGCCGGATCTCGGACCCATCGGTGGTCATGGACTGGCCAACCCGCGGGACTTTCTGTACCCCGTTGCCTACATCGACGATGAGCTCCACGAGGACTGGATCATCGTCAACAAGGCGAACGGCAAGTACAACGCCATCCAGCAGGACCACAGCCCGTTCGACGTGGCCGCCTGGCATGGAAATGTCGTTCCTTACAAGGTGCGTATCATATGCTCCCGTTTTCCAAGAACATACAGGGCACTGGCTGATATTCCACCTGCAGTACGATCTGACCAAGTTTGCGTCGCAAAACGCGACGTCAGTCGACCACACCGACCCGTCGATCAACTGCGTGCTGACCGCCAAGTCGCGGGACCCCAACACGCCCCTGGTGGACTTCCTGTGGTTCGGGCCGCGCTGGGACGTTGCGTCCAACACCTTCCGGCCGCCGTACTTCCACCGCAACTCGGCGACCGAGTTCCTGGCGTGCCTGTACGGCAGCGGGCTGGGCCGGTCGGACGACTTCCTGCCCGGCGGCGGCAGCGTCGAGGTCAGCCACACGCCGCACGGCAACTTCAACGATGCCTATGTGTACGAGATGCGGATCCAGGAGAACGAGCCCCGGAGGATCCTGGAGCGTAAGTATGAACTCTCCTGGCTGACCGAACGTGGTGCTGAGAAAGTGCAGACCAGATGACGATCATGGTGGAGAGCAGCCGGACGTTCCTCTTCACCGAGTGGGCGCGCGGCGGCTGCGGCACGTTCAAGAGCCAGGGCACCGACTCCAAGGTCTGGGACGTGCTGCCGGACAAGTTCTCGCGGTACCCGAACATCAAGGACATCCTCAAGCAGGTCAAGGCGGACAAGGAGGCGCGGAGGCAGCGGCTGGAGGCGTACTACGACGACGCGCGCCTGGACGCGCTGGCCAAGGAGGGCGCGCAGACCAACGGCGACGCAGTGGCGCTGTGAGAGAGCGTCTACGCAGGGACCTTGAAGCTCTTTCTCTGCATGTATGCTTTTTGGTCATGTACGGAAGGGGGATATACCTCGAAGCGAGATGATTAGCGCGAAGTCTGTTCTGAATATATGTACCTAATTTATCTACATGCGTGCATCCACGGGCGGTGTTCTCGACCTGTTCTGCGTAGATCATGCACCTAGGGCTCGGCAGCTGGTCCGGGGACGACTGCCGGGGAAGATGTGCTGGCGGAGGAGGCAGGGCCAATGGCAGCGCTGCCAAAGCGCCTTGGTCAGCGAGCGGTCACGAGGGACCCACGGGCCAAGAGCGCCGGGGCGCGCGAGGGCAGGCAGGTGCAGGGCAGGCGCGGGCAGGCACGCCGGGGAGGGCAGGGACGGCTCGCGTCGACGCCCCGGACGCTGGCCGGAAAGGAAGCCGCGTGCGGGCAGCAGCAGCGTGAAGAGCGCCGGCCGCGGGTGAGCCAGGCCCGGCCGTTGGGCTTCCCCGTGGGGAAGGGGCGAACGGCGGCCGGCGTCGCGGTGGGCGTGCAGAGCCAGAACCCCACCCCGGCTTAACCCCGTCGCCCCTTCCCTACTGGCCTGGAAATGCCGGACGTCGGCGGGTCTTGCAGGACACCCTGGCACACGCTCGTCGTGGCTCGCTCCTGCTTCTTCTGGCCGTCTGCCCTGCTCCTTCCCTGGTTCTCTCCCTCTCCCCCTTCCTGGTCACCTGCCGGGCCTCCGTATCCGTCACGGCTTCTCCTCTCCTCCCCTCCCCTCTCCTCTTTCCTCTCCCCCGGACGCCCTGCTCCCCTCCTTCGATGAGGTACGATGCCCTTTGACCGGTCCTCCTCCTTCCTCTCCCTCGCCCTTCCCGCGAGAGTTTCGCCATGGTCCTGAGAAAGTGTACCATCTGTGACCGCCGGTTCAAGAAGACGGAGCACTACAAGCGCCATGAACGTTCGCGTATGTTCTGTGTCTCTCATTCTCTCCATCTCTCTCCATCCCTCTCCTCTCTCCCTCTGACCCGTTGCAGACACCAAGGAACGGCCGTATGAGTGCAATGTCTGCCACAAGCGCTTTTCCCGGAGGTATGTATCTTCCATGTTCCAGCATGACGCCAGTCTAACCACTGCAAGTGACGTGCTGAGCCGGCATGCCAAAGGCCACACGCCGGCTGCTGCCAACGGGGCCATGAACGGCAAACGGTCCGCCGCTGAGAAGACCCCCAATCGACGGCCCTCCGCGGTCACCGTCCCATCGCCCGCCGTGGACCACCACGATGACGGCCAGCGGGCGCTGCCCAGCCTGGGGGCAGACGTCCCAAGGCTCCAGAACCTGCCCCCGACGCCCCGGGACGTGCCTCTCCCGGGCGCCGGGTTGCAGTCCAACTCCCTTGACTTTCTGGCGGACATTTCCGCCCACCAGGCGCGGACCGACTCGGAGATGAATCCCATGATGATCGACGATCAGCAGCCCTACTTCGGGTGGAACGAGGTTCCCCCCATGAATCCCACCGACCAGGACTCCCAGCGCGGCGTTGCGTTCGATGCGGTGCCCAACGAGATGCTTCAGCTGTGGCTGGAGCCGCGGGGCGACAGCGCCTCGCACCAGGGCTCTCTGGACCTGATGCGCGACGCCAACTTTGGATTGATAGGCGAGAACATCGCCATCTCACCGGAAAGGCACAACAGGCATTCTATCGAGACCATCAAGTCCGGCGACAATATCCCGAACGAGCGTTTTGCAAAGGTCCAGAGGCGCTGGCTTACGCCACCGAACAACGTCGGCCGGTTGATGAACAACCTGTGGCGGGATATGGTGTGCTATGACCTCGACAACATATTTTCGGTCCACACGTTCCACCCGCCCGGGCCCCCTTCTGACACCCCTCAGGGGTCCCGTTATGGTCTGGACGAGGAATGTCGACTCCAGCTGCAGGCGGTGTTTGGCTTTGCGCAGCCCTCTCTGTCGCAGGTCAATTCTCCGGACAACGACGCCCTTTCTCCCGCTGCGTCCGGTTCTGGGACTGGAGGCCCGCCGTCCTTTCCACCAGCAGAGATCCTGGACATGGCCCTGGATCTGTATTTCCGGGACTTCCATCCTCTGGTGCCGTTTGTGCATCTGCCAACCTTCTCCGCCAAGCGGACGCGTCTGCCCCTGCTGTTCGTGATGTGTCTCATTGGGATGATCATCCTTGGGACGAAGGGGACGACGAATTTCGTTTCGAGGAGCTTCCGGGTGCGTCCTTCACATTTCTCATCTTACTGGCAAAAGAGCACACACTGATTGATCTAGACCACTCTTGAAAGAGTCAGCGGAGAACTGGCGAAATGCGCCACTGGCAGTGCTACTCCCGCAGGGGTCATGTCCACCTTTGCAACAGCCCTTTTGGTGCTGAATCTTGCCGCGATGACTGGGGTATGTCCTGGTCGTTCAGTGAGACAAACCATGGTCTAACCAAGATGCAGGAGAAGGAGCATCTGCAGCAATGTCAGATGCTGTACGTGAACCTCATGTCGGTATGTGAATACGGTTCTGCATCTGTGGAACATCCCCCGAGCTGACACGTTCCAGATCGCTCAGAGACACGGGCTTTTCGCAGCAAATGAGGGCCAGATACTCGATATGAGCCTCTTCGAGGCGGTGCCCGACATGGAAATGAGATGGAAGGCGTGGAGCAGAGTCGAGTCTGCGAAACGGTATGTCCTGGTATTGTCCCGGCTTTCTGACATCCGGATCTGACCAACTTTGTAGCCTGATTATTGGCCTCCTGCTTGTGGACTCTTGGTACTCGTCATTCTTGGCCACAAGCCCGATTGTCGTGCCGGATTCGGTTCAGATCATACTGCCATGCCATGAGGCGCTCTTCAGGGCAAACTCGTCTACGCGATGGATGCAGTTGATCCGCGGTGGGAAACGCATCTTGATGCCTACAGTGACGTCGCCGTCAGAAAACACCAACCTTCCGTCGTTGGAGGCTCCGATCGATGACTTTTGCATGCATGGGCTGCTGGCAATGATCCAGCTTCGCCTGTCAGAGGCATACCATCGCCTTCTCTCGAACCGCGCAAGCTACCCGTTCGCCCCTTGTCACACGTACGCCATGGACGGCCGTGCACGATGTCTGCCCTCCCTCCAGGTCCAAGTTATCAACAAATACGGCGAAATGCTCGAGCGGCTGAATCCCAATTGCGTCGTGATGTGGCACAGCATGTGCATGATGCTCACTGCAGACATACAGATTTTCGACCTTGCCGCGGGACGCGCCGGCCCCGGCCCAGCAAGAAAAGCCCTCGACGATATCGCGGCCTGGTCGCAAACCCCGGCCGCCAGGAGGGCATGTCTGCATGCCGCGCAAATATACAAGCTCATCACCAACCGTAAAGCATCCGACGACACGATGTTCCACTCCGTTTTCGCTCTTTTTTGTGCCGCACTCGTTCTGGGTCTGTACACGTTCATGGTGCCACGCTGCGCAGAGACCCAGGTCGGCACTGCGTCAGTCGAGTTGCTGGACGACATCGATTGGCAGCAAATTGGCAGCGAGGGGTTCACCAGTTTCATGGAGCCCTGCGGCAGCCAGTCCCTCACTGCGACGGATGATCCTGCGGCAAATTTCATCCGCAATGGAGGCACGATCTACATCAGGGGCGTCCCGCACCATGGTGGATATCAGTCTGCGCGGCGCATCTTGCTCGACTACGCGGGGCTTCTCAAGGACACGGGCAAATGGAGCGTGCGGAAGTTTTCCTATGTGCTTCACATTATGAGCGATGTACTGTTGGACGTTGAGTGACGATGTTGAGGATTCGGTTGACTTGCTGCCTGAAATGCACACGACGGCATGATATATATTCAGCTTCTCAATTACTGTGACGAAGCTGCGTATGCTGGTTACACAACCTATACCTCATGGCCGGGTTGTACTTATACGCAGATTGTCGCTAGAGAACAACCTGGCGTGGGGATTGAAAGCCGTCTGGAGACTGGCTCAGACAACGTTGCGCGACCGCAGTCAGTAGGGAAGCCTCTTGCCGGGCATCTCTCCATTCTCATTGGTGTTTCCACAGCAGCATCGTTCTGCAGGATCACCCAAAGGTTTCGTCGGACGGACATGCAACAGGAATATCTATCAGCGTCATTCTCGTCCAGCAGGCGCGGCCTGACCTGAAGATCTTCACAAACTGAATGAGTAACAAGGCTGGTCAAGTGATTCGCCGACGGGGGGCAACAGCAGTGGTCCCTCTCCCTGAATCTGCCCATTGATGAATGTATACTCCCTTTAACAGGTGATGTGATGACGACTCGAGGAACGTCTGAGATTATATTATGCCGATGTTTGGATATGAATGGATGTATACTTACATGCTTGTCTGTCTATCATAGCCATGTACGTGCCTGTGCATACGTCCGGTGGTCTTTGACCGTATGTATACTACACGAATGGATTCTGTATGATGGATGTATGTACATTTTTGACTGACAGCTATTTTTTCGTTCTCCTGATCGTGTTAAATTAAGTGCCTAAATAAACTGTCAAAACCCCCCATACCTATTAGATGCTCATGTAGGAAGATAGATTTGCAAGCTTGCCTTGAGTCTGCCATACGTCCTCCCTACTGTACACCATACTAACAAGTACCTAACTTCCTCCGCTATGTTATCCATCAGGTACTAGGTACGTACTGGATAGTTCCTTTTAGCCCGGGGTTTATGAAGCAGATGGGAGGGTTGATTAATCAAACATACACAGTAATATGTAAGAGATAATATCTAGGACAATCTGGTCTCAAAACTCACTAGCTTCAGAAGACACAATTGGTTGCCCTCCAGAAGAAAAAAATAAGGAATTCTTCTAGCAAAGGCCGCCGTAACCCAGCCTAGGCACACATCCCACCCGTATACCACTGCGCCGCCGCCTGCGGCCCGTCAAAGTGGACCCGCTCTGCCGTCATGTTCACGCGCATGAAGTAGTCGTTTGGGTCGAGTGGCCGGCCTTGCGGAACGCGATCATCCAGTCCCCAAGCTGCGCGTTGACGTGGTAGCCCTTGCCGCCGGGGCCAGGGTTGGCGAAGTCGTAGTCGTCGCGGACGGTGAAGGATTGGCCCGTCTCGAGCACATAGCCCCTGATGCCGGTTTTGCCGGTCTGGTAGGTGGAACCAGTCTGCGAGATTCAATCTCAGTGTAGTGGATCGAATGGGGTTAGGTACGTATGTTCTTATAGTGTATTGCATATGTCTATCAGAGAGAGAGAGAGAGAGAGAGAGAATGAAACAAAAGAGAACAATAAAAAAAGACGGAAATCAAAAAAGTAACAAAAAACATCACACTGCATTGTTATAAAAAAAAGAATACGAATCCACTGGAATGTTGGCCAACCAAACAACAAAACTCACCCCAGTTGTATACGAGTAGTGAGGTTGGCCACCGCTGGGCCGGCTGGCATTAAGCCACCCTGTCACCCTGAGCCTGTCCCGTCCGTTAGAGGTGACAAAATTGATGGCTGCGGCGCGGGGGCTGCGGACTGTGTAGATCTCTTCGCGGGGCATTATTATTATTTATTATTGTGTGTGCCGCCGGGCGGGGGGGAAAGGCTTCTGTCTGTCTGTCTGGACCGGGCTGGGCTCTTGCCAGCCTAGATATTATTCTATGCCCTGGTCTTGGTTGTGAGCAGGATGGTTTTTAAAAAAAAATCAATATATGACAAGATAACAGCAGTAAGTTGGTTTGACTGACAGATTTTTGTAACCAGTAAAATATGAGTTCTTCTGCAGTCGGCCTTTGTTCCGGTATCCAACAGAGCATCATCCTTAGAAATTGTAGAAACCGTCCTTGTTCTTACCCTCAAGTCTCCGTTCTAGATACTCAAGGCTGATATCGGGAATTGGTACGAGATCTCTCCAGTTGTCTGATCAAAACATGTCAGTAGCTATGCAAAATATTAATATTTGATAAGATTCTCTCCTCCATGGTCACGCTCGTCTGTGTTGAAGAAAGAAAAAAAAGCTCTACAAACCATTTTCCTCCCAATAGCGCAGGCTGTTCTCACTCCGCTTGAGGAAGTCCAGAGGAGGACGTCCTAATATCGCTACCATCTCTGCAAGATGGTACACATCGTCATATTCCTCCTTTGGATTTCTCCCTTTGAACAGGTGATCGGATTCAAAAAAGATCCCAGACCTAGTCATATTAGTTTACCGTTGAACAGACACGACACCATCGGTTTCTGGCGTCGAAAAGAAAGAATGAAAATGTATGTTCGAGAGAAGCCTTACCACCATAGCGACATTCCAAATATCAACCTTATAGCTCCATTTCATGCTCAATATAACTTCCGGTGCCCTGTACACGTCTGGCATGATATCGTCTTGATATTCTTCATGACCCAGTGGTGCTTCACCAAGGTCACAGAGAACTGGAGGTCCAAAGGAGTGGCCGCGAGAGGTAGATCATGCGATCACCGACTACCTTTCGGGGCACCTGATGTTCGAATTCATCCTTTTCGTACTCAAAGAGAACAGATTCATCATCAATTCCCATGAGTATGTTGTTTGACTGTAGATCTGTATTGCAATCAGCGGTAATGTTGTCAGTTAATGGAAGCAAATAATGTAACTCAGCTGTGTGTATGACGTGTGCTTCCTTATGGAGATAGTCCAGGGCGGCTAGCAGCTGTCGAACCGAGGTTCTCAACACGTCTTTGCTGGAAAACCGCGAGCCCGCATCTTCAGATCATAAAGGCTCATCCCAAGGGGCTGATGAATAAGACAAACATGTCGTCCGTACGGCCCGGTAATCTCGAATGAATCAAGCAACATTCGAAGGCATCCGCGACCGACATGGTTTGAGTGAATTTGATTGAGATGGTTGTAGATTGGGAGCTCCCGATGTGCTTTTGAAGTCTTTAACATAAACCTTCAGGGTGACATAGCGATGTTCCCTGAGGCGTGAGCTAAGACTCGTTAATTGCGATGCTCAATTGGGAGCCTACACTAGATCACGACGTAACCAGACGGTGGAGCTTGAGCCATGGCCCAGTTTGCCCACGACTTGATACCCGTTTGTTGAAAACTTCGCCGATGCGGACGGGGTAGTATCTCTGGGCTATATAGTTTGGAATCAACTCTTCTTCTGTTAGAATCGATGGGTCTATCAATTTGAATCCAGTGCTCGGAAAGGTCCGCGGTTCTGAAGGTCGACGCGATGATGCCATACAGCGTATTAGATGTGAACGCGGAGGATGGCACAAAAGAATGCGAGATGTTTGAAAGGAGAATATACAAGGCCGCCCAAAACGCTGAAAGAATAAATGATGCTGTGCCATAACTGTGGAGAAGATGGAAAGAGGGCATAGAAAGAAGTGGCTGGCTAATGCGCGCTTCGATAACCATGTAAATTGGGTATTTTGGGCATATAGATCATATGGATTCGATCAGATATACACTTGCTTTTGAACATCATCTCTACCCTCAGGGCAGAGAGACTCCCTAAAGCAAGGTGCGTGGGCATGGAGAAAATATTGATGAGTTTCTTGTCGATTGGGAGATGTTGAGCCTATCTGCCTTATGACAGGCACGTGCTTGTACAGTACCAGCCCTCATTTTGAACAATTCAATCACACCAATCCACCCTTGAGCAAAACGCTGTATGGAATTTTATCTAGTACTTGTGCCGGTCTCAAGTTTTTCAATTGATCCAGGTAGGCTCGGTGAAAATGTTACGGCAGCCTTTAATGTTTGTAATTTTTTTTACGTTAGAGTGCAATTCCATGATCATAATCATAACCCTCATTGTCTATTATTTTCTCTCGTAGGAATGGATGGATGAAGAGCGCAGCAACAAGGAAACAGCCGTTTGAAGGGTATTCGAGTCTTTAACATGACAAAACGGCTTAAATCGTATGAACCAACATTAGACGCCTTGATAAAAAGCAGCCGCTAGAAATTGCAAAATGAGCAATATCATGTCTGCGGACTCACAAACTTTTCGTCAAAGACACTGGGAATTATGTTCTTTGAGACTGTCGTTCCATCGTCGCGTTCATGACCTGTGTACATGCAGCTTTTAATATAACAAATATGTCCATTGAAAGGGGAAAGGGGGGTTTAAACGTCAAAATTCACTTATAAAGAAGGTTCTTGACCATTTCACCGATGGCCAGCGAGCTCGTCAATCCAGGACTTTCTATCCCCAGCAGGTTGATGAATCCGGGAAACCCTTCCTCTTCCTGGATGATAAAGTCGTTGAATCCCTTCCCAGAGGTCACAGAGCCGCCTGGGGACAGCTTAGGTCTGATCCCGCAATAGTCTAGACCGATCGCATCAGGGTTGACGTTTGGCAGGTAAGCCCGGATCTCTGGCAGAGCTTGTTGTAGCCGTGCGGCGCTGGGCTTCAGGTCATTTGGGTCGTCGACCCATTCGACGTCCGGCCCGAAGCGGATACGCCCGGCCATGTCCAGGGTGAGATGGGTGCCTAGACCTCCGTGTCCAGGTATTGGGGCTGGATATATGAGGGTATTCGTCTTGGGGTAGGACGCGGAGTACGAGAAATATGTGCCCTTTGCGTAGTAAGGAGTGCGATGCCGCTCTTTGGGCAGGATCATGTTGTTGATATAGCAAGCAAAGTGGCCTGCACTGTTGATGAGAGTCTCCGCGGTGATGGAGTTCTCTGAGCCATCCTCGGACGTGGCGAATATCCGGTAGCCTTCTTTCCCGCCGTTAATAGGCTCAATCCGAGTGACCGCCGTGTGAAAGGCGCAATCCCCTCCTTTGTCCTCGAAATCACCCTGCAGATAGGTCATTAGGGAATGACTGTCCACTATCCCTGTGGTCTCGCTCTCCACGATACCCGCTTCAGCTCTGACCTCGGGTTCCCTCCGCTTGGCCTCCTCGCGCCCGACGATCCGCGTCGGCACGCCTATTGACTTTGCGTGCTCATGGACCTTTAGACATGCTTCCCACTGCTCCTCGTTCTGCGCGACGATCCATTTCTTAGTGTTTCGATGGGGGATGCCCTGTTTTGAGCAAAGATCGTACATCATCTCTCGACCCTTGATACATAGCTTCGTCTTGAGCGAGCCTTTGCCGTAGTAAATACCGGCATGGATGACCTGCGCAAGTTATCCTGTTAGCAAGGACGCCGGTCAAGCGGTCCTCACGCCGTTTCTGAGCGTAGATACCTCTGAATTGCGGCTGCTCGTCTCGGTCCCAGCAGCGCCGTGCCGCTCGAGTAATATCGTCGACGTTCCATCTCTGGAGGCCAATTCGCGGGCGATCGCGAGTCCTACCACTCCAGCTCCAATGACCTGTAGCAGATGATTAGATACGGCTTCGAACTAAACCCTGAGAAAGGAGGGACTTCGGACATACCGCATGGGTGAAGTCGGCGTTGGATGCGCGCGTGACAGAAAAGAAGCGCCGCTGGGAACGGAGAGCCCAACGGAACTCGCAGGGTCGGGTAATCATGACGTGTTTTGAGATACACCAGCTGCGCTGGACTCTTGTCTCTTTACATCCAGGGATTGTCAAGAGATAATTGAGTTAAATACTACCGTCCCCAGCCTTCTCTGTCCCCTGGTGTCGAGCGCGCACCGCACTCCGCAATCTGGGGCACCGAGGCGGAATCGGCCAGAACACCGATCAGTGATCCAAGCTCCGCTCACGGAGCGCACGTTAAAATGTGGACCAGCAAGTTGGGGCTGTTGAGCAACCCTCAAAACAACGCTCTATGCCTTTCATGGAAGGCGGGGTTTCTTTACAAAATTCCAGTTTGCCTAGGAAGGAAATAGTTCTGCATAACCAACACTTTCTGCTGCATTAGGCACTGTTCCTATGGGATGACGCCAATTACAAATCGGCCGATTTCGTAAACTATATAGGCCATACTTGCATGGACACGACGATAAACCTGGGTATCTTCGGGAAGGCTAAAGCGTGGCCGACAACTAAACCAGGCCTTGGAAAAATTCACCGTACAATTCCCCGGGAGCACTTGGCTACCCCTAGCCGTTTCCAAACTCGTGCGCCTGTCTCCGACTCTGCATGTATATATCTACGAGCAATCCTGCAGCGCCTGACCATCATTGAACGGATGATGCAACCCAGAAACGCCGTACGACGTCCTGCCATGCAGTCCCATTTCTGGGGCTTCATATACGGCAGTATTGGTTGTTGAGACGTCTAGCTCTCAGTGCATCTGTGGATGACCGACACTAGAGCCATACGCTAGCCTCGTCGACTAGAGTTTTTGAGCATTTCTTTGAAATGCTGGACAGAAGTAAGTAGACGGCCTTTATGGGAAAGACAAATTGCTTGATCTTACCTCTTTCTGCTCCGTTGCTAGTTTGCCGTGGGTATCCTAGCGTCCGGTCAGCAAGTATAGAACGGAATAAGGGAAAGGGACAACGTACGCTTATGATCGTCAAGATCAAAGAATAGTTATTGAATAGGAACCGCTCCCTGCTTTTGGCATCTCCGCTGATCCTGCTCAGCCTTGTAAGGAGGGAGTCGAACTCCGCCCTCAATCGCGCCAAGCTGTTTGACACCGGCTCATCGTCCCCCGCTTCACTGCTGAGTGCCAATATGCCATGGAGAAGCTGGCCAAATCTTTGGGTGAGAAAGTGCGGCGCAGATGATTGTTTGAAATCATCGCCTCCTGTCAATGAGAGAGCAGACACCGCGCTCCGCCCGGAGCCTGACAACACTCTCTTAAGTGACTCGCAGTGCATGTCCATGATCACCTGAAATCGTGGCCAAAGTTCCATGTTGATAATGTTGATGTACGAGTCTGCCACGGGGACCTTACGCCGCTGCAGCTCAAAAGCCGCCTGCTGATTCAATCGTACGCAGAGCAGCACACCAAGGCAGTCCGTGGTGTTTTCGATCAGTTGCTTCGTGAAAGCTTGCCCAAGGGCAAACACAGGCTCGAATATCTCAACAGCCCGGCGGGAAATTTGGTGAAACGATTTGGCAGAGAACATCTCAGTCATGAATGAGTACTCTGCTGAGATGTTGTCCACGAGGGCGAGGTTGAAGTTCCTGAACGGAACTTCGATCCCGTGAACAGACTTATCCTCTTCCGCGACATAGGAAGATATTGCCATGTGATTGCTTGTTTTAAGAATATCAATTCGTCTGCCGAGTGAGAACGGATCGTGTCCCGCAGAGCCGGCCCTTCCTCCAGGAAGCAGATTGCCTGCAAATTCAATCAACATCTATCTATAGAGAGGTCCATAGAGAGAGCAACTCACCACTTCTCTGTGAAGAAGGATCACCTCCCAGGAGATCATTTCGGTCTGTAGTGTGAATCTTGAGTTTCTCCAATGCTTGGTGGTATCGCGTGAAATTGGACAGATAGTACCACCTCATCGTGTTTATATATGCCTGCATGATCTCCTCAGTGAGGGTCGGATGTGCCCTCGACAGGAAGCTATAGAGATCCTTGAATTTAACTAGGTTCTTTTGCTGAATGATCTGGGCATTGATGTTAGGCGATCGCAGTGCCTTGATTTGGGAAACCAAATAGTCACGAATTCTTTCAACCGCCTTTTCCTTGTGTCAGTCTACGATACCTACAAGCCCTTCAGCCGCGGAATTACTGACCTTGTTCTTGATATCCGTCAACAGCGGTTTCACATCTTCGATGGCCTTGACAGTACCGGAGCTGGCAGCCTTTGCCTCGATGCTGGCTGATCGCGCTTCTATTTCATTCAGGGCCTTTACCCAATTTTCATCAATTGGTCCGTCGATGATTAGCTTGACAGCCCTGGGCGAAATGCTGATTTCCTCCACAGCAGGTCCAAGAAGCCGTTCCACGTTCCGTCTGTTCTCCAGCATTGCGTTCAACTGTATCGATCGAGACTGCAAGGATTCGATTTCAGCAGAGACGACTCCGAGTTCGGTCTGGAAGTCAGTCAAGTACGATTCAACCGATTTCAAGACTTCGTCACAGTCCTAAGAGATTCCATCAGCACAGCCGCGGACGAGGCCTATGGAATCGATCATACAGCAATGGCGTTGTGCAGGGCCTCAAATTTATCTCTTTCTTTCTCAACTATAGATTGTATTAACAAATCTTCTAACGAGTTGATACCAAACGGACAATGCCATACATTGCTGGATTGCTTGAGCGCCAACCTTGCTGTTCAGCACCCTATCCGTTGCATCCTTCCTTGAGACGAACTCCTCCAGACTGAGACCTCCGAAGTCAATCGACTCCACGAGCTGCGCTGGCCTTTCTACAGGCGCAGCAGCCCGATGTGGGGACTCCGTCTTCTGATTCTGGCCCTTCTTGCCGATAATACTGTTCAGCACGTCGAGAGGATCAGGCACGTCCGAGGGACGTGGCCCGGAAGCTCCATTCCTGGAAACCGCACCATTGGAATTGCGCGACGTGCTTGGCAAGGATACCGTCGAGTCGTTCGGGGTCAGCGAAGAAGTTAACGAGGAGGATCGAGGACCAATACCAGGACGGCTTGGCTGTGGACTGGGAGAGAGATGGTTAGGTCTCCGCGGTGCTGGGGAGTGGCTGCGGTTATTGAAGGGAGACGGGGATCCTGAAGGGGTGGAATGGCCTGAAAGGCGTTCGAGCCACATCCTCGACAGTGACGGTGCCGGTCTGCTCAAGCGTCAAGGCGTCATGTCCTGGATGCAGTGTTCTGCCCGTCTCCCCCGGCCAAGAGAGCTCGAGCTCGCCGCAGCGCGACTCGAGGCGTGCGCGCTGTTGGCCGCCGTCGCGATGCTACGGGCGCCCGGACGGGCCGCGGGCGCAGCGTCGCCCCGACGCTAGGCCACAATCCGCGTTAGCGCCTCGAGACCCCGCCACAACAAAAGTGGCCGACTTGAAAATCTGCCTTTTCGCTCTCGATTCAAAGACTTCCTCCCTATCCCATCCCTTCTTCCTCCTCACCCCTAATTTTCCCGCGTGCTTTGCCTGCAGTCTCTCTCTTCTGTCCCTCTTAGACCTAGCGAATCTATCTTTCGACTACCATCACCATGGCCGACGACCAGGTAAGATCTTTTTTTCAAGCTCGTTTTGACATTTCGGCTCTTTTGTATCCTCAGCCCCGCATCTTCATCCCAGCCCTAAAACCCAGAAAGGGAGAAGAATCTGTCACTCGACGACAGACACAGACCACTGCAGCAACCCCGGATACTGACATGCTCTCTCGTCTTGCAGCATGAGCAGAACTTCGAGGCCGCCGACGCCGGCGCCTCTCAGACCTACCCGATGCAGTGTTCCGCTCTGAGGAAGGGTGGTCACGTTGTCATCAAGGGTCGCCCATGCAAGATCGTCGAAATGTCGACCTCCAAGACCGGCAAGCACGGTCACGCCAAGGTCCACATCGTGGCCCTCGACATCTTCACCGGCAAGAAGCTGGAAGATCTGTCTCCCTCCACCCACAACATGGAGGTGCCGTTCGTCTCCCGGAAGGAATACCAGCTCGTAAGTGCCCCTAGCCATCTGTCTCCCGCACTGTGAGCGGCCGCGCTGACAAACATGCTAAGCTCGATATCACCGATGACGGTTTCCTTTCTCTCATGGACGAGAACGGCAACACCAAGGACGATGTCAAGCTTCCCGAGGGTGAGGTTGGTGAGAAGATCACCCGTCTCTTCAAGGAAGAGGAGAAAGACACCAGTATGTTCCACCTTCTAGCATTTCCCTGGGTTTGAGTTGTGGTTATCTAACGGCTTGTTTCAGACGTCGTTGTCCTGACCGCTATGGGTGAGGAGTGCGCCATGGACGCCAAGGAAGCTCCCAAATAAGCGTTTCATGACTCCTTTTCTCCTGGACTCTTACCTCTATGTGAACTCTCGCGCCCCCAAAGATTATTTTAAGAATACATCCTCATTTTTTGTGGAGGCTTAAATATCTTTGGGTTTTTATGGCTTGATTTTCTTTTCTGCCTTATATCGGCCAATGTACCTTGATATGTGGGCTGAACCCGCGAAGGACTGTTCTTGAGTGGCTACATATATTACGGCCTTGTGAGAAGAAGACTTTGGAGTTCAGCGTCCTTACGATAGCTTGACGAACAAAGAAAATTCAATTAAACAAAAGTGACTCGTCAGCTTGAATATTGACGGGCTGATTTTTTTTCACAATTCTTTTCGTTAGTAATTATTTCTAGGATTAGTTGTGTTCGTAAACCTCCTATATGTTGGTGGGCCGTGTGCGTAGTCGAAAAAATGTGTGGTGGCAATTCAAGCGCAAAATGTGGTTCGCGACCGCAATCTTTGCTTTGGCTTCCACAATAATTTGTCGAGTCACCATCACGAACATGAGCGACTTGGGCCGCTATGGAGTACATTACCCGCGGGGTCTGTGGGCAGGAAGGGTGCCGTGAAACACGATATTATCTGGACAATGGTCTTTGGTTCTGTAGACGAGGCCACCAGCAAGAGGTATGAGAACGCGCTGCCTTTCGCGCCATAGGCTTTTCATCAAAAGAAATGGATCATATTCTTCGAACTGTCTTTCTAATTCTTGTAGGGTCGACAAGTCGAGGAAGATCCCGAGGATTTTGGAACCCAGGGCAAGACACACAGGTTGAAGAAGCCCACTGTAGAGAAGACCCAGAAGAGTACGCCATGAGCAATGTTCCCTCCTTCCTCCGCAAGGTAGATGATATCTTGATGCAGCAATAAGGTTTCTGACTTCTAGCAGCGTATCGTGGTAGACAGGCGTATACCCTGTTTTTACAGGTTTACCAGTTGATTCTCTGGAAGCAGTGTTACGCCCTTGTGCAGGGGAAAGGATTTCCACCAGCGCTAGAGGTCCGCATATTCCTATCTCTTTTGTCCCAGCGTCACAGCTAGAGTGCTAATTCTAACTCCACATGACAGAACGTGGTTCGGGATCTGTGGGCTCTCCGTCTCCAGAGGCTTTCCGACAGGATTGAAGATTCTTCGGAAGCGGACGACGACAATGTCCAGATCTTCAGCTCGCAGGCGGCAGCCTCTTCTGAAGCCGATGAGGCTACCCAGGCTCGTTGGAGGAAGGCGACCGATTCGCCTAGGCTGATCGACTCCCTGGCACTTTGTTACTTGGGTGCTTTGCTGTTGAGGTTGCCGGTCGGTATTGGCGATATCCATCGGTAAGTGATCTTCCTGAAAAAGCGGTACTTTGGCTGAAGCCGTCCTGAATATTGTTATCTGATTAATTCTCTTCAGGTTTGCCATGAGAGAGGAGGTTCCTTATATTAGGGTCATCAAATCGATACCGCGGGATATGAGGGACAGGCTTCCCCAGGAGTATCTCAGCGCGCTCGACACGAGGGTAAGCAAAAATGCTTGTCTTTGCTTGATCGATTCGGTCTGACTGGGTATATAAAGACTCTCTTGAAAGCAGAGCATCTTCACAGAGCAGTGCTGGACCTAATTCTCCTCTACAGTCGAGAGTTTGGTATCACGTTTCCTCCTCTAAACGCGCCGCTCATCTTGTTTGGATATATCAAACGCCTGGCGCTCCCTTGTAAGACAACCCAGAATTAAAGGAAATGAGTGGTCGATTCTAACATAATCCTACAGTGGAGATCTACCCTGCCGTGAACCGCCTACAAAAACTGGTTGGCTTCACATACAGCTTTCCAACCAGTCTCAAAGGAAGATTTAAGCACCTAGTTCTCCCAGAAGCACAGATGATGGCACTGGTCGTCATCGCCACAAAGCTCTTTTACCCCTTTGACGACGTCAAGAGATACCCGACTTCGGTCCGAGAGCCGGCGGCTCAAGTTATCGACTGGAAACTCTGGGCACAGGCTCAGAGACGGTTTGAGAACAGAGCGACGGCGGGAGGAAGGATCGGAAAAGGGAATGAAATCCTAGTCAACGAGAACGATGTCCTTAAGATGACCCCCCAGCAGTTAGATGAGTACATGGACTGGTATGAGAAGAGTTGGCTTGACAGTACTAAAGGTACGTACGAAACGGAATAAAGGCCTCCTTTCCTTTTCCCCAGCACGTTCTAGTTTCTAATTTCATGCAACGCAGTATCAAATCCTCTGGCGGACATGTTTCCCACTGGACGAATGGGGACTGAACCCCAGCCTAACGTCCCGGTCCCGGATATTGATGACGAGGAAGCCATAAACGCGAAGCTCAGGACCGTAATGAGCGAAATAAGACCCAGAAAAGCGATCTCCAATGAAGAGGCCGCAAAGCTGGAGAGCGAGATCGCTCGCCCTGGATCTTTCTACCAGCACTATCGAACAGAGGACAACCTCCCGGAGATTGCAAGGCCGTTTTACGAGGCAGCTGCGAAGATCGCGGGGCTGTCTCTCCGGACGCTCGTCAGAGTCGTGTTTCAGACGGAGCTCAGAATCGAGCGGTGGCAGGAGGACATGAGGAGAATGGAATATCATGGGGAATATGTCGAATTCGTTGGCGGAGTCGAGAGCATGGATGAGATGGAAGAAGATATGGAAGAGCAGGCACTCTCTGATCCGGAAGCGGGAATCTGATGGACATCACGAGCATGGACTAATGTTGCTAATTGTTTGTGTGCCACTGATGGAGCTATTGTCATGATTAACGATAATCGAATATTGTACGAGACATGCAGTAGAGAATTCATATCATCTTCAGCAGTGCAATACACTAGGCATCGCATAAGCCCCATTTGAGTAGACCCCCTAAACGTATGTAGGTACCGAAAGTTTCTAAGCCATCTGCTATTAAAATGGACAAAAAAGTTATCGAACACCTCCCTAGTAAAAATCTGCTGCATAGAAACGACAGCAAATTCTATAAGACAGTATGTATGCTCCCGGCTCCTCGTTCCAGATTCCAAGGTGCCAAGCACCTGAGCGGCCCGGCTGTGGAGAAGCTCCCATCACAGGAAAAGGGCCGTACGCGTCAGGGGCCGGAAACGGAAATTTAGGGCTTAGGGCATCGCCATCACCGAACAAGCCGTCCCCACTCCCCTGCTAAGCGAGAGAATCCATCTTCAAATTGTCACCGGTTCCCAACGCCCCGAACAACCCAGACGAGTAGTGACAATCAGCAGACATCGACGAATCTCGCAACCAGTACGTCTCCCCATCTCGATATCACTCTCCCCTTCATCTCTGTTGTTCAAGTTGACAGCTAACGTGGTTCGTTTGCCGGTTTACAGTGCAGATGTAGGTGTCTCCCTTTTACCTGTGACGGCCCTTCCAGCGGCGAGCCCTTTCCATCTCCCGCTCCATCGACATCCGCATCGGCAGACACGACTGACTCGTTTTCTTAGCTTCGTCAAGACCCTCACGGGTAAGACCATTACCCTCGACGTCGAGTCGAGCGACACCATCGACAACGTCAAGGCCAAGATCCAGGACAAGGAGGGCATCCCCCCAGACCAGCAGCGTCTCATCTTCGCTGGTAAGCAGCTCGAGGATGGCCGCACCCTGAGCGACTACAACATCCAGAAGGTACGGAGGGTTCCTTTGCGCTTGTGATATATTTTGGCCGCCGCGCAGTCGGGGGTGTGGATGTGGATGTGGATATGATGCGGACTGGGCTGGATCATCGGGAAAGAAAGAGGAGAAGTCGGGGATGTTCCAGACAAGACAAGACAAGCGCGGCGGTGGAAGGTTTATTTGAGATGAGAGACATGTTTGCTGACGGGATTGCGAAAACCTGCAGGAATCCACCCTCCACCTGGTCCTCCGTCTCCGTGGTGGTATCATTGAGCCCTCTCTGAAGGCTCTCGCCTCCAAGTACAACTGCGAGAAGTCCATCTGCCGCAAGTGCTACGTACGTGACTTATCTCCCTGTAAGGGTCTGGAAACGAGTGTTTTGCTAACGCTCTTTTACTAGGCTCGTCTGCCCCCACGTGCCACCAACTGCCGCAAGAGGAAGTGCGGCCACAGCAACCAGCTGCGCCCTAAGAAGAAGCTCAAGTAAACGACTTACGCCCTCTTTTTCTTACATGCGGTTGTTGCTACGGGTTGTGGGGAAGCCTGGAACTTGTTAAAATTGGTTGCGGCAAGGGAGGGATGAGGCGTTGAGTTGAGAGATCGAAATTATATCCTTGATGTCAATGTCTATTAGAGGGTCCCTCTCATGAAAAGTTGCAATCGACAAGTTCAATTGTTTAAAAGGCCAAAGCCAAAGCATACTCCTATTTTTTGCGTAGAACGTAGTACTGAAAGCAATTCGCATCCGTGATAACTAAATAATGCATGTATCAAACGAAGAGACTGCTCCCAGAGCGGTTTCCACGGGCCTCTCAACTCGATGAGGGACATTTTGCGGTACTGGTACAGTAAAATAGAACGAAACGAAACCTTTCACATTCAAAATATCATCCTCCTTTTGTCGTCATGATCATCATCGTCGTCATCGCTATCATCGTCCTTGTGCTTGTTCTTCTTCGAGACTGGGCTTGCGTGACTGTATAAACGAGCATATCATGTCAACAATTGCTTCCAAAAGATTTCAAACAATATCAAACAGGAAACAAAAAGCAAAAGAGAACCTACGCGAAGAACAGAATCTTGATGGCAATCGCCAACCCCGCATGCAGCATCACGACCAGGATCAGCAGGATCTTACTCGTCCGCACATCGGTCGCGCTCAGCACGGGGTACAGGTTCCGCAGGAGGAAGAACACCGTCCACCCAAAGCCCACGCCGACCAGCGCCCAGTTGAGCGCCGTCAGCGGGCTCCAGCTGACCAGCGCGACGGCGATCCAGACCAGGTTCGCGTAGCCGTACAGCGCCCAGCACTCGATCAGGTCGGCGCTGGAGGAGCCGAACCAGCGCAGCGCACCCCACAGCGCGACGGGCAGCACGAAGGTGTAGCCGTAGACGAGGCCCGCCGCGCCCGAAAGCAGGCGGAAGTCGTACTCGAAGTGCTCCTTGTCGTGGTGCGCCAGGTACTGCGAGATGGTGCCCGTCAGGAAGAGGATGACGACCACCGTGGTCGCGATCCAGAAGGGCCCGTACAGGTCCGGGTTGCCGTCCATCACGTCGAGGAAGTTGGTCCGCGGGTACAGCGCGGCCGTGCACCGGCGCAGCACCTCGTTCGTGTCCACGTCGAAGTACTGCGAGTAGTAGTGGATCGACCAGAAGCGGATTTTGGACGGCGCGTTGTTGTTGTCGCCCGAGGACCTGTCCCGCCGGCCGCGGGAGCGGGATGAGCCTCCTCCTCCGCCTAGGAAGGGGGCCGAGTCGGGTTGGATTTTGGAGTTGGTCTGGTCATTTTCGAAGTCTGGCGCGAAAGGATGTAAAAATTAGAATATCCAACAAGGCCGCAAGAGTGATGAATTGAGGAAGACGTACTGGAGGGGTGGAATTCGAGGTCCTCCTGGAGGTCGGTATGTCCGAGGTCACCCTGCCAATTGTCAGAAAGGGACGCGAATGAGTATGGGCCGTTCGTTTTCGTACCTCGGCATCAACATCTACAACCACATCGTAGCCCCGGTTGGCCATGTTGGGACGCGTCGTTGCCTGTGGTCTTTGAGGGCGCTGGAGGACAGTTGTGAGAGATTGCTGAGATGCCGGAGCGCGGGTCGTCGTCATCGCGTTGGAAGCCACGCACCAGCCACGTTGGTGGGTACGCCCATGCAACAGTCACCTTGATCCTCGCGCACGGAGCTGCCCACTGACCGTGCCCGCGCGCATCGTTCCCAAACGCGGGATTGGCTTGCCGCTTAGATCGCGTGTCAAATTTGTAGACTCAACGATTATTATTACTATTATTACTATTATTCTTTCTACATACGCTTCTGTGGTATCTATTTCCCTGATGATCCACCCTTTCTTGTACTAGAATATTATCAATACATTATGCCGTCAACCAGATACCCGCCAGAGCCGAACGCCTGACCACCTGCAACCTACGACTTCCAATCTTGAAACGCCTCTCTAAACTTGCCGACATAATTCCAGATTGGCTCGTCGAGTCCGCTCCTCCTGATCCAGAAGGCGAGAAGACCGATAAGGACGGCAAGACCCACAGAACCAGCTGGTTTCCTGTACTTCCACAGTAGTCCAAGGGCTTTCTGTCTGAACTCTTCCCGCTGTAGATCTCGCGTCTGCAGCTTGAACAGCTGCTTGGCTTCTTCAGGACTGGCCTCTATGGAGAGATTCCGCGAGGTCTTGAGCACACTGTATTGCGGGATTTGCTTCCAAGCTCTGAATGGCAGTGACTCGGGAGGATAGTCTCTGAACAGCTTGAGAGCATTTGATATAAGACCTTCAAGGTCAAGTGGACAAGGGAGCTTTGACAGGGTAAAATGGAGCATCTCTGGTTCGTTGACGGGGATTTCGAAGACCTCCTTCTTGCGGGAGAGGATGATTGCGGCAAAGAGATAGATAGATACGACAGGCTCGTGAGCGAGCAGGAAATCATACAGCCGAGCGATGTCTCCATACTCCTGAACGTCATGGGCGTATAGTGTAAGGGTCGCCGCCAATGCAAAGTACGGTCGCGTTCCGGCGAGATGTCGCCGCAATTTGGGGTCAGCCTTCTCAAGAATCGCCGGAATAAGCTGCAGGTGCTTTAAAGCCGGAGACAGCGAAGGGAGCATGTAGTCTCGAACGCGGAAGAGGGATACTCGGGTGAACGCCGGGACAGCCTGCCGCGCGCCAAGGACTAGAAGCAGGACCTGTGCGATGTCATGGTATCCCTGAAAGTAACACAGCATGGGATACCTCCGGAGGACCTCTGTGATCAAATCCGATAGCTCCTCCTTCCTCCCGTCAAGTTCTTTGTCGGTACCTGGAAAGAAGAGCGTTCAGTTACGTAGCCTTTGGCTGCTGGGGTGCTAGAGTACTGACAGGGCGGATAGTACACGAACGACCGATTTACATCCAGCTTGACCTGGGCCTCATCCCCGTGGGGCGGCAGATCATTCCAAGCGGCAGGCTCTTCGTCTTCTGGGCTACGATCACTTCCCAAGAGGATGGGCCCTGTTCGAACATGTTACGATGCATGCAGATAATGGGTAACGACGGAGATCACATACATGCCAATCGCCGAAGCTCGTCATTGAGCAAGCCTCCCTCGGAAGTTGCGTAGGAGACCAGTGCCTCGAGATCGCGTGCCTCACAGGCTCGACGGATATGATCTGCTTTCTCGGCTACTGGAACTTCGAAGACATCTGCAGTCTCCACCATGACGGACCCCTCTGCTCCGTCGAGGGATGGAGAGCCTTGCGACTCCGCCTCCATGGCACAGCAGGCCGGCCAGGGTCTGGCACGGAAAAGGCTCGTGGGTCAGCCGTAGATGGACGTGGCGTAGGCAACGCAGCTTGCTTTGCTGAAGACCGGAGTATGCGCCCCCTGAAGCACTGCCAGCATCCAGGTTGCAGCAAGAGATTCGAGAGAGCGCGCTGAAGAGCAGCCGGATCGAATTCTGAACGACACAGGCAATAAAATCAATCAGCCATTCATTTCAGTCCCAGCTCTTCCGCGCAGCCTTATCAACAAGGCCGACATGCGCATGCGTAGCAATCGTAGGCAGCTCAGCCGGTCACTCCATCAGGGGGAGAGAGAGAGAGGAAAGCTGTTCAGCAGCAGCGGAGAGGAGGTGTTGAGGAAAGGAAATGTGAACCTAAAAGCGGCCAGGCTGCAGAGCGTACAGCGACGTCGGGCATGCAAGCACCAGACGAGTTGCTGTTCCTCGACGTTGAGGGAGCTCCGCGGCTGCCCTGATTGGCGAGGGGGCGGCTGCGGGCGCGTGCCTCGTCGCGTGATTCGTCCACGTCCGCCGGGCCGTGACTGGACGTGACGGCGTTACCGTATTGATGCCTGAAGCTGCAGGCCTCCACCGACACGCCGCGCCCGTCCCGCCCCAGAGAAGCGCTCCCCGCCCGCGCCCTCTGGATGTCGTGCATTCGCCGTCCTGCGGAGACGTCCTGCTCCAACCAGCACCTTACCCGTGCCCTGCATCGGTTGGTAGGCCCCCATCTTCAGTTGCCGGTTGTCGCGAGTATTTCTCGAACAATGCTCCCCAAGATACCCCTCCAACAGGTGGCATGAGCCAACGCCATACCTGACGGTCGGCGGTGCATGATCCTGGCTGTGGGTCCCTGTTGGGTTATCTCCAAACCGTGTGCGAACTCCTGCCTCAGGTCCGGACGCTCATATCCTTTTTCCCCTAGCAGGCCGCAGATACTGCATGATACAGGCATACATCTTTGTCTCTTGCCACATAAACGACTTGGAGAGACGCAGTTGGGCTGCATGTCCTTGGTCTGAATGCTCTTGTTGTTCCAACCAGTAGAATTTTCCCCACACATCATGACGGAATTCATAACCCTGCATGTCCCTCTGCTATAGATCAGTCTCTTAATCTTCACTTCTTTCCTCAGATCCGTTGCCTCTTATTACGGAGTTGTACTGTGCTTTTCTTCCCTTCGTCTCCCACCTGATGAGGCGTGTTCCAGGGTATTTCAAGGCTCGCTTCTCAACACGTGAAGGCGGTGGCTAATTCCCATCTTGCATGCTCCCCTTAAAAACAGTGCTGAATTGTTTCTATTTGACTTCAAATCTCGAGTTCCTGCTATTTCTGCTTTACCTGCTTTTTATTCGGCAGCTGCGCCATGGCTCTGCAGGTCGCCCACTTGGATAACGGAGTTTGGACCACGCGGCGTGTTGAAATCAGTGAACTGCTGGCGCAGAACCGTGCTCGACGCACTGAACCGCCGCAGAAGGTCGAGGACCCGAAACCAAAAATTGGCCTTCTCTCACAGACGGTGATACCCAGCCCAACCATCCAATGGGTTCTGGCAGCACGCCTGAGAAGCAAGTACCACCACGATGTCGTCTTCGTCGGAGAGAGGTCGATACACCTCAAAGAGGCTGTGCTTGGGCTGCATCTCGAGGATGTCACAACCAAGTCAGATTTCGATGCAAATATTATAGCAGCCAAAGTCATCAATGCAAGCCCCGAGTTGAGTTGGGAAGCGCAAATGAGGCTGGGGGCAGATCCCGCAAGGACTGCTGGGAGTCCAGAACCTCACGACACTGTCCCTCCTCAAATATTGGTGCTCACATTAGAATCGAAGGAATTAGTGTTTCTTTACCATGCAGCGGAGACCCCCCTTAAAGAAGGCCACTTTGTGCATTTTCGCAGACCTTTACCTTCTGATGTCAGCCTTCTCGAGAGATTCGGACGACACATTGCCGTCGATCCCAGGTAAGACTGCTCCAGGCTTATTGTGAGATGACTCCTCTCACGCCTTGCAGATCCCGCGCAATTGCGGTTGCTGCGTCAGCCGATTATTTTGGGGTCTTTACATTAAAACCGCCCCAGATCCTTCAGTCTCAGATGGCACAAGGGAAATTGAACCCAATATCAGAGGTATGACTCCTCCCGGCTGATCTAGTCACTCTGTCAATGGCGGAGCTGATGCTTCTTTCTGCAGGAACGCTTCTTTCGTGTCGATGGCGACATCTTGTTCATGGACTTCTTGTATCCGAAGTCGGAGGATGAAGACCGGATAATTTTACTTTTGTTGGTCTCAAAGGATCACATTACAGAGGCCATCTGTTACGACTGGGATGCAAGTGAAAGCCTACGGCATGCTCGCCCGAGAGTAACTGCAAGATCACTCCCCCCGGAGGATAGGTTGCCGACTATACTAGTGCCATTGACTAAAGCGACATCGTTCATGCTGGTTACGCCCGTGTCGATGGCTGTCTACAAGAACGTACTTGACACCGGAGCGGAAAGAGCGCCGATCAGATACCCGATTCCCTCTGCCGACCGCGAGTCCCAACGCTCCCCCTTGTGGACTCGGTGGGCGAGACCTTACCGCAACTGGTTGTACAACCAGAAACACGATGACATCTATCTCTGCCGAGAAGATGGTAAAGTATTTTACCTTGAGATTGGCAACGAAGGCGAAGTCGAACATCAATCCCACCTTGGCGAACTTGGATGTGACGTTGATGCCGCCTTCGATATCCTCGATATTGGCTTCGAGGGTGGTGACCTCCTCCTAGTCGCTGGAAATATGGGCGACGGTGGATTGTTCATTCAAAGAGCTAGGGAACATCCGACGTGTGTCCAGAAATTCTTGAACTGGGCGCCAATCATGGATTCTGTGGTCGTAGGTTCCGCTCACAAAGCGATCGACCGTGACAGTTATTCTGCAACCGGAAACACGGCTGGTGATCGTTTATTTGCCTGCTGTGGATCGACCATTGGCCGTGGTGCGGTTGTTGAGCTTCGATATGGTATAGAGGCGCGAATCGGGCTGGTAATCGCACTTGAGGATTTGTCGAGCACTAGAGACATTTGGACCATGCGAGACAAGATTGACGGCGGTACCTATCTTCTCATTTCAGACCCCGTCTCATCCACACTCCTTTATCTTCCACCCGACACCGGAGAGGAGATATATGCGATGGATGAATCAGAGTCTGGACTGAACTTTTCAGCACAGACTTTGGCCGCTGGATGCACACCTTCTGGCGTTTTTATCCAGGTCACAGATAGCTCCATTAACCTCGCAGCCCCCCGTGAGCCGACTTCAAACTTCTGCTTTCGCTATGAGACCGCTCAAACAGTTGTCACCGCTGCAATTGATGGTATAAACTCACTTGTCGCCACTGCCGTCAGGAGCAATGGTGAAATGCATATTCACCTAGGAAGGGTGTTGTCATCTGAAGGCGCGCTTCAGATACAGAGTGTTGGACAGCCGGTCTCGATTCCCTACGAACCTATCTCTCTCTCGATTGAGAGTTTTGGTTCCGCATTTTTCATTTTTGTAGGCACGAGCGGTGGAAAACTCGTCACTTATCGTATCGAGGATGAACGCATCGTTCCGTCGGCTGAATATGGCGTCGAATTGGAAGAGCGTGATGACGTATCAAAAGCAATCGAAAGTCTTGCTAGAGTCAACACGGTTAAAGATAATAAACTGGAAGAGTCGACATTATTCTGCGGTCTTCGAAGCGGCACCTTGGTTCCGTTCCACATCAGTATCGACTCAACTGGAACTGCATTTTTGATAGGTTTGGAGATCCTTCTTCTTTATATCCAAATTTTCAATAAGTTTGCTAATCCATTTGCATGATGTAGAATTGAAGCAAGGCAGGCCCTATAAACTAGGACAGACTTCTGTCAGGTTAAGTGGCAACCGGACCAGGGAAGGCTTCGCGTTGGTGACTTGCGGGAATGGATTTTGGCACCTATCTCATGTCAAGGATCACAGCTCGCCTGACTACACCCTTCAGAAAATTTGGATCACAGACCAGAACAATGTAAGTTCCCCTAATCTTGCTCAAGTTCGATTGCTCACAGTCCTTTAGCCCGCCTTCCTTCAAAAGAGCGTTGACGTTTTCACTCTTATCGATTCTCAGCCAGATTCGAGACCGGACAGTCTCTCTGGCTCACTTGTATGCATCAGCGAAGGACAGCTCCTTATCTGCACCTTGGACCAATTTGCCAAGCCTGTCCCTCGACGAATAAGCCTACCGGGCAGCGCCAACAGGTTGACGTATTCAAAGCACCTTAGAAGCCTTATCGTTGCATATACCGTTGTGGAACTCGATGTGGATGCGGATCCCATCAGGCGTTATGCACGCCCTCTCATTGAATTTGTCGATCCGGATTCTCAACAGCCAGAGGCTGGGTCGCTTCATACTATAGCTGGAGATACGCAGGTTTCCCAACCGTGGAGACCCTGTGGTGCCGCAGGGGAGAAAATCACCTGCATTCTAGAGTGGACTCCTAGACGCGACGAAGAAGAATACCATTTCATTGTGATCGGTACTGCACGCAAGCATCAACAAGACAAAGGTCGCGTTATCTTCCTACAAGCACAACGCGATCCGGCGAATCCCGACCGAATTGACTGCAACGTCAAGCATATTCACAAATTCGAGGGGCCTGTACGTGCCATTGCCCCATATGGCACCTTTACCTTAATGGTTGCCACTGGGTATGACATTGTTCCGTTGGAACCAAAATTTTCGGATAGACGCTGGGAACGATCAGCTCGCTTCAGACTAGCGTCTCCGGCACTTGCAATCACCGTTCATAAGGAACATTTATACGTGTCGACAGCAAGAGAATCGCTGGTAGTACTCAAAGTTGTCAATGACAAATTGGTCCTTTGCGCTCATGACCGCGTTAAGCGCGAGGGGCTTTCTCATTTCCATATCGGAGGGGATGCAAAGCTCACCCTTGCGTCCAGTAGAGGCGGGACCGTCAGCGCTCTTACGGAGATCAGCGTGACAGACCAAGACAGACTGATGCCGGCGCCGCTATCCGAGGCCCATCTGCCGTTGTCAGTGATAAGAATCAGCCCGAGTTCTGTGCCTTCTTCGTCCAGTGCCATGTACGGCACAACCATGGATGGGGCGGTCTACCGCCTCACGATTCTTAGAGAGCAGGAGTGGCGCCTGCTCAGGTTCCTCCAGAATTTATGTGTGAGGGACCCGGTTATATGCCCATTCACCTCAGCTAGGAAGCGACGATGGACCTCTGCAGACATTGAACCGTCTACGAGCAAGCCATCGCACATGCACGTCGATGGTGACGTTCTTAGCCGACTGCTAGAACGCGGTAGCTCCCATCTGCGGCAGATGCTAGCCGTGAACGAAGACTCCAACATCTCCAGTCCGGAGATGGTGCCGCCAAAGGCGCATATGGAGCGGTTCACGGAGCTTGTCAACGAGGCCTTTGGGAGGTCTTTGGACCCCGTCCAAGACGTGATGAAGTGGCTGAGAGATCTGCTGCGGATCAACCTTTGATAATTTTGCATGTGAACTTTCACCTCGTAGGTTTTATTGGGCCCATCTATTGCTTTTTAATATATGATCGTTACGTATGTACATATACTTACGATTTGAAGAAAAGAGAATATTTCTTTGGGGCAGTTTCTTTCCTTCCCTCAACTGACCCTCTATTGTTGTCTCTATTGCATAGAGATATTTTCCCAGTCACCAGATCAGTACTGTAGGATACACTTGCTTACAGGACTATTGTACTAGCCACGTAAAGATACTTTAGGGTGTTGAGACCCCGTCTCAGAGCACTGGCAGAAATGACGTTGTAAAGAGTTTCACTCGCTCCCGTTTTCAGCATTGGATTCACGGGTACTCATGTTCTAGTCGAATTGTCTTAAACTCGCGCCCAATTTCCTGATTAGGTAACCATCGATTTGATGCCTCGGTTCCTAGGGCGGTTTAATATCTGGTTCAAGAGAGGAACAGGTGTGTCGTTGTATAATTGCCCCCGTCTTCGAATGATCAGTATTTGATGAGTGAATTAACAAATGGAATTTTCTGCCAAAGGCTGTACTTGTTCGCACAGTACTGTACGGAGGACATGGAGGAAACTGGGAAAACGTAAGATGTTCATGTATCTCGCCACGCACAGAACGGGCATAACATTGGCTCTAGTTTTCGACGTCAATTACAATTAAATCAGCTCTTCTGCTGAAGAGTTGTACTTCTCATATAATGATTGTATTTTGAAAGGACAGTTCCTTTTGGAGTTGGGGCAAGTAAAATACATAGTAAATTCGGTGGTTGATAGATATATAGACGAGCGAGTACGAACAACCAAGGGCCTTTTGAGTAGCGGAAAAGTCAACGAAGCTAGCACCTTGTTTAGCCTCCAAAAAACAATCTGATATTGTTTACATCGTCTCCGGTGGCAATGCTCTGTTGTCCGCAGAGTGCTGCAGGGTGAAGTCACTGGCGAGCCCGCCGCTGGAAGCCAATCCGGGTCTCCGAATCTCGCCAGTCGTCCCCACCAACTCCCAAAATTCTCACCCAAAGACAGCGCTCCCGCACTCTCTCCAGACCTGGAACTGTCAACCCTCCTGAGGAATTACTTATAATAACAAAAGAGGTGAGACTTAAACGTCCCTCTGCCTTTCTTTTCTGCACCCCCTCCCTTTGCGGTCGCTTTTGGCCCAGGTCTTTTCTGTTCCGTTGTGCCTGTGTGCTCGTCGCTGTACAACAGCCGACCGCACACGGATAACAGGCAAGAATATATCCCGATATCCGCCCGCGCACACACCTCGCATGTCGCCACCACTCCAGTGCGAGGCGTTCCTGGATTTGAACTAGAACCGTGTGGGAAGTCTATTATCACAACGCGAGGGGATATCCATTTTTAAATATTACGGAAATACATTTTCGTTAACCTCACCTCCGACCGTTCACTCCTCGATCGGCAACGCGGGATAACTACTAGTCCACCAAAATGGGGCCCAAGAAGAAGGGAAACAGAAGACAAGACGACGACTGGGAGGCCGAGCTCGGAGAAGACATCTCCGGTGGTGCGAACGGTCAGCCTGCGGCGGCACCGCCTGCTGAAAACAATGCCGCCCCGGAAGATGAGATGGGCGGCGGTCTCCTGGCCACTTTGAGGAAGAGCAAGGCCAAGAAGGCTAAGAAGGGAAAGGCCCTGGATAACGACTGGGTGGAGGGCGAGGACCCCACGCAGGGAACACCGGATGGTCCCGTGGACCTGGCGAGCAAGCAGCCCCAGGAGGCTACCTTCGACGATGAGGACGTCTTCGCAGGACCGCCGAAGAAGGGCAAGGGTGCTAACAAGGCTGCGGCCAAGGAACCGCCAAAGGAGCAGCCTGAGGAGGGAGAGGTCGAGATTAAGATCAAATCGAAGAAGGAGAAGGAGAAGGAGAAGAAGGAGCGGGAGAAACAGCGGAAGAAGGAACAGGTTGGTCTTTACATTCCTCTGGCATCGTACAAAATCGGACTACGTATACTGACTGGGATTCCCTTATCTAGGCTGCTAAGAAGAAGGCGAGCGCACCAGCACAAGCGCCAAAACCTGAACCTTCCAAGCCCGAAGCTAAGCCCGAGCCGGCTCCTGCTCCTGCTCCCGCCGCCGCTCCAGCTCCAGCTCCAGAACCAACTGAAGGCAAGCCTGAAGGCAAGAAGAAGAAGGTTCCCGCACACATCGAGGCTATCCGGAGGCAGCAGGAGCTCCTGAGGAGACAGCAAGAGGAAGCGGAGCGAATCGCAGCCGAAGAGAGAGCGAGGGAGGAGGAGAGACTGCGCAAAGAAGCCGAGGAGCAAAGGAAGAAGGAGGAAGCTCGTCAGCGAAAGAAGGAGAAAGAAAGAGAGAAGAGGGAACAGCTCAGGAGAGAAGGCAAACTGCTCACCAAGGCCCAGAAAGAGGCCAAGGAACGCAATGAGCTGCGCATGAAGCAGATGCTTGCCGCCGGCGTAGGCAAGGTTGCTGGTCTGGAGGAGAAGCCGTCTGAGGAGAAGAAGAAGCCGGTATATGACAACCGGAAGAAGAGGGGCCCCAAGAAGCAGGAGGAAGATCTCGAGGCCGCTGCAATTCGCGCACAACAGCAGCGTGAGGAGGAAGAAAGAAGAAGAAAGGCCGAGGAAGAGGAGAGAGCCAGAGCTGAGGCTGAGGCTGCAGCCGCGGCGGCTAAGGAAGAGAGCGAAGACGACGACGCTGTTGATGACTGGGAGAAGGCCGCCGACGCCGAGGACGTAAAGGAAAGCTGGGATGCTCCTTCTTCAGATGAGGAAGAAGAGGAAGCCGAGCCAGCTGCCAACGGAGCGGCCAAGGCACCTCCCAGGGCACCGATTACGGTACCTGTCAAGGCACCCGAAGAGAAGCCCGCGGCGAAACCCACAGCCAAGCCAGCTGCCGCTGCTGCTCAAAAGAAGGCGGAGACCTCAGAGTCCGAATCTGAGACGGAGTCTGAGGAAGAGAAGATCTCCGTGGCGCAGAAGGCTGCTGCACAGAGAAAGGCCGAGGCCGCAGAGCGGAGAAGGAAGCAACACGAGGAAGCCCTGGCAGCTCGATCGAAGGACAACTTGCGTTCGCCTATTTGCTGTATTCTTGGGCACGTCGATACCGGAAAGACCAAGCTTCTGGACAAGATCCGGCAGACCAACGTGCAGGAGGGCGAAGCCGGAGGTATTACCCAGCAGATCGGTGCTACCTACTTCCCGGTGGAGGCTCTGCGTCAAAAGACCGCTGTCGTGAACAAGGACGGCAAGTTCGAGTTCAAGATTCCTGGTTTGCTCATCATCGATACTCCTGGTCACGAGTCGTTCTCCAACCTGCGGTCGCGAGGTTCGTCTCTATGTAACATTGCCATCCTGGTTGTCGATATCATGCACGGGTTGGAGCAGCAGACTCTGGAGTCTTTGAGACTGCTCAGAGAGCGGAAGACGCCGTTCATTGTCGCGCTGAACAAGGTCGACCGTCTGTACGGCTGGAAGAAGATTGAAAACAACGGCTTCCGGGAGAGCTTGGCTGTGCAGAACAAGGGCGTACTGAACGAGTTCCGGACCCGTGTCGACCAGATTAAGCTTGCCTTCGCCGAGCAAGGTTTCAACTCGGAGCTGTACTGGGAGAACAAGTCCATGGCTCGCAATGTCTCGCTCGTGCCCACCTCCGCGCACACCGGCGAGGGTATCCCCGACATGCTGAAGCTCCTGACGATGCTTACTCAAGAGCGTATGACCAGCTCTCTGATGTACCTGTCCGAGGTCGAGGCAACAGTCCTCGAGGTCAAGGTCATCGAAGGTCTTGGTACTACCATCGACGTCATCCTGTCGAACGGTGTCCTTCGTGAAGGTGACCGAATAGTGCTGTGCGGTCTAAACGGTCCAATAGCAACGAATATACGAGCACTATTGACACCTGCGCCCCTCAAAGAACTACGTCTGAAGTCACAGTATGTCCACAACAAGGAAGTCAAGGCGGCGCTCGGTGTCAAGATCGCAGCAAACGACCTTGAACACGCCATTGCGGGATCTCGCCTGCTCGTTGTTGGCCCCGACGACGATGAGGAAGACCTCATGGACGAAGTCATGTCGGATCTGGAGAACCTCCTCAGCAAGGTCTCCAAGGACCAGCGGGGTGTCAGTGTCCAGGCTTCCACCCTCGGTTCTCTCGAGGCGCTGCTCGATTTCCTCAAGGTCTCGAAGATCCCCGTTGCAAACATCTCCATCGGTCCTGTCTACAAGCGTGACGTAATGATTTGCGGAACTATGCTGGACAAGGCCAAGGAGTACGCAGTCATGCTTTGTTTCGACGTGAAAGTCGACAAGGAAGCGCAGGCCTACGCAGACGAAGTTGGCGTGAAGATATTCACGGCCGACATCATCTACCACCTGTTCGACGACTTCACCAAGCACATGGCGCAGCTCACGGAGAAGAGGAAGGAGGAGACAAAGCACCTCGCCGTCTTCCCCTGCGTTCTCAAGCCTGTTGCCGTGTTCAACAAGAAGGACCCGATTGTCGTCGGTGTCGACGTACTCGAGGGAAGCCTCCGACTGCTTACTCCGATCGCCGCCGTCAAGACCAACCCGGTCACTGGCGCGAAGGAAATCCTCAACCTCGGTAGAGTGTAAGTTATCTAGCGGTTCCTTTGTAAAGGAAAGAATTTTTCGCTAACATTTCCCAGGCAATCCATCGAGCGCGAACACAAGCAGGTCAACATCTGCAAGAAGGGCCAACCCGCAGTCGCCATCAAGATCGAAGGGCCGAACCAGCCCGGCTACGGTCGGCAGCTGGACGAGAAGGACCTACTGTACTCGCTCATCTCCCGCGAGACCATCGACACGCTCAAGGAGTTCTACCGGCCCGAAGTCTCCATGGAGGAGTGGGCACTCATCAAGAAGCTCAAGCCCATTTTCGACGTTATTTGATCTGGTGGCTTGCTTTTTCTTATATTTCACAGGCATGGCATCGTCTGGTTCTGGTCTGTTCTGACCTTTCTGGATGGCTGCAGAAGGGGGATTCGGGACCGGTTTTCATTTCCAGGCTATGTTAGGATTTTTCTTTTTCTTCTTAGGTCCAGTTGACGATGATGTTTCGTTTGATTGATCGCTCTCGCCGGGTGTCATGTGTAATTGTTCTTTTCTTTTCTTTTCTTTTCTTTTTCTTTCCCTGCCGCGATGATTTATATTCATTTTATGTACCCCTGCGGCAGGCAGGCAGGAATGGAATGGAATGAGATGAGATGAGATGAGACGAGACGAGACGGAAGACAAAAAACAAAAGTTTTTGTTTCAAGACCGTTGACCCCATTGGTTCGTTGATTGATGATTGATTTATCGATTCATGGAGCATGACCCCATCATCTGTCCATGACCATGACCATGACCATGAGACCACCACTGCGGCTGTATATATACAAGCCCAGGATACCGTGAGTAAAGGACAAAATAACAAAACGGAAATGATAGATAATGAGTCGAGGTCGGTTTTGTGCGGAGGAAGAAAGAGATGAAGATAAGATAGAAAATATTATTCAACCTCCCCTCCTCTCTTTCTTCGGACGCATCATTTTGGATTGCTTTGGGTGTTCTATCTATCTATTATCCATTTCAATTGTTATTTTGTTTTCATTTCGTTTTGTTTCAGCGGTACTGGATCTCCCTGTCGACACTCTTCGCCTTTTTTTTTTGTATTTTCCCTACCGCTCTGTGGCTTGTTTGGCCTTTGTTTATCTTGAGAGAAAATTGCTGTTTCTTCGGTCCAGCAGCTATTATGAGTCGATGATGAAGAAGCAAAGAAAACAGAAGAGGAAGAGAGAAAGGAGTCTAGAATAAACAGATAGATAGATTGAATCAAATAGAGAGTTACCTATATCTATGTGTCCATTTATTTATTTATTTACCTACCTATTTCATCTATGTGCCATCACCATTCATTTATCAATCTTGACCCGTCCGTGGAAATCAATCAATAAATAAATCCAGTGTTCATTTATTTTATCTTTCTTTTTTTTTTTTTTTTAAAAAAAAAATGTGCAGTGCAGTAAGTAGTATGTTATTTACACTGTGTACAGACAGACAGACAGACAAACAGACAGTAGTACCCCTTCCTATGGCAATGTACTGTACTTGACTACTGACTAGTATGTTACTACTGTACAGGGTACAGGGACAGACAGGGATGGACGGATAAAGACATCCAGTCAGTCAGTGCAATGGTCGTATGGACTCTCTCTCATGAAAACCACAGTTGGTCCACCAGGGTAGGTTATGTACATGTACATACACAGTATGTATGTATGTACAGTACTATATACCTAGGTAGTAGTAGGGACGGGCCATGACCTTTTTTTTCCCCCTCCACCTTCCAAAAAAATAATATCTTCATACACTAACTCGGTACAACAATTGAATTACATCCCTTTTTTTTTCTCTGTTTTTGTTTTTGCCTTTATCTGTACATACATAGGTTCATAGAACCCACCCAACCGCAACCGCCCCGGTCCGTCTGTTCCCGTCCATTCATCTGATCAGAACGGGGGCATCTCTTCTATCTAATCTAACAAGCACAAACATTACATACGCAGCATCAAATCAATCCTAGCCCCCTTTTCAATTCAATCCAATAATGGATCAGACTCACTCCGCAGCCTTCCCCTCCCACTTCTCCACCCTCCCGCCCCTCTCCACCCAATCCAGCCAACTCCCATCGTACACCCCGACCTTGGCCGGATCGTATCCCGCCTGCAGCGCCAGCTGCGCCGCCGCGCGCGCCCGCACGCCGGCCTTGCAGTAGAACACGATGGGCTTGTCCTCGACGTCTTTCACCTCCCCCAGCTCGTCGAGCTCGATGTTCTTGTGCTCGGCCAGGGTGGCGGTGGAGGATGCGCCGGGCTTGGGGAAGCCGAAGCGCGTCTCGAACTCGTCGGGGGGCAGGAAGAGGGCGTCGGGCTGCGAGGCGAGCGGGATGGAGACGGCGGTGGGGATGATGCCCGTGGAGGAGAGCTCGGCGGGCTCGCGGACGTCGACGAGGATGGCGCGGGGGGATTGCTGGTCGGGCGAGGAGGGGAGGACGGCGTTTACCTGTTTGTTCGGTGCATATGTTAGCTTAGTTCTCTGTGTTGAAACATGTGTGTAGAAGTGATCACAAGGATGAGGAGGGATAGAGAGGGAAGAGAGAACATACATCTTCAAACCCCCACCGCTTCACCTGCGGCGCGTCCCCCTGTCCCAGCTCATTGTCGCTGGGGTTGTTCGAATTCGAAGACAAAGTCTGGCTCTTCCATCGGAGCTGCTGCTGCTGCTGCTGCTTCTGACCCAGGAAGAAGCAGCTCGAAGGTCGTGTTGTTGGCAACCTCTTTGCGTCAATTCTCTGTCCACCAACAAGACTGGACGTCGACGTCCTCAACCCCCTCCTGCAGGTGGTCTTTACGGACCATGATGACGATGATGACGGTGAGCGGTATCCAGTTGCACGCGCTGCTGCAGCGCCCGCGCGGGAAAAGGATCCGAGCGGTCGGGCGAGTGTCGATGACATTGTGCAATCCCGTTGTATCCCTTTTGTTTCTGCCTATGTCTCGTCAACCCGTCGAGTCTAGGTGAGACACGATGGGGAGAATGGGATCGACTCGAAGGTGCGAGGTTCGTGTTGAAGAGACGACGAGGGGAAGACGGCCCGATGCGGGCGGACGTAAGCGGGTGATGTCAGTGAGCGTTCCTCTGCCCTCCCCTCCCCTCACCGCCCGCGCCGCGTCCCCCCGCGGCAGAATCCACCGTGGGCCTACCTAGGTAAGTTTACTCCGTGGACGACCGTCTACGCAGTGTGTGATAACCAAAGTGTCTTCTATCCGCAGACTCCAGGAGGATACCCAATGAGAGAGGAAAAAAAAACCCAAAAGTTATTAATAATTATGTCTAGGTCATATACATCTAATCGCCATAAGATCACCCAAGCCCCCCCCCCATCAAGTAAACAGGGTTAGCCGAGGTTACTTGCAAACAGGGCGTCAAAATGTCATGTCTCTTCTTGGTAAAGTCAACTTTCCCAGGGCCCCGTTGAACGCTGCTACGTTCGTTTGGGGCACTGGAGACGCGTCAAGGGGTTGGAATAACGAACCCATCCCAATCCTGGCTCGTAAAATGCGGACCGGGCATGGCAAACCCTGTCTGAATAGGGCTTGGAACATGAAGAATGAAAAAAGAGTCCTGTGTGCCATCCTATCTCCAGCGACAGAAGAGCAGAACCGAGAAGACAATGGAATAATGGGTGGGATGATTGTCGCGCGCTCGCTTCACACCCGCCCTGAGGTCGTCACGCGCCTCATGAAGGCGCTGTGTGTCCCTGCGAGGAGCGACCTGTACGGAACCGTGTCCTAACAGGGCTGACACGCCTCAGTCGCGATTACGGAACACCAGGGGGCAGTCGTCCTGTGGCAAATTAGAAGTCACGTAGGAAGCATTGAAGCAGGTCGTCGGATACCCACCTGAGGGAAGATCGTGGCAAACACCTTGATATCCTCCGACTGCGGGGTCGGGAAGTGCTCCCAGTCCAGGAACATGCTGGCCTTGCCGATCAACGCCATCAGGTTGAGCTGGGCGTACGTCTGGCCCAAACAGTAGTGGGGCCCGGTGCCGAAAACCAGCCAGTTCTTGGTCTGCTTCTCCGCGTCGCCGGTGATCCATCGGTCCGGGTTGAACGTATCGGGATCTTCGTAGGCGTTTGGATCGTGGGTCGCCGGCCAAACGGAGGGAACGATCATGGAGCCCTTGGGCACCGTGTACGAATCGGTGACGGGGAAGTCCTTCTTGACCTCGTAGGGCACCATGATGACGGGCGGGCGGTAGCGCAGGGTCTCCTTGACGACGGCGCGGGTGTAGGTCATCTGGTCCAGGAGCTCCATGGACAGCGGGACGTTGCGGTCGCCGTTGCGGACGCGCAGGTTCTCCTCGCGCACCTTGTCGAGGATCTCGGGGCGGTCGGCCATGAGCTGGAAGAGCCAGGTGCAGGCGCTGCTCGTCGCATCCTGCGAGGCGAACAGGAAGGTGAAGATGGTCTGGGCAATCTCGTAGTCGGTGAAATCGCGCAGGACGGAGGCCGGCTTCTCGGATTCATCGACGGGGATTCCCTTGGCGACCTTCTCCCGGTACCGGGCCGAGTCCAGCTGGGCCTTGACCCAGGCATCCATGATGCACGTCACCTCCCCACCGGCCGCCATGCGGACCTTGCTCTTGGCGGCGCACTTGGAGAACTCGTCGAGCACCATGTCCGCCGCCTTCTTTCCATACCAGGTCTTGGTGTACGGGATGATGATCGGGAAGTTGACCAGCTCGAGCGCGGCGGTGATCAGGTAGTAGTCGTCCGCAATCTTCTTGACGGCCTCGTCGGAGATGTAGTGGCCCACAAAGGTGCGGCAGGAGACGGCGCACATCAGCTCACGGAATTCGGCCATCCACGGCTCCGGCTTGAAGCCCTTGGCCGCGGACTTGTCGACGAAAGCCTTGAAGTAGGCGTCGTACACCTCCTCCATGCGCGGGAGGTAGAGTGCGAGGGCCGAGCGGGTGAAGAGACCGTTGAGGCCCTTGCGGTACTCGACGTGCTCCTTGCCGTCGAGGAAGACCCAGTTGTCCTTGCCCAGGAGCTTGTGCGCAACGTCCACGACGCATGGCTTGACGTAGGTCGGGGAGTTGAAGATCTTGCGGGACATGTCACGCGTCGACGCGATCACCACGAACCTGGTCGGCTGCCATCAGATATGGTCCGCATGGAATCGGGGGGGTTTCGCAGGACGCTTACTTGTGGAAGACGGAGACGCAGCTCAGCTCTCCGCTGTCCCACTTGGCCTTGTACTCGTGGAACTTGGGGTTGACGGACTGCAGGAACGGCCCCATGAAAGGAATCTTCATGGCCGGGCCCACAATGGAGCCCTTGAGCCAGATGTACTTTGCTGCAGGCCTCGACGTCAGCATCCACGGCGGAGGAGACCCGCGCGCACGACGCGCGACGGGCCATTGAGCGGCAGGACACACATACCCTGATCGTACACGACGGCCGCGAGAAACAGCGTGAGCAGCGCAGACCACCAGGTGAAGCCATTGTAGATGGTCATGAGCAGGCCGGAGGGATTGGAGAACTGGACGGACACCGCGGCGTCCGCGGAGGGGGAGGCGAAGCTCCCGGTGATGTTGACCATGGCGGGTTGGTTATCTATTCCGATCACTCTGGCAAAGTCGCCTATCTGGAACCGTGAGGGAGAAGTGGGGACCAAGGTCCAGAGTCGGGGCTCCAGGGAACCCGGACGATGGAGGGTGTGTGGGCGACGCAGATGGACGAGGACGCACAGAGGAGGAGAGGAGGAGGAGGAGGAGGAGGAGGAAGAGGAGGAGAAGAAAAAGAACGGGCAATTGGGGGAGGGGGAGAGCGCCGAGACTGCGGTGGTGGTTAGTTTAGTGGTGGAAAAGGGAGCGATCGGACCCGGCGGGAAATGACGAGGCCGGGTGGTTGGGGCTCGCGTCGCGGTCTGTAAACAGGTCGAACTACGAGCCAGCCGAGCGAGCCGTGAGCCGTGCGGAGCAGCGCAGAAAACGTGCGCTGATCCACCGAGTTAGTAATAACCTCCGTAGCAAGCAATCATAAGGGCCTGTTGATGCTGTCGATGGCCAGGGCGGACCGGCTGCGCGTCCCGAATACGCGTATTTGTATGCATAATTTTTCTGCCAGGGGCGGCCGCTGGGGACTCCACCTGTATGTACTGTACGTCCTGGCAGCGTGGACGCACACACTCATCGGACGACTCAGCCCTTCGTGCCCTGCTGGGCTCGGATGGCCCGGACTCCGGCCCGTGCGCTCACGTGATGCGCCGCCGACGTCGCCGGGCCCAGGGGTCAGTCCTTGCGTCGTTTGTCGATGACATCTGGCATGTCTATACACGAGACCAGGGACAGGCATTCATCCGCCATGACATCTCCGTTCAAGCATCACGCTGCCATCCATACGACCATTACATACAGTGTAAACAAACAACATCCTCGTCTAGGTAGTCATCATGACCGGCCAAAGCCAAACCATCCGCGCCGCCCCTCCTTCTTCTCCGGCTTGCCCTCCGCCTGGGCCTGGCCGTTGGCAAGCCCGTCGCGGGGGTAGTCGATGTAGTTCCACGCCACGTCCAGGAACAGCGGCTTCACCGGGATCGGCTGCATCTGGGGCGGATACGGCACCAGGTTGCCCAGGTCCAGCCCGTCGGCCGCGTACTCGTCCATCCGCTCGAGCAGAGGGGGCTTGCTGGCCGCTCCGGCAGTCTCCTGCGCCGCGAGGTCCTCCAGCGCGACCAGCCCCCGGTACTGGGCCACCAACCCTCGCAGGACGGACCCCAGGGCCTGCACCTGCCCGGACGTCACGTCCAGTCTCGGCGGCCCGTCAGCATCGGGGACGGACTGGCAGGCCGACCGCGCAGCCGACGCCAGATCCAGCGCCCGGGCGTAGAGCGCAAGGGCGTTTCGCGGCCTCCCCAGGAAGCCGTGGGACCGCCCGATGGCAAGGCACCTGGACGCATCGGAGTCAGCAATCCACGATCGGTAAGACATGCAGACGGGGTGGAATACCGTAGAGCACGGAAGTAGCATCGCTGCCCTTCCAGTTCCCGGACGAACGCGGCGTCTCCCGCCACACCGGGCAGCTCCCGCACGATGTCCAGGTTTTGCAGCGTCGAGTCGTACAGTGCCACCCGCTCACGCAGTCGGGCCAGCTTCTTCCCGGTCCCTTCCTCTCTCTTGGCGCCGCCCTTGCCCTTTCTGGCGGCCTTGACGGGTTCCGCCTCAAAGAGGAGGCCGTCCTGCTCTCCGCACAAGACCCGGTTACGTCCGACCCTCCAACCGACCAGGGCGTAGTTGACCGCCGTCCGGGTGACTTGCAGAGCCTGCATTCTCCTGTCTCCGGGGTCAACGCCTTCCGCGACGAGCTCATCGATCGCGGTCTTGGTAGCGTCGACCGCGTCCTGGCTGGCGCTGATGACGTTGTCGTAGGCCGCCGCCTTGTCCTTGGACGACGCTGATTTCCCAGCGGGTCCCGCGAGCCAGGACGAGAGATGGGATTCCGCCGCAGAGGCAGCGGCCAGCGCCTGGGATATGGAAGCGTCCTCGAGAGGAACGGTCCGCGATCTCCACGTAATACTTTCCGGGAGCGGCTGGACGCCTCCATCGGCCGCCCTCTTGGCTCCGGCGCCCTCCTCAGTTAAACAAGCGGGGTCGACGCGTTCAACTTCCGACCGGAGGTCCGTATCGGATGGGAAGAACTTGACTGCCAGAGATGGCAGCGACGCAGTGCGTGGGAGCTTCAGCTGGTATGCCGCATATCGAAGACTGGGATCGATGGTGCCGGAGAGAAGCTCTCGAAAAGCGTCCTTTCGCACTTTCTGCCCCAGCGCTGTATAAATGACCCGGGCAATCGCATAGTCCCGAAGGCTGTCCTCCCACCGCTGCTTCTCCATCCACAGCGCGCCGGAGAGCGAAGCAAGGTACGCGCGAGCCTCGAGAAGGTCGATATTGCTGGCATGAGATGTCTCTTGGTCCTGCAGGATGAGAACCAGCTGCTTCGCATAACCGGTTGCCTTGTTCAGCCGTGTAATGATGTGTCGCCTGGTGGCACCAACAATGCCCTTGCCTGAAGGGTCCGCAGAGTGGACGGACTTCATGTGCATCGCAGTGGCCCACGCCCGCTCGGAACTGAGCAGCAGCAGATGTGCGTATCTTCGCGCGCAGATGTCAGTAAGTCACAGACACCTCAACAGAGCACCGGTCACATACTCCACGTTGCTTCCCACATTTTCTGCCGTCACCGGGGGCTTGGCCGTGTATCTACGGCCTTTGGGGGTGGTCAGCGCGAGCTTCTTGCGGACGGTATGCAATCGGCGGGAGGTTTGCGCCCGGTAGGTGTTGTAGTCCCCGACGAGGAGAGCCTCCTGTCTCCGGGAGACGATGGAGTCGGTGATCTCCATGGTGCGCGGTCGGACACCACGAACCTCGAGCAAGAGGAGGGGCTGTCTGTCTCCAGCGTGTCCAGGCCGCTCGCATGCGGCGGCGGCTCTCGTGTGCGGCGGTGGTCAGCTCTCGGCCAAACGAAGGCCCGAACGGCCCAACCCGCCGGCGCGCCGCAGGATCTGCTGGTCCCAACTTCGTCCAAGCTCGGAGACCCGTCTGCGAGGAACAAAACGTGCGCCCGCAGCATCACACTGGAGCAGGGCCAGGCTGAGCCGCGATTTGCTTTCTCAGGCTCTCCAAAACGCGCCGCTTGGCCACTGAGGCTCCCAAGTCTCCTCGACTGCGTCTTGCAAGTTTCGGGAGAAGAGCAGGATCGTTGTGTCCTCCACTTGGTCCGTGTCCCCTAAGAAAAAACTCACTTCATTGGAAGACAAGTATTGAACGCCCGTTCCTTGCTGACGCTGATGGTAGCAACACAGAGTCACCAATACGATATGTTGCTCGCTGTTTCCGATCGGTGATACCCGAATTGTACGCGGCAAGTATTTTTCAGGGTAATGCTCGAGCGGGCTGCCGGATGTCTCGAGAACGCAGTGCAGCGTCTCCTTCGGGACTCCAATGGGGCCATTAGGAGTCGAAGGTCTCTCCCTCCGCGTTTCTGGCGCTACAGTGCCGCGGAACGAGACCACCCGCTGTGGTACCTGCTTTTCTTGCAGGCGTCAAACCAGCGCCCGTCACGGACGGTAGGCGCTGCCCGGAGCTCCTCACCGACGACCATCGACGATGGCTACCGTCCCATCCTCGAATTTTTGTATCCTCCTCAGGCCCAGAAGTTCGCAGCCTCGTGGCTGGTACGTCCGGGCAAACGAGCTGTGACTCGAAAGAAGCGGAAAGGTATCCCCGAATTGGCAAGATCTTATACATCGGAAGCGGGCACCATTTACAGTGGTGTCGAAACCGAGCCCTCTTCTGGTTCTCCTTCTGGTGGCACGGGTCAAGATGTGGAGGAGAGAAAGGTGGCCGATCTCCTCAAGTTCCTTGCCGCCAAGGGTCCGCGGGATCACGACCAGGCATGGGATCTTTATATGGGGTGTAAAGATGATCCTCTACTCAATAAGCGCGCGCTCGCTTACTTCAGTGACGCAGAACGTCCGCTCGATTGGAGCCGGGCTAAACGCTTATTCGATGCGATCCCGGTTGTGTACCGCTCTGCGGAGGACTACTTGCACATAATGCGACCTCTACTCCTCTCCGAGGACGCATCGGACATCGAAGAAATATGCCAGGAAGCCATGACAACAGAGGCTGGAACTGCGTGCTGGGGAGTTGCCTTTACTTCTTTCGTGAATAACACGCAATGGGAGCGAGCGCTGCGACTCTGGAAGACGAGGCCGGCTGGACTGGAAAACGATCGGTCACATCCAGCGTGGTCTTACATAGACATGTCGCCCCATCTTCCGGATCGCATTATCGTACTCCTTGAATTCTTGGAAGAGCAAGGGAGCAGCTACATGGATGATCCGGCTCCGGCTGAGCTAGTCCATTTCCTGGTCAACTATGCCCTCTCAACCCTGGAGATCATGAAAGAAATCACCACCGAGACAATTTTGCTGCTGACTCGAAGGTTAAAACAACTAGACCTTCTCAGAGCGGATTATTTCCTTACTGCTATAGAGACTCTCCGGTCAGCCGGGGTCCGCTCCACGGTCATCAAGTCGATGGTTGTCTATCGCAACTTTCGCTGGCACATGGCGAATGAAGTTCCCTCAACGCGACTTTTGCAACAACTCTTGGAGACCCTTGCTTCGTTGGAAATTACTCACGGGGTCCAATATATTCTTGATGAATATACCCTCTATCATGGAAAACCGTCGCTGGAGGCATACAAGTTGGCACTCATCGCATATTCAAGGGCCGCAGACGTGGACAATGTACGGCGAGTGTTTGAGAATCTCATGAGAGACCACGGCAAACCAAAAAGCCGCAGATTATTGACCCCACTCCTATATGCCCATGCTATAATGGGAAATGTAGAGGAGACTATGCGTGAGTTTCGAAGGATCAAAGAGGAATTTAACCTCGAGCCGAACACGGTCTGTTGGAATATTCTTCTTACGGCCTATGCTAATGCCGAGGACCTTAGCGGTGCCTTTACAACTTTTGAGCAGATGCTGGAAGAGGGCGTCGAGCCCGATTCGCACAGCTTTGGAGTGTTGATGGGTCTCTGCGCAAATAGAGGCGATATCGACGCTGTCCGCCATCTGTTTGCTGTAGCACAGGAACGAAATGTGCAGCTCACGACTCCTCTCGTCGACCCAATTGTGGAAGCCCTCTGCAATAACCAGAATCTCGCCGACGCCGAAAAGGTGGCCGAAGCGTCTCTTAGCATGGATCTCAAAGGCTCGCGGGTGAGAATGTGGAATATTCTTCTCTGGAACTACGCTTTCAGAGCGGATTTGGATTCAATGTCCAGGATCCAGTCTCGCATGCAGGCTGCTGGAGTGGAGCCTGATGGAATGACATATGCTGCCCTGATGCTGAGCCTCGTGATGATCGGAAGACCCCATTCGGCGCGTCGTATTCTCAGGACCCTCCACCGGAGCCGCCGCATCCACGCCACAGAGTTCCACTATGCTCTCGTTTTGTACGGCTATGTCAGGGCTCGCAATTTTGAGATGGTTGATATTGTCTATCGCGAAATCTCGGAACGCTTTCACCAGCCAGGGTTCAGCACGAGACTCCTAATGCTTAAGAGCTATCTACAGAGGGATTTGGAGGAGTTAGAGAGGGATGGTGGCAATGAAGATAAAGAAAACGCGCGTCTTGCGAGAGCGGAGAGGTTCCTCGCCGAGACGATCGCGGAACTCGATATCAGCACCCTGGCATCAAAGCAGCCCCAGCCGGGAACAGTCAAACAGTCCCTCAGAGAGGCCTTCCCTGCGATGTACTACGAGTACATTATCACCGCCTACGGCACGGCAGGAGCGTATGAGAAGGTTCAGGAGCTTTTCGATCAATATCTTGATACCGAAAAGTTACTGCCCTCTCCACTCAAAGGTGGCGAAACCCCTCCACTCCGTTTGCTTGCTGCCCTGATGTACGCACATTTGAAGGCTGGACGATACAGCAAAGTTGAGGAATGTTGGAAAATGGCGTTGCCGCGTGCAATCAAACTCGCCAGCCGCCACAACGTCGAGGCATGGCTCTCTCCAGTTCAGCCGCCTGCAGCGACCGTCGATGGCCCGCCCCAGCCTTCTGTACCTGGCTCTGCCCGGACAAGCAAGCCTCTCGTAGTGAGCTCTCCTCCTCCCACTGCTCCAGAACCTGAGAAAGCTACAAACATACTCCCGTCTCAGCGTTTTATGCTGTCCAGATGCCTCTCTCTCTATATGCGGTCCTTGGCCTACCAGAATCAGGCTTGGAAAATTCCGCAGGTGGTGGAGGAAGTTGAGAAGGCTGGATTTGCCCTGACAACCCACACCTGGTCAACTTACGTGCAAATGCTCAGTGCCTCTGACAGGCCTGCCGATCAATTCGAAGCATTTACAACCTTCGAGGAGAAGTTCATGCCAAACTTCCCGGGATGGCAGAACCTCCGTCGAGGATATGCAGTGAGACCTGAAGGCGCTCCTGAGACTCTTGACGAGGTGGAGCCTCCTGTGCGAGGAAGGCGCGCGGGTGTTATCGGCAAACGCGCCAGAAGAATCTGGACCAAGGTGCAGCCTGACTTCATGCAGCCAACGTACATTACCATGATGTATCTCGGCTCAGCTCTTCTTGATTTCCGGGAGAGGAGCATCTTGGACGGAGGCGCCGAGCTGAAGGCTCTGTACGAGGTGGCGCCGAAAACCGTGTCGGCGTTTGCTGACATGCCTTACTTGCGCGAGAAGTTCCAAGGTGTTCTGATCCGCCGTCGCCAAGAGCAGGGCGATCAGTTCAAGGGCATGGAGCCGTACGAGCATTTCGTGTGGACCGGTGGTATTCTGGGTGCTGGAGGCCAGCCGAAGTTTGTGCCGGATTCACATGGCGTCGAATCGCAGAAAGAGGGCAGCCCAGACGGTTCTCCTGCTGACGCAGGGCGAGCTCAGGAAGACCGCCAGCAAGGAGGCGAAGTCCATGCTCCTGTTGACGGAGCCAGCGCAACAGATTCTGGGGCTGGCCACGTCGATGATATGCCGGAAGACGTGCCAGAGCCTCCCGAGAGAACGCTCGACTACCAGGACGAACAAGATATGGAGACTGAAATCATCTTGGAGTCCAGGCGTCGAGAATTGGGCATAAGCCATCTGGAGGAGGATGAGCCACTTGACATTGATGAACGCCGACCAATCAGGAGGAAACAGACCCAGGAAGAAGAAGAAGGAGAAGAGGAAGAGGAAGAGGAAGAAGGCGACGAAGAAGACCAAATTGACCAGACTGGTCAAGAGCCAGACGAGGGCACGTGGGATTATTCCGACGATCAGACAGCCCCTGAAGACGAATCCTACCGCGCTGCGGAAGAAGGCGAACCTACTATGGAGTTGGAAGAGGCAGAGGGGGCAAAAACAAAAACTTCGAATGATGTTTACTGAACAGAAATAGCAGAGTCATGGAACGAGGAGCATGTATCATGGCGGATGTCATCCTTTGTGTATGAGTTATGAGTTTTTGATTTTACTGTTATATAGTGGCATTGGAGGAGAGCATTGTGTTCTGGGTTAACAAGGTCTTGGCGATGTATATATGTATGCATGCATGTATATAGACAGAATGTATGATATCCACTCAAAACACCAGTGTTTCAGTGTTTCAGGCCAGGTAGGTTATAGTATTCTGGCCAGTGGGTTAGGAAATATTATTCCAAGACACACGATACCATCCGCTGGATCCGACTTGGCATTGTCTCTTCATCTCGGGACGTCGTACCTACCTAGGACCTTAGGTACTCCGTCAGGTATAGCGTACCAGAAACGGCTATTGCATACGGCAAGGGACCTGATGACTAAGCAGACAAGCCGCACTTCCTGCCCGACGCGTCCAGGCGCGTGGACGCGTTCCAATTCTGCCCAATCGGGACAGCGCGTCCACAGCAAAGATCCATTGGCACAACTCCATCGGACGCCAGCGGCGCAGACAAGAAAACAGCACGCACACAACATCCTGTTTGGGAGTGGGTGTATGCTACCAAGCATTTATCTCTAGAGGCTTTTGTCAGCTTCCATCCTTGGCCTTCTAGAACTTCCCGCGCCCGTCGTGGTGAACTAAACTCACCGCCGCCATCATCATGGACGGCGTTCAGCTTCGCGATGAGGCCGCTCAGGATCGAGTGCGTGCCGCCATGGAGTTTCTTGATCCGAGTGAGTTTTTTCAGGTGACGTCTGCGGTGCCTAGAATACTGTACTGACTTGGTACACACAGGCGATGCGCGCGCAAGAAGGTTTGCCAGCTCAATTCCCATTCCTTTCCCTTTTCTTGCTGTCTGTATGCGCAAGGCTGACACTAAGATAGCTATCGGGCGGATATCGTGCTGATGCTCAATCGGGGGTTACGGCGGCTGACGGTATGTTTATAATTCATGGGACATGGATCTGACTGGGCGTTCGAAGCTGACTTTACACAGGTCAGCATCGACGAAATCAGAGCGCATAACCGTGAACTCGCGGATGGGTAAATATCGAAGAAGGCCCTTGTTCGGAAAGACATTTCTGCTGATGGCAGATAGTCTCCTTACATCTCCGTTCGAGTACACGCAAGCCTTTGACAAGGCCCTCAAGGAGGTCATCAAGACGCTGCCCAATCGGCCCGCCAGAGAAACCGCCGACGATGTTGTACGTGCTTTGCTTTGATTGGATTGGATACCCCCGAAACTACGTCCCTCGTCGTGAGTGAGCTAAGACGTTTGTTATGTTAGAGGTATTACTGTGCGTACGTCGGTGCCTTTGGAGAATACTCCTGCAACCCTCGCACGTTGAGCTCCTCGCATCTGAACCGCATGATCTCCCTCGAGGGGATTGTCACGAAATGCTCACTCGTCCGGCCGAAGGTGATCCAGAGTGTCCACTACAGCGAGAAGAAGAACAGATTCTTTGCCCGGAAGTACAGGGATCAGACTATGACCGCTAGCGGGGCGACGAGTCTGAATGTCTACCCGCAGGAGGATGACGAGAAGAATCCGGTAAGATGGATCAACGGTCTAAAAAGGTAAGGCGGCTGTTGCTGATGTACTGTCTTTTAGCTCATTACCGAGTACGGATACTCGACGTACATGGACCACCAGACCATCTCGATCCAGGAAATGCCAGAACGTGCCCCCGCAGGCCAGCTGCCACGAGGAGTTGAGGTTATCCTGGACGACGATCTGGTAGACCGTGCGAAGCCCGGAGACAGAATCCAGCTAGTGGGCATATACCGGACTCTCGGTAACCGAAACGCTGGCTCGGGGTCCTCGACGTTCCGCACCGTGATCATGGCAAACAACATCATCCAACTGTCTTCAAAGTCGGGCGGTGGGATTGCGCAGGCGACGATCACTGACACCGACATCCGAAACATCAACAAGATCGCAAAGAAGAAGAATGTCTTCGATCTGCTGTCGCAGTCGCTTGCTCCGAGTATATACGGGCACGATTATATCAAGAAGGCAATCCTGCTCATGCTGCTTGGTGGAGTCGAGAAGAACCTCGAGAACGGAACACACCTTCGTGGTGACATCAACATCCTGATGGTTGGCGATCCTTCCACTGCCAAGTCCCAGCTTCTCCGTTTTGTCCTGAATACAGCTCCCCTGGCGATCGCCACGACCGGTCGAGGCTCGTCCGGCGTCGGTCTCACCGCCGCTGTCACGACAGACAAGGAGACGGGCGAGAGGAGGCTCGAAGCCGGTGCGATGGTCCTTGCTGATCGAGGAGTGGTCTGTATTGACGAATTCGACAAGATGAGCGACGTCGACCGCGTTGCCATCCACGAAGTCATGGAGCAGCAGACGGTCACGATCGCGAAGGCAGGAATCCACACGTCTCTGAACGCCCGATGCAGCGTACTCGCCGCCGCAAACCCGATCTACGGCCAGTACGATCCTCACAAAGACCCGCACAAGAACATCGCCCTGCCTGATTCACTGCTCTCGCGTTTCGACTTGCTTTTTGTCGTCACAGATGACATTGAAGACACGAGAGACAGGCTTGTCTCGGAGCACGTCCTGCGCATGCACCGCTACCGCCAGCCAGGCACGGAGGAGGGAGCCCCTGTCCGGGAGCAGCCCAACCAGACCTTGGGCGTCGGACTGGAAGACAACCAGGACTCCAATGGGCCGACAGAGGTTCACGAGAAGTTCAACATCATGCTTCACGCTGGGATGATCACCACCAGCAGGGGCAAGGGCCGAAATGTTGAGGTTCTGAGCATTCCCTTCATCAAGAAGTACATCCAGTATGCGAAGTCGAGGATCAAACCGGTCCTCACCAAGGGCGCCGCGGACCATATCGTCGCGACATACTCGGCTCTGCGAAACGACGAGCTTACCGGCAACCAGCGCAAGACCTCTCCCATGACCGCGCGTACCCTTGAGACCCTGATCCGTCTGTCCACTGCTCATGCGAAGGCACGCCTATCCAGCAGAGTAGAGGAGCAGGATGCCAAAGTTGCGGAGCAGATCCTGCGCTTTGCCCTGTTCAAGGAGGTCGTCGAGGACGAGCGACGGAAGAGGCGGAAGACAACCGCCTTCGATGACGACGACGACGATGACGAGTCCAGCGACGGCGAGTCCTCGGAGGATGACCAGCCCTCGACAAGGAACGCCTCAAGCGCCACTCCGCGATCAAGTCGCCGCGGCGGCACCCTCCGGACGCGCGCAGCAGCGGCAGCGTCTCGTTCCAGCGCGACGAACGCAGACGACGCCTCCGAGGACGGCGACGGCCTGTACGACGCCAGCCCCAGAGGCCAGCGGACGCAGTCGAGCCGTACGACGCGCACCCGCACGCAGACGCAGACCGACTCCCAGATGTCGGTGGCATCGTCCCAGCCGGCCTCGCAGCTCATCAAGTCCCAGACGGACGACACACACTCGCAGTCGCAGACTGGCTCTGCTGCCATGCCATCATCGTCTGCTGCAACTTCCTCGCAGCAGCCGATCCAGCCCGCGCGGCTCGAGACCTTCCGCAAGGCGCTGGGCCCCCTGATGGGCACGCGGCTGTTCGTCAACGAGGACACGGCGGACGTGGAGACGCTCATCGGCGCGGTCAACACGGCGATCCGGGCCAACCCGGCGCTGGGCGAGGCGTACGTCTTCCAGCGCGCTGAGGCGATCCGGGCGCTGAAGGCGATGGAGGAGAGGAATGAGTTGATGTGAGTATTCCCTATCCGTCGAATAAATCCTGATAACCCACAACGCTCTGTGTACATGGCTAACGCTTTTTGTTTGCAGGTACGTCGAGGACGAGGACACCGTGTACCGGATTTAATTCAATAATGCGGTTCATTATCATTTATTGACTGATTCTTCTTCCTTCGTTATTCTTCTTCTAACATCCAGTTCTTCCGAGATATAGATTTTAAACATCATATTAGTTTCCCTGATGTTGACCTTGACGGCGTTCGGAGTCACTGAGATCTCTGCTGTTTCTTTTAATGAAAATGACTATCATATCATTAGTACTACTATGCACCCCATGTCATATCATGTCATGTCATGTACGCATGTATGCATGTACGCACGCATGTATGTATCCAGGATCCAGAACCTTGGAGTTTCATGAACGATCACGCATGCCACATAAAGCAAAGAACAGGTTAATTATGCGCTGGGTTGGGGCGTAGATCTTATTATGTGGACTCTCTGATTGGTTACGATACGATATCCGGCTCACGTGCTATTTATTTATTTATTATTATTGGTCAGTGATAATAACCTGATAGCATGACTGATGGACTGACTACTCTGCTTCTGTGTAGAGCAGATAGATAGATAGATATATGGAGTTAAGTAAATAGATTAATACCTAGGATTAGGTAGGCGTAGATACAACATTTCTTTTTTGTTTTGTTTCGTTTTAGTTCTAGAAAGTCTATTATTGTTCGTTCATTGCCTATTATTAATTACTATTATTATTACTACTACTCGCATGGCAAGAGCAAGAGAAAGTCAAGAGAAGGGGAGTACTCAGCTCAGGTGATGAAAAAAAAAATGAAGTAAATATATAATCGACGACACATGCAGCTTGCCTCTTCCTTCACATCTTTCTTCATTTTTTTTCAACTCGATTGTTTTCATCTCCTTTTGCTTTGTTATTCGTCTATGTAACCATATACATGTATTTCTCAAGTTTCTCTACATACTTCCATCCGCAGAAATTTGAATCTGATTTGATTTGGTTCGACTCGATTCGATTCGATTGTTCGCCAGCCCCTCGTTATACAACCATTATACCGCGCCATATGCAACTCCTCACGACGAACGGACGCCTCACAGATTCAAATTCGATGCAATTCCATTCGAGTTGATCCGATCCGATCCGGTTCAATATGATACTTGTAAGAAAGGAAAAAGGAAAGAAATTCACACTACCTTATAGAAACATGCCATCGTTGAGCAAAAGGACAATAAAAAAAACTCATGCCTCCTCCGGCATCAGCCCTCTCTTCACCTTCCTTCCCGGAGAGGATGACTCGTCCGACGAGAGCGATGGAGAGCCCTCCCGGATCGGGGCCTGCGTCAGCGGAGACAACCCTCTAGCCGCAGAGGAGGAGGAGGAAGAAATAGTCTTGGAGCTCTTCTTCCGGCGCTGCTGGCCCTGCTCCGTGCCGGAAAAGGTGCTGCCGCGGGACGGCGGACGCTCCTCCTGGCCGTCGACGGGGGTCGTGCCGCGCGAGGGCGTGGAGTAGTCGGCGGCGCGGGCGGCGGCGGCGCGACGGGACTTGTGATGGCGGCGGGACTTCTCTGCTCGCTCCCTCCGGCGTCGCGCGCTGCTGCTGGTCCTCAGCCAGCTCAGGCCCAGCCAGTAGAGCCAGCCGCCCTCCTGCCGGGCCAGCTGGCGCTCGCGCTCGCGCAGCTTGCGGCGCAGCTGCGCGCGCCGCTCGTTCTCCTTCTCCCAGTAGTCGGAGCGGTACTCGTCCCAGTTCTCGCGGAACTCGGGCGAGAAGTACTTGGGGAGCAGCAGGAGCCGGATGTGGTCGCCTCCCGGGGAGAGGTCCTCCTCGATGAGGCCGGGCTCGCCGTCGCTGCTGCCGTCGTAGTAGTAGTTGTTGTAATAGTGTCGACCGCCGCTGCGCTTCACCAACTCCGGGTCGATGTAGTGGTAGCTGCCCGTCGGGGAGGGGTTGAAGAAGGCAGAGTAAGGGAACAGGAAGGACAGATAGGAGAGCAACTCGCGCCACCAGGGTCCGCGGATCACGACGATCTTGGTGTTGATGCCGCGCAGGCCGCGGTTTGCGACGGAGAGCCAGCGACGCGGCCAGCGCACGCCGCGCTCCCACTGCCCGGTGCCCCAGATGAGGATGGCCGTGACGATGCCGCCCATGAGCGCGACCTTCTCGCCCATCTCGACCATCCAGTAGACGGAGCCGCCGACGCCGCGGCCGTCTTCGCGGGGCCGCAGGAACAGCGCGTAGGAGAAGTAGGCAATCCAGAGGGCCAGCAGCATGCAGAAGAAGGTGTTCTGGCGGCGGCGCTCGCGCAGGGCCAGGTACTGCGCGCGCAGGGAGCTCTCGAGGATGAGCAGGTTCAGGTAGATCTGCGGCGGCGACGAGGGCAGCGTCGACAGCGGATCGGGAGTCGAGGCGCGAGGAGACTGAGACGGGGAAGACGACAAAGGAGAAGAAGACGCAGACAGCGTCGTCTCAGGGGCCGGGGCGCCCTTGACGAGCTGGTCCAGCGACGCGGACATGGCGGAGAGGCGTATGTCGGACCATGCAGGACGGAGCCGGGGCGGTCGTCGACGGCGTGGAGGATCTAGACGGAGAGAGAGAGAGAGGAAGGAAGCAGGACGAGAGAGTATCTAGACCGGAAGACAGACGGTGTGCATGAGGGACGGGGGGGAGAGCAAGAGGGAGGTGTCTGGCTGCTGTGTCGTGATGAAGTCGGAGACGGAGACGGAGACGAGCAGAGCCGCGTCCACCGCTGCCTCGTCCGCCGACCTTATCTCCATCTCCTCCATCGTCCATCTCGTCCATCTCTCTCTCTCACCGTGTCTGTCTTTCCATCTCTCCAGTGGTCTTTCTGCGTTCTGGCCAGCGTTCTCGTCCAGCCTCTCGTTATCCTGCTGCCTGCACCCCAGACCTCCATCTCCCCCGCGCTGCCCCGGGCAGTACATGGTCTTTGCTCCCCGTCCTGCCCGTGCGAGTGGCAGAGCGTCTCTGTCACTCCAGATCTCGCCTTCACCGTGCTCTCCGGCCGCGTCTCGTCGTCTGTCTCGCTGCTCCAGCTCCCCCGGCCCCGGTCGTTAGATGCGACGCTCCCCGTCCCATCGCCAGCCCTCCTCGCCCGCCGTCCCCAGGCCTACTCGACCTCCGACTCTCCGCTCCCTTCCGCAGCCTCTGCATCCCACTATCATCCCTCAATGACATCCGAGTCGTTGAACCAGCCCGATGACGGCGTCCGCGGGCGCACCCAGCAGAGGCCGTTGGCCTCGGCGCGCTCCAGGTCGCCCTATGCCGCCCGACCCAGGCCGCAGTCCCTCTTCCCGCTAGGATACAAGGAGGGTTTCAGTCAATGGGTGGGTTCACGCCGTGTGCCTTGCTCTTGGACCTCTCCGCCGCTGACCGCATCTCCAGTGGGCGAGTATCCCCGCCGCAGTGGCCGAGCACAGGGTGCTCTCCTTCATTCCCTTCCTCCAGCAGGCCCCGACACACAGGCAGACCGGAAACACGGCAGACACCCCGAATGGCGCAGGGGACAGCCTCAAGTCCCAGGACACCAGCCAGCAGGGAGAGGTGGCTGCCAGCTCGGTCGATGATCCCTACGGGCCGCGACGCTGGCGCTCCAGCATGGTCGAGCTGAGCGGCAAGGACCGCGCGCTGAACGAGTTCTGCGTCGAGCGGATCGGCGAGGAGGCCGACCAGAACCTGGTCATCCTCCACGGCTACGGAGCGGGCCTGGGTTTCTTCTACAAGAACTTCGAGCCCCTGAGCCGCGCCAAGGGCTGGACGCTGTACGCCCTGGACATGCTCGGCATGGGCCGCAGCACCCGACCGCCCTTCAAGATCAAGGCCAAGAACCGGCAGGATGCCATCACCGAGGCGGAGGACTGGTTCATCGACGCCCTGGAGGAGTGGCGCATCAAGCGGAAGATCGAGCGGTTCACCCTCCTCGGCCACAGCCTGGGCGGCTACATGGCCGTGGCCTACGCGCTCAAGTATCCCGGCCGCTTGAACAAGCTGATCCTGGCCTCCCCCGTGGGCATCCCCGAGGATCCCTATGCGGTCAACGCAGATGTGCCGGAGCCGTCAGAGACGACCCTCGGCAACGAGTTCACTCAGGACTCGCGCGACACGACTGCGGCGAGCGGAGGTGACAACAACAACTTCCTGAACGCGGGACCCAAAGCGGGCGACAAGGATATCGCCGGAACCATGCCTGCTCCACCCCGCAGACCGATCCCGAAATGGCTGGCCTATCTCTGGGACTGCAACATCTCCCCGTTCAGCCTGGTCCGCTGGGCCGGCCCCCTGGGGCCGCGTCTCGTGTCCGGCTGGACGTCGCGGCGCTTCGCCCACCTTCCGGAGGCGGAAGCCCAGGCCCTGCATGACTACTCGTACTCCATCTTCCGGCTCCGCGGCAGCGGCGAGTACGCGCTGGCGTACATCCTCGCTCCGGGCGCGTACGCCCGCAGCCCTCTGATCCGGCGCATCCACGGCGTCGGCCGGCAGATCATCCGGCCGTCATCAGAAGAAGCGACGACCGGCGCTTCCACGCCCTCATCATCAGGTGCTCCTACTCCCTCGTCGAGCCCGAGCTCGAGCTGGACCTCCCTATCCGCCAACGACGACAGTCGACAACAACAGCAACCGCCGTCTACCACCACTCCGCCCAAGCCGCAACGCGAGAACGGCGTCCCCGTCGTCTTCCTGTACGGCGAGCACGACTGGATGGACGTCCGGGGCGGCTACGCCGCGCAGGCCAAGATTGAGGAGGAGAAGCGCCGCGTGCTGCAGAACGCGACGCCCGAGGAGCGTGCCGCGGACAACGGCTCCGCCAAGGTGATCATCATCCGCAAGGCCGGCCACCACGTGTACCTGGACGGCTGGGAGGAGTTCAACCAGATCGTGCTGGAGGAGATGGAGGATGTGAGGCGGAGGGAGAGGGAGAGGGCGGAGAGGGAGCGGAGGAGAAGAGAAGGTAGGACGGATTAATTGAATAATCGATTGACTGATGGATTGATTGGATTGGATTGGGAGGACATTAGGTATTATGTATTGCATGCGTTTGGCATTGCATGTTGTTTTCTGTCTCTTGTTCTTGTGTTGTGTGTATGCTATGTTAGGTTTGGCCTGGTTTGGGGGGTCTCTGTTTCTGTGTGTCCGTCTGCTCCTTGTTTGTATTGATTGACTATGTCTTGTATACATATACCGTGGCGTATTGTAGTGTAGTCACTAGACAGACCAGTCCATGCTTTATTAATTATATATGCAGATGAATCTAGCCGCTCTCTGTAGATTTTCGTAATAGCAGCCAGCACCTGGGGTAGTTCCTAATCTACCTGAAAGGCGCATGAGATCATGAGCTTTCAAGATTTGCAAGTCACCTAGAAAAGAAAAATATGAGTGGAGTGCTTATCATAAGGCTACAATTACCAACTATCTATCTATCTAATTAATAAGACTAGCTGATAAATCTAAATCAAACTCTAGGCTACCAGTTCCAGTTCCAGTTCCAAAGACGTGTGTGTCGCCTTGGCTGCGCTTTGCACTTTGCAGGCAGTCAGTCCTCTCTCTCTCTCTCCTCCCTATCTTTCTATTACTATTCTATGCCCCTTTTCTCCCTTCTTTTTTTTTCCCTCCTGGTCCGGTTTTTATATCTATTTAAAACCGGTTGAGGTTTAATTGAGAATGAAATCCCTGCCTCGTCTCACTGTATACATATGTATGTATGCACACATACAGATACAGATACATACAGATCACGCCTTCCGCACCACCAGCGCGATCCACCCGAGCAGGCGGTACACGGCGACGATGACGATCAGGATGCCGACCCATTTCCCCGTGCGGCCCCCGACGTAGCCGTACTCCTGGAGCACGCCGCTGCCGCGGATCTGGCACCGGGGCGCGAGGTCCGTCCGGTACATACAGTGGCAGCCGGGCCCGCACGAGTAGACGCGGCGGGAGAACTCGTTGACCATCATGCCCTGGAAGACGTAGGCCTGGTAGTCGATGTAGTGGAACACGTACTTCCAGAACGGGTTGAGGATGGTCGGCGTCACGAGGAACCCGCCGACGCTCATCCACAGGCCGTTGGCGAACGCGACAAGCGTCAGGGCGATGACGAAGTCCGGGAAGAGCGACGACACGAACACGACGAGTGACTCGGCCGCGACGAGGTCCAGGAAGAGCCACATCACCCAGGTGAAGAAGGCGGATGCGTCCGGGCGGAAGTTGGACAGCCAGTACGAGACGATCGAGAAGAGGATCGAGATGATGACTGCATGTTTTTCTCTCTGTCAGTTTTGTGTTCCATTGATGAGAAATACGTGATGTATACAGCGCTTTTGCTACTTACAGAGGAACGGCAGGCCGATGATGAAGTTCGAGATAAGGAAGGCAGCTGCTCCGTAGAGTCCGTTGGCTCGCTCCTTGACGAATGTAGCCCTGTCTTCTAGATAGGCGGGGACGTATGCCACGGCCATGAATGACATGAAGGCGGAACCGAAGAACTGCAAGAGATCAGTAAATAAGCAAAGAAGCATTACTGAAAACTATCGTCAGGACTTACGATCGCGTTGATGAACGGCTGGATGTATTCCTGTTCAGTGTGCAGACGCAACCACACAGTTCCCATCATGATAGCCAAACCTAAGTTGATTAGAGAGCCTGATCAATAGTGTCAATTCACCGCTGCTACTTACCGAGATACATGGCGATTCGAATCCCATATGCGACCACATCGCGGTAACTCTTGATGAATGAACGGTGCAGCAATGACAGGATGACAAAGGGAAGGGCAGGCCGAGAGAGACCTTCCGTGGATAGATGCTGTTCTCCCTTCTCAGCCGACTGTACGAGACGGCCAATCTCCGACTCCATAGCAGCAGCCTCATCCGAATTCGTCCACGCTGACTGGATCCGCTTGAGATGTTCCTGCGCGGTTTCTTTGTCGCTGGCAAAGTCGGCGCTCACCAGGTCCAGCAGGAACTCTGCAAGGTTGGTGAACGGCGGGATTGGGTGTCCTATCTTGTTGAAGTAGTCCCTGACATTCCCAACCGGGCCGAAGTAGCAGGTCCTGCCCTTGGAGAGAAGGATAAGCTTATCGAAGAGCTCGAACGTCGTTGCAGACGGCTGATGGATGCTTGCTATGATGATAAGCTGTCGCAATTCCATCAGCAAGGAGGGCCCCTTCCAAGCCTTTCATTTCTTTTTCGCCACGTCTTTGGCCCTCTACTTACGTTGTTCCTTTTAGCAAGCTTCCTCACGTAGGAAATGGTCTCATAACTAGCCGTCGAGTCAAGCCCACTCGTTGGCTCATCAAGGAACAGGATCTTCGGACAGGTAATCAGCTGGCTGGCAACGCTGACTCGACGTTTCTGACCACCACTGATCCCTTTCCGGATTGGAGTGCCGATCAGGGTGTTTGCCTGTTCTTGGATGCCAAACGCTTGAAGCAGAGACTTGATACGCTCAATTCTCCTCTCTTTGGAAATCGTCCTGTCTTCGAATCAGCACATGTGCTAGACAGAATATATGATAACCTTGGTTATCATTCCCAGAAGTTAGCGTACTTGGGCAAAGAAAGCTGAGCCGCAAAATGCAACGTCTCCTGGACAGTCAAGGATCCGATGAGGGCGTCCTCCTGCTCAACATACGAGGTGATCCGCTTGAACAGCTCCGTGTTTATGTCCATGCCATTGACCAGGACGTCGCCCGTAATCTTCGCGCCCAAGCTCGCAGCACGGCGTGCCAGGACGTTGAGAAGAGTGGTCTTGCCGCAACCAGAAGGGCCCATGAGTGCGACCAGCTCTCCTGTTGCAAAAAAAGCTCCATGTCAGCATATAGTCTCTCTCCATTATCCGAAGTCCACCATATCCGTAAGTATGCACAAACCTTGTTTCGCATATCCACTGGCGTCACAAAGAAGGTCCCTCATTTTCTTCGTCTCCCGATCTTTCACCGTCACGATCAGCCCGTTCCAGGCGAGGCTGTGAACGGTATTGTTCATCAGGGAGGTGTCCTCGAGGTCATTAGCCTCGAGATCACCGCTGCGCGGGCGACCATGAAAGCTGGGATCCATGATGGAAAAAGTATGACCAAATCACAAACCACTCCGTGAGAATAGTAACAAGAGCAGGAATATGAAAAAGATCAGGCAATAAAAAAAAGAATGCTGTGCTTCCTTTCAAGCTGAACTGGCTACCTCACCATCACATGCAGAATAGCGATGAGAAATTTCGCAGATAATTAATTCTTGCAAATAATGAGAGAAGATTGCCTTATCAAAGTGAATGACTGCTTTGCAGAGCCCGCATGACAGGAGCGCTGCATGAGCTCTCTTATGGCTGTGATGTTAGCCCTTCCATGTTCGATAAGTATACACGCGCGGGGGCCCCCCCAGAACGGGCTCTTGATGTCAGTCGCCGTTCGATGCGTTGAGGCTGCCTGCGGCCTGGAATAGGACTTCGCCAATCACCATGCCTTGCTGCTTGGGAGAATGCTCATTCGAGGTTACCTATCAGGTCCCCGACTGGACCCCGAACCAGCGATCGGCCGAGTTTGGCTACTCCGTGGAATGCGAGACGAGCGCTGATCCATTGTTGATAGCACAGAAGCTTCATAGACCTATTCAATTCATTTGGAAAGATGTGCATGCATAGATCTACCGGCGAAGAGTCTCTGAGAGCAGCTGCATAAGTTAGGTGTAGGCAACAGGCCAAGTATGGAGTAGGCCGTGTTCTGCAGAGCCAGGTTAGTACATGCAGGAAAATGTGCCAACGCCAAGTGGCGATCTCCTTTCCAGGACTGCAGAAAACAAACAGCGCTGATGAAACCTGAAGGGCTGAGAGCTGACACGTCGTGCAGTTCGATATCCATGACGGATGCCCGATCCATCGCGGGGTTCCCCAGGTCCCCGAAAAAGCCACGGGGATGACCTCAGCGGGGACCATGCTCGGGGAACGCCCTAACGAACATCGCCCACGTCCACTTGCCTTCCATGCAGCTTCTAGACCTCTGGCATGGGGTGATCAGGGAATCTTGTTGGTAATCTCCGGCTTGAAGGATGACGTCGCCAAAGTACCGTGCGCGCTTCATCCTGCTATCGCACATGGCTCGAAATCAAATGGATAGTATCTGATCACAAGATGGCCTTCGCACCTATTCATCGTCACTCAGTCAAGTCCAACATAAAAATTCTCTTCGATACAAATCCTTACATAACACACATATACTCCAGAACCGGCCTAGCCAACCTCACGCTACAACAACCCGGGACTCAAACAGAACGATCACGCAGATCGCGGAGCACCAGCACCACGGACAATGGTGGCAGATCTCGGGCGAGAGATGTGTTAATTCATCGATACTGATCGATCCCGAGACGGCTTGCTCGCCGACTCGGACGAGTCGGGCTCCACTGCCGCCTGGCCGAGGCCATCCCAAGGTCCCTGCCCGAGTGACAAGAAAGATGGCAAATGTACTCCGTACTGAGTGTATGTAACCAAGGAATGCCTAGACTGGACCTGAGAAGCCCGGGCTGTGTGTGGGTGCCGTGCCGGTCATAGGTGCTGTACGTACGTTCCTGAGACTTTAGAGTGTACTGTAGGTACGGAGTACCTACCGAGTGTCTACGTAGTATGTACATATTTTCCACACCAAGATGTATTCGAGGGAGTCAGAGTTCCCTAGAACATCGCCTTTCACCACGTTCTATATGGGATAGGTCGGCACCTCGTTATACAACCAAGAAGTACAGTAGTAGGCACGGGATATATCCTGAAGTTGAAAGACAGGTCAGCGGGTACCACGGATTCGGAGGCCCATGAGGTGCGTGTAGATACACATGGACAGTAGTCATACATAGATGTACCCATTATTTAGTACAGTTACATTATACAACTTCTCCTCACGTCCGCCAGTAGCATGCGGTCTTAAACGGAACATTCGTGCTGAAATCCTCCAGAATAAACATTCCTATATAAAACAGAGCACGTTTTCGCATAGCCCACGAGCTGCAGTTTCTCTCCTCTTTAAATTCTGCTGTATCCTCAACTCTGGACCACTCCTCGAGCTAGTGCGAGCTCCCCAATCCCAAAGACGGAAATCTTGCCCGGGGACCAGAGGTCGCACCCAACGAGCTCCTCCTCCTTCGCAATCCCACCCCACCGGGGTGGTGAGCGATCGACCATCCGATGTTCGCGCTCGTCCGTTCCTCCAACGAGACGGACGTCCCCGGCGACGTGTTTCCGCTCGTCGCAGCCCCGCTGCTCGACCGCCGTCTTCGAAGCGCGAAGTATGCGCCCGCGCCGTGAGACTCTGTGGATGTGGTAAAGAGTGCGTGGGTTGGAGGAGCGTTCGGCATGCTAAGCGGTTCAGGGAATAATTGCTGCGAGCGGAAGTTGTGTGGTGGCTCCAGCCCAACGTCCATACCCGCAGTAGCTGCGCGGCCTTGTCGGGTAAATTCTGCAAGGGACAGATCGCTTCCTGTGGAGTTGCTGGGGATGAGCGAGGAGGTGGTCCTGGAGCGCCTGTGATATCGTATACGTCTGGAGTACGCAACGGTCTGGATCCGAGTCGGAGATGTGGCCGATGGGTCTGCTCCTGAAGTGTCCATCGCCAGATGGTGCAATGAAGCGTCGAGACGTTTGCTTATGGAGAGCCATGATCTTTCTTCCGACTCGTCATTAAAGCTGTGGGACGACGAGGACGACACGGAGCCGGAAATCGATCTGCGCCGACGGGCAGCTGCCGGAGGCAAGGAGCGCAATTCAAAGTCACGATCATTATCACCACTGGAGAGATCCAGGTACGTTGCAGGAGCGGGTGTAGCGGCATTATTGCGGTACTGCCTCCTACCGCTGGGGTTTATCCCGAGGTGATACTGTCCTCTAGCATTGCTGTTGGCGTCAGAAGAGTTGGAGCGATTACGCTGCCTAGAGTGATGGCGGCTGCGACTGCGCGAGGAAGATCTGGATGCATGGCTGTCTCCAAATCTGCATAGTAGAGCACTGGAGCTGAGATTCCTAGTCCGGTTCTTCGGCCGCGACGAAGTTGGCGTTACACTTCCAGACGCGGAGAACGTCGACAGGGACGGGTTAGGAAGGGCGGGAAAGAAATAATTCGTCACGAGAGCATAGAACACTTCAATGTAGACAAGAGACATGCGCAAGGAGAGAGTCAGAACAGAGAGGGTGATGGTGACACAGGCAGACAAGACCAAGGGAATGGAGACAAAGACGAGGATGGGAAGGACGAAGAGAGAGGAGAGGGCGGAGAAGCTGGCGGACAGCATCGCGACGACCGCGCTAGTCTTTGAGCAAAGCAAAGGACATTGAAGATGCAAGGTCCGATCAGATCACACGGCAGCTTCTCTGATCAAAAGCAACGACTGCGAGCCATCTCCGCAGAGAGACAGACAGAATGACATGACATGGCGGGCATCTCACCACCCCCTCTGGAGCTGCGAAGACGCGGAGACGACGGGCATGTGATTCCGGGGGCTCGGGCCGCCCCGCCACCGGCATGCCGACCGCGGAGAGCAGCGGGCGACATCTCCTCCGTGCATACATACTCCGCACCGCGTCTCGCCCGGAAACCAGACACCAGTCTGAGGAAATCCTCAAGAGCCATATAATAATAACATGGCCACAGGCGGCCACCACGACGGGACCCCCTTCCCGTGGGAGCTCGGCGTCTTCGACGCCCACTGCCACCCCACCGACACGATGACCTCAATCGCCGAGATCCCGCGCATGAAGGCCACCACGCTGACGATCATGGCCACGCGCGGCGAGGACCAGGATCTCGTCCACCAGGTCGCCTCCTCCGACCTTGGCCGGAGAGACCAGAACAGTAATACCGAGCGCGTCATCCCATGCTTCGGCTGGCACCCGTGGTTCTCGCATCAGATCATGGACGACACTGGCCCCTCCGGGACGGAGGCTGATCCAACGTCCAGGGAGGGCAAGATCGCGCACTACAAGCAAGTCCTGACCCCGTCCAAAGGAGCGGACGAGGACTTCTTCCTGGCGCTGCCCGACCCCAAACCCCTCTCCGCCCTGCTCGCAGAGACCCGGGCGCGGCTGACCGCGCACCCGACCGCCCTCGTCGGCGAGATCGGGCTGGACCGCACCTTTCGACTCCCCAACGTCTGGCGTCCAGAGGAGCTCGCGGCCCGCGATCCCTCCGTGACCCCGGGGTCAAGGGAGGGCAGAACCCTCTCCCCGTACCGCGTGCAGATGAACCACCAGAAGGCGCTGTTCAGAGCGCAGCTGCGCCTCGCGGGGGAGCTGCGCCGGCCGGTCTCGGTGCACAGCGTGCAGGCGCACGGCGCCGTCTTCGAGGTCCTGCAGGAGCTGTGGGCGGGCCATGAGCGGCAGGTCCTGTCGCGGCGGGAGAAGAAGCGGCGGAGGCGGAGCGCGGCCATGGCTCACGCTCACGAGTGGAGTAGTGATGCGGAATCGGACCGGGAAAAGGGGGAGGAGGAGGAGGAGGAGGAGGAAGATCACTCTTCTGCCTCTGTATCGAGAGCTTCTTCTTCAACATCATCCACCGGGCAGCCCCAGCCCCTCCCCTTCCCACCACGGATATGCATGCACTCGTACTCCGGCCCCGTGGAGCCCCTGACCCAGTTCCTCCGCCCGACCGTCCCCTCCGACGTCTACTTCTCCTTCTCGAGCGTGATCAACTTCACGAACCCGTCGTCCGACAAGGCCGTCGAGGTGATCAAGGCCCTGCCGGACGACCGGATCCTCATCGAGAGCGACCTCCACTGCGCGGGGCCGCAGATGGACGATCTGCTGGAGGAGATTGCGCGCAAGGTGTGCGAGCTGCGGGGGTGGAGTCTGGAGCAGGGCGTGAGGCAGCTCGCGGAGAATTGGAGGCGGTTTGTGTTTGGTTGAGGAGCACTCTTATTGAACAGAGCTGTTGGATCGAGGGATGTATCTTGTCTTCTTGTCTTGGATAAGCTGGGCTTATCCGCCAAAACGGGGATGATATTGCATTGGACTCATGACTTTGCGCTATGCTAAGGACAAGAATATCTGTATGTAAATATGCACCATCGTACATAGTCGGAGAACAAAAAAAGCTCAAAGGTCTCCCGGAACAAATTAATCATTACAATAACAACTATCGGTTAATCTACAAGCTCGATACCGGGAGGCTAACATGAGTCCTGTACATAAACGACGGCTATTGATAAGATACCGTGTATCCTTCAAGGTCATCCTATGCGCAGCAATGGACACGGTCGAAGCCTGTCACGAGCGAGACCATAAGATCACGTCGCATACATGGACCGTGATACCTCACTCCCAGGTGTAGCCAAGGGCCAACCTGCAGAATGTGACTCGACGTCGGTGATGTCGAGCGTATTGTCGAAGAGCTCCATAACAATCCCTGATCTTTCTCCATCAGGGATCTAGTGGGCTGGGCTGAATTTATACCCACGGTGAAGGAAGTGCAGGAGGTACTTGTCCTAGCGTTCCCTCCTGGCACTACCGGCTGCTCCAGATATGTAGACGGCGAAGCAGGCTCTGTTTGATAGCCTGGTTCTCCCCTCCGCTCGAACTGAAACTTATTCGAGCTTCCACGATGTTAAGATTTCTAAATACGGCAGATGCCGGTTGGGTCTGATAGCTCAGCCGTGCATCCATCCTCCGTCCTGGATGAAATCTGACATCTGAGGTTCCTGCCAGTACAGCTGGCGCCATTCGTCTTCAACTTCCGGAAGGCCCTCCATGGCCATCGGCACGGGTTGGTCTGCGTCTGCAAAAGGGAAAAGCTGACGCCAGTCCGAGTACTCCCTCGGTTGGTCCAATGGCTCCACATGTGTCTCGTTTGCAAGGTCTTCGCCCCTGTCAAATGGAATGCTATTGAACCTGGATGGTGTTGGCCAGTTATCGAATTGCTGATCCTGTGATGGTCCCAACGGCTGCTGTGATGGCTGTGATGGCTGCGACGGCTGATGTGGTGGTATTTGATGTGATAGCTGTTGATTCATGGTGGAAGGCTGAGCTGCAGGCGTAGCAGTATCTGGGTTAGATTCGGAATTGCCATCTTGATTCTGCGTGCCGCTGAACTGGTTGGACGCTTCGCTGGCAGCTACTCGCAGATCCTGCTGGAGGCGCTTCGAATTCTCAAAAAGCCGTAATATTGTCCCAGCATGCGACCAATACTCTGCCAGGTCACGGAGCGAATGCATGGTAGAATCAAATCGTCGAAGGGCGTTGATTGCCAGGACCGGATTTGAGAATCTCAACTCGACTCTTACTTGAATCATCGCGGTGAATAGCGTGTGCACCCCGCAATACCATAGGAGTTTGAGGTGATCCTTCTGGCGGAGCTCCTCGAAAATCGATGCGATGACCCCAGCAGCAGCACTGCAGATTTCCGCATCATGTGGACCATAATCATCGGAATAAGCCGACGCCCTTGGATGAGGTCTGTGTAGAAGGATAAGGAAGTTGTTATAGGTAAGGTGAAGCATAGCCGACCAAGGATCCATATCCGAAGCACGGAGGCGCAGAGTATCCGGGAGCCTAAGGGACCAATTTGCTAGGGCCGCGTCGGCTTCCGGAAGAACTGCCTTTCGACGCTCCGCGCTCACTCGCAAACCAAATCGCTCCCGAAGAATGTACGATATCATGGTGCAGAGTTCAGCCAAGTGAATCACATAATCTACCTGCACTCGAGATCCACAGCCTTCGAAGTCAGGTGGGGTCAGAGGCTGGACATCAGAATCTTCTAGGTTTCTGAAGTGAAATCCGTTAGCAAGACACGACAGAGACTTCAGACCGGTGGCCAGAAAGCTCCTTACATAGCCTGTGGTCGGCCATACGACAATGATACCATCACGTCGAACTGGACCAAGATCCACCACACTCTTCTCCACATTCGCCTGTCACCAGCGACGAATCGGCTCGACACCGGGTTACGGTGCATGCCGATTCCGGTAGCTATTCGCGCAGCTACACCGACCCAGTAGTGAGCATTTGCAGCGACATCCTCATCGGCCGTATCTGAATGCCATGTCATGAGTAGCGCCGCCTGGACAACGATATCTCTGTTGCGCTCAATTCGATTATCAAACAACCACTTGCAGCGGCGAAAGAAGATTGCCTTCAAAGCGTCTCTTTCCGGCTTCGGACGGGCGACATGAGCTCCAACGAGCAAGATCGCCTGAAGGAGCAGGATAGGGGGAGGATCGGCCGGATCTCGATTTCGATATTGCGTCATGAACTGGTCTTCATCGACAATCGGGTATCCTGGGTTAACATGGGTGAAATACGCCTCTACGAGCTCGTCAGCAAGGGACTGCTCGGGCAGGGTAAGAGCATCCTTCATGAGCTCGTCGTGGCCTATCTTCAAATTCCGTCTAGGGATCTCGTTGCCGGCAAAGTGATACACATCGTCATCTTTGCCCCGCTGCTGACGGATAAGGAATGATATGTTCGAGACATCATGGCCGACATATATAGCGCGCACGTTTCTTTGTATCTCCCTTCGATCCAGCTCCTCCTCGTCGATTAGCTTCAGAAGATGTTTTTCTAGTTCCCGGTGGTCATCGTGGTCGGTGGATGACTCGGAGCTTGACTGTTGGTTATATGCCTGAACGGTCGACCCGGATTGGAACCCATTCTGCGTCGTGGAGGCGCTCTGAGCCGATATCAAACCCGCAGACGGGCCACTATGAGAGAAAGAGGATACTGCCGAAACCGGGGCTCGGGGCACGGAGGATGGGGCCACCACTTTCGGAGAGGCATCCGACACGGCCGGGGGACGACAGCGGATGGGAACCGGATCGAGAACTGAACGGACGGCGAGGCGCTTTTTCTTCTCATGAATACGGCAATCCGTCTTTCCTGAGGAACGACAGTTTGAGCACGGCAGCCCGACGATGCGGGCGTCGCAGCGAACCTTTCTACGATGGCAATGGACGCAGGCGGCAGACCCTAATGAGCGCAATGGCTGTTAGCACAGAGGGGGAAAAGGTTTTTGTGTAGCCCCGCGAGGCATTGAATTGGACACCGGTCCAGCGCAGAAACATGGCCACAGAGAAGGGGCGTCAAGGTCATACCCGGCTTCCGCTTTGTCACACCACGGGCTGCTTGCGCCCGACTGTCGCTCGCTGCGGAAGATGACATGTCGAGGGTGAGCAGAGCATTGACCCAGTTACATGTCTAAAGGCAGGGGAAGCGACCATCGTCCTGGCAGCCATAAGGCTTCGTGCCTAATCCGGCGTCATGGAGGCGGCCTCGACAGCAGAAAGTCGTCTGGTGCGAGGACGAGATAACGAAGTCTGGGGACGGCAGCAGACGCGCGCTGCGGGTGGGGCGGGCTGCCCAGCGGGGAAGAGGAGCCCGTCACGTGGCTGCGGAGAAGGGCACGGGCACGCGCTCCCAACGTTCTCGACGGTCGCGGACATGGACTACCACCGTCACTGGGAACGAACCACCAGAGTGGAGAGTCCAGTCCGCCAATCGCCGCACATTCATCCTTATCGCCTGGAGGAAGAGTGCTCGACGATCAGCGTCGTCGTCAGCTTGTCCATTCTGTGTCGGTTTCGAACAGAGTGCTGTTCTAGAAAGGACCTTGAAAATGTCCTGTTGGTTACCCCATCTGTCCACATTTGCAAACAAGTCTTTGTTTATATATATATATATATATAAAGTCTGTTTAAAGGGAACATCCTCGGGTGAAGCTGCAGAAAGCACCAATGAGAAATACTCGGAACTTGCGGCAGTTCACGAGCGATCTGGCGGTGAATCTGGTTCTCATGCTGACAGGGATGCTACAATTCTTCCTCTCCTTATAGGCGGCTAGCAGAGCAACCTCCCTTTACTGGGGCTGTGTGTAGTTCTCTTTCCCACAAATAATCTTCTTGCCAAAGGCAGCCGTGGTGGTGGGATCCTACGTCGACAAGAGTGCGTTGATGAAAAAAAAAAGGTGAACGTCGTTAAATGGTTTTCCTAGAAACAAATCCAATCACCTCAACTCATGACAGCATCTTGCAAGACAAAAAACGGAGGAATGGAGAAGAGATTGCAAATTCTTTCAGACTCGTTGCTCTGTTCCTGGCAGCCCCAAGCGCAAAAGCCTCCAGTAGACGGGTAGCACGCCTGGGTTGGCCAAACAGTGGCTCAGCTGAGGTGTGCGCAGAGAGTGTCGGGCATGAACAGAGGTTTACATTCTAGGAGGCCGACCTTTAAACCATAAGCCGCATTGAAATCAAAGCCCGAACCAGCTAGCTTGTTGACCCCCAGACGCAGGTTCCTTGACTGATGGTCGTTGCTCGTACTCCCTATTGCCAGTCTGGGAAACGTCGGTCAAGCCATGGTCTTGGGGAGAGCAGGAGCATGTGTTCCTTGACAAAGCGGTGAGGAGAGCGAGCCTGGTGTGCATCCAACATCGGTCAGGATATGGCCTTTCTTACTTGAAGAGGAGACTCACCTCCTCTTGGCGAACTCACCGGAAACTTTGACAGTGTGCTAAGAAAGTGTAGCAAAACTGGCTGACGGCGATTGCAGAGAAGGGCGATATAAAGCTGGAGAGAAAGCAAAGGGGCCGGGGTATAACAAGATGCCATCCCTATGCCCAATTTTGACTCTCCAAATTTGCCAGGTGAGCGCCCGGGCCCTTGCCTTCTTCCAAGGTTCCTTGCTCTGCTAAGCTCCCTGTAGCATACCCCCCAGTCACTCGACCTCCCGACATTACTCAAACAAGCAGATAGTTATAGAGATAGATACATAGTGGACAGGTTCCGTATTCCCAAGTTCTCCTGTTTAAAACCCATCCTTCAGGGCTCCGTAAAGAAAGCAAAAGAAAAAAAAATGTGCAAGAAGCTGTATGGACCCATTTTGAGTGTACAACAGACTCATCCAAAAGTAAGAATCATAAACACATAAATCCCTCTGCAGACTTTTTTTTTTTAAACTGACTGTACCTGTGCTTTCAGATACCAACGTAAAACCTACCTCGGCACCTATGTATCATCCGATCTCATTGTTGGTCATCCTCTGAAACTAGAGGTCGATTCGGTGACTCTACCAGAATGGCATGTCCAACTAGCAGAGAAGAGCCTTATGCTCGAAAGACGCCTGACAGCTTGGTGATGTTGTCGCGTGGGTGATCCCAAAAGGCCTTCCTTGAGACCACTAGTAGGACCCGCCACCAGTTCCGTTGTGACCTTGACCAACCATGGACGTGTAACCGTAGGCGGAGGTATCCTGTTCGGACGGGTCCAAGTTCGGGCTTAGGATGTTGTTGGAACCCTCAGCACCAGCAGGGAACTCTGGTGCTGTTGTCGTCGTCGATGGTCCGCCGCGATTATTTTGGGGTGCGCTGACAGAACCACCGACTGGGCCACCCGCGTTGTAGCTGCTGCTTGATTGTTGGTTCCGGTGCTCCCCCCTTGCGGATTGTGTCTGAGACCAGTCAATTGCATTGTCCAAATAACCATCCGGCCAGATCACGGTGACAAAAGAAGCACTTCAACGTTTGGGTAACACTGAGGGGGCGCCAAAATATACTTACCTCACGATATTTCGTGAGATAGATCTTTAGGGCTTCTGCATAGTTCTCAAAACCGAGAGACGTCATAGCAAAGAGGATATCCTCGCCGTTGACAGTTTTGCGTTTCTCTTGCTGACATTTCTCGGAAGCTGTTGCGGATCGGGACCGAAGGCATTAGTCTGAGGGTCAAGATTGCTCAGGAACGGGTCCAGCTGCGAACCTTCACTGGTGATGAATGATATGAACTCGCTCACGCATTCCTGCATGCACTCCTTTGCTTCTTTCGCGATCTTGGCATTTTCGGGCAGGGCCATCTTCATGATACGGGCGACTGGAGCAAAGTTGCGAATGTTAGCATCAAGAACTGGACCATGCAAGCTCTCTTTCGTGGTGGAGGATGGGCAAAATGACCGCGGAAAATTATCAGGCATGCTAGATGGCAAACCGGCGCGAAACTCTCAACCAAGAAGCTTGTGCTGCGATGCAGATCATGGCTGACAGAAGAGACGAATGAGGTGCACTCCTCCAGATATGCTTAAATTGAAATGCGTGCAGTTGGAACATCGGGGGAGGGGAAGGGTTGGGTGTAGCAAACGAGTAACGGCCGCTTGCAAGCAGTAGAGGCAAGGGACGCACAAATCAGGAGGACAGAGAACCTGCAAGGACACGTAAAACTAACCATTTGCGATCGGGAGCCATCGATCCTGCTCCTTCACCTCGAACTCGGGCTGGCCCTGCGTTTGTGTATCTTGACGTTCCCTTTCCATGTGCTCCGGGTCGTCTCCTGACTGCGCTTCAGGTTCCACCTCTGGTTCCTTTGGAGGAGAGGCCGACGACATGGTTTTAGGTATTTGGCTACGTGCAGCGGATACCGGCTTCAGGCCAGAGTCGTTTGGCTGCTCTGCTGGCAAATGACCACGTCAGAGGTGCGCGCGAGGGACTCTGCCCCGGATGCTATGCAGCGCTGCGTTAAGCTGCGTCGGGCTGGGCAGCGACTTGCTTCACGACAGCCTGAACGGGGGAAGGGCCAGCTGTGTGGGGGATGGGGCGGGCTGTTCTGAACTTCTGGTTTGCTTCTCTGGCGGTGTGCTAAGAGTCCGATGGAGACCGTCCAGAAGATTCGCACGCAAATCAGCGTTTTCCGACGAAGCTATGAGTGCGCAGCCCCGAGAACCCGATCACTTTGGGTTGGACGAATCCACCTGCAGCTTGCAGTGTCAACGGTCGAGTCGCGCACGCCTTGCTAAGGTGGGAGATCTGACGGGGGGGCGGGTAATGGGAACACGGGGGGTTGTGGGGGTCAATTGATGGAGATAGGGCCTCCTGCACTTGCGCAGATGGAGAGGAGCAGCGGGGACAAAGGCTGCGCGCATGCGACAGGATTGTCTTTGGGGATGCTTGGATGTAGGCGGAGATACGCACCTTGCTCTCGGGGTGGTCAGTAAGCAGCTGGTTGCTTGTTGCTTGTCGATGCGCGCAGCAGGCAATTGGCGAACCAGAACGAGTCCGAGGGCGTCGCGCGACTGGGCAGAAAGAGCTGGGGCTTCCGTTGGACGCTTGCGCAGCCGCAGCAGCGATGCGACGGGATGTGACTGGTGGAGGGCTAGAGGTCTGGAAAGACAACAACGCAGCAGAGTCACGATAGCAACACTGCCGTGAGACTGAAGGTGGTGATGACGGGCCAAGGTGTAAGATGCGCGGGGGCAAGGGGGTTTCGACGGGACGACCGAGGAGGCTGGGAGCTGTTCTGCGTCCTGCTCGCCCTCTTTCTCTCTCCTTCGATGGGCGGCCTGGGGCATCGATACGTGCTTGGTACGGGCGGGGTATTTTACACCGGCCGCTGCCGGCCACGCCGCCGGTGGCAAGCTGTATGGATACGGTACGCTCCTTGCCCTTCGTCCTTTGCCGCCGGCGGCGTGCACGGTGGGCCGTTCAGCCTTATGCCCTGCCATCAACTGCTGGTCTTTTTGGACATCTTTGAGCCGTGCTGGATCCTGACCATCCGATGCAAAGGGACGGGCTGGTGGAGCTGAGCCATCGGACCGTCGGATACCATTATCAGCTCCTGAACGGTCTCGTTGGTGTATCTGTTCCGTGACAGGAGATAACACTTGTCCGTGATCATGAGACCTACAAAGTCTCCCGATTTATCATGACCCCATATCCTTACACTGACGGGTTGCACGGTTTAAGCTTCTCTTTTTCCGACAGCTCATGTCTCTACAAAGATCAGCGGTGCAGACGACTGAGCCAAGTCAAGAAGAAGGGCGAGATATTCCATAACGTCAATCCGGCACATGCATTCAGCTCTCCGCAGATAGGACAGACTCAGCCATGGAAGCTCAAATTCCGTATGAGCGGAACTTGGCATGCCGCGAGGAGAAGCTTGCTTCAGAACCCGGAGCTTTTGGCCATTTAATGTGCCTCGAAACTTGAAAGTGCACACCGGCCCTGAAAGCACTCTTTGCCAAGGTCCCGATGTCGAATTGATAGTAACTCTGAGGGTTTGCTCATCATATTACTCCAGACGGTAATTGGCATTATCTCTGCAAGTGCTGAAACAGGGCTTTCCCGAGCATCACTTTAGGCTTCTCCTAGAGAGGAGACGGTTTGCATACGATGGGGACCGCATAAACAGGCGTTCGAGGTGTGCTGTGCTACAGATATCAACGCTGAATTGGCAAACCCATCCCTGCAGGTTAGTGACATGAACTATTTGCCGTCTTGGGACCCTGATTGTCTGACGACGCCATCGTTCGGCAACCAATCGCGGAAATTAAAGGTGACACCTGCCAACTAATTACACAGAAGATGTTCCGACTTGACGATCTTGCTGGTTTCCATAGTATACAGCTTTTGAAATGACAGTTGCGGACGAACCTAGAGCTTTGGGCCTCACATCTACATCCCAACGGTTGAAGCTGATGTCAGAGCAGCCAGTAGCAATGGAGCCCAGGAGTTCGGTACCTGAACGCGGTCCCAAAGCGTGAAGCACCGATAGATCACACGCGCGTCCAATACTATGCGTCCGGGGAAGCCGCTAGTCGGCAGCGACAAGTAGCAACCGAGGAATTTTGACTTTGGGGGCTGCCTAGAGACCTGATCATGCATGAAACATGCAGGCATCCGCCTTATTGGGCCGCGGCGCATCGCCAACTCACTCGAGCCACACCTTTCGATGCAGCAGACGGCCTCGGCCGCAACGATCACAAAGCAAAGAAACGGATATCTCCTGAATGAGAAAATTTTTATCTTGCTTGCGACAACTATTCTAGACTCCCGTGGATAATACATGTCAAATCCGTATCCCCAGGCAGCCGCAATAACCAAAGTCGAAGTCCTGTCCCGTTACGCCAGGAGTCAGGCATGTTTGCATACCCGGTCCTGCTTTCATAACAGCAAATTCAGAGGTTTCTCCCACAACCCTCATCTAATGACGTGTGAAAGGCCTAGCGTGCTTGGATAGCGTAACTGATATTCCGGCCACTCCGTGAAGCGGGAGAGGCTGTGACACTTTCACATGCCCTGGTATTCACAGCCTTCGCGCGAAGTGCATCATTCGAGATTATGAGGCGCCACATGTGTCCAGAGTTCATCTCCTAAAATATCGATAAACCGGGATGTACCTTTGTCGAATGCAAAATGGACCTCAGAACAATTCCACTTGCGCATATGCGAGCAATGTCATATCACAGCATTGCTTTCATTGCTGCACCACCTGAACGTTGTTCTTCTTCTGCAAGATCGAGTGATATCAGCATGTATCCAAAACTGCCATGCAGCCCTCTTCCGTTGTAAACAAAAATAACCCATGGTGCGGACTCACCTTCCAGTTCTCCATTTCAGTCTGCTTGGCCTTGTACTGCTTGAGCAAGTCATCCAACACCTGTTTCAGTCCTTCCGCATTCGTCTTGAGCGCAGGGAGCACTTCCTTTACGGTGCGTTCAACCAGAACGCCGTTGACCATGCGGAAGCATTTCCGGTCCTGTGGGAGGGGCTCGAGGGTTTCGATGACAAGCCTTGGAAGAGGTAGAAGGACAAATATCAGCAGTCGCTCGTTAAAAAAAAATCAAAGGTATTGTGAGGACAAAGTAGTAAAGTGACATAGGTTTACCGTCTATTCTGGAGGCAGTGCCACCATGGGGTAATGTTCCCTCTAAGATCCAAGGCATAGAATACTTACTTATGCTCCTCAGCCTCTTGCTCAATATCTCCAATCTTCTGTGCCAGCTGCTGGAGAGTATTTTTGTAGGCCGAGTACTGAAGCTGGAGCTCTGCTCCGGACCAGCCATCAGTCAGCTTCCTTTCCGCGTCATTTTTGCAGTGCAAAAGAGGAAACAAAAAGTTGTCTCTATTTACCTTGTTGTCTCTTCAGGTTAACTTGCTGCTGTTGGCTCGCCATTGTGGACGACAAGGGACACTGACAGCAACAGGAGTGACAGCGGGATTGTGATGCGGGGTCCAGCAGCAGTATCAAAAAGCTGGGCGAGGCGGAGAGTCGGAGTTGCCAAGACCGGAGGATGTGTCCTTGCTATCAACACGCGCAAGGACGACTAAATACCATATATAATAATCATGCTGATAATAAAATATTTAATGTGTTTCTATTACCCTGGGAGATAATAACTCTTTATTTTCTTCTTTATTTGGCTATACATTGAGGTCATTGTGATGTTCTGATTTTCTCAGAAAGACCTACAACTGATGAGATTGGACTCCTCTATTAAGTTTGAGGCCCAGAGCCCTGCTAGACACTATAGAACCAATCAATGTACATGCTACTATTTGATTATATAAGTCCGTAACTCTTCACAAATCACCTATACACCATCAAGGGCTTCGCAAACATCGGAGGCAACATAGAGATCACGTGGCGATACGATTATGTCATCAATGTATGTTTGCATTGTTTGTATAAATATAGGCGGCTCGAATGCCTCCATGACTTGAAACTCTCCGGAAGCAGAAGCAGTCACCCTTTCCTGGCTGCTTCATGCCGCCATAGACTGTGGGCAGCTTCCTTATTTTATTTCATTTTCTTTCGTTTTATCTGTCTTTCATTTCTCGAGCCCAAAATGGCGGGCGACGAAATGGCCCCCCCGGCCAAAAGGCTGAAGAGCTCCAACCTCCCGCCACCTCTCCGCGATGCGAAGCGCAAGGACATTGATTCGTGGGAGACAAACCGGATGCTGACGTCCGGTGTCGCCCAGAGACGTTATGATGAAGAATTTGTTCCCGACGATGAAGAAGGGACCCGGGTGCATCTCCTCGTCCACGACCTACGCCCTCCTTTCCTCGATGGCCGTACCATCTTCACCAAGCAGCTGGAGCCCATCTCCGCTGTGCGAGACCCTCAGAGTGACATGGCGGTTTTCAGCCGAAAAGGAAGCAAGGTTGTCCGGGAACGACGTCAGCAGCGGGAGCGACAGAAGCAAGCGCAGGAGGCGACTACTGTGGCGGGTACGACATTGGGCCATATAATGGGAGTCAAGGAGGATGAGGGGGACAGCGCTGTCGCCGCGCCTATTGATGACGAGTACAGAGCCGGAAATAAGTTCGCGAAGCACATGAAAACAAACGAGGGTGGCTCCAGTGACTTTAGCAAGAGCAAGACGCTCCGCGAACAGCGGGAATTCCTGCCCGCGTTTGCTGTAAGGGAAGATCTTCTCCGGGTGATCCGCGACAATCAGGTTGTTATAGTTGTCGGAGAGACCGGGTCCGGGAAGACAACGCAGCTTGCACAATTCCTCCACGAGGACGGGTATTCAAAGTATGGAATGATTGGGTGTACTCAGCCTCGAAGAGTGGCTGCCATGAGTGTTGCGAAGCGTGTGAGCGAAGAGATGGAGGTGGAGCTGGGAGATCTTGTTGGGTACGCAATCCGTTTCGAGGATTGCACTAGTGAGAGGACCGTTATTAAATGTAAGTATTCTCTACACGCTCACTTCTTGGACATACGGCTAACATGGATTCTTAGATATGACGGACGGCGTTCTCCTGAGAGAATCACTGGTCCAACCGGATCTTGACAAGTACTCGTGCATCATCATGGACGAAGCGCATGAAAGAGCCCTGAATACTGATGTTCTAATGGGCCTTATAAAGAAGATCCTAACTCGAAGAAGGGACCTGAAGTTGATTGTCACGTCAGCAACGATGAATTCGGAACGCTTTTCCCGGTTCTTCGGCGGTGCTCCTGAATTCATAATTCCTGGAAGAACATTCCCTGTTGATATTCATTTCTCCCGCACTCCGTGCGAGGATTACGTTGATGCCGCAGTCAAGCAGGTCTTGGCTATTCATGTCTCTCAAGGTCCCGGTGACATCCTCGTGTTCATGACAGGCCAGGAAGATATTGAAGTAACCTGCGAACTCATCAATGAGAGGTTGGAGATGTTGAAAGACCCGCCAAAGCTTCTGACATTGCCCATTTACTCTCAGATGCCGGCTGAACAGCAGGCGAAGATCTTCCAGCAGGCTCCTCCAGGTGTCCGAAAGGTCATCGTAGCCACCAACATTGCCGAAACGAGTTTGACCGTTGACGGTATTATGTATGTGGTGGATTCTGGCTTCTCTAAACTGAAGGTGTACAACCCTAAGATGGGTATGGATACTCTTCAGATTACACCTATCTCGCAGGCTAACGCTGCCCAGCGATCCGGAAGGGCAGGAAGAACGGGGCCTGGAAAAGCATACCGGCTCTACACTGAGCAGGCGTTTAAGAACGAACTATACCTTCAGACTATCCCTGAAATTCAGCGGACGAGTCTCTCCAACACGGTACTTCTCCTCAAGTCTCTTGGAGTCAAGGATCTCCTTGACTTCGACTTCATGGATCCCCCACCACAGGACACGATCACCACATCTCTCTTCGAGCTCTGGTCGCTGGGTGCGCTGGACAACCTGGGCGACCTAACGCCATTGGGACGCCGCATGACACCGTTCCCGATGGACCCTCCTCTTGCAAAACTGCTCATCACAGCTTCTGAAGAGTACGGGTGCAGTGAGGAGATATTGACAATCGTCTCCATGTTATCCGTACCGAGTGTTTTCTACCGGCCGAAAGAACGCCAGGAAGAAGCCGACGCGGCTCGTGAGAAGTTCTTCGTTCCGGAATCTGACCACCTCACCCTCCTACACGTATACACTCAATGGAAAGCCCACGGTTACTCGGATGCGTGGTGCACCAAGCACTTTCTGCAGCCCAAGTCTCTGCGACGGGCCAAAGAGATCCGCGAACAACTCCAGGATATCATGACCATGCAGAAAATGCCTCTGGTCAGCTGCGGAACCGACTGGGACGTGATCCGGAAGTGTATCTGCTCGGGCTTCTACCACCAGGCGGCTCGGGTGAAAGGTCTCGGAGAGTTCATCAACCTCCGGACGAGCGTGACTATGCAGCTGCACCCTACCAGTGCGCTGTACGGGCTCGGATACGTTCCCGAATACGTGGTCTACCACGAACTGATCCTGACGAGCAAGGAATACATGTCCGTTGTGACAGCTGTGGATCCACATGTAAGTTACCCTTTCCCCCCTTGATTATCTCGTTCTCACCACAAGGCACGTTGCTGACATTCCTGAAATCCAGTGGCTCGCCGAACTTGGCGGTGTCTTCTACTCCATCAAAGAAAAAGGCTACTCGCACCGCGAGCGCCGCGTGACGGAGATCGAATTCAACCGCCGCATGGAGATCGAGGCGCAGATTGCTGCGGACCGTGAGCGTGCCGCTGCCGAGAAGGAGCGGGAGAAGGGACGCGAGAATCAGTCCCGGCGCAAGAATGAAGTCGAAGTGGGCGCTGGTGGCCCTGGAGCGATTCGCTCCGCCGTCAGGCGTCCAACCATCGGACCGAAGAAAATCGGAGGCGTTGTCGCATCCTCGTCCGGAGGAAGCAACGGAGCCGGAGGTGGCTCTGGCGGCAGCGTCGTGAAGAAGCCGCAGGTGCCCAGGAGGCCTGGGAGAGTCTTCTAGAGTGTGTATTGATACCTTTCATTTGGCGATTTCGCTTTGAATAGAGATCACTTCCGCGCATGGCATTACGATATGTACACTATTATAATCTACGGTGCATAGTCTTTTTTCCACGCTGAAGAAGCATGAGCGTCGTGTATATATCTTGATACCCATCAAGTTGCATAGAAAGCATGGCTCATTTTAAGCGTCAAGTCAAATAAGTCGCCTAGAATACATTCTCAAGAAAGCCCTATACCCTGAAGACTTAAAAGAGGCGGTCTTCGCCGTCAAACCTGCTAGATAGAGCATAACGAAATCTATATCATGGAAACGTGGCGGTAACAAGTAACGGCATCATCAATCAACCATAGAGTCTTTCTCTTACTCCCACACTCTTTCTCTACCATGATGTTTTTGGAAACCGTGGCAATTCCTCGACCCATGAACGCTCCTCAGTTGATAAAGTTGATGCAGAAAAAGTGCAGTATCAGGCTCCCGAAAACGTAGTCCGCGAATGCCCTGTTTGTTTATTTTATTTTCGTCAGTTGAAATTCACTCAATTGGTTTACTCCTTCGTTAATTCTATAGAAAATTATGCCTGTTCCAGAGCACAGAAACTTGGAACAAGAATGAAGCAAAAGAAGTGAGTTAAAAAGAAAGAGGAGAAGAAGGGGACTGAACAGTTGCCTACCTCTCGCTCGAGACTCGAGGAATCTCGTCCTCCGCGGCAGCATCCTTGGACGCCGACTTCCCTTTCGAAGCAGGCTTGTTCGTATTCGGGGTATCGCTCGTCTGCATGCGCAAGCTCACTGTGAGGACGAACTGGCCGACTGCGGCACTGAAGCCGCTGAGGAAGGCGTTGAATGGCTGGAATACATTGTTATTATTGTGTCAGTCAGGCCGATCCCGTACTCCGATTCTGGTCCGTGGAGGTCTTGCGGAATGGGAAGCAAGTAGCCTCATTATCACACGACTTACGTAGTTCCCCGCCAGCACGCAGTACGCAAACTGTATCACCCCGACCAGGACCAGGAATGCCAGGAACGCATCGAGGAGCAGCGTGCGCTGCGGCGTCTGTTCCAGGTAGCGCCGCCAGATGTGACGGACGATCTCCTGGGGAGAGGAGGTCGAAGACAGAGACGTTGTCGTCAATGATGGTGCCGTCGTCTTGGGAGAAGGTTTGGTGGTGGTAGTGGTGGAGGAGGGGGGTGCGGAGGATGATGCGGCCGCTGGAGCTGTGCTCGATGCTGCGTGTCGTTTGGGAGCCATTGTGCTTGCTCGGTAGTTTAGGTATCTGCCTGAAGGGAGGTGAGAAGAAAATAAGGTATTCTAAGGAGAGGGAGAGTATATCTCTCGAGGGAAAAGCGACGACGGTTGGGGGTGCAGGTACAGGTATCTTGAAGCTTAACGCCGCGTGTCTCGATGCTCGGGCCAGACTGCGGAGAGTGGTGCCAAGACCGCCGGGTCCGCGCTCCACGCCGGCCCTACAACCACCCTTTCTCTTGGCTGGATCCCAGATCCTCTCTTCCACATTTCGTCGAGGAATCGCAAATACAACTAGGGTCAATTTAGAGGCGCCTTTTATGCTTGCAACAGGAAATTACTACTCTTATGGTATTTAGCAGTGTGGCATAATTGCTATTAGAACTAGCAGCCCTCAAGCAATCAATGTATGTCAGCCATATATTACTGCTATAGGGATCATCTGATGACCTTCCTGTATATGGATTAGGCAGCGCTCAATGAGGATATCTGCTCTGAGGCATGATATACATGTCACCTTTGCGTATTCTCACCTATTTCTTGTCTATTTTACCCCATTAAGTCCTGTATGCACAAACCCAGAACGTATATAAATTGCTTATTACCCAAGATAGATTCAGGAATCAGACATCTCTGTCCTTTGCTAGCAAATACTAGGCGCCAGGAATTCGACAATGTATTAGTTGGCAGCTTGCTAATCATGGCATTCCAACACTCAAAATATCTCTGTGTATAACGACGTGAAAATCACGCTCTCCGGAGGACTGCGACCCCGCAGCTGGACCAGACGGTTTTCGAGTCCGTCAGAGGGGGAACTTAGGAAACACTAATTGTTGACGTGGTTCTTGGCTCGAAGAGCTGGTTATCAGCGAAGAGAGTTAAGGTTAAATAGTGGGGAAAAGGGGTATGGGGATAATGCGCTAAAAATGGCGGAGGTGGTTGGACGTCCAGTCTGCAGTCGACCTGCAGGAAATGGTCTGTGTCCTTTGGAAGAAAGTGTCTTTTTGGGGTTCCTGTGGGAATTTAGAAGCATCATCTTGTCGGGTCTTTGCAACCCTGGAGAGCAGTACACAGGGCTGAATAGTAGGATTACCTTATCGGGAAATATGTCAGCCATCCATAGGGCTGGCTCGCTCACGTGCTATATATGACAGCTCACATGCACATCGGATCTCTCCAGCCTGAAAAGGAACCTGGACTATCCGGAGAAATAAAAATATCAGATGAGATTTTATTTTTTTTTTAAAAAAAAATCAAAATAACTTCATGATACATGAAAGCTCACCCCCCCGGTCCCACCCTCAGGGTATGGCCATACTAGGGTGCTACGAAAACCCCCACCTATGCTTTTGGCGGGTAGAGGTTTTCTCCCTGGACCGCTCGCCCCTCCCTCATTGGAGGTTAGCAGGCCTCGATGATGATCGAGCCTGCTGCACCTCGGGAGCAGCGAGGATCGAACCCGAGGCCTCAATGTGGTGCAGGTGACTCCCAGGGAGTTCACTGGGTTGCCAGGTTAACGCATAGGCGTTAACCATTGGACCATGAGGCCCCGGTCCTTGTTGCAAGGGGACGGTGAAAGTGGTATTTATGGGTGCTACGCGTAAGTGGTTACATGGCCACCGGGCTGAGGGGACGTGTGCAAGTGACGCGTATTCCGATCTGAGGAACTGACTTCCCGATACCTACATAGCATGGTATTGAGTGAGTTATATACTCGTAACCTTGCTGGACTCTGTTCCTTCTCATTCTACACATGCTGTTAGAGTACTCATTACTATTATTCATACATTGAAGCCCTGAATTTGACATCAGCATCAGTCTTTTCACCATCAGGACTTCCATAAAAGCAGCACCACGGTACCACACGTCCTCCAGCACATCATACTCCATGATCCAGTGCATCCGTCCAGGCAGGGCAGCCGGGTTGAGAGAAGCAGTCAATTGCTCTGGGTCGAACAGGTCTGACAGCTTTGTTAGCCATTGAGTTGGTCTGGGAATCGATATCCTTATCGGCTGTTAGGCCGATCTCTTATTGTACTGCTCAGCACAGAGTTTACCTACTAGTTAAAGTCTACCTTAGCTAGATGGCCCCCTAGGGAAATAAGCCTTCTTACCTACTAAAGTTTAGTCAGGACAAGACAGCCTCTAATGGCAGTAGCTGTTTCGTGCGATACCAGATTGGTATCAGCGAATGTCTCTAACCATGCCTTGTATTCTAAAAATGCAAGATATGCTGTACTGTGCAAAGGGATGCTTTACAGAGTATAATGTATATACTGCATGTATTCGCGTTGCCAAATTAAGTAGTATTAAAGATCGGATAAATATCGAAATCCCATATAGTATTACCCATGACACATTAACATTACTGCGGCACCTTATTTCATACAAGTATGCTTGCCCTCCTTCACCTACCTAGACTTGTGTTTAGACCGGCCTCTCATGCGTTGTGCTATAGTTGCCTCGTCCTCGTTCTCCTCATCGTCACTAGACTTTGGTTCTATCTTGACATCTGAGGCTGATGCGGCATCATAACCATCTCCACCAGAGGGGGAGGGAGATTCACGTTTTATTCTCGGTGAGACAGAGGTACCTGTGCTCTACTGGCGAGTAGCATCAATAGAATCTGCTAGTTTCTGGTCCATAGATGTCTCCAGTTTCTGTTTCTTAGGTGGAGGGCTTCCGTTATCATCGTCATCGTCGCGCCGGCAGACTTTGGTAGGAGTCTCAGGAGTCTGCGCAGGATCACTCGGCAGGTAAATTGAATGCAGTGTATTCACAGTCCGCGGCGCTGATGGGGTAACAGGATCTCCTACCATCCTAAATCACTTCACAGACAATAGGGTTTTAGGCGCCCGGCGGAAAGGATCGTCAACCACGTGGCTCATGATGAACAGATACAATAGTTGAGACACAAAAACGCAGATCGCCTGGCGGTTGTCCATGGTGCAGAATCCGATCAGTTCCCCGGTGATCTGCACGTCGCTTCCAAACCGCGGTACGGGAACGTTTTCCAACGCTCCGTGGCGGGCATCACGCAGTGGACGTGGAATCTGGTATATATTCTATTTTCATTGGCGTCCTTGTCTGCGTAGACGGTCAAACGGACCGTGAACATCTTGCAGCCGATGGAGTTCATGTGCTGCTTTGGGACGGAGCCGACGAAGGACAGATCAGGGTTGTCTATGAGGAGCTCCATTTTCTCATATATTTCACTCGATCGGTCCGCGGAGAGACTATAGTGGATACATCAGACAGAGAGTTAGCTTGCTTTGCAACCATTAATGCCTAAGGTATGTACAGTACAGTAATAATAAATAATATAAAGTAGAATCGGAAGCCCTTACCCCCCACCTACCTAACCAATGAATTTGCCGCACCGACAGAGCCGGGCGCTTCAGCCCATCCTCCTCAACTACCAAGGTGCCACTGCATATGACGATGGCATCGCGCACGAAGGTCTCATCGGAGGCATTGTAATAGTCCACCTGCACTGGAACCTCTACCGGGGCCACTAGGCCCGGGACTCCCGTCGCCAAAGGACTGTCCACGGCAGCTGCAGCTGTGAGGGAGATGTGGCGGCCTTAATGAGCCGGAGGCGGCTCGTCTATATGCATGATGGTGGAAAAAGGTGCAATGGGGTGTTGTGGACGTAGTTTTGGGTGATGATTTTATTATTCATGGCGAGAGATAAGTGCCTAATCAGCAGCGTAGTTAGGTAGATTTGGTAGTAGTAGGTAGAACTTCCTTGTAACGATAAGGTGGATAGAGGGGACGTGGGATTTCTGGCCGGGCTGCAACGCTGGAATATCGGCGGTGACCTGACATCCCCAACCGGCTTCCGGCGGTTTTCCTCAGCTGTCACGATGTTGGAAGTAGCGAACTTTGCGTGATTTCGGCGGTCTGGCCGTGATTGGTCATCGTTTTTACCGCTTCCGGTGATAATATAACTTGTCTTAAGAAGCCTCGCACTTCTGCCGGAAGATGGTCAAGACTTTCACCAACGAGAACTTGGTTATCCAAAAACGCAGAAGGTTGCGCTGACTTCAACATGGCGACGGTCAAGGGTCCTGGAATATTATCGCTTGACATGCAGGCCAAGCCCTGATGAATGCTTGGTCACAGGTCCTGCATGACGGTCAGCCAGAATCCGAGATTCGAATGGAATCACCAGTTGGCTTTTTTTTTTCTTTTTTCTCTTTTTTCTCCCTTCTGAGACCTGCAGGAAATGACACAGCCAAGGTTGGAGAACCTCGTCTTCATGACCAGCTTGCCGTCTATTTCATGAGCTTGTTCGCGGCTAGGAGCGGGACAGCCAACTCACCCCTCCAGACGTCCACCCCGCCTCGACAGGATCCCTCGACCGAGACTTATCGCTCATGTCCGGATGGCTGGCGATCACCCGTGCAGAGATTCCGTCTGGGCCATGCTTCTCCCACACCGGACGGAGGTGCGTCCCCTTTCGACCTCCGCCCGCTGCCAAGACCTGGCTAGACCTGCCGGTCCAGGGAGCATGATCAATAATAACGGGACTTCAATGAGCTTAGCATCTGCTTCATGTGCACGTTCTGCACACCGTCTGGCATGCCCCCCTCATCTGCTCCCCCTCCCCAGTTTCTCCTGTACACGGGATCAGTGGGTGGTTAAGATAAGAGTTGGCGATTCTTGGTCTGTCGATCCGTCCCGTGAGCAGAGCTCTCCTGCTTGCCTCTCTTCTCTGGCAATCAGGGCGTCGGTTCTTGGCGCATGTTTACTTGCAGGTCCCCTTTCTGTTTTCTTCTATTTTCTTATTGCAACTTGGCCCCAGCTGCAACGGGCTAAAGTTGGAGCCGTGGGATACCATGGAGCAAATATGTGCATTCACGTCATTAACGTCACATCGCACGTTCTGCACACCTGCAAGGCAGGATTCCTTGGCTTTGCCTGCGGATGGAAACACCATGGGAGACACTCCGGGAGCGCCAGGACTGCTATGCCCTTCAAGAAGGCCCGATTCGAGCGGAGCATGTCAGGGTCCCGCTCCCTCTTGCAGGCCCAGAGGTTGCATCGCTCCTCCCGGTCCACTCGGACGGAGCACATTTGCGGGATCCATGTTGTTTGATGCTTATCTCGAGCTTTATCAACTGCATCTGCCTCCCCTTATCTTGCTTAACGGCCGGTTACATGCGGAGGGGAATGCTACCTAGACCCAAGTCCAAGTCCTGCATCGCGAGCCGTTTGCAGCAATGATGTGACTTGCACAATAGATGAGCAAGATTGCACGCCAATTGACACTAAGAATATCGCATCCGTGTCTGTCTCTGGCCAAGATCGGCTTCCCGACGGCCTTAGGCTGATTCTCATCTCTAGACACCTGCTTCTCGTGGCAAGGCTTTGAGGATATATAGGGGGTTATGATCCTCCCATTCCCGGCAGACCCCAATCTCGCAAGACGAACTGTCGAGTCTCAATTTCAATCTTCGAAATGCAGTCCATCAAACGCGGTCTTCTGGTGCTAGGGGCTCTCCTCCCTTTCGTCGCCGCCGCCCCTCTACCTCAGGAGGCTCCAGCGAGCGAGAAGATTCCCGGCAAGTATATTGTCAAGTTAAAGGATGGTGTCAATGCTACCCAAATTGAAAGCCACTATGCCTGGGCGTCCGAGATCCACGCTCGCAGTCTCGCTCGTCGGGCAGTGGCAGACGGCGAGGCCCCCAAGGGAATCGAGAAGACCTACAACATCAATAAGTTCAACGGGTACGCGGGATCCTTTGACGAAGACACAATCGACCAGATTAAAGCGAGCGACGATGTATGTTTGCCTCTCCAATCATTCAATGTGTAGCCGGTCTTAACCGTCCCGTTGCAGGTTGATTTTGTGGAAGAGGATCAGGTCTGGCATCTCTGGACGTTGACTTCGCAGTCAGGTGCTCCTTGGGGTTTGGGGAGCATCTCCCATCGCTCGCCCGGCTCGACGACATATGCCTACGACGACAGTGCCGGCAGTGGCACCTATGCCTACGTGATCGACAGCGGCATCAATCTCGCTCACGTCGAGTTTGGCGGCCGTGCCAGCAACGGCTACAACGCGGTCGGCGGGGTGCACGAAGATACACTTGGTCACGGCACTCACGTTGCTGGAACGATCGGTTCCAATGCTTACGGGGTTGCGAAGAAAGCGAACTTGATCTCCGTCAAGGTGTTCCAGGGAAGCAGCGTAAGTTTATTATTTTATTATACAGTACCATCTTCGGAAGTTCTCAGTGAGTAATACGTCTATCTCATCTTAGAGCGCCACGTCGATCATCCTGGACGGTTACAACTGGGCGGTCAATGATATCGTCAGCAACGGTCGTCAGAGCGTCAGTGTAACCAGCATGAGCTTGGGTGAGTACGGCCAGAGATGAAGCAGATTGCAATAGTCGCTAAACACATAAGCATAGGCGGTGGATATTCACAGGCATTCAACACGGCTGTGCAGAACGCTTACGAGCTAGGAGTCATTACCGTTGTCGCTGCTGGAAATGACAATGTAAGTGTCTTCAAACCCTCACCCGAAGCCAGGCATACTATTAGGTACCGGGATGCTTACCCGGCTTGTGAACAGGCAAACGCTGCCAATTACAGCCCTGCCTCGGCCCCCAACGCGATCACAGTCGGCGCCATCCAATCCGACGACACCAGAGCCTCTTTCTCCAATTACGGCTCCGTCCTCGACATCTTCGCGCCCGGTGTGAATGTCCTGTCGACCTGGATTGGATCCACCACCGCGACCAATGTCCTCTCTGGGACGTCGATGGCCACGCCTCACGTCTCTGGCCTCGTGCTCTATCTGCAGGCTCTCGAGGGCCTCAAGACCCCTGACCAGATCGCGGCTCGCCTCAGCGCCCTGGCCACGAACGGCGCTGTCCAGTCCGCTGGAACTGGCAGCCCTAACAAGCTCGCGTACAACGGGAGCGGCCAGTAAAGGATAGCCGTGCCAGTCTCCGCACGACAGCCGCTGTGCGAGCATGCCAGTGATGGATGCGGTATCTGGTTGTGATGAATTGTTGAAGTTTTCCATTTGCGGAGTCGAAATGACAGTATTTGTATACAGCACATGTACATAGGAACTGCGGTACATAGGACTGGCATATATATATATATGCATATATACAGAACATTTTTCTGCGATCACTCCAGAATTTCCTTCTCCAGATATCGCTGCTTTAATGAGGGTGCTCGGTCCACTGCTCAGTGTGCATATGTGAAGACTCTTGACACACGCACTGAGCGCTCAGTGAGCACCCACATGTTATCATATGATGCCTTCACTTACTCCCTGAGTTCTATATTTTGTGTACATAGCGGCACGCCAGACTCCTCAGACGCCCCAACCATCTTAGTCATGGTGGCATACAAAAAAAATGCGGGACAAGGATACTTACGGGCCCATGAATCTGATGGCGTGGCGAAATCCTGGCTGTCAGATTTCAAGGGACATCCTTTTTCAGGGGATAAATACTGGTCTTGTCATCTGTCTGTGGTTGTCCTATCTTCAGAGGTTGAAAAATGGAGCTGCCTTTGCCTATGCAAATTCAAAATTGCTTCTCCCTTGAGACTTTCTTTGCCGAAAACATCAGGAGGCGAAGTTCCTACGTAGAGGCTTTTCATATTCGTGCCTATAAAAGCGCGCACCGTAAATCGAGAGTAATAGGATGGTGTTCCATTTCAACTGCAAGGGAGAGAGTGAATGGGGACCATAAGGAGACCAATACGTCTTTGGCAGAGTGGTAGCCTTGACAGAAGCCAGTAACACCGGAAACGGGTCTGCAAAGCTATGAAAGCAAGCCATGGCAGTTGGATCCCGCGGTGCGGGCCAACCGGGTAGATTGTGAGGATTCGTCCTGGAACATGTTGATACCCCGGAGACGTAGGGTATGACGGCAACGGACCTGCTTCGTTGGCGACCTGCCTGAAGCCCGATAAGCAGGATCAAAAACGGCGAGAAAGCGAGGGAATGCTTCCAGGCGCGAAACACGGAGCGGGGTCTTCAGGCTAGTCCTCGCATCCATGATCGCCCAGGAGAGATCAAGTGGAAAAGGTGACCGAGGCCAGCTTGACCATTATTTGGAAGATTAAGCCTGCTGTTTTCCAATTGTTCCTTTTCAGATTCCGCTCTTTCTACTTTGGTCAAGCTTGATATACATGGTCCTCATTCACCTCTTGGACAGAGACCATGTATCTCAGATGCTTTAACCATGTTCATAACTTCTAAAGTAAATCCAGCGACTATTCCAGCATGGTGGAAACGCTAAGGTGGCGGAAGTTACAACAACGTTGGTAGGAATGTGGCTCCGGTTGAGAAGTTCAGCTTCTGGGCGCCATGTTTTACTACCGCCATGTTTTACTACCACGTCTGGCGGCACGTAGATGGCGCCTCGCTGTCGACACGCGGGAGCGTCGCGAGCCGACCCCGTTTCCCCTAGCCGTGCGAGCACATCTTGAGCAGAGGCGTCCCTTCGCTGAAGACCCTTAAGTATCTCAAGTAGGCTAGAAGGCATAGAGTCATCGTCGACCCCCCTGGCTGGTTGCCCTGAGAACCAGCATTCGAGGCACAAGGTGTTCTGGACCACCCTGACCCCCTTCTCGCCGCATTGAATCCCCATGAGATGGTCTCCTTCATCTCCTCCAGCGAGGCGGAATACAAGCCGGCACCACCTAATTTCCATCGTAAGGTGAAGTGTAATGCAATCCGGTACTCTTCTAGACCCTCGGGCTTGTATTCCCTTCTTCTAGACGGCGTGTCGGCTACGTTTAGCCGTCCAGGGAGATAGTCGATTGCAAAATCATACGCCGCCAAATACTCGGCCCAGCGGGCCTGCCTATTATACGGGGACTTCGCAGTAAAGAAATACTGCAGGTTTGCATAATCACTTATCACCCTGATAGTTATGCACCTTCTAGGTAGTGGTGCCAGCGCTTGAATAGACAAAGAATTCTGGAAATATATATCGCAGACAAGTTCATCGGGTGTCATTCAACCTCAGTCAACTGGAAATCGCTCGCTCGAAGATGTTGTATTAGGATGTGGAGTTGCTAATTCAGGGTTTGGTGAATCGAGTAACTCTTGGAGTCTAGTCGAGTTCCAAGCTCTCTCATTTCGTCGATTGCAGACTGCTTCGCTTGAACCGGGTATTTTTATGCAGTGTCGTCAAGACCTTCATGGTGAAGTTTTGGCAGTTGTCGAGCACAATTTGAAGTTATTGCTGTACACCTCTTCTGCCACCTCCTCCACTTGTTCACATGTAGCTTGAGCATCGTGGAGCTGTGTAACTCTCTTTGCCGAACTGTGCCCAAGAGCAAAATCGGTGTCGATAAGCAATTTAGCCTCTTTAATGATACGGCTTGTCTGGTTATAGCCAACATGGATCAATGTGCCCATGGGACTTGCTTGTCGATTGGGCACAAATAAAGCCCAGTGTGCGTTGTGCCCTGTGCCAAAAGCAATGACAGATAAGGTTCGAGCCGAGTGTTTAATAATATCAGAGGAAGCAGAAAATCTATTTGTATCAGCTGCCATTGCAAAGCGATCAGGAAGAACCAAGTTTAAAGACTGGTGAGCAGGCTGACTGAGTCAAGTAAATCTACTTAAAACAACTGTTCATAAATTGAGTCATATGCAACTTTTATATTCTTTCCAATGGGGGAAAGATGGGCGACTGTGGACGATGATGGGTGAAGATGGAGCATTTGGATTCATCTTAGTCCTTTGAGGTTTCTGACTTTCCAGTGCCTTTTTTTTTGTCAACCTGGTGAGGATGGGTGAGGATGGGTGAAGGTGGGAACTGGTTAGTCATATGATTAGACTCTTAATACAAATATCCTTGCAACAGAAACACACCCATTCAGTTGAGTAGCAGCCTCACCTATCGGCCATATTACCAAAATGTCAGGTATGGATGTTCAATCTGAGAATCCTCACTCTCAATTCAGAACTGATAAGTTGGAAAGGCCATTACACGGAGCCCTTCGAAGGTGAAGTGCTGGATAATTCTTTTGGGAATTGTGTTATCAAATCTCGGAACTCAGATGGCCAATATGTTGCCATTAAATTCAGACATAAGGCCATATTTCGACAATCGGAGGCGGAAATAATGGCATATGCCAACGCACAAGGAATCCTGACACCTAGAGTTTGGGAGTGCCGTCCCTATGGCAGTGATCAAATTGCGATGATTAGCGATTATGTTCCGGGCAAACCTCTTGATGAAGTCTGGCCTTCTTTGGACGAGAGTCAGCGCAGCTCCATCAAGCACCAGCTCAGAAGTCAATTGGATCTTTTCAGAAAGTGCACACAACAGTTCATTGGACGTATCAATCGACAACCGGCATTCAATCCCTGTCAAGCGATCAGAAGGGAATACATAGGTCCATTTGACACAGAGGCCGAGTTTGACAAGTGGTGCCTTGAGCGAGTCAAAGGACCTTTTACAAGGTGCCGTTGGGAGTGGACACTCTCCAAGCTACGCAAAGAAACATCGACGAAGTTTGTCCTTACGCATGGAGATCTTTTCCCCAGACCCCAGACATATCATGGTTGACGATGGGAAGATCGCAGGCATACTGGACTGGGAAAATAGTGGGTTCTTTCCAGAGTATGTTGAGTATGCTCGTGCAGCAGATATCTATGACTACTATGGTGAAATATCTATGACTACTATGGTGAAGAATGGTGGAAGCCAGTTTTGATGGAGGTTCTAGAACCCTGTAGGCAAGAAAGGTTGGAGTCCCAAAAGTTAATCTATGATAAAGGTCATTAATGACCAGGTATCTCAAGCGGACTTATATTACCGCCAGTTATTTGGAGCACTTTTTTGTAGGGGCTCAAAGACAATACACAGTGGCTTTTTTCGGCCCCTTTCTTAGCGCATCAGTTACTTCGGACCTAACTGAAAGTGGATAATGATAAACCTTCTAATGGGACTGAGCATTAGTGATGATACCAGCTTGAACTCATAGGCGTCAAAGAGTGAGCACTGATTGGGGGCCAAGTGACCCGGCTGGGGTACAACTACAATCTTAGTACCCTACATTTTATTTGGGCTCATGTGCTTGCCCCATGCTCACCCTGCTCAGTGAGTGCTCTGTTAGCGCTCAGTGAGCAGCTCAGGCTGCTTCAAGTTGGCTCAACCCGTGCTCAGATCTGCTTAGTGAGCCAAAGGCGGCGCTCCCTGAGCACCAAAGCGGAAAGAGAAAGCCTCGAATACTTCGCAGAACGCCGGTATGTATATATATATGCAACCAGCCATGCAGGAGGTTAGTATACACATACAAATGTATCCTTCTTTTTCTCAAATTCCATCCCTTTCCTTGCAAAGTTGAGTACCCGGAACTGAACCGAAACCCTTTTTTCATTTCTTACCCTTTCAATCCAGCTACCAGAGCAAGCTACTGGACTAGCCTGAAGGGCAGGAGGCCAAATACAGAGGAAATGAAGATCCATAAATACTCCAACCTCTGTTCCATTCCGGGACTTGTAATTAATAATGGCGTGTTTACAGGACACTGCCAGCTCTCACATGATTGTCAAACTCATTGCTATTATTAACCAAATAACAATGGTCAGATGGACACTGCCTATTGGTATCCATGAATGGAACCTTTTAAAAGTTTTTACCCTGCCATTCCATTCTGCATTACTATGTATTATAGGTAATAGGTAGATCGCGCCCACTACTGACGACCCATTCATTATTTTTATTCATTCCGAACTGTCCAAAAGGGAAAGAAGAAAACGCCACCAACCACGGGGAGACCACATGGACAAAAAAAGGCACTTACACACGACCGTTAGTTAGGCCTCTCAACATTACACTAGACTCTGTCGCGGAGTCACGATCACCGTCCGGTTCATCTATCTCACCCATGCTCGATCAAAGTCAAAAGGTGGGAACGGTGAGAATGGTGGGGAAAAAAGGTGGGGGCTTTGATAACGATAACGATCTGATCGATATGATTGATAATAGTGATAAACGCCTTGCTCCATGGTCCATGTAGCCCACGCTCCCTAGCTTCGATCAGTTTTAACCGACTCGGACCAGGATCCACACCTTTATCTATCTAGGCAGATACTAAGCATCGGCCCTAGATATACCTGGGTACAGTATGTACTGTACTGTACTTACTTGCTGCATACTCGCACGACTTTCTCCCGAGGTTCTGGGTTTTATTTTTATACTCCCAGTGGACCTAAGATCAGCAAAGTAGGAGTCGCTCGATCCAATAAAAAACAGCCGTACCCTTCATTTAAGTTATGTTCCAATGTTCCAACAGTAATAAATCTATTTATACACAGGAAAAAAACCATGATAATAATACAAGCCAGTCAGCCAGCCCAATGAAGCAAAAAAAAAGAGGAATCACAAACAGAGGTATCCATGAACTGTAGCTGTAGTATATAGTAACAGAGGAACACCCATGCGCTGATAATAACAGATCCACAGAAAGCGGGCAGCCCGAAGACGCGCATCCGTCGTAAGAAAAAAAAAAAACTGAAAGGTATATATCACAAGGAATATTGACAAATAAAATATTAGCAAAAGCAAAAGACATCTGATCGAAGATGGAGAGGAGATAGCCCCTAGCGTATATATAGACAAAAGAGAAGCGGAGTGTCTCGTCAAATCCATAAACTTTTAAAGGCATCCCATGGCATGTCTTCGTAACCAATGTATCGTAATACCCGTTTTATACATATTCATTTTCAGCCAAAAGAGAGGAGATTAAAGAAAAAGGGGGTATTTTCGAAACCATCTGGCCCTCAGTCTAATTAGAACAATAAGCTCCCAGACCCAAATGCGTAAAGCGTCAATGAAAAATAGAGCGTGCCTAATGAAGATGCTCGTCAAATAGACTCCGAAGGGTCACCGGATTTCATCCGAAAAAGTCTGCAACGTTGCCCATGGGAGGTGATCCATCTCCTTGTTGGACATCCATCTGGAACTCGCGCATGACCTGATCCCACTCTGCCCAGTTGATCTGCGACGCGGTAGCATCAGCGTGCCCCGGAATTGACGCACTGGGGTTACTTGAAACGGCGTACGACCCGTTTGCGCTCGCTTCGGGCTGAGTAGGCGCAGAGGAAGTTGGTACGCTTGGCCCAGCGAGCCAGCCATCAGGGAAAATTTCGTTGAAGATGTCAATAGTCCCTTTCCTGATATCAAGATCAAGTCCACTAGCTTGCGTGCCTTGTGGTTGTCCTTGTGAAGTAAGCGGGTACGATGGCTGGTGTCCGGATGCTGTGAGAAACCGAGGTGTATCGGGAACCTCGAGAACACCCGAAGGAAGCGTTGGCGGTGGACCGGGCTGCAATGCCAGCGGGTTAGATCCAAATTCAGCTCGCAGCTGCTCTTGCTGCTGGGCCCTAAAGGCGGCTGCTCGCCTCATGAGCCGTGAGAGCGGTCGCCATGGCACTCCCTTCTTCTGCGAAGCTTCCATCTCCCACTCATGATACATCTTCACTGCCATCCACGCGCGATCCACGAGAGGGCTGCAAGGGCGCACACATAGTTCTGACAGTACAAAAGCAACCGCATGCCATTGAACGTAGGTCTTGAACAACCAGCTCCACTTGGATGTCCTTTCGTTCGTTACCAGAAGATGAGTAAACTCGATGACCTCAATCGAGGTAAGGAAGAGACGGTCCCGTGTCTCCTGAGACAAGCGAGATCCATGATCACGTCCAGTCATTGGGTGGTGGACCACCAGCCACAGTTTCGCTACAATGAGACGTGCAACCGTGGCACATACCCACTGCACGGGTACATTCATGTCACAATGCCGGACGTATCGTTCTTCGAGACGCTTGTTCAACTCCTCAATCAAGTTCTCACGGTCCTCTATAGACTGCTGGGCAACTCGGGATGCGCATGGTCCCCTTGTGGGGGCGTAGTTAAGCCGACGGAGCGCGATCGTTATTTCGGCACGGACAAGGGTGAAGGTCATGTCGGTGCAGCCAACCCTTTCTTCGGGCAGCTCCTTCGAGTCCGGTGAAATATCGTCGTCATTGATATTCAACGGAAGCCTGGTGTCGTAGAAAGGCTCGTGAATCTGGGGCTCCGTCCCATGATTTTCGGCCGAGCGTATATCCAACAAGCAGATATGCCACCATAGCCGCCGGCGCATTTCCGTCTCAAAGGGCTTCAACCCAAAATTAGTGCCATCGCGATGCAGGCCCAAGCCCTGCGCAAGACGAATGACGACCGCGGTCATCGTCCATGCAAATCTCGTGTCATCGTGCCTCTGTACAGCAATCAGGAAGAGGACTGCCGCTTGGAGGAGCATCAAGTTCTGTGAGTTGAGGAAACCAGCTCTGGCCAGGGCTTGCTCCACGGCGAATCGGTATCGATGAAGAAGAGCGTCGCGCTCGTCCCCCAACTGCGATGCACACTGTTCAGGGGTCATACTAATGACCGCTGAGTAATAGACGGCGAAGACCAGGGCCTCTGAATTCTTGTCCAGGGAGTCGAGGTTGGTAGATGCTTCAAGGAGAATCTTCTTGAGGCTCGGTCGGTGGAGGATGGTGACCAGTGGTGCAACATTTTCCTGATACGTGTTCCACAATGCAAAAAGTTGTGCGGGCGATGGATGATGGTTCCGAAGGGTGTGCGCGAGGGAGTAGTAGCCGAGCAGAAACCCATTGTGGGCGCCAGAATTCGTCGGGGACGACTCCGGTGAGGCGTAGTCCTCGTCTTCGGAGGACGAGGGACCCAAAATGTCTCGCATCTCCTCGATCTGGCATGGTCAGCATGACATATGGCAGAACGGACAAGGAGCGGCACATGGGCAAGGAACAGGATGTAAAGACGTCTACCTACCTCCTCCGTAAGGCTAGCCCAGAATCTGTTGCTGACATATCGACTCCTCCCTTCTTCCACCACCAATCGACCAATCTCATTTTTCCTGTCACCGGTCGCAACGTTTTTCGGGTCCGTGTCGAGGAAATTCGGGCAAGCATGGTGGTCACCGTTCGCCGGCGACTTCCCCTTGCTGGTCTCACCATCGCTCGCAGGTTGCGGAGCGTTGGAAATCGCCGGAGGAGGAGGAGGAGGAGGAGGAGGAGCGTTGAGGAGAACATTTGCACCAAGGCTTTCAACCAACCCTTCCAGGCGTCTCAGCCGTGCGAGCAGCTCCGCGTCCGCCGGCCGCCTCGCCTTGCGCCGTGCTCTCCCGGGTCCGGGGAAGACGCATTCGATCCCAGCCTTGACGCAGTTCGAACATGGCTCCGTCTTGCTGCAGCGCACTTTTCGTCGGCGACAGGTGAGGCAGCTGCGCTGGTTCAGTGGGGGATGCGAGTTCTGCGATGCGGCACGCACGTGGGGATTCGACTGCGAACCGAAGACCGCCGGAGGAGTAAAGGCGTCGACCGTGCTGCCATGGGCCTGCGGTAAGGAGCCATTCGATGAAGGAACAGTAGTGGAAGGGGAGAGATGATCGGCTGGAGACTGACTGGCGGTCTGCGGCGTAGGATTCGGAGGGGAGTTCACGTCATGGCTCCCATGGCTGGCAGACATGACGCACGATAGTGAAACGGCCGAGAGGCGACTCTCAGACTAAATACAGCATGCTCGATCGGGACATCAGAAGACAAGAGTACTGGATGATCTGAAGACAAATTTCCATGCTGGTACCCAAGTTATATTACCAGGCAGGCTGCGATAAAAAAAACGTTGACGGACAAGCGGGCGGAACATAGGATTGCTCAGCATGCAATACGAAGAAGCTTATTTAGCAGTCGAGTAAGCCTGTCGAGGGGTGATTCTGAGTCAAAACTAACATCGGGGATGGCCGACCAAAGAAAGCATCGAGTAGAGCAGGACGCAACGCGGTTGATCTGCGATGGACCATGTTGGTTGGTCCCTCCGCTTCAGGCCCCCCCGGTTCCCCGATCGGGCTGAGCGCGAGGGCCCTTTCTCTGGGGAATCCGGTCGACGCCCGCCAGTAGGAGCAACTCCTGGTGGCGGTTGGCCGTGCGATTCGCGGGCCAGAACGGTCGTGATTATTAAGAAGCTCGTCCTCGATGGTTTCGATGCTTCTGTCCGGCGGGCGCAGCGTCGCTGGTCACCTGCACTTATCTCCGGCCGCGCTTGAGTGGTCGGATTTTGCCCTGCTGCCGACCGTGACAAGAAACCCGGACGGGCCTGGGGCAACTGTGATTGGCCGTTTCAGCTTCTCTTTCGGGGGTCCCTCTGCAACCGAACCTGAGTATGTACTCTTACTACTACACAGTATGCATGCACTGTGACCGTAGTTAATATTAATTATTGCGTAAGATGGTAGCCTGCAGCACCTGCCTCTTGATCGAAACTGTTTCGTGCCTGATGATATTATTAGACAGTGGGTATAGATAGTGGGGAACAATGCTGGTCGGTGCAGTCCCGTGCCTCAATCTGGCGTTGATCGACAGGTTGGATGTCGAGTTTTGCATCTCACCCAGTACCATGTCCGCCTAGAAGAACTGACATCCTCATCCCTGGGTGGATGGTAACAAAGACAACTGTTCAAAGTCCCCTGATGCACCAGGATCCAGGACACCCGGCATAGATGTGCCATCCATCTTTCCATATCCAACAGAAAGATTATGTCCAGATAACAGGTACAGATATACATAAATAGGGATATATACACATATGTATCAGCACTCCAATACCCCCCTCAAGTCCACTCACATCCATAACAAATCAGTTGGAGTAAAAATGGAACAGAAATTGCGGTGACGCAAATCAACAGCTGCCGAAAAGTCAAAAAAAATATTTTGGCCCCAAACGCCCACCCCATGCAAAAAAAGAGATTGGTATATATATATAAACGCATCGATAAGGTCGTAGTCATGACGCTCGACGTAGATGTTCGACGACGACACGGGTATCGCGCGTAGAAAAAGTGCGGGTGTGTTGATAGACAGAGACTGTCTGACGCAGCATCATCGTTTCAGCCGGGGCCCGAGAGGAGTCGTTCGGACGGGGCCTTGGTCGAACTTCCGGCCCCGTATGGTTCGTTTTCTCTTTTTAGTGTTCCTGGCGATAGATTTAGCAACAGAGCGAAGCAAGAATACCGGCGGAGGATAGCTTACGTCTCGGGCTCCCACAGCTTCGTTTTCTCGTTCCAAACATGGCTGACGACGTGTTAGCACGTGCAGATGGACGACTCGAATTACTCCCGGGAGACTCACTTTGCAAAATGGGTCTCCGTCAGCGCCTTCTTGCCGTATTCAGCTTCCAGCAGCTTCGTGTACTCATATGGAACCTTGACTGGAAGATTTTCGAAGTAGCTGTCGCGCAGAGGGAAAATATCGTTCTCCTTCAAGGCAGTCAATATTCTGACCGTTGCAATCTGCGGGAGATCCAGAACACATACGTCATACTGATGCCCGTCCTTGCAGATCAGAGCACTCAGCCGGCCGCGCGCTCTCGCCTCGTCGTCTGTGCGCACGGTGGTGATGTCGATGAACATGCCCGACGACGTATCGATCCACCGCGCATCGATCACGTTCAGCGTGTCCTCGGTTGATCGGATCACGTAATTCGGATTGATTTCGAGCAGATATGTCCGCCCGCCCTTGACCCCAGGGAGCTTGAAGTGGTGCTCCGTCATGTTGTAGTATTCGGCTAGGAAGTGCATCGTGGGTTCGGAGACCTGGACGTCGAGATCGCTGTCCCACGGTAGGATCTAGGAAGGGTCAGTCCGTGACGGGTGTCGGGGAGCCCGTGGTTGCCAACCTTCTGGTTCCACCACCAGCCCAGCAGGGTCCCGTGCATGATCCACGTTTCTGCGCCCACGTCGGACATGGTGGACAAGTATGTCTGCATGAGGGCGGTCAAATGTGGCAGGCTCTCCTCCTCGGGGAGGACATCGGATGCGAATCTGGTCTGGGAATCAGTGTACGGCCCTCGAAAGCAAGTATACGGGACGAGCGTACCGTCCATCGTAGTGAGGGTGAAATCTGGGGACACTATGTCAGCGACGAAATCCTATCCAAGGCACCATTCGGTGGAAGAGAAGGGACGTACGTGGATTCGTCTGTTCTCCAGGTCAGTTCACCTAGCGGCTCGGGGCATGCGAGCGAAGGCGGGGGGGAGAAGACTCACGAAAGTATTTCTCTGCCGGATCACCTCCTTTGCCGCTGTAGTCCTTGGCCAGCTTGGTCCTGACACTCATGAAGTCTGCGTCACCGCAGACGGGCCTGACGGCGGCGGCCAGCAGGCCAAAGAGCCCGAGGAGCAGCATCGGAGTGCTGTTGTGTCGCGTGTTCAAGGCTGGCGCTGTTGCACATAGAGCACGAGCATGCCAAGGTTTGCCGGGGGAGTCCCCTTGCCTAAGTACTATACCACCGCGGTGGGCGGGACACGGCGCTAGAGGAGCAGTACGTCAGCGGGCGGAGGGGGGAGGTGAATAAAGCAAGGGCTGTGCAGGCAGCGCATGAAAACGAGAGGACGCCCACCGGACTGGTGGTGCCAAAGGGAGAGCAAGGCCTTCAAGGGGACAATGGACGAGGCGAGGGGCCAGCGAAAAAGGACGTGGGTGTCGCGTGCGTGGTTACGGAGTGTGGACGGGGGGATCCCTGAGCAAGAGAGCACCATCGCAGGGTGTGGAGGGCCTGCGGCTCAGCTGGAGCAGGGTCATGCCGGCACTCGCCGCGCGGCCTTCTGGGCCAGCGGTCGATCCGTCCGCTTTATCCGTCAATTGCCTACTCCGCATGGCCTCTGGATGCGTAGCCTGAGGCTGCCAGGCTGCAACCCCGACAACCACCACGACGCGGCCAGCAGCACGGAGCCCGCAGGCGGGGCGCGCTGCTGCTGTGCGCTCTTCGACCGGCTTGGCGCTCTTTTTTTTTTTTTTTTTTTTTTTTTTTTTTTTTTTTTTTTGGCTTCTGACGCATCGACGCTGTTCACCAGATCGCTGCCTTTGGTCGGCGTTGGGCTGGGAGGGGCTTGGTCGGGCCGGGATCGCGCCGAAGCGAGGCTCCCTGGCCGTCTCAACCTCCTCTGCCGCAGATACAAGCCCCTGGCTCTCCATGGGCCGCGTCACCCAAGGGAATCCCGGCAAGTTACCAGGCAACTTGACCATTTCCCTGGCTTTTCTCTCCCTTCCATGGTTGTCGTCCGGATGAAGGTTATATATAAGGTTACCTGATCCCCACGAGGTTGCGGTGCTGCCACGATCGATCCACGATCGCTGTTGATCAGTGCGGACGGCAGACATGACAGTGGATTTGCGAAGACCAAGAACAGGGCACATCAGTTAATCCGTCTGCTAGCCTCTATCAAGTTCTCTCCTCTTTTCACAGAGCATCCAGTGGCGCTCTTGGTTTGCTTTGCTGCGGCCGTTCCAGTTCGACACATGGCCGCGACTGTCTTGTATTCGACAACGCTCGATGACCCCCAGGCTTCTACTGTCCTGCTCTCTGGATAGCATCTTGCCAGCCGGGAAACACGTATGTGAGCACTAGGAAGAGGCAATGATAAATACCTCCTTCTCTACACTGGCATGCGTTTCGTACGTGGTAGAGTACCCAGGGATCCTGTGCAGTGCAGCAACCTAAGTCGGATCATCCCAGGTCGCCCGCTGCTTGCAGTCATGATCTCTTTCTTTTCTAAATGTCCTGGATAGACGCATGGTTCTCCATGGCCTCGAGCCAAGCTTCATGCCAAGTGCATGGCGTCTCTTCACATGACCGCCGTGGCGCTCGGCAGGCGCTGCAGCCACGAGCCTCGCCGCGTGGGGGCCGAGCCGAGTCCTCCGTCTTCGGAGTTCAAACCTGGCATCCGTCCAGCCTCGCGTCTGCCGGTCCTCGAGCCTGGACGAGACGCGTTGCAGTTTCGCGGCGTCTCTCCAGTTTTATTTGTGATGATAACGGAAGATACGTGCTTCCACCAGAGACACCCTTCCTCCTGCTAGAAGCAGAGCATTCTATGGCGGCGGTCAGTCGCACGGCACTCCCCATGGTACCCTTATCCTTGTCTTCCTTAGTTGGTTGCTAGCCACTGTGAGATTTCGCCTGACGCTGCTTTTGCCTCTGCGCCCTTTTCTGGCCTTTAGTCTGTACTGCCAGCCCTACCGTCTAGTATTTTCTGGAAGTGTGCTTTTGTTGTCGAGAAACCGACGCGGAGCATGTCCGCTGCACCAGAGCTCGGCAACCCGAGCTCGGCCCAGCAGCCTCCGCCGGCCCAACCTCAGCAGCTCAACCGGTCCTGTGAATCATGCAGGGCTCTCAAGGTGCGCTGCACACCCAATCCCGAGACTCCCAACCAATGTCAGCGGTGCGCAAAGGCCAAGAGAGCATGCATCTTCGTCGCCCCGCAAAGGCGCCGCCCGCGCAAGCGGACGGATTCGAGGGTGGCGCAGCTGGAGAAGGAAATGCGTGCCATGCGCTCCCTCTTGAAAGATAAATTTTCCATGGACGGTAGCAGCCCAGACGACAGGGACCGTGGGAAGGAAACGGACGATGTCGCCTTTGGTGCGGCGCCGAAGGAGAATAATGAGTCGACCGTCCCGGATGTCCAAGGCGGAAGTATGGCTGGACCATCCAGATCTGTGGACTATTCCCAAGGGTTTAGACCACCTTCCACGACCCCCGATGACAGCGGGTCTTTCTCAGGCACGTCATACAGCAATACGCACAATCACCACTCTCCCAACTTACAACGAAGGAACGATGTTGTCGACCGTGGGATAATCTCGATGGAGACGGCTAATGAACTTGTGGCTATCTTTGTCAACGAGCTGGTGCAGTTCTTCCCTGTAGTTGTCCTGCCAGCGGGTACAACCGCCTCGCAGCTGCGTCAATCGAAACCAGTGCTATTTCTATCAGTGATTGCTGCTGCTGCCATTGCAGTGGATTCGAATCTGGCTAGGATTCTCAATCGCGAGATCGTCAGGCTCTATGCGGAACGCTTCTTTATAGAGGCCGAAAAGTCCCTGGAGCTAGTCCAAGCACTACTCGTGATGATAGTATTCTACTTCCCGCCAGAGTCGCCCCTAAAGTTGCAGTTTTATCAGTACACGCATGTCGCCGCTACGATGGCTTTGGAAATCGGCCTTGCTTCTAAACGCCGGGTGTCCCGGAGGCCAGCTGACAGGAGGGGGCTTGACCAGCATGGCACATTCGATGAACACATGGCTGAACAAGCCCGCGCGATTCTAGGCTGCTATCACTTTGCGTCAAAGTAAGCGTTGAGACGGCACGTCCGGACTGTTCAAGACTTGCTGACAAGGATTAGTATCGCCATGAGAACACGTCGACCTAATATTCTACTGTTTAATGATTGGATGGGTGAATGTGTAAATCACCTGGACCGTTCTCCCCATATGATAGATAGACGTCTGGCAGCGTGGTTTCAGCTTCAAAGGATCGTCGACGAAGTCATGGTATCTTTCGGTCTCGATGATATGAGCTCCACGACCACTCTCACTGAAGCCCGGATACAGTCTATCTTGAGGTGGTTCGACAACCGCATGCAGGCCTGGAAGAAGAACACTTCTCCTGATATGCTCACTGGTGGGTTAGCTGTTGGAAAGCACATTGACCTCGGGAGTGACTTACACGAATTGGTCTAGTGCCTATGATACTCGAATATCACCACACGAACCTCGCAGTGTATGAGCTTGCGGTTGGTGAAGGATATCGTGATCCTGATGCTATCAAACGCAAGTATTACACACTCCCCCCTCTAGATGAGGATGGGACCCCGCAGCAGCCTAGTGCGCCGTTGAGCGCTATTCGTGTCGATGTCACAATGAAGTGGCTGAACGCGGCGCATGAAATGCTCGACGCGTTCCTTAACTGCGATACGGAGACCATGCGGAAGATTCCCAACATCATATACACCCGAGTAGGATTGGGTGTAATCGCCCTGCTAAAGATCTACTTCTCTGTTAGGTCAGGCGCTTTGGGGGAAATCATAGGACCCCAGATAGTCAACGTTGACATGTACTTGGAGGTCTTGACGCGGCGGCTGACTGAGGCGAGCGCGGGACAGAAGTACCTGATCCCCAGCCGATGGCTGTATGTGGTCGGGGTCAAGGCCAGGGACTGGTACGACCGGTTCCAAAACCACCAAGCCCGAAAGGAGGCCAACCTGCAGGCCCAGTCGAAGGCAGCCAAATCGGTCGGCACTCCCTCCACGGAGCCAAGTCCCATGCCTATGCAGCACAACAACAATGTCCAATATAATCCTGTCGCCGATTCGCCACGGATAGATCCTTTCCACGCACAGCCATCTCAATCTCACTTCGAGGCCAGTAGCGGCGGCTATGCAGGCCCCCCAGCAACCGTTCCTACTACAGCCTGGCCGTCAGACGACGGTGTTTTCAACCTCAACCAACCGCCCGGGTATCCGCCGGGCGGAACCCTTCCGCAACCGATGCAATTCGAAATGCAAAACCTTTCGGGGCAATTTGGACATAACAGCCACTTGCCGGCCGGGAGTGGCATAGAACTCGACGACTGGATACCAGATGGGAGCATATTTGGACTGCCCACTTTACCCGGATTCTGAGACTTTCGAAGCAGTTGAGCCATGAAAGCTCGTCCCTTTTGGTCTGCGTGACAGTTGAGATCTGGTGCTTTCGGAAGAAAGCCAGTTCCTTGACCGCCGTCACTGAAGGACACCGAATTCTGGGATAGATGACGTGAGCTCGGTTCCAAAGCCGGGCAGGACTCCGTGCTTCCCGTGCTTCCGGCTATGTTGTAATAGGATACCCCTGCTTTGATGGTTTGCGAGTGCAGCCTAATCTTTTGCTCGGCGAGGAATAACCCTTTAGAGGGCATTCTCGTCCTTCTGTTGGAATAATCCCTTAATCACCGAACTTATACCCCATCAACCTGTTCCAATCTCGTTGGTATCCAGGAAAATAACCCCCATTTTATTTTCGTCTCGTGGTGATGTGCAGTACATGTACTGTACTTGGGACGATGAATGGACATATTAATAATAGTGCCACTTGTCAACCTTGGTATCCTATATACAGTACATACACAGAATGGGGTTAGCTTGTGATCCCCTTTCTTTCTTCTTAATGATCCAAAGATAATTATCAGGATATATATATATAACCTACCGACCGAGGTACCGTACTTGGTCCGACGTCTGTATGTACAGTACATGTACAGTACATGCTCATCCCTTCCACAAGGACAGGAAGGGTCGCACGAATAAGACAAGCTCCCCTCCCTCCTAAATTATGTACGTACAGTCGAGTACTATATGTATGTCATGTACTCCGTACTCGGTCGGAGCATCGGGGAAGTCGGAAACTCCGTCCAGTCCGGACGATGAGTTGGCCCCGAACCCTAACTTCCGCACTCCGGAGTAATAGAGTAATGGAAACAAAACAAGGATCCGTCCGGCTTTCTGAAGGACCAATTAAATAATGCTATTATTCCATTAGTATGCAGTTTAAGATTTTTCTTTAGAACTGGTCTTTTCACTTCTTATATAATGCATGTAGTCCCGGAATGAAGGGAACTCCGTCGTGGACAGGACGGGAGAAAAGCAAAAAAGGTGTTTCGCATATTATATTCCAGTTATTGCGGAAATAATATCCTGTATTCCGTATGTAGACACTACTTAACCGATCGGATCGTATTGGAGTCCGAGTCGAGTCGCGGCCTTTCTTTTGTTCGGTCTTAGGTCTCTGACTCGGACAGAAACAAGAAAACACCTAGTACTGTAGTAGTGTAGAAGCGAAATCTCGGAATAATTTCGGCAGATGCTGTACGGAGCATTCAGCACAACGCGTGATCGGATACAGGGAGAGTGGGGAGAGGGGGGGGGAGGAGGAAATTGAAAATGGTATGGATTTTTTTGTTTTTTTCTCTGTCTGCTATCATGGTATTGAATTATTACATGCGGTTGCGAAATGGAAAGACATTAAGGGTAAACTAAACGGCAGATTGGTAGAGTAGCGGACAAAGACTTTTTTTAAAAAAATTAAACGACTGAAAGCACATATACACCATTTACCATTACTAGAATCAGAATCCAGATCGAAGTTATTATTATTAAAGGCCATCATCTGATCTGATTCCTCCTGCTATTTATAACATAACATAACATATCATATTAAATTATCAAAGACGCATCCATGAACCGCGTTATCACGCTCACCTCAGCCTCGTGTGCCATTCCTTCTTCTTTCTTCGCACCGTCCCGTGAAGACAGACTCCGAACACCTGCATGGCGTCGCTGCGCGATGAGGAAGGACTGGCGGTGTGAGTATGTAGTGCGATGGTGATGACGAAGAGTCGGAGGAGTCGGAGTTTTTTTCATTGTAGGACGATCGCCGACGGGCCGACGCGACGCACGCGTGGCGGGGGATGGGGGATGGGGACCGGGGTTGGATCTGAGGGTCTACCCTAGGTAGCGTAGGAATGTACGGTCGAGGAGGAGAGAAACTTGATGTGGGAATAGATATTGGGCGTTGGAAGTTGCAAGTTGCGCGGGTCAGATCCTGTGAGGAGACAGGAAATGCTGGTGTTGCTATCGGAAGGATATGACTGACGACGGGAACTGGAGTCCGGGGAATGGATCTTTTTCCGCGTCTATTCGCTCACCTTGTGTCCTACGAGGGAAGTTCTTGTCAGAATTATTACTATCTCCGTCATCTGAATCTGCTAGTGTTGGATCGCAAGTGCCCTTTGATCGTTTGAATCGCTTTCGGCGCGTGCTTGATATTGCGTAAATTGACCGTGCGTGCCCTAGCCCGATGTGTGTGTGGTTTGCTCCAGTCTACCGTTGTCCCTTCAAAATAGCATCCCTGGATGTTATGGCCATCAAAATCGCTACGTGGATCTCCTTCGTCACTTGCGGATGATATATAGGCTGGTGCAAAATCCGTTTTCCTCCGCCACACCTGAGTGTAAGGGATCCGAAAGTGTGAGTCCACCTGGCAAGTAGTGGGTCCATGAAACTCTCAGATAGTCGCAACACGTCCCTGGGAGACTTCTCCATGACATCTAACAAGCATCAAGCTGCCCCAGAGAGACAACTGTGCTGTGTGGCTAGAGACTGATCCTGATTGCTGAGTAGACGGTGTACTGAGGGCAAGTGATTGGATGAGGCACATGATCTGGCTCATCTCAGCCTCGACTTCCACGACTACTGCTCGGCGAGATCCCACAGGCGGTCCAGGAGCTTGATCAAGCGGCACCGGACAACGATCCTGTTTTGAGTCTGCACTATCGTCTCACGATTAGATCGTCTACAGAGGAGTTAGAAAGACTGATACAATCTACTGTCAGTTTGGTCAGTCAAAAGTCCTTGAAGGCTTTAATGACCAGATGACCATACTTTTTGACCATCATCTTGCCAAGCTGCAGGATCTGCAGTATTACCGTCAGACTTGGCTCAAGGAATTCAAGCTGCCTCAAAAGACATGACGCGTCGTTTCTTGAAGTTACTATTTGACTCGCTGCTGCACAGGCGCCTTAGGGTTTCTCTGGGAGTCAGTTCCTAACCTTGTCCAACATGTCTTCCATTTTAGCAAATCCTATCTGACTCTGATCGGCGATCTCCAGCGCCATATCGACGGCTTCTCGTGAATGAACCGAATCCGTCTGTCCGACCTGCTTTAGCATCAACGCGAAGAGCGAGACGCCCTTCGAGATGCTGTGTATCTCAACCTGGAGTCTGCAAAGTTGACATCCCACGGCGTTCAGTGGCAGAGACAGTCTGAACCCGGCGCCTGCAACCCCTATCATGGAAGCCACAACCCCTAGATGGCCTTTCAGCTAGGAGGCCGCCGCTTGATGGACAGAGCAGCACCTCTCTCAGCCATGGCCATAACTGATGTAGCTGATGTCTACGGCTCACGAATACTCTCCTTTCCACGCACCGGATGGACGGAGACGCTACCTAAAGGATGGTTACAGGCCGTTGCATGTTGAACGTCGGAACCCTTCTGGACAGCCTGCTGGTGAACACTAGCAATCACCTACTCTCGAGCTACATGGTTCACGACCAGTTTCGTATCGCACCTGCAATGCGGCTGGACCGAGTTACAAACTACTGACCGTAGCAAACCGTCCGCTTCATTGGCCGCGACCACCAGCAGCAGTCGGGCCACTGATCCTTTTGGCCACCAGGCGACGCTGAGGGTTTCTGAGGTTGACGACGTCATGACAGAGGAGGCATCCTCTGAGGTCCGTCTGCCGTGCGGACTCTGCGCAGGCCTGCTTCGGATCCGCATCGCCGAGGTCCCCGGAGAAGTATCTCCAGACCGTCAGCTGATAGCGGCTGCCCTTGCCCTAAGCCCATGCTCGGGATGCCTCTGAGATCGGGCGAGGAGAGTAAGATCCAAGGGTCGCGGCGTTTCGGCCCAGTCTCGGCCTATGCTTCCCCAGATCCACCCGGAGCCGAGCGGGTCCGGGGCAACCCCAGATTCCCCACCCCAGCCTGTCAAACGCCCAGCCGGCTAGACTGTCAGACTACATGCTAGGCGGCAACCCGGTTGGGGAGCTAGACCGACCCATCCAGCTGTCCTCTGTACCGGGCACACACCGTTCTCCTCCTCTCGATAGGTGCACCGAGCATCCCTGTGACCGGGCCCCCCTCACAGACGGTGCCGTGATGCCTCCTCACTCGAAGATCCCGAAACCATGGGTCGCAAGACTCCCGTGCTCGGTCCCGCTTGGCCAGGAGCTTCATCCTACTCTCCCCAACGGAGCTGCCAACGTCGTTTCTGTCTATCTGTTCTAGTATCACATTTGGCAGGTGAATCGATCCCGATGTCGGAAAGGTCTCCTGGATTTCCCGATGGCTGTGCCCAAGGTCCCTCGCATTGTATCCGAAGATATGCGTCAGCCGGGCCAAGCGCGCTACCATCTCAGCTTATGTTTCGGTTGGGGATTTCTGTTGACCGAGGCAACCGCCTTCGAGAATAGAAGGTGGAGCGAGGCAGATCACCCTAGAGGATCAGGACCATCTTGAGTAGATAGTAGTGATTGGCTGTCCTAAGTGACTACAGATGTCATATGTTCGGATCCAAGCGGAAAGGGTCCATTGTGGAGTATCGCCTATATTCTGGATTGATGCGGGGAACACTGAAGTATCGGATGTATGTCTCAATTCATGGCCTCTCCCCGCTCGAGTCTACCGACGCTTCCCAACGAATGAAATCGAACATACCAGATGTGCGGACTCTATTCGAGGGGAGTGGCCATTTCTCTCCGCAAATATGGCATATCGGCTCCAGAGTGATCGCCGTGTCGCTGGTGGAGGAGACATCGCTGGTTAGGCTCCCCTACCTCGGGTGATGCATCGAGGCCGCATCCAGACCATCCCCCAATAATCTTCCATGATGTATCACCCGATACACAACATGAGGAGACAACCCCTCATCGGATTTGGAATACGTGTTACGGACAAACGGATAGATAACTCTCCTCGATACCTGGGATCCTCTCTTGAACAGCCCTATAAATCCATATGCAACCATCAGCGGATGTCCTTTGTTCACCGGAGTTTCACAGGCTCTTGAACACGCAATCTGGCACACATTGACTCTTTTGTTTTCCTCTTCCGACTAAGACCGGCGGCTTTCGTTCTGTGCTCTCATTTATCTCTGAGACGCAAGTTCAATCATGGTGTTCAACGATTCTCCGCTTCTTTCGAACGGCTTCGGGGGTAGCGTCACCCCCTCTGGTCCTGAATACGATGCGCTCATCGTCGGCGCTGGCTTTGGCGGTATTTTCCTGCTCCACAACCTCCGCAAGCTCGGCTACAACTGCAAGATCTATGAAGCCGGGACCGACCTGGGAGGGACGTGGCACTGGAATTGCTACCCCGGCGCGCGGGTAGACTCTGACATTCCGGTCTATGAATATTCCATGCCAGAAATCTGGAAGGATTGGACGTGGACCGAGAAGTATCCAGGGTGGGAAGAGCTGAGAAGATACTTTGATCATGTTGACAAGATCCTTGATGTTAGGAAGGACGTGGAATTCAAGACAAAGGTGGTCGGAGCTCAGTTCGACCTCAACGAGAACAAGTGGAAAGTAGAGACCGAGGATGGACGCATCACCAGGTGCCGCTTCTTCTTGGTGTGCAGTGGCTTTGCCGCAAAACGCTATGTCCCTGACTTCAAGGGGCTCGATACCTTCAAGGGAACTATCTACCACTCGTCCTTCTGGCCCGACACCGGAGTTGATGTCAAGGGCAAGCGCGTGGCCATCATTGGCACTGGCTCTACCGGAGTCCAGATTACCCAGGAGTGGGCCAAGGAGGCCGATTTCACCACCGTCTTCCAGAGAACACCCAACCTTGCTCTACCAATGAACCAGAAGAAGCTCACTCCAGAGGAACAAAACGCGAAGAAATCGACATACCCCAAATACTTCGAAGACAGACAAAAGACGTTCGCCGGCTTCAGCTACGACTTCTGCCCAAAGAACACCTTTGACGATACCCCTGAGGAAAGGGAGGCGTTCTATGAGAGACTCTGGGCCAACGGCGGCTTCGAGTTCTGGCTCGCCACGTATAAGGATATGCTCTTTGACCTAAAGGCCAATCGAGAGGCGTACAACTTCTGGGCCAAGAAGACCCGCGCGAGGATTCATGATCCCCGGAAGAGGGACATCCTTGCCCCATTGGAACCGATCCATCCATTCGGCACGAAGCGTCCTTCATTGGAGCAGGACTACTACGAGATGTTCAACAAGCCCAATGTTGACATCGTCGACGTGAGGAACAACCCGATCACTGAGATCAAGCCCGATGGTATCGTCACCAAAGACGGCTCCTTCTACCCCGCCGATGTCATTGCCCTGGCCACAGGATTCGACTCTGTGACCGGCAGCATGGTCAAGATGGGCCTGCGCAACATCCACGGCAAGTCGCTGGCGGAGGAATGGAAAGACGGGGCAAACACCTACCTTGGCATGACGCGGTCTGGATATCCGAACATGTTCTTCCTCTACGCGACTCATGGGCCAACCGCCTTCTCCAACGGGCCGTCCTGCGTTGAACTCCAGGGTCAGTGGATCATCGACGCGATCCGCAAGATTGATGAGAGCGGTATCATCTCTGTGAACCCGACGCCCGAGGCCGAGAAGGAGTGGAAGAAGAAGGTCAACGAGCTCTCAGATAGGACGCTGTTCCCGCTGGCGGACTCGTGGTATATGGGCGCCAACATCCCTGGCAAGAAACGAGAGCAGCTCAACTGGACCGGAGGGCTGCCCATGTATGAGAGAATCTGCAGGAAGGCCTTGAAGAACTGGGAGGGTTTCACAGTGACTTACGGAGTAAATATCGCGTGAGCTATACGGCTCTTTCCTTGGTGTTTGCGGTCTGGATGTCTCTGAATCGGAAGACGTGGTTCGGAGTTGATGCACTTGGTACATACATGTATGTACTTGTAGGAGGTATATATTACAGAGTGCATGTACCGATGTGCTTTTTGTCTATTTTTTGTTTATGAGTGATTCCTGCTTCTTAACATTGTTTTATTTAGTTGACCTTTGTCTCGTGCTTCAATACATTCGATTACTATCCAGTCGTGTGTGTAGGTGCAGACATCCTGGAGACCCGTATGCATGGTGGTATTACCGTTTTCATACAAGCATGACTGCGCATCCAGCTTATGTAATGCGGAGATGCCGTGGGGACATGCGTATCGTACGGTCACATCCACAGGCACCTCTGCGCCTGGCTGTGAGTGTACAGAGCACGTCCCTGCCGTTGACTTGAGCGCATCGTCGCAACATGTCGTGGTGAGCGACCGGCAAGAGGTCCGTTTTTTTGATCCCGTGTGTCCCATACGCTGGTTAGTAGTAGCTGGATCCCCGCCCCTTTTGCTACTCCGTGCCTGAACCCCTTTACTGGACACTGACGTGACAAAGGGGCCTGTGGCTCGCCCGCTCGTTCGGACTTCCGCTTTCGGGACATCAACTGCCTCGAAACGTGCACCCCTCCCAGCTCGTCCTACAAAGCGCTGCGTCTCAGTAGACTTTCAAAGCTTTTATCGCGCCAAGTGGACGCACGGGGAAAGCTGCCCCTTGAACCTGTCACGCCGACAGGGTTGTGGCCTCGGAGTCGCGCAGTCAAAGTCCCCTTTCTTGCATACTACTAGAGCTAGCTCCGGTTCCGCGGAGCAGCGACCCGACCTCAGCGAGCCCTCCTTACGCAACGCAAAGCAGCTCAACGCAACCGTGCCCTGTGGGCGCTCTGGTCCACCACCCTCCATCGCGCACACGCTGCCCCGTGCAATTCGATGAGTGCGGTCGCAGAGATCTATGCACCTAAGTTGTCCTGCTGTTTGCGAGCAAAGGAATTACCGGAAGGGAAATTACGCCGTCACCTCCGCGCGGATGGGTCGTCCACGTCCACGTCTACGTCGGAGACCGAGTTGAGACGGACGAGCACATGCAAGACCCCGCGAGGGAAGGAAAAAGGAAAGAGTAGTTTAGTACAGAGAAGGGATTGATGCAGGGCGTTTCTTCATCGACGTCTCCTCCGATCCCGACCCTACGATGACCGTTACCGCCAACGCTCCCTCCGCTGACCCTTCTCCTCCTTCTTCGGACCCGCTTGCGCCCGCCGCAAATACCGCTCCGCAGCAAGGTTCACAGTCCAATAATAAGAGTTCTGGCGCCCAGGGAGATTCGACCAATAAACCTGTTGGAGATTCCAAGGACAAAGGCTCTGGTAATGCGGAAGGAAAGTCTGGGTCGCAGGCGAGCGCTGCGGGAAGCAGACAAGTTGCTGTTCGCAAAAAGCAAGAGCCGGTGGAATTGGACGAGTTTGGTCTCCCGGTTCGGAAGAAGAAGCCTGCCCGACGACCCGTGAGCGATTCATCGGAGGGGTCTGAAGTTTTCCACGAAGCTCCAGAACACATTAGCACAGCGGAGAGCGACCCTGCTGCGCAATCGGTCAACAAGGGAGGACTTGCGGCTGGCACACAAGTTGAGAGTGGAAAGCAAAGCCCTTCACCTGGAAAGAATGAGGCAGGACCAGAGATTAAGGATCAAGCGGAGGACACAGCGGGGGAATCCACGACTACTGCCGTTTCCAATGATGCAAAAGAGCGCGCTAGCGATGGCAGTCGGAATGGAGACGGGAGTAGCCACGCAGCTGGCAATGAGTCTGCCGGCTCAAACGCGGTCTCCGAGGAATTGCCAAACGATAAATCGTCGAACTTGAACCGGCAATCCCACTCAGATGCTCCCGACGATGCGGCGCAGAATAAGAAGTCGAAAGCTAGGCATAGCGGAGCAGGGGCTTCTGAGTGGTCTCACCATCGGCTCACTGAGCATAGGGAGTCAGATGATGATGGTGATGACGAAGACGAAGCGAGCGTGGGGGAATGGCAGGATATGCCCGCTCTGGGCGAGTTCGACGTATATGACGATTACGGGAGACTCATCGCTCGTGGCTGCAAGCAGGAAGATGATGAAGCTGTGTACAGGGGATTGGGAGGTGCTGGCAAGGGATACACCCGAGTCCAACTCGACGAAGATGCCCAGTCAGCGACCAGTATGGAAGAGGATACGAGCTATCTATTCAAAGAAGCTGGCAATTCTGTCGGTGTGGAAGAGGAGCTGCGAGATGCCGGCACCCAATTGCAGGCCACGAAGGACCTTCTCACTGAGAGTCAGAGGATCGCGTACGTCGGAGTGACGAGGTTGACTATATACCAGATGATCAAGGAGCTGGAAGACATCCCGCCAACAAAGGCCTCCAAGAAGGCTCTGCAGGGCGCAGTGGATTCGATGAGGAAATGGGGCCAGCAGATGATGTCCCGACTCTACACCCACATGGACATTGACCCTGCGGAACAGATCATGATCGAGCAACTGGCTGAGCATGGGGTTCAGCCTGCGGATCTTGTTCGACCGCTAATGCAGAATGCTCGAGTGAAGAATCCCATGGCTCGGGATGTCGATTCACGTAGGAAATCGACATCCCCGAGCTTAACAGAACCCTCCCGAAGTAGCCTATCTGCTGATGCTGAGAAATCGTCCGAGTCACCATCTCCTCCGCCCTACGAGGATCACAAAGACGAAGATCTACCAGAGGTCCGCATGCCAGCTCAACTGCCTTCGTCAGAGAAGATAGATATCGACATTCGGTGGACAGTGCTTTGTGATCTCTTCTTGGTCCTCGTCTCGGATGCAACATACGACGCTCGGTCACGGCGTCTCTTGGAACGGGTCGGCCAAGCCATGGACGTGTCCTGGTTGCAGATCTGTCGATTCGAGAAACGGGTCACCGATGCGCTGGAGATGCAGGAGACCACTGACAAGGAGAAATGGGACGAGGCAGAGCACATGGAACAGCGCCGCAAGGCGGCATTGAAGCGGAAGTATATGATAATGGGCCTTGCCACTGTCGGTGGTGGCCTTGTCATCGGCCTCTCTGCCGGTCTGCTGGCGCCAGTCATAGGCGCCGGTCTTGCTGCCGGATTCACAACTATCGGCATTTCAGGAACCGGTGCCTTTTTGGGCGGTGCTGGAGGAACCGCTCTGATTGCCTCGGGGGCAACCCTAACTGGAAGTACAATCGGCATTCGAGCTTCACACAGGCGAACAGGGGCCGTCAAGACCTTTGAGTACCGCCCATTGCATAACAACAAGAGGGTCAATCTAATCGTTACCGTGTCTGGTTGGATGACCGGTAAGATTGATGATGTACGATTACCATACAGCACGGTAGATCCCATTATGGGCGATCTCTACTCGGTCCTGTGGGAACCGGAAATGCTTCAGAGTATGGGTGCCACTATCAACATCCTAGCGACAGAGGTAGGTGTTTAAAAAAAAAGAAAACACTCCTTCTGCATGTAATCTGTCCAAGTCTAACGTCTACACCAGGCCCTGACTCAAGGGCTTCAACAAGTTCTCGGGAGCACCGTCCTTACAGCGCTCATGGCATCTCTGCAGCTGCCCATTGTCCTGTCGAAGCTGTCATATTTGATCGACAACCCTTGGAATGTCTCACTGGTTCGCGCCAACGCAGCTGGACTCATTCTTGCCGATTCGCTAATGGCCCGAAATCTCGGGAAGAGACCAGTCACTTTACTCGGTTTTTCTCTTGGTTCGAGGGTCATCTTTTCCTGCTTGAAGGAGCTTGCCAACAAAGGCGCCTACGGTCTCGTGCAGAATGTGTACCTTTTCGGGTCACCGATCGTGGCTAAGAAGGATGAGTACCTGAAAGCCCGGAGCGTGGTCTCTGGCCGTTTCGTGAACGGTTACGCGTCTAATGATTGGATTTTGGGATATCTGTTCCGTGCCACCAGCGGCGGAATTATGCGCGTGGCAGGCCTCGCGCCTGTCGAAGGCATCCCGGGACTGGAGAACATCGACGTGACTAATTTCGTCAACGGCCACATGGCCTATCGTGCGGCCATGCCTCGTCTGCTGCGGGAGGTCGGCTGGGAAGTGCTGAACGAGGAGTTTGCGGAGATCGAGGATCCCGATCCAGACAACCATGCGGAGCGGCAGCGCGAGCTGATCCGTGAGATCGACGAGGCCCGCAAGGAGGCAGAGCTGAAGCCCGAGAAGAAGCGGTTTGGCCTCTTCAAGCGTGGCAAGCTGGCGGAGAAGAAAGTGTGGGAGACGTACGATCCCGATCGTATCGACCGGGAGCGCCGCGATTCGACGGTCTCGACGGACAGCTCCGGCACCGCGCGGGGGAGCGTGCTCTTTGACATCGAGGCCATCAAAGCCGAGCTGGCCAGCGAACAGATCCAGGTCAAGCAGCTGGAGTCCACGCTGCCTCCCATGAAACTGGATCTCAATTCGTCCTCTAATCCTAATCAGGATGCCTCGAGCAAAGACAAAGACCCGTCCTCCTCGGATCCGAAGGGGACCAAAAGCGCAGACGCACCGGAGAAGAGCCCCTCCAACGAACAGTCGTCAGGCCCTTCAGGGGCCAAGTCGCCCCACGATGATGACCCGTATACGACCGCACCCGGAGAAGAAGAGATACAGATGACCTTCGACACCTCGTACCACGTTCCACCGTCATCGTCATCACAATCGCATCATCCACACTCGGCCTCCTCGCCTACCTTCCAACCACAACAGGAACAACAACATGAACAACAAAAGGCCGACGACGAGGATTACTACTCATCGTCGCAGCCTCGACGACCGTCCGCGGCCTGGTCGATCGGCTTCGGCGCCGGTGCCGCCACGGGCGCGAGTGCTGGCTTTGCCACGGCTCTGGGCGCGCTGGAGCACAACGCCTGGGCCGAGGACGAGTTTGGGAATGGCGGGGAGGGCGAGATTAAGTTGACGTTTGAGTGAGCGTAGGTTTTCACTTGGTAATGGTGGAAGAGACATGTTTTATATGATATGGTTATTACTCTTTTTTTCGCGGATGAGGGAAGGAAGGAAGGCTGGTGCCTACTATGATGGGGATCCGTGGATGAAGTGTCCATCGGAGTGTTTTATGCTACGAAGTATATTCCCATTGCCGTTCAGGTTCTTGTGCAGGTTCTCATGTTTGAAGAGAACTGGCTTTTTCTTCTTCATCCTTTTTTGCCTTTCTCTTTTGTAATATCGTGCCGGCTGGTTCAAGCCCTATAGACCTACAAATGACGCTATTGGGTTTTGAGTGTTGCGTCAATGTAGTCTATGGTCCACCTGGGGAATAGATATCAGGACCTGTGACCGTGAGAAGAGGTATTATGTCGACTTGTTTGCTTCCGTCTTGGGCGTCTTGTCCACGGGCAACACGTATTTATCTATCTATTTATGTATTTATTTATTTTTCAAATCCGATGTTCTAGTCTTCTTTATGGGGATTATGCCTCCTGAGTTGTTGGAGAAGAGGGAGAGAGGCCGCGGGGGGGGGGGGGGGGGGGAGGGAGGGAAGATGAATAGTTGGGACTGGGAAGTCGATTATCCCGCATTGTTAGATGCAGAGATCCGAAAGTCTATGATTCTGCAGTAATAGCCCTCGCTGCGAAGTATTATTATGGAGTGTGCATAAAGAGATAGGTATATATCTATATGGAACTTCACATTTAGCTGCCCTGATGGCATACATCACCTGTAAGCTATGCGGATGATGGCTCCGGACGGCGGAAGAGACCCATGGTCGGGAGCTGCGCGGGAGCGATCAGAAACTCCATGCGCGACATGCCGAAAACCGTGAGCCAATTATCTAAAATATAATATTCGAATTGGTTCCTGCTGCAGAGTGCATGTCCCCTGTCAACGTATTAACTTCATATCACTATTCTAGACGACGCCGAGTGGGCGGGGGATGCGGAGCAGGGCAACGCAACGTCGCGTGTCCCGTCACACGGGCGAGGGCGCGCGTGCCGGCCTCGTCCTCACCCCGGCGCATCTCGAGCATCGCGAGCACCACGTCCGACGTCTCCCGCCTCCCTCCCACGCCCCCCTCGCCCCTCGCCCCTCTCTCCCAGCCTGCCAGCTTGCGGACGCAAAAAGGGAATTGCGGTTCGATCGATCTGGCGGGGATATTATTTACCTACTTCCTTTGCAGGTCCAACTAATTGTTGCGACTGGCGCATTGCCAGTGTGTTTTTCTCTTTCCCTGCTTTGTGCACGATGCGCCTGTCTGTGGATTGAATTGATTTGGACAGCAGATCCCGAGCACATGCATAGCATGTGCCGACTCGAAAGCGACGTGCCACTTACTAGCCACAACTGAGGACGACCTTGTCGCGGACGGACCACCAACGACCAGGAGCCTCTGGTAGCACAGGAGATCCGTCAGTGAATCTCAGAGCTACCGCCGTCGCTAGGAAGAAGCGCAGAGCCCCGGTCCGAAATCTTCGATACGTTAGGTAGAATATACTTGCCTAAGGCAACAGGGGGGAGAGAGGGGATAGCTCAAACTCAATCAATTATTAATCCGCAAAAGGAAGGAAAAAAACAAATCATGGTTACGAGAGCCAAACCTGAGGCGAGCTATGCCTCCACGCGGCTGACGAGGCGCAACTACAACGGTCCGCACCTGCTGAGTCAGGCCGGAGGCAGGAAGCTGCGTGAGGATAGCAGGTACGGTGGGGTGTCTAGTACAAACAGCAATAATAATAACGACGACAACAACAGTATGGAGGAGGGGAAAGAGCCGGAGGCGGAGGCGGAAAAGGAGAATGAAAAAACGACGACGACGAAGAAGGCCTACGAGCCTGCGACGGACGACGAGCCTCTCAGCTCGAGCGATGAGAGCGAGAAGAGTAACGGCACGGTCTCATCGCGGTCATCCGGAGGCACCAGGAAGGCCCGACCGGCGGGGAAGACGCTGGGGGAGAAGCTGGCGGAGAGTGATGCTGCTGCTGCTGCTGCCACCGCCGCTGCTTCTGCACAGGCGGAGGATGATAATATGAAAAACAGGCGGGGGAAGAGCGGGAAAGCGGAACCACGCCAGGGGACGAGGAGGTCAGCCAGGCGGAGCAGCGCCGCCGCCGAACTGCAGCAGTCGTCCCCGAAGCGGACGTTGAGCGACATGATAGGTTTCGACGAGGAGGACGACGAGATCTTCCCCTTCATCGCGTCTTCGCAGGCGTCGAAGAGGCGGAGGACTATTTCGTACGGGGGCCTCAAGAACATACATGCCCCTCTGTCGTCGTCGTTTTCTAAGGCCCCGGGCTCGTCGCAGCCGGAGATGCTTTCGTCACCGGGGTTCAAGCAGCCGCGGGATATCCCGGTGAAGAAACCGGAGGCTGAGGAACGACAGCAGGAGGAGAGTGGGTTTAAGGTTCCCAGGGAGATCGATCTTGGAAGCCCAGCTTCCAAGAAGATTCGCAGACGGAGGAACAAGGGCGCCGAGAAGGATGAGGATGAGTCGCAGCCGGCATTCAAGTTCCCGCCTGGTGCCGATGTTGACAACGACGTCGCCGTCCACTCTTCTCAAGCTGGCGGCGAATTCAAGCAGCCCCCTGGATTGCCCAACGGCAGTATCTCGAGCTCCTCGCTCGCTACGTCGTCCGCGAAGGATCAGCACCTCTTCGATCTGGACGACGACGACTCTCTCTCCTCTCCGCTCAGCTCTCCTGTCTCGGATCTCTCCCTGGAACTGTCGCAGGAAGAGAAGGCGGCACCGCCTGCACCGCCGCCCCCGAGCGAGTCTCTCTGTCCCATGTGCCGGCAGCCCGTGGAGCCGGAGCTGCTCGCTGAGTTCATGGCACAGCCCCGGCGGCGCGTCCGCGACCAGCATCGCTTCTGCGAGTCGCATCGTGCGCGATCCGCAGAGAAGGAGTACCGCGACAGAGGCTATCCGACGATAGACTGGGACACGTTCGACGAGCGAATCCAGCGCCATTTTCCCGCACTGGAAAAGCTCTTGGAGCCCGACGCCTCTTCGTATTATCGAAACATACTCGACACGGCTCTGAAGTCGGGCAAGGCGAAGAACTTCCGACTCACGATCGCGGGGGACGGACTGGAGAATATCTCCTGCGGCTATTATGGGACGAAAGGTGCGAGTAGGATGTAAGTGTCTTGTCTCCCTATCTCGAATTAACTTCATTGTTTACTCGTGTCTGACTCTTTCCAGGTTGAACGCCGTAACAACCCGATTTTCAAACAAGCTCCGCCGGCTCTCGGCGACTGACAACCTGGTCAAGACTGCGGGCGTTGCCGGCTACGCCCAGGCGGTCCTCGTGCCCGAGTTGGCCGTGCTGCTGGTCAAAGAGGACATGAATGTGAGCGACGAAGAGGCGCGACAGATCCTGCGGGAGAGCATCGACATCGGCGAGAAGCTGAACGCTGCGCCGAACGACGTGGTCCCTATTCCTCCGGAGGAGGAGGATGCTGCTGGTGATCAGGCCGGCACGAGTGCGTGAGATTGCATTGATTCCAGCGATTCAGCTTCGAGAGAGTCTATTTGTCTTGAGCATCTTGTTTGCCATGTCGAGACATGGCTTGCGTTTCTCTCCTTTTTTTTCGTTGCTGCTGGCTAGTGTAGGTTCCAGCGGGCTGTATACAGTATATACCCATTCATATGCTTTTGTGCGATGTTTGATACCTATGCGGGATTCGTTTGCTGCAATGGAGTATAAAGGGAATTGAAACCGAATGGAGAGGTCGGGTCGGAACTCATCTGCTCTTAGCGTTAGAGGAAGTCTGTGCACCTAACTACTAGCTAGGCAATGCCACCCTGGTCAATGGTTAGTCGATCAACCGGTCTGCTATGAACCGGCTTTTCAGCTGGTGGACTATATCATGGTAGAAGCCATAAGGAACACGGTATGGATTCTTTATTGTGCCATAAAGAAGAACTTGCAGCCAACAAATCTGTACAGTACATATCCTTCGAAGACAGGGGGACTTGGTTGCTTAATCCCCATCAAAATCAAACCATGCAAGAAGTACTGTACAAGCCCTGAAACCTTTCCCCCGAGAACCCATCTGATCCGACACGTTGTATGTACCCGCACAGGGGAATATCCCCATATATCCCATTCCATCCCACCCAATCCCACAGCAAACTCTCCCTCCCGATAGATCCAACAACTCAATTCAAAATAAAACAAACCCTCAAAGCTTCGCCCCCCTCCTCTCCCTCTCCCTCTCCTTCCGAACATACTCCACCACCGCATCCACTCCCGCCTGCGCAACCTCGCGATCCTGCTCCGGCGTCCCCGTACTGCACCCCACGGCGCCCACCACCTCCCCGTCCACGACGACTGGCACCCCGCCCCCGATCACCGTGAACCTCCCTCCATTCGAATTGTTGATCCCGTACGCGGGCCCGCCCGGCCAGACCACTTCCCTATACACGTGCGTCGGGTTGCGGTGCCCCGCGGCCGTGAAGGCCTTGTTGATGGCGATGTCGACCGAGGTGAGCTTTGCGCCGGGCATGCGGGCGAAGTGCAGCAGGTAGAGGGTCGCGTCGACGATGGCGATGTTCATGGGGACGCCGATCTCGGTGGCTTTCTTGATGCAGGCTGCGGCGGCGATCTGGGCCGCGTGGAGGGAGAGGTTGTGTTGGGTTGTGAGTGCGGATGTGGTGGTTGCGGGTGCGGAGGAAGAGGAGGGTTTGTTGTTGGAGGACATGGTTGCGTTTGGTTTGATGGTCGGTCTGTGGTGTATTGTTTGGTTTATACGTAATTGAGTATCAGAAGGTCGGTTGCGATTGACTGAGACTGAATTGAAGGAAAGGCAGAAGAAAGATACTGGGAGGCTCTACGGATCTAAGTAGAGCTCTATCGGCCGATGACGGCAGACGGCGGAGCTCCTCCGCACGGCCGAGGAGCTTCCTCCGCATTTTATTTGACGCTTCAAATCCCGAGTCCCCGGCACGGCCCTGTTCATATCCCTATGCAGACCGCAATTCATCTATACGGTGGCCTTTGAGCTTCATGAGATCCTGAGATGATTCCAGGATCTGAGAAAAGAATACTTTCAAGGAGGTACAGTTACCTAAGCAGGTACTTTAATTTAACTGCTCAGTCTACCTTAAACCCCCGCATAAGGAGCTTCTCTTCTCTCCTCTGCTTTCCAAGTCTCCATGACTGCTGATCGGAAGGGCGTGATCAAACTCTCTGCACGAACGGAGAAGAATCGACGGATTAGTCGGAGCCCCCCGAAATAATTATAACGTGATGCTGCAGAAGCCCGGGCGAGACCCATCGCCGTCTACACGGCAAACGTCTCCACTGCGAATAGGGCACAAGGGCAACACTGACGTCCTAGAAATGGAACAACGGATTCACTTCACACCAGCTCGATCTTGTGCCCGCCATCCGGCAGCGGCACCCGATAGAGACTGAACGGCTTCACCCTCCTGTCTACTCCTTCCCATCCACCAGGGTGTCTCCAGAGCTGGTTCTCCGTGAAATACAGATACCCATCCGTCCCCACGCTGAGCGTGTCCGTCCACCCGATGCGCGGGTCCCGGACAAAGGTCTCCACGGTCCCGTTCTGCGGGAAGTAGATGTTGACTGAATTCGTCCCCTGCGAGCCGCAGTAGACGTACCCGTTCGAGTCCGACTCGAGTCCGTCGCTCATGCCCTTCCGCGTCAACTTTCTCACCGACGCCAGGGCCCGCAGCTCCGCCGACGGTGAGGTGTGGTCTCGCAGGACGGCCGTCGGGATGCTGTACAGGTAGCTCCCGCTGACGGCGGAGAAGTACAGCGTCTCGCCGTCGGCGGAGAGGGCGATGCCGTCTGCGCCTACAAACATGGGAATGATGGGCGCGCCGTTCCCGGGGTTGTTGTACACGGACTCGCCCCAGATGGAGAAGTAGAATTCGGGCTCAGCGTGGACAGCCGGATGCGTGTCCAGGTGTCTCCAGGAGAGCCCCGTGCCGAGGTCGACGACGATGATACCGTTGCGGCCCTGTTCGTTGCTCGAGTCGGTGATGTAGGCGACTCCCTCTCCTGAGTCGGTGATGTCCGGGCGAAGGTCGAAGCGGACGTCGTTGGGATAGGACTCCGGGTACGCCACGTTCGGGGGGAACAGGATCGTCTTGAAGACGGAGTTCGTGGACAGGTCGACCGCGACTAACTTTGGGCCGCCGTATGCAGAGCTGAGCAGCGTGCGGTCGGGGAGCGAGGGCCTTCCTGTGTCGAGGATCCAGAGTCTGTTCTTCGCGTCGATCACCACGCTTTGGACCCCGATCAGGTGGTCTGGGTAGTTGGCTCCGGTCTGGTGCTCCACGGTCAGGATTGCATGCTCATTTGGGGTCAATGGATCAAAGTGTCAGGAAATAGACACCTCACCGGCGGATTGGTCGAAAAATTAACCGCCCCGCCCGGAGGCGTGTTGATCTCGACTGACGGATAGGGCGTCTCGGCATCATCGTCATGCAGCTCTGCGACCTGATATCTGTTATTTGTCGGGTCGAGCCCGAGGGGATAGTTGGAGAAGAGGCGGCCGTCGTTGGAGACGGTTATTCCTGTTCCATCACATCAAACGTTTAATCCAAGTCTGAAATAGCATCTATGTAATGTTTCCCGTGGATAAATGTAAACGTACCTGTGGGCCACTCGTCGAAGTATGAATGCACCCGTTCCAACGGAGGACCGAAGACGCCTGGATCCTGTGCGACCTGCTGGGCGAGAACGCGATGCTGGAAGAGGCGTGAGGAGCAGCTTAAGGTCAGAAAGGAAAGAAAAGGATTTCGAGATGAGTGCATCTCGATGAGCTCAAACCAGAGTCTGATACAGGATGATGATATAGCAGAACGCGTGACGGCCAGGCGGGGAGGAAGGGAAGCACAGTGCAGGGGATACTTACTATTTATTCGCGTGCATATATCCGGGCTCGAGAGGAGATATGTATAGATCTCTGAAGGGAAGGAGGGACAGAGATCGGGACTGCACCCTGGTGGTGCAAGAGACGTAGCTCAGGTGCACCTCCACTACACGTGTATACATGCGTGCCGAAAGCACGACCCCAACTACAGTATCTCATAGGACAAAGTCCAGCTTTCTTCCAGCAATTGAAACATGCAGGGCAGGAACATTCTATGTGGGAGTATTATGGAGCGGAAGTAATCCACACATAAGCAACACTCTCCTCCCGCTGATCGTGAGCCCGGGATGTTATCATACACTACTCAGAGCACTCACCCCCGGGCCATTTGACCCGTTCGAAGAGCGGGGAATGATTCCATAGCCATATACAAAATCGGTCATGGTTGTACAACGGTTATATGCCGGTTCAAACACACCATAATCCTGCTCAGGCACCTAGTGGTCTAATATGCAGAGGCGTAGTCTGCAGAATCCGGACATATCTACCTGTCGTATGTGCAACGCAGCCAGGATTCGACGACAAATACAAACTGAACTCTCGACGCCCCTGCCATGAGAAGGAATTCACGACAGAGAAGTTCAAATGTAAAACATATACTTGACCGCTAGCAAGATGTTTGGATCGACTCCGCCCCCCGCCGACGACCTTCCGGGAACGGCCTAGCGCGGCGGCGGGCCGTCCGGGGTCCGGGCGGATCGGAGCGTGTCGGGCGGAGCCGACGATGATACCATCGCGCGCGCCGCTGCGTTATCTCTCCGCTCTTCTGCCTCCTCTTCTTCCTGGAATGGAGCTCTCCTTGACCGTCTCTCCTTGACGCTTCTGCCAGCATGAGGGTCAGGACGCCCATCATGCGTGTCACCGAACGCACCCCGCTTCTCTGGTCCGTCCAGGTCGAGCCCCGGCGCCCGCGGTACCCCCATCACACCCTCCGCCGCGCCTGCTCCGTCGCCCTGGGGGCGGTGCTGGGCCTGGCGCTCGTCCTGTTCCTCTGCCCCTTCGCTCTCCTGCCGCGCGAGGGCGGCTCCCTCTGGTCCTATCTCCCGTGGGCCAGTCCCTTCCCGCACCCGTCGTGGCCCCGTGGGAACGGCCTCACTCTTGAGGAGCTGCAGGCCATCCTACAGAACACCCCTTCCGAGGCCAAGGCGCGCGAATGGAGCAGCTATTACACGGCTGGCCCGCACCTGACCGGGAAGAACCTCAGCCAGGCCCTCTGGACGCGAGAGAAGTGGCAGGAGTTTGGGATCCAGGACACCAGCCTCGTCGCGTACGACGTCTACCTCAACTACCCGCTGGACCATCGCCTGGCGCTGTTGAAGAAGAACGGCGACGCGACCGAGGTCATCTATGAGGCAAGCCTCGAGGAGGACGTTCTCGAGGAGGACCACACGAGCGGTTTGCCCGACCGCATCCCGACTTTCCATGGCTACTCGGCGAGCGGCAACGTCACCGCCCAGTATGTCTATGCCAACTTCGGGACGTACCAGGACTTTGAGGACCTCATCAAGGCGAACATCAGCCTTGCCGGCAAGATCGCGATCGTCAAGTATGGTGGCATCTTCCGCGGGCTGAAGGTGAAGCGCGCGCAGGAGCTCGGGATGGTCGGCGTGATCATCTACACGGATCCGCAGGAAGACGGCGAGATCACCGAGCAGAACGGCTATAAGACCTACCCAGATGGTCCTGCTCGCAACCCGAGCGCGGTGCAACGCGGAAGCACCCAGTTTTTGAGTATGCTCTCCCCTCATCTCGTGCTCTGTCTGAATTGTCTCAGCTAACCCGTTCTTACAAGGTATTGCTCCTGGTGACCCAACCACGCCAGGCTATCCGTCGAAACCGGGCTGCGAGCGGCAGGACCCGCATAACTCGATTCCATCAATTCCTTCAATCCCAATCTCGTACCAAGATGCTCTGCCTCTGCTAAAGGCTCTCAATGGACATGGTCCGAAAGCATCAGACTTCGACGAGCACTGGCGGGGCGGTGGACTCGCCTACAAGGGCGTCGAGTACAACATCGGCCCGTCCCCGGAGGACGTGGTGATCAACCTGTATAACTTGCAGCAATACGTCACTACTCCCCTGTGGAACGTCATCGGTGTGATCGAGGGAACCATTCCCGACGAGGTTGTCATCTTGGGTAACCACCGCGACGCATGGGTTGCTGGAGGTGCTGGTGACCCGAACAGCGGCTCCGCAGTGCTCAACGAGGTTGTTCGCAGCTTTGGTGAGGCTCTCAAGGCCGGCTGGAAGCCTCTCCGTACGATCGTCTTTGCCAGCTGGGATGGCGAGGAATATGGTCTACTTGGGTCTACCGAGTGGGTGGAAGACAACCTCCCTTGGCTCTCGAAGGCCAACGTTGCGTATCTGAACGTCGATGTGGCGGCTACCGGAAGTAGCTTCAAAACAAGTGCCAGCCCGCTTCTGAACAAGGTCATCTACGAGGCCACCGGACTCGTCCAATCCCCGAACCAGACCGTCAAAGGTCAGACCGTTCGCGACGTCTGGGACGGTGTGATTCGGACGATGGGAAGCGGAAGTGACTTCACTGCGTTTCAGGACTTCGCTGGCGTAGCCAGCGTGGACCTTGGATTCGCCCGTGGCCCCAAGGACGCCGTGTACCATTATCACTCGAATTATGACAGCTTCGATTGGATGGACCGGTTCGGTGACCCGGGTTGGCACTACCATGTCGCGGCTGCCAAACTCTGGGCTTTGATAGCCTCATATCTCGTCGAGACACCCGTGCTTCCGCTCAACGCCACCGACTACGCCATCGGCCTCGGCGTGTATCTGGACAGGATCAAGCCGGCCGCGGAAAAGCTGCCTGCAGACACCCACTTCAGCTTCAAGCCGCTGGAGCAGTCCATCGCGAAGCTGTTCGATGCCGCTGTGCTGTTCGACGCCTACACCGCGGACCTGACGAGACGTCTCAACGAGGATATCCCCTGGTACCATTGGTGGAAGAAGGTGAGACTGTATTTTGAGACGCGCGTTGCCAATAGCAAGTACAAGGCGCTCGAACGCCAGTTCCTGTATGAGGAAGGCTTGGATGGACGGAGCTGGTTCAAGCACGTCGTGTTTGCTCCGGGGCTGTGGACCGGGTACGCGGGGGCGACGTACCCGGGGCTGGTGGAGAGCTTGGAGGCGGGAGATGTGGGCAACGCCGAGGTTCGTCGATACTGTTTCCCCGCTCGTTCCGTTATCGTTTGCTGACCTTGCTGCAGAGATGGAGTGCCATCATCCAGGAACGCATTGAAGCTGCCACAAGACTCCTGAGCTGAACAAACGTAGTGTCATCCCCCCGAACTACCGTAGTTGCGCGTGGAAACGGAGATCTCTACCATATTTGTCTGCACATACGAATTGCTCGACTATGAAAGATCTATGATCCCTCGAGAATTTGGATATACTCGTCGCATAATGTGCTTAGCGAGCGTCTTCTTTTTATGATACGTTTAGCCTAGAGGAGTCGAGAAATCTGGACATAACGTCGCATGCATGATTCCTTGATTTGAGCATCGACAGGTTGTAGATACGCACTCTGCAGTCTTAGGTTATGCTCTGCTTTCTGCTTTGTTGTTGACATGAAAATAGCAATGGAGAAACTGCTTGATGGAGCGTCATCTTTTCTTTAATGGCACATGTAGTGGTATATGGTCCCAGCCGAACGTAGGAGGAAAGAACTCTGGGCGGACTACTCCGCCTGCTTGGTTGTTGTGCTGCTCGGAGGATGTTGCATATCTACGGAGCTGAGGGCAGCTGCACTACCTACCACTTGACGCCAACTCTGGATAACGCGAGGTCAATCCAACTACCAGGTACCTAGATACCTACCTAGGTATGATGTCCAGGTACACTTTCCAGCCACAAAATGTCTTTCAACGCAACAGTCGTGTTGATGGCTAGCCGAGATGACGTCCACACTCGCCTTTCCAGTGGACCTTTGCAGGCGCAGCAAGAAAATCTCAAGTTGTGGAGGATGATCTCATGACGGAATGCGACGGCAGATAGCGTTTAAGCGCGATCGCACTCCAACCTCCACTGCTGATTGTCTGAGGCAAGCATTCCCAAGTACCACAACGCAAGCAACACCGTCAATCGCGGCTGGTCTTCAGTCCCCACAGTATCCCAAGGGACAGAATCGGAAAGCTCCAGATTGCCATCGTCATCGAGCCTTCGGATCGCGACGAGCTCACGATCCGTGAGGATGAAGCCATATCGAGTCCTGTGTCGCTTCATGTACCAGTTGACCTGTGACAGGGCCTGGCGGAACTGTGTTCGATAGTAGGCAGATGGATGATCCCTCAGTTGAAGTGACCATTGGTACGAGGGCTTCAGGTTACCCGGTAGGCGACTCGGTCTGGTGGACATGGGGAGACTGGGGTCGAAATAAGCCCTGCCAGGAACGTAGTCGTCGATCGTCTGGGCCAGGCTCCCTTCCCCAAAATCCACCACGGTACGGTTGCCGAGTTGATTATTCGCGACCACTTCCGCGAAGCCGCAACGGAGTGCACGTCGACCCGGGTGTTCAAGTACTTTACAAATCCATACCGGAGGCCGGGCTCGGAATTGATTTCTTGTGGAGGAGAGGACGGCATCGGGTCGTCGTCGATTTGGGTATTTGCTAAAAGTTGAGAGTACTGCTGCATGACGCTGCCTAGATTGAATGCGACCCAGTGTCCGACTGGGGTGATATCATCGGCACTGTAGTTTCGGTCTGTGGTGTTATCTTCTGATTGTCCTTGGTCGATGAGCGGCAACGCCGGTGGTCCATGTTGAAGGTATGCAAGGAGACTGACTTGGTTCCTCTGACTTGCCATGGTGAGCAAGAGTGGATGAAAAGCAGATGTACGAGACGAGAAAGATGCTTCCTGGCAAAGATAACGAGGCGTGTGTCTGCTGCGGTTTAAGACCAGCAGTGGATGGCCCAGGTTGGAAAGACTAGGTATGAGAAGATTCAAGGATGGGTCAAGGATAGACGGCTGGTCTTATACTGTTGATTCGTGGCCTGTTGGACTACGATTCACAGAGAGCATTCACAACCAACAAAGAATATGGAAGAGCCCGCCTATTTCGTGATGTGCTTGCACTGCTCGGAGCCCGCCATGGCAGAGGATGTTGCATACTGACGGAGCAGAGCACCGTTGCGCTGCTGCTTGAAGGCAACTCCCGTCAGAAAAGTGCCTAGTTACAGCCCAGGTACCTATATATCAAGCGTTGACCGACATTGAATGCTTCTTCGACTTGAACGTCTCAACCCCCTCTCAGAACGACATCTTTGGCATTTTCCCAAAGTGTTATTTAATAGTCTCACTTGAACCACACTCCCTTCAATGTCGCAACTTGGCTCCGACCTTGAACTCACAGGAATCGCACTGGCCGATGTTACTTTCATCCAACAGCTCCGTGAAAGCGAATGCTCTTCCATCTTCCAAGTAGCTGTCCACGGCAAGACCTGCGTTATGAAGGTGGTATGTTTTTCTTCCAACCACCTACCCGTTTACTGACTTATTATTCTCTGACAGCTGCCATGCAAGAACCTACTTACACAAATAAATTTTAAAGTATCACTCCATGGAACTTTCCGACGCTGATCCTCCCCATCGTGAAGTTGATATCTTCAAATGCGAAAGCACCGCGTACCGCCGACTGAAAGCCAAGGGGTTATGCCAGCAAGGCATCATTCCCGATTTCTACGGAGTGATCGAACGGATAGACCTGCAAACACTACCTCCACCTTGGCAGCCCTATCTGTGCGCCTTCCTCAAAGACAAGTTGCCCCCCAACGCCGTCCTCATCGAGTACATTCCCGACATGCGCCGGATCGACTTGTCCACGTTCTCAGAGGCGAGGGGGGCAAAACTGCGCGATCCTCCGTGAAATACACGCCGTGGGGGTCTATCATGGGGATTTGTATCCCCGGAACATGATGGTCCAGGTGCAAGAAGGAGAGCCAGGGGAAGAGAGAGAAAGAGTCCTCTTGATCGATTTCGACCGCGCGCAGACGTTCTCGGAGGACTTGGACGCGATCCCGCCGAGGCAGCGGGAGTGGATCGAGGAGGAGAATGAGATGATAGATTGGTTCGTTGAGAATCTTGTAGGTGCCTGCTTAAGGCCGACTCCTCGAGATTATCATACCTCTGGATGAGCTGATTGTCGTTTTCTGTCTACCCAAGCACTTGACTGCAAAGATGGCAAGATCTCACGGACTTGGATATGCTATTACGAGTACGTATTATGTTTACTTACATACAGACCCTGTTTACTGCGATTTGGAGAAAGGCAAGTTTTAACCTTTTTGGCATTTGCTATAGTTCGATATGTACTCCAGGCACGTCCGAGTAGGTCAAGTGCAGGATTGTTTGGAGATGGGGAAGGTGATGATTCAGAGGAAGGTAGGAAGGTTAGATAGATAGGGAGGTAGTCTGTTTGCTCAAGGTGATCGGGTCTTTGGGACAATGTGATGTTGAGATGGTCTTTAATAGGTTTCTTGGTAACTTGCCTAATCGACTGTGTTGCAAATGGATCCATGCTAGTAGTAGTAGCTCAAGTCCTTTTTCTGAGAAAGCGTTGGATGTATACAGAGCAGACCATTGTATAAATAAAGTCGTCTGCACTGTACGTACTGTCCGTAGTATGGCGCTTCCAACTGCATCCCCATCACACCGATGACGTGTGCGACGGACGCGTGATGGCCTTCCCTGCGCGGTGCGTCATCGTCGATCGATCGGGAGGCGGTGAGCGCGAGGATGCGGGGAGCCCTAGCCCTGAGCCCTGTGCCCTGGGCCCCGGGTGTCTCGGCGCGGGCCCGGGGACGGTCCGGCCTGTCCGAAGGAGCATCTCCAAGGGAGACCTTTCTGTACGGAGTCAAGCCAACACCGTGGCGGCGCGAGATGCTCCCCTTGCGGATCTCTGCGAGTCTGCGTCCCGGAGAGCTGCGGCTTGGATGGGGCAGGTCCACCGCTGATCAGATCGGAGTGATGTGTCGAGTCTCACGGCCTTGTTGCTTCTTGTTTACCACCCTCTGCGCCACCTTTCTCCACTTCTCCTCTCGACTAGGTCAGCTTCTTGATCCACCGCGTCTTTGCTTCCCTTGATTCTTATCTTGCTTGCTCTCCAAGAGCTGCTCTCAGCCCCTTCGTCCTTGTCCCTTTTCTTTTTTCCGGGAGAGTACTGGAGGGACGCCCATCTTCCAGTGGATAGAATATAGATGCTCCCCAGGCAAGCTTTCTAGCCTGTCTTTCTTTCCACGGTTCCTTTCCTTCAGCTTCCTTTCGTTCCTCCGCGGCGAGCCAGCTGCTTGGCGGACAAGATGCTGAGAAAAGACAAGCCCAGGCTGCCCGTACAGCAGCTCCTTATTCTCTGTAAGCCTGCGTGTCGATCTATAAATACCATCCTAGTGTACGGACTAATTGGTACTCCTAGCAATATGCCGTTTCGCGGAACCTGGTATCGTACCCTCCTCGCCCCATGGCCAGAGACATGGCCTGTCCAGCAGCTGAAGTACGGGACTAACCACAGTGTCCGTCAGTGGTTATGACCTCCATCCTACCATACCTCGTATGAACCAACCCTTCCAACATTGAAACAAGTGACTCCAGTTTCTGACACGTCATGAACTTCCCAGCCTGAGATGATCGAGAGCGTGGGCGTCCCCAAGGACGAAGTCGCCAAATGGGTCGGCATCGCCTCCGCCGTCGTCGCCGGCTGCCAGTGCATCATGGGCGTCCCCTGGGGCAGGCTCTCGGACCGCATCGGCCGCAAGCCCGTCATCCTCCTCGGTCTGACCTTCACCATGGTCTTCTCGCTGGTCTTCGGCTTCTCGCATTCCCTCACCCAGCTGATCCTCGCGCGCGCCTTCTTGGGCTTCATGAACGGCAACGTCGGCATCATCCGCACCATGGTCGCGGAGATGGTCCCCGAGAAGGAGCTGCAGCCTCGCGCGTTCAGCATCATGCCCCTGGTGTGGACGATTGGGAGCATCTTTGGGCCTGCGTTTGGAGGCGCCCTGGCGAACCCGGCCAAGAAGCATCCGCGGATCTTCGGAGGATGCGAGTTCCTGAAGAAGTACCCCTTTGCTCTGCCGAATTTGGCCGCTGCGGTTCTGTTCGTCATTGGGATCACGACGGGGTTTTTGTTCCTTCACGTGAGACTTTATATCTTTTTGTCTATGCTTAATGCGCGTGTATGCTTACAAATCTACAGGAGACATTGGAATCCAAGAAGGATAGTCCCGATTATGGTGTGATCCTGGGCCAGATTCTGACTAGTCCCTGCACCTCGCGGAGACGTAAGAGCATCCACTTCACGACACGCAATAACGAAACGACCGCACTGCTCGCTGGCGATGGGTGTCGCGAGTCTGAGCTCGACCCCGAGGCTAACTCGCCTCGGAAGTCTACCAGTCGGGAGCGGAAGAAGCAGCCAACCGAGACCCCTAGCTGGCGACAGGTTTTGACCGTGCAGTCGAGCCTGGTGTTGCTGGCGTACGGCATGATGGCGATGCACGCCATCGCATTCGACTCGCTGCTTCCCGTCTTCCTGCACAATCCGGAGCAGCAGCTTGAAGACAACCCGGATGTGAGACTGCCGTTCAAGTTCGCAGGTGGATTCGGCATTGGTATGTTCTGACGAAGCTGTCTCATAACATAAGCCTTCGCTAAACTGTCTATGTACAGACTCCCAAGCGATCGGCATGTTCTACACCCTCATCGGCATCGTCGGGATGTTCATCCAGTTCTTCGTCTTCCCGGCCGCGGCCAAGCGCTACGGCGCCCTCAACTGTCTCAAGGTCACCTCGATCCTCCTGCCGCTCCTGTACTTCGTGACGCCCTTTATCGTGCTCGTGCCGAAGTCGCTCCAATACCCGACCGTCTTTGCGCTCATGATGACCAAGCTCTCCGCGACCATCTTCACCTTCCCCTGCAGCATCATCCTGCTGACCAACTCCGCGACGAGCCTCAACGTGCTGGGCACGCTGAACGGCATCGGCACCAGCGTCAGCGCGATCGGAAGGGCCGCGGGGCCGGCGATCGTGGGCGCCATGTTCACCTACGGCATCGAGAAGGGATACGTCATCGTCCCGTGGTGGACCCTGACGGCGCTCGCTGCCCTGAGCGCTGTCCCTGTCTTCTGGATCGTTGAGCAGGATGGGTTCCAGGCAAACGGTCACGACCGTGATGAGAGTGAAGAGGATGGGGACCCGTCCAAGGGCGAGAGGGGAACCGGAGGCGTCTATGGCTCGACCGCTGCTGGCACCTGCAAGCTAAATGGCCGTGTGGACGGCCACAGCTCTGAGGCGGCAGCTGGCAGTCAACGTCAGCAGCACTAACAGACGGCGATCGTCATCCGATAACGTTCGCATAATAAAGCCCTAATTCCTTAAAAATACACCAATACATATGGGCCGGTCATTCGAATCTCAAAAAGAAGTGATTTACATGATTTCCCTTCTGATACCCTCGAGGTCCGCTTCCTTGTCCAGTACGCTACACAGCTTTCCACCTCCTCCTTAGCCTTTCCCTGGAGACGGGAGCCAGGGAGACCATAGATCCAAGAACTAGAGGAGCCGCAATATGGAGATTAGCTACGGACGGACCGGACCGCTTTCTACGCTACACTGACTTTTGTGTATACACGGATCATCAAAAAAAATTGGGCGTTTAGGGTATATGCTGTAATTTGCCGCACTTTTTTTTTCTTCTATCTATCTATCTGGTGGCATGAGCGAGGCGTGTTCCGTCAAAATGCTTATGTGGATTTTTTTTTTTCAAGGGGGAGAAAGAAAGAGGGGAAATCGCAAGACCTGGAGTGTGGTATGGTATGGCACATACATGCATACATAGGTAATCATGCGCATGCAACGGGGACGGGGTTACGAAAGTTTATGTCTATCTCATCATGTGGCATTTAATGAGTTTCTATTTAGAAATGATATAATGAATATATGATGCAATATACCATATTCCCCCCCCCCCCCCCCCCCAGTCCCTACTGCATCAGATAAAAAGGTTTACAGTATTAGAGCAACAGAGAAGGAAGATAGTCTCTGAAATGAAGTGATTTCAGTGCTGTTCTCAGAGTAGGCCCCAACGCTCAAATCATCTCAAAGTGCATACACCCAGTCTCCCCGGATATCCATATCTATATAGGAAGATACTAATAGTACACAGTATACGCACCGTACACACGTTCTGTACGTGGTACTTTTCGTGATCAAACAAGACATCCACCGGTCATAATAATATATAATAATACACCTCAAATCGAAAGAAAAAGAAAAAAAAATCAAAAAAAGGATCGAAACGAAGCCTTACGTATGTATGTACGTGTGTTCGGCACCCTAGGATAGGTAAGTAGATTCGGTACTGTATCTAGGTCAGTACCACCCATCCCCCTCCTCCCCGCGCCTCCTCCGCTCCGGGTTCAGCGAGACGATGCGCTGCCCGGGCACCGTGTCGGCCGTCAGCGCCGCCTCGAAGATGCCCGACAGCGCGCGCCGCCCGAGCTTCTGGAACGAGTCGTACCCGCCGTCGTCGATGTCGCCGTTGCACGCCGCCCACTCGGGCGAGGAACCCGGCGACGTCCCGTCGCCCAGGTCGCTCCAGCGCGTGACGACGATGGCGTGCCGGAGCCGGACGACGTTGTTCCTGGGACCGGAGGAGGAGGACCCGCGGTCCTCGGCGAGCTTGATCTCGACGAGGTACTCGGTCGGACAGTCGGGGCAGCGGCGCTTGGGGCGGCACTTGGCGCAGAGGCTGACCACGGCGCTATTATTAGGATTGGAGGGCTTCGCGCCGCGCAGCGCGTCGCGCAGCCTGTGCTCGAGGGCCTGATAGCCGCCGCCGCCCGTGGTCTGGGGGATGTGGGAGAGCGCGCACTTGCACACGTCCATGAGCTCGCCGTCGCGCCAGTGCGCGCACACGGAGAAGTACGGCCGGTAGTCGTCGTCGCGGTTGTAGAGGAGCAGGCGCACCGCGCTGGGCGGGAGCCCCGGGTCCGCGAAGCACGAGCTGACGACGCGCATGAGCAGGCGGCCGTCGTGGATGAGGAAGCGCGTGTGGTGAGTCCATCTGCTGCTGTTACCGGTCTCCGTCCACCGCCGGGCGAGGGACTCGACGGGGATGCCGTACCGCAGGTCGGCGAAGCGGTGCGCGCGCACGGCGAGCTGGACGAAGGTGAAGGGTAAGGTGTAGGTATGGGTGATGCGGTGCCGGGGCGGAGGTAACAGGACGTTGCGCGCGTTCGGGCAGTCGAACAGCGGGTTCAGGACCCTCGCGGGCTGCAGCTTCTCATGCCCTTCCTGCGTGCGGAGATGGAACTTCGCGCAGGGAATGCAGAGCAGATGGTGCGGCAGATGCCGGTCCAGCGCGGAGACCAGGAAGTCGATCTTGTGCTGACGGTTGGCGGGCTCGTTGAGGGCCTCGAAGGGCCTCCGCCCGCCCAGACGACGATACAGCGTCTTGCTCGCGAGCGCCAGGCTCGCCGCATCGCGCGGGCTCAGGTGCTCGGCCACCTTGGCCCAGAGTTTTTCAGACAGACTCGCGACCGCGGGCTCTCCGGGCGGCCGGTCGGTCTGCTCTGTGTGCGGGGAGTCGTCGGTATCATCGAAGGGTTCGGCGAGACCCAGCGCGTGGATCATGGCCGTGTAGTCCTTGTTCTCGCCCAGCTGGGTGTCCATGCGGGCAGCGGCATCTCGGTACTTTGCCCGGTGCGCCTGCAGCGGCGCGAGCGGAGGGAGGGGAGGAGGATTATCATCTCGTGAAGCAAACCCGACCAAGCTGGTGGTGCTCGTCTTCTTGCGGAGTTTATTGCGCGACTTCTTGGGCCGCAGCGCGCTGGCGACGAAGGCTTTGAAAGCTGACTGCTGCTGCTGCTGCTGCTGCTGGCCGGGGCTCTGTGCAGACATGTTTGGCAGACTGGCTGCTGCCAGACGATTGCGATACGGATATCGCCCTTGATCCATTGTCAAGATACGTCGAGATGGAGTCCGTCACGGCCGTTTTGGGACAGCCCGGAGTGCCAAGCCTGCAGCATCAGCCACTGTGGCTGGGCAGTTGAGCGTGTGTAAGAAGCTGGAGGATATGATCAGCGTGATTTTGGAGTTAGTAAGGATGATAGACTGTATAAAGGCATGTACGGAGGAGAGGAAAGGTTCATCAAGTCGGATGGAATCCACACCAGCAGAGAAAAGAAGCTGAAACATGTCGTCCGCAGCCTGCTAAATTATTGCATCCAGTAGCTCCCACCTTAGTGCCCGAGTATTCCGTATCCATACAGCACACCGTCAAAGAAAAGATCCGTTCAGCAATTCCGTGCAGGATACTTCGTACAGTGGACAGAAGTCGTCCTCCTTGCTCCATGATAGTGATAATAAGATCATCAGGGAAAAAAAAAAGCGACCCCTCGTCGAGCAACAACCATTTCCGCCCCTCCCGCGCCGGGCCGGCGGGCCTCCGCTTCGGCCGACGCCGACGCCGAGCCCGAGGCGCCAAGAACGTTGCATAATAATCGCATCTACCCCGGATTATCCCACCATCTTCTTTCCCTACCTTGCTCCGTCCATCCATCACGTCGTGAGAGGCGGTTTGATTGAAGTGAAAAGGGACTGTCGTCATCCACAATGGTGAGTCGCAGCATTCCTTCTATCTATCTAGGTAGCTGTTAGCTGCTGTTAGCTGTTTAGAGCTCGGGTAGCTCGAGCTGAGCACCGCACACATACCTATCCCCTCCCTCCACCCTACCCGGAGTAATAACAGACAATCGACATGCCATCTCAACTAACATATAATAACGGATACAGCCCTCGCAGCAACTCACCACCCTCTCCGCCGGCGCCCTCTCCCTCCTCACCTCCGCCGGCGGCGTCATCGGCTACGCGCGCACGGGCTCCGTCCCCTCCATCGCGGCGGGCCTCTCCGTCGGCGCGCTCTACCTGCTCAGCCTGTACCGCCTGAAGACGGGGCAGCCCTACGGCGAGGAGATCGGCCTGCTGGCGTCGACCGTGCTGGGCGGCAGCGCCGTGCCGCGCGCCATCAAGACAAGGGGAAAGCCCGTGCCGCTGGGCTTGAGCGTGCTGGCGACGTACGGGCTGGTCGTGTTTGGGTTGGCGTATCGGGATAGGAGGGCGGGGAGGGTTTAACCTTTTCTCTCTCTCTCCCCTCCCTCTCTCCCCCTCTCTCTCTATTTGGAATTGGGTTGGATTGAACGTTTCGTCGGTGATGGGTTCTCTGATGAATCGAGTCGAAGGAAGGAATGCATGGACGACCGATGGTTCGATCTGGTTCCGCAACAAGGCAGCCCGGATACGAGTCGAATACCTACCCACTGGTTGTGTCACGAGAAGAGACGGGAAAGGGGAGCAGGCAGATCACCTCTCTCTTCGTCGACCTGTGTCACTCCTTACGGTACCAACGCCTTCGGTCAATCCAATCTATAAATGCAAATGATGTCTCTCCGGACTGCTGCGGTTGCTGCTATTTTCTGGCCCTCTGTACCATCTGGTGTAACCCTTTTAATGTAGATCTCTGGGTCTTATGAAAGCCAAAAGGATAATCAATGATTGACGTCTTACTAAAAAAGCAATCCGATTTCTACCAAGAGATATCGACCCATGCAGTTCCCGCCCATCGTTCTCAAATACGACCACAATTAAGCAGCACACACAGAAAGAAGAGGACACATGGATCTCATTAGGTTTGCTCATCCGGCGGCCTTAACCTAGGGCACTTCTAATACACTTGCATGAAACAGTATGTAGGGCATACCAGCGCAGTCACGAGCGCGGAAGAAGTGGTGGAATTTCCAATCTAATCGCTGGATGGCCTTGCAACCCGAGTCCGCCTCCTGGAAAGCCGGATGAATAAACAGTAGATAGCCTTCGAGACACACAAAAAGAGTAAGAAACTCGGAACGAAATGAGGGGGGTTCTTTCTGCAGAACCTCCAGGGGGCTTCACCTCAGCCTCCTCTGAAAAGCTCGATGATCCGACTCATCAGCGGCGACCTCGTGTCTCCATCTTGCAGTCGCGCTGCCTTCTTCCTGGTCCGGAGCTACTATTATTATGTCCCGTCCGCGATGCACGAGACAGCGTGGCACGGAAGGCAGAGCAAGATCGCCCCGAACAGATAGATAGATCTCTTCATGCACCTGCTTGGCCGGACTACTCATGGATCAGGGTAGAAAAGAAACATATCATGTACTGTACAACTAAAACTGTGATACCGTGTCGAACTTAGCTGGAGGTCCGTTGCCCGCCCCACTGTTTTTCAGCCCACTCCGTTCAAGCCGGGACAGTCGACAGCCGACAGAAAAGAGAGAAAAGAAAAACTCATCGTATCGAAAGGTAGCGGATCCGATAGTCATCAATGCGTCCGGTCGATCACATCGTCCTCGCTCGTGACAATCCCCGCCACTGCAGCGGTGGTGCCCTCCACAAGGACCCTGTCTTCCTTGCGATCGGGAACGAATGCGTACCTCGGCAGCCTCGCCATCTTCTCCTCCGGACTGACTTCATTGTCAGAATACACCAGCCGTGTCGGCTTCGCCTTGTCCTTTTCTTTCTTGGCAGCCTTCTCCTCGGCAGCCTCCTCCGCCTTGGGAGCTTCAGCGGCTTTCGCCGCAGCTTCTGCCTCCTTGGCAGCACCGGAGATCAGATCGTCGACTGAAGCGGCAATCGGAGCAGCGGCCGTATCAGCCTTCTCTCCATTTGCAGCCGCAGTCTGCGCCGGAGCGTTCGGAACCGTTCCCGCGGGCGGAACAGGAAGCTGCCCAGGATGCATCTGCTGCATCTGATAAGAGTTCACTGGAGGCGCACCAAAGGCAGGGCGCTGCGGAAGGTTAGGAGCCGCCGGCAAGCCGCCGGGCCTAGTGGGAAAGGATGATGTGGTCTGCGGAGGTGTGTGTGTTCGTGCAGGTTGCTGCTGCTGCTGCTGCTGCTGTGCGAAGGGTATGGGTGAAGGCGTAGTCCCTGGGTAGGGATGAGGCGGCTGGCCGGGAGCACCGGCCTGGAACTGTTGCGGCGGGAGTCCCGGAGACGCGTACTGCGTCGCAGGTGGGAAACCCTGGTACGCTGGATTTGCACCCTGCTGGTAGGGAGGAGCCATGCCTCCGTACGGTTGCGGATAGGGATACTGTTGGTTAGGAGCACCATTATTAAAGGGTTGTTGAGCAGCTGGGTACTGGGGTTGACCCTAGAGAATCATGGCTGTTAGTATCAACTCAAAAACTCGACACTCGAGACCACTTACATATCCACCAGGAGCCTGCATATTCTGTCCCGCTCCAACCGGCGTCGCATCGCCAGTGGTTCCCCCTGCAGCCTTCTGGGCTCGCTTTGCCCTGTATTCCGCCAGACGCCTCTTCAACTCTGCAATGTCTTCTAACTTTGGCCTCTTCCCCGTGCCACCGGAGCCTTGCCCCGGAGGAGGATTTCCGGTCGCGGCTCGGCGCTCAGCCTCCGCTTGCTGGTACTGGGTTATAACTCGCTGGTTGTGGGCCTGGAGGATATCTTCAGGGACGCCTTCCATACCGAAAATCTCTATGTCCAGACTTGCTCTGTTGGGAAGCGCATTGTCGACAGCAGTGAGCTGCTCTTTGTGCACTTGGCTCATATGGACCGACAGTCCTGGACGCGCGACGCAATCAGTAAAATGCCCTTTCACTGCAAGAACAAAGACGACCTGGAACAAATTAACATGCGCATCAACTCACCTCCGGCCGTGTTCAGTCTCCTCCCACATCTTTCACATTTAAAGTGCTTTGCTTTCTGATGTGAAATAAGGATCTTGAGATCGTCAAAGTCGCGTTCGCAGTAGTAGCACCATGGCCGGGCCAGGAGATCTTCGAGAGTCGGGTGATTGCGCTTCTTCCTCTTTCCCATCGTGACCGGAGCGAAACGCTAGCTGACTAGGGCGCGGAAGGGGAAATGGCCAAACCCTGTATGCGCGGGGGGATCCGCGAGACTGCGCGTTGCTGAGGTTTGCCAAGCTGAGCTCTCGAGCGCATAAGTTGGATGCGAGTCCAGCCACATAGGAGCTCGACATATCGAGTGTGACGGAGCTTCACGTGATCCGGTGAACGGTGCCGTCCATCCACGTGATATCAACCTCCAGACCCTCACTCAGGGCAGCAGTTTTGCAGTCGAGATCAGAAATCGTCTGAAACTGAGGCTATCAATTACGGGCATCCAAAACTGTGGGTTGTTCCATCCTTCAAACAGTTACTATGGAGGTATACAGTACATGATGCTGGGAGGCAACTTCAAACTCAGTTTCTGTCGTAGCACATCATCAAATACCATCTGCCCTTGCTGACCCAAGACTGATTCAAGTCCATGGCCGCTGACGATTGTCCGAGAATCCCAAGGACCCCAGCCTTCGGCATTGTCTCTCTGGACCCGCAAGAAGTTAAAACGATGCTATGTACTCCACCGTATGTAATGTAATGTTACCCCAGAATTTGTTAACCGCGCCCCCCACCGTTGGCCACTCGACTGCCCAATGAGCGTCCTGCTTTATAATGTTTATCAACCACAATGCAGTACTACTACTAGTTAACTACCAAGCCGACCGCAGTACAGTATTAGCTTCCAAGTATACGCATAGACGGTACGACGCAAGATCGTATGGTGCATTTTTCACGATTCTGAGGACCAATGCAAAATGTTTCCTTCGACGTCAAGTAATCGTACATGTACAAGTGCGTCTGCATATGTGTACACGCTCTCCTGATCCCTACAGCACTGAATAGACAGTAGCTGGGCGATCAATAAGACATTAGCAGACATAAAAAAGTAGAAGGATATCTCAGGTATTCGCTTCCCGCTTCCCTCCAGAAAAAAAAAAAAACCGCCAAGCTGAAACCGACCAGACCAGAACGCCAACAGATAACAAAAAGAGAATCCAAACGCTGCCACCCAACACTCTCGGGATGCCTATGCTAGTAAAAGCCATGGTAGTACAAAGGCACAGAGAATAGAAGTGGAAAGGAAAAGAAAAGGCAATGGCCCGACGAACCCTGAGGACAGGGCTGGGACCAATTGCTGTATGCTATTATACATGTGGACGAAGTGGAAAAACAGAGGCACCACAGACGGCATGCCATAAAGAAAATGGTCCGAAACAATGAAGCTCCCGCGCCCATCTGACCAAGGGACGCAGGGAAAGCATGTCAACCAGCCAATGAACTAACCTGCCTGTAGTTGCAATCAACGAGGCCTGGTATGTGCTTCCGCACGAGGATGGGCTGGAGGCGGGAGGTGAGGTCCGGGATAGTGGATGTAGTAGTCAGTCGGATACCCAGGCGGCACATAAGCCATAGGATGCGGCTGGGGAGGTGGACCCGGCTGGCTCGGAGCGAGGGGTGGGGGCGGGCCATGAGGATAAGGATGCGGAGCAACCGTCCTGGGCTCAATCGGCGCATAGGGCTGGATTGGTGGAGGAGGAGGAGGAATAGAGCCCGCAGGAGGAAGAGAGCTAGAAGGTTGGATAGACCCCGCAGGAGGCAGAGAGCTAGAAGGCGGGATAGAGCCGGCAGGAGGAGCGGAACCTGAAGGAGGCGGCATAGGTTGAACAGGCGGCGGAACCGCCGGGTCGGTCTTGGACTTCTTGGGACCTGACGCAGCACCGTTGGTGGTAGCACCTGCATTCTTTCGCTTTCTGGAATTAGGCTTCGGCGGCTCTTGGGCCTTCCTGAGCGCCTCGGCCGCCCGATCCGCTTCGATCTGGGCCTTGGTGCGTTTGGGATTCCGGACACGTCCCTCGCGGTTGAACCTGGCCCAGTGGTTGAGCATAGCTTCTGTGCGTTTAGGGTTCTTGGAGTTGGCGATCTTTTGACGACGCGCCAGCTCCGCGGGATCCAAATTCGGGTCGTCGAGAGGGGCACCAATGACGGAAGCAGGAGCTGCGGTGGTCACCGTGGTAGTAGCGGCAGCAGTGGTGGTAGCGCCGTTAGGAGCGATAGAAGCGACAGGAGCTGTGGTAGTAGTGGCAGCAGCGGTCGTGGCGGGGGTAACATTATTAGCGGACTGGGCGCCGCGGGCAGGGCCACGGGCGGAGGAGCGAGACGGGGTGGATGTGGCGGGCTGAGGGGTTGCAGCCTGTGAACGCGGACGACGACCGCCACGACCAGAAGATGCAGGACGAACGGAAGAAGCGGGACTTGAAGGAGCCGTGTTCGTTTGGGCTGTCTCGCGGCTTGTAGTAGTAGGCTGTTTGCCTCCGCGAGAACGGGTCTGCCGCTTGGCAGGGGGAGCGTCTGCCTCGTTCTCTGTCTCGGCCACAGCTGGGGTCTCTGTGGTGGTAGTGGCCTCCTTGTTCTCGTTGGCGCTATTTGCCGCCTCTTGTGCGGCCTTGCGCTTGCGCGTGTTCTTCCCCTCGAACGCGCCGACAGGGGGGTTCTGGAAGCGTGGAACATACTCGATTCCGAACTTCACTATGGGTTTCCACCCGTCCGGGTTGGGATTGTTGGGACCGGCTTGGGCACTCATCTTCCTATACTGAGCGGCCGTAGGCCTGAAGCCTCCCTGGATGAAGGGATCCTGGTAGCCGGTAGGGGCTCTGGTGCTGTACTTGTAGCCGTACAACATTGCCTCCTTTTTGTCTTCAAACACCTCAGGATCCTCCGTTTTGCGTGGGTCGGCGGTCCTCTTCATCATGTAGCGGCTGGCCAGCTTGGATAACCTGTCGATAGCCATGTATTCGTCCTGCCAGACCTTGAGAGCGTGAGCCACATTGGAGGTGATTGCGTAAAGTTCATCAAAGGGCCTGGATTCAGGGTCACGAAGTTGTTCTAAGAACGTCTCTATCGGAGTGATCTGAAGGAATTCGCCCTTTGAAACCGCTGGCTTCTTGTACGGGTCAGGGCGGTCAGGGAACTCGGAAGCATCACGCTTCTTGGAACGCTTTGGACCACGGAAAGCATAGTCCCAGGTGTGCTCCAGCTCTGCAATCTCGTCGTCATAATCCTTGGAGAAGTTGCTGGCTTTGTGGATGTTCCAGAACGACTCGAGTCGTTTCTGCACAGACGCTGTCCGCTGCTGACGAGAAAATCCATGCAGCTGGTTGGAGATGGCAAGTTCGGATTCATCAAGAGGAGTCTCATCTACCTCTTCCTCTTCTTCTTGATCATCTTGATCATCTTGTTCTTCTTCCTGGTCATCTTGTTCTTCCTGGTCCTCTCCGTCCTCTCCTCCGTCATCTTCCTCGTCATTGGCACCATCGTACATCGAAAACTTGGCAATGTGGGGATGTACTGTTGCCATGTGCTCCTTGAGGGCTTCATCATGAGAGACACCATCCTCGTCAGACGTCTCAAAATATTTTCCACACCACGCACACTTAGACCTGCGTGTTGATGGAGTTGGAGACGATGAGGCTCGAATGGAGTTAGAAAGTGGATGAGCAGGTTCGGAGAATTGTCGGCGGAGCGGCGAATCCTGACTCTCCACTAGATCTGACGCACGGGTGTCAACGTCAATATCATCCTGGGCAACTGGGGCCATGACGGATGATATTAACAAGGCGTCAGAGAAAAAAAGGAATTGCACTACAGCAGAGATGTGTTGGTGTAGTAGAGAAGGTCTGTAAGGCTGGAATCTGGTATAGACTGTTAGTTAGGAACCCTGGTCGACAGACTCGCTTGCAGTGCCAAGACGCCAGTAGTAATCGCAGCGCGATCCTAGACTAAGTCACGGGAAAGTATGTAAAAAAGGGAGAGATGTCAAGGAATCACAACTGGAAAGTAAACAGATGGATCTAGTGCAGCTGGAACCAAAGATAGCCATTTGTTGGCTGAGAATTCGAAGGTAAAAGTGATTGTGCGGATGGAGGACAGGCAAAGGGACTTGTGCGGATCGGTCCAACAGGACTAAAAGAGGACTGGCCAAACACGAGACACGAAACAACATACCTTGAAGATGAGGTTAAACGAACAGCAGGAGCTGTACTGAACCCAACCACGGTGCTCTTGTGAGCGTGATACTGGGGTCAGCGACTGACGATGATGTAGTGATTTTACAAGGGCAGTGTGTGCGATGGTTGCGAAGGCCGCCGGGATGGTTGTGTTAGTAGTAAGACCGATCGGGTAACAAAAGAGAAATAGCACCCAACCCAGGTAAGGGAGAGCCAAGATATTAGTGAGTAACGAGGTGGAGTAGTAAGGACCGAATGGAAGATGTCAATCGACTTCTCAAGGGTCCGCGCGCTGTGTTTGAGGCTGTTGCCAGCAGCGTGGCGTGGTACTATGAAAAGATCTTACAGCGCGCAGGTGAGCATGTAAGAAGACGGAGATAGCGACAGAAAGAAGGAGAAAAAGGGGCAGCCAACGAGGCAGACCATAGGAAGCCTGTCGATGACAGACTCGAATGGAGCCCACGAAGATGATGTGTGGCACCGGGAGGTGTGAGAAATAGAGTGATTGAGTAGAGAAGCAGGAGGACGAGTTGTAGTGGTTCTGGCGCCTGAACGGGAGTAGATCAGGATCAGCGGCCGCGAGCGCCGGCGGAGGGCGAATCTGGCGCTGGCTCGTCCAGTCTGGCTGCTCCCGGAAAAAGGCGGTACCCGGCAGGGCCACGCCCTAACCCCTTTGGGGCGCCCGCCCGCCCAATCACCGCGCCCGCAGCCACCGGCGACCCATTGGTCTTGGCACGACAGCAACCCAAGGGGCCTGTTTCATAGATGGTTATCGCCCGGATTTCCATGCCCCAAGGGGTTGTCCGGCAAGAAGCACGTCTGTGAATAAGTCTCACCGGTGAATGATGCTATTAGACGGGCTATGGAGACATTCACTCGTGCCCGCAACATAGAATACGCTGAATACGTGCATGCAGGTACTGTACATGTCGTAGATCAGGTAACAGAGTATCATACGGAAAGACTTGTCGACATCTCGAGCCGAAAGATCCCATAGAAAACCAATGATGCGTTCTCCTTCTGCTTAATAATAACTGCTCCCAGTAGCCACGGTTTAACATGAAGTTCTGCTCAGACAAGAACACAGAAGGAATCTGATCGAGGCGCAAAACAGCCGAAGTTACAGAGAATGGAACCACACATTAAAAGGCTGCTACTAATCCGATGGACTCCTTCCTCGATCCGACAAGATGTCACAGCACAAATACACGGGTGATGCATGCAACTGTTTCCATAGGTATCATCCAACCCAGCCATGTTTGCTCGTAACATCGAGAGCCCTCGAGGTCAACATTCCCATTTGGCTGTGGGAGGGGCTGGTGGGACAGAAGTGAACTTCCAGGCCAATTCACAGAGTCCTCAATTCACTGCATAGTCGAATCACAGATGACGAGCCGCGAGAATGGTATCCAGTCTCGTTTCCAGCAGGAAAATCCGGTTCCCAAAGTGAATCAGAACAAGGTTTCTGTGGACCTCACTTTCACCTCACTTGTCCACTCAGGCAAGCAGCTGGCCTTACCTATCCGTCACTTATGTATTATTCCTCCAGCCACATCAATTCCACACGTCATGTCCTCCTGACAGGCAGGCACAAATACAACCGTCTAGAGTCACGTGAAAGCGTGTCTCTCTCCTTGCTGGTCTTTTGCAGGGAACTAGTGGATTGTCTGGATCCGTACCTTTCGAGAGGGGTTTATAGTTACTCATGCGTTTTGTGGACTAATACTCCTAGTTATTATAATTACAGCAGTGTCCAAGAAGCGCTAAAGATCCTTCTACGGTAGTAAGGGCAGGGGTCGAGCAAGTTTCGATGTTAGTCTGCTTCTAATTCTTCGCAAGTCTTGTTGGTCCTCGGGACACGTCTATGTTTCAATCTCGCTGATCTATCAGACTCTCGACAGCACCGCCTTCTAATACAGGCTGCTAACACGGGTAAGATCCTAGTTTTTGACCACCATAAGAGCCGCCAAGCCGTCAACTTCTACCAGAGTTAACGAAAACAGAGTCGAATCATCGGTTCTTCTCCCCCACATCCAGCGCGACCAGGAACCGACTGCAGCAGTTGTACGCCGCCACCGTCGCCGTGATCTCCACCACCTCCCTCTCCCCAAAGCACTCCCTGAGCTCCTGGAAGACCTCGTCGGGCACCTGAACCGTCTTGGTCATCGCATCCGTATACCGGAGAACCGCCCTCTGCGCCCGGTTCAACACCTTCCCCACCACGTCCTCCTCCTGCTCGGATCCGGTGATCTGCGGGTCTTCGATGATGCGCATCCCTTCCTCGCTCATCCCCGCTTCCCGCAGCAGCGGCGCGTGGTGATCCCATTCGAACCAGGCGCCGTTGAGCGCAGCGACGCGGCAGATGGCGAGCTCGCGGATATCTGCCGGGAGGGTCGTCTGGGTGCGGATCGCGCCGAAGAACGTGTTCCACCCGTTCGCGACGGGGAAGGAGTGCAGAAGCGCGCGATCGAGTGGGAGCAGGCCGCGCGCGCCGCGGCGGGCTTGGACTCGAGAGAGGATCTCCGCTTCCTCTGGGGTGCTGGTTGGCGGGGGGTCGGGGACATATGGGAGACGCATTTTGAATACGCAGTTGTCTCGGCGAAGTGTTCGACTAGGGTATTTGAAAAGGAAGTAGTTATTTCAGTAAACGAGCGTAGAAATCCGCTGTGGACCTGTAAGCCGGCTGGCATCTCGTATGGCACCTTGTAGGACGGACGGACGGACTTCTAGTACTACCCCATCGAACGGACAATTCGGGTCCAGTACCTCGAGGCCTCCAGCACTACGTGCGCTTGCTTCACCCAAAAAGCCCACGTCCAGAATTCCCATACAATAATCGTGAGAATTAAGCGGGGAACAGCTACTTCTTAAGCACATCTTCCCCCTCGCACGGCCGCAGGCGACGGAATCCCGTCTCGGGGCCTCGCCGGGGAAAATCGCGGGGGCCAAACGGAGACTACAGTACGGGCCATCTTGGCCCACAAAATCCCGCATCGCCGGAATCTATCGTCTGCCTTTATTATTTTTCTGTCTACATTATGAATGAAATCAAGGTGAGTCTGCATTTGTATACTGCCCAGATACTGTATATTTCTACTTACCTAAAGTGGTAAGTTCAGTTCACAGCCTGAGACATGGACTGACCGCGATGGTACTGTGTTGCTAGACCCTACTATTATCTATCGTCTGCTTGCCGCTCTCCTACCATCTGACCCACCGTTTGTTCGGCCTATCATTTGATCTACCATTGCCCTATCACTCGACCTGTGATAATGCGACAATCTTAGATCGCTTTAATCATAATTCTACAAACTACGCACAGAATACTTTAAAAAAAAATCGTGACCTTTGAAATAATCTCCATTTGCCCTCCGCCCTTTCCTCTATCCGTGCCACCCGTGGCGATCCAATCGGGGATTCGGCTTTGCGATCTGACTTTTGACTTTTTTCGTTGTGGGGTCCGCGGTAATTCCGTGCCTTTTGCCCGTTGGTGCCGAGGAATACAGTACTACTGCGTAGCGGTCCGAGTCCGATGCTGATTTGAGTTATGAGGCCTGAACACCCGTGGATAGGTGATTCAAGCTTCACCGCGGTCCTGGCTGCATTTGGTTGTACATGCACATAAACGGAGTTCTGTGGTAGACATGATAATTAATAATAGCATTCGTTCTCGTACTGTAGCATAGAGAGGGCCAGTTGCCTGTTGTCAGACATGAGAGACAAGTTCCGAAACTGCATCGGACACACTGGCAGATGTGTTGGCGTCTGACAGATGCTGCCTGGGCGGGAGTGTTCGTGTGACTGTCACTGATACATGTTTGGAAAAAAAAAATCTAAAAAGGAGGGTGGTCCACAGTCTGCAACTACCTAAGCATGCAGCTATCATAGGTACATATGCACATGCGGTATGCTCCATATCGGTCACGTTTTAGAATTCGAGGAAGCATTAGAGAGCAGATTGGTGTGCTATGTAAAACTGGCTGAGTTGAGAAGAATGGAAATTCCATGATTTTCTTGGTGAGAAAAATAGACATTGGACAGCAGAGTACTTTGAATTCGGACCTCTGAACAATTCACTGGGGTCTCGTGGCTGAAAATTACCTCCGCGACGGCTGGAATTTCGAAGAGACACGGACTCGGAAAGGTTAATTAATATATTGGAGTAGCCGTCAGCTACCTCCTAGATAGGTCTTTACCATGTCTTGTAATGTACCTAATATCCTGTCCATACCTCAAGCTAATTTGTCACTTTGAACAGAAATATATACAATTATGTGATCGATCATAGTGATAAATGCACCAGAGACGTACATCTAGGTAGGGATTGACAAGAAAGTGGAACATCACATTCTCCAAGGTCTTCATAACACTGAGGGAAATGACATTCTTCGTCCCTGTCCTAGGAGCATCCTGAAACATTCCGCCATACGACTATTTCGTTGTCTACGAATCACCAGATAAGTACTGTACATAATGTGTCGCTTGTGTTGGACAGACACGCCAAGTCAGAAGAAACCGTCATCGGATGACGTGGGCAAAACAACACCAGGATATCTATGGTTGGTTCTAACCCTGGCAGTCGCTGTTGTCAAAATTCCCTTGAAACGCTTGAACCCCAGTGTAAAGTCTTGGGTGTAGACAGTGGGACAGTAAAGCCGGTAACGGAGTTTTGAACAACGCTGGCATCGCATCGAAAGGTGATTGAAGATCGAGATCTCTTGGGTAATGTTGGGATCTGTCTCGACAGGAGTGGGGAGATGCCAAATGAGATGCTGCTGCCGTTAAAAGGTTGGATGATCAAGAAGGCTAGTAGGGTTTATACGACAGGCAGGCAAGGTCTGTTCGAGGGAACTGGATTGAAAATAAGCTATTTTTTTTTTAAAAAAAAAGCCGGGTCAAAGGGCCCTGGGTCTCATGAATTGTGCGACTGCGACACCACAGCAACGAGGAGCGGGAAGAGTCCAGCACTTTCCTATAAAAATCAGACCAGGTGCGGTATAAAGAAATTCTTCGTGTGGTTTTCTGGACGGACAATAGATTGAGAGCAACCGTCGACCACATCAATTTCCTAGCGTTGCGGATCAGGCCGAACATGTGACAAGAGTACCTGGCTGTCTGCCTAAATAGGCATCTTGGCCAAGGCCTCCGTCCGGGGTTCTTGGCACAGGTCATCGCCTAGCTTCCCGAAGCTCCACCGCCCCGTGCTGGCAGACATGACATGCGTTTTCGCGTGGACATCCCCATCCTCCCCCTCCCATCGCCCACCCCGGACACCGTCATCTCACGCTCCGAGAAGCCTCGGACACACCCCAGACCATGCCTCCCAAAAGTAACAAGCCCACCAGCGACGAGCTGCTCGCGCAATTCGACCAGCTCGGGGTGGACACCGGCTCCGACGACGAGCTGCCCACCTCCAAGACCAAGCCGACGACCACGACCACCGTGCAGTCGGAGCAGGAGATCCTCGCGGAACTCGACAGCCTAGCCTCCCAGCCCCGTCGGTCGGCGGAGTACCGATCCTCCACCAGGTCGCCCAAGCCGCCAACCCCGACCGCTACCCCGTCCTCGAGCGACCAGCCGAGCGAGGAGAAGGCGGGGGCGCGCAGGTCCGGGGAGAGCGGACGGTCCTCGCGCGACGCTCCGCCGTCGGAGCCCGAGAAGAAACCGGCGCAAGAGGCCCCCAAGAGCTCGGGCGGCGGATGGTGGGGTGGCCTCTTTGCAACGGCCACCGCAACGGCCACCGCGGCCATGAAGCAAGCCGAGGCTGCGGTCAGGGAGATCCAGAAGAATGAAGAGGCCCAGAGGTGGGCCCAGCAGGTTAAAGGCAATGTCGGGGCGTTGAGAGAGCTCGGTAGATATCTCCTGGCCGTTACAATTTAAAAATATACCTGCAGATGCTGACCGCAACTTTACTTGCTACATACAGGCGGCGAGCTGAAGACACTTGCGCTCCCCACATTCACCTCTCTCCTCCACACCCTGGCCCCTCCCATCTCCTCCCATGAGCGTCTCCAGATCCACATCACGCACGACCTCTCCGGTTACCCCAGCCTGGACCCCCTGATCTACTCCGTCTTCTCCCGCGTCATGTCCCAGGTGGAGGGCGGCGATCTCATGGTCATCCAGCGGGGTCAGGAATCCGCTCCCCGACGACGGGGATCCGAGTACGGCGGCTACCAGTCCTCCAGCGCCGGCTGGCGCGACGGGCCCTGGTGGCGGACCGTCACCCCGGCCAACCCCCGCAGCATCAACGCCGTCCGGGGCGCCGTCGAGGCGACCAAGCTGGCGCGCGCCAGCGCCGAGGCATACGCCAACGAGTTCTACGCCGCGCGGGGCGGGATCGAGGCGGCCGCGAAGCAGGCGTCGGAGGTGCTGAGCGAGACGAACCCCGTGCGGAGCAGCGACATCTTCCTGGCCATCCAGGCCGTCAGCCAGACCGCATCCAAGGAGCTGTTCCAGGCCGGCCCGTCGACGACGTCCGAAAAACCACCCCCTCAGGGCGTCGTCGAAGTCGCCGACGAGAAGGAGAACGAGGAGGTCTGCTTCGCCGTCTACCTGCACGACCCAATCCACGGCATCGCCTTCCACACGCTCTCGCAGCCCGTGCCGCAGCGGTGGATCGACTGGCTCGACGCGCCCGCGCCCGCGGACCCCAACGACGCCGCGGCGGACGCGCACGTCCCGCGCACCGTTGTGCCCGAGGCGATCGCGGAGATCGTCGAGAGCGGCGGCGTCGACCCGCGCGAGTGGGTGGCCGAGTGGGTGGAGGAGTCGCTGTCGCTGGCGGTCGGGGTCGTGGCGCAGCGGTACGTGGCGCGCCGCATGGGCGTCGGCGAGGGCGGCGTCGCCAAGGGCAAGATGCGCGCCGAAAAGGCGTCGGCCATCGACAGCGGGGCGGGCGAGGCCGCGAGGGCGCTGTAGTCCTGGACTCTTTCCCACATCCTTCCCCCTCCTCCCCTCGTCCATTAGCGGTGAATGACATGTTACCCAGCTCGCTGAGGCGTTTGCGGCTATCTGTTATGTCCTCTCTGTCTGTTTTTTTTGACTGCCTGAGCCAGTCTAGTCTATTGCGTGTGCCGTCGTCTAGGTACCTTGTCTATGACCAAACTTCCAAAACGCCCCAAATTATAATTCCCCGTGACTGTGATGCGATGATACACCGACGACACGCTGTTTCTGTTTCTTATTTATTATCCTCTGTCTGGTCTGTTATCTGGCAGTGTGCAGTAGCAGCGAGATAATAATATTCCATTGCCAAAAGACAGATAACCCAAATGGACCTCAGTAGGTGAAGTAGCCCAGTAGGTAGGTAGGTAGGTAGGTAGGTACAAAGTCCAAGTTAATCCTTGTCCTGTCTATCTTCTATAGGTAGGTTAGGTTATCTAGACAGTTCGATAGCTGGGTAAGTAGGCATCTAAGTAGGTAACCATGCTCGGTGTGTAGTAGTAATAGGTATATTGAAACAACAAAAAAAAACGCAAAGAAACAAGAAAAGAAAAAAAAAACCGTGCGGGTATCTATCTATCTATCTCATCGAGACTGAGCAGCTCGCTCATCAACATCAATTATCGATCGAGTTTCAACTCTCCGCTGAAGCCCGGGGGGTGCCAGAAGTTTGCGAGGAGGGGGGTGACACTGAGTATTCAAGCAAAGTCAGTACCTAGCCTGGTCGAGATCCGACGGAGAAGAGTTCTGCTCACCTGGTACATCCACCCAGCACCGTGTGCGCGTCCGTCCCTTCCTCGGCAGCCTCGAGACTCCTCGTGATGTCCGACAGCTCGGTCGACCACTGGAAGTGGCGCTCCCTGAGCCGGGGCGCGCAGCCGTTGACCTGCTTCGCCGGCGTCGGGGCAGCACCAGCGTCTGCGGTGCCGTTCGGCAAGGGAGCTTCCTTTCCAGCCTCTGTCACTTCCGCATACAGACTGCCCTTGGACCAGTGGTTGGGCAGCGCGCGCGCATAGCGGATGGGCCGGCTCTCGACGTCCGGGCGCATCGGCACGTTGAGGTTGTAGATGTCGACGCCGTCGTCCCAGTTGCGATAGAGGTGCTCGACGAGCCGCACGGACAGCCGGGCCGCCGCGCGCACGACGTCGACGCTCTGCTCCTCCTTGCTGCCGAAGGACAGGGCGATGCCGCGCTTGCCGCACGTGGCGGCCTCGAGCGCGCCGCCGACGGTGCCGGACGAGAGGTTGTAGATGGTGGACGCGTTGCGGCCGTGATTGGGGCCCGAGACGACGAGGTCGATGGGGCCGCGGTCCGTGAAGAGGCTGTAGAGGCCCAGCTGGGCGCAGCTGGCGGGCGTGCCGTTGTCGACGACCACCCAGTCGTTGTCATTCCTGCTGTCGCTGCGGGCCCGCTCCGGGGAGGGGTCCCAGGTGCCGTCGTCGCGGAAGGCGTCCGGGGGCACGTACGTCGCCCTGAGCGAGGCTCCGATCAGATGCGCCTTGCCGATCCAGGAGCGGGAGGTGGCGGGGATGGCGACGGAGACACGATGGCCGGCATCCTGGAGGGCGTCCACGAAGGGGCGGATGTAGGGGGAGAGGCGCCTCGAGGGCGGTCCATCATCGTTCACCACCTGGACTGGAGGTCAGTCCACTTGCCATACTGAGCCTGTGCGATACCAGGTCCTTGTCTCAACACTGGGTCGCAGAGGTGCACAGGAGCCACGAGAGGACTCGCAAGAACACCAGACACCAATGGCCACTGGAAACCAGCGAGGGACTTACCAGGATATGCATCGTGCACTCGACGGGACCGGTCAGTGCTGGGCGTCGAGGCGAGGTCGTGCAGGCGGAGCTGGACAGAGAGCGCTCTCCACCACCGCGATCCTCGCCTCCACGGCATTATATAGGCGCCTGGGGTAACCTGCCATAGCCGCAGCGACGTGCGCCCGTACCGAACGAAGCCCGGGGAAATGGAGATCCTGGCAGATTTGGAGGTCCGGAGAAGGCCTCGAGACTCTGTATCGGGGAAGACACGGGGAAGACGCGGCCTGTCGGTCGGCCCGGAACGCGTACGGACGGTACCCATACATACCGCAGAGTGCCATGGACCAACCACACAGCAGAGCTCGTGCGGTATTGCTGACCACCGCGCGTACGGAACCAGACGGGACGAAACCGCCGTAACCCCAAAAGAGCGTGCGGTGAAGGCGGCCTGCCGGTGAGCGCAGCGCTCGTCCGTCGCACGCGCGGGGATCGCGGCTGGTGTCTTGTCTGGCCGAGGGCTAGGGCTGCCGGGTGCACGGTATATATGTATATCCATCGCCAGAGCATGCCCGGTGTTCGCGGGCGGCCTGGCGTGCCCGGGGCGGGGCTCAGGGCAGCGCGGTCGGGGCGGCCCTAAGCGCGCCCACGATGGCTGCCGTGCTCCCGCCCTGCAACGCGCAGTGAGTCAACTGCTGCCCAGGACTCGTGCGACGAGGTGCACCTTTTTCCTCTCTGCATCGAGAACAGACAAAGCCGCTCCTCTGGGCCGCCCGCGCTCGTTCGCCGTTTCATCCATCCTCTGCGCATCCCCGGCCCGTCCGCGTCGCTCTGGTTCGAGGATTCGGGACGTTCGCTTTCGTTTTTCTCTTCTTTTCCTTCGCCTCTCCTCCCTCTGGGTTCCCACGCCAGGCCACATTATTGTGCGCCGAGTGCGTTGGCCGGTGCGGCGCACGCAAGACATCCGCGCGTCTCCAGGGTCCGCCGAAGCGCGCAAAACTCTGTGGTGGGGGACTGCGGGCGTCAACGGATGAATCCTGCCCCTAACTCCCCGCCCCGTCCGTCGCCGTGACACAGAATCCTGGACATCTCCTGCGAAGAGCATCTCTCCCAAGGCAAAGCGCAACCAGAAGCGCAGCCTCGGGATCGCTGTCCGCCCCCCGTGATGGAGTGTGGGAGCGCTGCGTCGGCACCGGGCCTCGACCCCCAGACCCTCGACCCGTGGCAGTCGGACGGCAGCTTTTCCCTCGCGGCGTGGGAAAAACCCGGACAGGAACCACCCCCCGAGTTGGACACGAGCCGGGACTCCAGCCAGGCCGATGCGCTTGATCGGTCGAGCGACTTCCACACCCTTGAGTTCAGGTCCCGTCTCCCTCCTGCCACCCCGTGACGGCGTGAGTGCTGATGGCTGTCTTTTCCTACAGCAACCAAGGCAAGCTTCGCGACAATGCCGGCCTCGTCTCGGGCACCGTGAGCCCAATGACCCTCCCGTCGTCGACCGATGACAATCTCCACCATGAGGAGCCCTGGACGCAATTCCAGATGCCGGATCCAATGGCCGTGGGGATGCCGTTGGACGCTCCGCTCTTCTATCCCTACGCAAAGGGACCCACGACGTCCACCAACACGGTGATCCTCGACGACAGTGGGGATCTGCAGCACGGCCAGGAGTACTCAGACCTTCCGTCCGATCAGGTCGCCTCGTTTCAACGTCTCTCCGGAGCGTTCCCGTGTTCGAACGGATCCTGGACGGACGCATTGAACAGTCCCGCGACACATGCGCCGTCGCAATTCCCGGTCTCGTTGCCTCTGGAATCCCCGCTGGAGAACGGAGGAGTCCCGGTGTCGAATGACTTCCCCGGCTCCGGGTGGTTCGAGGGGCTTGATATGCACATCTCCTCAAACTTGACCTCTCCCTTCCCTGTCGTTTCGCCGGACGGGGGCTTGGGTGAGGACTTCCAACAGAAACACGGGGGGTCTCAGAATGAGTCCGAAAGTCCAAAAGACGTCTCAGGCGCATTCGACGCTTCGTATTCCGCCGCCAATGACAGCCTGCCGACCTTTGTGGAGCAGCAGTTCAAAGACGATTCGCAGTACATGGAATGGAATGAGACCTCTCCGGAGGATGGTCTATCCAATGGGTCGCAAATGCCCAAGACCGGCGCGTTTATCGTTAATCAAGGACTGCCAAACTCGCCGTCGGTCACTCTCCCCACGGCTATGACGGTAGCACGTCACACACCAATTGCTCTTCAGCCTGCGGCAGCAGCCAGGAAGCGGAAGCAGAGAAACAGTCCGATTGCTGTCGAGCAGCCGCCTCAACCAAGGCCGCTTCAGATTGTACAGGAGGACGGGCAAGGCGGCTCGATATCGTCTGAGGACTTTGTGTCCCCACCACGCGGAGCTCGTCGAAAGGGCCCACTGTCGGTGATCGGACGAGCCAACGCTGGTCTGCGACGAAAGAACAAGGACACCTGTGTGCAGTGCCGTATGAACAAGCGAAAGGTACTTCCCCTGTTGTCACTACGATCGCTTTCGTCGTGGATTCCTGCTCTTCTTCGTCTTCTTTTCCTTCTGGGTGAGGCTAACCGGTTCTAGTGCGACGGGAACTCGCCATGTGAGGCCTGCCGTCCTACGCTCCACGAGCAACCCTGCGCACGAGCGTGCTTTGCGAACATTGTCGAGTATGGCACGTGCAATTATATCTGTATGTGAGCCACTTTCCCTTCGCCATCTGTGTTCTGCTAACATCTTTGCCCCAGCGCAACGGGCCATCAACCATCCGACTCTGGATGGGACCAGTAGAGTTCGGATGGAGATCCCTTCGGAGTTCGATCTGAGTGACCTCCTAGCATTCCTCAGCGAACGTCGTGGGAAGTTCAACATCCGTGCCAGCCAAGCCTGGGGCTCCCTGTATGTCCTCGACCTGGCGGAGACCTACAAGTTCTTGAGAGGGTTGAGCGAATATAATGGCAACTCGCAGTCGACCTTCCTGGAATTCATCGACCGTCGACTAGTCGAATCCAAGGATAGGTCGAAGAATTGGCTGAGCTGCGTCAGAGACTGTGATCCTATGAGCAACCTCTTTGTGAGTCCTGCCCGACCTGAGGTTTGAATGGCGGGATAACCGACTGACGTTGCTGTCTACCGGTGCAGGCCCTGCTCTCGCAGTGGAATAACATGCCGAGTCGCGCATCGTACAGCTTCGTACCTGTGGGGCCTGATGGCCAAGAACGTCCCATGGATGTCAACAATCCCGACGATCGGAAGGAGATTCTGTTGGCCGCGCAGTTGTCCCGCATCTTCTGCCGCATGCTGGAGGTCGAGGGGTTCCGAAAGCTGGAACGCGACTTCTACAACATCAAGTGGAAGCGCATCTCGCACGAGGCGCACCTGCGGTTCCTGAACGAACTGGGTCGTATCCTCCTTTCCCTCCGCTGGCGCGTGTCCTGGTGGAAGCGTCTCGGGGATGGCGGCGCCGAGCCCGACCCGAGCAAGCAACACTACGTGGACCGTGTCGAGCTGCTCTGCAGGATCCTCTACGTGTACTACACCAGCGTCCTGTCAAAGCTCCGTTCGTGGTCCTCATCGGACGTTCCCAAGGGGATATGGTCAACCTACGCGGATTCGGAGAAGCCCGTCTGGGACGACTTCCCCGTGGATCCGACGGACAGCGGCTTCCAGAAGTGGATGGAGAGAGGCAAGGACCTGATCGAGCAGGCGGGAGTTCCGAACCGCGTTGCGAAGTTTTGAGACTGGGCGAGGCGATTTCTTTATTATTTCGGCGGATTGAAATGGTGTCTGAGATACCCCTGACTGCGACTTGGGTGGCGTGTTTGCATGGAATAATTAATAATGATTGACGACTTTTTTTCAGAGTTTTATTGATATCTCGGATATGAAATTGGACATAGAGGCGGTCTGCGGTTGGATGCATGTTGTGAATATGATACTCTGTATATATTCCTATTGTCAATTGGGACTTTCATAATTTCTTGGATGTTATTTACGATTTTTGGTGATTTTATATATGACTCTCTTCTCCATTCAAGTGGATAGTCAAACAACTCTCAATGACAGGGTATCTTGGTATATACACGAACATGCTCGTCAATCATATCCATCCTTTTATATGGAAATTATGATCCTCCCCCCCCCCCCCCCCCCC